>Ga0256406_1000002_pt1 | contig 524603 bp, 406 predicted proteins | sample RumenRJG_03DNA_FD_185986 | JGI IMG/M metagenome (GOLD analysis project Ga0256406, IMG submission 185986) | Bovine rumen microbial communities from Lethbridge, Alberta, Canada - RJG_03 | ecosystem: Host-associated > Mammals > Digestive system > Stomach > Rumen | place: Canada: Alberta... | reverse complement strand
CGGGTGGCAAATACAATGCGGCCTTCAATGCCTACCTCGACATGATCGCCGATTTTGCCGGACAGGTTGACGGGGCAATCCTCTTCCGGCCGTTCCATGAAAATACGGGCAGCTGGTTCTGGTGGGGAGCGGCCTTCTGCGATGCGGCGACATATAAAAATGTATACCGCTATACGGTCACCTATCTCCGCGACGTCAAGGGCGTCCACAACCTTCTCTATGTGTACAGCCCGGGCTCCGAGGCGTCCACGGAGGACGAGTACGCGGCGCGCTATCCGGGCGATGCGTATGTGGATCTTGTCGGCTTTGACATGTACCACACTGACATCACGGAAAATGACAGCTGGTTTGACTCGTTCAAGACAGAGCTTGGCCTCGTCGATTCATTTGCCGGAAAGCACGGGAAGCTCATGGCTGTGACGGAGACAGGCATGGCAACATCGACGCCGGATACGGGCTCGAGTCAGACAGCGCTGCACGCGACGGGAAATGCACAGCTTGACTGGTATTCGAAGATGCTCGACGCGACGTCTGCGTCCGGAGCATCCTATATCATGACCTGGGCAAACTGGGGAAAGAACAGCGCATATTACACACCGTACGTAGATAGCGTGAACGCGGACGGCTCGCTTCATGGTCACGAGATGCTCGATGCATTTATCAAGTATTACAATGATCCGCGGAGCATTTTCGCGGCAAACCAGAAGTCCGCACTGGCCTCTCTTCCGGATGTTGCCGCAAAGAGCGCCGCAGAGGGGGCGGACGGTTACATCACGAGCCCGGTATCGGGCTCAAGGATCCTTGAGGGGCTTTCGATCACTGCCAATGTGAGCGGTGCATCGGGCAGTGACAATGTAAGCTTTATCTGCAAGAGCAAGGACGGCTCTGTCACGCTTCCCGGGAAAATGAACGGCTCATCTGCATCGGCGGAGCTGACGGACGCTGACCTTGCATCGCTTGGAGAAGGCGTCGGCACGATCGCGCTTGTCATTTCCGGGAAGACGGTCGATACGATCAGCGGGCTCTTTAACATGAAGCAGGCAGAGCAGGATCCGCACGAGATCGATGGATTTGAGAATTACTACGGCGTCGACAGTCTCCTTACCTCGAGCTGGTCGACGAATAAGGCGACCGGGAGCAAGATCACGATTTCGCTCGACAAGGACCACGCGATGGCGGGCGATTATGCGATGAAATTCAGCTACGAGGAGCCGTCGGGCGGCTGGGCAGGAGCAACGATCTCCAGAAATGTCGACTGGTCCGACTGCAACGCGCTGCAGTTCTATACGGTCCCGGATGGAAATAACCAGAAGGTCGTCATTCAGATCACGGCCAATGGGACGGTGTACGAGGCATATCTGCAGGATTATGCGGCGTACCGGGACTCTAAGGATCCGATGAAGGTTACGATTCCGTTCAGCGAATTCTGCCAGCGGGACACGGCAGGCAACCCGAAGGGAGGCCTCGCAGGTGATGCGTCATCGGTCACATCGTTTGGACTCTGGGTCAACGAGATCGACGGCACAGAGGCAGCATCCAGCGGGAAGGTAAGCGGCACGATCTACTACGACGGGATTACAGCGGTGAAGACGGATACGGCGAGCCCTTCATTTGAAAAAATCGGCGGCGAGACGCCGACAGCAGCACCCACTGCGACACCGGCACCGACAGAGGCGCCGACGCCGACCACAACCCCGAAACCGACGGAGACGCCGGCACCGACTGCGACGCCGAAGCCGGCTGAACAGGGGACACAGGACATGTACCGCCTGTACAACCCGAATTCGGGCGAGCATTTCTATACGGCGGACGCGTCTGAAAAGGCGCATCTCGTCAGTGTCGGCTGGAGATACGAGGGAATTGCGTGGACATCGCCGAAGAAATCGAACGTCCCGGTGTACCGTCTGTACAACCCGAATGCAGGTGATCACCACTATACGACGAGTAAGAAGGAGCGTGACGGGCTCGTGAAGCTCGGCTGGAAATACGAGGGCATCGGCTGGTACGGCTCCGCGAAGGGAGCCTCTATCTATAGGCTCTATAACCCGAACGCGAAGTCGGGAGCTCATTTCTTCACGCGGTCAAAGGAGGAAAAAGACATACTTGTGAAGAAGGGCTGGAGATATGAAGGCATCAGCTGGAAGGTTGTGAAATGAGAAACGTCACGTGGGGCAGTTCATTTTTGAGCTGCCTCTTTTCTTTTGCTTCTGGATGTTCGGTATGCAGGTCTGACCAGGCACAAGCTTTCACATCTGATGAGGATCAGAGATGCTGTCTGAGATAAAATCTTATTGACAGAGGGGGAGGCATCCCGTAAAATATCTAGTTGTTAAATGAGTCTTACCATAAGAAAATGTAACATACTTTACCGGAAGGTACTATACGCCCACGGCCCGGCTGTTTTGTTGTATACTGGTACATAAAACTATGGTAATTATTCAGCACCCCTTGGAAAACTGATGAAATCCGGATGGAGAACTTGTTCGCCGGACGGTTTCATCAGTTTTCCAAGGGGCGGACAAGCGGCGAAGCCGCTCTGTCCGCCCACAACGAGGAACGCGAAGCGTTCCGAGTCTGGGGTGCTGAATAGTTACAAACTATGAGGTAAGCTCTTGCGGGAGACTACATTCTGATATAACAAGGAGAAGAATCAATAGTATGAATCATTGGAAGAACCGGTGGGCGGGAATTGCCATTGCAGGCCTCACACTGACATGTCTTATGACTGCGTGCGGAACGAGCGGGAGCAGTACAGCAAGCAGCTCTGCCGCAGGCGCTGTGAGTGCTTCCGGATCCAGCGTGGCAAGCGACTCCACGTCTGCGAGCCGCGACGTATTTGCCATGGACACCTACATGACGGTGAAGGCCTACGGCGCGAACGCGGACCAGGCCGTCGACGATGCGGAAAATGAAATCAATCGCCTCGACAAGCTCCTGTCTACCGGAAATTCAGACAGCGAGGTGGCGCAAATCAACGAAAACGGCGGAGGGACGCTCTCATCCGATGGCCAGTACCTCATGAAAACCTCGCTTGCGCTCTATAAGAGCACGGGCGGACTCTTCGATATTTCCATTTATCCGGTCATGCAGCTCTGGGGCTTTCCGACGAAGGACTACAAGGTCCCGGACAAGGATGAGATCGCGAATACACTGAAGCTGGTCGACGCGTCAAAGATTGAGTACGACGAGACGACGGGGCAGGTTTCATTTGCTCAGAAGGGCATGGAGATTGATTTCGGCGGCATCGCAAAGGGATATACATCGTCGCGCGTTATGGAGATCTTCAAGCAGGACGGCGTGACAAGCGGTCTTGCGAATCTCGGCGGAAATGTGCAGGCACTCGGCACGAAGCCGGACGGCAGCAGCTGGCGCATTGCGATCCGCGACCCGGACGACGAGAGCAAGTACCTCGGCGTCATTTCGATTGCCGACAAGGCTGTGATCACGTCGGGCGGCTATGAGCGGTACTTCGAGCAGGATGGCAAGACCTACCACCACATTATCGATCCGAGAACGGGCTATCCGGCTGAGAGCGGGATCAAGTCCGCGACAGTCGTCAGCAGCGACGGAACGACGGCCGACGGCCTCTCGACATCACTTTTCATTATGGGCGTCGACGACGCGGAGACGTACTGGAGGGCGCACAGCGATGAGTTCGATATGATCCTCATGGATGACGACAACCATCTGTATGTGACGGAGGGAATTGCGGACGACTTCGAGGGCAGCTATGACGTGACCGTTGTAAAGAAGGCAGATTCCTAATGACGCGGCTTTTCAGAGGAGGTTTGGCGCATGAAGCATATGAAAAATGAAACCCCGGAGACGAAGGCTTCCGGCAAATGGCGCATGGACCTTCTGCTGATCTTTGGCATGGTTCTTGTTGCCTGTCTCTTTCTTCTGGTCCGGCATATCTCGCGCGAGTCCGCCGTGAAAAATGAGAAGAGCTCGTCTCTCACGGTCACTGCGGAGGTCGACGGGAAGGAATGGGGCTCCTGGAGCCTTGACAAGGACCGGGTGATTGAGATCGACACCGACTACGGGCACAATGAGCTCACGATCAAGGATGGCGCCGCGTACATGACCGATGCCGACTGTCCGGACAAGTACTGCATCCAGATGGGGAAGGCGACACATACGGGCGATACGATCGTCTGTCTGCCGCATAAGCTGGTGATAGAAATTACGTCTTCAGCATCGGATGATAGCAGCTCAGACCTTGATATCGATACGGTCGCGAGGTAAGACAGAGAGGCGGCTTGGCGAGAAAAAGAATGGATTATAAACTGAGGGCGAGCCTTACCGGCATAGATTGCAGAACATGGAGAGAGGCGCATGACAGGACAATTGTTTATGGATAAAGAATCTGAAAAGAAAGAGAACAGGAAAAAGTCCGGCCTGTCCGGCGGCAGGAAGGTGGCCTACTGCGGCATGCTCACGGCTCTCGCGCTGATTTTCAGCTATGTGGAGGCGATTCTTCCGATCCAGATCGGGATTCCGGGCGTCAAGCTCGGTCTCGCAAACCTCGTCGTGCTGATGGGCTTTGAGTTCCTTGCACCGGGCGAGGTGCTGGCTGTCTCGATCTCGAGAATCCTTCTTGCGGGATTCCTCTTCGGCAGCGGGGCGACGATTCTGTACTCACTGGCGGGAGGACTTCTGAGCTTTCTGGTTATGCTGGGTCTGCGGAAGGTCGGTTCATTTTCCGTGATCGGAGTCAGTGCGGCGGGAGGCGTGGCCCACAACATGGGACAGCTCATCGTGGCCTGTCTTGTCGTGCAGAATATCAGTCTTGCCTGGTACCTGCCTGTTCTCGTGATCGCGGGGACGATCACCGGCGTGTGCATGGGCATGCTCTGCAAATGGGTCATGCGCGTGGCAAAGCGCATGTTCTAAAGGATATATGTTAGGGAAGATGGCTCATGGTCTGACTATTAGTTAGACTAAACTAACTTATATTATAGATACTAAAATCTCTTCTTACACAAAGAAAGGAGACAAGAGAAGGTGAAGAAAGGTGGCATGAAAGCTGCAGCCGCGATGATGGCTGTGGCGATGACCTGCGGACTTACGCCGGCCTCCGCATTTGCGGTGACGGGAAGCCAGGTCGCCGCGGACGGTACGTATACCGCGACCGCGAATGTTGTAAACCCGGCTCCGGACGAGGATGAATGGGACGACTATTCCGTAGACGTCGCAGTTACGGTCTCGGGAGGAAAAATTGCGGGCATTACTGCGACGGACGCGCCGGCTGACAGTGCCTCGTATCTTGCGAAGGCTGTTTCAAAGAAGAAGGGCATCAGCACGCTTCTGACAGGCCAGGAGGCGACGGAAGACACGGTTAATTCCTGGGATGCGGTCAGCGGGGCGACAATTGCCTCAGCTGCTGTGAAGAGTGCGGCGGCTGCAGCGCTTAATTCCGCACCGGAGGCAGCAGCTCCGACAGCGACGCCGGAACCGACGACTGTTCCGACAGCAACACCCGAGCCGACGGCAACACCGGCTCCGACAGCAACACCTGAGCCGACAGCAACACCGACGCCTGAAGAAGACGAGTATGTCTATGGCACGGCAAATCTCTCCTACGCGGATTTCTACTACGGAGAACTCAATGATGTGGCAGAGTCCGATACGATGGACCTTGCGGCAGAGGACAAGGTCGCGGCAGCAGGCATGTGTGAGAGCGGCCAGTACGACGCGGTCTCGAGCGCGACGAACAGCGACAGAAAGTCGCATGGGTATGCCCTGACATACTGGGAGAACGACGGCACCACGGGCACATTGATTGAAGGCGTCAAGGACGTCGGCATCCGTGTCAGCAAGTCTCTGTATGACCAGGCCAAGGAGGCAATTGCAAACGGCAAGGCGTGCAATAACCAGCTCCTTACGATCATCGGCAGCATGACGGTCAGTGACACGCCGCTCACAGAGTACAAGGTTCTGAACGGCGACGGAACGCTCGGCGCGATGGTGACGGAGACGACGGCGAGCGATGCGACAGCCACAATCACGACAAATACAAAGTACGGCAACTATCAGATCGATGTGAACGGAACGGTCCCGGATGTCTCTGAGATCGAAGGTGTTGTCCTTGAGACGACAGACGGCGCGAAGTACGGACTCGAGCATCTCGAGAATATCTGGCTGAAGCCGGCTGAGCTTGCATTTGCAGCGGAGAGCGGTGTCGTCTCGCACGGCAGCACGATCGATTACGGCCGGTATGCGGACATGCAGGGCAAGACGATCGACAAGATCACATATATGGTCCGAAACGGAGCGGATGTGATCATTTCCTGCAGCCTGAAGGTGAAGAACCTTGTCAGCACAACAGCTTCAGCGGAAGACAAGGAGTTCGCGGACGGCGTGCAGACAGCTGTGACATGGGAAAATGCACCGTCTGATTCAAATTACCAGCTTGTCTCTCTCAGCAAGGGATCAACAGCTCTGACAGAGGGAACAGATTATACATACGCTGACGGAACATTTACGATCAACAAGACTGACAACACCGGAATCGGCACATACACGGCCCTCTATTCCGATGACAAGTATGAGGACGTCAGCGCTTCCTTTACGCTGACATCAGGCCTTGCAGACGGCTCCGTAACGCTTGAGAACAATCAGCTGGTGGGAACAGACGGCGTTGATATTGCGGCCTATGTTGCCAACATTACGACGGTCACGGTCAACGGAAAGTCCTACTCGGCATCAAGAGTAAAGCCGGCTCTGTTCAATTCTGACGGCACGGTGAATACACAGGCATCGATGAAGGGCAAACTGATCTTCAGCGAGGACGGAACCTATGAGGTGACAGTTGAGTCGGCCGGCTATCCGACTGCGACAGGAACAATCACGGTTGGCAGCACAGAGCCGACGGCGACACCGGAACCGACGAAGGCGCCGGAACCGACAGCGACACCGGAACCGACAGCAACACCGACTCCGACAGCGACCCCGACTCCGACGGAAGCTCCGTCTGAGAAGCAGACACAGAACCTGTACCGCCTGTACAATCCGAATTCAGGTGAGCATTTCTACACAGTCAATGCATCTGAGAAGGCTCATCTTGTGAGCGTCGGCTGGAAGTACGAGGGCATCTCCTGGACATCCCCGGCGAAGTCCTCCACCCCGGTTTACCGCCTCTATAACCCGAACGCGGGTGACCACCACTACACGACGAGCGCTGCAGAGCGCGACTTACTCGTGAAGGCAGGCTGGAAGTACGAGGGGATCGGCTGGTATGGCTCCGCAGAAGGGACAGCGATCTATCGTCTGTACAACCCGAACGCGAAGTCCGGTGCGCATTTCTTCACACGGTCAAAGGAAGAAAAAGACGCGCTTGTGAAGGCCGGCTGGAAGTATGAAGGCATTGGCTGGAATGCAATCAAATAAGTGATCCACAAAGATGGACAGATGATGGGGCAGGGCCCGCACTGAAAAGTGCGGACCCTGCTGTTGTTCTGCAATCTTCATGCAGAACGGATACATCTGTGCTTTGGCTATTAAAACAAAGTACCCATTATCTTATCATCAAAAAAATCTGTGCAAAGAAAAAGCTCTGTCATATGACAGAGCTTTTCATGTAGTAGCCGGTAAGGGAATCGAACCCTTGATTCCGCCGTGAGAGGGCGGCGTCTTAACCGCTTGACCAACCGGCCGTTAATTATATTACCACGACGGAAGTCCCATGGCAAGTGAAAAATAAAATATGTGAAATATGCATAGAACTGAACGAAAATATAATACAATCATAGTGCGGAATGTCGATGATATGAAAGCGGATAGTGAGAACCTCAGAATAAAATCTGCGGTGAACGACATATCGTGCTGCCCGAACAGTCTGTTCTATCAATCTTCAGAATTCTTCAGATTTATGAGGGCTTGAAGGTGCTATTATGGCATCAGAGCGAAAGAAAAGCAGAACGGGAGGAGGTGAGACCAATGGAGACCATGATTTCGAAGAGATATTAGTAACATTCGCAAAAAATTTGAAAGGAGAGTAGCATGAAAAAAGTCAAGGTGTTGCTTGTTGCAATGGCAGTTGCGGTTTTGGGATCAGTCGTGACATATGCTGGCACAGCTTATGTGAGTTATAACACTACTGTTGGCAGATTGAATGGTAGTGGGTACACTGGCTATCAGAGCAAGTCCGTATCCGGTGCAAATGGTGATTTGCGTTCCGGGAGTGTTGGCGGAAGCTATGTGGTTGATGCGCGAATGATAGATTCTGCAGGACATGTTGGCAGTTGGACGAGGAACATAGGTGATAACGGCAACTATGTGCTTGATGGTAATGTAAAACACACGTCAGGAGACCGTGTCAGAGTTCAGTTTTCCAATGACTGGAATACGCCAGTGAATGTTCAGGTCACAGGATCGTGGCGTAGCAATTGACAGATCATGCATTATACAACTATGCCTCCATTAAAAATAGAGACTCTGACCGCCTATGAAAATGAATTCAAAATTAGCCAGAAACCAGGGATTGGCGGCCCTGGTTTCCGGCCTGACTTATTTCGTCATTCTTTGCTTGTCAATATATGCCGCCAGTCGGAACAGCTTGATCGATTATAAAATTTCGCCGTATATCATTGGGTCGGAACCGATTGATTTTTTCTTTCCATTGTTTGTATCAGTCCCGTTTGCGTGGATGACATATTTTATGCGCAAGGATTATTTTACGGAGAATGTCCTTGCAAGATATGGCGGCAGAAAATACATAGCAGGATATTTTGCGCTGACATTTGCGGCTTGCTTTCTGTTTGTATTTGCAGCAAACCTTGGCGCAGTTATCTTTTCTGTTTCTTTGAATATTCCGAACGATGGACATGAGAAAATGTCACTGGCTGCATATGTTCTGGGACAGATGCAAATGAGAAACCCGATCCTTTTTGGTCTTCTCTGGGCGGTAAAAAAAGCACTGCTGGGTGTGATGATCTGTATATTTTCTGCAGATATCGCGTGGCATGTCAGAAATTTCTTTCTGGCTATGCTTATTCCATACATATATGTCATTCTCGAAAACTTTGTAACGGCCATACTGGGAATTCCACGTATCAGTTTGACATCATCAATTGTGGTGGACCGGCTTCAGCCGTCTCCGGCTGATCTGTCTCTGCAGATGATCGGAATTGCTGTTTTTGCGTGCGTTATTCTTGGCGGACATTTCTGGATGAAGAAAGAGTATGAATAAAGATACTGTCATCAAAACGTTCAGACAGTCAAGAACTGTCTTGTCCCTTAACTTCATGGTTCTTTGCTTCCTTGGAGGAGCACAGGTAAGAGAGGCAAAGGCGTATGGACTCGGGACAGGGGAGTATATCATTCTTGTTCTGACGAATCATTACTACATTCTTTATTTTTTGTGCCCGGTCCTGTTTCTGGTCATCAGCGGATATATCAGAGGTGTATCGGACAGTGAGATTGTCCGCTATCGGAATTATGCTCAAATGATATGGGTGAAGACGCTTGCCTTTACGACATGGCTTGCTGTGTATTTCCTTGCGGTGATTCTGATCCTGCTTCTAATCGGAGGTGCGGCGCTTGGATTTTCAAAGTCTGTTGATCAGTACGCATTAACGGACAGCGACAATATGCGGGTATGTATGTTGTATATGAAGAACTTCCACTATCCGCAGCTTGCAATTCTGTGCATAGCCGGTTACTTTCTGTTCGGTTTCACCTGCCTGGTGGCTGTGACGGAACGGGTACATATTAAGTATGGTTTTACAGCGACATGGAAAATGCTCCTTGTCGTGTATGTCCTCATGTTTGTGGGCTTTAAGACGTATCTGAAAACGAAACTGCCGCTTCTGTTTTTCAGTAATTATATCATTTTGCATCACGCACTTTTTATGAACGGGCCATCGGTTCTGGCGTTGCTTTTAATCGTCGGAGCCTGTGCAGTCTGGTTTGCCTGCGGCGGCGAATATGTGTTGAAGAAGCAAATGACGCGGTCCATGCATCAGTTTGGATTAAGGGAACTGATTATCACAAGGAAAGAATGGGTTCTCTCAATGACTGTACCCGCAGGGATTTTTGCCATGGAAGGTATGATATCCGGCGCAACCGAACTCTCTGATGTGCCATTCCGTATTTTTTACGGGAGCAGCGCGTCGGAACCGTCCTTTATAAACTGGCTTACATTAACGATACTTAGCCTGGCTCCCCTGTTTATTGCAGGGGCGTCAGACAGCAGACTTATGGAAAATGAAATGCTCCCGCTCATTGTGCGTCACAGAAACCGGCTGGAGCTGGAATTCAGAATATGCAGCGTGCACCTCCATTATCTGGCAGAGTATGCCGCTATAATCTGGGCGGTTGGAAATATTCTTCTGCTTTTCGGAATGATGGAAGGTGCCAGCCGCATGGACAGATTCGATTTTGTTCTGTGGAATGCCTATATGCTGCTTTGGCTTTTGAAAATGACAGGCGCATATCTTTTGTTCCAGCTGCTTTCAAGGCGAATCCAGCCGGCCACAGTTCTTATCGCAGATCTCGTTCTGAAATTTGTTCTGTATTTTCTGCCGGATTTTGATCTTTTGTGGATAAATCCGGGAATCACAAATCTCATCCATGAGAATGCGGGGCGCCTTGCATTTACATGCCTTGCCTATGCGGCCTTTATGGCGAGCCTTATTTTTGCAATTCAGAAAAAGAAGGTGGATTATGAACGCAATCGAAATCAGAAACCTTTATAAGAAATACAAGGAACATGTTCTCTATGAGGATGCCAGCCTGACGGTCGGAGAAGGACATACGGTTGGTATTATCGGCGCGAATGGAACCGGAAAGAGCGTTCTTTTCAGACTCATTGCCGGCCTTGAATATGCCGACGGCGGGGAGATTCTTGTGAGAGGAAAAGCGGTTGGTAAGGACCAGGATTTTCCAGAGAATATCGGTATCTTCGTCAACCAGCCGGGCTATATAGAATTCTATGACGGTTTCACAAATCTGAAGCTTCTGGCAGAGGTCAGGCATGTCATTTCAGATCAGCAGATCAGAGATTGTATGAGACGGCTTGGCCTGAATCCGGACGATCACACAAAGGTAAAAAATTACTCCGCAGGAATGAAGCAGAAGCTGGGAATTGCACAGGCTGTCATGGAGAACCAAACGATTATACTGCTGGATGAGCCTTTCAACGCACTCGATTTTCAGACCAATGCAGAGATTTTCTCTATACTGAAGCAACTGAAAGAGGAGAAAAAGACCATTCTACTCACGTCTCATCAGCAGGATTTTCTGGAAAAGGTCTGCGATGAGCTATACATCATTCTGAATAAGAAGCTTGTTCCATTCACAGAGGAAATTCGCAGGTCATATTTCAGTCTGTTCGGAAACGGAACATAAGCTGATGATCTGAAAATGTAGAGCGGATACATCTGTGCTTTGTCTATTAAGACAGAGTACCCTATTATCAAAGAAAAATCTGCGCAAAGAAAAAGCTCTGTCATTTGACAGAGCTTTTCATGTAGTAGCCGGTAAGGGAATCGAACCCTTGATTCCGCCGTGAGAGGGCGGCGTCTTAACCGCTTGACCAACCGGCCGTTGATTATATTACCATGCGCGGCGGCCGATTGCAAGCATTTTTTTGAATATATTCAGCACCCATTGGAAAACTGGTTACTGTTCACACCGTATGTACAGTTGGATGCCATCGCGAATATCAATACGTTGTCGGGCACGTTCCGTCCCCCTCAACTTCCCTTCGCTGCGTACCGCAGCTCAGGGTGATTTTCGGGCTCCTCCACTTAACGCCCTCCAACGTATCTGATATCGCTTATGGCTTCCAAAGTTCCGATTCGGTGTGAACAGTAACGAAAACTGATGAAATCCGGGAGGAACGCGAAACGTTCCGAGTCTTGGGGCTGAATAGTTATGCCAGCAGCTTCCCTACCAGCGTCACGCACTCCGCGGCGTCCTTCGAGTAGCCGTCCGCGCCGATTTCATCCGCGAAGCTCGGCGTGACGGCGGCGCCGCCGATCACGATCTTTGCGGTGCACCCTTTTTCCTTCGCGAGGTTTACGACGTCCTTCATGCGCATCATCGTTGTCGTCATCAGAGCGGAGAGCCCGATAATGGACGCGTGCTCTTCCATGGCTGTGCTGACGATTGTGTCGGCAGGGACGTCCTTTCCGAGATCGATGACGTTGTAGCCGTAATTTTTCAGCATCAGTGCGACGAGGTTCTTCCCGATGTCGTGGACATCCCCCTCGACTGTCGCGATGACAACCGTCTCGCCGGGACCGTCCGTCCTGTCCTTCTCGAGCATCGGCTCGAGATAGGAAATGCAGGTCTGCATCGCATTTGCACTCGCGATCAGCTGCGGAAGAAAGTATTCCTTCGCGTTGAACAGGTCACCGACCTTGTTGATCGCAGGAATGAGTGACTTGTTGATGATCTCACTCGGAGCGGCGCCCGCGGAGAGCTCAGCCTTCGCAAGATTTACGATCGTGTCCTTCTCTCCGTCAAGGACGGCCTGATAGGTCTGCTCAAGGCCCGCGCCGGGCCGGTTCGGATCGGACTTGTCGGATGCGGGCTCTGCCTTTGCGGAGGAAGGCTCAGAGGCCCTTCCTGCTCCTGCAGGCGCCTCCGCGAGCGCGGCAGCTGCGGCCTCCTTCCTAGCCTTCTCGTGCTCGTCGTAGATCTTCATCCGGCGGATATAGTTTATGTCGCTTCCCTTTCTTGCCATCAGCATGTGGCTTGCGGCCGCGGCGTTCATCAGCATATCCTGAGACGGGTTTGCGATCGCCATCGTGAGGCCGCTCGTGATCGCCATCGTGAGAAATGCCGTGTTGACGAAGATGCGGTCCGGGAGGCCGAACGAGATATTAGAGAGGCCGCAGACGGTCGGCAGGCCGAGCTCCCTCGAGCAGTATTCAAATGTCCCCTTGCACTTGAGGGCCGCCTCCGGGTCCGCGCCGATCGTTCCGACGATCGCGTCGACGACCATGTCCTCTCTTGCGAGGCCGGCTTCCTCAGCGCCTGCGAGCGCGCGGCGGATCGTCTCGTGCTTGATCTCATTTGTCTTCGGGATGCCGTCGTCTGTCACCGGCAGGAAAATGAACATCGCGCCGTATTTTTTCGCGACGGGAATGAGCTCGCGGAACTTCTTCGACTCAAAGGAGATCGAGTTGATCAGCGCGCGCCCCGGGTAAATGCGGAGCGCCGCCTCGAGTACCTCCGGAAATGAGGAGTCGATGCAGAGCGGGAGGTCCGTGACGCCGGTGATTTCATAGATCGCGTCGAGCATCATCTGCTTCTCGTCGATGCCGTTTGTGCCCATGTTGACATCGAGAATCGAAGCGCCGTTCTTCGTCTGGTCCTTCGCCATCTGACGGACGAGCTTGAGACTGCCCGCGCGGAGCTCCGCCTGCAGCTTCTTCTTGCCGGTCGGGTTGATGCGCTCGCCGATGATGCTGAAGGTCTCATTCGGGATGATCTCGTGGACCATCCGCTCGGACGCGAGCACGCGGCGCTTCCTTGTGAGGACGGGCAGCGGCTCCATGTCCGCGACCGCATCCGTGAGTGCGCGGATGTGCGCGGGCGTCGTGCCGCAGCAGCCGCCGACGATGCGGGCGCCGGCCGTGATGAGCTGCTTTGCCTCCTCCGCGAACTGCTCCGGCGTCGTGCTGTAGACAGTCTGTCCGTCGACGAGTTCCGGCAGACCGTTGTTCGGCTTTGCGATGACCGGGATATTAGAATATTCGTACATGGTCTTCACGACGGCGGCCATTTTCTCCGGACCGGTCGAGCAGTTGACGCCGATGGCATCGACGCCCATACCCTGCAGAACGACCGGGACGCATTCCGGCGGCGTGCCGTAGAGGGACCGGCCGTCCTCCTCGAAGGTCATCGTCACGAGGATGGGCAGGTCATTTGTCTCACGGATCGCGAGCACGGCGGCGCGGCACTCCTGGAGGCTCATCATCGTTTCGACGACGTACATGTCGACGCCTGCCTCCTCGAGGACCTTCGCCTGCTCCTTGTAGACATCGACGAGCTCCTCAAAGCCGAGATCGCCCATCGGGTAGAGCTGGCGGCCGGTCATCGTCATGTCGCCTGCGACAAATGCACGGCCGCCGACTGCCTCGCGGGAGAGGCGGACGAGGTCCGTGTTCATCTGCGCGAGTTTGTTGTCCAGGCCGTACTCCGCGAGCTTGATCCGGTTTGCGGTAAATGTCGGCGCGTACACAATATTTGAGCCTGCCTCGACGAAGTCCCGCTGCAGCTTTTTGATGTGCTCCGGGTGCTCGAGAATCCACGCCTCCGGGCACACGCCGACGGGCATGCCCGCGCGCTGGAGATTGGTGCCGGTGGCGCCGTCGAGAATCAGAATTCCCTTTTCTGTCAGTTCCCTGAATTCCTGTCTTGTCATGCTTAAGCGGTGCGTGCCGCACCGTCCTCCTTTCGATCGGGTTCGCACCCCTCGGAACGCTTTGCGTTCCGAGGGGTGCTGAATCGTTAAAAATTCATATATTTTATATACAGTTCCTGAAAATGAGGATCATTTCCGAGTACGTCTTCCTCCGAGATATCGATGATATGCCGGAGGCGCTCCGGAGCGTCCGGGTCTGTGAGGCAGCGAACAGCCCCTGCAAGGGCCGTATTGCCCGCGCTCTCGGTTCTGTGGTCCCTCGCGTATTCCACGGGAATAAGGCCGATCGCGGCGGCCTTCTCCGGATTCAGATAATACCCGAAACCGCCGGCGAGTACAAGACGTCCGGCCGGAATCGGATCCTCGAAATTATTGATGCCCTGCGATAGCTTTTTCCTATCACCGGCTTTGTCTGTCTCAAAGGCCTCGAGCAGGCAGGCGATTCCCGCGCGGATCGCGCCCTTGGCGAGCTGCACCTCGCGGATGTCCTGCTGCGTGAAGCGGACCGCTCCGTCCTCTGTGAGCGGGAAGCCCTCTTTAAAATACGGCTCCCGGAGCTTTCCGGTGCGGTCGATGATGCCGCTTTTTAAGAGCTCTGCCACGGCCGCGATCACGCCTGTCCCGCAGACGCCGATGGGGGCAGCGCCTGCGATTGTGCGGATATTCACAAAGACGTCCGGTTCCGGGCTGAATGTCCTGGCGGAGACATCACCTGCTGACGCTAAGCTCGTCTCAGACGTGCCTGAACCGGGACTGGCCTTGTGAATGCTTTCCGTACCTGTGTCCGCAGCCTGCGTATGGATCGACACGTCGCAGATTGCGCCGGGCACGCTGCTGACGCCGCGGCTGATATTGCCGCCCTCGAGCGCGGGGCCTGCGGCAGCGGACGCAACTGTGAGATGGTCCTTATTTCCCACGGCCATCTCGCCGTTCGTTCCGAGATCGAGGAAGAAGGCGGGGGCGCTTTTCTTGTCGAAGTCAGAGGCGAGAAGGCCGGCCGTGATGTCGCCTCCCACGTAGGTGCTGATGCCCGGAACCAGTGTGACCGTGCAGCCATCAAAGGCTGCCGGAAGGCCGGCGCCGAGCACCTCTCCTGCCGGGTAAGTCTTTCCGCCGAGAGACACCGGGCGGAACGGATAGGCGGTGAGGCCGGACGTGTCCCAGCCCATGAGGAGATGCAGCATCGTCGTGTTCGCGGCGATGACGATCCGGGAAATGACGGCTGAATGATCAGGCCGGTCGTTGATTTCTGCGTGGGGAGCCGCCGTGTCTTCCGCTGCGCCGGCGGCTGGAACGCTCCGGATGAGTCTCTCTGCGAGCTTCCGAAGGTCTGCGCGGATCATGTCACGGAGCTCGTCCGCATGGCCATTCATCGCGGCCTGCACGCGGCTCACGACATCGGAGCCGAAGGCGCGCTGGTGATTGACCGCGGTCTCTGTCTTAAGGACCCGGCCTGAGGACAGGCCGACGAGCGACGCGGCGAGCGTCGTTGTGCCGATGTCGACGGCGATACCGAAGCGGCTGTCTTCGGAAGTCTTAGAGAAGATCCTTTCAGCAGTGGTCGTACCTCTATTATTTGTATCCGGCTGTGCGGCCTCTGCAGACAGCGGATTGCCATGCTGCTGTTTGTCTTTGTGGCTCACTCCGGAATCTGGTGCAGATGCTGGGGAAATGAGCTTATTATCAGAACCCTTTTCAGTCCCGACGGACACGATGTGCTCCTCGGCGGCCGGTGCGTCCGGAACCTCCACCACAATGTCCTGCTGAGGCACGGCCCGGCATGCGAGCCGCCAGCCGTCCTTAATGTCCTTTGCCGTGATGAGCCGGCTGTCCTCTGGTGTTACGGGGAGCGTCCCTTCGATCAGGCGGACCTCGCAGCCGCCGCAGACGCCGGCCCCGTTGCAGGGCGATGCGATGGCGATCTTTCTCTCCCGGAGAAAGTCAAGAACCTTGTGCCCCGCGGGAACGATGACGCGGCGGCTCTGGCGCATCATGCACGTTGTGCTCGGGCAGTGGCTGCAGTCATGGCCCGCACGGAATATGGAAACATCATCGGTCAGCGAGTAGATGGTGCAGATCGTCTTCTCGGGGAGCATGAGGCCCGCGTCCGTCACGCGGACACCGACCGTCCGCTCCGAGTCCACGGCGCGGCAGGCCCTCCGGATCATGTCCGGCCCGGCGGGAACCGTGCCGCTGATGCCGACGCCCTTTCCGCGGCAGATCTGCATCAGAGGCTGGCTCAATGCATTTTCAAATGCAAACATCGCGCTGCCGGCCATCGCGTCGATCACGAGCGCGTTGTACGAATCTCCCTCCCGAAAGCTCTTCTCGATGAGGCGGGTGATGCCGGGGCCGATCGTCGCGAGGACGACGAGCCGGCCGGGCACTTTTCCGGCGGAAGCAGCTTCACCGGAACGCTCTGACTCCGTTCCGGCAGAACCAGCTTCACCGGCGCGCACTGACTCTGAATCCACGGCGGAACCTGCTTCGCCGGCAGTGAGCGCATCCGTAAATACGCAGGCGGCCTTCGGTACGATCGCGCGGCGGACCTCCGGGAGAAGATCCTCGAAGGTGTCACGGACCCTGTCGGATGCATTTCCCTTCGCGCCGCCCATGCCGAGCAGCCGCAACGTCTTGTCAAGGTCCGGCTGGACGCGGAGCGTCCGCAGGATGCGGATGTCGGCATTCATGAGTTCTCTGCCTTCCATGCCTCGGCCTTCTCACGGCCGATCCGGCAGGTCGGTGCCTCGAGAGAGCAGTTTTTCAGACATCCGCCGCAGTTCGGAACCTTTTTCTTTTTGACGGTCTTGAGACCAAGATACAGGACCGGAGCGACAATGGCACTCACAACAGCGGCCGCGATGAGGCGGAATTTATTTTCTTTCTTATGATCGGACATAACACCCTCCTTATTTGTAATGATTCAGCACACCCAGGAACGCACAGCGTTCCGAGTCTGAGTGCTAAATCATTATATGCGATTTCGATTGTACTGCTAATTGCTCATGAAATGCAACAGATCGTGTATCGTCTTGTGTATAATGGAGGACAAAGGAGAAGAAAACATGACAGCAACTGATCAGCTCGGTGAGGGATCAATCCGGTCTCTCTTCCTGAAGCTCGCGCTGCCTGCCGTCGTCGCGCAGGTCGTGAGTCTTCTTTATAATATTGTAGACAGAATTTATATCGGCCACATGGCGGATGTCGGTGCGGCCGCGCTCACGGGGGCCGGCCTCTTTGTGCCGATCCTGACACTCATCAACGCATTTGCGATGCTCGTCGGGAGCGGCGGCGCGCCGATGGCGTCCATCAATCTCGGAAAGGGAGACCGGGAGCGGGCGGAGAAAATTCTCGGGAACAGCTTCACGGTGTTGGTCCTCATTTCCGTGGCGCTCACGCTTGTGCTGTATCTTCTGGCGCCGGCGCTTCTTAAGTTTTTCGGCGCGTCGTCCGTCACGTATCCGTACGCGATTGCATACGCGCGGATTTATATTCTGGGGACGATCTTCGTGGCGCTGACGCTCGGGATGAACCTGTTTATCTCGGGGCAGGGCTTTGCGAAGACGAGCATGCTCACGACGGTCATCGGGGCCGTCATCAACATTGTGCTCGACCCGGTTCTCATTTTCGGTGTGGGCATGGGTGTGAGAGGCGCCGCGATTGCGACAGTCATCAGCCAGGCCGTGAGCTGTGTGTGGACGCTTCGTTTTCTCATGTCGGAGAAATCGACGATCCGCCTTACGCGCGGCGGCCTCTCCCTGGACCGGAGAATTGTGCTGCCGTGCCTCGGACTCGGGGTGTCTACATTTGTCATGCTGGCGACGGAGAGCCTGCTCTCGATCACGTACAACCACAGCCTCGCGCACTACGGCGGCGATGTCGCGGTCGGCGCGATGACGATTATCACGAGTGTGATGTCGCTCGTCAATATGCCGTTGAACGGTCTCGCGCAGGGAGGCGCGCCGCTCATCAGCTACAACTACGGCGCGGGGAAGGGAGACCGCGTGCGGAAGACCTTTTACCTTCTGCTCGGGACGAGTGCCGGGTACGCGCTTCTTTGCTGGGCCATCGTCATGGCGGCGCCGGGAGCTGTTGCGGGGATATTTACGACGGACGCATCTTTGATCCGGTATACGTCGCGGTCGATGCGCATTTATTTTGCAGCGATCTTCTGCTTCGGGTTCCAGTGCGCGTGCCAGCAGTCCTTTGTCGCGCTCGGGCAGGCGAAGATCAGCCTGTTCCTCGCGTGCCTGCGGAAGCTGATCCTTCTGATTCCGCTGATCCTGATCCTGCCGCATGTGACGAGTGACCCGGTGTTCGGCGTCTTCCTCGCGGAGCCGGTCAGTGACGCGACGGCCGCCGCGGTGACGACGGGGACATTTTTCGCAAGGCTGAAGGGAATACTTGCGTCCGGAAGACATGAGGAATGAATTAGGATGCGGCGCTCAGCCTTGACGCGAAGGGCGCTGACGAGAGTTCGAAGCCGGAAGACATGAGGAATAAATCCGGATGCGGCGCTCAAGAACGCTTATGATTCACGGGCTTACAGCGCGCCGTACATAAATTAGTAAGGAGATTATATGATTAACAGAGACGACATGCTCGAGCTCACCCGCCGGATGACGCCGAAGCGCACCTGCTTTACGCGCATCGCCGGCGCCTATATGGACCGCGACGGGGAGATCGATAATACATTTAATGTGAATTTTCTGAACCTGACACACAAGGACAAGCTCGCAAACCTTGCGATCGCGAAGGCGATTCCATTTTCGAAGACAAATGAAGAGCTGACGGAGCATATGTTTGACAGAAGGCACACCGGCGCCGGCAGCATGTGGCAGCTCTTAAACGGCATCCACGCGTGCGGCCTCAAGAACGATCTTCTCATGGAGGTCCTCTACGAGCAGATCGGGAAGTACTATCAGCCGACGGGGAGCTATTCGATCGCGGTGTTCCACGGGACGTACGATGTGCCGGCCAAGGCAGCGGACGGGGAGGTCCTCGAGGATTCTGACGAGGTCTATGATTTCATCATCGGGGCTGTCTGCCCGCTGAAGGGCGAGTATGACATGGGAGCGCCGGAATACGGATTTCTCTTCCCTGCATTTTCGGACAGATGCGCGCTTCCGTACGGGATCGATATCTACGTGAAGAACCCGTACCGGCCGCAGAAGGCCCTCACGGACCTGCTCACGGGGAGAATATGAAGTAAGCAGCGGCGCCGTCACAGTTCACACGCATCTGGCATCGTGTGCGGTCGCGAATATCAGGGCGGTATCGGGCAGACTCCGTCCTCCTCAGCTTCCCTTCGCCGCTGACTCAGCGGCTCAGGGTGATCTTCGGACTCCTCCGTATAACGCCCTCACCGCTCCTGATATCGCTGACCGCCTGCCAAAGTCTGATAGCGTGTGAACTGTGACGGCGCCTCCGGGGCTTGCGGCTCTCTGGTATGTGCCGTATAATTTTCATGAATGCCCCCTGCACGAATATCTGCAGGAACGGTATCATCTGCCGGCAATCATTGTATATTTTTATATGTGCAGAGCAAGCAAAGTAGAAATTGCCATGGCAGAGTGTCGATAACAGGAGAATTTAGCATGAAAAAATTGATTGCGGTGCTGACCGCGGGCGTGGTGGCCCTGTCCCTTGCCGCCTGCGGGAGCAGTAAGACGGCGGACAAGACAGCTGCGTCCTACGGGGTCATCACAGGAACGTCTGCCTCGTCGGCAGTGAGCGATCTTCTTCTCGGCGTGCAGTCGTTTGCGGACCAGCAGTCTGTGACGGTCAAGACCTACAAGGCTGAGAAGAGCTCATTAAGTGCGTATGTGAAGGCGCTGAAGAAGGCGGCAAATGCAGATCCCACCTTCGTGATCGCCGACGGCACGGATCTCGAGGTGCCCGTGTACGAGGCGGCTAAGGCTGAGCCCGGAGCAGATTTCGTGCTCTTTGACGGTGTGACGCGGAAGGCGGAGGGAGGCGACGACTCGATCCCCGACAATGTGGTCTGCGTGCATTTTAATGAGGAGGATGTCGGGTATATCGCAGGCTACGCCGCAGTTTCGGCCGGATACCGGAAGATCGGCTATATGACGCAGGAGAGCAAGGATTCGGAAAATGAATACTTCACCGGGTTTGTACAGGGCTGTGAGCGGGCGGCCATGGAAAATGGCCTGAGCAGCAAGGGCGTTATGATCAGTATTATTTTTGAGGAATCTGATCTTCTCACGCCGCTGCGGATGACGGACGCGAATAATCTCTACGCGGACGGCGACACGCTCATTGTGACGGACGGCGAGAACCTCTCGAAGGCGATTGAGAGCAGCGCGTCTCTTGCGGGGACGTATGTCGCGGACATCGGCTTCGACCGAACCGGTTCCTCGGACAGTGTGCTGTTTGCCTCAGTCACGGACCGGAACCAGGGAGCGGTCGCTGTGCTCGGATCGCTCACGACGAACGGCTTCAAGGGCGGCTCTGTCATCAATGTCGGCGCGGCGCAGGGTGCGGTCAGCCTTTCGACGGACTACGCGAGGATGGGCTCATTTTCACAGGATGCGCTGAATACGATCATTTCCTCGATGGCGGCCGGGAGCATCACGCTCGATTATGCAAAGGACGCGCAGCAGCTCACGAGCAAGGGAAAGAATACGGGTCTCAACTCGGTCTCGGAGGGCAATGCGCAGGTGAGCGTGGAGGTTGTCTCGCCGGTGACACCGGACCCGGAGGCGGAGACTGACCTCGCGGCGGACAGCTCGGCGGAGAGTGCGGCGGATTCTTCAGATGAGGAGACGGTGAGCTCTGGAACTTCCGGGACAGCGAAAGGCAATGCGGCATCGGAGTCTTCGAGCGGGACAGACAGTACCGGCTCCGAGATTGCGGCGCAGGAGGTGACGCCGTCAGCGAGATGAAACGCACGCAGGAGGGACGGGCAGTACCGGCTCCGAGATCGCGGCGCAGGAGGTCACGCCGTCAGCGCGATAAAACGCACGCAGGCGGGACAGACAGCGCCGGCACGGAGACCCGGGAAGCCACGCCGGCCCCGTGACAGGAAACTCGGAGCATCCGGCACAAGTTCTATGAAACGAAGGGAAAGGATATATGAACCGGCGCGGCAGCCGGATTTGATTTAAACGGAGGAGAATGATTTGGCATCTGACAATGTTCTCGAGCGGATGACTGCCAGATACAACAGCATGACCCGTTCGAATAAAAAAATAGCGGATTACATTTTTAATCACAGACTGCAGGCGCAGTATCTCTCGATCACTTCACTTGCCGAGGAGTGCGGCGTCGCGGTCGCGACGGTCACGAGGTTCTGCCGTGACCTCGGCTTCGGCGGATACAACACGTTCAAGCTTGCCCTGGCCAAGTCCGGGCTCACGGACGAGGGCCACGTCGAGGAGTACGCGAAGGAGGCCGAGGCGGAGGACAGCACATTTGAGGACTTGTTAAACAGGCTCTACTCCCGACACACGTCGGCGATCGCGCAGACCATGGCCAAGCTGAATGGAAGAGACGTGCGACGGGCGGTGGATATCCTCGCGTCGGCAAACCGCGTGCTCTGCATGGGGCAGGGCGGAAGTCTTGTCGCCGCGATGTCCATGTGGACGAGATTTGCGACGGTCACACCGAAATTCCAGTGCATTCAGGATTCACACATGCAGGCGATGACGGCGGCTCTCCTGAGCGAGGACGACGCGATCGTCTATTTCTCCTACTCCGGCGCAACCCGCGAGGCCCTTGATAATCTCGAGATCGCGAGGAAGAGACGGGCGAAGCTGATACTGGTCACTCATTTTCCAAATTCGCCGGCGGCGGAGTCGGCGGATGTCGTGATTCTGTGCGGGCCGATTGAGGACCCGAGGCAGTCGGGATCGATGTACATCAAGATTTCACAGATGTTCATCGTGGACGTGCTCTACAACGAGTACTGCCGTGTCACGAAGAATTCCGATGAGGACAGAGAGATCACGGCGGATGCACTTCAGATCAAGAAATGCGAGAAGGGGACTGAAAAATGACAGAAATCCGGAACGATGCGGAGCGCCTGCGGGAGCATCTGAAGACGAAAAAGATACTGGCGGACGGCGCGTTCGGCACATATTTTGCGGCCCGGTACGGCACGGACAGATTGCCGGAGCTCTTCAACACAGAGGACCCGGAGAAGGTCACCGCTGTCCACAGGGCGTACATCGAGGCGGGCAGCCGCCTCATCCGAACGAATACATTTGCCGCAAATACGGAGAGCCTTCAGTGCGGGAGAGATGAGCTTCGGGAGAATATCCTCGCTGCCTGTGAAAATGCAAGGCGTGCGGCGCAGGAGGCGACAGACCCTGATACAAATCAGGCAGCAGCCTCCGAGCGGGCTGAGAACGTGCTGTCCGGGTCGGTGGCATCTTCTGAGCCGGCAGCGGCCTCTGAGCGGGCTGAGAATGTGCTGTCCGGTGCGGCGCAGGAGTGCTTCATCGCGGGCGACATCGGCCCGATTCCGATGACCGGCCCCGAGAGCGGGAAAATGATGACGGACGAGTACCGCTTCATTATCGACACGTTCCTTGCCGCAGGCATCCGCATCCTGGTCTTTGAGACATTTTCCGAGACGGATGAGATTCTGCCCGCGATCCGGTACTGCCGGGAGACATATCGCGAGGAGAACCCGTTTATCCTTGTGGAGATCTGCGTCAACATGCACGGCTACACAAATACGGGCCTCGGTGCCTCGAAGCTGATCGGAAGCCTCGCGAAATGTCCGGACATCGATGCGGTCGGCTTTAACTGCGGCATCGGTCCGGGGTACATGAAGCAGGTCATGGACCGGATTGACATGAATATTCCGAAATTTGTGTCGGTCATGCCGAATGCAGGCTTCCCTCAGAGCGCGGCAGGGCGTATGGTATTCCGGAGCAACGATGAATATTTCGCCCTGAAAATGAAGGACATCGCCGCGGCGGGCGCGGACATCATCGGCGGCTGCTGCGGCACAAATCCGTCCGTGATCCGGCGCATGGCGAGGGACATTGATTTGACAGCGGCCGGGCATCATTTTCCGGTTCCGGACGAGGCGGGAAAGAGTGCAGGTGAAAAGCACGACGGCAGCTTCTTCTCTGAGGAAAACCACGCGGCGGCCCAGAGGCGCGGCACCTGCTCGAAGTATATCGCGGTCGAGCTTGCGCCGCCGTATCTTGCGGACGACCGGAAGCTCATGGACGCGGCGAACGGCCTTCTGCGCCTGCCGGTCGATGTGATCACACTGCCCGATTCGCCGAGCGGCCGCACGCGCGCGGACTCGATTCTGACGGGCCTCAAGGTCGGCCGGGAGACGGGCATCACGGTGATGCCGCATATCTGCTGCCGTGACCGGAATATCATCGCGGTCCGGTCGGCGCTCATGGGCGCGCATATGAACGGCATCCGGAATCTGCTCGTCATCACGGGCGATCCGGTGCCGACGATGATGCGCCAGGAGGCGAAGAGCGTGTTCAACTTCGACTCGGTCGGTCTCATGCGCATCATCCGGGAAATGAACGCCGAGCAGTTCCCGGATGACCCGATTTTCTACGGCGGCGCGATCAACTATAATCGGAGAAATATCGAGGTTGAATTTTCGAGGGTCCGGAAGAAGATTGAGGCGGGGGCTTCATTTTTCCTGACACAGCCGGTCTTCACGGCGGAGGATGCGGAGAAGCTCCGGCGCTTTAAGGCTGTGATCGATGCGGCGGCGCCGGCAGGAGGAGAAAAAGCAAAGCTCCTCTGCGGGCTGATGCCTCTCATTTCCCGGAAGAACGCGCTGTTCATCCAGAACGAGATGTCGGGCATCAATGTCACGGACGACATCGTGGACCGGTACCGCACGGACATGACGCGCGCCGAGGGCGAGGCTGTCGGCGAGGACGTCGTGCGGAACGTGATCCGCATGACGCGCGATTTCGTGGACGGATATTACTTCTCGATCCCGTTCAACCGGGTCTACATGCTGAAGGAAATCTTACCGGAGATCTGAGTCTTGTACACACGCCTTCAAACGGACAAGAGCAGATAACATTCAGACGGCGTGTCGTGCCTTGTACACACGCCTCCGGACTAGTAAAAGAAGATAACCTTCAGGAGGCGTGTTGTGCCCTGTACACACGCCTCCAAACGGACAAGAGATAAATTTTAAAACAGGAGTAATCACTATGGAACAGATCTATAATCCGTATTTACCGCTCTATGAGCATATCCCGGACGGGGAGCCGCATGTCTTCGGTGACCGGCTCTACATCTACGGCTCGCATGACCTTGCCTGCGGGAAGTCGTTCTGCGAGGACAACTACGCGGTGTGGTCGGCACCGGTTGACGATCTCCGCGACTGGAGATATGAGGGCGTGAGCTACCTCCGCACGCAGGACCCGTCAAATGCAAATGACATCTACCAGCTCTGGGCCCCGGACGCGGCGCAGGGAAAGGACGGGAGATATTATCTCTATTACTGCCTCTCCGGCATGCAGGAGATCGGGGTCGCTGTATCGGATAAGCCGGCGGGACCGTTTGCGTTCTACGGCCATGTCCATTATGCGGACGGCCGCACGCTCACGGAGCATTTTCCGTTTGATCCGGCTGTTCTTGTGGATGACGACGGACAGATCTACCTCTACTACGGGCAGGTGATCGGCGGCCACGATCCGAGAAGCGGCGGCTTCTCCTCAGTCGTGAAGCTCGCGGACGACATGCTGACGGCAAATGAAGAGCCGCGCCCGCTGGTTCCGGGTGAGGAGAAGGCGAAGGGCACTTCATTTGAAAAGCACCCGTTCTTCGAGGCGTCCTCGATCCGGAAGGACGGAGACAGGTATTATTTCATTTATTCCTCACTCTTAAGCCATGAGCTCTGCTACGCAACGAGTAGCCGGCCGGACGGGGACTTTACGTTCGGCGGGACACTCATTTCAAACGGCGACATCGGCTATGAGGGGCGGACGAAGCCGGTTCAGCGGATCGGAAATACGCACGGCAGCATCGTGAAGGTGAAGGACCAGTGGTATGTCTTCTACCATCGCCAGACGGGCAGCAACCAGTTCTCGCGGCAGGGCTGCGCGGAGCCGATCGAGATCAAAGAGGACGGCAGCATCCCGCAGGTAGAAATGACGAGCTGCGGCCTCAACGGCTCTCCGCTCATCGCGACGGGCAGCTATCCGGCGGCGATCGCGTGCCATCTGACTGACCGCCACATGCCGTCGGAGGCGACGCTCGACGAGAACCTGATGAAGGACCTCGCGCAGGTCACGATGCGGCAGAACGTCACATTTATCACAAATATCAAGGACCGCACGAAGATCGGCTACAAGTACTTCAATTTTATGGACGCCGATATCATGACGATCGAGCTCCGCGGAAAGTTCTTCGGAAAGATTCTCGTCGCGCATGACGAGGAGGGAAGGCAGAAGATCGCGGAGTACGAGGTGCAGGTTAACACGTCCGAGTGGGACACGCAGATCCTGCCGATCAAGCCGATGAGCGGGAAGCACGCGCTCTACTTCTATTTCAAGGGGCAGGGAACGCTCGATATGAAAGGATTTGCATTTGTGTCGGCGTGACAGGACTGGCTGTTCACCAGTCAGACAGAACTGCATGCAGATGTGACTGACAGAGTGGCAGAGGGTAATCGTCTTCCTTTCATTTCTAAAATCGAGGCAGACACTGCAGCTTTCAGAAAAATACAGACGATTAAGCAAACTATGGGTATCAGTGCGGCAAGGCAGTCTCTGCCCCGCCGCGGCTGGTACCTTTTTTATGCTGTTCAGCCTCAGAAAAACAGATGAAATCCGGACGGCGAGCAGGCTCTCTTTTCGTCATTTCCAATTCTCTGAGGGGGGTGCTGAGTAAGTGCAAAAAATTAGCACTCGATACTTGACAGTGCTAACAAGTGATGCTATATTCATTTTAGTGTTATAGAGAGTATGACACAAAGTGCGATACATGCCGCCGGCAAAGGCCGGCGTACAGTTGCTGCTTCGCTCGGACAAGTGCTGAGCCAGCAGTGACGACTATATCCACAAGCGGGGGAGGTACCGATTATGAATATTGATAAATTTACACAGAAGTCTAAGGAGGCCCTGGCCGGCCTTGAGAAAACGGCCATGGATTTTGGAAACCAGGAGGTCGAGGAGGAGCATCTCCTCTATAACCTTGTCAACATGGAGGACAGCCTGATCTTAAAGCTCCTCGAGAAAATGGGAGTCGACGAGGGTGAGTTCAAGAACGCGCTGAACCGCGCGCTCGAGGCCCGCGTCAAGGTCCAGGGCGGTCAGCCGTATATCGGCAGTGACCTGAACAAGGTCCTGCTCACAGCGCCGGACGAGGCGAAGGCGATGGGAGACGAGTATACATCCGTCGAGCATCTCTTCCTCGCCATGCTGAAGCATCCGAACAGAGGCGTGAAGGAGCTCTTCCGTGAGTTTAGCATCACGAAGGAAGGCTTCCTCAAGGCACTCGCACAGGTGCGCGGCAATCAGCGCGTCACGACGGACAACCCGGAGGTCACATATGATTCGCTCAACAAATACGGCGAGGACCTGGTTGAGAAGGCGAAGAAGCAGAAGCTCGATCCGGTCATCGGACGTGATGATGAGATCCGTCAGGTTATTCTGATTCTTTCGAGAAAGACGAAGAACAACCCGGTGCTGATCGGTGAGCCTGGTGTCGGCAAGACGGCAGCGGTCGAGGGACTGGCACAGCGGATCGTCAAGGGCGATGTGCCGGACAACCTGAAGGATAAGCACATTTTCGCGCTGGATATGGGCGCGCTGGTCGCAGGTGCGAAGTACAGAGGTGAATTTGAGGAGAGACTGAAGGCTGTTCTTGAGGAAGTCAGAAAGTCCGAGGGCAAGATCATCCTCTTCATCGATGAGCTTCATCTGATCGTCGGCGCCGGCAAGACAGAGGGCGCGATGGACGCAGGCAACATGCTGAAGCCTATGCTGGCGAGAGGTGAGCTGCACTGCATCGGCGCGACAACACTGGATGAGTACAGAGAGTATATCGAGAAGGATAAGGCTCTTGAGCGCCGGTTCCAGCCGGTCATGATCAATGAGCCGTCTGTCGAGGATACGATCTCGATTCTCCGTGGACTCAAGGAGCGCTATGAGGTTTATCATGGCGTCAAGATTACGGATAACGCGCTGGTTGCTGCGGCTACGCTTTCGCAGCGGTACATCACCGACCGGTTCCTGCCGGATAAGGCCATCGACCTTGTCGATGAGGCTTGCGCGATGATCAAGACGGAAATGAATTCCCTTCCGGCGGAGCTCGATGAGATGCAGCGGAAGATCACGCAGATGAAGATCGAGGAGACCGCGCTCAAGAAGGAGAAGGACACGCTCAGCAAGGAGCGTCTTGCTGACCTTGAGAAGGAGCTCGGCGAGCTCTCCGATAAGTTCAATACGGAGAAGGCTCAGTGGGAAAATGAGAAGAACGCTGTCGACGGACTGAAGAAGTACCGTGAGCAGATCGATGATCTCAATAAGCAGATCGAGGTTGCAAAGCAGAACTACGACCTCAACAAGGCCGCAGAGCTGCAGTACGGCGAGCTGCCGAAGGTCCAGAAGGCTCTCGCGGACGCAGAGAAGACCGTAAAGGGCAAGGACCTGTCGATGGTCCATGAGGAGGTCACCGAGGACCAGATCGCGAAGATCGTCTCGAAGTGGACGGGAATTCCGGTCACGAAGCTGAACGAGGGCGAGCGCGAGAAGCTGCTTCACCTCGAGGACAAGCTGCATGAGCGGGTTGTCGGCCAGAACGAGGCTGTCAAGAAGGTCGCGGACGCAATTCTCCGGTCCAAGGCAGGCATCAAGAACCCGAACCGTCCGATCGGTTCGTTCCTGTTCCTTGGTCCTACCGGTGTCGGCAAGACAGAGCTTGCGAAGACGCTGGCTGATTATCTCTTCGACGATGAGAACAATATGGTCCGTATCGATATGAGTGAGTACATGGAGAAATACTCCGTGTCAAGACTGATCGGTGCGGCTCCGGGTTATGTCGGCTATGAGGAAGGCGGTCAGCTGACCGAGGCTGTGAGAAGGAAGCCGTTCTCGGTTGTGCTCTTCGATGAGATCGAGAAGGCACATCCGGATGTCTTCAACATTCTTCTGCAGGTACTCGATGACGGCCGTATCACGGACAGTCAGGGACGCACCGTGGACTTCAAGAACACGATCATCATCCTGACATCGAATATCGGCTCGCAGTTCCTGCTGGACGGCATCACGCCGGACGGCGAGATCTCGGACAAGGCTCGTGAGGAAGTCAAGGAAGCACTTCGTTCACACTTCCGTCCTGAGTTCCTGAACCGTCTCGATGAGATCATCATGTTTAAGCCGCTCACGAAGGACAACATCAGCGGTATCGTCGATCTGATGATGAAGAGCCTCAATGAGCGTCTCGCGGACCGTCAGCTTTCGATCGTCCTTACGGGCGCTGCAAAGCAGTTCATCATCGATCACGGCTACGATCCGGTCTACGGAGCTCGTCCGCTGAGAAGATATCTGCAGTCGACGGTTGAGAATATCGCGGCGAGAATCATCCTCGGCGGTGAGATCCACGAGGGCACGACGATCGTCATCGATGTGAAGAACGGGAAGCTTGAAGGAAGTCTTGCGCAGACGGTAAATGCGCAGTAACATAAATGATCAGTTTGAGGCCGGGCGGCATCTGCCGCCCGGCCTTTTTCTGCTCTTACGGGGTGGACTCCTCATTTTCTGCGCGATACAATGGTTAAAAACAATGTCAGCACCCCAAGACTCGGAGATCTATCAATGAGCATGTTCCTTGTTCGATTTCCGGATCATTTCGTGGGTCGCTGGATCATAACAATTTAGGAGGACAGTATGAACCAGGGTTTTGTCTGCGTCGCGGCCGGTACGCCGAAGACGACGGTCGCCGACCCGAAGGCGAACAGGGAAGAGATAGAGAGACTGATCGGGGAGATGGCGGAGAAGCGCGCGAAAATTATGGTGCTTCCGGAGCTCTGCCTCACGGGCTATGAGTGCCGCGATCTCTTCTGGCAGCAGAAGCTGATCGACTCGGCAAAGGAAGAGCTGCTTGCGCTCGCGGAGGACACGAAGGGCGTGGATGCTCTCATTTTCGTGGGTCTTCCCTTTGAGGCGAAGGGCAAGCTCTATAATGTCGCGGCGGCCCTGAACCACGGGAGGGTGCTCGGACTTGTGCCGAAGACGAATCTCCCGAACTATAATGAGTTCTACGAGATGAGAAACTTTGAGCCGGCATCCGGCGGCGTTACATCCGTTATGCTCGGGGAAAATGAGGTGCCCTTCGGGACGGACATCCTGTTCCGCGCGGAGGGAATGCCGCACCTCACGGTGGCGGCGGAAATCTGCGAGGACCTCTGGGTCCCGGCGCCGCCCTCTCTTCGGCACACGCTCGCCGGCGCGACGGTTGTCGTGAACCTCTCCGCATCGGATGAGCTGGTCGGAAAGGACACCTACCGCAGACAGCTGGTGTCGAGCCACTCCGCGAGCTGCATCTGCGGCTATGTTTACGCGAGTGCAGGTGACGGTGAGTCGACGACGGACCTCGTGTTCGGCGGCCACAACATCATTGCGGAGAACGGATCGATTCTGAAGGAGGCGAAGCGCTTCCAGAATGAGACGATCTACAGCGACCTCGATGTGGACAGAATCGTGTCGGAGAGACGGAGGATGACTTCATTTCCGGCGCAGAGCAGCGAGGGCTACACGGTCGTGCCGTTTGCGGTGCGGAGAGAGGAGACGGAGCTCATCCGCGCATTTGATCCGCACCCGTTCGTTCCGTCATCCAAGAGAGACCGCGACAAGCGCTGCGATGAGATCCTGACGATTCAGGCGATGGGCCTCAAGAAGAGACTCGAGCACACACACTGCCGCTCGGCGGTCGTCGGCATCTCCGGAGGTCTCGACTCGACGCTTGCGCTTCTTGTGACGGCGCGCGCGTTCGATATGCTTGGGATTCCGAGGGAGAATATCCTGTCGGTCACAATGCCGTGCTTCGGGACGACAGACCGGACATACAACAACGCCTGCGGGCTCACGAGGACGCTCGGCGCGACGCTGAAGGAGGTCAATATCAAGAAGGCGGTCATGCAGCATTTTGAGGACATCGGACATGATCCGGAGGTCCACGATGTGACGTATGAGAACAGCCAGGCCAGAGAGCGCACGATGATCCTCATGAATCTCGCGAACCAGTCAAATGGCCTCGTCATCGGCACGGGCGATCTCTCGGAGCTCGCGCTCGGCTGGGCGACGTACAACGGCGATCATATGTCGATGTACGCTGTGAATGCGTCTGTCCCGAAGACGCTGGTGCGCCATCTCGTCCGCTATTTCGCGGACACCTGCGGGGATGAGGGTCTCACAAAGGTGCTGCTCGACGTGCTCGACACGCCGGTCTCGCCTGAGCTTCTTCCGCCGACGGAGAACGGGACGATCTCCCAGAAGACGGAGGATCTTGTCGGCCCCTATGAGCTTCATGATTTCTTCCTGTACTATATGCTCCGCGTCGGCTTCGGGCCCGCGAAGATTTACCGGATCGCGCGGAAGACATTTGAGGGCGTCTACGATACGGAGACGATTTTCAAATGGCTGAAGAAGTTCTACTGGAGGTTCTTCTCGCAGCAGTTCAAGCGCAGCTGCCTGCCGGACGGACCGAAGGTCGGTTCTGTCGCGGTGAGCCCGCGCGGTGATCTCCGGATGCCGTCGGACGCGGCGGTCCGGATCTGGATCGACGAGCTGGAAGAGATGTAAATAGCAAAAAAAGACGGGGTGTAAAAACGGTATCCGTTTTTACACCCCATCTTTTTTTGTCTCAGATTTTCTCGCCCTTTTCGTATCTTGCGAGCACCTTGTTGATGCGGTCCGCCGGGTTCAGAAGTCCGGACAGGGACGTATCGTGGTTCAGCGTGTCGATGATGAGCGCGATGTATTTGCTCATGTCGCAGTTTCTGTAATATTTGCGCGTCAGAAGCTCCTCCGGCTGATAGATCAGGTTTGTCGTGATCAGATAGTCGAAGATGCCGCGCTTGTATGCGCTGTCAAACGGCGCAAGTCCCTGTGTGAAGACACCGAAGGTCGAGCAGATGAAAATGCGGTTCGCTTTTTTCTTCTTCAGGAGCTCAGCTGTCTCGAGGACGCCGTCGCCCGAGGAGATCATGTCGTCGATGATGATAATGTCCTTGCCCTCGACGTCTGTTCCGAGGAACTCATGCGCGAGGACCGGGTTGCTGCCGTTGATGATTGTTGTGTAGTCGTAGCGCTTGAAGAACATGCCCATGTCGACGCCGAGGACATTCGCCATGTAGATCGCGCGGCTCATGCCGCCCTCGTCCGGGCTCACGACCATGAGATGCTTGTTGTCGATCTTCAGATCGTCGGCGCAGCGGAGAATGTTCTTGATGAACTGGTAGGTCGGGGAGACCGTCTCGAAGCCGTCCATCGGGATCGCGTTCTGTACGCGGGCGTCATGCGCGTCAAATGTAATGATGTTCGCGACGCCGAGCTCTGTGAGCTCCTGCAGCGCGTTCGCGCAGTCCATCGACTCGCGGCCATTCTGCTTGATCTGCCGTCCCTCGTAGAGGTAGGGCATGATGACGTTGACGCGGCGGGCCTTCTTGCCGGCAGCTGCGATCACGCGCTTCAGGTCAGCAAAATGGTCGTCCGGCGACATGACGTTCTCGAAGCCGTTCATTTTATAGGTGATGGAGTAGTTCATGACATCGACCATGATATAGATGTCGTCGCCGCGGACGGAGTCGCGGATGGTTCCCTTGCCCTCGCCGGAGCCGAATCTCGGCGTGTCGGCCTCAAGAATAAACGTGTCCCGGGAGTAACCGTTGTCCGCGGTGTTGTATCCCAGCTCGACGCGCTTTCTGCGCCAGTCCACAAGGTAATTGTTGACCTTTTCTCCAATGGTCTTCGTGCTCTTTAACGGAATAATCGCGAGTCTTCCTTCCGGAATTGAATGAAAGTCCGTGATCTCGTTTTTGTCCGCGTTGTTCATGCCATGCCTCCGTTCAGCTTTTTCAGTATACGGATATCTGTTCCGATCAGCTTGATAATTTTATAGTTGCTTGTGATTCTCGAGGAAACGCGCACCGAATATTTTTCCGACAGGTCGGTCAGCGACAGGTTCGTGGAAATGATCGTCGATTTCGCGCGCGTGATGCGCTCATTGACGACGCGGAACAGGCTCGATGAGACAAATGAATTGTTCACTTCTGTTCCCAGATCGTCGATGACGAGCAGATCGCAGTCGGAAATGAGACGCGCGCCTGAATTTTCTCCGTGCCGGAAGGCCGAATCGGCCAGCACATTGAAGAAATCTCCGGCTGAAAAGTACAGCACGGAATTCCCGGCGTCGATCGCCTCCTTCGCGATGCAGTGCGTGAGGAAGGTCTTGCCTGTCCCCGCGGTGCCGAAAATATAGAGGCTGCTCCCATCCGTTCCGATCGCGGGCACCAGCGCCTTCGCCGCCTGATACGCGCGTTCCGCAAGCTCGCGGGCTGTTCTGCCCGTGGAATCGTCCCTTATTGTATCAGAATAGTATGCAAATGAAAAGTGCTCAAAATTTTCGGTCTCGAGAATTTTTCCGAGACTGTATTTCCCATAGACGATCTCCGCCGCGATTTTCCGGAAGCAGGCGCAGTGCTTTCCGTCCACGAGTCCGGTGTCGTGACAGACCGGGCAGTCGTAGTGCATATCGAGATAATCCGCCGGGTAACCGTGCGTGCGGAGGAGAGAAGCGCGCCTTTCCGTGATGCGGCTCATTTCCGCGTGGTACTGGTCGAGATTCGCGCTTTTATTCGTGATCCTCGCCCTTGCGGCCGCGAGCGATGCGTCGGCGGCCTCGTCATTCAGCTGCTTGATCTCCGGGATGACGCGGCTGATCTCCTCGATGCGGTCGCTCTGCTCATGGCGGTGCCGCTCGCGGATCTCGTCGTAGCGGCGCATGACGGCATCGTACTGTGAATTGCCAAGTGCCAAACTGTGCCTCCTCTCAGCTGTCCAGCAGCTGCTTCTCGATCGACGAGTAGTCGAAGGTGCTGTCGCTGAAATCCGTGAATGCGTTCTTCTTCGGCGCCGTCTTTCCCTGAGAAGGCGACGGCTTCTTCGCGGCCGCCTTCGCCTGCAGGTCCTGCTCGTGTGCCGCGTCGAGCGCGGCGATGTCCTCCAGCGTCTTTACGCCATTTGTGTTCCAGCGCGAGAGGATGCTGTCCGCGTAATTCAGCGACGGCTTCGACGCGTTCATGACGGTCCTCGTGCAGGCCTCCCGGATGATGTCCATGGAGAAATGGTATTTCTCGAGCCACTTCTTCATGATCTTCACCTCCGCGTCCACCGGGTGATGGTTGTCGATGCCGAGCGCCTTCAGGATGTCGTAGTACTCCCTGTGGTAGCTGCCGGCCTGGACTCTCGCCTCGTGGACGGTGCGGATTCCCTGCTCCTTCCAGTTCAGCGCGACCTTCTCGATGTAATAGAAGCTCTTGTGGTTTCTGCTCACACAGTAGTCAATCAGGTAGTCGATGAGGTCCGGCGAAAAATGAAGCCCGTCGTAGAAGAAGCAGATTTTCTGCATTTCCGAGCGGGAGAGCGGCTTGCCGAGATAGTTCTGCGCGATAAAGAAGAGCTCCCGGATGTCCTCGCGCTCGCCGAGCTCAGCCATGCGCTCGCTCGTGATGTCGGAGGACTTCGGCGGCTCCTCGGGCTCTTCCCTGCTGTCTGTCCGTCCCTCTGAACCGGTAAATGCAATTTCCGTGATGGTCCCGTCCTCGTCCTGCGTGACGGAAAGGACGCCCTCGCGCTGCCAGTAGCGCAGCGCGCGCCGGACGTCGGCCTCCGTGCAGTTCAGACGGTCCGCGACTGAGCCGAGCGTGATGGTCGCCGCGTCATCGCCGACCGCCCGGAGCAGCCAGAGATAGACGCGCAGAAAATCTCCGTTGGCCTCCGGGAGAAACCGGTCGAGAAAATCATTTGAAATTACCGTGACGTCCTGTGGAAAGCAGGAACGGATTCTGATGCTGCTCATAGCTGTCCCTTACTGCCCTGCTTATTTTTTCAGCAGGTCCTCGCCGACCTGGTTAATGTTGCCGGCACCCATCGTGATCAGGAGATCGCCTTCCTTTACGTTTGCGCGGAGGAAGTCCTCGATCTCTGCAAATGACTTGAAATAGTGCGCGTCCGTGCCGAGCTTCGCGATCTCACCGCGGAGCGTGTCGGAGGAGATACCGAGCGTATCGGTCTCGCGCGCGGCGAAGATGTCAGCGAGGACAACGTGGTCGGCGCTTGAGAGTGCCTCGGCAAACTCCGGCATCAGGGCCTTTGTTCTCGTGTAGGTATGCGGCTGGAAAGCGACCCAGAGCTCTCTGTGCGGGTAGTTGTGCGCGGCGCGGAGCGTTGCCTTGATCTCCGTCGGATGATGCGCGTAGTCGTCGATGATCGTGGCGCCGTTCATTTTCCCCTTGTACTCGAAGCGGCGGTTCGTTCCGCGGAAGTCCTCGAGTCCCTCGGCGATCGTATCCATGCCAAGGCCGAGCTTTCTGCCGAGCGCGATGGCCGCAAGTGCATTGGAGATGTTGTGGACGCCCGGGACGTTGAGCGATACGCGGCCGATGTCCCGGCCTCTCTCGAGCACGTCAAATGAACCGCAGCCGTACTCATTGTAGGAGATATTTGCCGGCGTGTAGTCCGCGTCCTCCTTCATCGAGGTTGTCAGCATCTCGCAGGTGACGCCCTCCGTGACGACCGGATATTTCTCGAAATCCTTATTGATGATGAGCGTTCCGTCCTCCGGAAGGAGCTTCGCGTAGGTGTGGAAGGACTTTGCGATGTTGTCGATATTCTTGAAGTAGTCGAGATGGTCCGCGTCGACATTGAGGATGATCTCGATCTTCGGATAGAGGGACAGGAAGCTGTCCGTGTACTCGCAGGCCTCCGTGAGGAAGGTCTCGGACTCGCCGACGCGGATGTTTCCGTGGATTGCGGGCAGGATGCCGCCGACGGAGACTGTCGGGTCCATGTTTGCGCGCATCAGGATGTGGGCGCACATCGAGGTCGTCGTGGTCTTGCCGTGCGTGCCGGAGACAGCGATCGGAAGATCGTAGTTCTTCATGATCTCACCGAGGAGCTGCGCGCGTGTCAGCATCGGAATGCCTGCATTTTTCGCGGCCGCAAATTCCGGGTTGTCCGGATGAATGGCGGCTGTGTAGATGACGCAGTCGATGCCGTCCGTGATGTTCTCAGCCTTCTGGCCGTAGACAATCTTTGCGCCCTTTTTCTCAAGCCGGTCCGTGAGGGCTGACTCGTGCGCGTCTGAGCCGGAGATGTGGAAGCCCTCGCCGAGAAGGATCTCTGCGAGACCGCTCATGCTGATGCCGCCGATGCCGATGAAATGAAGATGAAGAGGCTTTTTGAAATCTATCTGATACATATATTTACCATCCTTGTTCATGTGAGGTTTTATAAGGTGAGCTACGCCGTGTCCCGGCACAGTCTGTACCTTATTATAACACAGACAGCCCGCGTGTACTAGGTGGAGTGTGGGAGGGTGTCTCTGGAAGGATGTCCTGGGAGGGTGTCAGGTTCCGATTAAAAAATCATAAACATTCGTCCCGATTTTTTATAGAATTTTTATGGGAACCTGACACCCGGGCGACACCCGGGCGGACGTACCCGAAATCGCATGTGCCCGTGAGTATCAGGGCTGTATCGGGCAGACAGGATGCCGCACCCGGATCACAGGATTGCATAAAAAGAGATACGGAATGTCGGAAAATGAGTGCGGATTTCTTACTGAAATGATAGGTATGATGTGATATATGTTCATTTTGACTAAAACAGGGACGAATGAAGGTCTGCGTTTGTGATATTTGTTTTCATGAAACGGCGTGTGTGATATAATTATTGCACTAAAAATTTGCATCGTGAGGTGGGCCTATGATTAAGAAAGAAATGATAGCCATGCTGCTCGCCGGCGGTCAGGGAAGCCGGCTTGGGGTTCTCACGGATAATGTGGCAAAGCCTGCCGTATCATTCGGCGGCAAGTACCGGATCATCGATTTTCCCTTGAGCAACTGTATCAATTCAGGTATTGATACGGTTGGTGTTCTCACGCAGTACCGTCCGCTCAGGCTGAACACGCATATCGGCATCGGTATTCCGTGGGATCTGGACCGGAACGTCGGAGGTGTCACGATTCTCCCTCCGTACGAGAAGATCGGGAATACGGATTGGTACACCGGAACGGCAAATGCCATTTACCAGAACCTTGAATACATGGAGCAGTATAACCCTGATTATGTACTGATTCTCTCGGGCGACCACATCTACAAGATGGATTATGAGGTCATGCTCGACTACCACAAGGCAAACAATGCGGATGTGACGATCGCGGTCATGCCTGTTCCGATGGAGGAGGCGTCGCGGTTCGGCATCATGGTGACGGACGACACGGGGCGGATCACTGACTTCCAGGAGAAGCCGGAGCATCCGGCCAGCAATCTGGCGTCCATGGGCATTTACATTTTCAGCTGGCCGGTCCTGAAGAACACGCTTGAGAAGCTGAAGGACCAGTCAGGGCTTGACTTCGGCAAGCATGTGCTTCCGTACTGCCGCGAGCAGGGAAAGCGCCTCTTTGCGTATGAGTTCAACGGCTACTGGAAGGATGTTGGAACGCTCGGCTCCTACTGGCAGGCAAATATGGAGCTGATCGACGTCATTCCGGAGTTCAACCTCTATGAGGAGTTCTGGAAGATCTACACGCGCGGCGACATTATTCCGCCTGATTATATCGCGGACAGCGCTGTCGTCAGCAAATGCATCATCGGAGAGGGCGCGGAGATCTACGGCGAGGTTTACAACTCGGTCATCGGGCCTGCGGTTCGGATCGAGGAGGGCGCGGTCGTCCGTGACTCGATTGTCATGCAGGAGTCATTTGTCGGGCGGGGCGCGCAGGTGAACCGCTCAATTCTCGCGCAGAATGTCGCTGTCGGCGATCACGCGGTGCTCGGAGTCGGCGAGGATGCGCCAAATGTCTACAATAAGAAGGTGTACGCGTTCGGACTCGTCACGGTCGGAGAAAATTCTGTGATTCCGTCCGGCGTCCGGATCGGGCGCAACACAGCGATCCTGGGCGAGACGACACGGGATGATTATCCGAACGGTGAGCTTGCATCCGGAGGCGCAATTATCAAGCACGGCGAAAAGGACGGTGAGAGCTCATGAGGGCAGTGGGAATCATACTGGCGGGCGGCAACAACAACCGCATGAGAGAACTTTCCAATAAACGCGCCATCGCGGCGATGCCGATGGCGGGCAGCTACCGCGCGATTGATTTCGCGCTCTCGAATATGACCAACTCTCATATTCAGAAGGTCGCCGTTCTGACGCAGTACAACGCACGCTCGTTAAATGAGCACCTGAGCTCATCCAAGTGGTGGGATTTCGGGCGCAAGCAGGGCGGCCTCTTCCTGTTCCCGCCGACCATTACGGCGCAGAACAGCTGGTGGTACAGAGGAACGGCCGACGCGATTTATCAGAACCTGTCATGGCTCCGGCAGAGCCACGAGCCGTATGTTGTCATCGCCTCCGGCGACGGCATCTACAAGCTCGACTACAACAAGGTTCTTGAGTACCACATCAAGAAGCGCGCGGACGTCACGGTCGTGTGCACGGAGTGCAGGGACGACGACGTGAGCCGCTTCGGTGTCCTGAAAATGAATGAGGACTGCAGGATCGAGGAGTTTGATGAGAAACCGATGATCTCGAAGTCGAATGTCATTTCCACGGGCATCTACGTGATCCGGAGACGGCAGCTGATCGAGATGATCGAGCGGTGTGAGCAGGAGGAGCGGTGGGATTTCGTCAAGGATATCCTGATCCGCTACAAGGACTTAAAGCGCATCTACGGGTACAAGATCAACACGTACTGGAGCAACATTTCGACGGTTGAATCGTATTTCAACACAAATATGGATTTCCTGAAGCCGGAGGTGAGGGATTACTTCTTCCATCAGGGATCCACGATTTACACGAAGATCGACGACAATCCGCCGGCGAAGTTCAATCCGGGCTGCTCCGTGAAGAACTCGCTCGTCGCATCGGGCTGCATCATCAACGGGACGGTCGAGAATTCCGTCATTTTCAAGAAGGTCTTCGTGGGCAATAACTGCTACATTAGAAATTCCATCATTTTGAATGATGTGTACATCGGTGATAACACGCATATCGAAAACTGCGTTGTTGAGAGCCGCGACACGATCAGGGCAAATTCATATCACTGCGGGGAAAACGGCATCAAGATCGTGATCGAAAAGAACGAGAGATATAGTATTTAACACCAGGGCGGACAGCAGAAGGCACGGGAGGAGGGTCGCAGATTCCCGCCTGTGCCGGGAGACCGTCAAAGAGGGAGGAGCAACAATGAATATTACCGACGTCAGAGTCAGAAGAGTTTCCAAAGAGGGAAAGATGAAGGCTGTTGTGTCTATCACAATCGATAACGAATTTGCCGTTCACGACATCAAGGTCATCGAGGGTGAGAAGGGACTGTTTATCGCGATGCCGTCCAGAAAGGCTGCAGACGGCGAGTACCGCGACATCGCGCATCCGATCAACTCACAGACGAGAAATGAGCTTCAGAATCTAATCCTGACGAAGTATGAAGAGACGGTGGCCGAGGAAGAGGCTGAGAACCCGGAGGCGTGATTTCGTCGGTAATGCAGAGCAAAGCCGGTTATAGACTTGGTAGAGAGGACCTTTGCAAGGGGGCGGAGGTCCTCATTTTATGTTTATGTTTATTCAGCAATCTCTTGATGAGCAAGCTCCTCATTCGATTGCTGAAGTATTTCTTGGGGTGCTGAGCGGTTAAAATGTTACTAAAATGTTACGATATGTAACAGAACCCTTTCATTCTCTCCTGATATGTGGTATACTGGCGAGGTATTGCAGATAACCACCGCTGCTCCAGGTGAAGACTGTTACAGAATGTTTGCAAATTTCCGGCAGTCGGGAGCGGACGGATTTACCAGAATTAAGGGGATGAATGCACATGGTGAGAAAGAAACTGATCAGCGTGGCTCTGGCGGCTGTGTTTGCCACAACTCTGGCGACACCGGCCTTTGCGGACACGGATGCAGATCTTGCCGCGGCGCAGGCCGCACAGGACCAGGCCGAGTCGGCCTATGACGCGTCTGAGAGCCAGATTGCCTCGATGCAGTCAGAGCAGTCGGACCTTCAGTCCTATCTGACGGATCTGAATTCTCAGCTCGACAGTCTGTCCCAGAGTCTGAGTGACCTGGATACGAAGATTTCGGACAAGAGCTCTGAGATTGAGATCACGAAGGGATCTGTGGAGCGCGCGAAGCTTGACCGTGACAATCAGTACGCGGCGATGAAGTCCCGCATCCAGTACTACTATGAGAACGGAGATGAGAGCCTTGTCGTGGCCCTCCTCGAGTCGAAGAACCTGGATTCATTTTTGAATAAGGCGGACGAGATGGAGGAGCTCACGAAGTATGACCGCGAGTCTCTCCAGGACCTCGAGCAGACCGTTCAGACAATTTCCGATCAGGAAGCTGCTCTTGAAAATGAACAGCAGGAGCTGACGGAGCTCAAGCAGAATCAGCAGGATACGTTTAACCAGGTTCAGACGGTTGCGTCTGAGGTGGACGGAAAGATCCAGGAATATACAGCTAATATTTCCGCTGAGCAGATGAACGCGTCGAACCTTCAGGCTCAGATCGATGAGCAGAAGAACAAGGTCGCGTCTCTCACGGCACAGGCTCAGGCAGAGCAAGCGGCTCGTGAGCAGCAGGAGCAGGAAGAGGCTCAGGCGGCGGCACTTGCGGCACAGCAGCAGGCGCAGAGCGATGCGAATGCACAGGCTGAGGCGGCTGCTCAGCAGGCGGATGCGGCAAATGCGCAGGCTCAGCAGGCACAGAGCGATGCGGATGCGCAGGCTCAGGCGGCAGCGGATGCACAGGCACAGGCGCAGGCAAGCGGCGATGCAGCGGCAGCGGCTGAGGCGGCAGCCCAGGCTCAGGCGGCAGCTGAGGCACAGGCCGAGGCACAGCGTCAGGCAGAGGCAGCGGCACAGGCACAGGCAGCTCAGCAGGCGGCAGCCCAGGCAGCGGCGGAAGCGGCAGCTCAGGCCGAGGCACAGCGCCAGGCAGAGCTTGCGGCACAGCAGCAGGCAGCGGCCGAGGCGGCAGCGCAGCAGGCAGCAGCGCAGGCTCAGGCAGAGGCCGAGCAGCAGGCTGCAGCACAGGCGGCAGCGGCACAGGCAGCGGCAGCCCAGCAGAGCCAGGGCACATATCTTGGAAAATTCAAGATCACGGCTTACTGCGGATGCGCGATCTGCTGCGGAACAGCAGGCAAGGCGACCGCGAGCGGCGTGATGCCGACGGCTGGCCACACGATCGCGATGGCGGGTGTTCCGTTCGGAACAAAGCTCCGCATCAACGGCGTCGTTTACACGGTCGAGGACCGCGGAACGCCGTACGGTCATGTTGACATTTTCATGAACTCACACAGTGAGGCGCTTCAGTTCGGACTTCAGTACGCGGATGTGTACCAGGTGAACTGAGGTGAGTGCTGAACGTTACTCTGAGCTCACCGATAATATCGAACAGAAACTCGATGAAGCGGATGATGCGGCGGAACAATCTACTGTCCGATATTCTGTATCAGAGGTTTTTGGGAGAGTAAGGAACAGACAAAAGAATAAGCTGTCATAAAGGCAAGAAAGAGGCCATGAAAAAACGTGTTTATGTTTTTTCATGGCCTCTTTTTTTGATTTAGGACCGGCAATAGGGCAGCCTGCGCGTCAGACTTCCTCCGTGAAAAGACAGCGTAGAGAGCGCAGGGCGTCATATGGGTTCTTTTCGCGGAGCCTTTCCGAGAGCATGGAGCGGAGCGCGGCTTCATCGGTCACCTTCACCATGATCTTCGGATCATCGGGAAGGCCGGAATCCTCCTCGCCGGCGTCTAGCGCGGCTTCGATTCTTTCGCGCCGGAGATAGGTCTCGTCGCGGACGCAGAAGATGTCGTAATCCTCCTTAAGCGTGCGATTGATCAGGGATAGAACATCCGCGTCTGCATTGACAGAACGAGGCACTTCATCTGTCGGGCTTTTACAGGACAGCTCGAAATCTTCTTTGAGGGAACGCGTCACTTCATCTGCCTGACCTTCGACAGAAAGCGTGCTGCCGGGTGTCTGAAAGTCACAGATCACCTCGAATCCCGAGGGCGTGTAGATCGCGGGGTCTACAGGGAGCAGCCAGATAAGCGGCAGGTGCTCGTCGGCGGCGATCCGGAAGATCTCCTGAAGGACTGCTGTCATGAGTCCCCTGTGACGGAAATGAACATCGGTCGCAACGGCGACGATGTAATAGCTCTTCGTCTCATGTCCGCAGATGGAAAGCGTGTACGGATTCAGATGGGCCATCGAAAGGACGGCGCCGGAGGCGTCCGTCACAGCGACAATCGTGTTGTCCCTGCATTTGTCGGCATAATAGTAATCCGTGAAATCCTCCGGGTCGCCGAAGGCCTCTTCGTAGAGCGGCCGCGTCTTCTGCTTTTCCGCAAAATCGGTCAGGATGCGGAGCGAGCAGCCCGCAGGGAGCGGCCGTGAGACCGCTTTCCCCGAGGGCTGCCCTTCGGTATTTCTATCTTTATGATGAGCTTCTTCTCCGGAAAGCCGTTCTGCGGCTGCCTTCCCAGATGTGCTGTCAGTCTTCGCTGTACTCATGAATTTCCTTCTCGTACTGGTCGGTCAGCTCCTTCTCATAGCCCGCGAAATTCTTCTGCAGGACCATGTATTTTCTCGCGTAGCCGATCGGATTGTAGCTCTCCTTTGCCTGACGAAGGCCCGGCAGACCGACATCGTCCTCGCGGTTTACAATGACCGCGTCCGGGAACTCGTGAATCAGGAACTGCTGGTTGATGACCTGGTAAATGCCGTCGATGTCCGGATTTCCCTTTTCGACTGAGATGATGGCCATCTTCTCAAGCTTGTTGAAGGAGCCAATTGTGACGGCCTCGATCTTTCCGTCGATCTTGATGCAGCCGGCCTTGAACGGCATCTCGTCGCTGTGATCGGAGATCAGCTTGAGGCCGAGAAGCTCCGCCTCGAGTGAGTCGAGCGCGTTATTTTCCTCGAGAATGCGGCGCGAGAACCAGTCATCGAGAAATGCAGTCACATTGTCGTGATCAAGGCTGTGGAGCGATTTGTACTCCCAGCGGCCGTCGTACTCACGGCTGAACTTGTTGACCTGATTGCGCTTCTGATGGTATTTGCGGCCCGCGAGGGTACGCATTTTCTCGCCGTCGTAGAGATAATCCTTGAGGTCGAACTCCTCTTTGACAATAAAATCGGGATTTTTCGTGAGATGAAGCGCCGTGACGGCCTCCTCGTCCGCGAGATAGATCTTGAGCGGCTTCTTCAGTACTTCGTTGAAATATGCTTTCAGCACGTCGAAGTAGTGCGCGAGGTCCTCCTCCCGGCACCACGGCATCGAGGCGAAGAATTCACCGCCGTCCTTCATTAAAATGAGAAGCGCCCTGTCGTCGGGCGTTGCAATCTGTGTGTTGTAATAGCCCGCCCAGAGATAGGTATCAAGCATGCCGGAATCACATGTCTTGTTGGGGCGCATGGAATAATAGGGTGAGATCTGCCGGGCCTCAGACGGCTCCGGCTTATGAAATTGAAGGTCCACAATTCCTCCTTTTGTGCGATGGTCAGTGTCCGTTCCCTATCATACCGACCGACTTGACAGGTGTCAACCGCGAGTCTGTCCGCTGCCGCCTTGCTCTGGTGCCTGCGGCCGTACGTGATTCCGGGCGCGCATTAACGGCAGCACTTGATTCCATGGCCTGACGACGGGTGTACAGGTCTCACTGCCGGAAGTGCCGCGGCTCTGTTCCGCGCGCCATGCCGCGAAGACCGGGGAAGTGGCGAACGGTCATGATGAGCGCCGCTGCCGCAAAGAAGATGCCGGCCTCAGCGCCCCTTGTGACAAAGGCGGAGACGGTCCCGAGCCAGGCGAGTACGATCGCTCCGAGCGGCAGATATCCGGAGATCAGAACGACGGCGCCGCCTGCGATGCAGGAGAGCGCTCCCCAGACGGGGATCGCGATGATAAGCCACGTGCATGTCACGGTCACGCCCTTGCCTCCCTTAAAGCCGTGCCAGAACGGCCAGTTGTGGCCGAGAAGGACGCCGAGTCCGCTCCAGAGAATGGAGTCGCTTATACTTCTGCCGTACAGGAGCCATGTGATGAGAAATGCAAGGAGCGTCTTTATGATATCGCCCGCGAGCACGAGAAAGCCGGCCTTTTTTCCGACCCTTGCCATGACATTGGCCATGCCCGGATTTCCGGTTCCAATCTGAAAAACTGACTTGTGCGCAAAGGCGCGCGCGACGACGTCGGCCGTGAGAAAACAGCCGCACAGATATCCGATCAAGAGAGAAAATAATTCTGTCATAAATGTATAATCCTCCTGACACCAGTGTAGCACAGAAGGGCTATTTCATGTGCCGCGCGGCTTGCCGGTGTGGTACAATTTTTATAATGATCAGCACCCCACGAAATGCTTCAGAAATCGAACGGGAGCTTGCTCATTGAGAGATTTCTGAAGCATTTCGTGGGGCGGACAAGCGGCGAAGCCGCTCTGTCCGCCCGAAACGAGGAACGCGAAGCGTTCCGAGTCTGGGGTGCAGAACCGTTACCAGTGACTCAGCGTTCCGAGTCCGGGGTGCAGAACAGTTGTCAAAATCGCAAGCTATGACATGGAGGAATAAGACTTATGGGAAAATGGCAGCGCATGAATTTTCAGCCGTGCCTCCCTCTTGGCAGGGATGGGAAGCGCGTGACGGGGTGCCGGGAGCACATCGAGCTCTCCCGAAAGGCAGCAGGCGAGGGCATGGTCCTTCTGAAAAATGAGAACCAGACTCTCCCGATCAAGAAGGGCACGAAGCTCGCGCTCTTCGGCAAGGGCTGCGTCGACTATGTGAAGGGCGGCGGAGGCAGCGGCGATGTGACGGTCGCGTACATCCGCACGCTCCTTGACGGCATGAAAATGAAGGAAATCGAGGGCGATGTCCGCATTTTCGATGAGCTTGCTGATTTCTATGAGGAGGATATCAAGAAGCAGTACGCGATGGGCCGCGTCCCCGGCATGACGGTGGAGCCGGCGCTCCCGGATGACCTCGTTCAGCGCGCGGCGGAGTTTACGGACACAGCGATCATCACAATCAGCCGCTTCTCCGGTGAGGGCTGGGACCGCTCCGTAAAGACCGGAAATGAGCAGTATGCGCAGGACCTGCATGAGGAGCACGAGAAGGCGCTCTCGGCAGAGCTCTTTGAAAACGGCGATTTCTACCTGACAAATGCGGAGCACGCCATGGTGAAGACCGTTACGGAGCATTTTGCGCACGTCATCGTCGTCATGAACGTCGGCGGTATGGTCTCGACGCGCTGGTTCCGCGACAACGATAAGATTTCCGCTGTGCTCATGGCGTGGCAGGGCGGCATGGAGGGAGGCCTCGCGGCTGCCGATGTGCTGTGCGGAGAGGTCAATCCGTCCGGGCATCTCGCGGATACCTTTGCCGCGGAGCTCACGGACTATCCGTCGACAGAGGGCTTCCACGAGTCAGACGACTACGTCAATTACACGGAGGATATCTACGTCGGCTACCGGTATTTTGAGACGATCCCGGGCGCGAAGGAGAAGGTCGGTTATCCGTTCGGCTTCGGCCTGTCCTACACGACCTTTGATATGAAGCCTGTGTCGGTCACGATCGAGGAGGACGTGGATCAGGCGGATGACGCAAAAGAGGCACCTGACGAAGATACCTGCTTTAAGTTTGAGGCCGAGGTGAAGAACACTGGCTCCGTTCCGGGCCGCGCCGTCGCGCAGCTCTATGGAAGCGCGCCGCAGGGAAAGCTCGGAAAGCCCGCGCGGGTACTCCTTGCATTTGCCAAGACGAAGGTGCTGAAACCCGGGGAGACGGAGACCGTGACGCTGACGGCCGCGGCGCCGCAGCTTGCGTCCTACGACGACACGGGAAAGGTCTGCCGGTCGGCATGGGTGCTCGAGGCGGGGACCTACCGGTTCTTCCTCGGCGAAAATGTACGAGACGCGAAGGATACAGATTTCACCTATGAGGTCGAACGTGACACGGTCCTTGAGCAGCTTAAGCCTCTGGCCACGCCGGCAAAGCTTCCGGAGAGGCTTCGCGCGGACGGGACATATGAGAAGCTCCCCTGCACGGACAACTATGCGGACAGCAGCGCAGCGCGGAGAGAAGAGGAGGCGGATTTCCTTTCGCCGATGACACCCGATGAGATGGAGGGCGCATGGCCGGAGGTCCGCGCCGCATCCGGCCGCTCCTATCTTCACCGCGGAAATGAGGGAAAGCCGCAGCTCATTGACGTTGCGGAGGGCCGCATGACAATAGATGAATTCGTCAAAAAGCTGCCGCTTGACGTGCGGATCCGGCTTCTCGGCGGCCAGCCGAATACAGGTGTCGCGAATACCTTCGGCTTTGGCAATGAGCCGGACTACGGCATCCCGAATATGATGACTGCCGACGGCCCTGCAGGGCTTCGGATCGCGCCGGAGTGCGGCATCAAGACGACCGCATTTCCGTGCGCGACGGCGCTCGCCTGCACCTGGGACCCGGCGCTTGTCGAGAGGATCGGCGCGGCCGGTGCCGAGGAAGTGAAGGAGAACAACATCGGCGTCTGGCTCACACCCGCCTGCAATATCCACAGGAGCCCCCTGTGCGGCAGAAACTTCGAGTATTACTCAGAGGATCCCTATCTCGCCGGAACGATCGGGGCAGCTCTGGTGAATGGCATCCAGAGCCGCCACATCGGCGCGAGCGTGAAGCACTTTGCGGCGAACAACAAGGAGACGAACCGGAAGAATTCGGACTCCCGCGTGTCCGAGCGCGCGCTCCGCGAGATCTACCTGAAGCAGTTCGAGATCATCGTGAAGGAGGCGCAGCCGTACACGATCATGTCGTCCTACAATCTCGTGAACGGCATTCATTCATCCGAGAACCATGATCTGCTCACCGGCATACTTCGCGATGAGTGGGGCTTTGAGGGCATGGTCACGACGGACTGGTGGACATTTGCCGAGCAGTTCCGGGAGATCAAGGCCGGCAATGACGTGAAGATGGGCTGCGGCTACCCGGAGCGCGTGAAGACTGCGTATGACAGAGGCATGATCACAGACGAGGAGATCAATACGTGCGTGAAGCGCGTCCTAGGCCTTATATTGAAGATGGACTGAGAGAAATATCGAGACAGGAAGCTTTTGAGACGAGCCCTGCGGCATGCCGCGGGGCTCGTCTTTTGTAAGTATTCAGCACCCCGGACTCGGAACGCTTTGCGTTCCTCGTTGTGGGCGGACAGAGCGGTTTTACCGCTTGTCCGCCCATTAGAAAACTTCTAAAACCGTCCGGCGAGCGTGCTCTCCGTCCGGATTTCAGAAGTTTTCTGATGGGTGCTGAATTATTACAAAAAGCGAAAATCGGCACATGAGTCACAGCGCTGAGACGCAGAATTATGCGGATCGGACTATAGTGGACACAACAGGAAAAGACATAAAATGTGAACGTGGAGGGAAATAATCCATGACTTATACAGCAGTGCAGTACGAAATGACGGAGCTCACCTGGCACGCGCCCGCGCCGAAGGGATCGGAGGTTGACGTTGATCTTACAGCCAGCTTCACAAAGGACGGAAGGACCGTGTCCGTCTCCGGCTTCTACAGAGGAAATGAGACCTACAGTGTCCGCTTTCTTCCGGAGGAGGCCGGCGAGTATTCCTACGAGGTGAGCGGCGTCGTGCGTGAGAGCGGCACGCTCTCTGTAGAGAAGGCGAAGGAGGGTTCCCACGGCATGGTCCGCGCGAAGGGAACTCATTTTCAGTATGAGGATGGGACGTGGTTTTATCCGTTCGGAACGACGGTCTACGCCCTGCTCCATCAGCAAGGCAGCCTCATCGATCAGACAATGAAGACGCTCGCGGCATCTCCGTTCAACAAGGTCAGGCTCTGTGTCTTCCCGAAGCACTATGAATACAACCACAACGATCCGGAATACTACGCGTTCCACAAGTATAAGGATGCGCATCACGACAAGTCGATGAAGCATATCTGGGACACAAACCATCCGTGCTTTGCATTCTGGGACCGCATCGAGGCGCGTCTTCGTGAGCTCGGCGATATGGGCATCCAGGCGGACCTCATTTTATTCCATCCGTATGACTGCTGGGGCTTCTCCCAGCTGACTCGTGAGGAGGCGCTCACATATCTCGACTACGCGGTGCGCCGGCTCAGTGCATTTCCGAATCTCTGGTGGAGCCTCGCCAATGAGTATGATCTCATGAGCTGTTCGATGGACGACTGGAACGCGATCGCGCATTTCATTCACACGCACGATCCGTACGGCCATCTCCTCAGCAATCACCAGATCGTGAAGCCCTGGGATTTCGCAAATGAAGCCACCTCTCACATCTGCCTGCAGCTGCCGGTCGTCGACGAGGTACGCGATTTCATCCTGAAGTACAAAAAGCCGATGATGATCGATGAGTGCCGCTACGAGGGCAATCTCCCGCAGGGCTGGGGAAATTTGAGTGGCTTTGAGATGGTGAACCGCTTCTGGAAGGTTGTGACGCAGGGTGGCTACTGCACGCACGGCGAGGTATTCCTGCAGAAGACGGACGGATACAGGGGAGCTTCCGCGGACGCTGCGGCACCTGCAGGCGGGAAGAATTCTTCTGCGAATGAGAAACCGCTGGGGCAGACGATGGCCGGCAAGGCTGACGCCTCCTTCGGAGATACGCCCCTTGCGCCGGACAACGCGTCCGACCATGACGATGAGGTTCTCTGGTGGGCGAAGGGCGGCGTGCTTCATGGCGAGAGCCCGGCGCGCATCGGCTTCCTTAAGAAGATTGTCGAGTCACTTCCGGGACCGCTCACGTACGGCTGCCACGTGCCGACGATGGAGGAGGTCCGGGAAATGAAGAAACATGCGCCGAAGGATGTCGACCCGTTCAGCTTCCTCGGCGCGCTGCTCCGGATGGACGACAATGGCGCGCTTGCCCTCGCAAAGTCGGGCTGCGGTTTTGAGGGTAAGGTGTACGCGAGGGATACAGAGAGCACTGAGAGCGATGACACAGTGCTCGCGGACCTGAAGTACTTTGATACACAGTGCACGGTGATCGGAGAGATCGATCTCCCCGATAGCGGAATATATGATATCGATCTGATCGATGTCTGGAACATGACACGGAAGACAGTGCTCCGCGGCATGAGCGGCCACGTCCGCGTGCCGATGCCGGGACGGGAAGGAATGGCGCTGCTTGCGCTGCGCCGCGACTGAAGCAAGGAGGTTAGGTATGAAGCTGAAGAAAGATGCGGATATTCCGGAATTCATGAATGTGGTTCGCGACTCATGCAGAGGAGATGTGTACTATGAGTCAAGGGACGCGAATATTGATCTTAAGTCCGAGCTCTCGCGGTTCGTCTTCATGACAGTTGTCAACGACGCGGGCTCGAACGTGCAGGGAAGAGTCTACTGCACAGATGAAAATGACTACAAGGTGCTTGGAGGATTTCTCACGGAGTGAAGGGCCTGCGGGAGAATGAGTCATCATAGCACGTGTCATGAGCGGTGAGATCACCGTTTCTCACGGAGTGACGGGCCTGCGGGAGAACGAGAGGCTCCCGGACGGAAGACAGGAACACGGGCGGCGTGAGATATGCAGGACCTGTCCCACGCGTATACGAATAAAGGAGTGAACAGACCATGAAGGAAGAGAAGAAGCAGACGCAGGCGGACGCAAAAAAGCTGTATGATCCGCTGAAGGATCCCGCTTATCAGGACCCGTATATTGATGTCGAGGAGCCGAGAGAGCGCATGCTCGTCGACGGCACGATCATCCCGTTCCACTATGTGCATGGAGGCTTCCGCGGCACAGGAGTGAAGTTCATTTTCTGTATGCCGGTGAAGGAGAGATACGGCGGCCACTTTATCCAGTACCTGTCCCCGTTCCCGGGACCGGACGAGGAGGTCGCGTCTCTCGGACAGACGGGCGAGGACGACAAGATTTCATTTGCGCTCCAGAATGGCTTCTACTTCGTTGAATCCAACATGGGATCGACGTCACAGTTCGCCGGCGGCCGCGACTTCTCGCTGATGTACAAGACAAGCGCGGCGGTCGCGATGTATTCGAAGACATTTGCGATGGCCTACTACAAGACAGAGAAGAAGCCGTACGGCTATGTGTACGGCGGCAGCGGCGGCGGATACAAGACAATGGCCTGCATCGAGAACACGAGCTGCTGGGACGGCGCCTGCCCGTATGTCATCGGCTCGCCGGTCTCTCTCCCGAACACCATCACGATGCATGTGCAGGGCGAGCGGCTCCTGCGAAATGCATTTCCGAAGATCGTGGACGCTGTCGACTGCGGCGGACTCGGCGATCCGTACGAGGGCCTTGACGAGACGGAGAAGGCGGCTCTCCATGAGCTGACAAACCAGGGCATCCCGATGAAGGCGTGGGCGCCGGAGTCGAGAGGCAAGTTTGATGCCGGCTCTCTCCCGGTCCTCATCCCCGGCGTCAAGGCGGCTGACCCGTCCTATTTCGAGGACTTCTGGACGAAGCCGGGCTATGAGGGCCATGACGATGTGCTGAACGCGAAGAAGGACAGAATCTACTTCAAATGCACGGTCCGCCAGGTCTATGTCCCGGGCACAAAGAGCGACAACAGCAACCCGAGAGAGGCTGTGAACGGCGTCGATACGGCATGGAAGAAGATGCTGACGAGCGGCGGAAAGTCCTGGATCGAGGTCGATCAGGTCCCGGAGGGCGATGACCTCTACATCGGCGGGACGAATATTCATTTCCTGAGCGGAGACGCCAAGGACCAGAGCCTTCTTCTCGGCGGCATCGACGGCCACATCCTCTCGATCGGCATGTGCTACGGCATGGACGACCTCGCGGGCGTCCTCGGCAAGGTGAAGCCGGGCGATGAGATCCTGCTCGACAACTCGGATTACATCGCGATTCAGTATTATTACCGCCATCAGGTTCCGAAGGACACGGCCTTCCACGCGTGGGACCAGTTCCGGAACCCGGATGGAACAGCGTCTCTGCCGCAGCGCCCGTTTGAGATGGGCTACGGCTTTACTGGAACAGGCACTGTCCAGGACGGCTGCTCGCAGGGCAAGGTCATCATCACACAGACGCTCGCCGATGAGTCGACCTGCCCGTGGTGTGCGGACTGGTATTACCGCAAGACGCGCGAGGCGCACGGCGGTGAGGACACGGTCCGCCTCTACTACTTTGAAAATGCAATGCACAACGACGTCGCGCAGCAGTCGACATTTTACACCAATTATCAGGGACAGCTGAAGCAGAGCCTGCTCGACTGCGCGGCCTGGGTTGAGTACGGGAAGAAGCCGCTCCCGTCGACGAACTATATGTACAAGGGCGGACAGATCGAGGCAAATCCGAATATCGAGGAGCGCGGCGGTCTGCAGCCGATGGTCGATATGACGGTGAACGGAGAGCGCGAGGTCGAGATCACGGCCGGGACAGAGCTCTGGTTCAATGTGAAGGCACAGGTCCCGAAGGGCGCCGGCTATATCACGCGCGTCGACTACGATTTCTCGGAGGAAGACAACGCGGTTGCATTTGACAAGCCGTGCTTCCTGCAGAGAGGTACATTTGAGCGCACGCAGACGGGTGATATCTGCGGTGCGGTTTCCCGCGCGATTCACGTCTACGACCGCCCGGGCACGTATTACGCGGCTGTCCGCGTCTGCGCAGACCGCCACGGAAGCCACGACAGCCTGTTCACGCAGGTCCGCAATATCGCGCGCGTGAAGGTCGTTGTCCGCGGAAAGGCGCCGGACATGCAGCAGGAGCATTTCTGAAGCAGGTCAAGGCAGCTTACACGCACCCGAAGCCGCTTGCGGCTGTGAATAGCAGGGCGGCATCGGGCAGGCTCGGTCCCTCTCAATTCGAGATGGAATTAAAATGAGCATAAGAGTAGAATATAATTATTCAGTGCCCCACAACGAAGAACGTGAAGCGTTCCGAGTATGGGGCTTAATAGTTTTTATAAAACCAACAGGCCGGTCTGCGGCGAGGATGACGGAGGCGAGCTATGGAAGCATCGGAAGCGTATAAGAATCTGAATCTGTTTACGGGAATGGTGTACAGCGCCTGCTGCCTTCCTGTGTGGGGCTTCGGAGCGCAGAAGCCGGGCCAGTATTATTACTCGACCTGCCCGAACGGCAGGGACTTCGAGGCCTTCATGCGGATCAACGGGAGTCTCTCATTTTTCCTGTCTGAGGAGCGCTCGATGAAGAAGCCGGTTTACTTTGCGGACAAAATCGGCCTCTCCTATGTCGCGGACTATGTCTGGGAAAATGAGGAGCCGACGCTCCTTGTTGTGCTGGGACCGTTCTTTGGCAGCACGTCGCCTCTTATGGACGCGGAGCGGAAGCTGAAGAAGCTCGATATCTCCGTCACTATGCGACACAAGATGCTGCTCGCATTTCAGAAGATCCCCGTGATCTCCGAGGAGGTGCTCGAGCAGTACGTGTCGATGATGCATTACTGCATTACGGGCAAGATCCGGAGACTGAGCTGGCAGGACCTTGAGAGGCCGGCTGCGAATGAAGCCGCTTCTGCAAAGCATACGATCGAGGACAGCTTTGTGGAGGATGAGGAGACGAGCGAGGCCGGAAGGAAGTTAAATGAGAGAATCCACATCGGCTGGATTCTCGACGCGGTGAGAAACGGGCAACTCGATTTCCTGGAGAACGGCTTTTCGTCGTCCCAGGCACCGGTGACGAAAGAGCAGAGGCAGTTTGAGAGCGAGGACAGAGGGCGCCTTGAGAAGGACGATGCGATCATGTACATCGCCATCTGCACACAGGCCGCGGAGGACGGCGGCCTGCTGCAGCAGCAGGTCGAGGACATGAGAGATAATTATGTCCGCCGCATCGAGGCCGCTGGCAATGATGTTGAGCTCTTTCAGGTCATGCGCGATCTTCTCTATGAGGCGGTCACCAAGGTCCATGACATAAAGCCGCACGGGGAGAGAATCTCGAAGCCGATCCAGAGCTGCTGCGACTACATTCACCGGCATCTGACCGATGAGTTCAGCCTGAGCGATCTCGCGGCGGCCGTCGGGTACACAGATTACTATCTGACGAAAAAGTTTTATTCGGAAATGGGCATCAGGCTCAACGATTACATTAAGCGCGAGAAGATCGCGCTCGCGAAGGTCCTTCTGATCACGACAGACAAGAGCGTGCAGGACATCGCGGTGGAGCTGAATTTTTCAACACGAAGCTTTTTTACAAGAGTGTTCAAGGAGGAGGTCGGGGTTTCTCCGGCTGAGTTCAAGGAGCGTTCACGATTTCAGAGGATGCCTGGATCCGCGGCAGAGACCGGGAGTTCTGGGCGGAGACGAAGATGCAGTAATATGTAATTATTCAGCACCTCTTGGAAAACTGATGAAATCCGAATGGAGAGTTTGCTCGCCATTCGGTTTCAAAAGTTTTCCAAGGGGCGGACAAGCGGCGAAGCCGCTCTGTCCGCCCACAACGAGGAACGCGAAACGTTCCGAGTCTGGGGTGCTGAATAGTTACATTGCAAGAATATAAAAATCCACGCATTGTCAAGCAGTGCGTGGATTTCTTGTTATGGATCAGATCTCGGAAAACAGTCTGAGGATCTGCCCTGATATCCTGGTACGTGTGAACTGTGGCAATTTTATGCCGCGCGGACCTTCCCGGCGGCCTTCCGGAACACGACGCGGTACATCAGGATGACGTAGAGGCCGGCCGTGATCCATGCGGCCTGGTGCGTCCAGCAGATCGTCGTGAAGCCGAGAAGCGGCAGTGTGCCGATGGCAAATGCAGTCCGCGCGATCATTTCGACGACGCCGGAGATGATCGCCTTGCCGGGCTGGCCCATGCCCTGGATCGCCGGCCTAAACACATTGACGGACGTGACGAGCCAGAACGTGAAGCCGACGGTCATGAGGAACTGCGCCGAGATATCAAGGATCTGCGCAGAACCTGAGGATGCGGACAGGAAGAGCGAGGCGACGCTCCGCCCGATAATCGCCATGAGTGAGCCGAACACGATGCCGTAGATATGCCCCATGATGAAGCCGTCGCGGACACCGGCCCTGATCCGGTCGAACTTGCCGGCGCCGTAGTTCTGGCCGACGTAGGTCGCCATCGACGAGGACAGCGCGACGTACGGGCACATGACGAACTGCTCGACGCGGTCGCCGGCCGTGTAGCCCGCGACGTAGAGACTGCCGAGGCTGTTGTTGCAGGCCTGCATGACCATGCTGCCGATCGCCGTGATCGAGAACTGCAGGCCCATCGGAAGGCCCATCGCGAGCAGGTTCATCGCATAGTGCCTGTCCCAGGTTCGCTCATCCCTCTGCGGGTGCAGGAGCTTCATTTTCCGGGCGATAAAAATGAGACACATCAGGCCGCTCAGCGCCTGGCTCGTGACCGTCGCGATGGCCGCGCCCGCGACGCCCCAGCCGAGGACGGCGACGCAGAAGAGGTCGAGAAAGATGTTGAGCGACGCCGCGACTGCAAGGAAAATGAACGGCTCCCGGCTGTTGCCGACCGCCCGGAGGAGCGACGCCTGCATGTTGTAGAAGAACGTGAACGGCAGACCGAGGAAAATGACAAGCAGGTAGGTGATGGCATTTTTCTCAATATTTGCGGGTGTCTGCAGGACGCGGATGATCGCGGGACAGAGAATTGCCGTGACTACTGTCAGCACCGCGGCGCAGATGACGGTCAGCACGATCATGTGGTAGACGTACCTGCGCATGTCCTTCATTTTCGCGGCACCGAACCGCTGCGCGACCGGGATCGCGAAGCCGTCACAGGCGCCGCTGCAGAAGCCGAGCACCATGAACTGGACGCTGGACGACGCGCCGACAGCGGCGAGCGCGTCCGCGCCGAGAAGCCGGCCGACGATGATCGAGTCGACCATATTGTAGGTCTGCTGGACGAGCTGTCCCAGAAGGACCGGGACCATAAACTGAAGAATGAGGCGAAGCGGGCTTCCCTCTGTCATGCGGCGGATGGAGCCTGACGAATGGACGCTGGAATCTGACATGATACATTTCCCCCCTGTTTATATCGAGCCGGATTGCTGGATGAGTGTTGTGCCGCAGAAAATTCTACCATGCGCAGAGGGAGTGTCAAGGAGACTGCAATTCTTTTTGTGTTACAGTTCACACGCCACCAGACCTCGGTGAACGGTCAGCGATATCAGGAGCGGTGAGGGCGTTATACGGAGGAGTCCGAAGATCACCCTGAGCCGCTGTGTCAGCGGCGAAGGGAAGCTGAGGAGGACGGAGTCTGCCCGATACCGCCCTGATATTCGCGACCGCATGCGACTTTGGATGGCGTGTGAACAGTAACCTTTTTGTATGGTGCAGACTGCTGCTCCATTGTATAGGAAATGCGGGCGTGGTAATATGATAGTATAGTGCGTCTGCATCTAGATTAAGGAGAAATAAGCGTATGTCAAAATTCAGTGAAGTGTACTGCCGCATGTGTGAGAAGGGCGATGCGGCTCGTGACAAGGGGCTTGTGACGCCGGACGACGTCGTGCGCTATGACAATATTTCCTACGGGGAGGACCCGGTCTGGAACCTTCTTGATGTCTACCGTCCGAAGCAGATCCGTGACCCGGCGGATGTTTCCGGAACGCAGATGGTTTCCGCCGAGGGGCAGAAGCTCCCGGTCATCGTCAGTGTGCACGGGGGCGGCTGGGTCTACGGCTCCAAGGAGGTCTACCAGTTCTACTGCATGTCGCTCGCGGAGAGAGGCTTTGCCGTTGTAAATTTCTCATACCGCCTCGCGCCGGCCGCGAAATTCCCCGCGCCGCTCGAGGACACGAACCGCGTCTTCGGCTGGATCATGGCGCACGCGGACGAGTATGGCTTTGATACGGATAATATGTTTGCAGTCGGCGATTCCGCCGGCGGAAATGACCTCGGCCTCTATGCGTGCTTCCTCACCAATCCGAAATATGCGGAGCAATTTTCATTTTCAGCGCCGGAGGGTCTGAAGCTTCGCGGCGTCGCGCTCAACTGCGGCTGCTATGAGATCGTTATTGACGGGTCAAAGGAAACTGAAATGAACGCAGCCCTGATGCGGGATTATCTGCCGGAGGGCGGTGTGAGAGAGGAGCTTGACGCGATCAATGTGAAAAAGCATGTGACGTCCGCGTTCCCGCCCGCATTTGTCATGACCTGCACGGGCGATTTTCTCGAGAACCAGGCGGAGCCGCTCGTCCGCGTGCTGAAGAAGAACGGCGTTAGATGCTATTTCGGCTATTACGGGGACAACGAGCACTCGCTCGGGCACGTCTTCCACTGCAATATGAAGTCTGCCTTCGCAAAGCAGTGCAATGACGACGAGTGCCTGTTCTTCCGGGGACTGATGTGAGTCCTGGTAATCGGTCTTCGAGATGTGACTGGTGACATCCTTGGCACACATCGTTTGGCTTGAGACTTGTTTCAGATGCGGCCCGCGCACCACGAAAAGGCGCGGGCTGTTCTTGCGTCCGGGTCACGGAAATGGTTCCCTGGGTTCCACTCGAGCGTGCTGTCTGTGCTCTGTTGCTGCAGGTTCTTATACTGCTCCTCGATCCGGTCCGCAACGCGGGCCATCGTCTGATTCCTCGTCTTCGCCTCGCGGTCGCCGAGGCTTAAGTATACATGGCGGGCGCGGACCGGATGTTCATTAATAAACTTATCCCAGCTTTCAAACCACACGGACGGCGAGGCGGCCGCAATTCCGCTGAACGCATCCGTCTCATATCCGGCCCACAGTGCGAACAGCCCGGCGAGCGAATAGCCGCCGAGGATGAACTGCGTGTCCTCCGGGAGAAGAAAGTGCTTCCTTGTGGCCGGAATCACTTCCCTCAAAATGAAATCAAGCGTCGCGGGAGCGCCGTCCCCAAACGTCATGCCTTTGTAGATGGCGGGCGCCTTCCAGGGAGAGAGGTCATATGACCAGTCGTTTATTTTCACGGAGACGTGGATGAAGGGAGTGCCTTCAAGCTCCTTCGAAATTAAGCGGAGCTCATTTTCACGGACCTCCTCGTCGTGATCGTCCATAGGCTGGATCATGCAGAGCTTCGCACCTGTCTGCCCATAGAAGAGACAGCGCCTGCCGGAGAGCGATTCCTCGAAGGAGCCTGTTGCGTTTTTCAATTTATTATGATCTGTGTATTTTAACATTTCTTCATATCTGAATTTTGAGAGTCATCTCAGATGATACCGACGGATATCATTCCATAGGCATACCAGCAAGTCGTTTTTTCTGGTTACTTCCTGCGTACAACACATCTGTCACATATACAGTTAAGGATTCTTCTTTAATCCAGTAATATATATAATAGCTTTTGACAGAAAATTTTCGTACACCTTCGCTGCCCCAAGGCTCTTCACTAATTGGATGAAATTTATCAGGCATAGTTGTGAGCTGCTTCCTTATTTCTGTCCGGAAGGCCTCGAGGTGCTTTCTGGCAGCAGATGGGTTTGAAAGTTCAAATGAAATGTAATCCCGGATTTTTGTCATGGCCTGAAGCGCATGGTCGGTAACAATAATCCGATATTTATTCATTTTCAGTATCTCCTGCCGGCAGATCGCCGAGAAGCTGATTGAATGCATCATCCAGTGTTTTGCCGCGTCCGGCTTTGGCATCGGAGAGACCTTCTGCCATTCTGGAATTGAAGTCCTCAGTTGTCAGGTTTCCAATAGATGGCATTGTCCTGGGAACCTTCGGGGTGAAGGGAAGTCCGTTGCAATAGATGATCTGATGATAAAACATATTGATGCCGACAGATGCAGGAATTCCCATTCTGGAAAGTATGCTTTCGGCTTTTGCCTTGACATCCTCCTCTACCCGGGCATTTACGATTGCTGTTTTGTTGGCCATAAAATCACCGCCTTTCACAATTAATATAACATAATGTATAGTAAATAGCAATCGGATGTATTACAGGATTAACAGGATTTCTTCGGATATGCAGAAATACATTCAGATACTACGAAGCGCGGCCGGCGTAGGGGTTGGCGGGGCAGAAAGGCGGAGGGACGCTACTCGAGTAGAGTATGAAGCTTGATTTTCTCCTCATGTCCTACGGGAATAAGGGGGCGTAGCGTCTGGCGAGGAGAAAACCGAAAAAAGAAGATGCCTCTTGACATATACCATAGTGGGGTATAAGATGGGCACCGTAAGGATACCGGACAGGGGTATAGATCCGGGCCGGCTTCTGAAAAAGATACAGAAACAGATGAAACATCATAAGGAGGCGTTTCATGGCTGATACACAAAACACCTGCTGTGGTTCTGCGACGGAGTCTGCGGACAAGGCAGTAGATCATAAGGAAGAAACTCCATGCTGCTGCGGATCTGTGACAGAACCCACAGACCTTGAGAGGGCGGAGAACGCGGCGGAATCGGAGGGTGAATCCTCCTGCTGCGGCAGCGGCCGTCATAAAGTGAGGACCCCGGAGCAGCAGAAGGCGCTTCTTACGAGACTGAAGCGCGTCGAGGGACAGATCCGCGGCATCGAGCGGATGGTCGAGAACAACGCGTACTGCCCGGACATTCTGGTGCAGGTCTCAGCGGCGACGAGCGCGCTGAACAGCTTCAACAAGGTGCTGCTCGGATGTCACATCCGGAGCTGCGTCGCAGAGGATATCCGCGAGGGCAAGGATGAGACAATCGACGAGCTGTGCACCGTGCTGCAGAAGCTTATGAAGTGATGCAGCGGCTGTGACAGGACACACGCGGTCAGCCGAAGGGCGGTCAGCGATACCGCTCTGCTGTTCGCGAACGCTGCGCTTCTGGCTGCATGTGAACTGTGACAGTAGACAGTCGATATCCGATAACTAGTTCAGGAAGGATGGTCAAAGTACAATGAGTCAGTATATTGTTACAGGCATGACGTGTGCGTCCTGCCAGGCCCACGTCGAGAAGGCGGTCGCGAAGCTGCCGGACGTGAAGAACGTATCCGTTTCGCTCCTCACGAATTCCATGGTGGTTGACGGAACTGCGACAGACGATGAAATCATCAAGGCCGTCGAGGCGGCTGGCTACGGCGCGCAGCCGAAGGGCGCCGCTGTGGCGAAGCAGAGCGCGAGCGCAAAGCTCGCGGCAGAGGAGGACGCGCTGAAGGACCGCGAGACGCCGAAGCTTGTGAAGCGTCTCGTCAGCTCCGTCGTGTTCCTCGTGCTTCTTATGTATGTCACGATGGGACACAACATGTGGGGCTGGCCGGTCCCTGCATTTCTCGTACATAATCACATCGGCCTCGCGACGGTACAGATGCTTCTTGCGATCGTCGTGATGCTGATCAACAAGGACTTCTTCGTGTCCGGCTTCAAGTCCCTTGCGCACGGTGCGCCGAACATGGACACGCTCGTCGCGATGGGCTCCAGCGTCTCATTCGGCTGGTCCCTGTATGTCTTCTTTAAAATGACATACCTCCTGACGACGGGGACGAGCAACATGGACCTCATGCCGCTCTACCACAATCAGCTGTATTTTGAGTCGGCGGCGATGATCCCCGCGCTGATCACGGTCGGCAAGACGCTCGAGTCTCTGTCGAAGGGCCGCACGACGGACGCCCTGAAGAACCTCATGAAGATGGCTCCGAAGACGGCGGTCGTCGAGAGAAATGGCAAGGCCGTCACGGTCGGTATCGACGATGTGATGCTCGGCGATATCTTCGTTGTGAAGCCGGGCGAGTCAATCCCGGTCGACGGCGAGATCATCGAGGGAAATACCGCAGTTGATGAGTCGGCACTGACCGGCGAGTCAATCCCGGTTGACAAGGCCGTGGGCGACAGCGTGTCGGCAGCGACGATCAACCAGTCCGGCTTTATCCGCGCGAAAGCGACGAGAATCGGCGAGGACACGACATTTTCCCAGATCATTCAGATGGTCAGCGACGCGGCGGCGACAAAGGCGCCGATCGCAAGAATCGCGGACACGGTATCGGGAATCTTCGTTCCGGCAGTCCTCATTATCGCAGCGATTGTCTGCGTGATCTGGCTTGCGATGGGACAGAGCGTCGCGTATGCGCTGGAACGCGCAATCAGCGTGCTCGTCATTTCCTGCCCGTGCGCACTCGGCCTTGCGACACCGGTCGCGATCATGGTCGGCAATGGTATGGGCGCAAAGAACGGTATCCTGTTCAAGACATCTGAGGCTCTTGAAAATGCAGGCAAGGTTCAGATTGTCGCGCTCGACAAGACCGGAACGATCACAGCCGGCAAGCCGGAGGTCACAGACATTTTCCCGGCAGAGGGTGTTTCCGGGCAGGAGCTCCTCGGCGCGGCTTACGCGCTTGAGCAGAAGTCAGAGCATCCGCTGGCACGCGCCATTGTCGAGAAGGGCGATGCTCTCGGCCTTACGGCGGAGCCGGTGGCAGATTTTGAGGCGCTCGCAGGCCACGGCCTGAAGGGTACAATGAACGGACAGACACTGTACGGCGGATCCGGGACATTCATTTCCTCCCTCACAAAGGTCCCGGAGAGCCTGAAGCAGAGAGCTGACAGCCTCGCGGAGCAGGGCAAGACGCCGCTGTTCTTCACAAGAGACGGAAAGCTCATCGGCATCATCGCCGTGGCGGACGTCATCAAGGATGATTCCGCGCAGGCGGTGAAGGAGCTTCAGAACATGGGCATCGAGGTCGTCATGCTGACCGGCGATAATGAGCGGACAGCGAGAGCCATCGGTGACCAGGCGGGTGTCGACCGTGTCATCGCGGGTGTTCTGCCGGACGGCAAGGAGAGTGTCATCCGCAGCCTTCAGAAGAGAGGCAAGGTCGCGATGGTCGGCGACGGCATCAACGATGCGCCGGCACTCACGAGAGCGGATACCGGTATTGCGATCGGCGCGGGCACCGATGTCGCGATCGATTCCGCGGACGTCGTCCTGATGAACTCAAAGCTTACGGACGTCTCCGGTGCGGTGCGCTTAAGCCGTGCGACGCTCCGGAACATCCACGAGAACCTGTTCTGGGCATTTGCCTATAACGTGATTCTGATTCCGATGGCGGCGGGCCTCTACCACAACATTCAGATGAACCCGATGTGGGGCGCGGCGGCGATGTCTCTGTCAAGCTTCACGGTCTGCATGAACGCGCTGCGCCTCAACCTCTTCAAGGTCCACAGTGCAAAGCATGACCATCCGATGAGAAAGAGAGCGCTTCCGGAGACAGAGTCTGCGAAGGTGATTGTTGCGGAAAATGCAGTGAACGGCAACCCGGGTGCGTGCCCGGTTCCGGCGGTCTCCACAGAGCAGGGCGCGGACGGATCCGATGCTTCGCAGAACACAGCGGCCGGCCCGCAGAAGACGGCAGTCGTCTCTGTGGACGGCATGATGTGCAACATGTGCGAGAAGCACGTGAGCACGGCACTCCTTTCGGTCCCGGGCATTACGGCCGCAAAGGCAGATCACACGACAGGCAAGGTAGATATTTCATTTGTCAGTAATCCGGACGAGGAGGCGATGAGGAAAGCAATCGCCGACGCGGATTATGAATATAGGGGAATCAAGTATAATCAGGAGGATCAGACAATGACAGAGACAGCAAAGATCGAAGGCATGATGTGCAATATGTGCGAGAAGCATGTAAAGAACGCACTTGAGGGACTTGACGGCGTCGAGAACGCAGTTGTATCCCATGACAACGGCACGGCCGTCATGACAGTCAGCAAGAAGGTCGCAGAGGCTGACGTGAAGAAGGCTGTCGAGGACGCGGGCTACAAGTTCGTCGCACTCGACGCGTAAGAACTGCATATGACGAGCAGAAGAGCCGGGGAAGAATCATTTTCCCCGGCTCTTTTTGTGCACAGCAATGAAAATGTAACAAAAATGTAATATTTTGTCCCGGACCAGTAGCAAAGCCCGCCGATGTCTGCTACAATAAGACCCAGTTATGTGAAATTCATGTATACGGATCGTTCGATCTGTACTTCTTACAAAGGATGGTGGGAAAATGAAAAGAGCAGCTGCATTTCTTGCGGCTATGTCGCTCGCGGTTCTTCTCGCGCAGCCGGCGGCAGCCGATACACTGACGGCGGGACAGACAAGCTCCGTGGCAGTCGGCAGCGCGGACACATCAGATACGGCACAGGCAGACACGGCACAGGCAGACACGGCTTCGGGCAGCACAGCATCGGATCAGACTTCGGCGGAAGCCACGGCGTCCTCGGACAGTGAATCTTCAGACAGCAGCTCCGCGCAGGCGCAGGCAGCATCTTCGGACAGCAGCTCCGCACAGGCCGCGGCGGCTTCGGATAGCACGTCTTCGGACAGCAGCTCCGCGCAGGCGGCGACGGCATCCACGGCAGCGGCAACCATGCAGGCCGCGAACGCGACGCTTGTCGGCGCGGCGACCGGATCAGAGGGCGACGGCGTCACGACATATGACTCCGGGATCAGTGCATTTGTCTCGAACGTGTACCGCATGTACAACCCGAATTCGGGCGAGCACTTCTACACGGAGGACGTGACCGAGCGGAATCATCTCGTGTCCGTCGGCTGGAACTACGAGGGCATCGCGTGGGTCGCGCCGAAGACCTCGTCTCATCCGATGTACCGCGTCTACAATCCGAACACAGGCGATCATCACTACACGTCGAGCCTCACGGAGCGCAACTGGCTTGTGTCTCTCGGCTGGAGAGCAGAGGGAATTTCCTGGTACGTGCAAGAGTGGTCCGAGCGGCCGTCCTCAAAGTACGGCTTCAGTGAGATGCACCGGCTCTACAATCCGAACTGCACGGGGAGCGGGGCTCATTTCTTTACGATCAGCGACGACGAGAAGGACTATCTTGTCAGCAAGGGCTGGAAGTACGAGGGCGTCGTTGGCTATTCGCTCAGCACATCTCCGGCTGTCTCAATCTACGATGACAATGCAGACTACTCGATCGAGGCAAATGTAACGCTCACGGGCTCGCTCACCTCGGACGGCGGCGTCATTGCGAAGGTCATGATGCCGACGGCAAATGGCGGCGCGGAGGCATTTGACTTCGTGTACGACAAGGGATGGACGTCAAACAGCTACAACACGTACTTCTATGTCGAGAACGTCATGTCGAATATCACGGAGGCAGGCACGAAGGGCAAGTCATACGCGTACCTGAGCACGCCGGTCGTGCAGGTCGGCACACCGATTAAGCTCCGGATCAGCTGGTACAAGAGCACAAGGCAGCTGAAGGCGTATATCAACGACATGCTCGCATTTACGACGACGACAAGCAACACGACGCCGACGATGTTCGCGTGCGAGGGTGGCGGCAAGTACCGCGGCGACACGGTGAAGGCCGTCTTCTCGGATATTAAATACATCAAGAACGGCAAGGTCACGGCTCTCACCTCGACGGCGAACTGCCCGGTGTCCGGCTTTAACGGCTACACGGCCACGAGGACTTCGAGCGGATTTACGATCTCCGGAACGGCAACTGTTCCGGCGGGCGTGAACTGGGATACAGCGATCTCTGTGACCGGAAGCGCGATGTCGGCTTACGGCATGATTACACTGAACTGAGAAATGATACGTGGCGCGGACAGGGTCCGCGCCATTGTCATATAGAGAGGAAAAGCGTATGAAGATCTGGCTCATCAGACACGGACAGACGAAGCTGAACAAGACGAAGAAAATGCAGGGTCTCACGGACGAGCCCTTAAGCGACAAGGGCCGCGCCCAGGCGCGGGCGGCGAGAGAGAACCTCGAGAAGCTCGGGGGCGTCTCATTTGACGCGGTCTACGCAAGCCCTCTGGACCGCGCCATCGAGACGGCATCGATCGTGAGCGGCTGGGACAGAAAGGATATTGTGACGGACCGGCGCCTCATCGAGGTCAATTTCGGGCGGTACGAGGGGAAGAAGTACTACGCGCTCGGGCTGCCGATGACGCTGTACTGGGCTCTGCCGGAGGTCTTTCCGGCGCCGAAGACGGTCGAGACGATCGCGCAGATCAGGGAGAGAAGCCAGTCGTTCCTCCGGGAACTCGAGAAGAAGGATTACGAGAACGTGCTTGTCGCGGCCCACGGCGGAATCCTGCGCGGTCTGAACGGCTACATGCTGGACCGCCCGAACGGGATCCGCTGGAGACCGAAGATCCGGAACTGCGAGATGATGGTCTACGAGTCGGTGGGCGGGAAGCACACCTTTCTCGGGGACTACAAGGTTGATGCATGACATGAATAAAAATGGGCTGTTGCACCATAATAGTGCGACAGCCCATTTTTTTTGCAGCCTGTCATGTCGCCTGTCCCGCGAACTGCGTCATGTAAAGCTCGTAGTAGCGACCCTTCTTTGCGAGAAGCTCCCTGTGATTTCCGGTTTCGACAATCCGTCCCTGGTCCATGACGATGATCTCATCGACGTCCTGAATCGTCGAGAGACGATGCGCGATGATGAGCGAGGTCCTGTCCTTCATGAGGTTTGCCATCGCGTCCTGAATGTTCTGCTCGGTCCTCGTATCGACGCTCGAGGTCGCCTCGTCGAGAATCAGGATGTCCGGCTTTGAGGCAAAGACGCGGCCGATCGCGATCAGCTGGCGCTGTCCCTGTGAGAGACTCCCGCCCGATTCGGTCAGGACGGTGTCGTAGCCGTTTTTCAGGTGGCTGATGACCTTGTCTGCATTTGACAAATGAGCGGCCTCCCGAACCTCTTCGTCCGGAATGGACGGGTCCGCGTACGTCAGGTTGTTCCGCACCGTGTCCGTAAAGAGCACGGTGTCCTGCAGCACGATGCCGATCCGGCCGCGGAGCTCCGGGAGCGGAATACTGCGGATGTCCCTGCCATCCAGCAGGATTTCACCGCTGTCGATATCGTAGAAGCGCATCAGCAGGTTGATGATCGTCGTCTTGCCGCTGCCCGTCGAGCCGACGAGCGCGATCTTACGGCCTGGCTCGATTGTGAGCGAGAAGTCGTTGATGACACGCTTCTCCGGCACATAGGAGAAGTTTACGTGGCGGAACTCGATGCGGCCGTCAAGGCTTTGCGTCCTGTCTGCGGAGTCCGTCCCGACCACGGTCTGCTCTTCATTTTCGTCGAGGATCGTGAAGATCCGCTCTGCACCGGCGATGGCCGTCTCGATCTGACCGTAGAGCTGCGCGATCTGGTTGATCGGCCGCGAGAACTGCTTCGAATAAATGATGAACGCAGAGATGACGCCGATCGTGATCCAGCCCTTCAGGGCGAAGTACGCGCCGAAGACCGCGACGACAACAAATGCGACGTTGCTCAGCATGTTCATGACCGGTCCCATGCTGCCGCCGATGATCTCGGCGATGATGCCGACGTGCGTGAGCCTGTCCGCCGTGTCGGAAAATGCACGGATCGTCGGCTCCTGGCGGTTGTACGCCGTGACGGTGTGGCAGTTTGTGACATACTCCTCAACCGTACCGTTCAGCTCGCCGAGCAGCTCCTGCCGGCGCAGGAAGTAGCGGCTCATGTATTTTGTGAGAAATGCAGTCGCAATGACCGAGAGCACAACCGTCGAGCACGAGATCAGCGTCAGCGGAACGCTGTACCAGAGCATCATGACGATGGTGCCGATCAGCGTGAGAATACCGGAGAGCAGCGAGCTCAGCGACTGCGAGACGATATTCGAGATGTTGTCCGCGTCGTTCGTCATGCGGCTGATGAGATCGCCGTGCGAGTGGTTGTCGATGTAGCGGAGCGGAAGATAGATGATCCTTTCAAAGAGGTCCGAGCGGAGCCTCCTTACGATTCGCTGGCTGAGCGCCGCGGAGATCCATCCCGACGCGAGCGTCGCCGCCCCGGAAATGAGATACACGACCATCATGAGAAAGAGCATCCGCGGAAGACCGCTGTAGCTCCCGTCCACGATGAGATCGATCGCGCTGCTCTGGAAGGCCGGCGCGATGACCGACGTGATGACGGAGACCGCGACCACAAGGAACAGCACGATCACGAGAAACATTTCCGGCTTGAAATAAAGCAGGAGCCGCCGGAGCGTCTTCTTTCCGTTCTTCGGCTTTTCAACGACGCCTCCCCGGCCCGGATGGCGGGCGAAGGCCTGTGATGCGATGTCCGGTTTCCTGGAAGTACTGCTCATGCCCGGCCTCCTTTCTCTCCGGAAGCTGCGGTCCCGGAGTCGTGAATCTGCGAGTTATAAATGTCAATATAGGTCGGACAGGTGCGCATGAGCTCATCATGGCCTGCGCACGCGACAATCGTGCCGCCGTCGATGACAGCGATCCGGTCCGCGCGGCGGACGGATGCGATCCGCTGCGCGATGATGATCTTCGTCATGCCCGGATATTCTGTCCGGATGGCGTCCTGCAGCAGCGCCTCTGTCTTGAAATCAAGCGCGCTCGTTGAGTCATCGAGAATCAGGATCTCTGCATTCCGGACGAGTCCGCGCGCGATCGCGATGCGCTGCTTCTGTCCGCCGGAGAGGCTCATGCCGGCCTCGGCGACCGGCGTGTCATAGCCCTCCGGCTGCTCGAGAATAAAGCTGTCCGCCTGTGCAATTTTTGCGGCCGTGTGGATTTCAGACGGCACGGAGCGTGTCTCACCGGACCTTGTGCGGTAGGTCTCGGTTTTGTCCTCATCTGTGAACGGCTCCTCTCGGCCGATCGCGATGTTTTCTCCGATGGTTGTGCTGAAGAGCTCGCTCTTCTGCAGAACGACGGCGACCCTGTTCCGGAGATCGGCCAGCTTCCAGTCTCTGACATTCTGGCCGTTTACGAGGACAGAGCCCTCCGTGCAGTCGTAGAAGCGCGGAATCAGGTTGACGAACGTCGATTTGCCGCAGCCGGTCGAGCCGATGACGGCGAGCGTCTCGCCGCGCTTCACAGAGAGCGTGATGTCATGCAGGACACGCTCCTCCTGTCCCGGATAATGGAAGCCCGCGCCGCGGAATTCGACGGCGGGGCCATTCTGCCTGTATTCCGTCTTCTCCCCGTCCCTGATCTGCGGAGTCGTCTCGAGCACCTCGCGGAGCCGGCGGCTCGACGTGATGCCGCGGGAGATCGTCTGAAAGATCATCGCGAGCATCATCATGCCGTTTAAGATCTGGGAGAGATAGGTGATGGCCGCCATGACCGTGCCCGGTGCGATCGTGCCCTGCCGCACGCCGACGGCGCCGATCTTGATCGCGGCGACCGTCGCGATGTTGAGCACGATGTTCATGACAGGCTGCATGAGTGAGATCAGCACGAGCACGCGGTACTGCGTGTCGCAGAGCTCCTCATTTGACGTCTCGAAGCGGGAGATTTCGCGCTTCTCCTGGACAAAGGCTTTGACGACGCGCGAGCCGGCGACATCCTCCTGCATGATGGTGTTCATCCGGTCAAGACGCTTCTGCAGGAGTGTGAACAGCGGATCTGTCTTCCATAAAATGAATACAACCTCGAGGATAATAATCGGAAGCGCGACTGCGATGATCGTCCCGAAGCTGAGGTCGAGTGTCACGAGACAGACACTGCCCGCGATGAAGAACATGCCGCAGCGGATACTGCCGCGGATCATCTGCATGACCATGTTCTGGACCTGTGTGACGTCGCTGGTGATTCGCGTGATGAGAGAGCCGACCGAGAAGCGGTCAGTCTGTTCATGGGAGAGATACATGACGCGGCGGAAGACATCCTTGCGGATATCATTTCCGTAATTCTGTGCGCAGATATTCGAAAAGACGCCCGAGAGGACGCCGCACAGACCGCCGATGAGAACGACGAGGAGCATCCGAAGTCCGATTGACAGGACAAGATGGATGTCCGGGCCGGAACCGCCGATACCTAAGATTCCGTCATCGACGATGGATGCCATCATGCGCGGCTGGATGAGGTCCATGGAGACCTCGCAGACCATGAAGAGTGACGCGATGATGGCGGTGAACCAGTATTTCTTCAGATATCTGATCATGAAGCATGATAATCCTTTCACGGCCAGGCGGCAGAGGCGACACATGGCGGGAGCCATATCCTTTTTCCGCCGGACCATTATGCTTAGTATACGTCTACATTCATGGAAAATGCAAACACATCCATGCTATAATTATTTCCATTGAGGAAAGGATATTCTATGGCTCAGAATTCAGAAATAAATGCAGAGCTCGCCTTAAGCAGCGGGCAGGACGAGGCGGTCCGGACACACAAGGGTCCGGTGCTCATCATCAGCTGCCCCGGCTCGGGCAAGACGACGACCCTGATCCGGCGCATTCACTCGATGATCGAGGACGGGATCGATCCGAAGCACATCCTGATGGTCACATTTACAAATGCAGCCGCAAGGGACATGCAGAAGAAGTACCAGGACATGTACGGGAGAAACGCCGGCGTCACCTTTCAGACGATTCACTCGCTCGCGTTCAACCTGCTGCGCGCCGAGGGGCGCTTTTCGCAGGGAGACATCCTGACAGACCGCGAGGCGAGGCTCTTCTTCATCGACAGCCTGAAGCATTACAGCTGGGTCAGTGACCCGTGGGAGCTCTCGCGCTCGCTTATGACAGAGATCAGCTGCATGCGCAATTCGGGAGCGGCCCTCTCGGCCTATGTGCCGCGGACCTGCGCGAATCCTGCATTTGCAAATCTGTACCGCGGATATGCCGCCTATAAGACGGAGCGCCACAAGATTGACTTCGACGACATGCTCTTTGAGTGCCGGGAGCTGCTCACGCTGAATCGGAGCGTCCTCGAAAAATGGCGGAAGGTCTTTCAGTATATTCAGTGCGACGAGTACCAGGACACGAACCCGGTGCAGCGCGACATTCTGTATCTCCTCGCGGGAAATGCAGGCAACCTGTGCGTCGTCGGCGATGACGATCAGAGCATCTACGGCTTCCGCGGCGCCGATCCGCGGATCATGGCCGGCTTCCGGCAGGATTTCCCGGAGGCGAAGGTGATCACGCTCGATACGAACTACCGCTCCGCAAAGTCCATTGTGGACGCCGCCGCGAATCTCATTTCCGGAAATGAAGACCGCTTCGGAAAGAAGTTCATCTCGGCGCGGGGAGAGGCCGGCATAATCGGAAATGTGACGTACCGGAAATTCCGCAGCCGGAAGGAGGAGCTTGACGAGATCATCCGGCTCGCAGGAGAGATGCACGATATGGGCACGCCGTGGACGGAGATTGCGGTCCTCTTTCGGACGAACCAGCAGGCGCAGCTCCCGGTCATGGCGATGAGCGCCGCCGGCATTCCGTTCTACACGACAGAAAACGTAGAGAGCATCTACGACGGCTGGATCTTCGGCGACATCCGCGCCTATGCGGACCTCTCCATGGGAAATGGAAACAACGACGATATTCTGCGTGTCTTAAATCACCCGATGCGGTATCTGAGCGAGGACGCGTTCCGGGGCGTTTCATTTTCCTACAGGGATTTCCGGAATGCGATCGGGTATCTGAAGAAGGATGAGTACTGGAAATACGAGCGGGCCGACGACACGATTCACGACTGGATCGAGGCCCTCGGCCCGGGCGTTCTTAAGCCGGACGATCCGCCGGACAAGCTCTTCAAGGCGCTTCTCGGCCCGCACGGCGTCCGCTACGGCGACTATATCGCGGACTACGCGAAGTTTCGCAACACGGAACCGAAGGAATTTGACGACGTGCTCGATGAGCTGAAGGCGGAGAGCGCAAAATTCGGGACAATCCGCGAGTGGTTCGCGTACGCGGACGACTACAGGCGGAAGCTCGCCGAGGAGCGGAAGAAGGGAAAGAACCGCTCCGGCATTACGCTCACGACGATGCACAAGGCCAAGGGTCTCGAGTGGAAGACCGTCTTCATCATCGACGTCCACGACGGGCTCGTTCCGTATGAGCAGAAGGACGAGGAGACGGATCTCGAGGAGGAGCGGAGATTATTCTACGTCGCGATGACGCGCGCGAAGGACAATCTCTATATCATGAATCCCGGCGGGAAGGAGTCGATTTTTGTGAAGGAGCTCCGCACGAAGTCGGGCGCGGAGCGCGGGTCCTTCTATCATGAGGGCGCCGGGGTGTACCGCGACGTGGCGATTTCTACGGAGCGGCGCGGCGGCACCCCTGCGAAGGGACGAACCGCTGGGAGTGCTTCTTCCGGGAAGGCGGCGCAGGATCACGCCTCTTCCGGAGGTCAGTCTGGCGGAGCTTCTGCCGGGCAGCGAAAATCCGTGACGGTCCGCACGGGAAATCCGGTGCCGCCGGGCCTTCGCGGAAAGAAGGTCCGGCACAGGACGTTCGGGGACGGCGTCATCGTCGGCACGGACCGGGACCTCATCATCGTCGATTTTTCGGGGCAGAAGAAGAGGTTCCTCTACCCATTTGCGGTGGAGCGCGGATTTCTCCGGCTTGTGGAGTGAGAATTGGGCCACTCCGCACGGAAGGTCTGAGCGCAGCTGCGAATATCAAGACGGTGTCGGGCAGACTCCGTCCCCCTCAGCTTCCCCTCGTCGCTTGCAGCTCCTCGGGGTGATCTTCGGGCTCCTCCGTATAACGCCCTCCCACGCACCTGATACCGCTTCCGGCTCCCAGGGGGGAATGCGGAGTGAACCGAAGATTCACTGGAAATATAGGCAGGATCCGCGCGTGTAGGGCCGTAAGTGTGACGTTTGCAGGGATGTTGGCGGAGTTTGTATCGACAGATTCGCGTGTGAGTAGTATAAAGAGAATATTGCATACGACATGAACGGATCAGCTGTGGTTCATGTGGCTTTTTATTCAGGAGGAAGGTTATTTTTATATGAAAACAAAGGTTTATATTGACGGACAGAGCGGTACGACGGGACTTCAGATTTATGACCGCATCGGCGCGAGGGATGATCTCGAGCTTCTGCGGATTGATGAGGACAAGCGGCATGATCCGGCTGAGCGGAAGAAATTCCTGAATGCGGCGGATATTGTCTTTCTGTGTCTTCCGGACGCGGGTGCCGTCGAGGCTGTCTCGATGATCGAGAATCCGTCTGTCCGCGTGATTGACGCGTCGACGGCGCACCGGACGGAGGACGGCTGGACGTACGGCTTCCCGGAGCTTGCAAAGGAGCAGCGCGAGGCGATCAAAACGAGCCGCCGCGTCGCAAACCCCGGCTGCCACGCGACGGGCTTCATTTCCACTGTCGCGCCGCTCGTCCGCATGGGCATTCTGCCGCGGGACTACCCGGTGACATATTTCTCTCTGACCGGCTATTCAGGCGGCGGCAAAAAAATGATCGCGCAGTACGAGGCGGAGGACCGCGATGAGTCGCTCTCCGCGCCGGGCATTTACGGCCTCAGCCTTCACCACAAGCATGTGCCGGAGATGCTGAAAATGACAGGCCTTGCCTGCGCGCCGGTGTTTCTTCCGGTCGTCGATGACTACTATAAGGGCATGGCGGGCACGGTCATGCTGCAGAACCGCCTGCTCGAGGGCCATCCGACGGCTGAGGAGATCTGCGGGCGCCTGCAGGATTACTACAGAGACGAGCATTTCGTGAGCGTTGTTCCGTTCGGGGAAAATGCAGGGACGCTCTACGCAAATGAGCTGGCAGGGACGAACCGCCTGAAGATTGTCGTGTGCGGCCACGAGGAGCAGACGACCATCACAGCTCTCTTTGATAACCTCGGCAAGGGCGCATCGGGCGCGGCTGTTCAGAACATGAACATCATGCTGGGACTCGACGAGACAACCGGGCTCGAGTGAGAGGAAGGTTTCAGCACACACGCCATTCAAGGAAGTATGCAGTCGCGAATGTCAGGGCGGTATCGGGCAGACTCCGTCCCCCTCAGCTTCCCCTCGTCGCTTACAGCTCCTCGGGGTGATCTTCGGGCTCCTCCGTATAACGCCCTCACCGCTCCTGATTTCGCTGCCTGCTTCCATGGTTTGGCGGCGTGTGTGAAAACAGTATGTGTTATATTTTTCTGTGTAAATATTGACAGGAAGCAATACATAGGGTATTCTCTAATCATACATATGAACGAATGCTCATATGAAAAAATGTACAAACAAACCACATGAAAGTTGTCACTTATGACAATGCGGGGAGGGAGTCAGTCATGAGTAGAGAGGAACAGGAAGCGCTTGACGCCGCCGTCCTGAAGAAGGCGGGCGAAGAGACGGAGGCTGTGTGCGGATGTGCGCACGGCAAAGCCGGAATGAATCCGGGAGAGCGGGCGAGGGGCCCGGTGGAGGTGGACCTCCACAAAAAGCCAGCTGAGACGAGTGAAGCTGAGGCGGATGACGACGATGATGATGACGAGGATGAGATGGAGCCAAAGCAGAAATTCATCCAGATCGTTGTCTCTGCGGCGCTCCTTATCGCGGCAGCGGTCATTGATCACGTGAATCCGGGCCTTCCGATGTGGGCGAGGCTTCTCATTTATCTCGTTCCGTATTTTGCGGCCGGCTTCGATGTCCTGAAGGAGGCCGGTGAGAGCATCGGGCACGGCGAGGTATTTAATGAAGATTTCCTGATGTGTGTCGCGACAATTGGCGCTCTTCTGATCGGTTTTGTTCCGGGAGGCAAAGAGCAGTTCGCGGAGGCGGTCTTCGTCATGCTGTTCTTCCAGGTCGGCGAGCTCTTTGAGGGCATCGCGGAGGGCAACAGCTCGAGGGCCATTTCCCAGCTGCTTGATATCCGTCCGGACACGGCCAATCTTGAGAGAGATGGCGAGGTCGTCGTGGTGAGCCCCGAGGACGTGGCGGTCGGCGATACGATCGTCATTCGTCCGGGCGAGAAGGTCCCGATGGACGGCGTGATTCTCGAGGGAACCTCGAGCCTTGACACGGTGGCCCTGACCGGCGAGAGCGCTCCGCGCGATGTGAAGGCAGGCGACCAGATCCTGTCCGGCTGTGTGAACCAGAGCGGCGTTCTCCGCGTGAAGGTCGAGAAGGCCTTCGGGGAGTCGACAGCATCAAAGATCCTCGAGCTCGTGCAGAGCGCGGGATCCAGCAAGTCGAAGAGCGAGAAGTTCATTTCCAGATTTGCGAAGGTCTATACGCCGATCGTCGTCTTCGCGGCGGTTGTCCTCGCGTTCCTTCCGCCGCTCTTTACGGGAAATTTCGGCGCAAACTTCGCGACATGGCTGCTCCGGGCCCTGACGTTCCTCATCGTATCGTGCCCGTGCGCGCTCGTCGTGTCGGTCCCGCTCTCATTTTTCGGCGGCATCGGCGCCGCGTCGAAGAATGGCGTGCTGATCAAGGGCTCCTCCTTCATCGATGCGCTCGCGAAGGCCGATACGGTTGTCTTTGACAAGACGGGAACGCTGACAAAGGGCGTGTTTGAGGTCACGGCGCTTCATCCGGACAAGCTTGATGAGCATGAGCTGCTTCATCTCGCGGCGCATGTCGAGCGGTATTCGACGCACCCGATTGCGGTTTCTCTCCGCACAGCCTTCGGCCATGAGGACGACGGCTGCAGCGTGGAGCATGTCGAGGAAGTCGCGGGACAGGGAATTCGCGCCGTTGTCAATGGAAAGACGGTCTGTGTCGGTAACACGAAAATGATGGACGCTGTCGGCGCAAAATGGAAGAGCTGCGATGCGCCGGGAACGATTATTCATGTATCGATTGACGGCGTCTACGCCGGCCATATTCACATCTCCGACGTGGAGAAGCCGGACGCGAAGAAGGCGATCGAGGGCCTGAAGGCGGAGGGTGTCCGCCGCACGGTCATGCTGACCGGCGACCGCGAGGCAGTCGCGCAGCGCGTCTCGAAGGACCTCGGGCTCGACGAGTACCACGCAGAGCTTCTGCCGGCGGACAAGGTGAGCCAGGTCGAGCGGCTGCTGAAAGAGAAAAACTCTGACGGAACGCTTGTCTTTGTCGGCGACGGCATCAATGATGCGCCTGTCCTCGCGAGAGCGGACGTCGGCATCGCGATGGGCGCGATGGGATCGGACGCGGCGATCGAGGCGGCGGACGTCGTCCTCATGGATGACCAGCCGTCGAAGATTGCGAAGGCCGTGAAGATTGCGCGCCGCACGCTCAGCATTTCGAAGCAGAATATTGTCTTCGCGATTGCGGTCAAGATTGCGATCCTCGCGCTCGCGGCCGTCGGTCTCGCGCCGATGTGGCTCGCGGTTTTCGGAGACACAGGCGTGCTGATCCTCTGCGTGCTGAACTCGGCGCGGACACTGCGGGCCGGGATCTGAGAAATCGGGCATCCTCAGGACCAGGATCGGTTCTGCGCGGACGCTGCGGGCCGGGAGCTGAGAGGAGAAGACGCGAACATCTGACGGTATCAGGCAGCAGATTGTGCTATAATATATAAGCTACTTTCCTTGATTACCGAGGATGATGGACGCGTGTACGTGGAATAGGTGAATGATGGAAGAACGTACGGAAAAATGTATATGCACTCTCCCGGATGAGGATGAGATGTTTGATCTCGCGGAGCTTTTTAAGATTTTCGGAGACTCAACGAGAATCAGAATTCTGTTTGTGCTCTTTGATAATGAGCACAGCGTGAGCGACATCGCGGATGTCCTCAATATGACGCAGTCGGCGGTCTCACACCAGCTGAAGATCCTGCGCCAGGCGAAGCTTGTGTCGGCGCGGCGCGACGGCAAGCAGATCTTTTATTCGCTCGCTGACGAGCATGTCCACACGATTATTCAGGTGGGCCGCGAGCACATCGAGGAGTAAAGGATATCCGGGCAGGAAATGAGTGAGCGCTTTCGGCATGGGAGCATGGCAGATTGAATGAGCAGATAATGCTTCTTGATGCAGAGGTCCTGAGGGAACAATTTTGTTCTCTCAGGGCCTTTTTTCGTTCCGCCAGCGATTTCGATTTATGCGGCCGGAGTGACCGCACGGCCTGTGGAATTTCTGCTTTCCGGTGCAAAATAAGCGCTCCCGCAAATATTTCTTTCATTTCCCGGCGGATCAATAGAAAAAATCATTGCCTTTCCGGAAATTTCGCCTGCCCAAATGCGGAGGAGTGTGGTAGTATAAGTCAAACACATAAAACATAGTAATTAAGTAGGAAAGATATAATTTAGCACAGCGCAGTGTCTGACGGAGACCATGATCATCGTTATGGCAGGCCGACGGCTTATGAAAGCAGGAAAGGAGCAGCAGATGGGACAGATATCCGGACAGTACAATCAGGCAGAACAGATCGGGAACCATCAGGCAGTGACTGTGCACACGAGAAGACGCGGCGCGGCGGGACTGATGCTGTCTCTCCTTAAGATCGGCTTCGCGGGCTTTGGCGGCGGCTGCGCTCTGATTCCGGTCATTGAGAAGGAGGTCGTCGATGACCAGAAGCTGGTCTCGAAGCAGGAGTACAACAAGGACTCGCTCGTCGCGTGCATCACACCGGGCGCGCTTCCGGTCGAGATCTCCACAGGTCTCGGCCTCAAGGCGGACGGCATTCGCGGCATGATCACGGCGGCGCTTGCGATCGCGCTTCCGGGCTCATTTCTCACGGTCCTCATTCTCGCGCTTCTCTCCGGCGCGGACAGCGCGCTCCTTGCGCAGATTCAGTGCATCTCCATCGGGCTGACGGCGTTCATTTCCTCACTGCTGCTCGTCTATACGAAAAATGCAGTGCGGGAGGCCCGCTCGGGAGGCCGACGCCATGTCCGCAGCACACTGATCGTCATCGCGGGCGTCTTCCTCCTTACGTGCGGCAAGACGCTCAGCAAGCTTCCGTTTATGAACGGCCGCTATCTGCTGGGTCTCTCCACAATCGAGGTCCTGGGCCTTGCATTTTTCTGGATCTTCTACACAAAATGCGAGCGGAACAAGCGCAGACTTGCGGTGGCGGCGATTCTTTCGGCACTCTATATCGCGTGCGCCGGCAACTGGCAGCTGATTTCGCAGCAGGCCGTGAAACCGGCGGTCGTTCTTGCCATGGTCGTTCTCTCGGGTATCGGCCTTGTGCGCAGCATCCGTGGTGACCTGAAGGAGAGCGGAAAGGAGCTCGACCGCGATCTTCTCCGCCATGAGACAAATGAACTGCTGAAGGAGCTTGCGGCGTGGGGCCTTCTCATTGTCGCATTTGCGGTCCCGGCATGCGCTGTGACGGGAAAGACGCCGGTCTATCTCGCGAAGGGCTTCGTCTCGTCGATTATTTCATTTGGCGGCGGCGATGCGTATCTGTCCGTTGCGGACGGCATGTTCGTCGGAAACGGCATTACGGATTCACAGTTCTACCAGCTTCTGGTTCCGGTCGCCAACGTGCTTCCGGGATCGATTCTCTGCAAGATTCTGACAGGTGTCGGCTATTATGTCGGCTTCAACGCGGCCGGCAGCACGGCGGCAGGGCTTGTCGTTGCTGTCGCGGGCTTTGCGGTCAGCATCGCGGCATCCGGCGCGGTCTTCTGCACAATCTACCATGTCTATGAGTGCATGGAGCAGATCAGCGTGTTCCGTCTCATCGGCAAATGGATCCGTCCGATCATTTCCGGCCTGCTTCTTACGGTCATGGCCTCGATGATCGTGACCAATATTTCCACGGGCACGGCGCTCGGCGCAGGGGCTGCGGCGGTTCTTGTAATCACGGTCGGGATCCTCGCGGTGAATCTCTATCTCTCCGTCAGAAAGAAGACGGGAAGCCTTGCGCTGATCGGCATCTCGTCCGCGGCAGGCATCCTGCTCACGAACCTGGCGGTCCTTGCCTGAACGCTGCGTAATTGGGAAGATGCAGCGCATGGCTTAACGCAATCTTTGCTCTCAAGAGGACGGACTTTTCGGAGTCCATCCTCTTTTTTTGCCGGCAAATCTGATGATGACAGCGGCACAAGTCTGAGCCAGGGGGTGAAGGACTTTATGACACGCACCGACATGGGCAAGAAGTGGGGCTGCTTTTGTCCGGGAAAGGAATGCCCATCCGGCCGATCCATAAGAGAAGATCATGACTGTGATATGATGCGAATTCCGCACGCAAACCTCGACCCGACACAGTCGTGCGGGGCGTGTCCCAATTCGTAGAATTGGGGCTATACGTGCGGCCATCGGAGATTAGATTCAGGGCTTCTCTTTCGAGAAGCTCTCTTCTTTACGCATTGTCTTTAGGGCGGGGACTTTTATTGCGTCCTTTGCCCTGCCAGTATCTTGACCGCATTTCGTATTTCCGCTTGTGCTCGTTCGTGCGCTGGGACTCGATATAGGATTCGACGGTTTCCAGAGAGACAGACCCCGTTGTTGCGACAAAATACGACGCCGACCAGAGCGGCGCGTTCCCGTGGATGAACCGTGCCACATAGGGACCGTATACCGGATGGGCATGGATCTCCTTGGAGAGCTGCGTCTTTAACGACCGGACGACGTTAAAGACGTCCTTTGTCGGCGGGAGTGATACAAGAAGGTGGATGTGGTCCCTGTCGGTTTCCGCGGATACCAGTTCGCCGCCATAGCCGAGGCAGAGACGGGCTGCCTCCGACTTCATGAAGTCCCCGATTTCATTTGAAATGCATGGCTTCCGCCACTTGGTCACAAAGATCATATGGTATGTGAGCAGGTATACCGAATGTCTGGTGCGGATATAGTCCATAAGCTGTCTCCTGAATGTTTACTGTGTTTGAATTATCTGCTGCTTTACGCTATAATTATAGCACAGTTAGAAATGTATGTCGATAAAGGAGACAGCCCATGGACAAGCCATCCGGTGAAATGAAAATCCATACCTGCTATACCGTCCGGATACGGAGCCAGGTCGAAGACGGCCGGGATCGTCCGGTTGACGATTCCCTTATGAAGGAGAGTGCCGATACCTGTCTGGCTGCACTCCGGTTCTGCACGGCGGCATATCTTGCCTTCTGGGCGGAGGAGCTGGAACCGCTGTCTGGTGTCCGGATGCGCAAACGCGGCGAAGAGCTGATCCATACAACAAAGTCCGCCCCGGCAGTCTGTCCGGGATTTGACAGGCAGTTCCCGTATATGCCGTCAGGCATGCGGCGGGCAATCGTGGCGGATGCCCTCGGCATGGTGAAATCCTACAAGTCGAACCTGAAAAACTGGGAAGAGACTGATCCGAAAGACCGCGGCAGAAAGCCGGATATCGGATTTCCCAAGCGGTATGAGCTGACGTTCTACTTTCAGGAACGGGACGTGTCCCGCATTAGCGAGGGCCTGGTCCGGCTCAAGCTCTTCAACGGGAAAACCTGGGACTGGTACACGTTCCGAATTGCCCCGGCCGAGGCAAGGTATATTTCCACTGTTGCCGAAACCCGGAAGATGCTTTCCCCTGTCGTGGAAAAGAAACGCGGCCGCTACTTCATCCGCTTCTGCTTTGAAGAACAGCGGAAGCTCATCGACACGGAACCCATCACCTACCGCATTCTGGCCGTCGATCTCGGCATCAATCATGCCGCCTCATGGTGTGTCATGGAGGCGGACGGTACTGTCCACGCAAGGGGCGTCATCTCCCTGCCGGCTGAAGAAGACCGTCTGCGCCACCTGGCAAACCGGATACGGCAGTACCAGCATGCCGGGAAGAAATCCCGCTGCGTATACCGCTGGTGCAATTCCGCCAATAAGGCACTGGCCATCGAAACAGCCCGCGCCATTATCAAAACGGCGGAGCTGTACGACGTGGACTGCATTGTCTTTGAGCATCTGGACACACATGGAAAGAAGCGCGGCAGACGGCTCGCGCAGAGGCTCCACCTCTGGAGGGCGAACGACGTCCAGAACCGTGTGACCGTCATGGCCCACCGGGACGGCATGCGGATTCGCCGCGTTTGTGCCTGGAACACGTCGCGGCTTGCCTTCGATGGTTCCGGAAAGGTGCGCCGCGGTGAATACTTCCAGAATGGAAAGCGCCGGTACAATTACAGCGTAGCCGTGTTCCCGAACGGGAAGCAGTATAACTGTGATGTATCAGCGTCCTACAACATCGGAGCAAGGTTCTTCCTCCGGGAATACCTGAGCCTTCACCCGGACGAGCCGCTTCCCGCAGCAACGCAGCGGACATACAGGGACCTTGTATCCATTCAGATCAGAAAAGAGGCGGCTTCTGCCGCCTGACTATAAATGGCATAGCAATGAAATCCGGTCATGGATAAAACGCACCATGGTTCGCCCAGCAGAAACGTCTGTGTGCGCAGTAAGATGCCGGTGTCATGGACAAGGCAAAAGTTCCTGTCCATGGCGGCGATGCACCCGCACCTGCCTGTTGTTAACTTCCGATGCGGTTCTGCACTGCTTGCAGCGCAGGGCTGAGTGGAGGCGGTATCCGCAGGCAATGGAAGTCCCCGCCCTAAAGGCTGCGCCGCGCAAGCGGCGATCGCGCCTTATTGCCGCAAGGCTTTAAGACGCGAGGGGAAGCCCCGACCGACGCAAGTCGCTCGGAGGAGGCATCACTATCGGATTATCGGCTGAAATTCTGCGATTCTGACAGGAAACCGAGATCGATTTCAGCAATTCTTCATAAAAAAATGGCCGGATTTTGATGACATCTTGAATCAAATCATGTACAATGAGACGCGGAGGACTTGTTAATCCTTCGTGAATGATATCGCGGCACCTCATTTGCCGGCGCGGTATCAATCGTCCGTTACCAACCAAATAAGATTAGGAGGTTATGTTACAATGGGCAATGTTGATTTAACACAGTACGGCATCACTGGCACAACAGAGATCGTCTACAATCCGTCTTACGAGACTCTTTATGAAGAGGAGACGAAGCCGGGTCTGACAGGTTATGAGGTCGGTCACAAGACAGAGCTCGGTGCTGTTGATGTCTTCACAGGTATTTACACAGGCCGTTCTCCTAAGGATAAGTTCATCGTTATGGATGACACATCCAGGGACACTGTCTGGTGGACATCTGATGAATACAAGAACGACAACCATCCGGCTTCTCAGGAAGCATGGGAGGCAGTCAAGGAGATCGCGAAGAAGGAGCTGTCCAACAAGAAGCTCTATGTCGTCGATGGTTTCTGCGGCGCAAACAAGGATACACGTATGGCTGTCCGCTTCATCATGGAAGTTGCATGGCAGGCACATTTCGTAAGAAATATGTTCATCAAGCCGACTCCGGAAGAGCAGGAGAACTTCAAGCCGGATTTCGTCGTTTACAACGCATCCAAGGCGAAGGTCGAGAACTACAAGGAGCTGGGTCTCAACTCTGAGACAGCTGTCGTCTTCAACGTCACATCCAAAGAGCAGGTTATCATCAACACATGGTACGGCGGCGAGATGAAGAAGGGCATGTTCTCCATGATGAACTACTTCCTTCCGCTCAAGGGCATCGCTTCCATGCACTGCTCCGCAAACACGGATTATAACGGCGAGCATACATCCATCTTCTTCGGTCTGTCCGGCACAGGTAAGACAACACTTTCCACAGATCCGAAGAGACTTCTCATCGGCGATGACGAGCACGGCTGGGACGACAACGGCGTCTTCAACTTCGAGGGCGGCTGCTACGCTAAGGTTATCAACCTTGACCCGGTTGCTGAGCCGGACATCTACGGCGCAATCAAGAGAAATGCACTTCTTGAGAACGTTACGGTTGATGACGCTACAGGCAAGCTTGACTTCTCCGATAAGTCTGTCACAGAGAACACACGTGTCTCCTATCCGATCAACCACATCGAGAAGATCGTAAAGCCGATCTCCCATGGCCCGGCTGCAGAGAACGTTATCTTCCTGTCTGCTGATGCATTCGGCGTTCTTCCGCCGGTTTCCATCCTGACAAAGGAGCAGACAAAGTACTACTTCCTGAGCGGCTTCACAGCTAAGCTCGCTGGTACAGAGCGCGGCATAACAGAGCCGACACCGACATTCTCCGCTTGCTTCGGTCAGGCATTCCTCGAGCTGCATCCGACAAAGTACGCTGAGGAGCTTGTCAAGAAGATGGACAAGAGCGGCGCTAAGGCTTATCTTGTTAACACAGGCTGGAACGGCACAGGCAAGCGTATCTCCATCAAGGATACACGTGGAATCATCACGGCTATCCAGAGCGGCGCTGTTCTGAACGCTCCGACAAAGAAGATTCCGTACTTCGATTTCGAGGTTCCGACAGAGCTTCCGGGTGTTGATCCGGCAATCCTTGATCCGCGTGATACATACGCTGACGCTTCCGAGTGGGATGCTAAGGCTAAGGATCTTGCGGCAAGATTCATCAAGAACTTCAAGAAGTATGAAGGCAACGAGGCTGGCAAGGCTCTTGTAGCTGCAGGCCCGAAGCTTTGATTTCTGTTCGATAACCGAATAGGCATGAATGACGGCGGCCGCCGCGGGTATTTCCGCGGCGGCCATTTTTTGTACGCAGTTCATAGATAGTCAACTGCACTAAATAACCAAGGTTGACAATTGCACTTACGGAGCCTACACTGATTTCGTTGCGATTCACTGCATCATTACAACTGACGGAGGTTTTGACATGAACTGTCTGGCACTGGCTGACGAGATTATTGCGGGACGAAGACTTGGACGCGGCGATGATTTGCAGGCGTTTATCACGGTGGATATCGATGAGCTGAAGGAGGGCGCGGACCGGCTGAGAAAGCATTTCTGCGGCGACAAGGTTGATCTGTGCACGATTATCAGCGGCAGAAGCGGCAAATGCGGGGAGAACTGCAAGTTCTGCGCGCAGGCGGCCGGCCGGCACACGGGCTGCGAGGTCTACGATCTGCTCGACGATGAGACGATTATTGAGACGGCACGCGCCAACCAGGCGGAGGGCGTCGACCGCTTCGCGATCGTCACATCGGGCAAGAGCCCGTCGCCGGCTGATTTCGAGCGGATTGTTCATGTCTTTGAGAAAATGCACCGCGAGCTCAATATTGAGCTCTGCTGCTCGCTCGGCTTTCTTACCTCGGAGCAGTTTCACCGGCTCCACATGGCCGGCGTCACGAGTGTCCACAACAATATCGAGACGTCACGGCGCTTTTTCCCGCAGATCTGCACGACGCACACATTTGACGACAAGATCGCGAATATAAAGCGCGCGCTCGCCGAGGGGCTCTGCGTATGTTCCGGCGGCATTATCGGCATGGGCGAGACCTGGGAGGACCGGATCGATATGGCGCTCACGCTCGCGGAGCTCGGCATCGAGTCGATCCCGATCAACAGCCTCATGCCGATCAAGGGCACGCCGCTTGAAAATGAGCCCCGCCTCTCGGAGGAGGACATCCTTCGCACGATCGGCATTTTCCGGTTTATCAATCCGGAGGCCAATATCCGCCTCGCGGGCGGCCGCGCGCTCATGAGCAACAACGGCGAGGAGACATTTTCCTCAGGCGCGAGCGCGTCGATCACCGGAAATATGCTGACGACGTCCGGCTCCACGATCAAGAGCGACAAGGCGATGCTGCGCGCGCTTGGCCGCGACACGACGCCCGACTGGGAGTTGCCGGAAAAGGAGCGGTCCGACTATCCGTATCGCTATGAGGTGCAGGCGGGCGCGGCGCGCTGAGAAACAGAGAGCGGAAGGGTCCGCTGAAAAATAACATACCTGTTTAACGAATTTGTGATTACTTTCATTTTCCTGTCCGATATAATATAGGTAGATTTCACCAATTTATGAGAGGTGCCTCTCGTGGCAGAGACAGGCACCGGACAGGAGGAGACGTATGAAGAGAAAGGGCAATGGGCTGTCTCTGGCAGCGGTTATTATACTTTCGGCTGCGATGGCGCTTCTTCCGGCGTGTGGCAGCAGGTCCGGCGGAGAAACCGGGAGCAAGATAGCAGGGAGTGAGCCGGCAGGAAGCCTGTCGGGAAGCGTTTTGCCGGGCAGCGGAGCGGGCAGTGCGAATAGCTCCGGGGCGGCCGCCACGGAGAGTGGGAATTCATCCTCCGATCAGAAGCTGTTGGTCACGCTGATTCCGCACAATCAGGAGCGCGGCGAGGACAATTCAGCCGTGGACGACTGGTTCAACGTGAAGGTCTACTCGGAGACGTATCACACGATCCGGATCGACACGAACGGCTTCGATTCGCTGAAGAATGCCGTCAAGAACTTTAATGATACGACGGCGATGAATGCCGCTCAGGTGTACAAGAACATGTCCGGCGGAGACTACGGCGTGTACTATGACGAGGACATCGATGTGCTGCGCGCGGACGCGAAGGTCCTGAGCTTCATTGACAATGTCAATCAGTACGGTGGGGCGACCGATGAGTCCACGTCAACGTTCCGGAATTTCGACAGCCAGACGGGAGAGAGCGTCACGCTGGACGAGGTCGTGTCGGACACGGGCAGGCTGCCGTCCCTTCTCATGGACGCGATTCCGGACGGGACGGACGTCGAGTCGCTGACAGAGAGCAGCATCGCCTCGGACATTGCAAATGGCAGCCTGAACTGGGGCATCGGCTACGACGGACTCCATGTGCTGCTCGCGGACCAGCGGACAGCATCAGACACATCCGTAGATGACGGGACGGCCCAAGCGGGCACGGAGAGCATGACCGATGCGGAGATGATGGCGGCGGCCGCGGCGCAGACGAGCACCTGGACGAACCTCATCGAGGTCACGCTTCGGTTTGCGGATTATCCGGAGCTGTTTGCGGACACGTACCAGTCGCTGCCGTCCTCCTACGGCATGACGATGGAACAAAATAAACCGTATACACTTACCTTTGCCTCCGACGGAAATGCACACATTGTTCAGGTTAAGACCGACCTCTCCGACGACGGCTACAGCGTCGGGAATGTGACGATTTCGATCGACGGAAATGAATCGAGCATCGATCTGTCCGGAGAATATTATTATCAGGTGCATCCGTACTATCTCCACACGGACGACGGGCGGGACTTCATTTACCTCAATGAAAATGGCGAGGATGATTTCTCGTCGGTGCGCGCCGTCCGGCTGGAAAATGGCGCGGCGGCTGATCTCGGGGACTTCACGGACTCCCTGTCCGGCCGGTATCTCGAGAATCCGGAAAATTTCCGGACGACCTGCCGCGTGGACCTCTTCGGGACGTACAGCGCATACCGCTACTGCCGCGTCGGCGATGACGGGAAGCCGGCCGCGATCGACTCGCTGTATGACTGCCAGGGAAATCAGCGGATTCTCCGCGCAAAGAGCGACGTGCAGGTACAGGTGCTCGATACGCCGGGAGGCAGTGTGACGGGAGACGGGACGGTCTCTGCGGGCACATACCTCTATTTCCAGCGGACGGATGGAAGCTCATTTGTTGACTTCATGACATCGGAGGGGCAGGCTGTCCGCATCAAGACGGACACAAAGGACACGCCGCACACGACGAACGGGACGGATGAGTCGGAGCTCTTCGACGGGCTGATGTATGCGGGGTGAGAAAGAATATTGCAGATGAGGCACCTCGGGCAGGTTACATTGTCTGAGGCCGCTGCTCTGAAGACGGTGCGTCTTAAAAAGGAGAGAGGATTGAGCAATCATTTAAGTAAGAGCGGTGCCGGGCATGAGTCCGGCGCCGATGACATGTTAAAGAAAAATGAGGACATCGACAGAGCGCTGGAGGCTCTTCAGAAGCAGCCGACGCAGGAAGGGCTTGCGCATGCCCTGACCGTGATCCGGCATCGCATGCAGGACGGCGGGCAGCTTATTGTGTCCGTCGAGCCGCCGGCGGGTGACGGGCGGATCAGCCTCAGGGCGATCAGCACAGAGGACGGCGGCCGCTGGTGGACTGCATTTACCAGCTTTGAGGAGCAGAGCAGGGGCGGTGATTCCGTGCAGTCTGCCTTTCAGGCGGACATCGGGCAGCTCTTTCATGCGGCGCTCAGCGTGCCGGAGCTTGACGGCATCGTCATCAACCCGTGGAACCACACGCTCAGAATGGACAAGACACTGATCCGAATTACGATCGGCGAGAAATAACGACTGGAGGCTCTTTATGGACAGTGAGAAAAAAGAAATTCTGAAAAAATACTGCTATGACGGATCGAGGCATTTTTCAATCAAGGATGCCTCAACAAATGAGACGTCGCTCTGCCGCGACAAGGCGGAGGCGCTTGCGCAGATGCAGAAGAACGACGCGAAGATGGACGAGCTGCAGGCGAAGCTCTACGCGGCGAAGAAGGAGGGCGTGATCTTCCTGTTCCAGGCGATGGACGCGGCCGGCAAGGACGGCACGATCCGCTCGGTTCTGACCTGCCTCTCCCCGCACGGCGTGCACGAGGCGGCCTTCAAGTCGCCTTCGTCGGAGGAGCTCGCGCACGATTTTCTGTGGCGGATTGAAAAGCAGGTCCCGGCGAAGGGAGAGCTTGCCATTTTCAACCGGTCACAGTATGAGGATGTTTTAATCGCAAAGGTACGGAAGCTCTATCTCACGCAGGCGCATGCGGACCGCATCGATACGGATACGATCATTCAGGACAGATATGAGGATATCCGGCATTTTGAGCACTATCTGTACCGGAACAGCATCCGCACCGTGAAGATCTTCCTCCACGTCTCAAAGGACGAGCAGGCGCTTCGTTTCCTGTCGAGAATTGATGAGCCCGAGAAGAACTGGAAGTTTTCGCCCGGAGACTGGCAGGAGCGCGGATACTGGGATGCCTATCAGGAGGCCTTCGAGGATGCGATCAACGCGACGGCGACAAAGGAGGCTCCGTGGTACGTCGTGCCGGCGGACCACAAGTGGTACATGCGGTATCTTGTCAGTGAGATCCTGTGCGACACGCTGATCGACATGGACCCGCACTACCCGGAGGTGACAAAGGAGAGGCTGGCAGAGTTTGAAAAACTCAGAGCTTCGATCGAAAAAGACCTGCCGGAAAAGAAATTGAAAAAAGTTCAGAAAGAGTGTTGACAGATAAGGCTCGCCCCGCTATAATAATCATCGTTGCAGCGAGCAAGAGAAAAACAAAAGAGCTCGCGGGCGACGATGATATCGATGCGTGGCTCAGTTTGGTAGAGCGCTGCGTTCGGGACGCAGAGGCCGCTGGTTCAAATCCAGTCGCATCGACGCTAGCGGAAATCCTTAGATTGAGGGTTTCCGCTTTTTTGTGTGTATAAGTCCCGGTCGCAGTGCATAGGACGCGGCGTGCTTGCACGCCGGCGGACATATGCACTAGCGACGACAACAGGCATGAGCAAGAAGTGACGCGTAAGCGGCACGAGATTGCGAATGCCTGTTAGGATTGCGGGAGCTGCGAAGCAGCGGAGCAATCCGACGGGACTTATACACGCCATCCGGACGTCCCGGTCGCAGTGCAACTCAATTTTACCATAATTTCGGCACATAAAAGCGGAATGCTGACACAGCGCCTGTCCGCTCTGCGGTACAATGATTCCATCAGGCAAGATAATCGAACACTTTTCAGGAGGAAATGGTGTATGCGTATCACAGACTGCAAGGTGAATCATCTGACAAATCCGCTTGGCTTTGATATGCCGGCCGTCCGCGTCTCCTACAACGTGGAGGATGCCGCGGGACGCACGCAGAAGGATGCGGAGATCCGCGTCGCGCTCGATCCGGACATGAAGCAGATCATTTTCGATACAGGAAGACGGACAGATATTTCATTGATCGGGACAGATCTCCCGATTGATCTTACGCCGCGCACGCGGTACTACTGGACCGTGACGGTCACAACGGATGCCGGTGAGACGGCGGAGTCGGATGTGAACTGGTTTGAGACAGCGAAGATGGAAGAGCCGTGGAGCGCGAAATGGATCGCCTGCGGCAAGGGCGACCGTCACCCGGTCTTTTCCCGGGACCTTGATCAGGCATCAGCCTCTCTTGCGTCCGGGAAGCGCGTCGCAGGTGCGAGGCTCTACATCTCAGGTCTCGGACTCTATGAGGCTTACTTAAACGGCGAGAAGATCGGGGACGAGTATCTGACACCCGGCTGCGATCACTATGACGCGTGGCTCCAGTATCAGACGTACGACATCACGGACGAGCTTCGCAAGGGACACGCGTTCTCGGTTCTTCTCGGCGACGGCTGGAAGCTGGGACGCTTCGGCTTTTATTCCGGCCTCGTGAAGGAAAATAAGGCTGAGGAGTACAGCCTGATCGCGGAAATGCACATCACCTACGAGGACGGCACGGAGGAGACGATCGGCACAGACACGGACTGGAGTGTGAAGAGAAGCCGCATCACCTTCAGCAATATTTACGACGGCGAACATGTCGATGACACGCTCCCGGAGACAAATGAGGAGCCTGTCCGCGAAACCTCATACGACGGCGTTCTCACGGCGCGGTACAGCCTGCCGGTCAGATGCCATCAGACATTTCACGCGAAGCGGATCCCGAGCACGGCGGAGGGCGAGGTCCTTGTCGACTTTGGCCAGAATATGTCCGGCCTCTTCTTCCTTCATGTCCACGAGCCGGCGGGGACTGTCATCCGCCTGCAGTTCGGAGAAGTCCTGCAGGACGGTCATTTTTACAATGAGAACCTGCGCTCCGCGAAGGAGGAATATATCTACACGAGTGACGGAAATGAGCATACCCTGCGGCCGCATTTTACATTCTATGGCTTCCGCTATGTGAAGGTCAGCGGGATCAGCGACTTCCGCGAGGAGGACCTCTATGTCCGCGCTCTTTATTCTGACGTGGATGATACGGGCGTCATGACGACGGGGCATGCGAAGGTGAACCGCCTGATTGAAAATGTGCGCTGGGGCGAGCGCTCGAACTTCGTCGATGTCCCGACGGACTGCCCGCAGAGAGATGAGCGCATGGGCTGGACCGGAGACGCGCAGGTCTTCTCGCAGACGGCGATGTTCCTGAGTGACACGTATGCGTTCTACCGCAAATATCTCCACGACATGGCGACGGAGCAGGCGGACCGGAACGGCTGCGTGCCGGACGTCGTGCCGGCCTTCGGGGTCAATTCATTTTCCGGCGTGTGGGGCGATGCGTGCTGCATCATTCCGTGGAACCTGTACAAGGCCTACGGCGATCCGCATATCCTTGAGGAGCAGTACGACAGCATGAAGTCGTGGGTCGACTTTATCCGGAGAATCGACGGGGACAACCACAACTGGAGACGGCAGTTTGACTACGCGGACTGGGTCGCGCTGGACAGCCGCGTCCTGAAGAAGGACACGGTTATCGGCGGAACGGACGACGCGTACATCAGTGATCTCTACTATTATAACAGCGCAAATCTCGTGGCGCAGGCGGCGGCTGTGCTCGGACGCACGGACGACGCGAAGGAGTACGGCGCGCTCGCGGATAAGATCCGCACCTACCTGCAGGACGACTATTTTTCGAAGACGGGCAGATGCTGCTGCGACACGCAGACGGCGCAGGCGCTGGCGCTGACCTTCGATATCGCGACGAACCGCGCGATGACAGCCGATATGCTGAAGACGGCGCTCATCCGCTCGGGCGGAAAGCTGCAGACCGGCTTTACGGGAACGCCGTTCCTGTGCAGCTCGCTGTGCGACTGCGGCATGCCGGCGGCCGCCTATGACCTTCTGCTCAACGAGGAGTGCCCGGGCTGGCTCTATGAGGTTAATCACGGTGCCACGACCATCTGGGAGAGATGGAACAGCGTGGAGGAGGACGGCAGCATGTCCTCGACGGGCATGAATTCCCTGAACCACTACGCGTACGGCGCGATCCTGAACTGGATGGTGCGCTATGTCGGCGGCATCCGTCCGCTGTGCCCGGGATACACAAGAGTGCGTCTTGAGCCTGTCGTGGACCTGAGACTCGGCAGTGCGTCGGTCTCCTACCGGTCAATTGCCGGAACGTACGCGCTCTCATGGAAGATCAGCGGCGGACGGCACATCGAGGTGAAGTTTGAGGTTCCGTTCGGCTGCGAGGCGGAGGTTCATTTGCCGCAGATGACGGAGGAGGCGAAGAATGCGCTTCTTAAAAATGACGGAATCCGCGAGGAGGACGGGAAGCTGCTTGCTACGGCCGGAGTCTATGCCGTCTCGTATGACACGCCGCATATTCTGACGCGTGTCTACACGGTCGATGATGAGATGCGGGAGCTGCAGGTGAGAAAGGACGTGGTCGCGGTGATCGATGAGATGATCCCTGATTTTGAGCATATTGACCTCGCCTACGGCAACCGGACACTGCGGGACGTCGTTCTGAACCGCACGGGGGATCTCTACCGCGACAGACAGATCGACGCGGCGAACTTCCGGACAGAGGAGCAGCTTGAGGAACTGAACAAGAGACTGGAGCAGATGTACAGCTGAGATTGAGCTGACAAAAAAAGCGCCGGGCGTGTTCGTTTATGGACGGACGTGCCCGACGCTTCTTTGTTCACAGACCTCTGATGATACTCAGATAATCCTGACGCTGATCAACAACCGCATAAACAATCACCTGTTTTTTCTGATCATCAACCTTGTAGAACACAAGATCCTTTTTCAGGATCAGTACCAGATATCCCTGCCTCCTTAATACGTTGTATTTGGGTTCTGTGCCTATATGTGGATGATCTCCCAGACTTAGAATGGCGGTCTCCATATCATCAAGCTTCTTAAGCGCAACGTTTCTGCCAAAGTTTTCCGCAATATGTAAAATGATGTTTCTGATCAATGAGTCGGCAGTATCTGTTCGGATGACTTTATACTTCACGCATTATCCTCCTGGAGCAGACTTCTCAAGTCATCAAAGGTGTCTTTCGCAGGCGCAACTCTTCCATATTTTACATCTTCATCAGCTTCCGCCAATATCTCCAGAAGCTTGATGCGGGCCTTCATTCTCTTGTATTCCTCATAACCAAGAGATACAGTGTCACCTCGTCCATTAACGGTAATGATAACAGCCTCATTTTCTTCACGGCATTGCTTGGAAATTTCATTGTAGTGATTTCGCAAATCGGCGGACGGCCTGATGATTTCCTGCTGTGATAACATAATGATCACCTCCTGAATACATAGACATATTATATCATAATATGATTATATAGCAATAGCGTCTGGTTCGAAGCTATGATGATTTCTTCAATGAAAGGCAGTGACTATACCTAGTATGTACAATACGCACAAAAATCAAGACTAATATATGGCAGAAACAGACAAAATATGCGCCTGTAAAAAAAAGCAATGTTGACATATATGCGAAAAATATGCTAATACAATAATATAAACATCATTCGATAGAACTATAAATTGCATAATGACAGTATAATATAACGTATTGGTGAGAATTGGGAGGTGAGTCCAGTGCATAATATGTATCCTTACAATGATTATTTATTGGCTGCAATTGTGAGCGTGCATGTTATACATGCTAATTTACGATTAAGTAAAGGAGGATGAAGTATGATCAGAATAACAAGGAGAACTTTGGCACTGTTGGCAGCAGTGGTAATTGCTCTCTCTGGGAGTATGCTTCCCTGTGAAGCGGCGACAAGTAGCGGTTTGACAGCTACTCTTTCCAAAACAACTGCAAAGGCGGTCTATGATTATGGCCGCTATGGATATGTTCTGATGGTCAGAATTGAGTTTGCCGAATTGCACACGACAACTGGACAGGGTTATACAGGAAAAAGAGAGGCGACTGCTAGCGGAAATGTTACAAAAGTGTCAACGACGCGTTCAGTAGATTCTGGATATTACTATACAGAAATGAATGCAGCAGGCTTTGTGAATGGATCACAGAAGGCTGCCTTAACGGGGGTGCGTCCATAATGATGAAGAAAAGAAACGTAGTTTCTGCTCTTGCGGCCCTGTGCCTCGTCCTCTCTGGCTGTGGTGCGTCTCGTACAGAAAGTACATCGTCTCTTGCGACTAGTCAGGAATCGGTTGTCTCTGCTATATCTGAATCAGTCGAGTCACAGCAGTCTTCAGACGGAACCTTCAGGATCTCGGCCAATGACAGTGACATGGCTTATCAGGAGGGGACTGATGACCAGCCCTGGTACCTGTGGAGAAGAGTTGCGGAATCAGGCAGGGGTCTATACTATGAGAAAAATGCGTTTCTGTATTTCTTCGATCTGCAGACCGGAACTTCGGTTCCGGTCTGTAATCGTCCGGACTGCAGTCATACGGATGTCAACTGTAATGCAAGCCTGACAGGAGACATTATAGGAAGTGTCATCAATTACTATGACGGCAATATTTACATGTGTGGGCTTGACGACTCCTATATGTGCCTATACCGGTTTGCGGCGGATGGTTCGGGCAGGCAGAAGGTTATGAAATTATACCGTTATGCCCCTGAAGACGGTAACGGCTCTGGAGAAGCTGCAATGGTCTGGGCTCCGAATTTCATCCTGCACAGAGGCTATGTCTATTATTATTGGAAGGAAGACGAGACCGGAAGCCTGTACAGACAGAAAATCGGAAGCGACACAGCGGAGACTCTGTACTCGCCGGGTGGGGAGCGCCCACAGGTCTATCGGCTGGAGGGCGTCGGTCACTATGTCTTCTTCCAGGCCGGAAATTTTCTGAATGATGATGGAAGTGAGCTCGACATCAGTCTGATGGCGTATGACACAGATACCGGGAAGATCGAGACGGTTCTTCCGGATGTCTATAATTCCTATATGGTGACAGGGACGGATCTGTATTACCGGAAGTCCGGTGAGATCTACCATTATTCGATGGAGGACGGGACAGGTGAGGCCCTGATGCAGATTTCAGATTCAGCCGAATTTTCTGCGGACGCGGACCGGATTTATGTCGGCGATTCGCTGGCGGGCAGCTTTCTGGTCTATGACACGTCCGGAAATTATCTCGGGAAGGCAGGCGCCGGCGACAGCGTGACACTGTATATGGGCCATAACGGGCGGGTCTATTCGATGGGAGCGGACGGACTCATGCTTCTTGACGCCACCGACCCGGACCATATCGTATGCACAGGCGTCTGATCTTCTGACGCGTTTTGCCCGGATGCAGGGATCTTGGCATCCGGGCTGGTCTGAGGAGGCTTATTATGGAATGGCGGATGGTCCTTCGCAGGCGAATGGTCGTTTTCGTACTGCTGGCAATTCTTTTTCTGGACGCATTTTTCTTCATGCAGGGACTTTCGTCCTGGCGCACAGAGGTGCAGTATATGCGCGAGGACGAGATGATGAGCTCCGATGCGGAGGACGAGGATGCGTCCGCTTCCTATCACGACAAGATACAGACGATTCTGACAAATGCGGAAAATATGCAGGCCATCAGCATATTTTCTAATGCGGAATCCTTCACAGGCAGAAACATCAGCCGCACGATCCATGATTACAAGGGACTCCTTAGCCTTGAGCTCCCGGACGGGGACTACAGTGATTATGAATATTTATTCAGCTGCCGAGAGACGACCTGGCTCACGCTGCTGATCGTTATTTTTATTGTTCTGATGGTCTATCACGAGGAAAATGCAGGGATCCGCTGCGTGATCCACGCATCCTTACGGGGCCGCGCATATCGCACGCTGCACCGCGCATCCGGCATCCTCCTTTGGAGTCTCGGCGCGGGGGCTGTGATCTGGCTCATCCCCGTTTTCTGCCTGCTGTTTACCGGGGCGCCGGGCATGCTGGCGCCTGTTCAGGCAGTTCCGTCCATGCAGTCCTGCACGCTCCGCGTCTCCATTCTTGGCATGACGGTGCTGTGCATGCTTTGCACGGCATTCATCAGCTGGCTTCTGGGGACGGCGGTCATGTTCCTTGCGGATATCAGCGGACACATGGTTTTATCTATATGTTTCGTGAGTGTCCTGATGGCTTTGGGTTTCTACCTGTATTCGGCGGTCAGTGCGGACAGCACCTTCAATATGCTTCACTATATCAATGTATTTTATGCTATGCGGCCGGGAGATATGTTCTCCGAGTACCGAAACCTGAACTGGTTCGGATATCCGGTCAGTCAGAGCACGCTGCTTCTTCTTGTGGAGCTGTTGTTAATGTGCGCGCTTCTTACTGCGGACGCCCTGACGGCCGGAAGCCGGTATCCGGTGAGGTCCGGAAATGTGAGGCTTGCCGTCCGGATTCGGCTGCGCGCGCCGTCCTCACCTGCGGCCGCGGAGTGGTGGAAGCTGCTTGCAAACGGGAAAGGGCTGCTTCTCATTGCCTTGCTGGTCGCTGTTCTCATCGGGCAGACCGATCTGACACCGGCTGCTGTCTCGAGAAAGCAGTCTCTGTATGCTTCCTTTATGAAGGAATATGAGGGCCCGCCGGATCAGGAGTCCGGAGCGGAGATTGCGAAGCGGCAGAAGAAAATCGATGAGGTGACGGCAAAGCGGAAGGCGGCTGAGGAGTCCTACGCAAAGGGCGAGATCGACGAGGAGACGTACTTCGGCGTGCAGCTCTACTATGATGATTATGAGGCGGAGCGTGAGGCCCTGCAGATGATTCAGAACCAGACGGAGCGTCTTGAGAGCCTGAAGGAGCGGGGAATCAGCGGCTGGTATGTGAACCAGTACTGCTACAACGCGCTTTTCGGGAGAAATTATATCTACGGGAGCATGATCGCGGTCATTGTGATTCTGTGCCTTGCGGGAGGGATCTTCTCTTCTGAGCACGGCAGCGGAATGGAGCCCGTTATCCGCGCTGCGGCGCGCGGAAGAAAGCCGTTTTTCGCAGGGAAGGTGCGGACGGCTGTTCTTTTCGCATTTGCAGTGGCAGGCGCGCAGACGCTGTGTGAGCTCACGGAAAATGCGGTCGTGTACGGGTTCAGCGGTCTCGGAGCTCCGGTACAGAGCCTGTCACAGCTCGATTTTGTCGGAATTCACTGTACAATTCTTCAGCTTCTGATTCTGCTCTATGCGCTGAGGCTCCTCATGATGGCCTCGCTCGGCCTGATCGCGGCGGGAATTGACGAGCTGTGGGGAATGCGCGCCGTCACGATCGCACTTCTCATCGCGGCTGTCCCGGAGGTTCTGATTGCACTCGGGTTTTCGATGTTCCGGTACATATCCGTTCCGGAATACCTCCTGGTTCTTCCGCTTGTGGCGAAGACGCAGAGCCTTGCGCCGCTTCTTGTGTTCGCGGCGGCGCTGATCCTTGCGGGAATCCTTGTCACGGCCGCAGCGGCCGGAAAGTGGAACCATAATTTGATTACAGTGTCAAAAGTCTGAGCCAAGGGGTGAAAGACTTTATGACACGCCCGACATGAGCAAGTCTTGCGGGGGCCCCACGGATTGCGAATGGCGGGGAGCGCGGTGGGAGCTGCGTAGCAGCGTAGCCGCGCGTAATCACTTTTGACACCCTAATGCGCGTATGCGGGGAGGCAGACAATGGCAGAGCACGAACTGAAAATCAGCGGTCTCACGAAGCATTATGGGAAGACGCTTGCTCTTGACGAGGTGAATCTCACCGTGCAGACGGGCATCTGCGGCCTGCTCGGGCCGAACGGCGCCGGAAAGAGCACGTTGATCAATCTGATCACTGACAATGTGAAGCGGGAGACGGGCTCCATTCTCTGGGACGGAAATGAAATTCTGAAGATGGGCGCCGGCTTTCGGAGAATTCTCGGCTACATGCCGCAGCAGCAGGGGTATTATGCTGACTGGGACGCGGAGGATTTCCTGGTTTACATGGCGCGCCTCAAGGGAGCGGGACGCACGGAGGCGAGGAAGAGAAGCGGGGAGCTCCTCGCGGAGGTCGGTCTCTCGGACGTGAGGAGAGACAGGATCGGTTCATTTTCCGGAGGAATGAAGCAGAGGCTTCTGTTCGCGCAGTCACTCATTTCGGATCCGCAGCTTCTGATTCTTGACGAGCCGACAGCGGGCATCGACCCGAGCGAGCGCATTTTCATCCGGAACTATATCAGTCAGGTGGCCGGCGGACGGATCGTGTTGCTCGCGACACACATCGTGTCAGACATCGAGGCGATCGCGGACCGGATTATCATCCTGAAGGCCGGGAGGATTCTGCGCTATGAGACGCCGGAGACGCTGACGGAGGAGCTTCGCGGCGAGGTCTTCGAGTCGGAGGTGCCGCTTGAGAAGCTGCCGGAGATCTACCGCAGGTGCCAGGTCAGCAATGAGAGGCGGTGCGGCACGGGCATGCTGGTGCGGACGATCGGGCGCGAGACGGGACTTGCGCTCGGCGGGCGCGAGGCGGAGCCGGGACTGGAGGACGTGTATCTCAGATATTTTCCGAATGAGCGGAGGTGATCGTTCGGGCTGGATTCGTGAGCGGATACGGATTTAGATATTGTTGTAACTATTCAGCACCCCAGACTCGGAACGCTTCGCGTTCCTCGTTGTGGGCGGACAGAGCGGCTTCGCCGCTTGTCCGCCCCTTGGAAAACTTCTGAAATCGTCCGGCGAGCAAGCTCTCCGTCAGGATTTCAGAAGTTTTCCAAAGGGGTGCTGAATAATTTTACATATTGTTTAGATAAAAATCTCTGCGCTGTTTATTGGAGACAGGTAAGCTGTCTCTTGTAAGCGGGGCAGAGATTTTTTTAGGAAGATTTAACCCACTAAAGAGAAAATGGAGCGTAGACTGAAGCTATGAGAAAAATGTATACAACACAACGGTCAGTCCGGTCACGGATTTTCATTTCCAATACAGTTATGGTGCTTGTCGCGCTGGTGCTGTTTCTTGCCATCAATCTTCTGGTCCTCAAATTTCAGGTCAAGGGCATCGAGCATCAGATGAGTGCCTCGATCGAGTCTATCGTTGATATTGACGGCATGAAGAATATCGAACAGATCTGGGAGAGGGATAAGACGGTGCTGATTTTCGGGATGATTCTCGACGGTGCGGTCTGCGTCATTGCGCTTCTTTTGCTGAGCCAGCTGTTCACGAAGCATCTGATCGACCGGATCATGGAGCCTCTCGATGCGCTGAGCGCCGGGGCGGAGCGCGTCCAGGCGGGAAATCTCACGGAGCGGATCCAGTATCAGGGGGATGTCGAATTCGAGGAGGTCTGCTCGAATTTCAACATGATGCAGGCGTCTCTTCAGATAGAGAAGGAGGCAAATGAGCGCTATGAGAAGGCGCGGACGGAGATGATCGCCGGTATCTCGCACGACCTCCGGACTCCGCTGACCGCAATCCGCGGGACGGTCAAGGGACTTCTTGACGGCGTCGCGGACAGCCCGGAGAAGAGACGTACATTTCTTGCGGCGGCTTACCGGAGGACGGAGGAGATGGACCGGATGCTTGAGAAGCTGTTCTTCTTCTCAAGGCTCGAGACGGGCAATATCAGGATCGAGACCTCGCCGGTTGATATCACAGAATTTCTGCAGAATTATGTCGACGCAAAGAAGGAGGCGGACCCGAACCTGGATATTCAGCTTGAGACGGAGAGCGGTCTGTCCGAAGGCCGCGTGGCAGCGGTCATTGACCCTGACCAGACGATTCGGGCTCTCGACAATCTCGTGCAGAACAGCAGACAGTACGCGAAGGTGCCTGACCTTGCCATCTGCATTACATTGACGGCGGACACGCGGCATGTCCGGATCTGCGTCGGGGACAACGGGCAGGGGGTGCCGGATGAGAAGCTGCCGCATATCTTCGAGGAGTTCTACCGGTGCGATGAGTCGCGCGGCATGAGCGAGGGAAGCGGCCTCGGTCTGTATTTTGTGAAATTTGTCGTGCAGGCGATGGGCGGAACGGTGCATGCATATAATCGCCCCGAGGGACACGGGCTTGCGGTCGTGCTGGAGCTGCCGCGGGCGGAGGAAAAGCTGCCGCCTGAGGTTGCCCCGGAGGCGGCGAAGGAGAGCTGAGACTTGCGTGCCAGCCGGAACCGGCTTGACAGTGGTGTTATAAAATTTATGGGTAGCTATTCGGCCTGCAGACTTGGAACGCTTCGTATTCTTCGCTGTGCTGAATAATTACATGTATGGAGTCTATCTGTATGAAGAAACGGATATTAATCGTAGAGGATGATGCGGACATCAGCATGATCGAGGAGGCGTATCTTTCGATGGCCGGCTATGAGACGGTCGTTCGGAGGGACGCGCGGACCATCGAGCAGGACGTGGCCGGCGGCCGCTTTGACCTTCTGCTTCTCGACCTCATGCTTCCCGGAAGGAACGGCTATGAGGCCCTGAAGGCTGTTCGCGACAAGACAGGCATTCCCATGATTCTCGTGACGGCCCGGACGGAGTCGACGGACAAGATTCTCGGCTTTAATGTCGGCGCGGACGATTACATCGCAAAGCCGTTTGATCCGGCGGTCCTCGTCGCGCGTGTGAACGCGGCGATCCGTCAGTATGAGCGGCTCTCGTCAGGAAATGAGGAGAAATCCCACATCCTGAAGGTTGCGGACCTCACGATCGATCCGGCCGGATGGAAGGTGTGGAAGGGCGAGAAGGAGCTTCATTTTCCGACAAAGGAATTTGAGCTTCTCCGCTTCCTCGCCTCAAATCCGAACATCGTCTTCTCCAAGGAGCAGCTCTATGAGAAGATCTGGGGCGTCGATTACATGAGCGACAGCGCGACGATTATGGTCCATGTGAACCGCATCCGCGAGAAGATCGAGGATGATGCCCGGAACCCGAAGATTATCGAGACGGTCCGGGGAGCCGGCTACAGGCTGAACGTCCGGAAGGACGGGAGCGGGACGAAGAGCGGCTGAGAAAGGGGCCGGCTCTAAGGAATGCATGGCATCCTGATTTCAGGTATTTTACGAGGAACTTTATGAAAGGCAGCAGGTATGCGATTACTACATATTGACAAATGCAGGAACGGAGTGCTCCGGGCGGCGGACTGTTTCACGGCCGTTTTCTTCTGGCTGATCTGTCTGTCCGCACTGTACGGAATGACGAGGCAGATGAGGAATGGCGGACTTCATCCGGCAGCGGCCGCCGGACTGATGTTTACGGCAGTGGCCGCGGCGGCAGGGCTTCTTCTGACGCTCCGGTTGATCGGAAATTCTATCGATAGGGCGGGGCTTGACCCGGACTGCGTGTTCCTGATTCTTGACGTCACGCTGTTCATGCTGCAGCTTGAAATTGCCATTCTGATGCCATTTCAAACCAGAAATGACCTCTCCTATGTGTGCCGGGGCGCGAAGAATATCGTTCTTCACGGCGTCTCGCATATCAATGACGGCATGCCGAAATGGGATCCCGCCTATTTTTATACCTATCCGAACAACCGTCTCCTCGTGATTATTCTCAGCGTACTGTACCGCGCGGAGTATGTGCTGACCGGAAGCATGACGGACCTTCTGCCGAAGCTTGTCAATGCGGTGGGCCTGAATCTTTCTTATATATGTCTCTATCTGACGGCGAGGACGCTCGGCGGGAAGAGGACAGCGATCCGCTGCGCTCTGTACGGCCTGCTGGTCACGCCGTTTTTAAGCTATGTATCGTATTTTTATACGGACGCCATGACGATGCCGCTTCTCATGGGCAGCGTGTACTGCTTCGCGCTCTGGGCGAAATTATCGGACAGGGCGGCTGCTTCTGCGGGTGTTATGGGCGCCGGAAGGTCTTCTTCACGGGCCGCTTCCTCGGGGCCTGCATGCGTCGTGAAGAGCTCTGCGCTCTCCGGAGCCCTGAAGCGGGGCGCTCTCCTTACCGGCTCCGTCCTGCTTCTTGCCATCGCCTATGAAATGAAGGGCAGCGCGGGCCTTCTCCTTCCGGTCTACTGCCTGTACTTCCTGTTCCACGGACGCATTGAGGGCTTGAAATCGGTTGTTCGCCGGCTGCTTCTGGCCATTTTCACGGCGGGACTTTTCGGCGCTGCGGTTCATCTGATCGGTCGCGGGATGGTCTCGTATCTGGAGCTCAGCCCGGTGCTCGAGAACAAATACCAGTTTCCGTTCATCCACTGGGTCATGATGAGCGCAAGCGGCAGCGGCGGCTACCGGTCCTCGGATTATGATTTCACGGAGGCGCACATCGGCTACGCGAACAAGACGCACGCGGACCTTCTGCGCCTCCTGGCAAAGCTCAGAAATCAGGGAACGGGATTTATTACCCATCTGTTCCGGAAAATGCAGTTCACCTGGACAGACGGCACGTACATGGCGGCGCACTACAACCGGCAGTCCGCGCTGTTTACCTCGGGAACCTTTGCGACGCTCGCCTGTATCAGCCATCTCGCGCTGCTCTTCCTCATGGTGGGGTCCGCGATCCGTGCATTTTTAAATCCGGGGAAATGCAGCGGCCGGCTGTTCCGCACAGCTGTCGCGGTGCTCGCTCTGTTCCTGCTTATCTGGGAGACGAAGAGCCGGTATCTCGTCCTCTATCTTCCGCTCATGGCGCTCTGCGGGATCTCCGAGCCTCTCGCGGCGGAGGCACCGGAGCGAGACAGGGCTGCGGGAAAGAAGAAAATTTCCGTGGATGCGTGAGCTTTCTGCAGTTAGAATTTGCAAGACGTTTAGCATGTGTTTATAAAGCATCCTCCCTGTGTTCAGAGACGGCCTGTATCATGACCTCATCAAACGCAAGGAGGATGTTTTTATGAGTGTAGCTGAGAGTATAGACGGCTTCTGCATGGCGCTCGCGGACAGTGTGCCGGGCGTCTCAGGCGGGACGGTTGCCTTTATCATGGGATTTTATGACCGGTTCATCGGATCGATCCACGACCTGTTCTTCTGTCAGGGAAATGAGAGGCGGCGCGCCCTGCGCTACCTGGTCCGTCTCGGAATCGGCTGGGCCATTGGCATGGCGCTCGCGTCATTTGCGCTCGCATCGGTGTTTGACACACATATTTACGGGATCAGCTCTGTATTTATCGGCTTTATTTTCGGCGCTATTCCGCTCGTCGTGATCGATGAGAAGGAGACGCTGAAGGGGAAGGTGGGGAAAGAAATCCCGTTCCTCATCGCAGGAATCCTGCTGGTCGTTCTGATCTCCTGGATGAATACGCGGGGCGGAACAGCGCAGCTTGATCTTGCGGCCTTCAATCCGGCACTTGCGGTCCGGCTGTTTCTGATCGGCATGGCGGCGATATCCGCGATGTTCCTGCCGGGTATATCGGGCTCAACGATTCTTCTCATTTTCGGGGCGTATCTTCCGGTCATCACGTCGGTGAAGGATGTCCTGACGATGCATTTTTCAGCTGTTCCGGCCCTTATCATCTTTGCACTTGGAATCATCACCGGCGCGGCATTTGTGGTGAAGCTGATTAAGGCGAGCCTCGAAAAATTCAGAACGCAGACGGTCTCGCTCATCCTCGGTATGATGGTCGGTTCATTTTATGCGATTGTGCAGGGACCGACGACGCTGAAAAATGCGATGCCTGCGCTTGATCTTGCGCATTTCAATATTCTGGCGTGCCTTGTCGGCGCCGCGCTTGTCCTGGGACTTGAGGCTGTGAAGAGAAGAAAGAACGGCAGGAGCCTGAACCGGGAGGCGGAGAAGGCATGACACGTGTTCCAGGGCATAAAAAACCGCCCCGCGTGATGCGGGGCGGACAGAACAAAAGGCTGTGGCTTATCCGAACATTGACGGCATTGCTCTTGCTTTAGTCTTCCTGCGTCTTCTCATCAGACTCGTGCTTTGCCGGGAACAGCTTGTTCAGCACGATCATGATGATGACGAGGACGACGGCGACAGAGAAGATGCCGAGCATGCCGAGGCCCATGACCTTAAGTGAAGCAAAAAAATTAGCCAGCATATCTTACCTCCATATAATGCCGGGACGCGGGTGCGCGCCGCCGGCTTTTGCAATTAGTGGTAACTCTTCAGCACCTCAAACTCGGAACGCTTTGCGTTCCTCGTTGTGGGCGGACAGAGCGGCTTCGCCGCTTGCCCGCCTCTCGGAAAACTTCTGAAATCGTCCGGCGAGCAAGCTCTCCGTCCGGATTTCATCAGTTTTCCAAGAGGTGCTGAATAATTTAATGAACGAGTGTCAGGATCAGGCCGCCCGCGATGACAGATGCGATCTGGCCGGAGACGTTGACGCCGGTCGCCTGCATCAGCAGGACATTCGACGGGTCCTCATCCATGCCCATCTTCGTGATGACTCGGGCGGACATCGGAAATGCGGAGATGCCGCAAGCGCCGATCATCGGATTGATCTTCTTCTTTGCGAACAGGTTGACGATCTTCGCGAAGACGACACCGCCGACCGTATCGAAAATGAAGGCCACGAGACCGAGCAGCAGGATGAACAGCGTCTTGACGTTGAGGAAGTCCTCCGCGCGCATCTGCGAGGCGACTGTGATGCCGAGCATCAGTGTGATGATGTTGGCCAGCGCGTTCTGCGCCGTCTCAGAGAGCGAGTCGAGAACGCCGCACTCCCTGACCAGGTTTCCGAACATCAGGAAGCCGATCAGTGCGACAGACCGCGGGGAAATGAGACCCGCGACGACCGTGATCATGATCGGGAACAGGATCTTCGTGATCTTCGACACGGACTTCGGGCTGTAGGTCATGTGGATCCGGCGCTCCTTCTTCGATGTGATCAGGCGGATGACCGGCGGCTGGATGATCGGGACGAGCGCCATGTAGGAGTAGGCGGCAACGATGATCGCACCGAGATACTTTGAGTTGAAGTAGTTGGCGACGAAGATCGAGGTCGGGCCGTCTGCAGCGCCGATGATGCCGACCGATGCGGCGTCCGTCAGAGAGAAGCCGAAGAGCGTCGCGAGGCTCAGTGTCAGGAAGATACCGAACTGGGCGGCGGCGCCGAAGAGCATCATTGCCGGGTTTGCGAGCAGCGGCGTGAAGTCGATCATCGCTCCGATTCCGATGAAGAGGAGCAGAAGAAAGAGCTCTGTTGAGATGCCGGTGTTAAAGAGGACATCGAGCGGTCCCTTCTCGATGACGCCGTCGATCGTCTGCGTGACCGCGCCGGACAGCGGGAGATTGACGAGAATTGCGCCGAAGCCCATCGGCACGAGGAGCGAAGGCTCCATTTTCTTCACGATGCCGAGATAGATCATGACACCGCCGACAATCCACATGACGACCATCTGCCAGGTCAGATTGCCGATGTTGCTGTACAGATTCAGAATTTCCTGCATAAGCTTCCTTTCCCTTCTTTGCAACAGGATATGAGTCTTTGATTTCAGGAGCCGGAGAGAAACCGTCCGACGGGCAAGCTCGTCGTCCCGATTTCAGAGATTTCTCGAGGGGTGCTGAATAAATACAAAATAAGAGACCTCTACCGCAGCATATGCTGTGATAAAAGTCTCACCATAAGATCAAAGTCCATGGAACAGGCCCGGATGGACATCCCATCGTATTGACGAACCTGTTCGCCGCGAGCGGCCGGTTACTCTCTTTTATCGGAAAAAGCGCCGGCACCTCCGCCGGCTCCTGAAATCACTTTACCCTATTAAGATAATGGCCAGCCAACCTTCTGTCAAGCGGAACGTCACCGATACAGCCCTGATATTCGCGGCCGTATGCGTTCCGGGCGCATGCGAACTGTAAATGCCGTGTTAAATCGAAGTAACGGGAACCCGCCCTCTGTTTACGAACCCTCATTTTTAGCGTATGATTGGCAGGTAACCGGAATCTGACCGCATCTTCCGCCCGGGGAGAGTGCGGCCCCGGATGATGTTTGGAGGGTATGCAGGACCATGGAAATGAACGACACGATCAGAGAGTCCATCGAGTCGGGAGACGCGCTTGCGTTCAACCGGGCATTTGAGACGATGGAGCCGATCGACTTCGCACAGATGGCGGAGGACTTCGACGATGACACATTAAAGCGGGTGCTGAGCCTGCTCAGCGATGAGAACCGCGCGAAGGTTTTTGAGGAGGCGGAGGATGATTTCCGTCTTCGGATGGCGAAGCTGACAGACAACAAGTCACTTCTCAATACCTTTGAGCACATGCAGAAGGATGATATCGTCGATCTCCTCGGCGACTTCCCAACGGGCCGCCGGAAAGAGGTCCTCGACCTCATGAAGACGGACGACCGGCAGATCATCACAAAGCTCCTCAATTATCCGGAGGATTCCGCCGGCGGTATTATGACGACCGCGTACCTCTCGTTAAATGAGAACCTGACCATCTCGCAGGGCCTTCAGAAGATCCGCGAGATCGCCCCGCGGACAGAGGTCATCGAGACGATCTACGTCACGGACGCGCAGCACCGCCTGACAGGCTCCCTTGACCTCCGTGAGCTTCTCTCAACGGCAAAGACGGAGACGATCCGATCGATCATGGACCCGGGCGTCATCTATGTCACGCCTGAGGTCGACCAGGAGGAGGTCGCAAAGAAGGTCTCGAGATACGACCTGAATTCAATCCCGGTCGTCAACGCGAAGAAGCAGCTGCTCGGCATTATCACGGTCGATGATGTCATCGACGTCATCATCGAGGAGCACGATGAGGATATGCTCCAGATGGCCGGCGTCAGCTCGGAGGAGCGCCTCAACACGTCACTCGGGCAGTCGATCCGGTTCCGCCTGCCATGGCTTCTCGTGAACCTCGCGACGGCATTCCTCGCGTCGTTTACGGTCAAGATGTTTGAGAGCACGATCAACAAGGTCGTCGCGCTCTCGGCGATCATGACGATTGTCTCTGGAATGGGCGGAAATGCAGGCACGCAGACGATGTCCGTCCTGGTCCGCGAGCTCTCCCACAATAAGATCACGGCGGCTGAGGCAGTGAAGGGCTTCTTCAAGGAAATCCTGCTCGGCATCATCGACGGCGCGGTCAACGGTGTTGTCACGGGCGTCGCCGTGTATTTCATTTACGGGAACTTCTACCTCGGTGTGATTGTTCTCGTCGCGATGATCGGAAATATGATCGTCGCGGGCGTGTTCGGCTTCCTGGTTCCGCTGGTACTCGACAAGATCCACGCAGACCCCGCGGTCGCGTCCTCGATCTTCGTCACGACGGCGACCGATGTGCTCGGGTTCTTCATTTTCCTCGGACTGGCGACGATCTTCATGCCGCTGCTCCTGTGATGGATATCCCGGAAAGCAGTGTTACTGTGCACACGCTGACTGACTTCGGAAAGCGGTCAGCGATACCGCTCTGATATTCGCGACCGCATGCGGTTCTGGATGCGTGTGAACAGTGCGTTTCACGTTTCTCTTGCATATTTCGGGAAACGGGCCTATAATAGCAGTAATTTAATACGGCAGTGAGCTAAAATAAACCGGTGAAGCGGAGAAAAGCAGCGGGTGCGCCATGAGAGAGTCCGGATGGTGAGAGCGGACGGAAGGCATGCTGTCATATGGACCGCGGAGGGCACAGGCAAATCTGTGACGAGAGGCAGCGCGTCAGGCTGCAGGAGATATGATGGTATCTCCGTGAGAGCGCATGACAAATGCGAAACAGGGTGGCACCGCGAATAGATTCGTCCCTGGCAGAACATCGTTCTGTCAGGGATTTTTTTAGTGTATAAGTCCCGGTCGCAGTGCACAGGACGCGGCGTGCTTGCACGCCAGCGGATATGTGCACTAGCGACGACAACAGGTATGAGCATGGAATGACGCGTAAGCGGCATGGAAATGCGAATGCCTGTAGGATTGTGAGAGCTGCGAAGCAGCGGAGCAATCCGTCGGGACTTATACACTCTGGTAAAGTCCCGGTCGCAGTGCACAGACCACAAAACCTGCCGTAAGATAAGAAAGGAGTTCTCTATGATCAAAGAAGCCATTCAGAAAATTGTCAATAAGGAAGACCTTACGTATGACGAGGCGTATACCGTCATGAATGAAATTATGAGCGGCGAGACGACGCCGACTCAGAACGCCGCATTTCTTGCGGCCCTCAGCACAAAGAGCACGAAGGCGGAGACGATCGACGAGATCTCCGGCTGCGCGGAGGCCATGCGGAGCCATGCGACACCGGTCGAGCATCCGGGCATGAAGACGCTTGAGATCGTCGGAACCGGCGGAGACGGCGCGCACTCCTTCAATATCTCGACGACGGCGGCTCTTGTCATCGCGGCATCCGGCATCAAGGTCACAAAGCACGGCAACCGCGCGGCATCCTCCCTCTCCGGTACAGCTGACTGCCTCGAGGCACTCGGCGTCAACATCCAGGAATCTCCTGAAAAATGCCTGGAGCTTCTGAATACGGCCGGCATCTGCTTCCTGTTCGCGCAGAAATACCACGCATCGATGAAATATGTCGGCGCGATCCGCAGGGAGCTCGGCTTCCGCACCGTCTTCAATATTCTCGGACCGCTGACGAACCCGGCGAAGCCGTCCTACTACGTCCTCGGCGTCTATGATGAATACCTCGTCGAGCCGATCGCGAAGGTTCTCGCAAAGATGGGTGTCGAGCGCGCGCTTGTCGTCTACGGCCAGGAGAAGCTCGATGAAATCTCCGCGTGCGGCCCGACCTCCGTCTGCGAGCTGAAGAACGGCTATTACCGGACAACCGTGATCCGTCCGGAGGACTTCGGCTTAAAGAGCGGCACGAAGGACGAGCTCGTCGGCGGCACACCGGCAGAGAACGCGCAGATCACGCGCGATATTCTCTCCGGAAAGACGCAGGGCACGAAGAGAAATGCGGTGCTCCTCAATGCGGCAGCCGGTCTCTATGTCGGCGGTAAGGCGGAGAGCCTCGCGGACGGCGTGAAGCTCGCTGCGGAGCTGATCGACAGCGGAAAGGCTGCAGAGGTACTTGATACCTTCATCCGCGTATCGAATGAGTGAGACTGTCTGTCATGCACACGTCATACGATTCTGAGAGGCGTGTGCATAATAGCCTTGACAGGGCTTCTCCAGAGTAATATGATAAAGCAGTTATCGCATTTATTTCTCTGGAGAGTTCCAACAAGGACGCCGAAGGTGTAAGGCAGGAAAGCAGGCTGCCGATCTCTCAGGCAAACGGACAGAGCATAGTCATATGCATATAACCGTTTTTACTCTTTGGAGAGCTGGACATCGTACCAGCTCTTTTTTGTGTCCCGGAAATGTCGTCCCGGGAGGCAGAGTGGATGCATAACAGTCGTCTGCTTTTACTCATTCTTATAAAAAAGGGGAGAAATGGTTCATGACTGCATTCAACAACTTTCTTTCAAATCTCGACAATATGATCTGGGGTCTGCCCCTCATCATCGCGATCCTGGCGACCGGCCTCTTTCTCACGGTCCGGCTGAAGGGTCTGCAGTTCCGCAAGCTTCCGACTGCAATCAAGGAAATCTTTACAAATGAAGTCAGCGGCGAGCACGGCGACGTGACGAGCTTCCAGGCTCTGTGCACGGCGCTCTCCGCGACAATCGGAACCGGCAATATCGTCGGTGTCGCGACCGCAATCGCGGCCGGCGGTCCGGGCGCTCTGTTCTGGATGTGGCTCGCAGCCCTCGTCGGAACAGCGACAAAGTTCTCTGAGTGCATGCTGGCCGTCAAGTACCGCCAGGTCGCGGAGGACGGCCATATCGTCGGCGGCCCGTTCTACTACATTGAGAAGGGCATGGGTGAGAACTGGAAATGGCTTGCGAAAATCTTCGCGGTCTTCGGTCTTCTTGTCGGTCTCTGGGGAATCGGAACATTTTCCCAGATCAACGGTATCACAAGCGCGGTCAAGACATTCTTTGATCCGAACACCGTACAGGCAGTCCATCTCTTCGGCAAGACCTATTCACTCAGTGTTGTCATTTCCGGACTGATCCTCACATTCTTCGTCGCTCTGGTTATCATCGGCGGTATCCACAGAATCTCGGCTGTTGCTGAGAAGGTCGTTCCGTTCATGGCGATTATGTATGTCGCGATCTGCCTGATTGTCCTCTTCACACATGTGACGAGCATTCCGGCTGCATTTGTGACGATTGTCCAGAGTGCGTTCGGTCTCCGCGCGGCGGCCGGCGGCGCGATGGGCGCCATGATCGTCGCGATGCAGAAGGGTATTGCGCGAGGCATCTTCTCAAATGAGGCGGGCCTCGGCTCCGCGCCGATTGCGGCAGCGGCTGCCCAGACCGATGAGCCGGTCCGTCAGGGTCTTGTCTCCATGATGGGAACGTTCATCGACACGATCATCATCTGCACGATGACGGGTCTCACGATTGTCATCACGGGCGCAAACAATATCAGCGGTCTCGAGGGCGTTCAGATCACGACGAAGGCCATGCAGATCGGCCTTCCGTTCCCGGAGCAGGTCTCCGCATTCCTGCTCATGCTCTCGCTGGTGTTCTTTGCATTTACGACGATTCTCGGCTGGGATTATTACAGCGAGAAGTGCCTTGAGTATCTGACACACAACAACCAGAAGGCGGTCCGCGTATACCGCTTCCTCTATATCCTCTGCGTCTTCATCGGACCGTACATGAGCGTATCGGCCGTCTGGACGATCGCGGATATCGTGAACGGTCTCATGGCGATCCCGAACCTCATTGCCCTGTGGGCGCTGAATGGTGTCGTCGTCGCGGAGGTGAACGACTACTTCAAGCGCATGAAGGAAATGAACCGCTATAGATGAGTCTCTGCTTCGCTTCCCCTGAGCATGCATTGCTTCGGCGCCGAGGGACGCAAAGTGTCCCCGGTATGGGGTGCTGAATAGCCGCGGATGTGCTATGATGAAACAAAGCGAAGACATTGAGTCTGCGCTGCTATGGCACAAAGGGGGAAAGCGGCATTGAAATTCAAGGGCATCAGAAAGACCGGAGATGGCACGCATATCTTCCGGTATGATCTTGACTATATCGCGGAGGACGGCAGGAACAAGAAGTACGAGATTGTGAGCCGCGATCCGAACATCACAAGGCTTGAGGAGCTGCAGAACTGGCACAGCAAGACTGTGACGCTGATCTGCATTTCCACGGACAACACAAGAATTCTTCTGAGCCGGGAGTATCGCATGGCTGTCGGGGACTGGATCTATAATTTCCCGTCAGGCATCATCGATCCCGGTGAGCTTCCGACGCAGGCTGCGGCGCGCGAGCTGAAGGAGGAGACGGGACTTACACTCGTAAAGCGAATCGTCCGTCTCCGGAGCAGCTACAATGCGCCCGGTCTCACAAATGAGACCACGTCTGTCGTGATCGGTCTCGCGGACGGCGAGATCGGAAAGAGCACATCGAGCTTCGAGGAGATTCGCGCGCGGTGGTTCACGAAGGACGAGGTCAGACAGATCCTGAAGAAACAGAAAATGTCGGCGAGAGCGCAGCTCTTCTGCTTTACCTGGGCCTACGGCGACATGTCCATCGAAAAGCTCGCAGAAGAGTCGGACGATTATGATGAGGGGCATCTGTGGTGAAACCTGAACAGGAGGTCCGGGCCGCGAGGCAGGACCTGTACAATCTGATCGCAGAGCTCTGTTCATTTATTACAAAGAAGGATTCGGACAATTATCTGGTCAGCTACAGCTGCCTGTCCGAGGAGGAAGAGCTCAGGATCGAAGAAAGAATTGAAAAGAACACACCTCTCGCCGTTTCGTCGGGAGGTGCGTTTGTTGTTATCCGGGATACTGATCTGACGGAGGAGTTTCTGAAGAACCTCCGTCTGTTTTCGACTGCGCTCGTGCTGGACGATGACCGGAACTGTATCATGAAGCTCCTGCAGACGCTCGACGGCGCGCTGTATCTCATTCTTCAGGATGAGATGGAGCGGATGAGCATCCATCCCGGGCATATGACGGGAAATGCAGACCCGGCGGATTCTGATGACATGGCGATTCCGGCGGACTCGGGACTTGACGCGCTCAATACTAACGAGGACGAGATGGGCATCCGGCTGATTCCGAGATGTCAGTGCGTCTGGGCCAGAAAGAGCCGCCAGTACTTCTCCGAGAGACGGCTCGATATATACCTGAAATATCTTATCGTGGTGGAGAAGAGACGGACGTCTGACATCAGGGACCGCCATATCTTTCTGCCGGATGGCTTCTTCAAGTCCTTCGATGAGAAGAAGGAGCTTGTGATCGCGACGACGCCGCTCACGCTTCAGTCGGACTTCTCCATTCATTTTCACAGGCACCAGAACATCCAGAGCTTCACGCTCGACTACAACCGGCCGGCGGCCGCTGCCGTCAACCATCTGGTGTGGGAGAAGATCACGGAAGCGGGTGAAAAGGGCGCTGAGATGATCGTATTTCCGGAAATGATGGGCACCGAGACGATGGAGGCTGCGATCCGGGAGAAGCTGAGGAAGCTTCCGGCAAAGGAGCAGGAGAAGATCCCGGCGATGATTATCCTTCCGAGCCTCTTTGTGCGGGGACATAATTTCACGTCGATTATCGACCGGAGGGGAAATCTCCTTGCGCGGCAGTACAAGCAGAACCCGTATGTCATGCGCTGCCGGCACGGCAACTATATGGAGGGCATCGAGGGGTCCGATGAGGTTGTCATTTTCCACTACCCGGGAATCGGCCGGTTTGCGGTGATGATCTGCAAGGACTTTCTCACGACGCGCTACATGGAGCGGATCATGCGGAGCTTCAAGCTCACGCTGATTATCGTGCCCGCCTACTCGACGGGGGCCTACGATTTCCAGACGTCATTTGAGACGTGCGCGCACGACTACTGCAATGTGGTCTGGATCAACAGCTGCGCGGCGCTGATCCCGGGCAAGGAGAAGAATTTCCGCTACATCGGCTATACGCGCCGCCGGATCAGCCGCTATCAGACGCAGGAGGATGCCTGTCATGAGATGACACCCTGTGTCGGTCTCTTCTCCGGAAAATGCAGACACGACTGTCTGTACCTCGACACGGTCGGGAAGGTCTGAGGGGGTAAATACATGCTTCAGAAAAATGAGATCTTGAAAATATACGGAACGGCATATGAGGAGATGACGTATGAGCTCCTTGCGCGTGCGGATCTTGCGTCTCTCATTGGCGACAGAAACATGCGGATCGGCATTAAGCCGAACCTTGTCTGTCCGTCGCCGGCGGATTTCGGCGCGACGACGCACCCGCAGGTTGTCGAGGGTATTATTCGTTATCTGCGTGACAATGGCTTTGAGCAGATCGTGATCGCCGAGGGCTCCTGGGTTGGGGACCGGACGAGTGATTCGTACGAGTACTGCGGGTACCGCGAGCTCTGTGAGCGGCTTCATGTTCCGTTTATTGACACGCAGAAGCAGGGCTCTCACCCTGTCAAATGCGGGGACATGGAGCTCCGGGTGTCGGACGTCGTCGATGACATTGACTTTCTGATCAATGTGCCGGTTCTCAAGGGCCACTGCCAGACGCATATGACGTGTGCCCTGAAGAACCTGAAGGGACTGATTCCGAATACGGAGAAGCGGCGCTTCCATCGTCTGGGACTGCACAGGCCGATCGCGCATTTGCAGAAGGCGATCCATCAGGATTTTATTGTGGTCGATCATATTTGCGGCGATCCGGACTTTGAGGAGGGCGGTCATCCGCTCGTGCGGAACTGCGTCATGGCGGCGCTCGATCCGGTCCTTACGGACAGCTACGCCTGCAGTCTTCTCGGTGTCGACGTGCACGACGTGCCCTATGTCCTGCTTTCTGAGGAGCTCGGCATTGGACATGCGGACATTTCAAATGCGAAGATTATCGATCTGAACGGAAGCGGTGCCGAGCAGGCGATTCCGGCGGAGAAGAAGCATCTCGCGGTATCGTATGCCGTGGACGAGGTGGATTCGTGCAGTGCCTGCTATGCAAATCTTGTCCCGGCGCTTGACCGGCTTGAGAAGGAGGGGCTTCTTGCGAAGCTCCACACGAGGATCGCGATCGGGCAGGGACACCAGGGCGAGAAGGGTGAGCTTGGCATCGGAAAATGCACGAAGGACTTCTCATTTTGCGTGATGGGATGTCCGCCGGATGAGGAGAAAATCTATCGGGAGCTCAGGCGCTACATCGAGGAGCGCGAAGGATTTTGACGCAGGACACACAGCAGCTGTATACTGAATAGGTGGAACATACCACATCATAGATAAGGAGGATTTACGGCTATGGTACAGATGGAAGAACTGAATATCAAGGGTACCGGCGCTATGGGTACGATGCTTGTCGCTCCGGGCGGTGAGGGCCATCCGAATATGATTGTTGTCCAGTGCAAGAAGGGCTATCTTATGTGCGGCTATCTGAATCTCGCGGCCGCGGAGAAGTTCGGTGACGCGGCGGTTCTTGTCGGCGGCGCTGATTTTGCGGCGGTTCTGAAGAACCCGATCAAGGGCATGACGGAGGCGGCTAAGCTTGCAGGTGTCAAGGAAGGCATGACGGGCGAGGAGGCTGCGGCTGTCCTTAACGCGTGAACAACTTGGCCATGGAATGGCAGAGAATCCTCGCCTGGCTGTTTTAAAAGTAAGGCATTTAAGGGTACAACGCGAAGCAGGCGGTCTTCAATGCATAAGATCAGTAAAACGCGTCCGGTTCTGCCCGGAAAACTGTAACGATGCAGTTCTCCAGATCAAGAAACGGCCGCGTTTTTATTGACATCCGGAATTAGCCACGCTAAACTATAAGAAGTTTAGAAAAACTAATTATACTTAGGCACTTAAACTACAGGAAGAGACAGGATACTTAAGGACCGGATGGTGAAGATGAATGAAAGCTGAAATGGATGACGGATGTTCCGAAAAAACGGAAACTCCGACTTCTGTGACGGATTCCATGCAGGATTATCTGTACGCAATTTTTGAGATTGTCGAAGAAAAGGGAAGCGTTCGCGCGGTTGACATCGCAAAGCGGATGAATTTTTCGAAGCCGAGTGTTCACAATATGATCCGCCAGCTGGAGAGCGGAGGATATCTTGTGATCACCGGCGAGAAGAGAATCGTGCTGACAAAGAGCGGCAGCGATGTCGCAGAAAGACTCGGCCGGAGAGTTGCTTTTTTTGAGAGTAAGCTGGTTGAGGCTGGTGTTGGCGAGAGCACCGCTCGGCGGGAAGCGCTTCTTATGAGCCACGGACTGAGCGATGATTCTTATCAGGCGCTTGTGAAATATGAGCGCGGAAGATGCAGTCATTCGGAGTAGTCTGATTAAAATAAAATAAGAGTTGACTAATTTGCCTTGAAATGCGTAATGTAAAGATAAAGTAAAATCTGTCGGACGAGGAATCATTGGATTCCTCTTTCGGCAGGTTTTTCATTTTAAGGATGAGTTAGTCCAAACTAACTTGTAATTATTCAGCGCTCCGAGTCTGGGTGATGAATACTTACGCGATTTTTCTCATTTTATTATAAGGAGGTACTAGATTTATGAGCTGGAATTGGGGAAAATTCGGATTACTTGCGGGTGGTTTTCTTCTTGGAACCTATGGTGTCAAGATTCTTGGCAGCCGCGACATGAAAAATACGTACACGCACACAACGGCAGCTGTTCTCCGCATGAAGGATGAGGTCGTCAAGGACTTCACGACAATCGGAGAGAACTGCAGCGACATCGCCGCAGCAGCGAAGGACATCAACGAGAAGCGTGAGGAAGCCTATGAGGCGGAGATGATCGAGAACGCGAAGGCGGTCCTCGCGGAAGCGGAAGCAAAGAAAGCCGACAAGACAGACAAGGAGTAATTCTACCGGACACGGCTGCGCTTCTGCGCGGCCGCGTTTTCGCGGGATGAATTCAGACAGCAGAAAGAGGCGGGCGATCGATGAGATGCCGTATTTTACATGAATCAAACGGGCGCATGCGTGTACATGCCATGCAGTACCGCATGACACCAGGGCAGGCAGATATTCTGCAGTATTATCTGCAGGACATCGCCGGCATCGATCGCGTCACCGTGCATGAGCGCACGGCAGATGCGATCATTTTTTATAACAAGGGATGCCGCGAGACAGTGATCCGAAGTCTTGCGGAATTTCAGTATGAGACCTGTGCGGTCTCCGTTCCGGAGCACACGGGGCGGGAGCTGCAGCGCGACTTTGAGGACAAGCTGTTTTTCCTTATTGTCCGGAGATGCATCACGCGGTTTATCCTTCCGGCCCCGATCAGCATGATTGTCACAGCGATCAAGGCGGTTCCGTTCATTTTCCGGGGAATCAGGACGCTGGCGCAGAAGAAGCTTGAGGTTCCGGTTCTTGATGCGACGTCCATCACGGTGGCGATGCTGCACGGCGACTTCAATACGGCCGGCGACATCATGTTCCTTCTGAACATCGGAGCGCTGCTTGAGGACTGGACACACAAGAAGAGCGTCGATGATCTGGCGCAGCGCATGTACCTGAATGTCGACAAGGTCTGGATGAAGTCCGGCGGCACGGAGGTGCTCATGCCTGTCGACAAGATCCGTCCGGGTGATGAGATCGTCGTCCGCACGGGCAACGTCATCCCGCTTGACGGCGTTGTCACAAGCGGCGAGGCGAGCATCAACCAGGCGTCGATGACAGGCGAATCGCTTCCGGTTCATCGCACAGAGGGCGGCTTTGTCTATGCGGGAACGGTCATGGAGGACGGCGAGATCACGATCCGCGTGAAAAATGCGCTCGGGACCGGACGCTACGACAAGATTGTCAGCATGATCGAGGACTCCGAGAAGCTGAAGTCCGCATCCGAGAGCCGCGCGGAGCATCTGGCGGACAAGCTGGTGCCGTGGTCGCTCGGAGGTACGCTGCTCACCTGGGCGCTGACGCGGAATGTCCAGCGCACGCTGTCGATCCTCATGGTCGATTACTCATGCGCGCTGAAGCTGGCCATGCCGATCGCGGTTATGTCTGCGATGCGCGAGTGCAGCGACAGACACATCGAGGTGAAGGGCGGCAAGTTCCTGGAGGCTGTGTCTGACGCGAAGACGATTGTATTTGATAAGACCGGAACACTGACCTACGCGACGCCGCGCGTGCGGAAGCTCGTTGTATTTGACGGAAATGACGAGACAGAGATGCTGCGTCTTGCGGCCTGCCTTGAGGAGCATTTCCCGCACTCAATTGCAAATGCGGTTGTCGAAGAGGCGAAGAGAAGAGGCATTTCCCATGAGGAGAAGCACGCGAAGGTCGAGTATGTCGTCGCGCACGGCATCGTAAGCTCGATCGACGGCGAGCGCGTCGTCATCGGAAGCCATCACTTTGTCCTCGAGGACGAGAAGTGCGTGATTCCGGAGAATGGTCAGGAAATATACGACGCTCTGCCGGACGAGTGCTCGCTTCTCTATATGGCGATCGGCGGACGGCTTGCCTGCGTGATCTGCATCGAGGATCCGGTCCGCGAGGAGGCTCCGGCGGTGGTCCGCGAGCTGCACAGACTCGGGATTGACAAGGTTGTGATGATGACAGGCGACAGCGAGCGCACGGCGCGGGCCGTTGCGGCGAAGATCGGCGTGGATGAATATCATGCCGAGGTGCTGCCGGAGGACAAGGCGGCATTTGTGAAGCATGAGCATGAGCTGGGACGCAAGGTCATCATGATCGGCGACGGAATCAACGACTCACCGGCCCTCTCTGAGGCGGATGCGGGAGTTGCTATTTCTGCCGGCGCCGCGATCGCGAAGGAGATATCCGATATCACGATTTCAGCGGCAGACCTCAGGGAACTGATTGATCTCCGCAAGGTCGCGGACGCGTTGATGAAGCGGATTTCGTCCAATTACCGGATTATTCTCTCATTTAACTCGTTCCTGATTCTGATGGGCGTGACGGGAGTTATGCTTCCGGCGACGACAGCGCTGCTGCACAACATGTCGACAATTGTGATCGGTCTTAAGAGCATGACAAATCTGCTTCCGGAGGAACAGCACTAATGGTATATACGATCTGCAACGAGACAAGGAATCGGATGAGGATCCGCACGGCGGCGGGGCACATTTCGGAAAATGAAGAGGAGGTCCTGCGGTACGCACTCGGCAATATTCACTGCGTGACAGCAGTCAGAATCTACCGGGCGACCGGCGGCATCGAGATCCGTTACCAGGATGACCGCGAGGCTGTCGTAAAGAGACTGGACGCGCTCCGCTATCAGAATGTCACATTATTTGCAAGAGAGCTTGAGACACAGATCAGCTCCGAGGAGGTGGAAAGGCGCCATCTGACGCCGGAGCTCAAGCGCAAGCTGCGCACGAGAATTCTCATCGAGTGCGCGGCAGACGTGTTCCTCCCGATGCCGGTGCAGGTCGCGTACCACGTGTACCAGCTCCTCACGCTGAAGGAGCTGTTCTGAGAGTGATTAGGAAGGCAGGTGCTTCTTTTTCTGAGGCACGTGCCTTTCATTTTCGGACATTTTCTGCGGATTGTGCTCCGCAAGCTTTTCGACAAAGTCGCAGAACCTGTTCATAGCGTCGATTCTGCTTCGTATGACCTTACGCATATAAACATCTCCTTAATTTCGTAATTATTCAGCACCCATAACGAGGCACGCAAAGCGTTCCGAGCCTGGGTGCTGAATTGTTACCATTTTGTCAGGCGTTCTCCTCGAGAATTCTGCCGAGAGATGCGATGGAGCTCGTGTGAGAGCGGATAACCTTTGTGCAGGGAGCCGTCTCATTCAGTGCGTACTGCACCATTTTGTGAGAAACCGTGTGTGTAAAGAGAATCATGAGGTCCGGTGAGCCGATGCGGCTCTTCATACCGGTGTTGAACTTGCAGAAAACCTTCGCGTCACAGCCGTGCCTCTTGCACAGGTCCTTATAACGACGCTCCATACACTCATTTCCTCCGATAATCACGACACTCATGGCTGTTCCTCCTGATGTGGCAACTATTCAGCATCCATCTGAAAAAATGATGAAATCCGGACAGCTCAGAGGCTTTCCGAGTCTGGGATACTGAAGAATCACATTAATTTAAATGAAATTAGATACAGCTAACCGATCGGCTGATGAAAAGCTCCCGTATGGGAGCAAGCAAGTTTAACTTATCTAACTATGATTCTATATGATTTTAGCCCGGCTGTCAATCCCCTTCTTTACAGTCCGTCATTATCCGTGCGATGGTCCACATGCATCAGAATTTGAAGGCAGTAAGAAGCATTGAAGAGCTGCTGAAATCAGAGAAGTACTATGATTCACTCCGCATTGGACGCTGGAATATGGCGGATCATATCAGGACAGTGGAGGGCGTTAAGTGGAGGAGTCCGAAGATCACCCCGAGGAGCTGAAAGCGACGAGGGGAAGCTGAGGAGGACGGAACGTGCCCGACATCGTCCTGATATGATCCGCCATTCCCAGACATATATGCGGAGTGAACAGAGGACTCTTCCCCCGCAAAAGCTTGACAAGGAGCCCTGTATATGAGAATAATGAGTAGTTATTGTGACATATACATTTGTTTCCGGCTTGCCGGAAGGAGGAATTCATATGTGTGGTATTGTCGGTTATGTGGGCACAAAGCAGGCGGCACCGATTCTGCTGGACAGTCTCACAAAGCTTGAATATAGAGGATATGACTCCGCAGGCATCGCGGTCCGCGATGGTGACGGAGAGACGGTTGTCATCAAGGCAAAGGGCAGACTGCAGAATCTCCGCAACAAGACGAACGACGGCATGTCTGTCAAGGGAACCTGCGGCATCGGCCACACGCGCTGGGCGACGCACGGAGAGCCGTCTGAGAACAACGCGCATCCGCACTGCAGCGATGACATGAATGTCGTCGGCGTTCACAACGGCATCATTGAGAACTACGCGGAGCTCAAGGCAAAGCTTCTCCGCCACAACTATAAATTCTATTCCGAGACAGATACAGAGGTCGCGGTCAAGCTGATTGACTACTATTACAAGAAATATCAGCACACGCCGGTCGACGCGATCAACCACGCGCAGGTCCGGATCCGCGGCTCCTATGCATTTGCGCTGCTGTTCAAGGACTATCCGAACGAGATCTATGTCGTGAGAAAGGACAGCCCGCTGATTCTCGGCACGGCGGATGACGGGTCCTACATCGGGTCCGATGTGCCGGCGATCTTAAACCACACGCGCAAGGTCTATTACATCGATAATTTTGAGCTCGCAAGACTGACGAAGGACAGCATTACATTTTATAATCTGGACGGCGACGAGATCAAGAAGGAGCCGAAGACCATCAAGTGGGACGCATCGGCAGCTGAGAAGGGCGGCTATGAGCACTTCATGATGAAGGAGATCCACGAGCAGCCGAAGGCCGTTCAGGATACGATCAACGCGTATGTAAAGGACGGCGGTGACAAGGACCCGAAGTCCTTCATCGATCTTTCCGTGCTGAAAATGGATGAGGAGAAGTTCAGCTCTCTGAAGCGGCTGTATATTGTCGCGTGCGGGTCCGCGTACCATGTCGGCATGGTCGGCAAATACGTGATCGAAAAGCTCGCGAGAATCCCGGTGGATGTGGACTTTGCCTCTGAATTCAGATACAGAGATCCGATTCTCGAGCCGGATTCCGCGGTTGTCATCATTTCCCAGTCGGGAGAGACGGCTGACTCACTGGCAGCGCTTCGTCTCGCGAAGGAGCGCCGCGTTCCGACGATCGCGATTGTCAACGTGCTCGGCTCTTCGATTGCGCGTGAGGCGGACCACGTCATGTACACATACGCGGGACCGGAGATCGCCGTCGCGACGACGAAGGCCTACAGCTGTCAGCTGATCGCGATGTATATTCTCGCAATTGCGCTCGGCAAGAACCACGGAAGGATCGACGATGCGCGTGAGGCGGAGCTTCTCGGAGCGATGAAGAAGCTGCCGCAGCAGATCGGCCGCGTCATCGAGGACAAGGAGCGGATCCAGTGGTTTGCCGCGAAGTACGCGAACGCGCATGATGTGTTCTTCATCGGCCGCGGTCTCGATTATGCGATCACGCTCGAGGGAAGCCTGAAAATGAAGGAAGTCTCGTACATCCACTCGGAGGCCTATGCGGCCGGCGAGCTGAAGCACGGGACGATCAGTCTGATCGAGCAGGGAACGCTTGTGATCGGCGTCATGACGCAGGACGACCTCTACGAGAAGACGCGCAGCAATATGGTCGAGGTCAAGAGCCGCGGAGGCTACCTCATGGGTCTCACGACAGACGGCCACTACGGGATCGAGGACACCGTGGATTTCGCGGTCTATGTCCCGCGGACAGAGCAGGTCTTCACACCGAGCCTTGCGGTCGTGCCGCTTCAGCTGATGGGCTATTACCTCAGCGTCGCGAAGGGCCTCGACGTCGACAAGCCGAGAAACCTCGCAAAGAGCGTCACGGTCGAGTAAAATCCATACGGCATAACGACGGAACAGGGAAGTTCACACGCAATCGCTATTCTTCCCGGCCGCATGTGATCCCATTCAGGGCATGCGGCCGGGATTTCACGGGCGCTGCGGCACAGATTTTGTGCCGCGGCGCTCTTTATTTTCTGAATTTTTATGGTAACATAAGATATATCATTCCAGTTCGCAGGAATACCTGCAGAAAGCGGTGCGTATGGATTATGAACCCATGAATATTCCAATGGAAGTGCAGCCAAGCTGTGTCGTCGGCATCGGTGCGTCCGCAGGCGGGCTCGAGGCGCTTCAGCAGTTCTTGACCTTTCTGCCGAAGGACACGGGGATGGCATTTGTCATTATCCAGCATCTCTCTCCGGACCACAAGAGTCTGCTGGCTGAGATTCTCAGCAAATATACAGCTATGCCCATTCAGGAGGTCACGGACGGCATGCAGGTCAAGCGGAACAACATTTATCTGATTCCGCCGAAATATAATATTGAGATCACATCGGATATTCTTCACCTGAAGGAGTATAACCACAACCTGATCAATCATCCGATCGATATATTTTTCCGCTCACTCGCGCAGGCGTATGAGAACCGCGCGGTCGCGGTCATTCTGTCGGGGACCGGCTCCGACGGCACGAACGGCATCCGCTCCATCAAGGAGCAGAACGGTGTCATCATCGTGCAGAACCCGGACACGGCGAAGTTCGACGGCATGCCGAAAAATGCAATCAGCACCGGCTTTGTCGATCTGATTCTCTCGCCGGATGCGATCGCGAAGGAGATGGCGCACATTTCCTCGTCGATCAATCTCTCAAACGGCCGGATGCAGCTGACGGACGGCGATCTGATGTCGCAGGTCTTTTCGATCCTGAAGTCTGTCACGAACACGAATTACACCTATTACAAGCAGACGACGATTCTCAGGCGCATTGAGCGCAGAATCGTTGTGACGCACACGCAGAACCTCCAGAGCTACGTCGACTACCTGAAGAAAAACCAGGAGGAGGCGAAGACACTCGCGAAGGAGGTTCTGATCGGCGTCACGTCATTCTTTCGTGACCCGGAGTATTTTGATGTCCTGAAGCAGAGAGTTATCACGGACATTGTGCGCAATGGGCGGCAGTCTGATCAGATCCGCGTGTGGGTCGCCGGCTGTTCGACAGGTGAGGAGGCGTACTCGATCGCGATCCTCTTCTCTGAGGTCATGGAGGAGATGAACATCCGGCGTGACGTCAAGATCTTTGCCACGGACCTCGACGCCGACTCGATCCAGTTTGCGAGCCGCGGTATCTATGGAGAGAACATCATCGAGGACGTGAGCGTGAGCCGCCTGAGCCGGTACTTTACGCGCAAGGGCTCGAAGTATGTCGTAAACCATGAGATCCGCACGATGATTGTGTTCGCGCAGCACAACGTCTTTCAGGATCCGCCGTTCGGAAGGCTTGATCTCATTTCCTGCAGAAACCTGCTGATCTATTTCCAGACGGTGCTGCAGAAGAACCTGTTTTCGATTTTCCATGTCGCGCTCAAGGACGGCGGCTATCTCTTCCTCGGAAAGTCTGAGTCGGTCGGGGAGTACTCCGATGTCTTCCGGACCTTCTGCGCAAATGAGAAGATCTTCGTCCACCATGCGTCGGGCAAGAAGCCGCCACACTCGAAGATCCCGTACTCGATGCAGAATGTTGAGAACAATCTTGATCTTCCGGCCGGCACACACGACAGGAGGCAGTCGATCAGTGAATACCGCGGCGAAGAGGTCGATATGCATATCTTTGAGTCGCTGATGCCGGCCTGCATCGTTGTTGATGCGCAAAATGAACTGAAGCATTCATTTGGCGATTGCAGCAAGTTTCTCACGATTCCGGCGGGCACCGCGACGCTCGACGTCTTTCTGCTGCTCCGGGAGGATCTCAAGATCGCGTTCTCCACAGCCCTCAAGGAAGCCAGAGTCACGGGGAAGCGCGTTGCATACGATCACATCCCGATCAAGCTGGAGGATGAGCCGGAGTACATTACGGTTGTCGCGCTCCCTGTCACGGACAAGAGCGGCGAGAAGACGGGAATGACGGCGGTCGCATTTATCCGCTCCGACCGGAGGCCGCAGGGGCCGGTCAAGAAATACAACATCGACACCGCGGCGGCGAACCGTATTTCTGATCTCGAGAAAGATCTCCGCGTCGCGCAGGACAGCCTGCACCAGACGGTCATGGAACTTGAGTCGGTGAATGCGGAGCTTCAGGCGGCCAACGAGGAGCTTCTCACGTCCAATGAGGAGCTGCAGAGCTCGAACGAGGAGCTTCAGTCGGTCAACGAGGAGCTCTATACGGTCAATTCCGAGTATCAGTCAAAGGTCTCGGAGATCGCCGCCGTCAACGACGACATGGCAAACTTCCTGTCGACGACACTGATCGGCATCATGATGGTCGATCGGGACCTTAATATCAGGAAGTATACGGAGTATATCTCGTCGGAGTTCAATGTGGCCGCGCAGGACGTCGGCCGCTCGCTCCAGTACATCGCGTACAATTTCGCGTCGATCAGTCTGATGGACCTCTCGCGAAAAGTGCTCGAGACGATGGAGACCGTCGAGTGCAAGACGACATCAATCTCGGGTAAGACGTACCTGATCCGCATCGCGCCGTACCGCGTGACGAAGGACACGACGCAGGGCGCGGAAGATGGGACGAAGACAGGAGGAAAGTCCGCCGAGTCGGACGCGAAGATCAAGGGGCTGGTCATTTCATTTGTTGACCTGACAAAGCAGGTGAGCGATGAGCAGCAGCTGGAGGAGGTCAGCGAGGCACTCCGGATCGCGGCGAAGACGAGCCAGGAGAAGGAGAACTTTCTGTCCCACATGAGCCACGATATGCGGACGCCGCTCACGGCGATCATGGGGCTTCTCGAGCTCTCGCTGAAGGATCCGGGGCTCACGCCGGGCGTTCGCGACAACCTCGAGAAAATGCAGAGCTCAAGCCGCTATCTCCTGAGCCTCATCGATGAGGTGCTCGAGACGAGCAAACTCGACGCGGGCAAGGTCGTCAGTGAGTTCGACGTCGTCCGCGAGAAAGATGTGTTTGAGGAGGTCAACTCCATCATTGAGGAGAGAGCGAAGAGCTCGCGCGTGAACTACCATTTTGAGCTCAATAACTGCCGGAACGAGGTCATCATGATGGATGTCGACCATGTAGCGCGGATCCTCGTGAACCTTCTCGGGAATGCAGTCAAGTTCACTCCGGCGGGCGGGGATGTCACTTTGCGCGTCGACGCGGAATACACGGGGGACGGGCGTGTGGCACACACTTATCAGGTCAGAGATACCGGAATCGGTATCAGCCGCGAGTTCATGGCCCGGATGTACCTGCCGTTTGAGCAGGATAATTCCGTGCAGGTTGCTGACCGCGAGGGAACAGGACTTGGTCTCTTCATCAGCCACAGGCTTGTGAATCTCCTCGGCGGCACGATCAAGTGCCAGTCGGAGATCGGAAAGGGAACCGTATTTACGGTGCAGCTCACCTACGATCTGGCGACAGAGGACCAGAAGAAACTGAAGACGCAAAAAGAGGCGAATTTCGATGTCTCTGTTCTGCAGGGAAAGACGGTGCTCGTCGCGGAGGACAACAAGCTGAACGCGGAGGTGATCGAAGACATCCTCGAGCTGAATGGCATGCACGTTGTCCACGCGGAGAACGGCCGGGAAGCTGTCGAGAAATTCAGAAATTCGGAGCCTGGATCTCTTGACGCCGCGCTCCTCGACCTCCGGATGCCGATCCTGGACGGCTTCGGCGCGGCCAGGGCCATCCGGGCGACCGGGACCGAGTATGCGAAGAAGATTCCGCTGATCGCGCTCTCGGCTGATGTGTATGACAAGGTCGGCGCGCAATGCGAGGAGGCCGGTATGAACGCCCGGCTCGCGAAGCCGATCAACACGCTTGAGCTGTTCCGCGTGCTGAGCCGGGAAATCTCGAAAGGCGATTGAAAGGCGGAGGGAGATGCGCCTTATGTCCCCGGATCGAGGACGCGGAGCACGCCGTCGGCGTCGAATGTGACGGAATCTGCCTGTCCGGTCTCGATGCGGAACAGCGCGTTGCCCGCGATGTGCTCCGCCGCCTGCTCGAGCTCGCGGCAGCCGGTGCGATCCCCGAAGCGGCGAATGACCGCGTCGACCGCGTCGTCCGTGAGCACGACCTCGGACGGAGATATGCCCATCCGCCGCAGGATGCGCGGCATGGAATAGCGCGTAAATATAATCCGTTTCTCATCCGGCGTGTAGTCCGGAATCTCGATGAGCGAGAAGCGGGAGAGAAGAGGGCCGCTGATGCGGTCCTTTTCATTTGCCGTCGCGATCGAATAGACGCCGCCCGTCGGAATCGCGCACTCCATGTAGACGTCCGTGAAACCGAGATTGTCGAGGAGCGTCAGCAGCACGTCGGAAGGATTTCCGTGAGGGCCGTCGGAGTCAGCCTTGTCGAGCTCGTTGATAATGAAGACGATATTCGACTGGCCGGCCCGCGAGAACGCCTCCATGATTTTTCCGGGTTTTGCGTTGATGTAGACGCGCGGGCTGCCGGTCAGGGCCTCGGGGTCGCGGATGGTGCTCATGTCGAGGACGGCGGTCGGGAGCTTCAGGATGCGCCCGACCGCGTAGGCGAGCCGTGATTTTCCTGTGCCTGGCGGGCCGACGAGGAGCAGGCCGTAGGAAGGCAGCGTGTGCGTGCGGTTGATCTGGATGATCGTCTCGATGACACGCTGCTTGACCGTCTCGAGACCGTAGAGTTCCTCGTCAAGGATCTGCTTTGCCTTCCAAGGGTCAATCGGCGGAAAGTCCGTCGACTCCCAGCGGATGTTCATCATCATCGTGAGGGCGCGCTTGGCGTGCGTCCGCTCGTCAGCGCCGAGGAGCGGGCTCTCGAGCGTCCGCAGCGTCCGCCCGGTCCAGCGGCGGATCGCCACAGGCAGCGTGATGCCTGCAAGTCTTGCAAAACGCTGGGCGCTCTCAAAATCATCAAAGGATGTGGAATCCTCGTCCTTTTTTGTGTCCTCCGGGAATACCTGGGACGTGAGAAGGCGGCGGATCATGGTCTGCAGAAATGCCTCATCCATCGTATCCTTTCCGGCCTGCGCGTCCTTCAGGACGTGGATCTGCGTGGCGGCGAATGTCCTGCCGGCACTTATAAAGCCGCGGAGTTTTACGCGGATATGGTCATCGCAGAGCTCCTTAAGGAGCTGTCTCATGCGGACGTCGATGTCGGAGAGAGGCGCAAGCGCAGTCTTCCCGGTGAAATCCTCCGGTTTTTTCGCGGCTTTGGCATTCATTCTCTCCGTGGAATCCGCGGGGGCCTCGTCGGCTTTTTTCCCAGACTCTGAGATATCATCACGGTTCTCTCTGCTTTGACACGGAAGTGCGTACTCGAAGGAGAGTGTGCCGCCGGCCCTGATGAATTCTCCGGTCAGTGTATTCATTGTGCGGCCGTCCCGGAGTGCAAGCGTGAAAAGAATGCTGCCTCTGGCCGGCGCATCCTCCGCCAGGTCCGGACTTGTGTCCGCCCTGCATTTTTTGACAAAATCGCAGGTGCCGAAGGACTCGAGCACGGCGATCTCTTCTGCCGAGGAGGCTGCCCCGCCGGGAAATGCTTTGTTCCAGAATTTCCGCAGCTCTTCCTTCTGCTCATCTGTTGTCTTTCCGCTGAAGCGGAACCCGTACATATCCAGTGCTTCATCCAGTGTTCTCAAGTGCGTTCCTCCCACAAGTTCCGGCCTTTATCTGCCGGGGTTGTCTCATTATACCAGAAGAAATCCAATCTGGCGATTGACCGCGCGAAAGCATAAACGGACAGTTGCGGGCAGTCTGTCGCTTAAGACCGTCCGGCGCTGGAAATCGGCGCGGGGGCATGGTAAAGTCTCGCTCGTACCTGATTTACAGAGAATTTACAGAGCGTTTCTTGAGATTTCTTATGGAGGATATATGGAAGAGAAGCAGTACCCCCTGACACCGGCGCAGATGATCCATCATCTGCCGATCCGTCAGCTTGGAACCATGCAGTGCATCAACGTGAGCGCCGTTCTGGCGCTGCAGAGCCCGCTTGATTTCGGTCTTCTGAAACAGTGTATTGAGCTCGAGTATGAGAGAAATGAGTGTCTCCGCGTCCGTTTCGCGAAGGCGGGTGAAAACGGTGAGGTCACGCAGTACATCGTGCCGCGCCACTATGAGGACATCTCTATCAGGGATCTTACAGGCATGTCGAGGGAGGAAGCGGACCATGTCATGCAGCAGTGGGCGTTCGAGACCTTCGAGCCGTATGATGTTCCGACCTGCGAGATCACGATGCTCATGCTGCCGGACGGCTACAACGGCATGTATGTCCATCTGGATCACCGGATCGCTGATTCCTGCGGCATGATCGTCATCATCAACGATCTGATGCAGCTTTATACGCATTTCCGGTTTGGCGCGGACATGCCGGCGCCTCTCTCCTCCTACCGGGAGATGCTCGAGAGGGACCTTGCGAAGACGGCAAATGAAAAGCGTATCGCGAAGGACAGAAAGTTCTGGGAGGACCAGTTTGATCAGTTCGGTGAGCCGATGTACTCGGACATCCAGGGTCTGCGCGTCCTTCAGGACAGCCGGAAGAGACACGGCGACAAGACGCTCCGCGCGGCGGATCTCGAGCTTGAGAATCCGGCCGTCGGTGTGAAGGACTTCAACCTCGATCCGGACGCGACGCGGGCGCTTGTGGACTTCTGCATGAACCATGAGCTGTCGATGACGAACCTGCTTCTTCTTGGCCTCCGCACGTATCTGTCCAAGATGTGCGGCGGACAGGAGGACATCACGGTCAGGAATTTTATTTCCAGAAGATCGACGCACAAGGAGTGGACATCGGGCGGAACGAGGACAATCGCGTATCCGTGCCGCACGGTTATTTCTCCGGACACGGAGTTCCTGGACGCGGCGTATATGATTCAGGACGTCCAGAACCATGTCTATCTGCACAGCAATTATGACCCGCAGCTTCTTAAGGCAGAGATGAAGGAGCGCTGGCCGATCCCGGAAAATACGGTCTATGACAGCATGGCGCTGACGTACCAGCCGACGCCGATCCGGATGGAGAATCCGCATCTCGCCGGCATTCCGATCTGGACGAACTGGTACACGAACGGCATTAACACAAAGAAATGCTATCTCACGGTTACGCACAACCCTGACGGCGGCCTTCATTTTTCATTCCATTACCAGACCGCGCGCCTTGATGATCACGATATGGAACTGCTCTATTACTATCTGATGCGGATTCTCTTCAAGGGAATCGCGGAGCCGGACATGACGGTCGGCGAGATGATGCTGACGCTTTAACAGCAAATGACTCTATTATTACAGCAAGGACTCTCTCATCCGCAGGTGGCGGGAGGAGACTTGCGACAATCGAAAGGATTTTATTTATGAAGATGACAGACAAAAAACTGAAGGAACTGATCGCGCAGTATTGCAATGTGAAGGCGGAGGACATCACGGATGGTATGCGTTTCCGTGAGGACCTCGAGTTCAGTTCGCTCGATTTTATGGCCTTTTTAGGTGAGCTCGAGGATGAGCTCGACATGGAGGCCGATGAAGAAGAGGTCCTGAAGATCCGGACGGTCGGTGAGGCAGCTTCCTATATCGCAAATATAGAAGCGGCTGTCTGACGCGGAGAGGAGAGCATATGGCAGAAGTACTGTATGATATTGTGACGGAGAGTGCGAAGAAGTATCCGGACGTCCCGGCTGTCCGCTGGGCGGAGAAGAAGAACATCAGGGACCGCACGTACGCAGACCTTGCGGGCGACAGCGCAGCGGTCGCGGCTTATCTTGACCGTCGCGGATTTTTCGGAAGTCACATCGCGCTGATCGGCACGAGTTCTTATGAGTGGATTGTCTCATACTTCGGCATCGTGAAGGGCAGGCGGACGGCCTGCCCGATGGACGCGGCTCTTCCGGACGATGAGCTCATCGATCTTTTGAACCGCTCGGATTCCGAGGCGCTGTTCATTTCCCCGAAGATGAAGGCGCTTATAACAAAGCTTCTGGAAGGCTGCTGTCCGAAGATTCGTGACATCTATCTGCTCGATGAAGAGCCGGTCTATGAGACAGGCGTCGAGTCTGTCGGCAATCTGCTTCACTCGTATGTAGCCAATCCTGCGTATTACGGCGCGAAGCAGGACGTCGCGGACGGTTCCGGGACCTGTGAGCCGGGAGAGACGCCGGAAAGGGACGACGTCGCGACGATTATTTTCACGTCGGGCACGACTGGAAAGAGCAAGGGCGTTCAGCTCACGCACAGGAACCTGATTGACAACGTGGAGAATGTCTACTTCAAGGCAGAACCGGGCATTGTTCTCCTCAGTGTGCTTCCGGTGCATCACGCGTACTGCCTCGCGATGGACTGGCTGAAAGGCCTCTCTCTCGGGGCGACGATTGCGATCAACGGCTCGCTCCTTCATATGATGAAGAATATGCAGCGATTCCAGCCGGAAGCGATGCTGATGGTCCCGCTGATGCTCGAGACGATTATGAAGCGGATGAATGCGGCGTATTTTGACGCCCTGAAGAAGGCAGGAATTCGTGGAGGGGAAACGAGCGAAAGCGCTGACGGAGCGAAGACGGCCGGATCCACAGAGAACCCGAAGGTGCGTGAGGCGAAGAAGATGATCCGCGGGAAGATTCGCGAGACCGTCTTCGGAGCGCGGATACGCTATATCTTCTCAGGCGGCGCGTATCTTGATCCGTTCTACGTTGATGCGTACAAAGCCTATGGCATCCCTGTCTACCAGGGCTATGGCATGTCCGAAGTCTCACCGGTTATTTCCACGAACGGACCGGAGGGCAACAGGCCCGGAACGGTCGGCCGGCTTCTTCCGAACTGTGAGGGAAGAATCAGGGACGGAGAGATTCAAGTGAGAGGAACCTCTGTCATGAAGGGGTACTACAAGATGCCGGAAGAGACGGCCGAGGCCTTTACGGCGGATGGCTGGCTCCGAACGGGCGATCTCGGAAACATCGATGCGGACGGGTATCTTACGATCACAGGACGCCTCAAGAATCTCATCATTCTCGCGAATGGAGAAAATGTATCTCCAGAGGAGATCGAGGGAACCCTCGCACTTGATCCGCTGATCGGAGAGATCGTCGTGTCGGGAGAGAAGAACGGGCTTGCAGCCCGCATCTATCCGGACCCGGAGACGGTCGAACATGACGGCCTTTCACAGGAGGGAATAAGAAGCCGCCTCCAGCAGACGCTCGATGACTATAACCGCACGCAGCCGACATACCGCGCGCTGACGTCGCTCATCATCCGGAAGACACCATTTATCAAGAGCTCGACGAGGAAGATCCGGAGAAACCTCATTGATCAGGAGTCGGAGAACGTATAAGAACAAGGCTGTTTCCGGCAGCGGATCCGGAGATGGAGTCAGTCCGGCCTGCAAATGAAGGCCGCCATGCCGCGCATGTAGGACTCCGTCATAAGACCGGCGACATATTCGGGCTTTGCGATGCAGCCGTCGCTCGTCCACTTGTGAAGAATGCCGAGGACTCCGCCGATCGCGTAGGCGATGGCGTAGGAGAAGGCATCCTTCTTCGCCTCGGGCGAGAGCGAGACCCCTTTCTCCGGCGAGGAGAGGGATGCCGCGTCGCTCTGCGAGGAGAAAGACACCTTCAGGGCAAATTTCGCGTACGCATGAAGGGCCGTGAGGGACTCGCCGACGAAGTGGGAGGCGTCTGCGCTCCGGATGATCTGGATCATGAAGCCGTTGCCCTCCGTGTAGCGGCAGAGAGCAAGAAAATAGCTCCGGCAGATGTTTTCATTTCCGTGCGGGCGGAAGCTTCGCATCAGGTCAAAAATTTCACTCTGCATGCGCTGCTCGGCCGCCTCAAGGAGAGACGGCATGTCCTGGTAGTGGTTGTAAAAGGTGCTACGGACAACGCCGGCGCGGCGGATGATGTCGGAGACGGTGATCCTGTCGATCGGTTTCTTCCGTGCCAGCTGGTTTAAGGCGCCGAAGATCGCCTCTTCCGCGAGCGCGTAGCGCTGGTCCTCCGTGTTGACTTCCTCTGTCTTCATAGTCTGCCCTCCGGGATTTTTTTAAAGTATACGTTTCAAGAACGTGAAATGCAAACCGCCCGGCCCTCCCATGTGGTATACTGATCATGTCAGTTGCCTTACGCAGGCTGTTGAGCCTGGCTATCGGTAACGATATGCCGTCTTATATGTATGGCGCATGCATGGTAACGCGCATTTTGAATTGGAGGGAGGAAAGATATATGTCTGATCGAATCAGTCGGATCATCGGTTCGGCACTGCTTCTCATTTTTGGTCTTGTGCTGCTCCTGTACCCGGGATCGACGCTTCTATTTGCCGGCAGGCTGATCGGCTTTATACTGTTGGTGGCGGGAGTTGCCTCATTTGTCAGCCAGATCGGAAATTTAAAGAACGGGACGGCCCCGGCGGGACAGATCGTGTTCGCTGTCGCCATGCTTGTCCTCGGCGTGATCATCATGAGCAACGCAGCTGCGTTCACGATCCTGATTCAGCTTTCGCTCGGCGTTGTCATGATCGTCGACGGCATCACGCACATCACAAGCAGTCGGTTCCTTCCGGGACCGCAGCAGACGGTACTCGCTGTCATGGGTGTCATTTCCATTATCTTTGGCGTGATCGTCGTGTTTAATCCGTTCGATACGGCAAAGATCTTTGTCAGCGTCGCTGGTGCCTTCTACATCTACGACGGCATCGTGGGACTTCTCGAGTCAGCATTCAGCAGGAAAGCGTGACGCAAAGCCTGCATGATCCTGACCGAATCTGCCCGAAAAATGAAAGAATATCCTCTTGTAAGAGCCCCGGCCCTGCGCTACCATAAGCAGGTGTCCGGGGCTTTTATAAAGCCTCTGAAAAAAGTGATCGTGTCTCCTGCGTGAAAATGCAGAGAGAAAATAGCTGATACAGGGGAGGAAACAAGACATGAACGAAGCTTTTCTTCACGGCCGCCTTCTTCACGGCGGTGACTACAATCCGGATCAGTGGCTGAAATATCCGGAGGTCCTCGAGGAGGATATCCGCCTGATGAAGATGGCCCATGTCAATGAGGTGTCACTCGGCATCTTCGCGTGGGCAAAACTCGAGCCGTCCGACGGTGTCTATGACTTCGACTGGCTGAAGAACATCATCGACAGACTCTATGAAAATGGCATTTACACGATTCTCGCGACGCCGACCGGAGCTGTCCCGATGTGGATGTCTGAGGCGCACGAGGAGGTCCGCATGATGACGGAGGATGGCATCCGCAGGCTCCCGGGAGAGCGGCACAATTTCTGTCCGAGCTCCCCGTACATGCGCGAAAAAATGCGCGCCATTGACGAGCGTCTCGCGGAGACCTTCGGCCATCATCCGGGTGTTATCGCGTGGCATATCTCAAATGAGTACGGCGGCCACTACGGCGACTGCCACTGTCCGCACTGCCAGAGGGCCTTCCGTGAGTGGCTGAAGAAGAAATACGGGACGCTCGATCGGCTGAATGATGCATGGTGGAGCAGTTTCTGGAGCCACACCTACACGGACTGGGATCAGATCCACGCGCCGTCAAGAATCGGCGAGAACACACTCCACGCCCAGAAGCTCGACTGGAGACGGTTCGTGAGCGATCAGATGCTTGATTTCTGTGAGGATGAGATCCGCTCGGTGCGGAAGTTCAGTGATCGCCCGGTGACGACGAACTTCATGATGTTCTTCAAACCGCATGACTATTTCAAATGGGCGAAGGCGCTCGATGTGGTCTCATTTGACAGCTATCCGGCGTGGCACAACGAGGCGGACGACGTGCGCACGGCGATGGAGACGTCCATGAATTTTGCGACGATGCGGAGCCTTAAGAAGCAGCCGTTCCTTCTTATGGAGAGCACGCCATCGGCCACGAACTGGATGAAGTACAACATGCTGAAGCGTCCGGGCATGCACGAGCTCTCCTCTCTCCAGGCGATCGCGGACGGCGCGGACAGCGTTCAGTATTTCCAGTGGAGAAAGGGGCGTGGCGGCTCCGAGAAGTTCCACGGCGCTGTCGTCGATCACCGGAACGGCGCAAATACGCGTGTCTTCCGGGACGTGACCAGGGTCGGGGAACGGCTCGAGTCGATCAGCAGCAGGGTGCTCGGCACCGTCAATCAGGCGGATGTCGCCCTTGTCTTCGACTGGGAGAACTGGTGGGACGTCGAGGATGCGCAGGCCGTCACGAACCCGGTGAACTATCTGAAGACGGTTTTAAGTTACTATGAGGCGCTCTGGAAGCAGGGCATTACGACGGACATCGTGAATATGGACAGCGATCTTTCGGACTACAAGCTCGTCGTTGCGCCGATGAACTACATGTATCGCGGCTCCTACATGGAGAAGGTCCGCGAGTTCACAAAGCGCGGCGGCACCTATGTCACGACATACTGGAGCGGCGAGGTGGATGACACGGACCTCTGCTTCCTCGGCTCGCATCCACTGCGGGACCTTCTCGGCATCGAGACGGAGGAGATTGACGCGCCGACGGACCTTCATAAAAATGAGATTCTCTACGACGGGACGAAGTATGAGACGACCGGCCTGTGCGCGCTTGTGCACGCGGAGTCGGCGGCGGTCCTCGCGACCTATCAGAAGGACTTCTACGCGGGCTATCCGGCCCTCACCCGGAATTACTACGGTGACGGCAGGGCGTATTTCATCGCCTCGGAAAATGAGCAGCTCTTTACGGACCGGTTCCTCGCAGAAGTCTGCGCGAAGAGCGGAGTGACGAGCGGTTTTGACGCAGAGCTGCCGTACGGCGTGACTGTGAGCTGCCGGAAGCCGGTGGAGAAGGGGCACGGAGATGATGAGAGAACGCCTCTTTACTTCCTGCAGAATTTCAATTATGCGGATACGAATATTCAGATCAGCGGGGCTTACAACGACATCGAGACTGGAAATACGGTGAGCGGAGAGATTACGCTTTCGCCGTACCAGTGCCTGATCCTCGAGTAAGCAAAAATGGATGCCGCACTAAGTAGTTAGTGCGACATCCATTTTTTTATGGAATCTTTCCTTTGAGGGAGGGTTTCAGATTCTTGCGACACCGCTGTCTCTTGCGGCCTGTGCGACTGCGGATGCGACGGCGTCCCGGACGCGCGGGTCAAATGCGTGCGGCAGGATATAGTCTGCGTGCAATTCCTCGTCACTCACAAGGCCGGCGATGGCCTTGGCGGCGGCGATCTTCATTGCGTCGTTGATGTCTCTTGCGCGGACATCGAGTGCTCCGCGGAAAATGCCCGGGAAGCAGAGGACGTTGTTGACCTGATTCGGGAAGTCTGAGCGGCCTGTGGAGACGACAGCAGCACCAGCTGCCTTTGCGTCATCCGGGAAGATCTCCGGCGTCGGGTTCGCGCAGGCGAAGATGATCGGGTCCTTCGCCATCGAGCGGATCATATCCTGTGTCAGGATGCCCGGGGCCGATACGCCGATGAAGACGTCGGCACCCTTGATAACTTCTGCGAGTGTTCCCGCTCGGTGCTCAAAATTCGTGATCTTTGCCATCTCCTCCTTGATCGGGTTCAGGTTGTCGCGGCCCTCATAGATTGCGCCGTGACGATCCGTCATGATGACGTTTCTGAGGCCCATTGCCATGAGCAGGCGGATGATCGCGATGCCTGCGGCGCCGGCTCCGGACGTGACGATACGGATGTCCTCGATCTTCTTGCCGACGACCTTGAGCGCGTTCATGAGGCCGGCGAGTGTGATGACGGCCGTCCCGTGCTGGTCATCGTGGAAGATCGGAATATCGCAGCGCTCCTTCAGCTTCTTCTCGATTTCAAAGCAGCGCGGTGCGGAGATGTCCTCGAGGTTTACGCCGCCGAAGCTTCCGGCGAGAAGTGCGACTGTGTTCACAATCGTGTCCGGGTCCTTCGAGCGGACGCAGAGCGGAATCGCGTCGACATCGCCGAAGGCCTTGAAGAGGGCGCATTTGCCTTCCATGACAGGCATACCGGCCTCCGGGCCGATATCGCCGAGTCCAAGGACGGCTGTTCCGTCTGTGACAACTGCGACTGTGTTCCAACGGCGTGTCAGCTCAAAACTCTTCTCCGGGTTTTTCTGGATCTCAAGGCACGGCGTTGCGACGCCCGGCGTGTAGGCGAGGCTCAGCGCCTCAGCATTGCTGACATCTGCGCGGACCTTGATCTCGATTTTTCCTTTCAGCTTCTCATGCATCTTTAAAGATTCTTTACCGTAATCCATTATTCCTCATTTCTGCGCCGCCTGCGGCGAGCCGGACAATCCGGGAGCGCGGCGGCGCGATCGGTTTCTGCAGGTTGACAAGTGTCAAGCCTTAAATAACTATACTAAATCCTACAAAACTAGTCAACATTGTTCTGCGTAAAAATTTGTTAATTATTCAGCACCCCTCGAAATACCTCAGAAATCGAACAAGGAGCTCGCTCGTTGGGAGATTTCCGAGGTATTTCGAGGGGCGGACAAGCGGCGAAGCCGCTCTGGCCGACCACAACGAGGAACGCGAAGCGTTCCGAGTCTGGGGTGCTGACTTGCCCTGCAATCGGCCATGGATTATAATTCCTGCAGGACAGAAACGGAGGTGTCACATGGTCAAGAAAGCAGAAGAAGGAGAAGAGGGCTCCATCGAGTGGTTCCTCGCAAAGGACGGCGGAACGGATGAGCAGAAGGCGTTAAAGAGAAAGGCCTGGACGATGATGCAGACCGGCGAGTATCACGAGGCACTCGATATTCTCTGGAAAAATTTTCCGGACGAGTATCCGATCCCGGAGTGTGAGCAGAAGTATTACCACGAGGAAGTGTTCGGGGAGCCGTATCAGGAGCCGGAGTCGGAACCTGAAAAGAGCTGATGCTCCGTCTCCGGGATGGGCTCTGATGGGGGATGGGCGGCGCAATACGTAAAAAAATTTATGATTTTTTAATATTTCCCTTGCATTTCCGCCTTGCCGCGGTATAATGCTGTGCAGGCACAGGAAGTGCCGCAAATGAATATCCCTTAAATTCATCGATGGGAACACGACTGGTACCGGGAACGGTTCAGAGAGCCTGCGGGCGGTGCGAGCAGGTCTGCGAAGATATCGGCCATCCTCCCTGAGAAGCAACGCCGAATGGTATTCCGGGCGCGGATCTGATGAGAGTCGGAACGCGGTGCGGGACACTCAGTAAGCGGAGCCGGAACCCGCCGTCATCGGGAAGCGCATGTCGGTGCGTAAAAGTGTCGCAGTTAAACTGCGGAATCAGGGTGGTAACGCGGAATCTTTTTCGTCCCTCTCATCTGCAAAACAGCAGATGAGAGGGATTTTTTTCGTGTTTTAAGGGGTATCGCGTCAACATTTTCGAGGAGGGAAATGCATTATGAAGACCTACAAGAGGATCATGAAGTACGTTGTCATCGTTGAGAACGTCGTCCTCGCCGTGTCTCTTCTGCTGGTGCTGGTGCTCACGTTCGGCAACGTCGTTGCCCGACGCGTCTTCCAGCATTCGCTCGGTTTCACGGAAGAGATCACGGTCGCTGTGTTCGTCCTCATCTCCATGCTGGCAGCCGGTGTTGCTGCGAGGGACGGAGGTCTGGTGAACTTAAGCCTTGTGCCCGACCGCGTCGGACCGAAGGGAAAGAAGGTCCTGAACCTGATTTCCACGATTGTCTGCGTCGTATATTCCATCGTTCTTACGGTCGAGGGAATCGGACGCATGCTCGTCGATCAGACGGAGAGTCCGATTCTTCACATTCCGAAGAGCTGGTTCTGGCTGTTCATCGTCGTCGGCGGTATTTCGCTGACACTTCATTTTATTGAGAACTGTATTGACTATCAGAGCGGGGCCTTTGATGAGCCTGAGCTTGAGGATAAAGCGGACGGAAAGGAGGCAAAGGCATGATCACAGCGGTACTGTTTATTTCATTTTTCGTCATGCTGGCGATCGGCGTTCCGATCGCGATCTGCCTCGGTGCGAGCTCCGCGGCTGCGATCTTCTGCGCGTCTCATTTTACATCGGCATACTCAAATCTGACGCTCAGCATGATCGCGACAAATACATACACCGGAATCGGTAAGTTCCTGCTTCTTGCGATCCCGTTCTTCGTCCTTTCCGGCAATATCATGGCGAAGGCCGGCATCTCCGGAAGACTGGTCCGGTTCATTGACAGCTTTGTCGGACACAAGAGAGGCGGCATGGCAATCTGCTGCGTCATCGTCTCCTGCTTCTTCGGCGCGATCTCAGGCTCCGGCCCGGCGACTGTCGCGGCCCTCGGTGCGGTCCTGATCCCGGCGATGATTGCGTCCGGCTTCTCACCGGCCTTCTCAGAGGCCCTCATGGCAGCGTCGAGCTCGATCGCGATCGTCATTCCGCCATCCATCGCATTTGTCGTCTATGCATCGATTGTCGGAACAGATGTCGGAAGCATGTTCATCGCCGGTATCATCCCGGGCATCCTGATGGGCGTCGCGCTCATTGTTGTCGTCATGATCGAGGCGAGAAAGAAGAACATCAAGCCGGCGCACGCAAAGTGCACGGGCAAGGAGAGATGGGCGGCCTTCAAGGATGCGTTCTGGGGCCTGCTCATGCCGGTCATCATCCTCGGCGGCATCTACAGTGGTATTTTCACGCCGACAGAGGCGGCGGCTGTGTCCGTTGTCTACGGCATCATTGTCGCGGTCTTCGTCTACAAGGACATCCGTCTCCGTGACCTGATCCCGATTTTCATCGACTCAGCGAAGACATCGGGCGGCATCATGCTGATCGTCGCCTCCGCATCATTGTTCTCGTACTGCTGCACGCTCTTTGGCATCTCCAACTGGGCGGAGGCGGCTCTCGCGGCAGCCGGCAACAAGTGGGTCTTCCTGCTGATCTGCAACATCATCTTCCTGATCGCAGGGTGCTTCATCGACTGCAACTCGGCGATGTACATCTTCATCCCGATCATGTACCCGGTCGCGCAGGCATTCGGCTACAGCCTTGTCGCGTTCGGTATCATGGCAACCGTCAACCTCGCCATCGGTCAGGTCACACCGCCGGTCGGCGTCAACCTGTTCGTCGCGATGGGACTTAAGATCGAGGATGCGGCAAAGCGCACAAAGGACGGCGTGAAGAAGTTCATCCGCGTGACGCTGCCGATGATCTCGAGAGCAGTTCTCCCGATGATCGTCGCGTGCCTCCTCGTTCTGACACTGCTGACCTATGTGCCGAGAATCAGCACACTCTTCGTCAAGGCGGACCAGACCTCGTCCGAGCAGGCGAAGAACATTATTTCCAACGGTCTCATCTATCACGACTATGATGAGTCCGACAAATACAATGCGGCCGACAACGCGGCGAAGTACACAGGCACAGACCCGTGGCCGCAGACGACATGGAACTTCGACTGCTCTCCGGGTGAGGCGTGCACCTGGGCTCAGGCGGGCTACTATTTCAACGCTCTGATGCAGGAGTCCACAAATGGCGCGTTCAAGGTAGATGTCTATCCGGGCGAGCAGCTCACAAACGGCGATCAGGTCGCCGGTATTCAGGCCCTGATGGACGGCGACACGATTCAGTGCTCGTTCCACTCGAACCTCATTTACGCGAACTTCGATCAGCGCTTCAACGCGGTCTCTCTGCCGTTCCTGTTTAATGACTACGACGGCATTGACGCGGCCATGAACGGCGCCGGCGGTCAGGAAATGAAGAGCGCACTCAAGGACTACGGTCTTGTCTGCGAGGGCATCGGCGACAACGGCTTCCGCCAGATCACGAACTCCAAGCACGAGATCAAGTCCGTGAATGACCTGAAGGACCTGAAGATCCGCATCAGCTCATCGGATCTGTGCGCGCAGATCTACAAGATGTGGGGCTGCGACGCGTCGGCCATGAACTGGTCCGAGACGTACACGGCTCTTCAGCAGGGCACGATCGACGGTCAGGAGAACCCGGAGCCGTCCATCGATTCCGCATCTGTCCAGGATGTCCAGAGCTATCTCTCCACCTGGAACGCGTACTATGACTGCATTTTCTTCTGCATCAACCAGAAGGCGTATAACCAGTTCACAGACGCGCAGAAGGCGGTCATCGATGCAAATGCAAAGAAGGCTGTCGAGTACCAGAAGGAGACGAACCGCGAGCTCATCAAGAATCTTGTGGCTGAGTGGCAGAAGAACGGTGCCATGAAGGTGACGACTGCTGACGAGATGGATATCGATTCGTTCAAGACAGCGTCTCAGCCGGTCTACAGCTGGTATGAGAAGCAGCTCGAGGCCAAGAACGGAATGACGGAGGAGCAGGCGAAGGAATTCGTCGCCGCCTTCCAGAATAACAGCTGATTGGCCTGGTATATGGACTTAAGGGAGCGCCCCGGTACGGCTTGTCCGCGCCGGGGCGCTTTTGTGGCCGTTACAGTTCACACACCATTCAGAGTCGCATGCGGTCGCGAATATCAGGGGGCTCGGGCAGACTCTTTTTATTTGTTCTGGCGGAGAGCTGACACAGGACACGTCCGTGGTGTATGATCTTTGCAAGAGACGCATGGAGAGGATAACGGGCTTATGGTGACGAAACGCATCAGAATTTACGGCATTGTGCAGGGGGTCGGGTTCCGGCCGTCTGTCAGCCGGCACGCGGCGGAGGCCGGTGTCACGGGCAGTGTCTGCAACAAGGGCTCCTTTGTTGAGGTGATCGCGCAGGGGCAGCCGGATGCGGTGGAGAAGTTCATTTTCCTGATTGAGAAGAAGCCGCCGAAGCGGGCCGTGATTTTGAAAATGGACGTGAAGGAGGTGAACGCGCCGCTTTTTCCGACATTTGAGATTGCTACGAGCGCGAAGAAGAAGGGAGAGATTTTTGTCTCGCCCGACATCGCGATCTGCGACGAGTGCCGCGCGGAGCTTCTCGACCCGAAGAACAGGCGCTATCTTCATCCGTTCATCAACTGCACGTCCTGCGGGCCGCGCCTCACGATTCTCGAAAGCCTCCCCTATGACCGGGAGCGGACCTCGATGAAGGAATTTCCGATGTGCGAAAAATGCAGGGCGGAGTACACGGACCCGGGAAGCAGGCGCTACGACGCGCAGCCGGTCTGCTGCATGGACTGCGGGCCGGAGGTCTATCTGATCGGGCGGAAGGAGCGCGGGCGGGACGCGATCATCGAGGCGAGGCGCACGATCATCGCCGGCGGGATCGTGGCGGTCAAGGGAGTCGGCGGGTTTCATCTGTGCTGCGATGCGACGAGCGAGAGTGCCGTAAGGCGCCTCCGGAAATTAAAGAGGCGGCCGGCGAAGCCATTTGCGGTTATGATGCGCGATCAGGAGACTGTGAAGCGGGCGTGCCTTGTCTCGGATGCGCAGAGAGAGATTCTGACCGGTCATCAGAAGCCGATCCTTCTTCTTAAGAAGAGGGAGAGCTGTGGAATCGCGCCGTCTGTCGCGGCGGACAATCCGACGCTCGGTGTCATGCTGCCGTATGCGCCCGTGCAGATCCTGCTCTTTACGTACAATGACGGCCTCGATGTGCCGCCTGCTCTTGTCATGACAAGCGGAAATGTGAGCGGGGCCCCGATCTGCCGTGATGATGAGGAGGCCCTGCGGGAGCTCTCTTCATTTACCGATGTGTTCCTGTCCCACAACCGGAGGATCAACATCCGCTGCGACGACTCCGTCATGGATTTCTATCGGGGACAGCCGTACATGGTCCGCCGCTCGAGGGGCTACGCACCGCTGCCATTTCTTGTGACGGGACCGGCGTCCGTAGAAGACGGGGCGGAGGCGCATCGGAGCTCTGCAGATGAAAATGAATCGCCCGCTCCCTGCGTCCTCGGCATCGGCGGCGAGCTGAAGAACACGTTCTGCTTTGCGAAGGGAAACCTCTACTATCCGTCGTCCTACATCGGGGATCTCTCAGACGCGCGGAGCGGCGAGGCGCTTAGGGAGACGGTCGCAAGGTTTGCGCGGCTCCTTGAGGCAAAGCCGGACCTTATTGTCTGCGATCTTCACCCGCGGTACCGCTCGTCCGGGATCGCGCAGGAGCTTGCGGAAAAGGGAGGTATTCCGCTCGTTAAGGTCCAGCACCACTATGCGCACATTCTTTCGTGTATGGCGGAAAATGACTTCACCGGCCCCGTGATTGGGGTCTCATTTGACGGGACAGGGTACGGGACGGACGGAACGATCTGGGGCGGCGAGATCATGATCGCAGATACGCACGGCTTCAGAAGAGCCGGGAGCATCGCGCCGTTTCTCCACGCCGGGGGCGATGCCGCCTCGCGCGAGGGCTGGCGGATCGCGTGCTCGATGCTGGCGGACCTCTACCCGGGAGAAGTGAGTGACACATGTTCGGGAGGCTCGGACAATGACCGGCAGGCCGCTGAGAAGAAGTCCGGCATGAAAGGATCCGGCCGTGCTGAGGACGTCGCGGAGAGGCTCGGGCTGTGTGGCGCGCAGCAGATGCGGGTGATTGAGACCATGCGGGAGAAGCATATCAACACGGTTGCCTCCACAAGCTGCGGGCGGCTCTTCGACGCGGTCTCCGCGATTCTCGGCATCCGGAGCGTGTCCACCTACGAGGGAGAGGCGGCCATGGAGCTTATGTTCGCCGCACAAAGGTACGCGGACAATATGGGGGTTCGGCGCAGAGTGCGGACTGCTGATCACATATTTGTCGCACAGGGATGCACAGGCAATATGTCTGATACCGGTCCATGTGATATCACTGCTATGGACAAATTTCAGTATGACGGGAAATCTGCAGGAGAGTTCGAACCGAAGCTTTCGTCTGAGGGAAATTCAGAACACGCGGAACCTGTGCGGGATGAAAGAAACGGGGAGAACGGCCGGCTGATCATGCGTACGGACCTTCTGGTGAAGGAGCTGGCGGAGCGGCGCCTTGCAGGGGAAGACACGGATTATCTCGCGTGGCTCTTTCACAGGCGCCTTGCGGATATGACGGCGGACGCGGTCAGGAAGATCGCCGGAGGAGAGCTCCGGACCGTGTGCCTCACCGGCGGCTGCTTCCAGAACACGCTTCTTCTTGACATGGTGCAGACGGCCCTTGAGCGGGACGGCTTTCGCGTGCTTGTGCACAGTCTCGTCCCGCCGAATGACGGCGGCATTGCACTCGGGCAGGCCCTCTATGGGGAGGCATGGTTTAAGATGACCGAGCGGGAAACATGAGGCGGACACTTTATAAAAATTTTATCGGAACCGGGTACAACTAAAGAGAGAGTTTATCGGAACCGGGTACGGCTAAACCCAGCACCCCAGACTCGGAACGCTTTGCGTTCCTCGCTGTGGGCGGGCAGAGCGGCTTCGCCGCTTGTCCGCCCCTCAGAAAACTTCAGAAACCGTCCGGCGAGCAAGCTCTCCGTCCGGGTTTCAGAAGGTTTCTGAGGAGTGCTGAAGATAACAAAAAACCGGGAGCCCTTCATTTTCAAGGCTCCCGGTAAGAGTAGCGGAGAGGATGGGATTCGAACCCATGCGCCCTTACGGACAAACGGTTTTCAAGACCGCCTCGTTATGACCGCTTCGATACCTCTCCATGTCTGCATCAGCAGTACAGGTAGCATTATAGTATAGGAGAGGAAAGTTGTCAAAGTTTTTTTGCAATTATTCAGTTTTTCAAGGGGGTGCTGAATAGATGTGTTTCTTGAAACTTTATCGGTGCTTTACTTGAAGGGGCATTTTGCTATATTATTAAAAGTACTGTGTATAAGGGAGATATTATGGTTATAGAGACAAATTCAGCGGATGAGACATACGCACTCGGCGAGAAAATGGGCCGGGAGGCCGCTCCGGGCAGTGTATTTGCGCTGTCCGGCGATCTCGGCGTCGGCAAGACCGTGTTCACGCAGGGCTTTGCCGCGGGGCTCGGGATCAGCGAGCCGGTCACGTCGCCGACATTTACAATCAGAAATACATATGAGACGGGGCGGCTTGTGCTGAACCACTACGACGTCTACCGAATCGAGGACATCGATGAGATGGAGGAGATCGGCTACGAGGACGAGTTCTACGGGGACGGCGTCGTGCTCGTCGAGTGGGCGGAGCAGATCCGGGAGCTGATGCCGGAGAACACGACGTGGATCCGGATCGAGAAGGACCCGGAGAAGGGCTTTGACTACCGGAAAATCACGATTGAAAAGAAGGCGGAATAAATTTTATGAAACTGATAGCTATCGATTCATCCGGTCAGGCCGCGAGCGTCGCGATCGTCGAGGACGGCATCACGCGCGCGGAGTACACGGTGAATTTCAAGAAGACACACAGCCAGACGCTGCTCCCGATGCTGGATGAGATCACGAAAATGACAGAGACCGACATCCACGCGATTGACGCGATCGCCGTTGCGGCGGGGCCGGGGTCTTTCACGGGACTCCGGATCGGATCGGCGACAGCCAAGGGACTCGGGCTTGCGCTGGAAAAGCCGATCGTCGAGGTGCCGACACTGGCGGGGCTCGCGTTCAACCTTTACGGGGCAGCGGGCCTCATTTGTCCGATCATGGACGCGAGACGCCAGCAGGTCTACAATGGCATCTACCGCTTTGAGGGCGGCAGGCTGGTGACGGTGAAGGACCAGCGTCCGATTGCGGTTGCTGCGCTCATCGCTGAGCTGAATGAGACGGTGCGGGACGGTGAGACGGTCACGTTCCTCGGGGACGGCGTTCCTGTATACAAAGAGAAGCTCGAGAAGGGCCTTGCGGTTCCGCATTTCTATGCGCCGGCAAATGCAAGTCAGCAGCGCGCGGCCTCCGTCGGCGCCCTCGCGGAGATTTTCTTTGCGGAGGGGAAGGCAATTCCGGCCGAGCAGCACGAGCCGATTTATCTCCGGAAATCCCAAGCGGAGCGTGAGCGCGCCGAGCGGGACAAGGCGGCGGGACGCCCTGTCAGCGAGACGGAGGACGGCGAGTACGCGCACACATAACAGCACGCAACGACAGGAAGGAGAGGCAGACGCCCTGCGTGAGAGGACCGGGATCAGACGGCATTGCCTGCGGTCTCGTGCCCTCACGCAGCGCAGGCTGCGATACAAAAGATGAGAATCCGGAACATGACAATGGACGACATTGCGGCCGTCGCGGCTATGGAGGCGGATAATTCGCAGACTCCGTGGGACGAGACGAGTCTCTTTACTTATTTTATGCGCGATGACACGATTCTTCTTGTCGCGGAGGAGTACTGCCCGGAGTGCGCAAAGGATGCATGCCCCGCAGATACAGGCTCAGACAGCGCCTGGGTGATCTGCGGCTTCTGCGGCGTCATCCTGATGCCGCCGGAATCCGATGTTCTCGACATAACAGTCGATCTTGCGAGCCGGAACCGCGGGATCGGGACGGAGCTCCTTGATGAGATCATCAAGAAGGCTTGGGACGAGAAAAAGGTCGATACGGTCTATCTTGAGGTCCGGACAGGCAACGCGCCGGCGCGCCATGTCTATGAGAAGCTGGGCTTCAGGCAGACAGGAATGAGAAAAAATTACTACACGGACCCTGTGGAGGACGCGATCCTCATGACCTATCACAGGGCCCTGACAGCAGAACCGGACATGGAATGATATCACTGAGATCCGACGGCAGCAAAGTCGGACAAGTGATGGCATGTTGCAGAGATCCGGAAGAAACAATGGTGGACAATGCTTGACGTAGGATTACTTGGAACAGGCGGCATGATGCCGCTCCCGAAGCGCTGGCTCACCTCGTGCATGTTCCGCTTTAACGGCAGCTCGCTGCTGATTGACGCGGGAGAGGGCACGCAGATTGCCATGCGGGAGCTCGGCTGGTCGCCGAAGCCGATTGATACAATACTTCTGACTCATTTTCATGCGGACCATATCGCGGGGCTTCCCGGTCTTCTTCTCCTCATGGGAAATGCAGACCGTACGGAGCCGCTCACGATTATCGGCCCGAAGGGCACGGGACGGATGCTTAGCGCCGTGCGGACGATCGCACCGGAGCTGCCGTTTGAGACGCGCGCGGTCGAGATCGAGGGAAATGAGCAGCACTTTTCAAGAAACGGGTTTGAGATCACTGCATTTCGCGTGCAGCACAGCATCCTCTGCTACTCGTATAAGATCGAGATCAGGCGGGGAGGAAAATTCGACGTGGAGCGCGCGAAGGCGGCCGGTGTCCCGCTGAAGCTCTGGAACCCGCTGCAGAAGGGGCAGACCGTCGAGTTTGAGGGCAGGACATTTACCCCGGACATGGTGATCGGGCCGGAGCGGCGCGGGATCAAGGTCGTCTACTCGACGGACACGCGGCCGGTCCCGCAGATTGCGGAGCAGGCGGACCATGCGGACCTCTTCATCGCGGAGGCAATTTACGGCGATAATGAGGATATCCGGAAGGCCAAGTCGTACCGGCACATGACGATGCCGGAGAGCGCGGAGCTCGCCCGCCGCGCGCAGGTGAAGGAGCTGTGGTTTACGCACTACAGCCCGTCGTTCCTGCACCCGGAGCGATATATCGACGCGGCGAGGGAGATTTTCCCGAACGCGGTTGCGACAAAGGACGGGCGGAACGTGTCGATCCCGTTTGACGATGAGTGAGACGAGACGGCTGGCATGAAAGGATTTGGAAAATATGAACGGACATACAGATATTCTCGCGATCGAGAGCTCCTGCGATGAGACTGCTGCGGCGGTCATCCGGGACGGACGCGAGGTTCTCTCAAATATTATTTACACACAGATAAAGCTCCACACGGTCTACGGCGGCGTTGTCCCCGAAATCGCCTCGCGCAAGCACATCGAGAAAATGAACTACGTCGTGCAGCGGGCGCTGGACAAGGCCGGCATGAAGCTGAAGGACGTGGACGCGGTCGCGGTCACCTACGGCCCGGGCCTTGTCGGTGCGCTGCTCGTCGGCGTCGCCGAGGCGAAGGCGATGGCGTGGGCCGCGGGGAAGCCGCTAATCGGCGTCAATCACATCGAGGGGCACATCTCCGCGAACTACATCGAGCACCCGGAGCTGAAGCCGCCGTATCTGGGGCTTGTTGTCTCCGGCGGGCACACGCACCTCATCATCGTGAAGGACTGGGCGAAGTTTGATATCCTCGGCCGGACAGTCGATGACGCGGCCGGCGAGGCGTTCGACAAGGTCGCCCGCGCGATCGGCCTCGGATATCCGGGCGGACCGAAGATCGACGCGTGCGCGAAGCAGGGCAATCCTGACGCGATCGTCTTTCCGCAGGCGAAGGTCCACGGCAGCGAGTATGACTTTTCATTTTCAGGGCTGAAGAGCGCGGTCCTCAACTACCTGAACCACGCGGCCATGACGCACGAGGAGGTCAATAAGGCGGACCTCGCGGCGAGCTTCCAGAAGGCAGTCGTCGATGTCCTCTGCAGCCACACGATTGAGGCCGCAAAGCACTACGGAATCCGCGAGGTCGCGATGGCGGGCGGCGTGTCGGCAAATTCCGCGCTCCGCGCCGGAATGGCGGAGGCGTGTGAGAAGGCCGGCTGTAAGCTCTTTGTCCCGTCGCCCATCTACTGCACGGACAACGCGGCGATGATCGGCGTCGCGGCGTACCACGAGTACATGGCGGGCACAAGATCAGGCTGGGACCTCAACGCGGTGCCGGGGCTTAAGCTCGGCGAGCGCTGAAGAAGCAGGCGGCGAGGCCGGCTCACAGGAAGAGAAAGTGAGGCGCCGGAAAACGGCGCCGCTTCGCGGGAGAGAATGTGTGCGCATAAAACAGCGTCCGGCCCGCGGAAGTATAGTGAAGTTCTGTTTGGAAGGAGACCGATATGACGACAGGAATTATTCTTGCGGCAGGAAAAGGGACCCGCATGGGGACGGACACACCGAAGCAGTTTCTCCCATACAGGGACCGCCCGCTCGTCTGCGCCTCCCTCAGCGTTTTTAACGAAAGCCCCGAGATCGACGATATCGTCCTTGTGACATCGGAGGAGTACATCGATTACTGCAGGGCGGAGATCGTCGGGCGGTATGCATTTTCGAAGGTAAGGACAATTGTGGCCGGAGGAAAAGAGCGGTACGACTCGGTCTGGAATGCGCTTCGGGCGTGCCCGGGCGCGGACTATGTGCTGATCCACGACAGCGCGCGGCCATTTGTCACGGAGGACATCATAAGGCGCGCAGCAGAAGCTGCGAAAGTGTACGGGGCGGCTGCGGTCGGCATGCCATCGAAGGACACGGTCAAGATCGCGGACGATGAGGGCTTTGCGGCATCGACTCCGCAAAGAAGCCGCGTGTGGACGATCCAGACGCCGCAGGCATTTTCGCGCCCGCTTCTCGTCTCGGCAAATGAGATGCTGATGAAGAGAGGGCAGATGGCTGGCGTGACCGACGACGCGATGATCGTGGAGACGAGCGGCCTCGCGAAGGTGAAGCTCGTCGAGGGTTCTTACGAGAATGTGAAAATCACGACGCCGGAGGACCTGAAGCGTCTTTCGTGAGCAGGAACGGAGGAGAGACTTATGACCGTAAAACTGAATGATTATTTATACTCCGGTGATACGGTCCTCCGTATCATCCAGAAGTATGCCGGCGACCTTGAGAAGGAGGCGAAAAGGTCGGGAAATGAGATCGATATGACGCACAGCGAGTTTCTGCGCGGCATGGCTTCATTTCTTGTGCACAATGACTTTCTTACGTCGCAGTCGCAGAGGATCCGCGAGTTCTACATGTATATGGCGAAGAAGTACCCGTACCTCGCGTTCACGTTCAAGGGACGCATCAAGTCGCTGATCCGCGCGGAAGAGAAGTTCAACGGCTATATCGTGACGAATATCTACGACGGCTATGTGCGGAACGGGAAGGCGCCGTCCGTTGAGGAGCTGCAGGCAGACGTCGCGCGCTTAAAGGACCTGATCGCGTACAGGATTGTCATTTCCATGCCGAAATGCCACATTAAGCCGGGACAGAACAGGGAGCTGGTCGAGACGCAGTATCTCTATCAGATCGCAAATGCGCTGCCTGCTTTTCTCGAGGAGAGAGGCTTCACGCCGATGCTCTCGGGAATCGCGCAGGAGCACTACTCGACGAGGCTCGATAAGCCGCTCCGGCCCTACTACCGCGACTATCTCGTCAATGTCAAGGACTTCGGCTACCGGTCGCTGCACATCACGCTCTACGACAATATGGCCGGCTGCTATGTCGAGGTCCAGCTCCGCACGAAGGACATGGACGACTACGCGGAGATCGGAAATGCGAACCACGTCGACTATGAGAAGCGGCAGAACCGCGAGCGGGAGCAGCGGGACATGGTGCCGGAGGGCGCAAATGTCTATTTTGATGACGCGTACGAGCGGAACAGGGCGCTGACGAGTCTTGACCTGTCGAAGGTCGATGTCAATATGTTCGCGGCCATCAATAATCACCTGGTCAACGACGGCTGCGGGCTCTACCGCGGGCGGCTGATCCTGCCGTATGAGCATTTGTCCAGATTCCAGAACGATGAGGTGGAGTGAGCTGGATCTGGTGGGTAGGCTGCTGTTCACACGCACCAAGAATCGCAAGCGGTCGCGAATATCAGGGCGGTATCGGGCAGACTCCGTCCTCCTCAGCTTCCCTTCGCCGCTGACACAGCGGCTCAGGGTGATCTTCGGACTCCTCCGTATAACGCCCTCACCGCTCCTGATATCGCTGACCGCTTTCCGAGGTCTGATCGCGTGTGAACTGTAACGTGTATGGGAGTCTTGCGGTTCATACGTGAAGAGTCATGACAGCGTATAGTATACGTGGTATGATAGAATTCAGTATAGCTCGGGAAGTGAAGCTTTCCGAGTCTGGGGGATGAATAATTATTAAAATATAATGTGCAGCGCGGCGGCTGCCAGGGAGGAACATATGGGATTTTTTGATAAGTTCAGAAAAAAGCATGGTCACGAGGAGGAAAAGGCCGCTCCGGAGACGGAGAAGGCGGCGTCTTCTTCTGAGGACTCCGCAGAGCCGTCTGCTCCGGCCGGAGACTTGGCGCAGGGAGAGATGACGCCGGAGGAAGAGGCCCGGATCATGAATGAGGCCGAGTCGGACAGTACGGTCGATGAGGAGCTTTCAAAGCGCGGGGATGCCGGCGAGGCAGAGGAAGCTTCCGAAGAGGGCACATCTGAGGAAGCGTCCGCGGAGGCCGGATCTGACGGGAAGGACGGAGAGCAGGCAAATTCCACAGAGGCTGTGTCCGGCGGGGATGCCGGAACGGAACCTGCGCCCTCGAAGGAGGACGGAGCAGTTTCTGGCGAAGAGAGCAACGGTGCGGAGGCCGAGGAGAAGGTCACGAAAATCGGATCCGGGAGTGAAGAAAACAAGTCTTCTGAGAGCGAGGAAGACAGTGCGGACGCGCCGGCCTCCGATGAAAACGGGCAGGCGGAAGGACAGAGTGCATCCGGCGAGGAGTCAGACAAGGTCCGCCGCATCGGCCAGGACGAAAATGGTATGATTCACATCCGGATCTCACGCTACACAATGGTGGCGGAGCAGGTCCTTCAGTTCAAGAGCGACGAGGCGGTCATCACCGGCATGCTGCAGGGACGGGTTGAGAAGAGCTACCCGGTCTTCGTGTATTTCCCGGGGAAGCCGATGGCTGCCGCTATTGTCACCCGTATCGAGACGGCTCCGGGCGTGACCGGGAAGTTTGCCGAGAACCAGCACTGCTCGCTCACGATCCACAATCCGCAGGGACTCCGCGATATCGACAAATATTCTGTCATTTCCGATATCCGCACGCCGAGCAAGCTCAATCCGAAGATTCCGATCGAGAATCCGTATCTTCTGGGCCTCACAAATGTCTATGAGGCGAACATGAAGGACAACGCGTTTATGGGGCTCTTCATTTTCGCGCTGACGCACTCGGTATTCGTTGTTCCGGTGGCTGTCGACGACGGCTCCGTCCACGAGGACGCGCAGGGCCATAAGTCCGCAAACATCCGGCTTCATTTTATTGCAAATAAGGACCACCCGGAGAATAAGACGCTGCCGATCTTCACGGACCTTGCGTCGCTCGTCCTCTGGAAGGGCGTCGTTGACCCGAAGAACCCGCCGAAGACGATGGTGCTTCGCTTCCAGGACGCGGCGGACATCGCGACGAGGGACTTCAATGGACTCGCGCTCAATGCGTTCGGCCCGAAGCCGCTGTTCATTTCCAATAAGTTTATCGACAAGATCCGCAGCCTCGACGCCTATGTCAGGGAGTTCGGAAAGCAGGGCCATGCATCGATCAAGCCGGTGGAGGAGCCTGCCGGACATGACGGGAAGGTTGACGATTCGCTTCTGAAGCACTGAGACAATCAGCACCCCAGATATGGAACGCTTTGCGTTCCTTGTCATCCGTTTTTCAAGGGGTGCTGAATAAAATAAGATTAAAATCCGGGCATGTTCTGTCCGGATTTTTCGAACTGACTGCGCAGGTGCGGCAAGCGATCTGTCCGGTCCGAACCGGGCAGCGAATAAACGGACGTGTGTGACATGCTGAACAGATATGGGAGAATGCCATGAATTATGGGGAGATTAAGGAGTTTGATATAGCGAACGGTGAGGGCGTCCGCGTGACGCTCTTTGTGTCCGGATGCACGAATCACTGTGAGGGATGTTTTCAGCCGCAGACATGGGATTTTGGCTACGGGCGGAGATTTGACAGCGCCGCGGAGAAGAAAATTCTCGATTTTCTCGATTTTCCGTACGCGGACGGCGTCACGTTCCTCGGCGGAGAGCCGATGGAGCCGGACAACCAGCGGGAGCTCGTGAAGCTCGCGCGGAAGATCCGGGAGACGCATCCGGACAAGACGATCTGGTGCTTCACAGGCTTTGTATACGACAGAGACCTTGTGCCGGGCGGAAAGCGCTACACCGAGGTGACGGACGAGCTTCTGGGGCTCATCGATGTGCTCGTGGACGGCCCGTTCATCCTCGCGCAGAGAAATATCGCGCTCACCTTCCGCGGCTCCGAGAACCAGCGCGTCATCGACATGAAGAAGACGCGCGCGGAGGGGAAGGTCGTCCTGTATCTGACGGACTGACAATCAGTGCGGCGGTACTGCTGAAATACCTGCAGCAGTGTAGGGAGATTGATCGACCAGGCGGTTCAGTACAATACCCGCAGCAGTGCAGAGAGAGAAGCGCTGCCGACAGGTCAGTGGCATATGAGAGGAGAACTATGCTGGCACTTGTAACCGGGGCAAGCTCCGGAATCGGTCGGGAAACAGCCCTGTATCTTGCGGAAAAGGGATATGACCTGATTCTGACCGCGCGAAATGAGGAGCGCCTCCGCGAGCTTGCGGAGCGCATTGAAAGCAGCACGAAAGCATGCAGGGTCCGCGTCATTCCCGCCGATCTCTCAAAACGGGAGGAATGCCTCCGACTCTGGAGGGAGACGAGAGACGATGAGGTGGATTTTCTCGTGAACAGCGCGGGCCTCGGCGTGTACGGCGAATTTGCGGATACGGACCTGGGCAGAGAGCTCGATGAGATCGCTGTCAACGTGACCGCCGTTCATATACTGACGAAGCTTTATCTCCGCGGCATGCTGAAGCGGAATGAAGGCGTGATCCTGAATGTTGGGTCGTCCGCCGGCTTTATGGCGGGCCCTTCATTTGCCGGATACTATGCGTCAAAGAATTACGTCGTGCGGCTCACGGAGGCCATCCACGAGGAGCTGCGGCACAGGCACACAAATGTAAAGATCTCGGTGCTCTGCCCCGGTCCGGTGGAGACTGATTTTGACCGCAGAGCGGACGTAAGAAACAGCATGCGCGGTCTTAAGCCGCGCCCTGTGGCAAGGTACGGCGTTGACCGCGCATTAAAGGGAAGGATGCTGATTGTCCCGGGCGCAGGCATGCGCCTCGGGCTTGCTTTTTCACATATTCTGCCGGACAGTCTTATGGTCCGGATCACCTATCAGATTCAGAAGAGGAAGGGACGCTGACGTTAATCCAGCGTCCTTTCTTCCATTACAGACAGATACGACGGGCGGATGATCTTGCCGTTTCCGACGAGCTCCTCGAGGTGATGCGCGCTCCAGCCGGTGATGCGTGCGATTGCAAAGAGCGGCGTGTAGAGCTCCTCCGGAATGCCGAGCATGTTGTACACAAAGCCGCTGTAGAAATCGACATTCGGCGAAACGCCCTTGTAGATGTGGCGCTTTGCCGAAATGACCTCCGGCGCGAGCTGCTCGACCTTGTTGTAGAGCATAAGATCCTTTCCGCGGTCCTTCTCCTGCGCGAGCTCTGTGACAAAGCTCTTGAAAATGCGCTCTCTCGGGTCGGAGATGGAGTACACCGCGTGACCCATGCCGTAGATCAGGCCCTTGTGGTCGAAGACCTCGCCGGCGAGCATTTTCGTGAGATAGTCTCTGATCTCGTCATCGTCGTTCCAGTCTTTTACATTTTCACGGATATTGGCCATCATCTGCATGACCTTGATGTTTGCGCCGCCGTGACGCGGACCCTTGAGCGAGCTCATGGCAGCGGCCGTGACCGCGTAGGTGTCGGAGCCTGAGGACGCGACGACTCTTGTTGTGAAGGAGGAGTTATTGCCGCCGCCGTGCTCCATATGAAGAAGCAGCGCCGCATCGAGAACCTCAGCCTCGGTCTGCGTATACTGCTTGTCCGGGCGGAGCATCATCAGAATGTTCTCGGCCGTCGACTTCTCCGGGTCGGGGCGGTGAATATACATGGATTCAAGATTTTCGTAGTGATTATAGGCGTGATAGCCGTAGATCGCGAGCATCGGGAAGACTGCGATCAGCATGAGGCTCTGCCGGATGACGTTGCTGACATCGGTGTTCAGAGCGTCCTTGTCGTAAGCCGCGAGCGTGAGAATCGAGCGCGTCATGGAGTTCATGATATCCTTCGTCGGCGCCTTCATGATGACATCGCGCGTGAAGTTTGTCGGGAGATTGCGGCTCTCCGAGAGAACCTGGATGAACTCCTTCGTCTGCTGCTCGTCCGGAAGATCGCCGAAGAGCAGAAGATAGGCGAGAATCTCATATGCAAAGCGGTTCCGGCCGTATTTCTTCACGAGGTCCTTTACGTTATAGCCTCGGTACCACAGCTCGCCGTCACAGGGAATCCGCTCTCCATTTACCTCTTTGACCGCGACGATCTTTGAGATATTCGTGAGACCGGTGACGACACCCTTGCCGTTTAAGTCGCGCAGGCCGCGGTAGACGTGCTTCTCGCGGAACAGGGCGTCATCGATCGTGTCATTCCTGACGAGCGTATCTTTCTGCGCATCCGCGTAGGCCTGCATTTTCTCTTCAAAATCCATGGGTTGCCTCCTTTCAGCTTATATAGAAATCTGTGTGCCACTATTTTCGATTTATCCCAGTATATAAAATGAACACAGCATCCGTCAACAAATTGGACCTTATTCTATACATATTTTATGAATTGTTCTGAATTTGACGACAGAACTTGGACCGAGTACGGCATCGGGAAATGAACGGTCCGACAGATTGGAGCCGGACAGAGCAGAGCCGGGGACAAAAAAAGAACCTGCGCGATGCACAGATTCTTTTTCTTTGAGCGGAGAAGAAGGGATTTGAACCCTTGCGCGGCTATTAACCGCCTGCACCCTTTCCAGGGGTGTCCCTTCGGCCAGCTTGGGTACTTCTCCAAGATGCTCGAATCGCTCGAACAATATTCAGTTGCTGCCTCAACAACAGCAAGTATTATTATAGAGGAGTCCTTCGGAAATTGCAAGTGTTTTTTGTAAAAAATCAGCACCCCACGGAAAACTGATGAAATCCGGACGGAGAGCTTGCTCGCCGGACGGGTTCAGAAGTTTTCTGTGGGGCGGACAAGCGGCGAAGCCGCTCTGTCCGCCCACAACGAGGAACGCGCAGCGTTCCGAGTCTGGGGTGCTGAATCGTTATAGATGTGCGCAGCGTTCCGAGTCTGGGGTGCTGAATAACTGCTGTGCATGGCTTCATGTGCAGCAGACCGTTTTCCGCACCGCATTTTGTCCATGCGCTTGACATGCCTTGCGTCCCTTCCTAAAATGAGAAACAACGCGAAAAGGAGATATACATGCCATATCCTGAACTGAGTGAAATAAAAAAGATCGCCGCCGACGGACGCTACAATATCGCGCCTGTCACGGAGGAACTGTTTGCTGATGTCCGGACTCCTGTCGAGGTCCTGAAGGCCATGATGAATGTGTCCGAGCATGTCTTTATTCTTGAGAGTGCCGAGGACAAGGAGAAATGGGGCCGCTATACATTTCTCGGCTTTGATCCGAGCATGGAGATAACCTGCACGAACGGCGTGCTCTGCGTCGACGGCAAAGAGAAAATGCACACCGACCGGCCGGAGGATTTCATCCGCAGCGTACTCGCGAAGAGAAAATCGCCGAAGATTAAAGGGCTTCCTTCATTTACAGGGGGACTCGTCGGATACTTCTCCTATGATTATCTGAAATATCCGGAGCCGAGCCTCAGGCTCGACGCAAAGGACACGGAGGGCTTCCGTGACCTCGACCTTATGCTGTTCGACAATGTTGTCGCATTTGACAATTTCTCACAGAAGATCGTTCTGATTGTCAATATCTCCCTCGTGAAGGACCTTGATGAGGAGTATGCGCGGGCAGAGAAGAAGCTCGCGGAGTTGAAGGAGCTGATCCTTCACGGCGAGCCGAAGAAGGATGTCAATGGCCGCATGACCTCCGAGATCCGTCCGTACTTCTCAAAGGAGCAGTACTGCGAGATGGTCGAGAAGGCCAAGCACCACATCTATGAGGGCGATATCTTCCAGATCGTGCTCTCGAACCGCCTCGAGGCGGACTTTGAGGGAAGCCTTCTGAATACATACCGGGTCCTCCGCACGATGAACCCGTCTCCGTATATGTTTTATTTTTCAGGCGATTCCATGGAAATCGCGGGAGCGTCCCCGGAGACGCTGGCGAAGCTCGAGGACGGCACGCTCCAGACCTTCCCGCTTGCGGGCACGAGACGGCGCGGAAAGACGCCGGAGGAGGACAAGGCGCTCGAGGATGGACTCCTGAAGGACCCGAAGGAGCTCGCGGAGCACAATATGCTGGTCGATCTCGGACGCAATGACCTCGGCAAGGTGAGCAAATTCGGGTCGGTGCACGTCGACCGGTACCACTGCGTTCTGAAATATTCACACGTCATGCACATCGGATCGACGGTCACGAGCCGCATCGCGGATGACAAGGACGCGATGGACGCAGTCGACTCGATTCTTCCGGCCGGAACACTGTCCGGTGCGCCGAAAATCCGCGCCTGCCAGCTGATCAATGATCTCGAGAACAATAAGCGCGGCATTTACGGCGGCGCAATCGGCTACCTTGATTTCACGGGCAACCTCGATACATGCATCGCGATCCGCATTGCCTACAAGAAGAACGGCAAGGTCTTTGTCCGCAGCGGAGCCGGTATTGTCGCGGATTCCGTCCCGGAAAATGAATACCAGGAGTGCCTGAACAAGGCGGCCGCCGTTGTGACGGCTCTGAAGCTGGCAGGGGAGGTAGAGGAATGATTTTACTGATAGACAATTATGACAGCTTTTCCTATAACCTGTACCAGCTGGTGGGCTCCATCGAGCCGGATATTCGCGTCATCCGGAACGACGCGATGACGGTCGATGAGATCCGCGGCCTTCATCCGGCGGGAATCATCCTGTCGCCGGGGCCGGGAAAACCGGAGGATGCCGGCGTGTGCGTCGATGTCGCAAAGCAGCTTGGCGGTGAGGTCCCGATCCTCGGCGTCTGCCTTGGCCATCAGGCGATCTGCGTGGCTTATGGCGCGACTGTGTCGCACGCGAAGACACTCATGCACGGCAAGCAGTCTCTGACGGAGCTTGATACCGCAAGCACGCTCTTTAAGGGGCTTCCGGAGCGGGTGCCGGTGGCGAGATATCACTCGCTCGCGGCGATTGAGAGTACAATGCCGGAGTGTCTTGCGGTCACGGCGCGCGCGGACGACGGAGAGATCATGGCTGTTCAGCATAAGAAGTATGAAATCTACGGCGTCCAGTTCCATCCGGAATCTATCATGACGCCGGACGGCCCCGCTATGCTGCAGAATTTCATTGACATCACGCGGCGGTAACAATTCAGATACAATTCAAAATTTTTTACAGAAAACGAAAACAGACTCTTGCGCCCGGAGGCTCTTTCTGCTATTATATGAAAGTGCTTCCGAGCAATAAGGGCTTATAGCTCAGCTGGTTAGAGCGCGCGCCTGATAAGCGCGAGGTCGGTGGTTCGAGTCCACTTAAGCCCATTTTATTCCTCGATAGCTCAATGGTAGAGCACTCGGCTGTTAACCGAGTTGTTGTAGGTTCGAGCCCTACTCGGGGAGCTTGCGACAGGTTTACAGCAATTTAACCTCATCGCGTTTCATGAGGCCCCATGGTCAAGCGGTTAAGACATCGCCCTTTCACGGCGGTAACAGCAGTCCGAATCTGCTTGGGGTCATTTGCATGGTATTCATGCCAGAATCTTTGTGGATCTTTAGCTCAGTTGGTTAGAGCAGTCGGCTCATAACCGATCGGTCCTGGGTTCGAGTCCCCGAAGATCCACTATACCTGGCCCAGTGGCTCAGTTGGTTAGAGCGCCGCCCTGTCACGGCGGAGGTCAAGGGTCCGAGTCCCTTCTGGGTCGTTTCAGACAGCAGCCGCTTGCAGAAAGCGGCTGTTCGTTTCTCTGCCGGTGTGGCGGAATTGGCAGACGCAAGGGACTTAAAATCCCTCGAAGGCAACTTCGTGCCGGTTCGAGTCCGGCCACCGGCATCCGCATGCCCCGGAACATTCCATGATCTGGTTTGTTCCGGGGCCTTTTTATGCTCTGCGCCGAATTGCTTGGAAGTAACTATTCAGCACCCCCAGACTCGGAACGCTTCGCGTTCCTCGTTGTGGGCGGACAGAGCGGCTTCGCCCCTTGTCCACCCCTTGGAAAACTGATGAAATCGTTCGGCGGGCAAGCTCCCCGTCCGGATTTCATCAGTTTTCCAAGGGGTGCTGAATGATTTCAGAGAATGTTCAGATTTCTGAAAGCCTCTGTGAATGGCGCTTTCCGGCTCTGTGTGGTATGATGGCAACGTTCACGTGATAACAGGAGCGCCTTCGGGCGCCTTAAAAAGAAAATGAAAGCTGGAGTGCTGCATGAAAGATACTGTTCTTTACTATGTCATTCCCTGCTACAACGAGGAAGAGGTGCTGAGCGAGACTGCAAAGCGGCTGTACGCCAAAATCAGTCAGCTCGTCAAGGCACAGAAAATATCACCCGCGAGCAGGATTCTGTTTGTCAATGACGGGAGTACGGATACAACGTGGGAGATCATTTCGAGACTGCACCGTCTGGACCCTGTCTTTTCAGGACTGTCGCTGAGCCGCAACAGAGGCCACCAGAACGCGCTGTACGCGGGGCTTATGTTCGCGAAGGAATACTGTGATGTTTCCATTTCCATGGATGCGGACCTGCAGGACGACGTCGAGGCGACAGATGAGATGATTGCGCGCTATGAGGGCGGCTGTGATATTGTCTACGGCGTGCGGAATAACCGCGACACGGACTCTTGGTTCAAGCGGACGACGGCGAGAGGCTTCTACCGCCTGATGGAGCACATGGGTGTCGAGATGATTCCGGACTGCGCGGATTTCCGCCTCATGGACAGACGGGCCCTGATCGGGCTGTCCGAGTTCCGCGAGGTCAATCTGTTCCTCCGGGGACTGGTTCCGCTGATCGGGTATAAGACGGACAAGGTCTATTACGCGCGCGGGAAGCGCTTCGCCGGTGAGAGCAAATACCCGCTGAAGAAAATGATCAACTTTTCGATCCAGGGTGTCACCTCACTCTCTGTCGAGCCGATCCGCATGATCACAAATACAGGGATCATCATTTTCCTTGTCAGCATTCTGTTTCTGATCTGGGGAATTGTTCAGAAGGCGAGAGGTGTGACGGTCGCAGGCTGGTCATCGCTCATAGTCTCGATCTGGGCGATCGGAGGTCTGATTCTTTTCTCGATAGGCATTATCGGAGAGTACATCGGAAAGATTTACCTCGAGACGAAGCATCGGCCGCGCTATCTGATCGACGAGACCTTAAACGACGGCATCCGGAAGCCGGATATCAGCAGGAGATCGAACCGTCCGGAGACTTGAAAAACCGGCGGATCGGGCACAGAATCCGGAAAGACGGCAGAGGCCGCTGCTCTGATTCAAGGAGCAGCGGCCTCTTTTTTGATAAGAGCCTCCCTCATGGACATCCGACTGTTAGAGACCGGAACGACTGCCTGAGAGGGCTTTTCCCCACGCGGAAACAAGCGCGTCAAGGCGCCACGAGGCATTGGCGGCGCTGCTCGAAGGCAGCCTGACGGGCTCGATGCCTGTCTCCGGAAGGAGATATTTCATGTACAGATTATAGGCCGTGCCGCCGTTTACAAAGATCCGGCTTCCGACCCGGCTGCCCGCGAGGATCGGCGAGAGATCGGTCGGAACCACATCGCGGATACTGCTGTCCGAGGAGCCGATGATCGAGCAGCTGTCGATGACGTCGTAGAGCGCGATCCGGTTGCGGATGAGAAAGGCCTTCTTCTCATCGGTGTCTGCTGCGGACGGCACGGTATCGTGAAAGACAGCGGCGAGAATCTTCCAGAAGCGGTTCTGCGGGTGGCCGTAGTAGAAGTTCATTTCCCGCGACTTTACGGAGGGAAAGCTGCCCAGAATCAGATATTCGGAATCCGGTCTCCAGAAGGCACCGAAGGTGTGGGAGACTGTCATTCGCTCTTGCTTCTTCATTTTGTATATTGCTCCCTGTCAGCGGCTGCTGCGGAGCTTCTTCGGAGGAAGAGGCTTCGCGCAGCTGCTTTTTTTATTTTTGTCGGACCCTGCGAAACAGAGCAGGAACCTTCCATACAGTATACCATACGTGAGCCTGCCGGATATCGCCCTGATATTCACGGCCGCATGCGACTTGGGACGGCGTGTGAGCTGCAGCACAGTCGAGGATCATCTGAATCGCGTCTGTGATTATGCGATTTGGGACGGCGTATGAGCTGCAGCAGGGCACTGCGTCCGCAGCGTGATCAGGACTGAAACCGCAATCGCATGTGCAGATGCGTCGGACCGCGGAAAGACGGGCCGAATTAACGGATTTTGGTCATTATTACCAAAACACCACGGATAAACAACAGCTATATGACAAAATGACGGCGACTCTGTTGACGAGTACACCCGCCAATGATAATATTTTTGTGAAAACGATGTCACACTGGAGGAGCGCAATGAATATCGGTGATATTGCCGAGATGGCGGGTGTTTCCAGAGCCGCTGTCTCCCGTTATCTGAATAACGGATACATCAGCGCCGAAAAAAGCGAGAAGATCCGGAAGGTGATTGAACGGACGGGCTACAAGCCTTCCGTAATGGCTCAGACGCTTCGCACAAAGAAAACGATGCTCATCGGAGTCGTGCTTCCCCGAATCAACTCAGATTCTATTTCAAGCATTGTGGCCGGGATCGGAACGGCACTCAATGCGAGCGGATATGAAATGCTTCTTGCGACGACTGATAACAATCCGGAAAAGGAACTGGAGTTTCTTCGCATTTTTTCGAATAACCGCGTGGACGGTGTGATTTTCATCGCCACCGTTTTTACGAAGGAGCACAGAAAGATCCTGAAGAACATGACAATTCCCGTTGTGATCGTGGGACAGCAGCTTGGCGGATATTCCTGCATTTACCACGATGATTACGGGGCGGGACGCGCGCTTGCGGAGCATGTGCTCGCGGCCGGAAGAAGAAAGCTGGCCTATATCGGGGTGCTGAAGGAGGATGTCGCTGTCGGACAGCAGCGCTTCGACGGAGTCCGTGAGGCGGCAGCGGAGGCTGGAATTGAGATCCCGCCGGAGCGGACGGAGATCGCGGAATTCTCCGCAGAATCCGGACACCGGTGTATGCAGAGAATTCTCGCGGAGTCCCCGGACCTTGATGCCGTGATCTGCGCGACGGACGGCATTGCGATCGGCGCCATGCAGTGTCTTAAGGAACACGGAAGAAGGGTGCCTGAGGATGTGGCGGTTGCAGGCTTCGGTGACAATGTGATCTCATCGGTCACAACACCGACTCTCACGACGGTCCATCTCTATTACCGCGAGGCGGGAGAGACCGCCGCAAAGAGAATTGTCGAGCGGATTGACGGAAAAGAGAAGACGACGGTCGAGATCAAGCAGGGCTTCAAGATTATGGACCGCGGATCGACGGCTGTGAGCTGTCACGAGGAACCGGCGCTGTCTGCCGGCGCGGATCGGCAGACAGGATAGTGAAATATACGGGAAGTAAAGAATAATTCATTTTCAAGATGGAAGTTGACTATTCAGCACCCAGAAAAATGATGATTACATTTTAAGGAGGAAGAGGAGATATGATTGACGAAACCTGGGAAAAGGAGTTCAGGACAAGACTGGGCCGCCACTACGATGAGATGAAGTGGCTGTACGCGGAGCTGTATCACAATGATCAGCACGCGTTCGACTATTTCTGCACTATGCTGCATGACTACTATCAGCAGCGGTCCGATATCCTCAAGGAGTGGGATCAGGCGCGCGAGATGGTTCCGGACTGGTACAAGGGAAATGAGATGCTCGGCATGCTGATGTACACGAACTGCTTTGCGGGCACACTGAAGGGCGTCAAGTCCCACCTTGATTACATCAAGGAGTGCGGCGTCAACTATGTTCATCTCATGCCTCTTCTGCAGAGCCCGAAGGGAAGATCGGACGGCGGCTACGCCGTATCTGACTTCCGGAAGGTCGAGCCGGAGCTCGGAACGATGGAGGACCTCTCCGATCTCGCCACGGAGTGCCACAACAAGGGCATGAGCGTCTGCCTCGATTTCGTCATGAACCACACGTCGGAGGACCACGAGTGGGCGCAGAGAGCAAAGAAGGGCGAGAAGGAGTATCAGGACAGATATTTCTTCTTTGATAACTGGGACATCCCGAATAAATTCGAGAAGACTGTCCCGCAGGTATTCCCGCAGACAGCGCCGGGCAACTTCACCTGGTGCGATGAGGCCCAGAAGGTCGTCATGACGACGTTCTATCCGTATCAGTGGGACCTCAATTACGCGAACCCGACCGTCTTCAATGACATGACGGCAAATATGTTAAACCTCTGCAACCACGGCGTCGATATTATCCGTCTCGATGCGGTCCCGTATATCTGGAAGACACTCGGCACGTCCTGCCGGAACCTACCGCAGGTTCACACGCTGGTCCGTCTCATGCGGATGGCGACCGAGGTCGTCTGCCCGGGCACGCTTCTGCTCGGCGAGGTCGTCATGGAGCCGTCCAAGGTCGTTCCGTATTTCGGAACACTCGAGAAGCCGGAGTGCCACATGCTTTATAATGTCACGACAATGGCTTCCACCTGGCACACAGTGGCGACACACGATGTCCGCCTGCTCCGCCATCAGCTCGAGTCGGTCTTCGCGCTCCCGAAGGAGTACACGTTCCTCAATTATCTCCGCTGCCACGATGACATCGGCTGGGGACTCGACTACGACTTCCTGAAGCAGTTCGGCATTGAGGAGGTCGCGCATAAGAAATATCTGAACGACTATCTGACCGGAAAATGGTACGGCAGTGACTCGCGCGGCGAGCTCTACAACGATGACCCGCGCCTCGGCGATGCGCGTCTCACAGGAACAACGGCGTCTCTGTGCGGAATTGAGGCAGCTGAGTATGAGAAAAATGACGAGAAGCTTGACCGCTATATCCGTCTTGATATTATGCTCCACGCGTTCCTTCTGACGCAGAGCGGCATCCCGGTTCTCTACAGCGGCGACGAGATCGGCCAGCTGAATGACTACTCCTACCACAATGATCCGCTCAAGTGGGACGACAGCCGGTACCTCCACAGAGGAAACCTGAACTGGGACGAGGTTGCTCTCAGGAATGATCCGAAGACGCGCCAGGGAAGAATCTTCCAGGGCCTCAGAAGACTTGAGAAGCTTCGCACACAGTATGAGGTCTTCGACAGCGCGGCAGATACCTGGATCGTCGAGACATACAACGATCACATCCTTGGCATCGGCAGATATTATAACGGCGAGAAGCTGATCGCGCTCTTTAACTTCAGCGAGTTTGATGAGACCGCATGGGTCAACGAGGTCGAGGACTACACAGACCTTCTGACAGGCGAGCCGCGTCCGGCAAAGGCTGTCGGCATCCGTGCCTATGACTTCGCATGGCTCATGACATCGTTCAAGAAGAGCGTGCCGACAAAGAAGGCACCGACACTCGAGAAGAAGGCATGAGATAAGGCTTGATGAGACTGCGGCATGTCCCGGGCGCCCTTTTGAGACGCCCGGACGCACTGCGGACTGAGGAGAAGATAGATGAAGCTTATTTTTCTTGATATTGATGGAACTCTGACAACACCCGGGTCAAATGAACCGCCGGCAAGCGCACTTGAAGCCATCCGGAAGGCGCAGGCGAAGGGAAACAAGGTTTTTCTCTGCACGGGGCGCAACTACGCGATGCTGAAGCCGCTCCTTAAGTACGGCTTTGACGGCATGGTCGCGGGAGCGGGCGGCTTTGTCACCTGCGGCGACAAGGTGCTCTTTGACTGCCCGATGACGGATGAGCAGACGAAGACAGCTCTCGATACGCTGCACCGCGGCGGCGTCTTCTGCACGCTCGAGACGAAGGACGTGACATACGGGGACGAGAACCTCAGCGATTTCCTCGCGGGACAGTCTGAGGGAAACAGTGAGATTGAGCGGTGGAGGAAGGCGCTCTCGGACTCCCTCAATATCCATCCGATGAGCGAGTATGACGGAAGACCGGCCTATAAGGTCGTCATTATGTGCCTCCGCATGGACCAGCTCGATGAGGCGAAGGCCGCTCTTGAGAAGGACTTCAACTTCGTGATTCAGGACGTGCCCGCACACGGCTGCCTGAACGGCGAGCTCATCAACCGGAAATTCGACAAGGGCCGCGGCGTGCTGCGTGTCGCGGAGTATCTCGGCGTCCCGGTCAGCGACACCTATGGGTTCGGTGACAGCATGAACGACCTTGAGATGATCAAGACGGTCGGCACCTCCGTCTGCATGGCCAACGGCAGTGAGACCCTGAAGAAAATGAGTGACATGGTCTGCCCGGCTGTGACTGATGACGGCCTCGCAAAAGCCTTCGCTGAGCTGGGACTTGACTGATCGTTTCACAGGTCTGATTTCGCGTTTCACAGCAGGATTCACACGGCCTGCGCATCTTGTGCAGTTTACAGGAGCGGCTGGGGAACGTAATTTTCTAATATGTAAAAGTGCACAAATGAGCAGCCCGAAAGTTGGGATAATCTACAATTTACAACGTATAAATATAAAATTATAATTAACTTAAATGTGAAACCGATTGCACTTTCGGTTTGCAAAAGTCCACCAAATCTTACTATGTGAAGGGAGAAGAGATTATGGCACTGGATTATCACAAGTGTGCGCAAGAGATCGTCGATCATATCGGCGGTCGCGAGAACGTAGCACAGGCAGCGCACTGCGCGACCCGTCTTCGTCTCGTCATCAAGGACAACAGCAAGGTCGACAAGGACTACCTCGATAACGTTGAAGGCGTCAAAGGTATGTTCGAATCCAACGGCCAGCTGCAGCTGATCATCGGAACCGGAACTGTCAACAAGGTCTACGACGAATTCCTGGCCATCACAGGAATGACGGCGGCGACAAAGGATGATGTCAAGGCTGCCGCGGCGGCCAAGGCTCCGCTGTGGAGACGGCTTCTGAAGCCGATCGGCGATGTTTTCGTCCCGATCCTTCCGGCCATCGTCGCATCCGGTCTTATGATGGGTATCGTCGAGGCTCTCGGCAAGGCGATTCCTTCATTTTCAGGCAGTGACTGGTACGCATTCCTCGATACGGTTTCGAACACGGCATTTGCATATCTGCCGGTCATCGTCGCTGTCTCTGCGGCGCGCGTATTCGGCGGCAATATCTTTCTCGGCGCGGTCATCGGTCTCTTGATGATCCACTCGAACTTCCTGAACGGCTGGAACGCCGGCTCAGCGGACGCAATCAATACGTTCTTCGGCGTCAAGAATGGTATCGCACCGAAGTGGCATCTGGTCGGCAACTTTATTACGATCAGACGAATCGGTTATCAGGGCCACGTCATTCCGGTCATCATAGCGATTTATCTCATGAGTAAGATTGAGAAATGGCTGCATGACCACGTGCCGGAAATCATCGATCTCTTCGTTACACCGCTCTGCACAGTCTTCGTGACAGCGCTCCTGACACTCTGGATTGTCGGCCCGATCTTTGGACAGCTGGAGTCCTGGGTCCTCATCGGTGCCCGTATCCTCGTCAAGAACCCGATTGGTTCGTGTGCGATGGGTGCCCTGTATCCGTGGACTGTTGTCATGGGTCTTCACCATATGTACAACGTCATCGAGGCCGGCATGCTGGCTGAGACGGGTCTCAACACATGGATGCCGATCGCATCTGCAGCAAACTTCGCACAGTTCGGTGCCTGCCTTGCAGTTGGTATCCGCACAAAGTCTGAGAAGACAAGAGCAGTTGCTGTTCCGTCAGCTCTGTCTGCAGCTCTCGGTATCACTGAGCCGGCTATCTTCGGTGTCAACCTCCGCTTCTTCAAGCCGTTTATCGGCGGCATGATCGGCGGCGCTGTCGGCGCTCTCGTCGCAGCATTCCTCGGCATCGGCGCTACGGCTTACGGTGTCACGGGTATCCCGGGCTACCTGACAATCAACAACCCGCTTCTGTACACAGTTATCCTTGCTGTTGCAGGCGGCGTTGCATTCATTATTACAATGGCTACCTTCCGGGAAAATGCTCCGGCAGCAAAGAAGGCTCCGGCAGCAACAAACGCTCCGGACACGAAGGTTATTAACAAGGTCATCATCAAGTGCGATGAGGGCGAGGTCAAGGCTCCGATCGAGGGCAAGGTTGTCGCCCGCGACCAGATCCCGGATGACACATTCGCATCGGGCGTTCTCGGTGACGGCGTAGGCATCGAGCCGGACGGCGACACAGTCTATGCTCCGTTCGACGGCACGATCTCGACGGTCGCTGAGTCCAAGCATGCGATCGGCATCACAGGACCGAACGATATGGAACTTCTCATCCATGTCGGCGTCGACACGGTCTCCATGAATGGTGACGGCTTTGAGCCGTTCGTCAAGGAGGGCGATACAGTCAAGGCCGGCCAGAAGCTCCTTACATTTGACAGAAAGAAGATCAAGGACGCGGGCCATCCGGACATCGTCGTTGTTCTTCTGACAAATTCGGACGACATGAAGAACGTCCAGATCAACAAGGACTGAGAACTGACGGAAAAAGAGGGTGACAGAACATGACATTCACATACGTTGTCAATGATCCGAAGGGCATGCATGCCCGTCCGGCAGGCGTCATGGCTGCGACAGCCAAGGAGTTTGCCAGTGACATCACGGTGGAGTACGGCGGAGAGAAGGTCGACATGAAGAAGATTCTTCCTCTGATGGGACTTCCTATGAAGAAGGGCGGCACCTTTACGGTGACGATCGAAGGCGATGACGCGGAGGCTGCGGAGACAGCCATCCGGAATGCGCTGAGCGATATTAATTTCTGATCTGACTCTGCATCCCGCCGTCCGTACGGTTTATCCGGCGGGCGGCGGGATTTCCGATTCTTGACGGAATTCTTGCAGAGACAGGCTGTTCGGAATATAATGAACGCAGCCATATGATGGTTTGTACAGCTTGACCATGATATTGAAGAAAAGGAGAAATTCAGATGGAAGTATTTCAGGGAAAGGCTTCATTCAAGGGCGTTGCGATCGGAAAAATTGCCGAAATGAAGAAAGCCGATACGGTTGTCCGCAGAACCCATGTCGATGACGTCGACGCGGAGATTGCAAGATATCACGCGGGCAAGGAAATGGCCCAGAAGGAGATCATGGAGCTTCACGACAAGGCTCTGAAGGAAGTCGGTGAGGCTCAGGCCGAGATCTTCGAGGTCCACGCGATGTTCCTGGATGATTTCGATGACTCCGTCGAAAATATCATCCGTGAGCAGAATGTCAACGCTGAGTATGCCGTCGCCACAACCGGTGACAACACGGCGGCTATGCTCGCGGCCATGGACGACAACCCGTACATGCAGGCGCGCCAGACGGACGTCAAGGACGTGGCGGACCGCGTGATCCGCGATATGAACGGCGGCTCGGGAAGCGGCAACAATTTCACGGAGCAGGTGATTCTTGTCTCCGATGATCTCGCTCCGTCAGAGACGGTCCAGCTCGACAAGAGCAAGGTCCTTGCATTTGTCACAAGAGGCGGCTCCACGAATTCTCACACGGCTATCCTCGCGAGAACGATGAATATCCCGGCTCTCTGCCAGACACCGGTCCCGGCAAATGTCGACGGCAAGATGGGCATTGTCGACGGCTTCAAGGGCTGCATCATTGTAGACCCGGACGAGGAGACTCTGAAGAAGTATGAGGAGCAGGCAGCTGCAGAGGAAGAGAAGAAGAGACTGCTCCGCGAGCTGAAGGGCAAGGAGACAGTTACGAAGTCCGGCCGCAAGATCAAGCTGTACGCGAATATCGGCGGTATCGGCGACCTCAACTTTGTTCTTGAAAATGACGCCGCCGGAATCGGCCTTTTCCGCTCGGAGTTCCTGTACCTGCAGAGCAATGACTATCCGACAGAGGAGGAGCAGTTCAAGGCGTACAGAACGGTCGCTGAGATGATGGCCGGCAAGGAGGTCGTCGTCCGCACGCTCGATATCGGCGCAGACAAGCAGGTCGGCTACTTCAACCTTGACCACGAGGACAACCCGGCGCTCGGCTTCCGCGCGATCCGTATCTGCCTGACGAGACCGGAAATCTTCAAGACACAGCTCCGCGCTCTGTACCGCGCGTCTGCGTTCGGTAATATCGACATTATGTTCCCGATGATCACATCGGTCTGGGAGGTTCAGCAGGCGAAGAAGTACTGCGAGGAGGTCAAGAAGGAGCTTCATGACCAGAATATCCCGTTCAAGGATGTTCCGCTTGGCATCATGATCGAGACGCCGGCGGCTGTCATGATCGCTGATGAGCTCGCGGAGGAGGTCGACTTCTTCTCCATCGGCACCAACGATCTGACACAGTACACAGAGGCGATTGACCGCCAGAACCAGAAGCTCGAAAAGTTCTTCAATCCGCATCATCCGGCAATCCTCCGGGAGATCCAGATGACGATCGATGCCGGCCACAGACACAATACATGGGTTGGCATCTGCGGCGAGCTCGGTGCGGACCCGACTCTGACAGAGCAGTTCGTAAAGATGGGCATCGATGAGCTGTCCATGAGCCCGAGCTCCATCCTTCCGGTCAGAAAGATCATCCGCGAGATGGACTAAAGAGACATGAGACGGCAACTGAAGACAGGAGGATGTATTTCCTGTAATTCAGGCGTGCCGATTGTCAGAATAGAGTGAACGCAGAGAGCTCCGGGCACTGCTTCAGAGGGGCTTGACAGGCGTGTTATACTACATATGTAACCGAAAAAGGAGGCTGTCGTACATTTGTACGGCAGCCTTTTGGTGTGAATAGAACATTTTCACATCTGTACATATGAATTGAGGTACATATGATAGATACAATCCTGGACGCCGTCCTCGACTGCCTGAAAGACCTGCCGTTCCTTTTCGTTGCGTTCCTTCTGATGGAAGCGCTCGAGCACCACGTATCCGAGAAAATGAACCGCGTTCTCGAGAAATCAGGAAACTGGGGGCCGCTGGCGGGCGCGCTTCTCGGCTGCATTCCGCAGTGCGGCTTTTCGATCATGGCGTCAGACTTTTTTGCGGGCGGTGTAATTTCTCTCGGAACGCTCCTCGCCGTCTTTCTTTCGACGAGTGACGAGGCTGTTATTATTCTGATGTCAAATCCGCAGTACCTGGGGGATGTCGGCAGACTTCTTCTGACCAAGGTGGCGATCGGCATCATTGCGGGCTATGTAGTCCTGTTTTTTGAAAATCTGTATTACAGAAAGCATCCGCACACCAAGAAGATTGAGCAGCTCTGTGAGCACTGCCACTGCGAGGAGGAAGGAGAGGGGATCTTAAAGCCGGCGCTTCACCATACCGCTGAGGTATTCATTTTCCTGCTGATTTTCACGGTGCTGCTCAATATCCTGCTGGATGTGATCGGCATGAAGACGATTTCGCGGCTTCTGCTTTCGAATTCTGTATTTCAGCCTGTGCTGGCGGCCCTCATCGGTCTGATCCCGAACTGCGCTGCGTCCGTCATGCTGACCCAGCTTTATATCGACGGTATTATCAGCTTCGGCTCTGCAGTCGCCGGCCTCTGCTCGGCGGCGGGGCTGGGACTTGTCGTCCTGTTCCGCATGAATGACCGTCACAAGAAGGAAAATGTGGGGATCGTCGCGCTTCTCTATGGGATCGCGGTTCTCAGCGGAATTATTCTGCAGGCGGTTATGTGAGATGTGATTGCATTTCCTACAAAAGTGCGGTAATATATAACATAGCAAAACCGTAGGAAATGGAGAAAGTTTTATGAAGGTATCGACAAAGGGAAGATATGCGCTTCGCATCATGCTGGACCTGGCATTTCACAATTCCGGGGAGCTGGTCCCGCTGAAGGACATCGCGAAGAGGCAGAATATTACACTGAAGTACATGGAACAGATTATTTCGCCGCTCAGCAAGGCAGGCTTTGTGATCAGCCTGCGCGGATCGAACGGCGGCTACAAGCTTGCGAGAAAGCCTTCGGAATATACGGCCGGAGATATTCTGCGCGTGGTCGAGGGGCCGCTTGCCCCGACGGCCTGCCTGGAGAACGGTGAGTATGTGGACTGCCCGCAGGCGGATGAGTGCCCGACGCTGTCATTCTGGCAGGGCCTCAACAAAGTGATCAACGACTATGTCGACAGCGTGACGCTGGAGGATCTGATGAACCGGCAGCTGGCGCGGGTCAATGATTATGTCATATAATTACAGTGTCAAAAGTCTGCGCAGCCGCGCGTAATCACTTTTGACACCTAAATTGGCATATGATGAATGATGCAAAAGGAGCTGAGACAGATGTCCCGGCTCCTTTTTATTTTTTCTATGGAAAATGCAAAAACATATTGACAGCCCGTGGGAGCGACAGTATAATCTAAATCATACAACAGCTCTAGGAAATGTAGGAATGATAAATGAGCTGAAGCAAAGCACATAATCCAAGGAGGAAAATCATATGTCGAACGTTTATCAGGGTACAATCGGACTGATCGGAAACACACCGCTTGTTGAGTTTGCCAATATTGAGAAGGAACTTGGTCTCGAGGCGAGAGTCCTCGCGAAGCTTGAGTACTTCAATCCGGCCGGCTCTGTCAAGGACAGAATCGCGAAGGAGATGGTTGAGACTGCTGAGGCAGAGGGAAAGCTGAAGCCGGGCTCCACAATTATTGAGCCGACATCCGGCAACACAGGCATCGGCCTTGCTTCCATCGCGGCAGCCAAGGGCTACAAGATCATCCTGACAATGCCGGAGACGATGTCCGTCGAGAGAAGAAACATTCTTCGCGCATACGGCGCTGAGATCGTCCTGACAGACGGCTCCAAGGGCATGAAGGGCGCGATCGCGAAGGCTGAGGAGCTCGCAAAGGAGACAAAGGACAGCTTCATCCCGGGACAGTTCAGCAACCCGGCAAACCCGCAGGCTCACTACAAGACAACAGGTCCGGAGATCTGGAAGGATACAGACGGACAGGTTGACGCATTTATCGCAGGTGTCGGCACAGGCGGAACACTGACAGGCACAGGCAAGTACCTCAAGGAGCAGAACCCGAACATCAAGGTCTATGCGCTTGAGCCGACGACATCACCGGTCCTCTCTGAGGGTCACGGCGGCCCGCACAAGATCCAGGGTATCGGCGCAGGCTTCGTCCCGGATGTTCTTGATACGAAGCTGTATGACGGCGTTGTCACGGTCTCCAATGAGGATTCCTTCGCGACAGCAAAGCTCATCGCTCACAAGGAAGGCGTGCTTGTCGGCATTTCCTCCGGTGCGGCTCTCTACGGCGCAATCCAGCTCGCAAAGAAGCCTGAGTTCAAGGGCAAGACGATCGTGGCAGTTCTTCCGGACTCCGGCGACAGATATTATTCAACAGCTCTTTTCCAGGAGTAAATCACATATGTATGCGGAGGGACAGCAGACGCTGCCCCTCTTTTTACGTTGGAGCTGATTTGATTTAGCCCCCAAACTCGAAAAAGTTGAAACAGTTGTAACTATTCAGCACCCCCAGACTCGGAACGCTGCGCGTTCCTCGTTGTGGGCGGACAGAGCGGCTTCGCCGCTTGTCCGCCCCCTTGGAAAACTTCTGAAACCGTTCAGCGAGCAAGCTCTCCGTCCGGATTTCATCAGTTTTCAAGGGGTGCCGCGAAATTACAAAAAAGTTGAAAAAGTTTCGAAATTGTGCTTGACGGATCAAGCCTTTTAGGGTATTATAGGTTCTGCTGTTGAAACAGCAACAACTTCTTAGGAAGTGTGTGAGTGTAGCTCAGCTGGATAGAGCGTCTGGCTACGGACCAGAAGGTCGCGAGTTCGAATCTTGTCACTCACGTAATTGCCCCGCACAACGCTGGTTGTGCGGGGCTTTTTTTTACAGTATACTATATGTAATCATTCAGCATATGCAGGGCAGACGGAAGGCTATGGCGAAACCCCGAAGCTTTCGGAAGGTCCGTCTGCTGACAGACAAAAACTCACATCTGGTAGAAAGGAGAACAGCTGCACCGCTTACGCGGCACAGGGAAGGCCCTGTGGTTTCTATTGCGGCTGTCTGAAATCTTATGACAAGACAGGAGTTTATCGGGGCGCTCGGGCAGAAGCTGGCCGAGGCGCTTCCGGAGGCCGAGGTGCTCAGTCAGGTGCAGTATTATCAGGGATATATTGACGGAGAGCTGCACAGAGGACGAACAGAGCAGGAAATTTTTGATGAGCTCGGTGACCCGATTCTTATTGCGAGAAATATCATCGACTCACCGAGACCGGAGGGATCCGTTTTCGGCATTCCGGTTCAGGACGGAGAATCTGCCTACGAGGAGGGCGCGTACCAGGGAAGCCATTCAAGGCCCGAGGAGACACACCATATTGATCCGGAGCATATGCACCGCGCGGCCGGAGAGCAGTACAGAAAGGCCTCTGAGGCGAGGCAGCAGGCATCTGAGGCGGCCCGGGACACGGAGTCCGGAGAAGCGCCGGAGAGCGGACATGCGGGCGCTGATGACGCCGAGAGTGCGCCTGAGGAAGGCCCTCAGGAAAATGAAGCCCGCGGCAGGGAGCAGGAGGACAGGAACCAGAGCCAGTCAGATAATGATGCATCAGAATCCGCCAAAGCCCATGAGCGCGTGACCGGTAAGGCGGAGAAGACGGGCAGCGTCTGGCACGATGAGAGCGGAGAGTTCAACTGGCCGCTGTTTGCATTTATCCTCGCTGCTGTCATGATCATCGTCGCTGTGATCTGGATTGTCGGAAAGGTCGTCATTGCGCTCGGACCGGCACTTTTAATCATTCTTGCGATCATTCTGATCGTTGCGACCATCGCGAAGGGCAACACTCATTAAATTTTGTAGCTATTCGGCACCCCGGACTCGGAACGCTTCGTGTCCCTCGCTGTGCTGAGTAATTACAAAATGTTTATGCTCTGCTTTGCAGGGCGTTACCAAGTCTGTAAATCCCGGCGGACTGTTCCGCTGCGTGGGAGGTGCACATGGATAAATTTGAGCGGAAATACCTGGAGCGCCTGTCGGAGATCTATCCGACGATCGCGAAGGCGTCCACGGAAATCATCAACCTGTCGGCGACGCTGAGCCTGCCGAAGGGAACAGAGCATTTTATTACGGATATTCACGGAGAGTACGAGGCTTTCTCTCACGTACTGAAGAACGGCTCGGGCGCCGTCAGAAAGAAGGTCACCGAGGTGTTTGGCCGGACTCTCTCTCAGAGCGATATCCGGGAGCTCTCCACCCTGATTTATTATCCGCAGGAGAAGATCGAGCTTGTCCGGCGGACCAGGACAGAGGCGGAAATGAAGGACTGGTACAAGGTCATGCTGTACCGCCTGATTGCCGTCTGCAAATATACGGCGAGCAAGTACACGCGCGAGAAGGTGAGAAATGAGCTGCCGGATGACTTTGCATTTGTCATCGAGGAGCTGATCACCGAGAAGGACGACATCGAGGACAAGGAGGCGTACTACGAGGAGATCATCAATACGATTATCCGCATCGAGCGCGCCGATGTCTTTATTATTGCGCTCGCGGAGCTGATTCCGAAGCTGACGGTCGATCATCTGCATATCCTCGGCGATATCTACGACAGGGGAAGCGGGGCCGACGACATCATGGACAAGCTGATGGAGTACCACAGCCTCGATATTCAGTGGGGCAATCATGACCTCGTGTGGATGGGCGCTGCGGCCGGCCAGCTGTGCTGCATCGCCAATGTGGTCCGCGTCTGTGCCCGCTATGGAAATCTGGACACGCTGGAGGACGGGTACGGCATCAATCTTCTGCCGCTGGCTGCCTTTGCCCTGAAGACATACAAGGATGATCCGTGCAGCTGCTTCAAGATCAAGAATACGGGCGGCTCTGTCCGCGCAGAGGACGAGGCGGAGGACACCAGCCTCAACATGAAGATCCACAAGGCGATCTCCATCATTCAGTTTAAGCTGCAGGGGCAGATTGCAAAGAAGCGGCCGGAATTCCATATGGAGGACCGCGCCGTTATGGAGTTTATCGACTACGAAAAGGGGACGGTGACATTTCCGGAAAATCCATACGCGCCGGATGACCCGTGCGCGGGAAAGACCTACCGGCTTCTGGACACAAATTTCCCGACTGTGGACCCGTCGGACCCGGACAGGCTGAGCCAGGAGGAGGAGCTTGTCATGGAGCGGCTGCAGAGCGCGTTCCTCGGCTGCCACAGGCTTCAGGCGCACATCCAGTTCCTGCTCCACAACGGCTCTCTCTACAAGGTGCACAACGGAAATCTGCTGTATCACGGGTGCATGCCGCTCGATGAGAGCGGGCATTTCAAGGATGTTCAGATCTACGGGAAGATATTCCGGGGGCGGGCCCTCTATGACAGGCTCGACACCTATATTCGCCGTGCATTTTTCTCGACAAATCCGAGGCACCGCGAGGAGGGACGCGATATTCTCTGGTGGATCTGGTGCGACAGAGACTCGCCGCTCTTCGGAAAGAACAAGATGGCGACCTTCGAGCGCTATCTGCTGGCGGAGCCGGAGACGCACGAGGAGCACAAGAATGCGTATTATGACCTTCTGGACAACGAGGCGGTCATCGACTCGATCCTCGCGGAGTTCGGGCTCTCGGGCAGTCACTGCCACATCATCAACGGGCATGTGCCGGTCCGGAAGGGCGAGTCGCCGGTCCACTGCGGAGGCAAGCTGCTGGTTATCGACGGCGGCTTCTCGAAGGCATATCAGGGCGAGACAGGCATCGCCGGGTATACCCTCATTTTCAATTCATGGGGCTTAAGACTTGTCGCGCACGAGCCGTTTACCTCGACGGAGGATGCGATCCGCTACGGGACGGATATCCACTCGGACCGCGTGATGGTGGAGCAGTACACGAACCGGCTTCTTATTGCGGACACGGACCAGGGCAAGCAGATTAAAGAGAGAATCGGAGAAATTGAGACGCTCCTTGCGGCCTACAGGAGCGGCGAGATCATAGAGAAGGCAGGAAGATGAGAGACGCAAGCACCGTAAAGACACATAAAGTATACTATGACGACGCGTACGCGAGGGAGTTTGTCGGGCATGTCGTGTCCGCGCAGCTGCAAATGAAGGAAGCTGCCGAGGATGGCGGGACGGCCCTTCTTGATGTCGTCCTCGATCAGACTGCATTTTTCCCGGAGGAGGGCGGCCAGAGCGCGGACACGGGAACGCTCGCCGGCTTTCCGGTGCGGGACGTGCAGATTGAGGGCGGCGAGATCCACCACTTCGTCGACGTCTCCGGCATAAATGAAGACAGCGCAGATATCTTTGCGGAGGGGGCAGCGGTGCGGGGCGTGCTCGACTGGAAGAGGCGCTTTTCCAATATGCAGCAGCACTCCGGGGAACACATTTTTTCGGGACTTGTCCACAGGCACTTCGGCCTTGACAATGTCGGCTTTCACCTCTCGGACAGAGAGGTCACGCTCGACTTTAACGGAGTGCTCACGATGGAGCAGCTCCTTGCTATTGAGCATGAGGCCAATGAGGCGGTGGCGGAGGACGTTCCGTCCATTATCACATTTCCGACGAAGGAGGAGTTCGACCGCTCGCCGTGCCGTAGCAAGCTTGAACTCACGGACAATATCCGCGTCGTGATCTTCCCCGGCTACGATATGTGTGCGTGCTGCGCGCCTCACGTCAGACATGCGGGCGAGATCGGCCTGATCAAGGTGACCGGCGTGATCAGCTGGAGAGGCGGCGTGCGCGTCAGCATCGTCTGCGGAAGCCGTGCCCTCGGGCTGTTTGACCGGGAGCATGAGATCGTGACGGAGGCCGCGAATTTCCTCACGACCTCCGCGGACAATATCTGCCCGCAGCTTCGGAAAATGAAGGACGAGATCCGAAGGCTCCGCGCGGAGATGAAGGACATGTCGGCCGGACTTCTTGCGGCGAAGCTTCAGGCTGTTCCGGTGGATGCGGAGAATGTCCTGCTGTTTACAGAGGACGCGGACAAGAAGGCCGTGAGAGATGCGGTCACGTCCCTTGCGGAAAACCACAGCGGCTATTGCGGCATTTTCACAGGAAATGATGCGGACGGCTACAGCTTTGTGATCGGCAGCCGGACGAAAGACTCCCGTGAGGCGATGAAGAAAATGACGGACGGGCTTCACGCGAGGGGCGGCGGAAAGCCGGACATGGTGCAGGGCTCTGTCCGCGCGGTGGAGGAGGAAATCCGCAGGCTTTTTTGAAAAAGCGCTTGCAAAAAAGAAGAGGATTCTATATACTGTTATTTGCGTCTGATGTCACTGCCGTAATTCTTCAGACGCAAGGAAAATGCTACTTTGGCACAGGTGGTAGCGCACCTCATTGGTAGTGAGGAGGTCCCGGGTCCGAGTCCCGGAAGTAGCTGACAGAGCCGGAGGTTTGGTTCGCGGATGCGGACGCCTCCGGCTCTTTTTGTTATTATCCGGAACCCCCACGAAATGATCCGGAAATCGAACGAGGAGCCTGCTCATTGATAGATTTCTGAGCATTTCGTGGGGCGCGAAGCATTCCGAGTCCGGAGTGCTGTGACGAATAGTTACAAAAAAACGCGGGAGATCCGGCATGAAATATTGCAGGATGCATAGTGGCATGATAAAATACAGGTAATCGATAATTACGCATGGAGACAGGGAGAATGCGGCGGACAGGAGGGAGCGGTTCCTCCTTATGTCGTGCTCCCTGTCTTTTTGTATGTCATGGTGAGGGAAATGAAGAAAGAATTTGTCGAGGCGATCGAGGACTCGCCGGTGATTGCGGCGGTCAAGAATGAGACGGGACTTGCGCACTGTCTGAAGTCCGATGTGGGCGTCGTCTTCGTCCTGTACGGCGATGTGTGCTCGATCGCAGACATCGTGGAGAGAATCAAGGAGGCCGGAAAAACGGCGGTTGTTCATCTCGATCTGATCGCAGGACTCTCCACAAAGGACGCGGCCACGGACTTTATCAGACGCTATACGAGGGCCGACGGGATTATCACGACGAAGAGCAGTCTCATCGCACACGCCAATGAGCTGGGACTCGGCACGATCTGCCGCTACTTCATTCTCGACAGCATGGCACTCGAGACGGTCGGGAGAATTTCATTTCACGGGAGCGCAAGGCCGGATCTCATCGAGATCCTGCCTGGGATTCTCGCACCGAAGATGATTCGTCAGATCTGCGACACGGCGCGTCTTCCCGTCATCTGCGGCGGGCTGATCAAGGACAGGGAGGACACGATGAATGCCTTAAAGAGCGGTGCCTCCGCGATCTCGACGACGAGTGAGAATGTGTGGTTCATGTAGGCGGTGAACGGATGAAAGGAGAGAGCGCATGGCAAAGTATGTAATGGCACTTGATGCCGGGACGACCAGCAGCAGATGCATCCTGTTTGACAGGCAGGGAAATATCTGCAGCATGGCACAGAAGGAATTCACACAGTATTTTCCGCACCCGGGGTGGGTTGAGCACGACGCAAATGAGATCTGGCAGACTCAGCTGAATGTTGCGCGGCAGGCGATGACGAATATTGAGGCGAAGTATGAGGACATCGCGGCGATCGGCATCACAAACCAGCGCGAGACGACGATCCTCTGGGACAGAAGGACAGGGCAGCCGATCAGTCACGCCATTGTGTGGCAGTGCCGCCGCACAGCTGATTTTACGGAAAATCTGAAAATGAACATGCCGGGCGTGGTCGATACGTTCCGGAAGAAGACAGGACTCGTGATTGACCCCTATTTTTCGGGGACGAAGATCCGGTGGCTGCTCGACCACGTCGACGGCGCGCGGGAGCTTGCGGAAAAGGGCGAGCTGGCTTTCGGGACCGTCGACAGCTGGCTCATTTACAAGCTGACAAAGGGCCGCGTCCATGTGACGGATTATTCGAACGCGTCCCGCACACTGCTCTTTAATATCAATACGCTCGAGTGGGACGAGGAGCTCTGTCAGATTCTCGATATTCCGATGAGCATTCTGCCGGAGGCGAAGCCGTCGAGCTGCATCTACGGCGAGGCGGACCCGGAATTCTTCGGAGGCCCGGTCCTCATCGCAGGAGCGGCGGGAGACCAGCAGGCGGCCCTCTTCGGGCAGACCTGCTTTCACCCGGGCGAGGCGAAGAACACGTACGGGACGGGATGCTTCATGCTGATGAATGTCGGCGAGAAGCCGGTATTTTCCGAAAACGGGCTTCTGACGACAATCGCGTGGGGGCTCGACGGGAAGGTTGAGTACGCGCTCGAGGGTTCTGTCTACGTCGCCGGTGCCGCGATCCAGTGGCTGCGCGATGAGATGAGGCTGATCGATTCGTCTCCGGATTCGGAGTATTTTGCGACGAGAGTCGAGAATACGAACGGATGCTATGTGGTCCCTGCATTTACGGGACTCGGCGCCCCGTACTGGGACCCGTACGCGCGCGGCGCGATCACGGGACTGACGCGCGGCGTGAACAAGTACCACATTATCCGCGCGACGCTTGAGTCGCTCGCGTTCCAGACAAGCGATGTCCTGCGCGCGATGGAGCTAGATTCGGGCATCCACATGTCGGCGCTCAAGGTCGACGGCGGCGCGTGCCGCAATAATTTCCTGATGCAGTTCCAGGCGGACATCATCAACACGCCGGTCAGGAGACCGGAGTGCGTGGAGACGACGGCGATGGGCGCGTCCTATCTGGCGGGCCTTGCGGTCGGCTTCTGGGGAAGCAAGGAGGATGTCGTCCGGAACTGGTCGATCGACCGGGAATTTATGCCGATGATGGGTGATGAGGAGCGCGCAAAGGAGCTGGCAGGCTGGCACCAGGCGGTCGAGTCGACCCGCGGCTGGGCCAAGGGCTGCTCCTGAAGCCAGATACAAATGAACAGAGTAAGCCGGGAGAAATGGAGTCAGGCGTCAGGGTGCCGGAGAGGTGCCCTGGTCAGCCTGACTTTTAATTATTCAGCACCCCTCGGAGAATTGAGAAAGATGAAGGGAGAGCTTGCTCGTCCGAAATCTTTCCCGATTCTCCGAGGGGCGGACAAGCGGTGAAACCGCTCTGTCCGCCCACAACGAGGAACGCGAAGCGTTCCGAGTTTGAGGGGTGCTGATCAATGAATGCGAATGCCGGTAGGATTGCGGGAGCTGCGAAGCAGCGGAGCAATCCGTCGGGACTTATTCAATGGTCAGTGTCCCGGTCGCAGTGCACAGGACTTACCTGAAGAACAGGAGGAAATGTAAATGTATGATGTTGTCATTATAGGCGGAGGTGTCACGGGCGCGGCTGTCGCGCGGGAGCTCTCGAAATACAGGCTGAATATCTGCGTGATCGAGAAAGGCGAGGACGTCTGCAGCGGGACGTCGAAGGCCAACAGTGCGATTATCCACGCGGGCTTTGACGCGAAGGAAGGAAGCTTGATGGCGAAAATGAATGTCCGCGGCAACGCGATGATGGATGAGCTTGCGCGCGACCTTGACATTCCGTTCCGCCGCAACGGAGCGATGGTCGTCTGCGTGGATCCGGCTGAGAAGGACGGACTCAGGACGCTGTATGACCGCGGCATCGCAAACCACGTGCCGGGACTCCGGATCCTTGACCGGGAGAAGGCGCTTGCGATGGAACCGAACCTCTCGGACAACACGGTCGCCGCGCTCTACGCGCCGACCAGCGGCATCATCTGTCCGTTCATTCTGACGATCGCGATGGCGGAGCAGGCATATGTGAACGGAGTCGATTTTCATTTTAATACGGAGGCGGAAGACATCCGGAAGGAGAACGGCATCTTCCTGATCCGAACAGGGAACGGCGTTTACCGGACGCGCTGCGTCGTCAATGCGGCGGGCGTCTACGCGGACAGGTTCCACAACATGGTGAGCAAAAGGAAGATCCACATCACGCCGCGAAGAGGCGACTACTGTCTCCTCGATAAGTCCGCAGGCAATCTTGTCAGCCACACGATCTTTCCGCAGCCGACAAAGCTTGGCAAGGGCGTCCTCGTCACGCCGACCGTTCACGGGAATCTTCTCATCGGTCCGACGGCTGAGGACATCGACGACCGCGAGGGCACGAATACGACGGCGGAGGGGCTTCAGGAGGTCATCCGGAAGGCCGGACAGCATGTGAAAAACATTCCGATGCGCGAGGTGATTACATCATTTGCGGGGCTCAGAGCGCATGAGGACGGCCACGAATTCATTCTCGGTGAGCCGGAGGATGCCCCGGGCTTCGTCGACTGCGCGGGCATTGAGTCGCCGGGACTCTCGTCGAGTCCTGCGATCGGCGAGTACATCGGAAATCTGGTCCGCGACATGCTTCATGCCGACGAGAAGGAGAACTGGATAGCGCAGAGAAAGGGAATCCTTCATCCGGCTGACCTCTCATTTGAAGAGAGAAATGAGCTGATCCGCCGCGAGCCGGCGTACGGGAGAATCATCTGCCGCTGCGAATCCGTGACGGAGGGAGAGATCCTCGACGCGATCCGGAGGCCGCTCGGCGCCCGCTCACTCGACGGAATCAAGCGGCGCACAAGAGCCGGCATGGGACGCTGCCAGGCCGGCTTCTGCTCGCCGAGAGTCATGGAAATTCTGCACAGAGAGCTTGGAATCCCGTATGAGCAGCTCACAAAATGCGGCGGGGAATCGAAGCTTGTCATGGGACGCACGAAGGAGGATGAACGATGAACGGATCCGCAGCAGTGAGGCAGGAAGAGCATATGGAGACGATTGATATCGTGATTATCGGCGGCGGTCCCGCCGGGCTGGCGGCGGCCGTTGCCGCGAAGAAGAACGGGGCAGGGAGCATTCTGATTCTCGAGCGCGACTCCGAGCTGGGAGGCATTCTGAACCAGTGCATCCACAACGGCTTCGGCCTGCACACCTTTCACGAGGAGCTGACAGGGCCGGAGTACGCGGACCGGTTCATCCGGCAGGTCCTCGATCTCGGCATTCCGTATAAGCTGGACACGATGGTCCTTGATATCACGAAGGACAGGGTCGTGACGGCGATGAACCGGACGGACGGCCTGTTTCAGGTCCGCGCGGGGGCTGTCATTCTGGCGATGGGCTGCCGGGAGCGTCCGCGCGGCGCCTTGAATATCCCGGGCTTTCGGCCGGCAGGCATTTACAGCGCAGGCACGGCGCAGAGACTGGTCAATATCGAGGGCTATATGCCGGGGCGCGAGGTCGTCATTCTCGGCTCAGGCGATATCGGACTCATTATGGCGCGCCGCATGACGCTCGAGGGAGCGGACGTGAAGGTTGTCGCGGAGATTATGCCTTATTCGGGAGGCCTCAAGCGAAACATCGTGCAGTGTCTCGATGACTTCGGCATTCCGCTGAAGCTGTCCCACACCGTCGTCAATATCGAGGGAAGGGAGCGCGTCTCGGCGGTCACGATCGCCGCGGTCGATGAGCACATGAAGCCGATTCCGGGAACGGAGGAGCGCTATCGGTGCGACACGCTTCTTCTTTCGACCGGCCTTATTCCGGAAAATGAACTGTCCCGCGGCATGGGCATTCATCTCAGCTCCGTCACGAAGGGGCCGGAGGTCAATGACATGCTCGAGACAAATATCCCCGGCGTCTTTGCCTGCGGCAACGTCCTCCATGTCCACGATCTCGTGGACTTTGTCTCAGAGGAGGCGGAGCGGGCCGGCGCGTGTGCGGCGGCATATGTGAAGGGCAGTGTCCCTCCGGCAGAGGGGCCGGATATCCCGCTTATTGCGGAGGGCGGCGTGCGCTACACCGTTCCGTGCACGGTCAATACGGGAAGAATGGATGATTTACTGACCGTCCGCTTCCGCGTAGGGGCCGTCTACAAGAAGGCCTTTGTCAGCGTCTACCTGAATGACGAGAGGATTCTTCACAGGCAGAAGAAGATTATGGCGCCCGGCGAGATGGAGCAGGTCATTTTGCAGAAGAAGCAGCTCCTCGCGGTGCCGGACCTGAAGACGATCACAGTGAAGATTGAGAGCGAGTAATGAGTCTGACTGATCAACCGATGACGCTTGATTGTGTGCGCGCCGGGGAAGTGCGGAAATGGAGGAAACTATGGAAAAACGGAATCTGACCTGTATCGGCTGCCCGATGGGCTGCCAGATCACAGTGGAATTCGATGGGGAAAATATAAGCAGTGTGACGGGCAACAGCTGCGCGGTCGGTGACAAGTATGCGCGCAAGGAGGTGACGCATCCCGAGCGGACGGTCACATCGACCGTCGTCGTGACCGGCGGCGACAGAGAGCGTCTGTCCGTCAAGACGAAGGGGAACATCCCGAAGGACCTGATCTTTGACTGCATGCGGGAAATAAACCGCACGAGCGTCAGCGCGCCGGTCAGGATCGGTGATGTTGTGATCCACGACGTGTGCGGGACGGGTGTGGACGTTGTCGCCACGAGAAATGTCGGAAAGGCTGGGTGAGCCTTGCACCCTGCAGCTTAAAAACGGATTGCTGTTCACACCTATCAGACTCCGGTGAGCGCATGCGACTCCGGATACGTGTGAAAAGTGATGTGCCGGGAGGGCCTGCCGCGTATTGCGGCGGGCCCTCTTGTGGTATAATTTTAACTATTAAGCACCCCTCGGAAAACTGATGAAATCCGGATGGAGAGCTTGCTCGCCGGACGGTTTCATCAGTTTTCCGAGTCTGGGGCGCTGAATAGTTACTAAAATTTTAGAATCGCATAATACTTTTTCACTAACCTCTGCGCTATACTCTTCTGAGCCGCAGGCTCTGCTGTGATGAGATATGCTGCCGCAGGAAGCGGAGAGGCAGGCGCGGCTGTTCCTGAGATCCCGGATCCGTAAGCAGAAAGGAGACCTATGGACGGAAGAAGAAAAGAAAAAGAACAGGAACCGGTCATTGAAAAGAATGAAAAGAAAAAGAAGCGCCATCCCTTTTTGAAGGCGCTGGGAATTTTTCTTCTCATTTTTCTTCTTGCGGGCGTTTCATTTGTTATCTACTGCGTGATGAAGGCGCCGGATATCTCGGTTCTTGATGCGAGGCCGCAGAATTACCGGTCGACGGTCCTCGATGACAGCGGAAATGTTGTGCTCACGCTGTCCGGCGAGTCCTCGAACCGCGTCTACGTCAGTCTCGATCAGGTCCCGGACGACCTCGAGCACGCATTTATCGCGGTGGAGGACAGCCGGTTCTACGAGCACCACGGCATCGATCTCTATGGAATCGCGAGGGCATTTGTCAAGGGAGTCACGACGGGAGATTTCTCGCAGGGCGCAAGCACGATCACGCAGCAGCTTCTGAAGAATAACGTCTTCACGGACTGGACAGACGAGCAGACCTTTCTCGACAAGCTGGAGCGGAAGATCCAGGAGCAGTACCTCGCGATCCGGCTCGAGAATACGGTCGATAAGAGCTGGATTCTCGAAAATTATCTGAATACGATCAATCTGGGCGGCGGAAACTGGGGCGTTGAGACGGCGGCGAAGTACTATTTTGGCAAGGACGTATCTGAGCTCGATCTCGCGGAGTGCGCGTGTCTTGCGGCGATCACGAAGAATCCGACTGCCTACAATCCGCTGAAGAACCCTGAGAAAAATGCAGAGCGACGGCTTATCGTTCTGAAGGACATGCTCGATCAGGGCTACATCACGGTGGATGAGTACAATGCCGCGGGCGCTGAGGACGTCTACTCGGAGATTCAGAGCGTAGGCGGAGCCTCTGATTCCACGCAGATCACGGACTATTTTCAGGACACGCTGATCTACGAGCTGATCGATGACCTCGAGTCGTCGACGGGCTGCACGGAGGCGGAGGCGTGGAACAAGATCTACAAGGGCGGTCTCACAATCTACTCGACGGAGAGCAGTCTTATTCAGCAGACGGCGGACTCAGTCATCAACGATGACGAATATTATATCAACGACGCGCAGTCCTCGATGGTCATCATTGACAATGAGACAGGAGCTGTCAAGGCATTGATCGGCGGGCGCGGGGAGAAGACGGCAAGTCTCATCTACAACCGCGCGACGACGGAGACGCGTCAGCCCGGATCCACGATCAAGGTGATCGGGGAGTATGCGGCTGCGCTCGATGCCGGCGACATTACGCTTGCGACGACCTTTGATGACGCGCCGTACACTTACTCAGATGGAACTGCCGTCGTCAATTCCGACGGTCTCTACAAGGGTGAGACGACGGTGCGGGACGCGATCGCAGAATCAAGAAATATCGTCGCGCTGAAGGTCTTTCAGCAGGCCGGCATCGACTCGGTGTGGAACATGCTGAAGAAATTCGGCATCGATACGCTCACCGACTCGGACAAGGTCGAGGCGCTCGCGCTCGGCGGCACGTCGGGAGGCGTGACCAATCTTGAAATGACGGCGGCCTACAGCGCCCTGAGCCGCGGAGGAGCGTATATCAAGCCGTACTACTATACAAAGGTCGTTGATCACGACGGAAATACGATTCTCGAGCACGATGCGGATGAGACCCGCGTCGTCAAGGAATCCACGGCAAAGCTCCTGACATCGGCGATGGAGAGCGTCATGACGGATGGAACCGGAACGGATGCCGCATTTTCCGGGCAGGAGCTCGCGGGAAAGTCGGGTACGACATCAAACGTCACGGACGCGTGGTTCGTCGGCTTTTCTTCCTACTATACCTGCGGCGTCTGGGGAGGCTATGATGACCGCTCCTCTCAGGAGAGCAGCTCCTACACACACAGCCTGTGGCGCGCCGTGATGGAACAGATCCATTCGCCGCTCGGCGAGTCGACGCTTGATGACGCGGACAATATGGACAGCGCGAAAATCTGCATAAAATCAGGAAAGCTCGCGGTCGACGGCGTCTGTGATGACACCCTGCAGGGCGATATGACGCGGACAGAGTATTTTGCATCGGGAACCGAGCCGACAGAGGACTGCGATATCCACGAGAAGGTCAGCATCTGCAAAGAGTCCGGACAGATCGCGACACAGTACTGCCCGTCGACAGAGGACCGCGTCTACCTGAAGCAGGGAACAGACGGGACAGAAGACGAGGCCTACGTCATGCCGACCGACCTCGGGACATGCACGCTTCACACAAAGCCGACACACTGGTGGGACAACCTCTTCGGAGGCGGAAGCACAGACAGCACCGCGGAGAACTCATCGAGCCAGAGTAAAAAATCCGGAACCGCGGACAATACGGAAAAATCCGCGGATAACGGAACAACCTATAACGATAATGAAACGAATAAAAATGATAACGATGAGAACACGAACGGAAAGGAAGGTAAAACCGAAGATAATACTACTAATAATACCGGCAACTGGTGGAATTGGCTGAACTAAGATCATATATTTTGAGGACATCGCAGATGTGCCGGCGGATTTCGTACGCACGTTGTCATTCACACGCTATCAAACCTTGGTAAGCGGTCAGCGATATCAGGAGCAGTGAGGGCGTTATACGGAGGAGTCCGAAGATCACCCCGAGGAGCTGTAAGCGACGAGGGGAAGCTGAGGAGGACGGAGTCTGCCCGATACTGCCCTGATATTCGCGACCGCATGCGACTTGGATGCGTGTGTATACATCGGATTCCGCCGGCACGTCCACCCCACAGACACAAAGCGAGGGGGCTGTGAAATCACAGCCCCCTCGCTCTCTCTTTATTTTATCCGAGTCTCGAATAAATCTCGCTCTTCTTTTTCCCGTATTCCTCCTCGGTCAGGATGCCGAGGTTCTTCAGGTCCTTCAGCTCGCCGAGCGCTCTCTCGGCAGCGGTCCTTGAAAGGTAGCTCTCCTCGTCAGGGCCGGCCGCATTTCCGGCAGGCTTTGCGGACGTATCGATGCTCGCGCCCTCGTGTCCCTGGGTCTCATTTTCAACGACGTCGTCAAGCTCATCGTCCGTCATCTCCGCGGGGACCTCGTCCGGGTCCTCCGGCTTTGTATCGCCGCTGTAGCCCTTCTTTTCCTCCCAGGAGCCGCGGCGCTTCGCTGCCTTGGCGAGTGCGCGCTCGTTGATCTTCGCGTCAATTTTGTTCTGGCGGACGGTCACGATCAGGTAGCGCAGGAACCGGAAGATTCCGATGATCAGGATCACGAAAACCGATACCCACATCTGCTCGTAGGTCTGCGTGAAATATCCGACGACGCCGGCGATGACGGCCGCGAGCACGATCAGCTCCCGCAGGATGTGCGTTACCTTATTTGACAGCAGAAGAACAATCAGAAAAATGATGAGCCCGATGACTGTGTACAGCTGGTGCTTGTTGAAGAAATCAAGACAGTACTGCGGCACATTTTCAATCGAGTTCAGAATATGTGTGACCACAACAGGCATATAATCCACTCCTTTATCCTGCCGGCAGTGCGGAACGCACCTTACGGCGGAAATTGTTACAATTTGTTTACGCAATATCATAACATACTCCCCTGAGAAAATCTACCCAAACGCGTTTTCTTATGCTAAGATTAAGCGGAGTAAGTGTTAGGAGGAGATTACAATGGGAGAAACGAACAGTCGGTCCGCGGCCTCTGAGGAAGAGAAGGCTGCACCGGTTTCGCGGAATTTTATTGAGGAAATGATTGACAAGGATCTTGCGGAGGGAAGATACAAGGAAGTCTGCACCAGATTTCCCCCGGAGCCGAACGGCTACCTTCACATCGGCCACGCGAAATCGATTCTCTTGAATTACGGTATCGCAAAGGAATACGGCGGAAAGTTCCATCTCCGCTTCGATGATACAAATCCGACAAAGGAAAAGAATGAATTTGTCGAGTCGATCGAGCGCGATGTCGCATGGCTCGGCGCAAAGCACGACGGCCCGGTGCTGTTTGCATCGAACTATTTTGATACCATGTACGAGAAGGCCGTTCTTCTTATTAAGAAAGGCCTTGCCTATGTGTCGGACCTCTCCGCAGATGAGATCCGTGAATACCGCGGAACACTGACGGAGCCGGGACGCGAGGATCCGGGCAGAAACCGCAGCGTCGAGGAGAACCTCACGCTCTTCACGGAAATGAAGGACGGCAAATTTGCCGACGGTGAGAAGGTCCTCCGCGCGAAGATCGATATGGCCTCGTCCAACATCAATATGCGTGATCCTGTCATTTACCGGATCGCTCATCTGACCCATCAGAACACAGGAGATAAGTGGTGCATTTACCCGATGTACGATTTCGCGCATCCGATCGAGGACGCGATCGAGGGCATCACGCACTCGCTCTGCACGCTTGAGTTCGAGGACCACCGTCCGCTGTACAACTGGGTCGTTGAGAATACGGACTGGGAGAACCCGCCGAGACAGATCGAGTTCGCGAAAATGTATTTGAACAACGTCGTGACGGGCAAGCGCTACATCAAGAAGCTCGTTCAGGACGGCATTGTGGACGGCTGGGATGATCCGCGTCTTGTCAGCATCGCAGGCCTTCGCCGCCGCGGCTACACGCCGGAGTCGATCAAGATGTTCGTCGAGCTCTCCGGTATTTCGAAGGCCAACTCCGTCTCGGATCCGGCCATGCTCGAGTACTGCATCCGCGAGGACCTGAAAATGAAGCGCCCGCGCATGATGGCTGTCCTTCATCCGCTTAAGCTCATCATCGATAATTATCCGGAGGGACAGACGGAGATGCTCGACGCGGACAACAACCTCGAGAATCCGGAGCTCGGCAAGAGACAGATCCCGTTTGAGCGCGAGCTCTATATCAACGAGGACGATTTCATGGAGAACCCGGTCCCGAAGTACAAGAGACTGTATCCGGGAAATGAGGTCCGCCTCATGCACGCGTACTTTGTGAAGTGCGTCGGCTGCGACAAGGATGAAAACGGCCATGTGACGGCAGTCCATGTCACCTATGATCCGGAGACCAAGGCCGGCACAGGCTTCACGGGCCGCAAGGTCAAGGGCACCATCCACTGGGTCCCGGCGAAGGAGTCCTTCCGCGCGACCGTCCGCCTCTATAATTCGCTGATCGATCCGGATAAGAGCGTCTACAACGAGGACGGGTCACTCAACATCAACCCGAATTCTGTCGAGATCATCGATAACGCGATGCTGGAGCCGGCTCTGAAGGACGCGAAGGCATATGATTCCTTCCAGTTCGTCCGCGACGGCTACTACTGTGTCGACTGCAAGGATTCAAAGGAAGGTGCGCCGGTATTTAACCGCATTGTCACGTTGAAATCCTCCTTCAAGCTTCCGAAGAAGCAGTAACTGCCGGACAGCTCATGCACGCGCCATTTTTTCGGAAAGGATGACGCTGCATGTGATGTTAACCTGAAGCACTGAGAAGGAGGAAAGACACAACAACATGATTCGTGCGTGTATATTTGATCTTGATGGAACGATTCTGTATACTCTGGACGCGATTGCGCTCGCGGGGAACCGGATGCTGGAGGAGCTTGGGTTTCCGGCGCAGCCGGTGGATGACTACCGCTATTACTGCGGGGACGGGTCCGACAACCTGGTGAGAAGATGCCTGAAGAAGGTCGGCGGCGACACAGAGGACAATCTCGATGCGGGCTATATTCTGAACAGAAAGTTTCTGGCGGAGAAGCCGAACTACCATGTTCACCCGTATGAGGGAATGGAGCAGACACTGAGGACACTGAAGGCGCAGGGAATCCGGATCGCCGTCGTCTCCAACAAGCCGGATGACTCGGCGCAGCTGACCGTCCATGCCCAGTATGGCGATCTTTTCGATCACGTGCAGGGACAGGGACACGGCGTCCCGATCAAGCCGGACCCGACGGGTGCCCTCCGCACGGCGGAGCTGCTCGGCGTGAGCCCGTCGGAATGCCTGTATTTCGGAGATACGTGGACGGACATGAAGACAGGACGCAACGCGGGCATGCACACGATCGGCGTTCTCTGGGGCTACCGCGACAGGAAGGAGCTCGAGGAGAACGGAGCTGAGCGGATTATCGAAAAGCCGGATGAAATTCCGGGTCTTGTGAAGGAGAACTGGAACTGACACAGTCACACGCATTAAGAGTGGGGGATGCATGATCAAAGTAATAGCAAGCGACATGGACGGAACGCTGATTCCGCACTACGGTGACGGAGTCCCGGAGGAAATGTTTCAGATGATCCGGAAGTTCCGGGAGCACGGCATACAGTTCATGGCGGCGAGCGGCCGTCAGCACGCAAACCTGCAGTATATGTTCAAGCCGGTCAGAGATGAGATCGATTACCTGTGTGAGAACGGCTGCCTCGTCTTCCACGACGGAAAGCTGGTCCACCAGGAGATTATGCCGGAGGATGCGGCGCTTGATCTTCTCTCTGCATTTGACGACAAGAGGGAATACGAGGTCCTTGTCTCCGGCGTGGATACGAGCTATGTCTACGCGACGTCTGAAAAATTCGGAAACTTCTGCCGTGACGTGGTCCACAACCATGTCACCTTTGTGCCGACCATTCACGACATCCCGGAGCCGTATTTCAAGATATCCGGCTGGTGCTCCGATGAGAAGCACGCCCTGCAGGAGGTGACCTACTGGGACCGCCTGTTCGGAGATCTCTTCACGGTCGTCTACAGCGGAAACGGCTGGGTCGACTTTTCGCCGAAGGGGGTCACCAAGGGCAGCGCGATCACCTGGTATATGAATGAATACGGGATCGGCAAGGATGAGGTCATGGCCTTCGGCGATAATTACAATGACGAGGACATGCTGAACAATGTCGGATTCAGCTACGCGATGAAAAGCGCGCCGGAGGAGATCCGGGACTTCTGCTATGGAACGACAGACAATGTGGTTGCGACGCTGAAGGATGCTTTTAAAGATATCCTGTAATACAACTGTGTTTTTGACTTGGAGGAATGACTATGGATTATACCGACGAGTGTCTGGACTATTTTCTGGCTCATCAGGACCAGATGTTTGACGAACCTGTTGCGGATTCCCGCGAGGAGGCGGAGGCGTTTCTGGAGGACTGCATGGCGCAGGTCCTGCCGTCCCTCAAGGCTGCCCGTAAGTTTCTGGATGAGTCAGGAATGGATGTGACGGGAATGACCGATGATGAGGTTGAGGACCAGGCTGAGGTATTTCCGCTTCCGGACGGAACCTATCTGATTGTGGAGGGATAAATGCTTAGACAGATTGCTATTTTTGCTGAAAACACAAAGGGCGCGATGCAGAAGGTGACGCAGGTGCTCGATGACGCAGAGGTGAATATCATTTCTCTGGTGACAAATGACAGCGCCGAGTACGGGATCGTCCGTATGATCGTCGACAAGACTGATGTGGCCGTCGACGCATTTAAGCGCGCCGGCTATCTGTGCCGGACCGACGTCGTCATCGGCGCGTATGTCGAGGACACGAACGGCGGCCTCAATAAGCTCTTAAAGGCGCTCCGGACGAGCAACGTCAACGTCGACTACATCTACACGTCATTTGACAGAAATGTAGGAAAGCCGATCATTATTCTGCACGCGGGCTCCCTGAGCGCCGTCGAGAACAGCATCAGGAGCAAGGGCTTTACGGTCGCGGACATGTGACGCGCCTCAAGAAGGAGAGGATTTATGTCTGAAAATGAAGAAGCACGCACGCCGGACCTTGGCAACCCGAGGCGGCCGGAGGGAGCTGCGGGGGCGAAGATGCTCGACCGCATGAATGAGAGCCACTACGCGATGACCGGGTGGGCCCTTGATTTCCTTGATATCCGGCCGGGCGACCGTCTGCTCGATATCGGGTGCGGCGGAGGCATGACCTTAAACCGCATCGCGGGCCGGATCACGGAGGGCCATCTCGACGGCATTGACTACTCGGAGGTTTCCGTCAGGAAATCATCGGACCTCAATCGGGAGTGGATCGAACAGGGAAGAATGACCATCAGCGAGGGATCGGTCGAGGCGCTCCCGTTTGCGGATGAGACATTTGACAAGATCATCACGGTCGAGAGCTTTTATTTCTGGCCGGACCCGGGCGAAAACCTGAAGGAGGTCCGCCGCGTCCTGAAGAAGAACGGCCATTTCCTGCTGGTTGCGGAGACCTACGACAATCCTGCGATGAGCGACCGCGAGCGGGAGAATGTCGCGATGTACCATCTGTTTAATCCGACGAAGGAAAAATTTGAGGAGCTGTTTGAGAAAGCAGGCTTTAAAAACATACAGATCCACACAAAGAATGGTGAGGAATGGATCTGCGTGGACGGCACGCGTCTTTGAATGCGCGTGACGGAATATGCCCGTTTGTCCGGATAAATGATGAAGTAATCAGTACCCCAGGTAATTATTCAGCATTCCAGACTCGGAACGCTTCGCGTTCCTCGTTGTGGGCGGACAGAGCGGCTTCGCCGCTTGGCCGCCCTTTGAAAAACTTCTGAAATCGTCCGGCGAGCAAGCTCTCCGTCCGGATTTCATCAGTTTTTCAAGGGGTGCTGAATAATGACAAAAAAAAGGACAGCTGTCTATGAGGGGTGGCAGCTGTCCTCCGCCGGATAATCCGACTTGGAAAAAGTCTGTGCAATCAAGCACAAAACCTATTATATAGGTGGGGTGTCTGAAAGTAAAGGGGGGGGGTAGAAAATTCATCAATTGTTCACAAATGATTGGTGAATCCCCAGAAATTTTGTGAGTATTTACAAAAGCAGGCATTTTCTGCCTGAGAGACGGAGATAAGATGGAACAGCGTGCAGACGTAATTTTAAAGAGAGGCGGCGGACGGCTGCTCAAGTCAGGCGGCGCCTGGGTATTTGACAACGAGATCGCGGACGTGAAGGGACTCTATATGAACGGCGACCTGGTCCGCGTGACTGATTTTGACGGATATCCGCTCGGCATCGGGTTCATCAACAGAAATTCGAAGATCCGTGTGCGGATGCTGACAAGAAATGCAGACGAGGTCATTGATTCGGAATTCTTCAGAAAAAGAATCCGCGCCGCGTGGGAGTACCGGAAGAAGGTCACGGACACCTCCTCCTGCCGTGTGATCTTCGGCGAGGCGGATGACCTTCCCGGAATTACAATCGACAAGTACGAGGACGTTCTCGTCGTCGAGTCACTGGCCCTTGGCATGGACCGGAGAAAAGAGGAGATTGTCGACATTCTGAAGGAGGTGCTCGCGGAGGATGGAATCAGGATCCGCGGTGTCTATGAGCGGAGCGACGCGAAGGAGCGCCTCAAGGAGGGTATGGAGCGGAAGAAGGGCTTCATCGGGCCGGAGTTTGACACAAATGTCCGGATCACGGAGAATGGCGTGAAGTATATCGTCGACGTGAAGGACGGCCAGAAGACCGGCTTCTTCCTCGACCAGAAATACAATCGGAAGGCCATTCAGAGCCTTTGCAGAGGGGCCGATGTGCTCGACTGCTTCACGCACACGGGGTCCTTCGGACTGAATGCGGCCCTCGCGGGAGCAAGTCATGTGACAAGTGTCGATGCGTCGCAGAGCGCGATCGATATGGCTTTGAAAAATGCAGAGCTGAATGGCTTTAACGTGCCGTCCGATATCGGGGGAGGCCGCTATGCCGGCGCAGTCGCTGGTGCGGACGGAACTATTGTGACTCCGGAGAACGGCTCTCCGCGTGTTCAGTATCTCGTTGCCGATGTGCTCGAGCTGCTCCCGAAGCTGGTTGCGGCCGGAAAGCAGTATGATGTCGTGATTCTCGACCCGCCTGCCTTCGCGAAGGCAAAGGCCAGCGTGCGGAATGCGACGAAGGGATACCGAGAGATCAACACGGCCGGCATGAAACTCGTGAAGAAGGGCGGGTTCCTTGCGACCTGCAGCTGTTCTCATTTTATGACGAGAGAGCTGTTTGAGCAGATGCTCCGGCAGTCCGCGAGGGATGCGCACGTCCGGGTGCGCCAGGTTGAGGCGCGTTCGCAGGCGCCGGACCACCCGATCCTCTGGACGGCAGCCGAGTCGGACTATCTGAAGTTCTATATTTTACAGGTCGTCTGATCGTCACTCCGTCGTTACGCGGCGGTTCGTCGACTGACCGGTGACGCGGAGGCCGCGCAGCGAGTCGATGAATTTGTAGAGCTGTGAGTAGCCGTAGAGCTTGACGTTGAAGTTCTTGTGCTTGCGGCGGATTTCCTGGCCGAGCGTTGAGAGCGCGATCCCCTTCTTGCCGTGCTCTTTGACGATTTTCCGGATGTCATTGATCAGCTCGTCGTCCTCGGACTTGCCTTCCTTGAGGCTGACCGTGATGGCGTTGTTCTTTCCCTTCTCGACAACGATGCCGTCCATGTCTGCGAGGAACTTGGAGAGCTGGCTGTAGCCGAACGTGCGGATGTCGAAATCCGGATACTTGCTCTGCAGGCGGCTGCCGATCTCGCCGGGGCCTGTCGTCCTGCCGTTGTTGTCATTTTTCGTGATGATGTTGATGATGTCGGACTCAATCGCGTCCTTGGTCATCGAGCTTGTCGCCTCTTCATTTTCGAGGAGATTCTCAAGCTCGGTGAAGACCGTACAGGCCGCGCGGAAGGAGTCCGGCGTCTTTTTTTCGCCCATGCCGATGACCATCTTGCCGGATTCGCGAAGTCTCGAGGCGAGGCGCGTGAAATCGCTGTCTGAGCTCACGATACAGAAGCCGTCGACGTTGGCGGTGTAGAGGAGGTCCATCGCGTCGATGATGAGCGCGGAGTCGGTCGCATTTTTGCCGGTTGTGTTTGAGAACTGCTGGACCGGGATGATCGATTTCTCGAGCAGCTTCTGGCTCCAGCGGGCATTTGCGGACGTCGTGAAGTCGCCGTAGATCCGGCGGTATGTGATGGTGCCATATTGAGAGAGCTCATCGAAGATCCCGTTCAGATATTTGGACGAGACGTTGTCTGAGTCGATGAGCAGTGCGATTTTCTTGTCTTCTTCCATAAGGATGCAGTTTTCCCTTCCTTTCATTACTTAAAGCGCGATGCCGTTCATTTCAAGGAGCTTTCGCGCGCTCTCGACGGAGTCGGTGCCCTCCCGGTTCTTGACCGGGGCGAACTCGCGCTCCCGCTCGACCTCGAACGGAAGGCAGCCGGGCAGCTCGTGCACCATGTCGAGAATAAAATATTCGAATTTCCAGCCATTTTCCTTGTCCGGCCGGATGGTCTGCCCGTCTTCGCCGACATATGGGATCTTCTTGTGCGCGAAATGAACGGGCATTTTTTCATTCATGACCTTCTCGAGGTCTGCGACGCGGAACATGTAGTTGAGGATGACGCCGAAGCCGTAGGCGAGGCTTCCGTCTGCATTTTTCTCGGTGCGCATCGCGTCTGTCATCTCGATGTATTCGACGACGGACGGCTTGCCGTCCTCGAGGCACATGACGCCGACCTTCTCATCCGGATTTGCCTTGCGGACAACCTTGGAGCCGCAGGCGCTCCCCGTCTCGATGACTGCCCCGAGAAATGCGGGGTCCGCGATGCTTTGCAGGACGTTGTCGACGGCAAAGACGTTTAGATAGGTGACGCCTAAAGTATGAAGCAGGTTTACATATCCGGCGTCTGCCATGGAGAGGAACCATCCACCGTTTCCGTTCGGGGAGACCGCGATGCGGGACGGGGTCTCGAGAAGGACATGGCCGTTTTCGTCGACGGCCGGCGCCATCGACTGCGTGAAGAAATGGATGTGGTCCTTGTCGTAGCCGAAGTACTGATGCTCCCTGAGGAAGGTGCGCGTCTCTGCGTCGTTCCGCTCACTCGTCATGATGAAGAGGTGGATCCAGGTGTTGGCCGCCTCGACGACGCGCAGGAGATTCTCGATCAGTCTCTGGAAAATGAACACATCTTTTGTGATGCCGATATTGAAGGCGCCCTTCGGTCCCGTGATGCCGAGGCGCGTCCCCATGCCGCCTGCAAGAAGGACAGCCGCGAGCTTTCCGGAGCGGATTGCGTCGAAGCCGGTCTTCCGGAAATCCATCCGGCGCTCCTTAATTTCAGAGAGCGTCATTGCGGGAATCGGCGTGATATGTCCGCGCTTTATCTCGCGGTCCTTTTCGTGAAATGCATTTAAATAGGAAAAGTCAGTCCGGCTGATCTGCTCCAGAAGAGATGCGCGGTCCTTCTCGTCAAGTGTGTCATAGAAACGGAGAAGCTGTGTCTCTCCGATGTCAGAGAGGCGGGCATAGGCTTCGCGATAGGTCATGTGTATTCGGGCGGCCGCGATGGTATGCTCCGTGCCGGCGGGCAGGACGGCCGTCTTCCTCCTTTCGATAAGGTAGTCGAAATCGTTCAGCACCTGGACTCGGAACGCTTCGCGTTCCTCGTTGTGCTGCGTAATCAGCATCCGGATTCGGAACGCTTTGCGTTCCTCGTTGTGCTGCATAATCAGCACCCAGACTCGGAACGCTTCGCGTTCCTCGTTGTGCTGCGTAATCAGCATCCGGATTCGGAACGCTTTGCGTTCCTCGTTGTGGGCGGACAGAGCGGCTTCGCCGCTTGTCCGCCCCTCAGAAAACTTTTGAAATCGTCCGGCGAGCAAGCTCTCCGTCCGGATTTCAGAAGTTTTCTGAGGGGTGCTGATTAATAACAAGTTTTCTGAGGGGTGCTGATTAATTACAGTTTACATCGGATCGGGCGGAAAGACAAGAAAGCGGCTGACGCGCTCCTCCATTACGGATGCCACCGTTACTGTTCACACCGTATGTACAGTTGGATGCCATCGCGAATATCAATACGTTGTCGGGCACGTTCCGTCCCCCTCAACTTCCCTTCGCTGCGTGCCGCAGCTCAGGGTGATTTTCGGGCTCCTCCACTTAACGCCCTCCAACGTATCTGATATCGCTTATGGCTTCCAAAGTTCCGATTCGGTGTGAACAGTAACATGCCACCGTACAGTTCACACGCCATCCAGAGTCGCATGCGGTCGCGAATATCAGGGCGGTATTGAGCAGAATCCGTCCTCCTGTCGCAGTTGTCTTTACATGAATGATTGTATAAATAGCAGAACAATTATAAACATGCACATATGAAATCGTTTTCACATGTATGGGCTATGTTGCACAAGAAACGTGTTAAATCAAGGTTAAAATATGAAATGATGACTGAAACATGGAAAATTTAATTTCTTTAACTTCGTGCAAACGCCGAATTTTTTAAAGCGGATTGACAGGGCGGTTGACCGGCTTTAGAATGGGCGCATCAGATCGAGATACGACGCGTAAACGGAACGCGGGTGACTGTTCCGGTCTGACAGGGGAGTGTTTTGACACTGGCTTTAATTAAAAAGGAGTGATTATTATGACAGAGTACAAGATCAGACTTACGCAGAACGAGGTCGCTGACTTTGTTCACGCGGCTGAGAGCTGTGACTGTGACGTCGATATTTTTTATAACCGCTTTATTATTGACGCAAAGTCCATTCTCGGCGTCCTGAGCCTCGACCTCACGAAGGTTCTCACGGTCCGCATGCCGGAGAAGATCGCGCATTTCGAGAAGCAGATCGCAAAGTATCAGGTCGCGTGAGACCGCCGCTTCCGGCGGGCTGGCACTCCGTCTGGATTTCATCAGTTTTCCAGAGAGTGCTGAATAATTACAAATTGTTTCAGTCTGTTCCTGAGGCTGCCGCATTCAGTGATGCGGCAGTCTTTTTTTTGCAGCTATTCAGCACTCGGCAACGAGGAATGGTTACAGTTCACACGTCTCCAAACCTTGGTGAACGGTCAGCGATATCAGGAGCGGTGAGGGCGTTATACGGAGGAGTCCGAAGATCACCCCGAGGAGCTGCAAGCGACGAGGGGAAGCTGAGGAGGACGGAGTCTGCCCGATACCGCCCTGATATTCGCGACCGCATGCGACTTTGGATGGCATGTGAACAGTAACGAGTAATGCAAAGCGCTCCGGGGATGGGTGCTGAACAGCTGTCTTTTTGCTATAATGGGCTCTAAGATCGGGGGACAGGGGATGGATACGACTGACAAGAAAGCGAATGTGAGCGGGAGCGCGGAGGGTCTGCCACTTGTCCGCATTTCCGTGAGGCATCTGGTGGAGTTCGTGCTGAGAAGCGGCGATCTCGACAACCGGACGCAGGGCGCGCAGAGCTTTGAGGCCGCGATGGCCGGCGCGCGTCTTCACAGGAAGCTGCAGAAGAGCGCGAAGGGGCTCTATGAGGCGGAGGTCACACTGAAGAAGGATGTGCATTTTCCGGACCTTGTGCTTCGCATCGAGGGAAGAGCGGACGGCGTCATGGGAATCGGGCCGGACGGGAAGACGGCGGAGAGGTCTGTGAAAGGAGAACCAGACGGGCGGCCGTCGGGGATTGGGTCGGACGGGAAGACGGCGGAGAGGTTTGTGAAAGGAGAACCAGACGGGCAGCCGTCGGGAATCGGGCCGGATAAGCAGACCGTAAAGGACGAATCTTCGCCGGACATCTGCGTCGATGAGATCAAATGCATGTACCTCGATGTGAATGAGCTGGAGGAGCCCTTTGATATTCATCTCGCGCAGGCGAAGTGCTATGCGTATATTCTCGCGGATGCGAAGTCGCTCGCGTCCGTCGGCGTCCGCATGACATACGTGAATCTCGAGACCGAGGAGGTAAAGCGCTTCCGCAGGGACTTTGATTTTGCGGAGCTCGAGGGCTGGTTCCTCGAGGTCGCGCGCTCCTATCACCGCTGGGCATCCTGGCAGATCCGCCACACGAAGGAGAGAGATGAGTCGATGGCGGATATGGACTTCCCATTCCCCTACCGCCCGGGGCAGAGAGGACTTGCGGCGACGGTCTATGGCGCCCTGCGGGATCAGAAGAATCTCATGCTCATGGCCCCGACCGGAGTCGGCAAGACGATGAGCTGCCTCTTTCCGGCAGTCCGCGCGCTGGGGCAGGGCATGGGGGACCGCATTTTTTATCTGACAGGGAAAAATGAGACGCTCTCCGCGCCCCAGGAGGCGCTCGGAATTCTCATCGGAAAGGGGCTTGATGTCCGGGCCGTCCGCATCCTCTCAAAGGAGAAGATCTGCCCGCTCTCCGAGCCGAGCTGCAATCCAGATGACTGTCCGTACGCGAAGGGCCATTTTGACCGCGTGAACGACGCCGTCTTCGAGCTGCTGGGTCAGGGCGGGAGCCGCGTGACGGACAGCCGCATAATCCTTGATCAGGCTGAAAAATGGCGTGTCTGTCCGTTCGAGATGGAGCTCGACGTCTCGTCCTGGTGCGACGTGATTCTGTGCGACTATAATTATGTCTTTGACCCGGACGCGCAGTTAAAGCGGTTTTTCGGCGAGGACGTGAAGGGGGATTATATTTTCCTGATTGACGAGGCCCACAACCTGGTCGACCGCGGGCGGGAGATGTACAGCGCGGAGATACGGAAGACGCATGTGCTCGCGGCAAAGCGCCTCGCAAAGGAGGGAGCTCCGAAGATCGCGAGGGCGCTTGAGCGCGTCAACAAATGCCTGCTTCAGATCAGGCATGACTGCGCGGAGCATCCGGACGGAAGCACGGCGGGAATCCCCTTCCATGTGCTCGGCGGGATGGCGCCCGCAAATGGCTTCTCCGGTCTTGACGGACTTCTTGCGGCGATGCTTAGGCTCTACGGGGAAATGCAGACCTTCTACAAGGACAGCGAGAATGTAGAGCTGAAGGAAAGGCTGCTCGATTTTTATTTTGAGGTCAGAACATTTGTATCTACTGCGGATTATCTCGACGATACATATGCTGCATACGCGGAGTCCGGCTCGGCGGGAGGCGAGGGCAGCGGCGCGAAGAAGGACAAGCTTCCGGCCTCCGAGCTTCTCGTAAGGCTTCTCTGCGCGAATCCCGCGCGGCGCCTCGGGAATGCGCTCGCGCACGGGAGAAGCGCCGTCTTTTTCTCCGCGACGCTCCTCCCGGCGGCCTACTACAGGCGGATGCTGACGGACGGGGACGCAAAGGCCGTCTACGCGCCATCGCCATTTGACAGGGCCAACCGTCGCATATTGATCGGAACCGACGTCAGCACGAAATATACCGCGAGAGGAAAGGACATGTACCGGAGGATTGCCCGCTATATCTCTGTGACAGCGCGGGCCATGCGCGGGAATTATCTCATTTTCTTCCCGTCATACAGGATGATGCGGGATGTCTACCGCGTGTACAGGCGGGAATTTGACTCCCCGGACGTGAACTATGTGTGTCAGTCGTACGGGATGAGTGAGATGGACAGGGAGATCTTCATGGAGAATTTCTATGAGGACCCGGAGGTGTCCCTCGCCGCGTTCGCGGTCATGGGCGGTATGTTTTCGGAGGGCATCGATCTTGCGGGGACGAAGCTGATCGGCGCTGTCGTCGTCGGGACCGGTATTCCGCAGGTGAGCAACGAGCGGGAGATTCTGAAGCGCCGCTACGACAATCCGCCGGAGGATGATCCTGCGGCAAATGCAGGGCCTGCCGGCTTTGATTACGCGTATCGCTATCCCGGCATGAACAAGGTCCTGCAGGCGGCCGGCCGCGTGATCCGCACGCAGACGGACCGCGGCGTGATCGTGCTGCTCGACAGCCGGTTTGCGGAAGCGGCTAACCGGCGGCTCTTTCCGCGGGAGTGGAGCGATGCCGTCTATGTCACGGCCGGGACCGTCGGGGATGAGCTTGCGCATTTCTGGAAGTGACGTTACAGTTCACACGCCACCAGACCTCGGTAAGCGGTCAGCGATATCAGGAGCGGTGAGGGCGTTATACGGAGGAGTCCGAAGATCACCCTGAGCCGCTGCGTCAGCGGCGAAGGGAAGCTGAGGAGGACGGAGTCTGCCCGATACCGCCCTGATATTCGCGACCGCATTCGACTCTGGATGGCGTGTGAACTGTAACGAAGTGACGGCAGAAAATGCGGAAAACCGGGAATATGGTTTGCACGTTTCTCATTTTCAGATATAATGGAGACGACTTTTAATCTTTACACCTATCAAAAGCGGGGTATACAAGCAAATGGTTAGACGAGTTTATGTGGAAAAGAAACCGCAGTTCGCGGGCCAGGCGAAGGATCTTCGCCATGAGATCCGCCACTACCTGAACATTCAGGGATGCGAAAATGTCCGCGTTTTCAACCGTTACGACGTCGAGAATGTCTCCGACGCGGTCTACGAGAAGGCCTGCCGGACTGTCTTCGCGGAGCCGCCGGTGGATACGGTCTATCAGGAGAAGCTTCCGGAGCAGGAGAACGCAAAGGTTTTCTCCGTCGAGTACCTTCCGGGACAGTTCGACCAGAGGGCAGACTCCGCAGAGCAGTGTATCCGCTTCCTTGACGAGCGTGAGAACCCGACTGTCCACACTGCGACGACCTACATGATCATCGGATCGGTCTCTGATGAGGACATGAAGAAGATCGAGGCGGACACGATCAACCCGGTCGATTCACGCCTTGCCGATGAGACGAAGCCGGAGACTCTGAAGGAGGATTATGAGGAGCCGGATTCCGTCGAGACGATGGAAGGCTTCAAGGACATGAAAAATGGTCCGCTGATGGAGCTCTACACAAAGCTCAACCTGGCGATGACATTTGAGGACTTTAAATTCATCCAGAACTATTTTGCAAATGATGAGCACCGTGATCCGACGATCACCGAGATCCGCATGCTCGATACATACTGGTCCGACCACTGCCGTCACACGACCTACCTCACGGAGCTGAAGAATGTCACGTTCGGCGATGGCGACTACAGGAAGCCGATCGAGGATACCTTCAAGCAGTATCTTGCGGACCACGACGAGCTCTACAAGGGCCGCTCCGACAAATATGTCTCTCTCATGGACATGGCCCTTCTCGGCGCGAAGAAGCTGAAGAAGGAGGGCAAGCTCGAGGACCAGGAGAAGTCCGACGAGATCAATGCCTGCTCGATTGTTGTTCCGGTCGATGTGAACGGCAAGGAAGAGTCCTGGCTGATCAATTTTAAAAATGAGACCCACAACCACCCGACAGAAATCGAGCCGTTCGGTGGTGCTGCGACCTGCCTCGGCGGTGCAATCCGTGACCCGCTCTCCGGAAGAACGTATGTCTATCAGGCGATGCGCGTGACCGGAGCTGCTGATCCGACACGTCCGCAGTCCGAGACGCTTCCGGGCAAGCTTCCGCAGAAGAAGCTCTGCCGCGGCGCTGCCCACGGCTACAGCTCCTACGGCAACCAGATCGGTCTTGCAACCGGCTATGTCAAGGAGATCTATCATCCGAACTACGTCGCGAAGCGTATGGAGATCGGCGCGGTCATCGCGGCGGCTCCGCAGAGAGCTGTCATCCGCGAGAACTCCGATCCGGGCGACATCATCATCCTTCTCGGCGGAAGAACGGGACGCGACGGTATCGGCGGTGCGACAGGCTCCTCCAAGAAGCACACGAAGAATTCGACGAAGACCTGCGGCGCTGAGGTCCAGAAGGGCAATGCGCCGACAGAGAGAAAGCTGCAGAGACTGTTCCGCCGCGAGGAGGTCGCTCATCTGATCAAGAAGTGCAACGACTTCGGTGCCGGCGGAGTGTCCGTCGCGATCGGCGAGCTCGCTCCGGGCCTCAAGGTCAGCCTCGACAAGGTGCCGAAGAAGTACGCGGGCCTCGACGGAACGGAGATCGCGATCTCTGAGTCCCAGGAGAGAATGGCTGTTGTCGTCGATCCGAAGGATGTCGACAAGTTCCTCGCGTATGCCCATGAGGAGAACCTCGAGGCGACACCGGTTGCTGTCGTCACGAAGGAGCCGAGACTTGTTCTCAACTGGAAGGGCAAGGACATCGTCAATATCAGCCGCGCGTTCCTCGATACGAACGGTGCGCATCAGGAGACGGATGTCTTCGTCGATGTCCCGAACAAGGCGGATTCCGAGCTCAACAAGAACCCGTATGTCACGAGAAATGTGGACGACAGCGGCTCGATCTACAACTCATGGAAGTCAATGCTCGCGGACCTCAATGTCTGCTCGCAGAAGGGTCTCGTCGAGATGTTCGACAGCTCGATCGGAGCAGCCTCTGTCCTCATGCCGTACGGCGGTCGCTATCAGCTGACGGAGACGCAGGCGATGGTCGCGAAGGTTCCGGTTCCGGGCGGAAAGACGAACACGGTCACGATGATGAGCTACGGCTATGATCCGTATCTCACGACCTGGTCCCCGTATCACGGCGCAGCATGGGCGGTCACGGAATCTGTCCAGAAGATCGCGGCAGCGGGCGGCAACACGAGAAAGATCCGCTTCACATTCCAGGAATTCTTCCGCCGTATGAGCAAGGATCCGGAGAGATGGAGCCAGCCGTTTGCGGCGATGATGGGCTCTTATGCGGCTCAGCTCGGCTTCGGTCTTCCGTCCATCGGAGGCAAGGACTCGATGTCCGGTACATTCGAGAACATCGACGTACCGCCGACGCTGGTTTCATTTGCTGTGGATGTCGCGAAGGTTCAGGACATCATCACACCTGAATTCAAGAAGCCGGGATCAAAGATCGTCTGGATCCGCGCAAAGCGTGACCAGTATGATCTGCCGGATTATCAGGCGATCCTCGATGATGACGACAAGCTGCGCGAGGATATTCAGAAGGGACGTGTCATTTCCGCGTACGTCCTCGGACGCCACGGCATCTGCGAGGCGGTCTCGAAGATGGCATTCGGCAACAAGCTCGGCGTCAAGATCGAGCACAACCTTGACCCGCAGGATTTCTTCAGCCCGAATTACGGAGATTTCGTGTGCGAGGTCGCGGACGGAAAGCTCGGAGAGCTGAAGTCCTCCTACACGGTCATCGGTGAGGTGACGGACGATGCGACATTCCGTTACGGCAACATGGCGATGTCTGTCGATGACGCGCTTCATTCCTGGGAGGCGACGCTCGAGCCGGTCTACAAGACAAAGGTTTCGGACGACAAGTCGCCGGTCGAAAGCCCGCTTTACGACGCGAAGTCTATCGCTGTCTGCGGACACAAGATCGCGACACCGCACGTCTTCATTCCGGTCTTCCCGGGCACGAACTGCGAGTACGATTCGACCCGCGCATTTGAAAATGCCGGCGCGACAGTCACGACGAAGGTGTTCCGGAACCTGACAGAGGAGGATATCCGCGATTCTGTCGATGAGTTCGCAAAGGAGATCGCGAAGGCACAGATCATCATGTTCCCGGGCGGCTTCTCAGCGGGCGATGAGCCGGACGGCTCCGCAAAGTTCTTTGCAACTGCGTTCCAGAACGCGAAGATCAAGGAAGAGGTTGAAAAGCTCCTCAATGAGCGCGACGGACTTGCTCTCGGCATCTGCAACGGCTTCCAGGCACTGATCAAGCTCGGACTCGTTCCGTATGGCAAGATCACAGGCCAGACGGCTGACAGCCCGACGCTGACATTTAATACGATCGGCCGTCATATCAGCCACATGGTCTACACGAAGGTCGTCACGAACAAGAGCCCGTGGCTCAGAGAGGCAAAGCTGGGCGGCGTGTATGTCACACCGGCATCCCACGGCGAGGGCCGCTTCGTTGCGTCTGACGAGTGGATCAAGAAGCTCTTTGAAAATGGCCAGGTCGCGACGCAGTACTGCGATCCGGACGGCAATGTCTCCATGGACGAGGAGTGGAACGTGAACGGCTCCTACCATGCGATCGAGGGCATCACGTCTCCGGACGGCAGAGTCCTCGGTAAGATGTGCCATGTTGAGAGACGAGGCGACGGAGTTGCGATTAACATCTTCGGCGAGCAGGACATGAAGGTCTTCAAGTCCGGAGTGGAATACTTTACAGTATAAGTCCCGGTCGCAGTGCCCGGGACGCGGCGTGCTTGCACGCCGGCGTTCAAGGGCACTAGCGACGACAACAGAAAGGAGGATGTCGCCGGAATTTCCGGCGGCATCCTCCTTTTCTATGCTTCAGTGGCCCTATGTATAACAGAAAAGGCTTCGGAAAATTCCGAAGCCTTTCACGTAGCGAGAGGGAGATTCGAACTCTCGACACCGCGGGTATGAACCGCGTGCTCTAGCCAGCTGAGCTATCTCGCCATCCTTATGTCTCGCGGCCGCTCTCGCGACTGCCTATTTAGAATACTAAATTGTGGCAGTTGTGTCAACCATTTTTTGCAATTATTTTTCGATATTTTCCCGCGCGATGTCAGCCGCGCTCACCGCGACCCCGTTCACCGTGACGGTTCCGTCCGCCGGGATGAGGATGTAGTCCCGTCCGTCGATCCGGCGGGTCTCGACCAGCTGCGCCTTATCGACAGGAAGCTTGACGAGGGCCGCGTCCGTGCGGACTGTCACGTACGGCTCCGCGATGACGTCCATCGCGATCGGCGTATCGCCGACTGTGTCGTCGTACATTTCGTCGAAATCCTCCGTGCCGAGTCCCGCGGCACTCACGATCCTTCGCAGCGTCTCCTTCTCGAGCACCGGGGAGGCGTCCTCCTCGGCGGCCTTCTCCACGATGTTCTCCGTGATTGCCGCCGCTGTCTCGACCGTGCAGTCCATCTGGCCGAGCAGCTCGGAGAAGACCTCCTTCTGGGCCTTCACGCCGACGGGGACATGGCTCTCCTCGAGATGAAACAGGCCGTTGATGAAGTCCTCCTCATCCGGTGCGGCTGAGTGCACAAGCACCTCATTTCTGTTCTCGAGTCTTCCGTCAAAAGCCGGGTACAGGAAGCTGCTGACCGGATTCCCGATCTGCCATCTCCGGTCGAGCTCCGTGACGCGGTCCTCATCAAAGCCGAGCGCCGGCTGCGTAAGCTTCGCCGGGGAGATGGCGAAGAGCAGCGCCTGATAGACAAGGTCTCCGTCCTCGAGCTTTCTTCCGTCCTTTGATTTTGTCGGTACATCGTAGACGATCTTTGTCAGCGTCGCGTAGTACGGGTCCGTGTGCGCGTATCCGGCCAGAAGACTGTCGCGGAAGCCGGTGAATTCGCTGACAGACAGGCCCTTCATTTTGCGGAGAGCGAGGAGCTCCTCATTCTGGCTTTCCATTTGTATTGGAAATGAATCCCGCCCGAGGCGCGTCGAGAGTGCCTTCGAAAAGAGCGTCTGGTAGCGGAACTGCTCCGCTTCCTCCATGCCGATCAGCTTCTCTACATTCTCCCAGACAGGGACGTTATCTGCATTTACATAGACTCCGTAGATCCAGTCGACGACGGTGTCCTTTGACTTTACAACCTTGCGGATTTCTTTCAGATCACTTTTATCCACGGTCTTACCTCCTTGCGTGTACTCTACACTTTACCTGAAATGTCTCTGAAATTCAATCTGGAGTTATTCCACTCGGGGCTTGTTTATGGTACATTGTTACATAGAAAATCCGCAGGATATCAGGAAGGTTTCAAGGCTCCGAAGATGACTTTCCGGCGGTGATGTGCTAAAATTTAAAAGTCTTATCTGCGGACAGAGTAAGGATTGGCAGATCGGTTTCGGGGAAGAGAACCGACATGTTGAGGGAGAATTACAATGTACGATTATATTGAAAATAAGCAGGCGGACGAGTCCGGCGGCACGCTGGATATTCCTTCGTTTATCAGGAAGCTGATGGCATACGCGACGCCCCAGATCGAGCTGAAGCATCTTCACCTGCGCTACAGGACGGAGAATGTTTCGTCTCCGAGGATTGAGGTCGATGAAAAGAAGCTGAAGAAGCTGTTTGAGCGCCTGCTGGATCGGGCAATCGAATCCACTCCGCCCGGAGGGGATGTCATTTTCAGCGTATCGGAGCTGTCACGCAGCGGCCAGAATATGACGCTGGAGTTTTATGTGCAGGACAACGGAATCGGGATGGCTCCGGATGAAGTGGAGCAGGCCACGGCCGAGGAGCAGCCGCTGGTGAATGCCCTGAACGGGCGCATCAGCTTTGAGAGCCGGAGAAACATGGGTACAATCGCGCATATTGTTGTGACGGTCAGAGCGATCGAGACAGAGGCGGATCAGCCGGTGCCGAATGTAAGCCGTGATGTCTATAATTTCAAGGGCAAGAGGGTTCTTGTTGTCGAGGACCACCCGCTCAATCTTGAAATCGCGAAAAATATGCTGGAGCATGTCGGCTTTGTGGTCGACACTGCGGTTGACGGCCAGCAGGCCGTAGAGCAGTATAATGAGGAAGGGGATTCACTGGATCTGATTCTGATGGATATCCGGATGCCTGTCAAGGACGGTGTGGAGGCGACGCAGGAGATCCGTTCCATGGAAGAGGGAACCGGGAAGAGCATTCCGATCATCGCGCTCACGGCGAGCGCGTACGAGGGCGATGTGAAACGCGCGCGTGATGCGGGAATGAACGATTCGATTCTGAAGCCGATTGATCCGGCTAAGATGTACAATGTGCTTTCCGAGTATCTGTATACGAAGAAGGAGTGAAAGACCGCGATTGCATAAAAGGGCTGCCCGGCAGAAACGCCGGACAGCCTTTTTCGAAACGTTGAAGCAGGTAGTACGAGCCGTCAGCGGATGCCGGGCAGATTCAGGATGTCGAGCGGAGCCTTGACCGTGAAGTCCGGTTCCGGGACGGAGCCGAATCCGTATGACGCGAAAATGAACGGCAGTCCCGCCTCCTTTGTCGCGGTGAAGTCGCCCATGGTGTCGCCGACATAGGCCGGATCCTTCAGTCCGAGACGGTCCGCGAGGATCCGAATGTTGCGGGCCTTGGCAAAGCCGGTGTCGCCGGGGCAGAGGTGACCGGCCACAAGCGGCGCAAGCCCCGTGTCCGCAAGAAGCACCTCGATGTAGCCGGCCTGGCAGTTGCTGACGATGCCGGCGGGAATGCCGCGCTTCTTAAGCTCCTCGAAGAGACCCATGACGCCGTCATAGAGAGGCGGCCTGTCCGTGAGCAGGTCGTCATTTTCGCGCTCGCAGCACTCGCGGAGGATATCGATGGCTTTCTTCGCCGGGAGCTCCGGGAAGAGGGAGATGGCGATGGTATCCATCGTCTTGCCGAATTCCTTTGTGAGACGCTCCGCTGTGATGAAGCCGGCATCCATGCCGTGCGCCTCGATCGTGCGTCTCCAGGAGCGCGCGACCTGCGGCGTCGAATTCCAGAGCGTTCCGTCTACATCAAAAATCAGAGAATCCATAATCCCTCTCCCTTTTTATGTTTGTCTTTTCGAATGGTAAAAACACACGGGTGTCAGGTTCCAATAAAAATTCTATAAACAAATCGAGACGAATGTTTATGGTTTGTTAATCGGAACCTGACACCCTTCGACACCCTTCGACACTGAGGGGTGCCGAATCATTACAGACTGGAGTATAGCAGATGGAAAACGATTTTGTAAAGCCACTCACTGTATGGTATAATCTGGGCCATAGAGACCTTCCGTGGCGGCATACGAGAGACCCTTATAAGATCTGGGTCTCCGAGATTATGCTGCAGCAGACCCGCGTCGAGGCCGTCAGGACCTACTACGCGAGATTTCTCGAGGCGCTGCCGGATGTCCGCCATCTTGCGGTGTGTCCGGACGACAGACTCCTGAAGCTCTGGGAGGGACTCGGCTACTACAGCCGCGTAAGAAACATGAAGAAGGCGGCTCAGATTATCACGAGTGATTTCGGCGGAGAATTTCCCGCGGATGCGGGAGAGCTCCGGAAGCTCCCGGGCATCGGCGAGTACACGGCCGGGGCGGTGGCGTCCATCGCGTTCGGACGCGCGGAGCCGGCTGTCGACGGCAACGTCATGCGCGTCTATGCCCGTCTTATGGCGGATGACAGCAATATTCTGTCGCAGAAAATGAAGCGGCTTGTCACGGAGGAGCTTCGCGGCGTTCTCGTCTCATCCTTCGGACAGCCCGGCCGCCCCGCCTCCTATCCGGGTGACGGAGACGCGCCGGCAGAGACCGGCGCCTTCAATCAGGCGCTGTTTGAGCTCGGTGCGACTGTGTGTACGCCGAAGGATCCGAAGTGTGCGTCCTGTCCTGTGCGGCCGTGGTGCCTTGCATTTTCTGAAGGGAAGACGGAGACTCTTCCGGTACGGATCGTACCGAAAAAGCACAGGGAGGAGGACCGAACCGTGCTCCTCATTGAGGATGACGGTCGGACGGCTGTCCGGCGGAGGCCGGATGGAGGTCTTCTCGGCGGGCTCTATGAATTTCCGAATCTCCCGGGATCTGTCGGAGAGGAGGAGGCGCTTGCCTACGTGAGACAAAGCGGCTTTGAGGCGCTCCGGATCCGGAAGCTTCCGGACGCGAAGCATGTATTTTCCCATGTGACATGGCGCATGACAGGCTATTACATAACGATTGCGCCGGAAACTGAAAATGGAGGACAGAACGAATGGATCTTCGCGGACAGGGCGGAGCTGAAAAACGTCTATCCGATACCTGCGGCATTTGCCGCGTATGCAAACCTGCTGGGTGTCCTGGTGGGCAAAAAAGGAAAGGAACGAAGGATCAATGAAGATTCTGACAGTCGCAATTCCATGCTATAATTCCGAGGCTTACATGAGAAAGGCGATCGACCACGCGATGGTCGGCGGCGATGATGTTGAGGTGTTGATCATCGATGACGGCTCAAAGGACGGGACGCTCGATATCGCAAGAGAGTACGAGAAGCGCTTTCCGACGATCTGCCGTGCGATTCACCAGGAGAACAAGGGCCACGGCGGAGCCGTCAACACGGGCATCGCTGAGGCGAGCGGCGTGTATTTCAAGGTCTGCGACAGCGACGACTGGCTCGATTATGATTCCTACATGAAGGTGCTCGATGCGCTTCGGGCATGTATTGCCGGCCCGACGACACTCGACTGTCTCTTCTCAAATTACATTTATGAGAAGCAGGGCGCGAAGAGAAAGCACGGCATGCGCTATGTGGGTACATTTCCGGAGGATCGGATCTTTACATGGAATGACATTATCAAGCCACTCAACACGCACCGCTACGTCCTCATGCACTCGATTATCTATAGGACGCAGCTCCTTCGCGACTGCGGGCTTGAGCTGCCGGAGCACACCTTCTACGTGGACAATATCTACGCGTTCACGCCGATGATGTATGTGAAGACGATGTATTACTGCAATGTCCCGCTCTACCGTTATTTCATCGGCCGGAGCGACCAGTCCGTCAATGAGAAGGTCATGGTCGGCCGGATGGACCAGCAGATCCGCGTGACAAAGATCATGATCGACAGCTACCGGCCTGAGCTTGTGAAGAACAAGAACATGGCCTCCTACATGATCCACGATATGGGAATCATCATGAGCGTCACGTCGATTCTCCTTCTCCGGATCGGGACAGATGCGGCGCTCGAGCAGAAGAAGGAAATCTGGAACTACCTGAAGAAGAAGGACCTTGTGATGTACCTGCGGATCCGCCACAGCGTGCTCGGACGCGCGCTCAACATTCCGACGAAGGCAGGGCGTGATATCGCGGTCAAGGGATATCAGCTCGTTCAGAAATATTACGGCTTCAACTGAGCTATGATCGACAGAAAATACAGGCGCTTTGCGTCTGATATCACGGATTTTATGTTTATCGGGGATGAGCCCCGGAAGTCCGATATCATCTTTGTCCCGGGAAATGACAAGCCTCAGATGGCGGAGAGGGCCGCGGAGCTCTACCGGGACGGCTTCGCGAGGTACGTGCTTCCGTCCGGACGCTGGTATATCGGCCTCGGCTATTTTCCGGGGCCGGCCACGGAGAGTGACCGCTACAGCGGCACATATGAGACCGAGTGGGAATTTCTCCGGGATGTTCTTATGAAGAACGGTGTCCCGGAGGAGGCGATTCTCCGCGAGGACCGCGCGACGTTCACCTACGAAAATGCAATTAACTGCCGGGCTGTCACGGACAGGGCAGGACTTGATGTGCGGCGGGCGATTCTCGTGACAAATACCATTCACGCGAGAAGGAGCCGGATGTATTTCCGCCTCCTTTACCCGGACACGGAGCTTATCAGCTGTCCGGTCGCGGCGACCGGCATCACCCGTGACAACTGGCTCGATCGGCCGGAGCGGGTGGAGGCCGTCATCAGCGAGTTTGAGCGCTGCGGGGGACAGTTTATGGACATTCTGAAGGAGATGGCCGATACAGTATGAAATATGTTCTTGATTTTGTGATTCTGGCTGCGCTCATTGCGCTGTCCGCATTTTTTTCGTCCGCAGAGACGGCACTGACGATGGTCAGAAAGACCTCGATCAAGGCGCGGGCCGATGAGGGAAATAAACGGGCGGTGACGACGATGAAGATTCTCGACCAGAGGTCGAAGATGCTGACCGCGATTCTTGTCGGCAACAATGTCGTGAACCTCTCCGCGTCTTCGCTGTCGACTGCATTTGCGATGCGTCTCTTCGGAAGCGCGGCGATCGGCGTCGCGACGGGAATCCTGACGGTCGTCATTATTCTCTTCGGTGAGATCACGCCGAAAAATGCGGCTTCTGTCCGCGCGGAGGAGCTTTCGCTCAGGGACGCGCCGGTCATCCATGCGATCATGGTCGTGCTGACGCCTGTCATTTTCGTGCTGGACCACGTGTCGAGAGGAATCGAGCGGCTGATGGGCATTGATCCGGACGCGAAGCCTTCCATGACAGAGACAGAGCTACGGGCCCTCGTTGATGTGTCCGAGGAAGACGGCGTCATTGAAAATGATGAGAAAAAGATGATCAATAACGTGGTCGATCTCTCAGACACACTCGCGAGAGAGATTATGATTCCGCGGATTGACATGACATCCGTGCCCGTTGAGTCCACCTTCGAGGAGCTGATCGAGACCTTCCGCGTCCACCGCTTCACGCGGGTGCCTGTCTACAAGGGCACGACGGACCACGTGGTCGGAATTCTCAACATGAAGGACCTGCTGATCACGAGCAGGGAGGGCTTCTCGCTCGAGAAGATCATGCGGGAGCCGTATTACACCTATGAGGCGAAGAATATTTCCGATCTGCTCGATGAGATGCGGCTCAATTCGCTGTCGATCGTCATCGTTCTCGATGAGTACGGCGCGGCCTCCGGCATGATTACCATGGAGGACGTGCTCGAGGAGATCGTCGGCGATATGCATGACGAGTACAAGGGACGCGATATCGAGGAGATCACGGTCATTGAGCCGGGCAGAGAATATTCGTGCCTCGGGTCCGTCGATATCGATGACCTGAACAAGGCGATCGGTACGAAGCTTGAGTCGGAGGATTATGACACGGTCGGCGGCTACATCATCGAGCATTCCGAGGACCGTCTCCCGAAGGTCGGCGAATATATCGTGACGAAGGACGGCGCGAAGATGATCGTCGAGGCCGTCAAGAAAAACCGGATCCTGCGGGTCCACATCTATCTGCCTGAGCAGGAGAAGGACTGAATATAGCTGATATTCGCAACCGCCTGTGATTCCGGATGGCGAGTGAACTGTAACCGGGAACGGGCATGCCCGATTCTGTCTTGTGCGGGGTCAGGCACTATGGTATAATAGCTTCTATACATGAGCTTTCATAAGGAGGATCTTATCATGAAGCATATTGTCACTCTGAACACAAAGAACCTTCAGAACACACTTAAGAAGGGTGGCTGCGGCGAGTGCCAGACATCCTGCCAGTCCGCATGCAAGACATCCTGCACTGTCGGCAATCAGGAGTGCGAGAACAAGCGCTGATCGCGGAAAGAAACTGAAGAGCTATGAGCGGGGGCAGCGGCCGTGCGCCGCTGCTTCAATTTTGTCTTACATAAGAAAATTTGGAGTTTTATGCAGATTCATCAGTACAAATTAAACGGATATAATATGGTTCTGGACGTTCCGGGCGGCAGCGTCCATGTTGTCGACGACGTCACATATGATGCGCTCCTTGCCATGCAGGAGACAACGGACCGGGAGGAAGTAAAGCGCCGCCTGGCCGGAACATACAGTGAGCAGGAGATCGGGGAGGCTCTCGGCGAGATCGATGAGCTGAGCAGGCAGGGCATGCTCTTCTCGGAGGAGCCGTATGCGCCCGCGATCGATGAGTTCGCGAAGCGCCCGACGGTCGTCAAGGCGCTTTGCCTTCACATCGCCCACGACTGCAATCTCGCGTGCAAATACTGCTTCGCGGAGGAGGGCGAGTATCACGGAAGACGCGCCCTCATGAGCTTTGAGGTCGGCAAGAAGGCGCTCGATTTCCTTGTCGCAAATTCAGGAAAGCGCCGCAACCTCGAGGTCGATTTCTTCGGCGGAGAGCCGCTTATGAACTGGCAGGTCGTGAAGGACCTCGTCGCATACGGCCGCGGCCTTGAGAAGGAGCTTGAGGGAACAGACCATCCGAAGCACTTCCGCTTTACGATCACGACGAACGGCGTGCTTCTCAATGATGAGATCATGGATTTCTGCAACCGCGAGATGGACAATGTCGTCATGTCCTGCGACGGCAGAAAGGACGTGCATGACCGCATGCGCCCGTTCCGGAACGGATCGGGAAGCTTTGATCTGATCATTCCGAAGTTCCAGAAGTGGGCGGCGCAGCGCAGAGCGCTCGGAAAGAAGTACTATATCCGCGGCACTTATACGCACTGGAACCTTGATTTTGCGGCCGACGTCATCGCGATGGCTGATCTCGGCTTCGATCAGATCTCCGTGGAGCCTGTCGTTGCCCCGAAGGAGATGGATTACGCGATCAAGCCGGAGGACATCCCTGTTCTTGAGGAGCAGTACGACATCCTCGTAAAGGAAATGATCCGCCGCGAAAAGGCTGGAAAAGGTTTTAATTTCTTTCATTTTATGATAGATTTAACGGGTGGCCCGTGTGTCTACAAGCGTCTCAGCGGATGCGGCTCGGGCACTGAATATCTTGCGGTGACGCCGTGGGGCGATCTCTATCCGTGTCATCAGTTCGTCGGCATGGACGATTTCCTGCTTGGAAATGTGGACACGGGTGTCGTGAAGACGGATATCGTCGATCAGTTCAAGCGCGTCAACGTCTATACGAAGAAGGAGTGCAGCACCTGCTTCGCGCGGTTCTACTGCAGCGGCGGATGTCTCGCAAACTCCTATAATTTCACCGGAAGGATCAACGATGTCTATGAGATCGGCTGCCGTCTTGAGCGCAAGAGAGTTGAGTGCGCCCTGATGCTGAAGGCAGCGGAGGCCGAGCTCGGCATCACAAATGTCCCGTTCGGGACGACGGCGGGGACTATTCTGGACCCGGACTGCAAGGACGGCTGCACGGACAGTACCTGCGGCTGATTCCTGCCCATGCTTTTCGAATCAGACTCTCCGGGATGGGGCGGAGATCTGTATATATTTTGCTTAAGGAGAAAGCAGTATCATGAAGAAACGCAATGGTATCATTACTATCATCCTCATGATCGCTCTCACGGTGTTTATGGTATTCACCGCTCTTGTCGGCTGGGGTCCGACAGGCACGGGCGCGATGAAGAACATCAAGCTCGGCCTCGACCTCGCGGGCGGCGTGTCCATCACCTATGAGGCCGATGAGGACAACCCGTCCACGAGCGACATGGACGACACGGTCACGAAGCTCCAGCAGCGTGTCGATCAGTATTCGACGGAGGCCAATGTCTACAAGGAGGGCACGAATCGGATCACGGTTGAGATCCCGGGTGTCACGAATGCGGACGAGATCCTGGAGGACCTCGGAACTCCGGGCTCGCTGTATTTCATTTCCCAGTATGATTCGGACGGAAATGAGAACTACTCCTACGACAGCTCGACGGGCAGCTACAAGCTCGCGGACGGCAAGACGATCGATTCTCTGGAGGCGGACGGCTCCATCGTCTGCGAGGGAACTGATGTCAAGGACGCGCAGGGCGAGGTTGAGCAGAACTCCTCGACCGGAAGCAACCAGTACGTCGTCTCCCTGACCTTCACGAAGAGCGGAACAACGAAATTCGCTGACGCGACGACGGAGGCGTACAAGAACGGCTGGTCCATCGGTATCTATTACGATGGCTCCTTCATTTCCGTTCCGACGGTCAATGCGGCCATCACGGACGGCCAGGCGGTCATCGAGGGCATGAGTTCCATCGATGAGGCGAAGCAGCTTGCGTCCTACATTCGTATCGGCGGTCTCTCCCTCACACTGAATGAGATCCGCTCGAACGTCGTCGGTGCTTCCCTCGGACAGGAGGCAATCAAGACATCGCTGATTGGCGGTGCGATCGGACTTGCGATCGTCATGGCAATCATGATTTCCGTCTACCTGTTCCCGGGCGTGATCGCGAGTATCGCGCTTGTCCTCTACACAGCGCTCATGCTGGTCATGCTGAACGCATTTGATCTGACGCTGACGCTGCCCGGCATCGCGGGTATTATCCTCGGAATCGGAATGGCGGTCGATGCGAACGTCATTATTTACTCCCGTATCCAGGAGGAGATTACGGCCGGCGCGACCGTCAAGGGCGCGATTGCGGCCGGCTGGCACAAGGCTCTGTCTGCGATTCTCGACGGCAACATCACGACATTGATCGCGGCGGCAGTCCTCGGTGTCCTCGGCTCCGGCACGATCAAGGGCTTCGCCATGACACTGGCTCTCTCGGTCGTTCTGTCCATGTTCACAGCGCTTGTCATCTCGAGATTCCTCGCGAAGGCATTCTGTGCTGTCGGCGTGAACAACCCGAAGGTGTGGGCAAGAAAGAAGAAGCCGACGCACATTCATTTTGTAAAGAACAGAATGAAGTTCATCGTCGTCGCCGTCTGCGTCCTCGCTGTCGGCATCGGCTGCATGGTCTACAACAAGGCAAATGGAAAGCACGCGCTCAATTATTCGCTCGACTTCCTCGGCGGAACATCGACGACGGTTGAGTTCGATAAGGATTACACGCTCGATGAGCTCGATGAGCAGGTCAAGCCGGTCGTCGAGAAGGTGACGGGCGACGCCGACGTCTCCATGACGAAGGTCGTCGGATCAAACCAGGTCATCATTAAGACGCGCACGCTCGACCTCACAGAGAGAGAGAAGCTCGCCTCCGATCTCGAGAGCAAATTCGGCGTCGCCTCGAAGGACATCACGGCAGAGTCCATCTCCGCGACAGTCGGTAAGGAAATGAGAAACAACGCGGTCCTCGCGGTTGTGATCGCGGTCGCTCTGATGCTGCTTTACATCTTCATCCGGTTCCGCGACCTCCGGTTCGCGCCCTCGGCAGTCCTGGCCCTGTGCCACGACGTCGCGATCACGCTCATGAGCTACGCGATCCTGCGCATCTCGGTGGGCAACTCATTTATCGCGGTTATGCTGACGATCCTCGGCTACTCGATCAACTCGACAATCGTCATCTTCGACCGTATCCGTGAGAAGCTTCCGGAGATGCCGAAGAACGGCGATCTCGAGGTGCTTGTCGACGGGGCAATCAACCAGACGCTCACGCGAAGCATTTTCACGAACCTGACGACATTTGCGTCGATTCTCATGCTCTATGTGCTCGGCGTCTCGTCCATCAAGGAGTTCACGCTCCCGATGATGGTCGGTATTGTCGCCGGTGCCTGCTCCTCCGTCTTCCTGACCGGTCCGCTCTGGTACTGGATGCGGACAACGTTCGGAAAGGACGCGAAGGAATACCGTGCGATGCGCGCAAGAGTGGCGAAGGCAGAGGCAAAGAAGAGCACTGTATCACCTGTGAAGGCTGAGGGCTCCGAGGCTTCCGCAGCGGTGGCGCGTGAGGGCGGAAACCCGAACGTCATCCGGAAGAAGAAGACAAAGAAGCACACAGCTGAAGACTTTAAATAAAGATTCAGCACCCCTCGCGTTACGAGCCTGGGGTGCTGAAAACCAGTTCAGACCGCGTCCGCGGCAGTTTGTATACATGAAAGCTTGTCAATTCCAGACAAATGCTTTACAGTATACAATATGCTGCGGACGCGGCTTTTTTACTGTATACGTCTGGCCGCAATGGGATGCGGGCGGCGAAGGCAGGTATGAGTATAGAAAGGAAGTTTCATTTTCATGAAGCAAGAGTACTGGAGTGTATATGCGAAGCGGGCCGATTTCGGAGCGATCGCGGAAAAATTTCATATTGACCCCGTGGTCGCGCGTGTCATCCGCAACCGCGACATCATCGGCGATGAAGCCATTGAGGAATACCTGAATGGCGGCCTCGAGAGGCTGCACGATCCGTTCCTTATGAAGGACATGGACAAGGCCGCGAAGCTTCTGAAAATGAAGATCGCCAGCGGGGCATCGATCCGTATCATCGGCGACTACGATATTGACGGCGTCATGTCCTCGTATATTTTAAGACGGGGCATCGAGGAGCTCGGCGGCGACGCCGACATCCATATCCCGAATCGCATCACGGACGGCTACGGGATCAGCGAGTCGATGATCCTCGACGCGAAGGACGACAGCGTCAACACGATCATCACCTGTGACAACGGCATTGCGGCCTCCGCGCAGATTGAGCTCGCGAAGAGTTTCGGCATGACCGTGATCGTCACAGATCATCACGAGGTTCTGTCTGTCCCGAAATGCGACGCGGTGATCGACCCGAAGCGGCCGGGAGATGAATATCCGTGCAAGGACCTGTGCGGGGCGGCGGTCGCCTGGAAGCTGGTCCGCGCGATGGGCGGAGATCCGGACATGAAGCTTCTTCAGTATGTCGCGTTCGCCACCGTGGGCGATGTTGTGAACCTCACAGGGGAGAACAGAATTCTCGTGAGAGAGGGCTTAAAGCAGCTTTGGGAGACGGACAACCCGGGACTTCGCGCGCTGGCGGCAACCTGCGGCGTCGATCTGAAGAACCTGAGCACGTACCATATCGGGTTTGTGCTTGGACCGTGCCTCAACGCGAGCGGACGGCTCGACACGGCCCAGCGCTCGGCAGCGCTCCTTGCCGCGCCAAATGAGGCCGTGGCGGCCAGATACGCGGAGGAGCTGAAGGCCCTGAACAACAGCCGCAAGTCCATGACGGAGACAGGCGTGAACCTTGCGCGCGCCGCCATTGAGAAGGAGCACATGGAAAATGACAAAGTGCTTGTCATTTACCTGCCCGGCGTCCATGAGAGCATCGCGGGTATTATCGCGGGACGGATCCGGGAGGAGATGAGCCGGCCTGTCTTTGTGCTGACGCGCGGACGGGAGGGCGTCAAGGGCTCGGGAAGGTCCATCGAGGCTTACTCCATGTTCGAGAAGCTGACGGAGGTTCAGGACCTCCTCATCCGGTTCGGCGGCCATCCGATGGCGGCCGGGCTGTCCATCGAGGAGGCAAATATCGGGGAGTTCAGAAGGAGACTTAATGAAGGCTGCGGCCTCACCGAGGAGGACCTCGTGCCGAAGGTTATGATCGACGCGGCTATGCCGATCCAGTATGTGACGGAGGAGCTGATCGGACAGCTTGAGGAGCTCGCGCCGTTCGGCAAGGGAAATGAGCGACCGGTTTTTGCACAGAAGCATGTGTACTGCGAGCACCCGAGGCTCTTCGGCGCGAAGCGCAATGTCCTGAAAATGAGAATCCGGTCGATGAGGGTCCCGGGCGATGCCGATCCGGAGAGACCCGGCTTCCAGGCGAGGGTCGAGGGGCCGAGCTTTGATGCCGTCTGCTTCCGGAATGCACAGGACCTGTACGACAGAATTATGAAAAATCCGGATATTGCGATCACCTATACGCCGAAGATCGACGAGTATATGGGGAGAAGACGCATCCAAATCGGCATCACACACTTCCATTGAAGAAAAAACAATGGTATATTTACTGTTAAGTTGGAGAAGGCGCCGTATGCGCCGGTGTGAAACCGGTATCACATGGCGGCATTTTCCAGAGATATGATATATGAATGAATAAGGAGACTTGAGACATGGCTGAGAAGAAAATTGAAGAGTATGTGCGCACGATCCCGGATTTTCCGAAGAAGGGGATCATGTTCAGGGATGTGACGTCTGTTCTTCAGGATGCGGACGGACTTCATCTCGCAATTGATGAAATGCAGAAGAAGACGGAGGGAATGGACTTCGACGTCATCGCCGGCGTTGAGTCGAGAGGCTTTATCTTCGGAGCTCCGCTCGCCTATAACCTTCACAAGCCGTTTGTTCTTGTCCGCAAGGCGGGCAAGCTTCCGTGCGAGACTGTCTCCCAGTCGTACGATCTGGAGTACGGTCAGGCGACCATCGAGATGCACAAGGACGCGATTAAGCCGGGACAGAAGGTCCTTCTTGTTGATGACCTCATCGCGACGGGCGGCTCGATCGAGGCCGCAGCCAAGCTCGTTGAGAAGCTCGGCGGCGAGGTTGCCGGCATGGTCTTTCTGATGGAGCTGGCAGGTCTCCATGCACGGGACAGACTGTCAAAGTACAAGATCGAGTCCGTTATTATTTATCCGGGCGCATAAGCAGACCGATAAGTAAACCGATTTAAGCGCACGCAGGTGATGAGCGCTTCTCTGCGGGCCGAATCGTTACAAAATCTGCAGCAATACCGTGGGGAAGAAAGGCAGGTGACAGGTATGGATAAGACAGACATGAATCAGATGACCGCAGCGGGGACCCCGCCGGATCCTGCCAGCACTTCCTCTGCAAAGAAGGGTGATGCACCGTCACTGCCGGCCGCAGAGGAGAAGACGCCGAAAGCGCTTCGTCCCTCGGATATCGGCCTCATGACGGACCGCCTGATTGTTCACAAGAAGCCGGAGCGCGATTTAAGTACTCCGGCCGACTTCACGTCTCCGGAGAAAATCTACGAGATTCTGAAGAAAAAGGTTCTCGAGTATCATCCGTCGGACGACCTCACGCTGATTGACAAGGCCTACCGCCTGGCGGACAGCTATCACAAGGACCAGAAGAGAAAATCCGGCGAGCCGTATATCATTCATCCGCTCAATGTCGGCATTATTCTTGCGGACCTCGAGATGGACAAGGAGACGATCGCGGCCGGCATACTGCACGATGTCGTCGAGGATACGCCGGAGACGGTCGAGGACATCCGCGAGAAGTTCGGCGACGACGTCGCCCTTCTTGTTGACGGCGTCACAAAGCTCGGCCAGATCGACTACAAGGTCGACAAGGTCGAGATTCAGGCGGAGAACCTGCGCAAGATGTTCCTCGCGATGGCGAAGGATATCCGCGTCATCATCATCAAGCTGGCCGACCGGCTGCACAATATGCGGACGCTCGAATATATGCGTCCGGAGAAGCAGTACGAGAAGGCCTGTGAGACGATGGACATCTACGCGCCTCTTGCACAGCGTCTTGGTATCAGTAAGATCAAGGTCGAGCTCGATGATCTGGCGTTCCGCTATTGGAAGCCGGATGTCTACGCGGACCTCGTGAAGAAGGTCAACGAGCGGAAGACGCAGCGCGAGGAGTTTGTCGCGGGGCTCGTCGACGTCATCGGAAAGAAGATCAAGGAAGCAGGGATTCAGGGAGAGGTCAACGGACGGGTCAAGCACTATTTCTCCATCTACAAAAAGATGGTGAACCAGGACAAGACCCTCGATCAGATCTATGATCTCTTTGCGGTCCGCATCATCGTCAATACGGTGAGCGACTGCTACGCGGCCCTCGGAATCATGCATGAGACCTACAAGCCGATTCCGGGACGCTTCAAGGACTATATCGCGATGCCGAAGCAGAACATGTACCAGTCTCTGCACACGACGGTCATCGGACCCGGCGGGACACCGTTTGAGATCCAGATCCGCACCGTGGAAATGCACCGGGTCGCTGAATATGGTATCGCTGCCCACTGGAAATACAAGGAGGTCTCGAACGGCAACAAGGTCACGGGAAACCAGGAGGAGGAGAAGCTGACTTGGCTCCGCCAGATCCTCGAGTGGCAGCAGGACTCATCGGACAACCGGGAGTTCATGTCACTGCTCAAGTCGGACCTCGACCTTTTTAACGACACAGTCTACTGCTTCTCGCCGCAGGGCGACGTCAAGACGCTCCCGAACGGCTCATGTACGATCGATTTCGCCTACAGTGTCCACTCGGCGGTCGGAAACCGCATGATCGGCGCACGCGTCAACGGCAAGCTGGTGCCGGTCAACTACGTCCTGAAGAACGGGGACCGCGTGGAGATCATCACGTCCCAGAACTCAAAGGGCCCGAGCCGCGACTGGCTGAAGATTGTCAAGTCCACCCAGGCGAAGACGAAGATCAACCAGTGGTTCCGCAAGGAGCTGAAGTCAGACAACATCGAGCACGGCAGAGAGCTGATCAGTACGTACGCGAAGCAGAAGGGCTACACGCTCTCCAGCCTCATGAAGCCGGAGTATCAGGAATCGGTCCTGAGAAAGTACGGCTTCCACGACTGGGACAGCGTCGTCGCCGCGGTCGGCCACGGCGGACTCAAGGAGGGGCAGGTCGTCAACCGGATGATCGACCTCTACGAGAAGGACCAGAAGAAGCTCATGACGGACGCCGAGGTGCTGCAGGCGGCGGCCGACAACAAGGACAAGCTGCCACTCGTCCACTCGGAGACACTGCGCGGTGGCAAGGGCGGCATTGTCGTCAAGGGCATCCACGACGTCGCCGTTCATTTTGCAAAATGCTGCAGCCCTTTGCCGGGAGATGAGATCGTCGGCTATGTCACGCGGGGACGCGGCGTCACGATTCATCGCTCCGACTGCGTCAATGTCGTCCATATGTCCGGCGAGGACAGGGCGCGTCTCATCGAGGCCGAGTGGCAGGTGCCGGAGAATGAGTCCGGTGCGGCGACCTACGCGGCGGAGATCAATATTTACGCGCAGAACCGCACGGGACTGCTCGTTGATATCTCGAAGATCTTCACGGAGCAGAAGATTGATATTGATCAGCTGAACACGCGCGTCAACAGGCAGGGCATTGCGACGATGGAGCTGAGCTTCCGCGTTCACTCGGTCGATGAGCTGACAGAGCTCGTCCGCCAGATCCGCGCCGTGCCGAGTGTCCTTGATATTGAGAGAAAGACAGGCTGATGCCTGCCTCGGAGTAAGCTATGAAAATTCTTCATCTGACAGTTGGCCCGATCGGGACCAACTGTTATATTCCATACAATGAGACGACAAAGGCGTGCTTTATCGTCGACCCGGGCGACAATGCGCCCGGGATTAGTGATGCCATCAAGTCTCACGCGCTGAGACCGGAGGCGGTCCTCCTGACGCACGCGCATTTTGATCATATATACGGGTTAAATGACCTTGTCGCAGGGTATCCGTCTCTTCCGGTTCTTGCCGCGGAGGCGGAGAAGCCGATGATTGAGGACACGGCGCTCAATTGCGGCATGGGCTTTGACAGAAATTATCACATTCATGTGACGAGATATCTTCGGGACGGAGAGTGTACCTCATTTGCAGGAATGACGCTCGAGGCGATGCTGACGCCGGGACACACGGCCGGCAGCATGTGCTACTATGACGCCGCGGACCGGATCCTCTATGCGGGAGACACGATTTTCTTCGAGTCATACGGGCGGACAGATCTTCCGACGGGGTCGGATTCCGCGATGGCCTCATCGCTCCGGAGACTGCTCACATCGCTTCCTCCCGAGACGCAGGTGCTCTGCGGCCACGGCCCGCTGACAACGATCGGACACGAGCGGGAGGTGGAAGGAATCGGGCTATGAATATCGGAATTCAGACAGATAAAGACGACTTTCACTATGATATTCATTCCCTCGTGAAGAGCTTCTTTCCGGATGACGACGTGACGGTTTTCTCCGATGCGGATACGGACAAATGTGCTGTGAAGCGCGATATGCTGATCCGCGTGGAGATCCCTTCGTATACGGACAGGAAGGCGGCAAAGGACGGCATCAAGCAGCAGCTCTACCGGGAGCTCTCCGATTACACGGGGCATGTGCTTCCGTGGGGCATGCTCTCGGGCATCCGTCCGACAAAGATCCCGATGAAAATGATCGGGGAGGGAAAGAGCCGGGAGGAAATTCTTTCTTATCTCAGGGACTACTATTTTGTATCTGACGAGAAGGCCCATCTGGCCCTCGATATCGCAGAGAAGGAGCACCGGATTCTTGAGGCCGGAGGCTTTGGAAGAGGAGGCTACAGCCTCTACATCCATGTCCCGTTCTGCCCGAGCATCTGCCTCTACTGCACCTTTTCCTCAAGCCCGATCGGGCTGTGGAAGGACCGCGCGTCGGAATATGTGGACGCAGTCATCGGGGAAATGAAGGAGCGTCACGACGCGATCGTGAGTGGCCGCGAGGCGGACCCGTCCGGTAAGGAGGGGGAGCTTCCTCCGGGACCGGACACGGTCTACATCGGCGGAGGCACACCGACGGCCCTTTCCCCGGAGCTTCTGGACAGGCTCCTGACTGCGGTCCGGGAGATCTGGGACATGACGCGCTGCCGCGAATTCACGGTGGAGGCGGGAAGACCGGACTCATTTTCCCCGGAGAAGCTCGCCGTCCTGAAGAAGCACGGCGTGACCCGTCTGTCCGTCAATCCGCAGACGATGAACCAGAAGACGCTCGATTATATCGGACGCCAGCACACGGTGGAACAGACCCTGGATGCGTTCCGCATGGCGCGCGAGGCGGGATTTTCGAATATCAACATGGATATGATCCTGGGGCTTCCGGGAGAGACGGAGCGCGAGGTCAGGCACACGCTGGAGGAGATCACAAGGCTCGGGCCCGATTCGCTCACCGTTCACTCCCTTGCGATCAAGCGGGCCTCCCGGCTCATGAAGAAGATCAGGGAGGACAGGGAGCTGGATCCGGAGGCAGACAGAGGGACCTTTGAGGGCCTCACATTTGAAAACAACGGGGAGCTTATGCGCCTCGCAGAGGATGCGGCAGAAGCGCTCGGCATGGAGCCGTACTATATGTACAGGCAGAAGAATATGCGCGGCAATCTCGAGAACACGGGCTTTTCGAGACCGGGCAGCGAGTGCCTCTACAACATCCTGATCATGGAGGAAATTCAGTCCATCTACGCGTTCGGCGCGGGAGCGTCGACGAAATACGTCCATGCGGGCGGGCGCATTGAGCGCTCCGTGAGCCCGAAGGACGTGAAGACGTACCTGGAGAGAAGACATTGTCATGGGACGGATAGTTGATTATAATCTAACAGAAGAACTGGAGCACGGCATCTTCGTCAGCTGCCTCGTGAGGGACCTTGCGCGGGAGCTGAATCTGGATGAGCCGGTCGTCTACAGGCTCACGCTCGCCGGACTGCTTCACGACATCGGGAAATTAAGGCTCGCCAATTATCTGTACGGGACCGAGAAAATCGTCAGTCCGCTTGTCGTCGAGGAAATGAAGTACGTCCGCATGCACTCGATGCTGTCCTATGATATCCTGGTGGAGCGGGGCTATGACCCGCTGATTCTCGAGTCTGTCCGGTACCACCATGAGAACTTCGACGGCTCCGGCTATCCGGCGAATCTGAAGGGAGACGAGATTCCCCTCGGAGCGAGAATCATCCGCGTGTGCGACGTCTTCGCCGCGCTTACGACCGACCGGCCGTACAGAAAGCGCTTTGAGGCCGACGAGGCAGTACGCCTTATGATCGATGAGATCCGTCATTTTGATCTGAAGATTTTTCTGGCCTTTGACCGTGTCGTTCACAGAGTCGGCACGAAATACAGAGTGCACATTTCTGCGGGCGACGAGGAGATCATCCGTCTGTTCGGGGACGCGGCCCTGGAGGGCGGTCCGGAGGATGAGACCTGCGGGAAGGATCCGGATGAGGAAGAGCGCGTGCTTCACGAATCGGACACAGCGCCGTTTATAATATAATTTAGGCGTCAAGAGTGATTACGCGCGGCTGCGCTGCTACGCAGCTCCCGCCGCGCTCCCCGCCATTCGCAATCCGCGGGGCCCCTGCCCCACTACTTGCTCATGTCGGTGTGTGTCATAAAGTCTTTCACCCACTGGCAAGCAAGCTTGCCGTGGGCTCAGACTTTTGACACTGTAATCATAATATAAGGAGACAGATTATGGCTTTAACAAAGAAACCAGTAACCGGAATGAAGGATATCCTGCCGGATGAGATGGCGATCAGAAATTACGTCATCCATTTGATCCGTGAGACCTACACGGGCTTCGGCTTCTCGTCGATCGAGACGCCTGTCGTCGAGCACATCGAGAACCTGCTCAGCAAGAACGGCGGCGACAACGAGAAACTCATTTTCAAGATCTTAAAGAGAGGCGAGAAGCTTGATCTGACAAAGCCGACCACTGAGGAGGCTGTCACAGACAGCGGTCTCCGCTACGATCTGACGCTTCCGCTCTCCCGGTATTATTCCAATCACGCCAATGAGCTTCCGTCGCCGTTCAAGGCCCTGCAGATCGGCAGCGTGTTCCGCGCCGACCGCCCGCAGAGAGGCCGCTTCCGCCAGTTCACACAGTGCGACATCGACATTCTGGGTGACCCGAGCTGCCTCGCAGAGATCGACCTGATTCTCGCGACGACAACCGTTCTTGCGAAGCTTGATTTCCATAATTTCACAATCCGCATCAACGACAGAAACCTGCTGAAGGCGGCTGCGAAGAAGGCCGGCTTTGAGGAGAAGGACTATGAGTCCGTCTTCATCACGCTCGACAAGATGGACAAGATCGGCTGGGACGGCGTCCGCGCTGAGCTCGAGGAGAATTACCCGAAGGACGTTGTTGACGCGTACATCGCGCTCTTTGACACGACGGAGGAGAAGAAGCCGGAGGGACCGTTCCGCGATGTGAAGTGCCCGCTCACGGACGCGCAGAAGGCATTCATGGACGAGGTCGGAAGCCCGCTTCCGACGATCATTTCCGCGGTTGATGCCGTCAAGACGACTGATTTCCGCCTGAAATATGATCCGACACTCGTCCGCGGCATGAGCTATTACACGGGACCGATCTTCGAGATCTCCATGGATGAGTACGGCGGATCCGTCGGCGGAGGCGGCCGCTACGATGAGATGATCGGCAAGTTCACGGGTCAGAAGACGCCGGCCGTCGGCTTCTCGATCGGCTTCGAGCGCATCATTATGCTGCTTCTTGAGCGGAAGTTCAAGGTTCCGGGAGCAAGTGAGAAGACGGCGTTCCTCGTCGAGAAGAAGATGCCGTCCGAGAAGCTCGCCCCGATCTTTGAGGAGGCGATGAAGCTTCGCGCGGAGGGCAAGACAGTCGATATCTCACTCATGAAGAAAAATAAAAAGTTCCAGAAGGAGCAGCTGGAGGAGAACGGGTACACAGATATCCGTGAATTTTTCAACCGCTGATAATACTTAGGAGAAGAGGAAGAAGTAATGGCAGAATCCATGAAAGGTCTGAAGCGCACCGCACGGTGCGCCGAGATCACGGAAGAATATATCGGAAAGACGGTGACCCTGATGGGATGGGTCGCGAAATGCAGAAACAAGGGCGGTATCGTCTTCGTTGATCTCCGGGACAGATCAGGCATTATTCAGATCGTGACAGAATCAGAGGGAGCGGACAAGAGATGGGGGTCCTTAAAGCCTGAGTCCGCGATCGCAGTCGTCGGAACGGTCCGGAGGCGCAGCGCGGTCAATCCGCACATGAAGACAGGAACGATCGAGGTTTCTCCGACGGAGCTCCGCGTTCTCTCCGAGGCACAGACGCCGCCGTTCCTCATTCAGAACGGCATTGACACAAGAGAGGACTTAAGACTCCGCTATCGGTATCTTGATCTTCGCCGTCCGGAGCTGCAGCACAAGATCATGTTCCGCGCGGCCGTCGTCGAGATGATCCGTCGGTTCCTCTCGGGGGAGGGATTCCTCGACATCGAGACGCCGACGCTGATCAAGTCGACTCCCGAGGGCGCGAGAGATTATCTGGTCCCGAGCCGCGTGCATCCGGGCGAGTTCTACGCGCTTCCGCAGAGCCCGCAGCTCTTAAAGCAGCTTCTTATGTGCTCCGGCATGGACCGGTACTATCAGATCGCGAGATGCTACCGCGATGAGGACCTGCGCGCTGACCGTCAGCCGGAATTCACACAGGTCGACATGGAGCTTTCATTTGTCGATCAGGACGATGTGATCGACATCAATACGCGCCTGCTCACATACCTCACGGGAAAAATGCCGGCAAAGATGCGCGAGCTTGAATTCCCGGAGGACCTGATCAAGGGAATCGAGAAGGCCCACGAGGAGCTTGAGGCGCACGGCATCGGCCGGATTACATGGCAGGACGCGATGGACTTCTACGGCTCTGACAAGCCGGACCTCCGCTTCGGCATGAAGATCATCGATGTCTCTGATACGGTCAGGGGCTGCGGCTTCGGCGTGTTCACGAACGCACTGGAAAATGGCGGCGTCGTCCGCGGTCTCAACGTCAAGGGCAGCGGCGATATGGGCAGAAAGCAGATCGACAAGCTCACGGAGATCGCGAAGACGTACGGCGCAAGGGGCCTCGCCTATGTGCAGCTGAAATCAGACGGGACAGTCAAGTCCTCCTTCGCAAAGTTCATGACGGAGGATGAGATGAGCGCGCTGATCCGTGCCATGGGAGGAGAGAAGGGTGACCTTCTTCTCTTTGCCGCAGATAAATTCAAGGTCGTCTGCGCTTCTCTCGGCGCCCTGAGACTTCATCTGGGCGAGGAGCTCGGCCTTATTGACCACAATGAGTTCCGCTTTGTGTGGGTCGTTGACTTCCCGCTTCTTGAGTGGTCTGACGAGGAGGGAAGATTCCTTGCGATGCATCATCCGTTCACGATGCCGAATGAGGATGACTGGAAGAATATCGACAGCGATCCGGGCTCTGTCCGCGCGCAGGCGTACGACATCGTGCTGAACGGTGTTGAGATGGGCGGCGGCTCGATCCGTATCCATATGGACGATGTTCAGGAGAAGATGCTTGAGGTCCTCGGCTTTACGCCGGAGCGGGCCCAGGAGCAGTTCGGGTTCCTTCTGACCGCATTCAAGTACGGAGTACCGCCTCACGCCGGTCTCGCGTACGGTCTTGACCGTATGATCATGCTCTTCTCGGGCTCTGATTCGATCCGTGACGTCATCGCATTCCCGAAGGTAAAGGATGCGTCAGACCTCATGATGGACGCGCCGTCGGCGGTCGATCCGAAGCAGCTTGAGGAGCTGTCCCTGAAGACAGACGTCAGAGAAGACGCGGACCCGAAAGGAAGCGATTCATAAGTGATCAGAGAAGCAATCCGAACTCTTGCGGAGAGGCGGGATATCGGACATGACATGGCGAAGGCTGTCATGAATGAGATCATGGACAACACGGTGAGTGAGGTCGAAAAGGCGGCCTACCTCACGGCACTTGCGATCAAGGGAGAGACGGTCGGAGAAATCACGGGGTCCGCGGAGGCGATGCGGGACCACTGCGTGAAGTTCCTGAATGACGAGGATGTCCTCGAGATTATCGGAACCGGCGGTGACAAGTCAAATTCCTTCAATATTTCCTCGACGGCGGCCCTTGTGATCGCGGCGGCCGGCGTGCCGGTCGCAAAGCACGGAAGCCGTGCCTCGCATTCAAAGGCCGGGGCGGCCGATATGTATGAGGCTCTCGGCGTAAACATACGCCTTGACCCGGACCGGGCGTCGCAGGTTCTGAAGGAGATCGGCATGATCTTTCTGTTCGCGCAGAACTACCACATCGCGATGAAGTATGTGGGACCGGTCCGTAAGGAGCTCGGCATCCGCACGGTCTTTGATTTTCTGGGACCGCTCGCAAACCCCGCCGGCGCGACGATGGAGCTGATGGGTGTCTACGACGAATCCCTGTGCAGGCCGCTCGGACAGGTCCTGAGCAATCTCGGCGTAAAGCGGGCCCTTGTCGTCTACGGACAGGACTCGATGGATGAGATCTCGATGAGCGCGCCGACGACGGTGTGCGAGGTCAGGGACGGCTGGATCAAGAACTATACGATAAAGCCCGAGGACTTCGGCCTTGTGCGCTGCCGGAAGGAGGACCTGACCGGCGGGACGGCAAAGGAAAATGCGGAGATCTGCCGGCGGATTCTCTCCGGCAGGGACCGCGGCCCGAAGAGAGACGCGGTCCTCATCAATGCGGGAGCCGCGCTCTACATGGCCGGAAAGGAAAATTCCATCAAGGAGGGCGTGGAGCTCGCCGCGCATACCATCGACTGCGGCGCCGCGTTCGAGAAGATGGATCAGTTCATTTCCGCGACAAACCAGTGAGGAATGATATGACAATTCTGGATGAAATAGCAGAGAAGACGAGAGAGCGGGTCGCGGAGGCAAAGCGGACCTGCCCGGACCCGTCGCAGGCGGCCGGAGGCGTTCCGGTCCTCCGGCGGCGGGACATTCCGGGCGGCGTGTCCACGATGGAGCCGTTCGCGTTCGAGAAAGCCCTGAGGGCGCCGGGCCTCTCATTTATCTGCGAGGTAAAGAAGGCCAGTCCCTCAAAGGGACTGATTGCTCCGTATTTCCCGTATACGGAGATCGCGCAGGACTACGACAACGCGGGCGCGTCCTGCATTTCCTGTCTGACTGAGCCGTACTGGTTCAAGGGCAGCAACAGGTACCTGACGGAGATCAGGCGCGTGACGGACATTCCGATCCTGCGCAAGGATTTTACGGTCGATGAGTACATGATCCGGGAGGCGAAGGCGATCGGCGCCGACGCGGTCCTCCTCATCTGCTCGATTCTTGATCCCGTGCAGCTCCGGGACTTCCGGCAGCTGGCCGACAGCCTCGGGCTCTCGGCGATCTTCGAGGCGCATAATGCGGAGGAAATCCGTATGGCCGCTGACGCGGGCGCGCGGATCATCGGGGTCAACAACCGGAACCTGAAGGACTTTACGGTCGATACCAGGCACGCGGGGGAGCTTAGGAACCTCGTTCCGGAGGGAACGATCTTCATTTCCGAGAGCGGCGTCAAGGGCCGAGACGACATAAGGAGTGCCGAGGCGATGCGCGCGGACGCAGTTCTCGTCGGAGAGACGCTGATGCGGGCGCGAAACAAGGGACGGCGCCTGATGGAGCTTTCAGGGAGACCTGTGAAGGTCAAAATCTGCGGGCTCATGAGTGACAATGACATAAAGCTTGTAAATGAACTGAAGCCGGATTATGCCGGTTTTGTTTTCGCCAATACACGTCATCGCATTACCGCGGAAAAGGCGGCTGCGCTGAAGGCAAAGCTCGACCCGGGCATCAAGGCGGTGGGCGTCTTTGTCGATGAGGATGAGAACGTTGTCATCGACCTTCTGCGGCGCGGCATCATTGATCTGGCGCAGCTCCACGGCCATGAGACGGACGATGTAGCCGGCCGGATCCGCAGCGCAACAGGAAAGCGCGTCATCAAGGCAGTGGTCATGAAGGACGCTTCCTCCGCAGAGGTACGCTTTCCGTCGGCAGATTTCATGCTCTTTGACGCGGGACGCGGGAGCGGGCGCACGTTCAACTGGAATTACCTGAACGACCGCCTGCCGGAGCGCCCGTTCTTCCTTGCGGGGGGCCTCAGCCCGGACAATGTCGCCGACGCTGTCCGCAAGGTTCGTCCGTTCGCGGTCGACGTCTCCTCGGGTGTCGAGGACGGAGAGACAGGCAAGAGCTATGAGAAAATGAAGGCGTTTATTGAGAACGCGCGGTCTGTCCATGATTGAAGAAAACAGCATTTTCGCTGATTTCCCGGTGGTCCGGAAGCCTTAATCCGGAATAAGCAGCTATTAACGGCAGAGTAGTTCTGCCACCAGAAAGACAGAGGATTGATTATTATGAACCAGAAAGGCAGATTCGGTATCTACGGCGGCCAGTACATCACTGAGACGCTCATGAATGCCCTGGATGAGCTCGAGAAGAGCTACAACAAGGCAAAGAATGATCCCGCGTTTGTCGGCGAGCTCAAAAGGCTCCTTGCCGAATACGCGGGGCGTCCGTCTCTTCTCTACTATGCAGAGAAGATGTCGAAGGACCTCGGCGGATGCAAGATTTATCTGAAGCGCGAGGACCTGAACCACACAGGCGCGCACAAGATCAACAACGCGCTGGGTCAGGCGCTGCTTGCAAAATATATGGGCAAGACGAGACTGATCGCGGAGACAGGCGCGGGCCAGCACGGCGTCGCGACGGCGACGGCAGCGGCTCTCCTCGGTATGGAGTGCGATGTCTACATGGGCAAGCTCGACACAGAGCGCCAGGCGCTCAATGTCTACCGCATGGAGCTTCTCGGCGCGCGCGTCCATCCGGTCGAGTCAGGTACGGGAACACTGAAGGACGCCGTCAATGAGGCGATGCGCGAGTGGAGCTGCCGTGTGTCTGACACACACTACTGCCTCGGCTCCTGCATGGGACCGCATCCGTTCCCGACAATTGTCCGCGACTTCCAGGCAGTCATCTCTGAGGAGGCCCGCGCGCAGATCCTCGAGAAGGAGGGAAAGCTCCCGAAGGCTGTTCTCGCCTGCGTCGGCGGCGGATCGAACGCAATCGGCTCCTTCTACAACTTCATCAATGACAAGGATGTCCAGCTCATCGGCTGCGAGGCTGCCGGACGCGGCGTTGATACACCGGCGACGGCGGCGACGATGGCGACAGGCTCCATCGGCATCTTCCACGGCATGAAGTCCATCTTCTGCCAGAACGAGGAGGGACAGATCGCGCCTGTCTACTCGATCTCAGCCGGACTTGACTATCCGGGCATCGGACCGGAGCACGCGTATCTCGCGTCTATCGGCCGCGCAAGCTATGTTCCGATCACAGACGAGGAGGCCGTGTGCGCCTTCGAGTATCTGGCGAAGGAAGAAGGTATTATCTGCGCGATCGAGAGTGCTCACGCGCTCGCTTACGCAATCAAGATCGCTCCGACCATGGACAAGGATGATGTGATCATTGTCACCCTGAGCGGACGCGGCGACAAGGACGTAGCGGCCATCGCGCGCTACAGAGGGAGGGACCTCCATGACTAAGACACTGAAGGCATTTGAAAATAAAAAAGCATTCATTCCGTTCATCACGGCGGGATATCCGAACGCGGACGCGTCCGTCGAGTACATTCTCGCCGCAGCTGACGCAGGCGCGGACCTTATCGAGGTCGGTATCCCGTTCTCGGACCCGACGGCAGAGGGCCCGGTGATCCAGAAGGCCGACATGGTTGCGCTTCAGAACGGCATGACCGTGAAGGGCGCGTTCGAGGTTGTCGAGAGAGTCCGCAAGGTGAAGCCGGACCTTCCGATCGCATTCATGACCTATATCAACCCGGTCTTCAAGTTCCGCGGCGATGCGCCGGAGGGCGTGGAGACGGAGCCGTATGTGCCGTTCTTTGAGCGCTGCAAGGCGGACGGCATTGATGCGCTGATCCTCGCGGACCTTCCGTTCGAGGAGCAGGAGGAGGTTCTCTCAGTCTCTGACAAATACGGGGTGGACCTCATTTCCATGGTCTCTCCGACATCGGAGGACAGAATCCGCCGGATCGCAAAGAGCCCGCGCGGCTTCATCTATGTCGTCTCTTCGATGGGCGTCACGGGTGTCCGCTCGAGCTTTGCGTATGACACGATCGGAAATATGGTCCGTCTCATCCGCGAGACGAATCCGTCCGTGAAATGCGCGGTCGGCTTCGGCATCTCGACGCCGGAGCAGGCGGAGAAGATGGCCTCCATCTCCGACGGCGCCATCGTCGGCTCCGCAATCCTCCGTCTGATTGCAGGCGGAGGGACGAAGGAGGACGTCTACAACTACGTAAAGTCTATGAAGGACGCGGTTGACAGAGCGTGACAGCTGCTTAATACCAGACCAGGCCCCCGCAAGGGGGCCTTTTTTATGTCCGGAATTGCGGCGGGACCTGGCCGGGAGTATGATAGAGGCAATATATTAGGACTGCGAGGGCATAGTATATCATGGAATTTATGGAACAGCGGATTCTGAGGGACGGACAGGTCCGCCCGGGAAATATCCTGAAGGTGGACAGCTTTCTCAATCACCAGATCGACTGCAGGCTTCTCGATGAGGCCGGGAAGGCCTTTTATGAAAAGTTCAGGGACAGAGGCATCACGAAGATTCTGACGGTCGAGGCCTCCGGCATCGCGATCGCCTGTCTCACCGCGCGCTATTTCGATGTGCCGGTCGTATTTGCAAAAAAGTCAAAGAGCCTTAATCTCGACGGCGATCTCTACACGTCGGTCGTGCATTCCTTTACGCACAACGTGGACAACACAGTCGTTCTGTCAAAGAAATTTCTGACGGATAAGGACAAGGTCCTTCTTGTCGATGACTTCCTCGCAAACGGCAAGGCGATGGAGGGCCTCATTGATATCTGCGGTCAGGCGGGCGCGCAGATCGCCGGCATCGGCATTGCGATCGAGAAGGGCTTCCAGTGCGGCGGACAGCGCCTCCGCGATGCGGGCTACGATGTCTTCAGCCTCGCGATCGTGGACGCAATGACCGATGACGGACAGATCACGTTCCGGCACTGACCTATGCGAGCGATGAAAAATGAAAATCCCGCCGGCATTCGGAGACGGTCAACTGCCGGGAGTGAGCCGTACCGTTCATTTCCCTCGTTCTGCAGGGACGTGTACGGGAGACGCCTCTATAGGATCGCGCTCGATGCCGGCATGACCTGCCCGAACCGCGACGGGACGCTCGGGAGAGGCGGCTGCGCGTTCTGCGCCGGCGGAAGCGGCGACTTTGCGGTCGCCTACAGCGGGCAGCGCATGGACATTTCCGACTTTACGTGGTTCCACGGCAATGCGCGTCCCGGCGATTTTATCGCCTATTTTCAGGCGTATACGAGCACCTACGCGCCGGTCTCAAGGCTGCGGGACCTCTTTGAGGCGGCCCTCTCGGATCCGATGTTCGCGGGCATATCGGTCGCGACACGTCCGGACTGCTTGGGACTTGCCGGAGAAACGGAGACTTCAGGTGCCGGCAGCTCCGGGGCCGTACAGGAAACTTCAGGTGCCGGCGGCCATGGATTCGGACGGGAGACCTCAGGCGGGCGTACGCCGTGGATTTCGGGCAAGCTTCGTCCCGTCTGGCCCGACGGGGACGTCGTGCAGCTCCTTGCGGAGCTTAAGGAAAGGCATCCGGATAAGTTCATCTGGGTTGAGCTCGGGCTGCAGACGGCAGATGATCAGACTGCAGCCTTTGTCCGCAGAGGGTATCCGACGGCCCTCTATGACGCGTGCGCCGCGGAGCTCATCCGTGCCGGCATTCCGGTCATCACCCACGTGATCCTCGGGCTTCCGGGCGAGAGCGAGGAAGAGATGCTTGAGACCGTGCGCCACGTAAACGGGGTGTACGAGAGGGCGTCGGGAGAGAATGGACACATTTTAAGCGGCTGCGGGATCAAGCTGCAGCTTCTCCACTATCTGGCGGGGACAGAGCTAGGGAGGCGCTATCTGGTCTTCCATAAAGAATCCGTCCGCAAAGACCTGGCCGGAGAGCTTAAGGCGCGCAGCCTGGCCCGGGACGGGGAGCCCGTCCGCAAAGACCTGGCCGGAGAGCTTAAGACGTGCAGCCTGAACTGGAACGGGGAGCCCGGCCTTACTGATGAGCCGCCGGCAGCAGGCCATGCGGCGGGAAATGTCACGGACGGAGACAGGGCGCTCCGCGCTATGACGGAGGAGGAATATGTCCGAACAGTTGCGGACTGCATTTCCGTTCTTCATCCGGACATCGTTGTTCACCGCCTGACGGGAGACGGAAATTCCAGGATTCTTCTTGCGCCGTTGTGGAGCCGAAACAAGCGCCATGTCCTAAACAGTATCCGCCATGAGCTCAGCTCACGCGGTATTGTGCAGGGATGCGGCAGATCCTGACTTGAAAAACAAACGTTCGAATGATATAATGCCTTCGTCGCTTGACGAAGGCATATTTCATGTGTTTAAATAGCGCGTTGTACCTGCAAGACGCACAGAGAATCTTATTTCATGGAGAATTCTATGGCAAAAAAGGAAGTATATGATGAGTCCAGCATCCACGTCCTCGAGGGTCTCGAGGCCGTCCGGGTCCGCCCGGGGATGTATATTGGCAGCACATCCCGCAAGGGACTCAATCATCTCATTTACGAAATCGTAGACAATGCGGTCGACGAGCATCTCGCCGGCTACTGCACGCATATCGATGTTACGCTCAAGGCGGACGGGTCCTGCGAGGTCTCGGACAACGGCCGAGGCGTTCCCGTCGGCATGCATGAGAAGGGCATGCCGGCCGAGCGGCTCGTCTACACGACGCTGCACGCGGGCGGAAAATTCGACAACAACGCCTACAAGACGTCCGGCGGCCTCCACGGCGTCGGCTCCTCGGTCGTCAACGCCCTGTCCACAGACATGGACGTCATCATAAAGCGTGACGGCTATATTCACCACGATCATTTTAAGCGCGGCGTCCCGACGGAAAAGTTGGTGAACGGACTTCTTCCGACACTCGGAAAGACAAAGGAGACAGGAACGACCGTCCGCTTCACGCCGGACCCGGAGATCTTCGAGGTGACGAAGTTCTCCGCGACGGAGGTGAAGTCGAGGCTTCACGAGACCGCGTATCTGAACCCGGGCCTCACGATTGTGTTTCGGGACGAGCGGCAGGAGCCCGCGGAGGAAATTACGTACCATGAGCCTGAGGGAATTGTCGGCTTTGTGCGCGATATCAACCGGAAGGAGGAGACGGTCACGGAGCCGATCCTCATTGAGGGCGAGGACGAGGGCATACAGGTCCAGATCGCGCTCCAGTATGTCAATGAGTTCCACGAGACAATCCTCGGCTACTGCAACAATATTTACAACGCGGACGGCGGCACGCACATCACCGGCTTCAAGACGGCATTCACGACCGTCATGAACGGCTATGCGCGCGAGCTTGGCATCCTGAAGGAGAAGGACCAGAACTTCACGGGACCGGACATCCGGAACGGCATGACGGCGATCGTCGCGATCAAGCACCCGGACCCGCGGTTTGAGGGCCAGACGAAGACGAAGCTCGACAACCCGGATGCGTCGCGCGTTGTCGCGAAGATTGTCTCGGAGGAGGCGCCGCACTACTTCGACAGAAATCTCGACGCGCTGAAGGCGATTCTCGAGTGCGCGGAGAAGTCGGCAAAGATCAGAAGATCGGCCGAGAAGGCGAAGAGCAACCTGCTGACAAAGCAGAAATTTTCATTTGACACGAATGGGAAGCTCGCGAACTGCATATCGAGGGACGCTTCAAAATGCGAGATCTTCATCGTCGAGGGAGATTCCGCTGGCGGCTCCGCGAAGACGGCCCGCGACAGAAATTACCAGGCGATTCTGCCGATCCGCGGCAAGATCCTGAACGTCGAGAAGGCGTCGATCGACAAGGTCCTCGCCAACGCGGAGATCAAGACGATGATCACGGCGTTCGGCTGCGGCTTCTCGGAGGGGTACGGCAACGACTTCGACATCACGAAGCTCCGCTACGACAAGATCATCATCATGGCGGATGCCGATGTCGACGGCGCGCACATCGGGACGCTCCTGCTCACCCTGTTCTACCGGTACATGCCGGAGCTCATTTATGACGGGCACGTCTACATCGCGATGCCGCCGCTCTACAAGGTGGTGCCGGCGAAGGGAGAGGGCGAATATCTCTACGACGACAAGGCGCTCGAGCTTTACCGGAAGAAGCACAAAAATGAAAAATTCACGCTTCAGCGGTACAAGGGTCTCGGCGAGATGGACCCGCAGCAGCTCTGGGAGACGACGCTCGATCCGAAGACGCGGCGGCTTCGCCGCATCGAGATCGGCAACCCGGGCTTTTCTTCGGACATCACGGAGATTCTGATGGGCACAGATGTACCGCCGCGCAAGGAGTTCATTTACGAGCACGCAAGAGATGCGGAGCTCGATGTATAAGGGATACGTTCTATGAGTGAAAAGACAGCAAATGAAGAGCGGATCATCCGGACAGATTATTCGGAGATCATGCAGAAAAATTATATTGACTACGCGATGTCCGTCATCATAAGCCGCGCGCTCCCGGATGTGCGGGACGGCCTGAAGCCGGTCCAGCGCCGTGTGCTCTACGACATGTATGAGCTTCATACGACGTATGACAAGCCCTACAGAAAGAGCGCGAGAATCGTCGGCGACACGATGGGCAAGTACCATCCGCACGGCGACAGCTCGATCTACGACTCGCTTGTCGTCATGGCGCAGGATTTCAAGAAGGGACAGACCCTGGTCGACGGTCATGGAAATTTCGGCTCCATCGAGGGAGACGGGGCAGCGGCGATGCGCTACACGGAGGCGAGGCTGGAAAAATTCACCCAGGACTGCTTCCTCGCGGACCTCGACCGGAACATTGTGGACTTTGTGCCGAACTTCGACGAGACGGAGAAGGAGCCGACCGTGCTGCCGGCCCGCGTGCCGAATATTCTGGTCAACGGCTCCGACGGAATCGCGGTCGGAATGGCGACGTCGATTCCGCCCCACAATCTCGCGGAGGTCATCAGTGCGGAGGAGGCACTGATCCGGAACGGAGAGATCAGCGACGAGGAGCTGCTTCGCTTTGTCAAGGGACCTGATTTCCCGACCGGAGGCATTGTCGTCAACAAGAGTGACCTCGCGGAGATCTATAAGACAGGCAGCGGGAAGATCCGCATCCGGGGAAAGGTGGAGATCGAGAAGGGAAGAAACGGGAGGACCAATATCGTCGTCACGGAGATCCCCTACACGATGATCGGCTCCGGCATCGGAAAGTTCATGAGCGACGTGGCCGCGCTGGCCGAGAACAGGACCTGCCCCGAGATCGCGGACATCTCAAACCAGTCGTCGAAGGAGGGCATCCGCATCGTCATCGAGTGCAAAAAGGGTGCCGATGTGGAGAATATCCGCAACCTGCTCTACAAGAAGACGAAGCTCGAGGACACCTTCGGCGTCAACATGCTCGTCGTATCGGGCGGAAGACCGGAGACCATGTCGCTCCGCCAGATCCTTGAGGCGTGCGTCGATTTCCAGTTCGAGATCAACGACCGGAAATATCAGGACCTTCTCGCGAAGGAGCTCGAGCGGAAGGAGATCCAGGAGGGCCTGATCCGCGCCTGCGACGTGATCGACCTCATCATTGAGATCCTGCGCGGATCGAAGAGCCGGAAGCAGGCGATGGACTGCCTCGTCATGGGGGTGACGACGGGCATCCGCTTCCGCTCGGCGAAGAGCAGGAAGGATGCGATGAACCTCATGTTCACGGAGCGTCAGGCAAATGCAATTCTCGACATGCGTCTGGTCAAGCTCATCGGTCTTGAGATTGAAGCGCTGAAGCGGGAGTACAACGAGACGCTCGGAAAGATCGGGTTCTACAAGAAGCTTCTCGAGGATCACGACGCGATGGCGGAGCAGATCATAAAGGAACTCGAGTCGTTCCGGACGAAGTATGCGCGCCCGAGAAGAACAGCTCTGACGGACGCGGGTGAGATTGTCATTGCGGAGAAGGAGCTGAAGGAGGATAAGGTCATATTCTGCCTCGACCGGTTCGGCTACGCGAAGATCCTCGACGCGCAGACCTATGAGAAAAACAAGGAGACCGCGGATGCGGAGAACAGATATATTCTCCCGGTGATGAATACGGACAAGGTCTGCATTTTCACGGACAAGGGGCGCATGCATGCGATCCGCGTGCTCGACATCCCGCAGAAGCGTCTGAAGGACAAGGGTGTCCCGATCGACAACCTCTCGAAATTCTCGAATCAGGACGAGGAGATTCTCTGGGTCGGCGCGCTGGCCGAGATCAGCCGGTCAGATATGCTCTTTGTCACGGCGAACGGGTTTGTGAAGCGCACAAAGGGAACGGAATTCATCGCATCCACCCGGTCGATTCAGTCGACAAAGCTCGGCGAGGGAGACAGCCTCGTGCTCGTCGCACCGTCGGACGAGATGGACACGGTCGTTTTAAGAAGCCAGAAGGGGTACTTCATCCGCTTCGCGCTCTCCGAGGTCTCGGAGCTTAAGAAGACGGCGATCGGTGTCCGCGGCATCGCGCTGGAGGATGGCGACACGGTCGGTGAGGCGTGGCTGCTTGACGGTCAGACCGATCTTAAGGCCGAGTGGCACGGCTCGAAGGTCTCACTGAACCGGCTGAAAATCGCAAAGCGCGGCGGAAAGGGAACGCTGAGGAGATAAAAAACAGGTAAACTGGCATTTTCTCTTGCATTCCGGATTTTTCGGTGATATGCTGAATAAGGTACATGAGTTGAGATTTAGGAGCGGGCATTTGTCCGCTCCTAACCTTTTGTAAGGAGAGAATTTGAGCAGGAAGGAAATCGTTGAACAGAAAGCGTGGGATCTTCTGCAGCCGATCACGAAGGAGCTGCATCTGATCCCGGTTGACGCCGAGTTCGTCAAGGAGGGGCCGGACTATTATCTGCGGCTCTATATTGACAAGGAGGGCGGCGTCGGAATTGACGAGTGCGAGCAGGTGAGCAAGGCGATTGACCCGCTTCTCGACGAGGAGGATTTTATTTCCGAGCCGTACACGCTCGAGGTCAGCTCTCCCGGTCTCGGGAGAATTCTGAAGCGTCCGCACGATTTCGAGTACGCGGAGGGTCGCGAGGTCGAGGTCCACACCTACAGGGCGGTCGACGGAAAGAAGGAATTCCGGGGCGCTTTAAAGGCATGGGACAAAAATTCCGTGACAATCGCTGAGGGAGAAGGGGAGAGGACATTTGAGAAAAATGAAATCTCGCTGATCCGCCTTGCATTTGATTTCTGATAACCGGTATTCCGGACGATGTGCGAAAATAAAGGAGGAAACAGGAAAAACATGGCTGGTAAACGAACACCGAAGGTCCTGACAAAGGAGGAAGCTGCCGAGCAGCAGGCTGCCGAGCTTCGCGCGGCAATCGAGATGATCGAGAAGGAGAAGGGCATCAGCAAGGAATCGCTTCTCGAGTCCATCGAGCAGTCACTGATGACCGCGTGCAAATCTCATTTTGGAAAGAATGACAATATCAATGTCACGATTGATCCGGAGACATGCCGCTACAGAGTGACCGCTGAAAAGGAGGTCGTCGCGACACCGGACGACATCGTCGATCCCGCACTTCAGGTCACGGTCGATGAGGCCAGAAAAACCAATCCGCACGCTGTGGAGGGTGACATTATCGTCGTCGACATCAACTCCAAGGCATTCGGCCGCATCGCGACACAGAACGCGAAGAACATCATTCTGCAGCGCATCCGCGAGGAGGAGCGCAGCGCGGTCTATAACCAGTACTACAGCCGCGTGCACCAGGTTGTGACAGGAACGGTCTCGAGACTGCAGGGCAAGACCTACAGCATCAATCTCGGCAAGGCCGACGCGCTGCTCAATGAGAACGAGCAGGTGAAGACCGAGCATTTCCAGCCGACCGAGCGGATCAAGGTTTATGTCGTGGATGTAAAGAACACGCCCAAGGGACCGAAGATTCTTGTGTCGAGAACGCATCCGGACCTGGTGAGACGGCTCTTCGAGGAGGAGGTCTCCGAGGTCGCGAACGGAACGGTTGAGATCAAGGGAATCGCACGTGAGCCGGGGTCCAGAACGAAGATGTCTGTGTGCTCGCATGATCCGGACGTCGATCCGGTCGGCGCCTGCGTCGGCATGAACGGTGCCCGTGTCGGTGCCGTCGTCGATGAGCTCCGCGGCGAGAAGATCGATATCATCGAGTGGAATGAGAATCCGGCGATTTTGATTGAGAACGCGCTCAGCCCGGCCAAGGTCATCACGGTCGCGGCGGACCCGGACGAGAGAGCCGCGAAGGTGATCGTCCCGGATTACCAGCTCTCCCTTGCGATCGGCAAGGAAGGACAGAACGCAAGACTTGCGGCGAGACTGACCGGATACAAGATTGATATCAAGTCCGAGACACAGGCGCGTGAGTCGGGCGATTTCGACGACCTGTATCTGGATGATTTTGATGAAAACGGCGAAAGCGTTGAGGAAGAGGAAGATGCAGACGAAGGACTCGTGCCGGAAGAAGCCGCAGCGAACCTGTCTGGGATGCAGGACAGTCAGGAATAAGGATGAGCTGATCCGCGTCGTGCGGACGCCGGACGGTCAGGTGAAAATTGACCCGGACGGCCGCATGAACGGCCGCGGCGCCTATGTCTGCAGGAATCCGGAATGCCTCGCAAGGGCAGTGAAGTCGAAGGCGCTCCAGAGGGCGCTGAAGACAGAGATCCCGGAGGAGACATTTCTTGAGCTGACGGAGGAAATCGGGCGTGGCTGACGAGCGGAAGGCGCTGGCATACATCGGGTTCGCGGCGCGCGCCGGCAAGGCGCCGGGCGGCGAATTTTCGACAGAGGCAGCGATCAAGAAAGGAAAGGCAAAGGCGGTCTTCATTTCCGGAGACGCCTCTGACAATACAAAGAAGAAGTTCCGTGACAAATGCGCGTACTACCACGTTCCGATCGCATATCTTGCGGATCGGGAGACGCTCGGCAGGGCTGTCGGCAAGGCGGCCCGGACGTCGGTGGCTGTGACTGACGCATCCCTCGCGGAGGCAGCAATGAAAGCACTGAATGAGTGATGAAAAGCAACTATTCAGCACCCCGGACGTCAAGGAGTGCTGAACCAAAAATACACAGGGGAGATTGTTTATGACAAAAATCAGGGTTCATGAACTGGCGGCAGAGATCGGTAAGTCAAACAAGGACGTTATCAATTATCTGTCCAATAAAGGATATGACGTCAAGACCGCCGTCAGTCTTGTGCCGGAAAACGAGATCGGCAACATAAAAGCAGCGTTCGGTGTGGCGGAGAAGACTCCGGCGAATGCTGCCGGATCGCCGAAGGAGCAGACCGGCCAAGCGGAGGAGAACGCTGAGAAACAGCCGAAAAAGAAGAGCGGCATCATGAGAGTTTTTCGTTCTCAGAACGCCAAGGGACAGCTGCAGAGACGTCCGAAGAAGGCGGCAGAGACTCCGAAGCATGAATCGGCTGATCATACAGCGAACAGAAAGACTGAGGCAGGAGACGGGGAGTTCGGCTCCGGCGCATCAGTCAGAATTACACCGAAGGAGCAGCCGGAGACGCGGACCGTGGCAGAGCAGAAATCTGCGGAGCATCGGGCTCAGGAGGCTGTGCCGGCAAAGGCCGGCGCGGCAGAGGTTGCAGTCAACAAGGGAAGAGCTGAGGCGGAGACGTCTGAGAGAAGCGCGAAGATGCCGAAGCAGGAAGAAGTAAGAGAGTCGGTCAGGACTGAGATGGGAAAGAGAACGGAGTCGATGGCAGCGTCTGCTGAGTCGGACAGAAAGCACGAAGAAAAGACACAGGAAACCGAGACAAATGAGAGAAGAAACGCGGAGCCGGTGAGCCGGAACGCGGGCACGCAGGGCAGCGGTCAGGCTGAGCACGGCCGCGGCGAGAGAAACGACCGCGGAAACGGCGCGAGAAACGGTGACCGCTACGGCAGTCGAAACGGTGACCGCGGTGCCAGAAATGAGCACGGCGCAAGAAATAACGACCGCGGAAACGGCACGAGAAACGGTGACCGCTACGGCAATCGAAACAACGAGCACGGCACAAGAAGCGGCGACCGCTACGGCAATCGAAATGGCAGCGGCCAGGGCGGCTATCAGAGCAGAAGCGGCCAGGGCGGCTACGGCTCAAGGAACGGCAATGGCCAGGGCGGCTATGGCAATCGAAACAGCAGCGGCCAGGGCGGCTATGGCAATAGAAGCGGCCAGGGCAGCTACGGCAATCGGAACAGCCAGGGCGGCTACGGCAATAGAAGCGGTCAGGGCGGCTATGGCAACCGGAACGGCAATGGCCAGGGCGGCTACGGCAATCGAAGCGGCCAGGGCAGCTACGGCAACCGGAACGGTCAGGGCGGCTACGGCAATAGAAACGGCCAGGGCAGCTCATTTGGCGGCGGCTTCGGCGCAAGAAGAGGTGCATCCTCAAGACCGTCCGAGGGAGACGGCGCACTTGCGCACAAGACATCCCGCGACTTCAGGGGCAACGGCAAGGACCGTGAGAGAACCCATGAGGAGAGACGCGAGATGGGCCGTCATGGCGATATGGGCAACCGTCCGAATCAGCAGAGAAGACAGTTCAACCGCATCCCGAAGGCGCTTCAGAAGAAGCAGAACCAGAATTCTCAGCCGGCAAAGGCAGAGGAGAAGGTAACGGAGATCAAGATCCCTGAGAAGATCACGATCCGCGATCTCGCCGAGAAAATGAAGGTCCCGGCATCGACACTGATCAAGGAGCTCTTCATGAAGGGCGAGATGGTCACCGTCAATCATGAGATCCCGTTCGAGAAGGCAGAGGAGATCGCGATGGACCACGACATTCTCTGCGAGAAGGAAGAGAAGGAGGATGTCATCGGAAATCTTCTTGCCGAGGACAAAGAGGATGAGAAGGACATGGTTCCGCGTCCGCCGGTAGTCTGCGTCATGGGTCATGTCGACCACGGCAAGACATCTCTTCTCGATGCGATCAGACATACACATGTGACTGACAAGGAGGCCGGCGGCATCACGCAGCACATCGGCGCCTACATGGTCTCGATCAACGGAAAGAAGATCACCTTCCTCGATACGCCGGGACACGAGGCCTTCACGGCGATGCGTATGAGAGGTGCGAACTCGACTGATATCGCTGTTCTGGTCGTTGCGGCCGATGACGGTGTCATGCCGCAGACGGTCGAGGCGATCAACCATGCGAAGGCTGCCAATGTCGAGATTATCGTTGCTGTCAATAAGATCGATAAGCCGGGCGCAAATATCGACCGCGTCAAGCAGGAGCTGTCCGAGTACGGACTTGTCGCCGAGGACTGGGGCGGAGATACGATCTTCTGCCCGGTGTCCGCAAAGACACATGAGGGTCTCGACAATCTTCTCGAGATGATCCAGCTGACCGCGGAGATGCACGAGCTGAAGGCAAACCCGAACCGTCTCGCGAGAGGTCTTGTGCTTGAGGCGAGACTCGACAAGGGCCGCGGCCCGGTCGCGTCCATCCTGGTTCAGAAGGGAACGCTTCATCAGGGCGATTTCATCGCGTGCGGCGCCGCACACGGCAAGGTCCGTGCGATGACGGATGAGAAGGGAAAGCGTCTCCACAAGGCGACGCCGTCCATGCCGTGCGAGATCATCGGTCTGTCCGATGTGCCGGAGGCCGGCGAGGTTCTCATGGCCTTCGATACAGATAAGGAGGCCAAGGAATTCGCATCCGTATTCGTGACGGAGGGCAAGAAGAACCTCATCGAGGAGACGAAGACACAGATGTCCCTCGAGGACCTGTACAAGCAGATCAAGGAGGGCGGCCTCAAGGAGCTGCCGATCGTCGTCAAGGCGGATGTCCAGGGCTCTGTCGAGGCTGTCTCCCAGTCGCTGCAGAAGCTGTCGAACGACGAGGTCGTCGTCAAGATCATTCACGGCGGTGTCGGCGCGATCACAGAGTCGGATGTGTCCCTCGCAGCTGCGTCAAATGCAATTATCATCGGCTTCAATGTCCGTCCGGACGCTTCCGCAAAGAAGATGGCCGAGCAGCAGAAGGTCGACATCCACCTCTACAACATCATTTACGAGGCGATCGAGGATGTCGAGCGCGCGCTGAAGGGCATGAGAGCGGCTGTCTACGAGGAGAAGGTCCAGGGCCACGCCGAGATCAGACAGATGTTCAAGTCCTCGTCCGCCGGCAATATCGCCGGTGCGGCTGTCAAGGACGGCATCATCCAGAAGTCATCGAAGGTCCGCGTCTTCCGCGGCGAGGAGAAGATCTACGAGGGCGATCTTGCGTCCCTCAAGAGATTCAAGGACGACGTCAAGGAAGTCAGAGAGGGCTTCGAGTGCGGTCTCGTCTTCAAGGATTGGGGCGACTTCGAGGTCGGCGATACGGTCGAGGCCTACACGATGGTCGAGGTCGAGAGAGACTAAACTGCATAAGGCACCTGCCGCGCGGCGGCAGCTTCGGGTTGCCCTGCGGACGGATGCTCCGCAGGGCAATTCAGACAGAGGAAATATGTATGAGAAAAAACAGTCCGAAAAATAAACGAATCAACGAGGAAGTCGCTCACGAGCTGTCCCAGATCATCCGCGATCTGAAGGATCCGCGCATCTCATTTATGACATCCGTTATGGACGCGTATGTGAGCACGGACCTGAAGAACTGCAAGGTCTATGTCAGCGTGCTCGGCGACGAGAAGGCGAAGACGGATACCATGAAGGGCCTCGAGTCCGCGAAGGGCTTTATCCGCCATGAGCTCGCGGAGACGCTGAACATGCGGAATACGCCTGAGCTCACATTTGTGCTCGACGAATCGATCGAGAGAGGCGTGCGCATGTCAAAGCTGATCGACGATGTCGCCATGCATGACGAGAAGGTTCAGGAAGAGCGGGAAGAGACAGAAGAAGCAGACCAGGCGGACACAGACGAGACATGAGAAAGGGACGCTACGGATTATGGAGAACATTTCAGAGCTACTGACAGACGAAATCCGGACGATCGGCATCGCGGGTCACGTGAACCCGGACGGCGACTGCGTCGGAAGCACGACCGCGCTCCGGAATTACATCCGGACAAATTACCCACAGTATCAGGTCGACCTCTATCTGGAGCGGCCGAAGGATGCGCTGCTCTTTCTTGACGGCGCGAAGGAGGCGTTTCGCGAGGTCCCGGAGGAAAAGACGGAGCCGTACGATCTCTTCATTATCTGCGACGTGAGCACGGAGGACCGCATCGGCGTCGCGCGGACGCTCTTTGAGAGAGCGCGCCGCACGGCCTGCATCGATCATCACCTGACGAACGGCGGCTTCTCCGACATCGATCACATCGAGCCAGACGCGAGCTCGACGGCGGAGGTGCTCGCAAACCTCATGGATGATGATAAAATTGATAAAAAAGTCGCGACATCGCTCTACACGGGGATGATTCACGACACGGGTGTGTTTCAGTACAGCAATACGTCGCCGCGGACGCTTACGACGGCGGCCAGACTCATCGCGAAGGGCATCCCGTTCAGCCGCATCATCGACGACTCCTTCAACCGCAGGACCTATGTCCAGAACCGCGTGCTGGGATATGCACTCGAGAAGGCGGTCCTTGCGATGGACGGACGCGTCATCACCTGCATCCTCACAGAGCAGGAAATGAAGCGCTTCGGTGCGGAGCGGCAGGACCTCGACAGCATCGTCGCTCAGCTCCGCTTCACGGAGGGCGCCGAGGCGGCTGTGTTCATTTACGAGACCGGAAAGACGGACGATGGCTGCCCGGTCTTCAAGGTTTCTTTCCGAAGCAACGAATATCTCGATGTCGCGGCCCTCGCCTCGGAATTCGGCGGCGGCGGCCATGTCCGCGCGGCCGGCTGCACGATGTACGGCGACCCGGAGGTGAGCCTCGGGAAAATCCTGGACGCGGTCCGGCCGCATCTCAGGTGATATGACGCGGATTTTACGAGGCAGCAGCCGCAGCTGTGACTCGCGGATGAGAGGCGGCGATCGAGTCGGCGCTGTCGGCCACGATGGCGGCTGTGATGCGCGGATGTGAGACATACGAAGCAGAAACCACAGGAAGGCGGGACACACATGGTACACGGCGTGATCAACGTCAGAAAAGAGAAGGGAATGACCTCGTTCGGCGTCGTGTCGCGGATGAGGCGGATTTTCAATCAAAAGAAAATCGGACACACGGGGACGCTTGACCCGGAGGTGGAGGGCGTGCTCGTCGTCTGCATGGGCAAGGCGACAAAGCTCGTCGATGACATGAGCCGGGGAACGAAGACATACCGGTGCACGATGCTGCTCGGACGGGTCACGGATACGCAGGACCTGACCGGAACGACGCTGAGGGAGTGCGCGGTGACGGCGGATGAGGAAGAGGTGCGGCGCGCCCTGCTCTCATTTTCCGGGAAACAGATGCAGACGCCGCCGATGTACTCGGCCGTGAAGGTGAACGGCAAGAAGCTGGTTGACCTTGCAAGGCGGGGCATCGAGGTTGAGCGGAAGGCCCGCGAGGTTGAGTTCAGTGAGATCGGAATCGAGGAGATCGCGCTGCCGTATGTGACCTTTCATGTGACCTGCTCGCACGGCGCCTACATCCGCACGCTCTGCCACGATGTCGGTGAGGCGCTTGGATGCGGGGCCTGCATGGCCAGCCTCGTGCGGACGCGCGTCGAGGAGTTCCGTCTCGAGGACGCGCACACGCTCGCGGAGCTCGAGGCGATGAAAAAGGAAGAGGACGAGAGGAATCCGGGGAGCATGTACAGCTTCGTCATTCCGATCGACCATTTCTACCGGACGCTTCCCGCGTGTGTTGTGAAGGAGGCGGCCGCGCACCTTGCGCTGAACGGCGTGCGGCTTGATCCGGATGAGATCATGGACCGCGCGGAGGCCGAGGGCACGGGGATCCGGGTCGAGGGAGAGCTCTGCGGAGGCGAAGAGATTGAGAACCACAGCGAGCTCAGGCTCTACACGGCGGACGCATCCTTCATCGGTACATTTGCAAAGCGCGGCGGAAAGTATATAATGCAGAAGCATTTTTATATTGGAGCGATATGATACAGAAGATATACGATCCTTTTAACTACGAAGCAGACACGAGAACGGTCGTTACAATCGGAAAATTTGACGGGATTCACAGGGGCCACCAGGAGCTGATCCGCCGGGCTGTCCGGTTTGCGCGGGCGGAGACGGCGGCGGGAAGGCCGACAAAGAGCGTTGTGTTTTCATTTGACATGGCCCCGGCGATGATTCTGACCTCAGAGGAGCGGGCGCATATGCTTGAGGGAATGGGCGTGGACGCGATCGCCGAGTGCGAGTTCGGCCCGAAGATCTGCCACATGAGCGCGGAGGATTTCATCAGCCTCGTCCTTGTCCGGAAAATGCACATCTGCCACATCATTGTCGGTCCCGACTTCCGTTTCGGCTATGAGCGGAGAGGCGACGCCGCGATGCTGAAGGCGGCGGAGGGCTTTACGACGGAGGTCGTGAGCGCCGTGACGGATGAGGAGACGGGAGAGAAGATTTCGTCGACGCACGTGCGGAAGGAGCTCTCGGAGGGGCACATGGAGAGAGTCAATGAGCTGCTCGGCTACACCTACTTCGTCACGGGAGAGATTATCCGGGGACGCCAGGTGGGCCGGACGATCGGGATTCCGACGGCGAACCTCCGGCCCGATCCGTCCAAGATCCTGCCGCCGAAGGGCGTCTACGAGTCGAGATCAGTCGTGACGGTGAGCGAGCGGACGCTCGATCCGGCGGTCAATGAATCGGTCGCGCCGGACGTCTTTCACTACCGGAAGCGCTTCAACGGCGTCACGGACATCGGGACGAAGCCGACGGTCGGCGGGACCTTCGTCGGCGTCGAGACCTATTTCTTTGACTGCGACGAGGACCTCTACGGGAAGAACCTCCGCGTGGAGCTTCTCCATTTTGCGAGACCGGAAATGAAATTCCGCACGCTTGACGAGCTGAAGACGCAGATCCTCGGCGACGCGGAGCGGGGACGACAATATTTCCGAAATCTGTGACATGCCAGTATGCTGGTTACAGTACACACGCTATCCAACCTTGGTAAGTGGTCGGCAGTATCAGGAGCGGTGAGGGCGTTATACGGAGGAGTCCGAAGATCACCCTGAGCCGCTGTGTCAGCGGCGAAGGGAAGCTGAGGAGGACGGAGTCTGCCCGATACCGCCCTGATATCGCCGACCACTTACAATTCCTGGAGCGTGTGAACAGTAACCTATGCGATGTTGATGTTGACATCGGTGGGGCGCTTTGCTACAATTTCAGATGTTGTGTAACTTTATCCGTCGTCCGGAGGCAGGATACTCCAGCCACCCCCTGATGACCGGAAACATTGCCCGGCCTTTGCCGGAGCCCTATAAGATTCCACAGGAGGAAATCAGAATGATCACGAAGGAAAAGAAGGCAGAAATCATGAAGGCTTATGCGAGAACAGAAGGCGACACAGGTTCACCGGAAGTTCAGGTCGCAGTTCTCACAGAGCGCATCAACGAGCTCACAGCTCATCTGCAGCAGAATCCGAAGGATCATCACTCAAGAAGAGGTCTTCTGAAGATGGTCGGCCAGAGACGCAACCTTCTCGGCTACCTGAAGAAAAAGGATATCGACAGATACCGTACTCTGATTGAGAGACTTGGTCTCAGAAAGTAATTCATACACGGTGCGGGGCAGGGCAACCTGCTCCGTTTCTTGTGTAATAAGCCCACTCGGGCAGAAGGAGAAGAATGGGAGACTACAAAACGTATTCAATGGAACTCGCAGGCAGAACACTGTCGATCGATATCGGCCGTGTCGGCAAGCAGGCGAACGGATGCTGCTTCATGCATTACGGCGACACAGTCGTGCTGAGCACGGCGACGGCATCCAAGGCACCGCGTGAGGGTGTGGATTTCTTCCCGCTTTCCGTGGATTTCGATGAGAAAATGTACGCTGTCGGCAAATTCCCGGGCGGCTTCAACAAGCGCGAGGGCAAGGCATCGACACACGCGATTCTGACGAGCCGCGTGATCGACCGCCCGATGCGTCCGCTGTTCCCGAAGGATTTCCGCAACGACGTCACACTGAACAACATGGTCATGTCTGTTGATCCGGCCTGCGATCCGGAGATCCCGGCTATGCTCGGATCCTCGCTCGCGACGGCGATTTCCGACATCCCGTGGGACGGCCCGTGCGCAATGACACAGCTCGGTATGATCGATGGCGAGTTCATCGTCAACCCGGGCTATGAGCAGAAGGCAAAGTCCGATCTTGCTCTGACAGTCGCGTCCACACGCGACAAGGTCATCATGATCGAGGCCGGCGCAAATGAAATCCCCGAGGACAAGATGATCGAGGCGATTTACAAGTGCGACGAGGTCAACAAGAAGATCATCGCATTTTTCGACAAGATCATCGCTGAGTGCGGAAAGCCGAAGTTCGAGTATCAGCACGTCGTCGTTCCGGAGGACCTGAACGCAGCTCTCTATGAGATCTGCCCGCCGGAGGAGATGGAGAAGGTCGTCTTCACGGATGACAAGCAGACCCGCGAGAACAATGTCGCGGAGGTCCGCGCGAAGTTCGAGGAGAAGTACGGCGACAACGAGGAGTGGATGGCCCAGATCGACACGGCCCTCTACAACTACGAGAAGAAGACGGTCCGCAAGATGATCCTGAAGGACCACAAGAGACCGGACGGCCGTGACATCCGTCAGATCCGTCCGCTCGCAGCTGAGATCGACCTGATCCCGAGAGCACACGGCTCCGCGATGTTTACGCGTGGTCAGACACAGATCTGCGACTGCGTGACGCTGGCTCCGCTCTCCGAGGCACAGAAGATCGAGGGTCTCGATCCGTACATCACGAAGAAGAGATATATCCACCAGTATAATTTCCCGTCCTACTCCGTCGGTGAGACAAAGCCGTCGAGAGGCCCGGGACGCCGTGAGATCGGCCATGGCGCGCTGGCAGAGAGAGCTCTCGTCCCGGTTCTTCCGAGCGAGGAGGAGTTCCCGTATGCAATCCGCGCCGTCTCCGAGACCTTCGAGTCCAACGGCTCCACGTCTCAGGCATCGATCTGCGCGTCCTCTATGGCACTCATGGCGGCAGGCGTACCGATCAAGAAGGATGTCGCAGGTATTTCCTGCGGCCTCGTCACGGGCGACACGGACGATGATTACATCGTTCTCACGGATATCCAGGGTCTCGAGGATTTCTTCGGCGACATGGACTTCAAGGTTGCCGGCACGCATGACGGCATCACGGCGATCCAGATGGATATCAAGATCCACGGTCTGACAAGAAAGATTGTCGAGGAAGCAATCGCGAGAACGAAGGAAGCGCGTGAGTATATTCTGACAAATGTCATGGAGCCGGTTATCGCAAAGCCGCGTGACCATGTGTCCAAGTGGGCGCCGAAGATCGTCTCCATCAGCATCGATCCGGACCGTATCGGCGATGTTGTCGGCCAGAAGGGCAAGACGATCAACAAGCTTATCGAGATGTACGATGTACAGATTGATATCGATGATGACGGCAAGGTCTCGATCATCGGCAACGACGACGCGAACATGAAGAAGTGCGTCGAGGCGATCCGCATCATTGCGTCCGACTTCGAGAAGGGCCAGATCCTGACGGGCAAGGTCGTCACGATCAAGGACTTCGGCGCGTTCCTTGAGTTCGCACCGGGCAAGGAAGGCATGGTCCACATCTCCAAGATCGCAAATTCCAGAATCGACAAGGTCGAGGATGTGCTTCATCTCGGCGATGTTGTCCGCGTCATCTGCCTCGGCAAGGACAAGATGGGCCGCGTCAGCTTCTCCATCAAGGACTGCCCGAAGGATGACACAGCGTCCATGGATATGGGCAGAGTCGTCGCCTCCGCAGATCCGGAGTGACAGAATGCCGGGAGGGGCCTCTGATGGGGCCTGCGGTTATCCGGCATGAATACAGAGAACTTATTCCGCATTCAGATTCGGAAAATGCTTTGCGTCTGGGTGCTGAATAATATGTACATGAGCCTCCTGAGAGCTGCAAAGGCAGCTCCGGGGGGCTCATTCTAAAAGAAGGATACAATGAAATATTTCTGGAAACAGGAGTTTGATCTGCCGAAGGGCATCGGGTACGGTCGGTTTTCCGCGGCGCATATACTGACACTCTGTGTGATTGCGGCGCTCATTGTTCTGGGAACCCGACTGTTCCTCAGGTGCCGGGAGCAGGCGCAGGACACTGTGGTCCGCCTGATTCCGCCGGTCATGGCCGGTCTTGAGGTCTGGAAGGACCTGTTTCTTGTGTCCGTGCACCGGTTTTCAATCGGGTATCTGCCGCTTCATCTGTGCAGCTTAGGCATCATTACGTTCTTCGGGGCCGCATACGCGAAAAGCAGAAAATGGAGAGAGATCTGGGGCGAGATTTCATTCTGTCTGATTCTTCCCGGAGCGGTCTCTGCCCTCATTTTCCCGGACTGGGCGAATCTCTACCCGGTCTTTAACTTCATTAACCTGCACAGCTTTACCTGGCACGGCCTGCTCGTCTTCTTCCCGGTGCTTCTGCGCGCGGGCGGCCGCGTCCATCCGACCGTGAGGCACATCCACTACAGTCTGCTGTTTCTTGCGGCCGTTGTGCCGCCGATTCTCATTTTCGATAAAATGACGGGCTGCAATTACCTGTTCGTGAACCGGCCGGTCAGCGGAACGCCGCTTGAGGCGCTGGCGGACCTCATGGGAAATCCGGGATATCTTATCGGCTATGCAGCAATGGTTGTCGGCGTGATCCTTCTGGTGTACGGGCTTATCTATCTCGCGGACTGTGTGGGGAAGAGGCTTCGTGCTGATAAAGATATTTAACAAGGAGGATGATTTTATGAGGATTGACAGGACAAGAGTCACACGCGCATTTGATGAGTATACGTCTCACTATAATTTGAGCGATCCGAAGGTGAAGCTGAAGTATGACCACACGTACCGCGTCGCGGACCTGGCCGATGATATTGCCCGGAGCCTTTCCATGAGCCGCGAGGACATTGATCTCGCGTGGCTTCTCGGCATGCTTCACGACATCGGACGGTTCGAGCAGGTGCGCCGGTTCGGGACATTTCAGGATGGACAGTCCGTAAACCACGCGGCACTCAGCGCGGACATTCTGTTCGGCGGTCCGGGCGCGGCCGTGGCAGAGGCTGGGGCAGGGAAGGCTCCTGAAGACGGCGGTTCAGGTGCTGTCTCTGAAGGAGAGGCGAATCTTAAAGACGGCGGTCCGGGCGCGGCGTCTGCAGGCCTTGACGGAGAAGCTGCCTCCGGTCACGAGGAGCCCCTCATCCGGCGCTTTCTCGAGGATTCGTCTGAGGACCGTCTCATTGAGAAGGCCATCCGGCTCCACAATGTCTATCATCTGCCGGAGAAAATGACGGAGCGGGAGTACCGCTTTGCAACGCTCCTCCGGGACGCGGACAAGATCGACATTCTCCGCGTGAACTGTGAGACGCCGCGGTCGGAGATCTATGACATTCCAGAGGAGGAATTCCGCACGTCGTCCATATCGGATGAGGTCCTTGATGAAATTCTCCGCTGTGAAAATGTCGACCGCCGCAATTCGAAGACGCCGGTCGACTATATCATCGGCCACATCGGCTTCGTCTTCGGCATTGTCTATCCGGAGAGCTTTCGCCTGATTAAGAAGCAGGGGTATCTCGATGAGATGATGGACTATAAGACAACAAATCCGGATACAGCCGCAAAATTCAAGCTGATCCGGAAATGTGTGAACGCGTATATTGATGAAAAATGCAGGGCGGACTGACCGCAGGGCATGCGCGGGGCGATATGTCAAGACGTGCCTGAAATGCCCCGCGTGCCCCTGCGGCTTTTGACTCAGAGCTTTGCGATCTCAATCAGCGCTTCGGCGGATTTCTCCATCTCGGGAATCGACGCGTACTCATAGCGGCCGTGGTAGTTGTAGCCGCCCGTCGAGAGGTTCGGGCAGGGAATGCCGCGGAAGGAGAGCATCGCCCCGTCCGTGCCGCCGCGGATCGGCTCGCTTGTCGGGACCGCTCCGACCTTCCGGTAGGCCTCCTTTGCGCGGTTGACGAGGTCCATGTGATCGCGCATGATTTCGATCATGTTGTAGTACTGGTCGTGTACAGAAAGCTCGAAGACGCCGTCGCCGTACCGCGCGTTCAGGAAATCGATGATTCTCTTCATTTCCTGCTTTCTGGCCTCGAATTTTGCGCGGTCATGGTCGCGGATAATGTACTCGAGCCTTGCCTGCTCGACATCTCCGCTGATGTGGGACAGGAAATAGAAGCCCTCGCGGCCCTCCGTGTGCTCCGGCACCTCCGCAGGAGGAAGCATACTCTGGAACTCGCAGGCGAGTCTTGCCGCGTTGATCATGATGTTCTTTGCGCTGCCCGGGTGGACAGATTTTCCGTGAATAGTCACGACGGCGCCGGCCGCGTTGAAGTTTTCGTACTCGACGATGCCGAGCTTTCCGCCGTCGACTGTGTAGGCCTGCTTCGCGCCGAAGAGATCCGCATCAAAATGAGCGACGCCGCTTCCGATCTCCTCGTCCGGTGTGAACGCGATCCGGATCTCGTGGTGCGGAATGTCGGGGTGGGAGAGAAAATAGTCCGCGAGGTTCATGATCTCCGCGACGCCGGCCTTGTCGTCCGCGCCGAGGAGCGTCGTTCCGTCGGTCGCGATCAGGTCCTCGCCGATGTGATTTTCGAGCTCCGGAAATACGGCCGGGTCGAGCAGCTTGTCCTTTCCGTCATAGCTTCGGATGATCCGCGGCTTTACGTGACTGCCGCTCGCGTCCGGAGACGTGTCCATGTGGGAGATGAACCCGATCGCCGGGGCGCTGCCCGGGACACACGCATAGACGTAGCAGTTTTTTTCGTCGTATGTGACGGAGGCCCCGGCGGAGCGGAGCTCATCCGCAAGGAGAGATGCGAGGTCCCGCTGCTTCGCGGTAGATGGGGAGGTCCCGGCCGTCTCCGAGGACTGGGTGTCAATCTGTACATATTTCAGGAAACGTTCAATTAGTTTTTCCATGGAATATCATATCCTTTCGTAAAATCAGTCTTCTATCCAGTATACCGCAAAATCAGCTTCACGCAATCGGCGGCTCGTTGTAAAATAGCTGTATAGACATGAGGCATTGTATTTAAGAGAAAGGGTATAGTATGGCAGGTTTTGATTTGGCGTTTCTGCGGCTCCTCTTCAGGCTCTGCGCCCGTCAGACGGGACAGATCAGCACGATCGATTTCACGCCGCAGAAGCCGCATTTTGTGGGAGATCCGATCCCGCAGCCCTTTGAGCGCGCGACGCCTGAGTCGCAGGGCGTGAGCTCCGAGCATGTGAGACAGTATCTCGAGGCGCTGAAGAATGACCCCGAGGCGAACCCGCATCACGCGATCATTCTCCGCCACGGAAAAATCATTGCCGAGTGCGCATTTGCTCCGTATCAGAGAGGCATGTGGCATATCACGCACTCGATGTGCAAGTCATTTACAGGCATGGCTGTAGGTCTCGCGGTCCACGAGGGCCTCTTTACGCTCGACGACAAGCTCGATGATATCTTTCCGCAGTATATCAAGCTCCTCTCGCGCTTCGGCCGCAAGGAGGTCACGATCCGCCATCTCCTGACCATGACGTCGGGCGTCGACTTCGGTGAGGCGCGCGCGATCTCGGGAAATGACTGGCGCACCGGCTTTATGTCGGCAAATGTCAAATTTGAGCCAGGGACGCAGTGGGAGTACAATTCGATGAACTCCTATATGCTCTCCGCCGTCATCCAGGAGAAGACCGGGGAGACTATGTTCGAGTACCTGAAGAAGCGCGTCTTCGATCCGCTCGGAATCAAAGAGGTTTTCTGGGAGAAATGCCCGATGGGCGTCACGAAGGGCGGCTGGGGCATGTTCATCCGCCCGGAGGATGCCTGCAAGCTCGGCCAGCTGTATCTCGACATGGGCCGCTGGAAGGGAAAGCAGATCATCCCCGAGGAATGGGTGAGAGATGCGACGAGGAAAGAGGCCGACAACGGAAAATACGGCTACGGCTACCAGCTGTGGATGGAGGAGAGGCCCGGAGGCTACGCCTACAACGGCCTGTTCGGCCAGGATGTCGTCATTTACCCGGACGACGATATGATCATCATGATCAACGCCGGAAACCGCGAGATGACGCAGAGCGGCTCGCTCACCGAGATTATGCGCCGGTACTGGGGCATCGGGTATTTTCCATCCGATGAGCCGCTGCCGGAGGATACGCTCGCCAGGGAGGAGCTGGAGAGCCGCATCGCGGAGTATGAGGGCAGGAAGCCGGCAGGACCTGTGATCACGCGCGGCGGCTGGTTTGCGCGCCGGAAGAAGTCTGAGATCATGACGCCGGAGGAGCTGATGGCCGAGCTCAAGGGCTGCTCATTTAAAATGGAGGCGGGGACGACCGGTATCTTCCCGCTGATCTGTCAGGTCATGCACTACAATTTCACGGACGGGATCAGTCAGGTCAGCTTCGACGAGATCGACGGACAGCTGATGGTGCTCTTCTACGAGGGAAAGGACATTCATCACGTCCGCGTCGGCTTCGACAAGGCGGCCGTGAGCGAGATCATGCTGCACGGCGAGCCGTACTATATCGGGACGAAGGGCCGGATCGCGACAGATGAAAATGACCGCATCGTTCTCCTTCTCGACATCACCTTCATCGAGGAGGCGTGTACGAGAAAAATTAATTTTTATTTTGGCAGTGATACGATTGAGATGCGCGCAAATGAGACGCCTGGCGAGGACGTCATCGCGGACGCGATCCAGTACACGGGCGACAACCCGGACTTCTACAGGCTCCCGATTATAAAGAACATCATCGCGGAGGGCGGAATGAACCTGGTGAATATCGCGATCCAGTCGGCAATTCACCCGACGGACATCGGGCATCTGATTCATGAATAATAACAGCACCCATCAGGAACGCGAAGCGTTCCGAGTCTGGGGTGATGAATAGCTGCAATTGTTTATAGGTAATGGAGGTACACACAATGGATGTCAATGAAATTTTAAAGCATGTCGATCACACACTTCTCAGCGTCACGGCAACCCGCTCCGATATCCGGAAGATCTGCGACGAGGGCATGCGCTATCACACCGCATCGGTCTGCATTCCGGCCAGCTATGTGAAGGACGCGAAGAGCTATGTCGGGGACAAGCTGAGAATCTGCACCGTCATCGGTTTCCCGAACGGCTACGACACATCGGCCGCAAAGGCATTCATGGCGACGGACGCCGTGGAGAATGGCGCCGACGAGGTCGACATGGTCATCAACCAGGGTTGGGTCAAGGATGAGAAATACGCGGACATCGAGGCGGAGATCGCGATGGTCAAGGAGGCCTGCAAGGGCCGCATTCTCAAGGTGATCATCGAGACCTGCAACCTGACCGAGGAGGAGAAAATCCGCATGTGCTCCGTCGTCACGAGCGCCGGCGCCGATTACATCAAGACCTCGACGGGCTTCGGCAAGGCGGGCGCAACCTTTGACGACGTGAAGCTCTTCAAGAAGTATGTCGGAAAAAATGTAAAGATCAAGGCGGCCGGCGGCATCCATTCGCTTGAGGACGCGGAGACCTTCCTTGCGCTCGGCGCGGACAGACTCGGGACGAGCCGCATCGTGAAGATCGTCGAGGAGATGGAAGCCGCAAAGTAAGACCGCTTTGCATGAGAATTGTGGGAGAAAAATTTGGGACATTTGTATTTTGCGCGCCACGGCCAGACCGTCTGGAACGTGGAAAATAAGATCTGCGGGGCGACCGACATCGCGCTCACAGAGACAGGACATGAGCAGGCAAGGGAGCTCGGGAGAAAGATCCTCGCGGAGAAGCTTGATATCGATGAGATCCTCTGCTCGCCGCTGATCCGGGCGGCGGACACAGCGAGAGAGATCGCGGCGATCACGGGCCTTCCGCTCCGCGTGGAGAACGCGCTCACGGAGCAGTGCTTCGGACGGTTTGAGTCGACGCCGCGCGACGGGAAGGAATTTGCGGAATGCAAGATGCATTTCGCGGATTCCTACGACGGCGGTGAGTCGATGCTGCGCCTCGCGCAGAGAATCTACAACCTTCTGGATAAGGTCACATCGGAGGAAGGAAAGGTGTATCTTCTCGTTGCACACAATGGGATCAGCCGTGTCATCGAGTCGTATTTCCGCGACATGACCAATGAGGAGTACGCCCGGTTCGGAATCGGAAACTGCGAGATCCGCCGGTATGATTTTTGACAGCGAGGAGCATGAGCGTGGCAACATTAGATTATTACCGCATTTTTTACTGCGTCGCCGAGTGCAAGAGCTTCACGAAGGCGGCGGAGCTGATGAACAACAGCCAGCCGAATATCACGCGCTGCATGAACAATCTGGAAAATGAGCTCGGCGTCAAGCTGTTTGAGCGCACGCACCGCGGCATCACGCTGACGAGGACCGGGCAGCGGCTCTACGAGCATGTGGCGGTCGCTCTCGAGCAGTTTGATATCGGGGAGGCTGAGATCCGCGAGGAGCAGAACATGACGTCCGGCCTGATTTCGATCGGGGCGAGTGAAATTGCCCTCCATATGACGCTGCTCCCGGCTCTTCAGAAATTCCTGGAGGAATATCCGAAGATCCGCATCCGCATCACGAATGACCCGTCTCCGGAGGCGATGCAGGCGCTCGATGAGGGAGTTGTCGACTTTGCGGTCATTACGACCCCGTTCGGCTTAAGGCGCGGCATGGTCAGCATCCCGCTGGTCTCCTTTCATGAGATTCTCCTCGCGGGAAATGCATACCGGGGCAAGCTGAACCGCGTTCATTCGCTGAAGGAGCTCGCGGAGCATCCGTTCATTTCGCTCGGAAGCGGGACGGGGACGAGAGACCTCTATGTCCAGTACTTTATGAACAGCGGCCTCACCTTCACGCCGGATCTCGAGGCGTCGACGACCGATCAGATCCTGCCGATGGTGGAGTACGGCCTCGGCCTCGGCTTTTACCCGGAGGAGCTCGCAAGGGACGCGATCCGGGAGGGCAAGGTGTTCCGGGTTTACACGGACGAGCCGTCTCCGGAGCGGCAGGTGTGCCTGCTCCTTAAGAAGAACCGGAAGCTAGGCACTGCGTCGGAGAAGCTGATTGCCCAGATGAAGGCGCAGAGCGGAGAGAAGCGGCCCCCGGAAGAGAAGTAAACGGGCCAGCTGAAAAGGGACAGCTATGCGCAGGGACTTTGCTTAATAAAGGACAGCCCGCAGAAGAATCGGGATGCGCAGAGAATTGCAACAGGAGACAGAAACATCATGATTACAGTAAGACATGCGGAAATGAGAGATATACCGGCCATAGAGAGGCTTCTCGGCGAGGTCCTTGAGATCCACGCAGGGCTCAGGCCGGATCTTTTCATTTCCGGGACGACAAAATACACGAGGGAGGAGCTCGGGGCCATCCTCGAAAATGAAAAGACCCCCGTCTTTGTCGCAGCCGACGAAGCGGACAGGGTTCTGGGGTATGTATTCTTTGTTCTTCAGGATGCGCCGAAGTCGCCGAACATGCGCCCTGTCAGATCAATTTATATCGACGATCTCTGCGTCGATGAGACGGCCCGCGGGCAGCATGTCGGAAGGACGCTCCTTGATTTCGTGAAGCATTACGCGAAGGAGCACGGCTTCTATGCGGTCACACTCCATGTCTGGGAGGGAAATGACAGGGCCCGCGCATTTTATGAAAAGAACGGGATGAAGGTCAGAGAGACCACGATGGAGTACGATGTCTGAGCTTTAAGAGGGCTGAGCGGCGGCACAGCTCTCAGAGAAGAAGGCTGATGACCAGCACGATTCCGCAGAGCGCGCCGGCGACCAGAAACATGTCCGCACCGAGCCAGGCCATGATGATCCCGGCGATCAGGGCAAGAAGCCCCGCGGCGGGATTGTCCGTAACAGAGAGAATGGCAGGAAATGTCATGACCGCGAGTGTCACGTAGGGAACATAGTAGAGAAATGAGCGGAGAAACTGGTTTTTGATCGGTTTCCGGATCAGGGTGACCGGGAGAACGCGAATGGCGAGCGTCACGAGCCACATGATGAGGATCGATATCCAGGTATTAGTCATGCGCTTCCTCCTCCTTTCTGGGGGCAATGAGTGCTGCGGCCGCCGAGATCAGCACGGTGAGCACGAGCGTCCGGTTTCCGGAGGAGAGCTTGCGGATATACGGCAGAACTGAGGCGGCGAAGCTGGCGCCGAAGCAGATGACGATGAGCAGAAGGATGCTCCGGTCTTTTCTTGCGGGCGGTATGAAGATGCACAGGAACATGCCGTAGAGCATGACGCCGAGCGCGGCGACGACAGAGGCGGGAAGAAGTGAGCCCGCGACGATGCCGGCAGCGGTTCCGATGCCCCAGAGCGGGACCGCGACAAGAATGGCTCCGTAGGAGTACCACGGATTTACATATCCCTTCTGCGCGATCGTGATCCCGAAGATTTCGTCGGTGATGTAGGAGCCGACGAAAAAGCGGTGGATGAGAGGAGTGTCCGGCGAAAAGCGCTGGGAGAGCGAGAAGCTCATGAGCAGGTAGCGGGCGTTGATGACGAGAGTTGTCAGCGCCATTATTATGTACGGCGCTCCCTCCCGGATCAGCGTGAACCCGGCGAACTCCCCGGCGGATGCGCTGCAGAGAACCGAGGCGATGAAGCCCTGGCCGGCGGTGAGTCCGGCCTTTTTTGCCGCGATCCCGAGCGCAAATGCGACGGCCAGATAGCCGAGGCCTATGGGAACGCCGTCCCTCATGCCGGCGAGAAAGACGGATGGCCGGAACTGATATGCCTGTGTCTTCTTTTTAATCATGAAAATCCTCCGCGTCATGCCTTCCGCGAATCTGCTTCCTGCTTTCAGCCTGAATGGAAGCAGCGCCTGAAGGCTTCTTTTGTTATTTTATGCCGGTTTATTGACATAAGTAAAATCACTATTTATCATAGAACGATAAGTTTATGTGATAGGAGATGAGCGAATGGATATTTCGCGCTACGGAATTTTCTGCGAGGTTGTAAAAAATGGCAATATTACGCGGACGGCCGAGTCGCTCGGCTATTCGCAGAGCGCTGTCAGCCAGACAGTCAAGAGCCTGGAGAAGGAGATGGGCGCAACATTGATTACGCGAGGGAGAGACGGTCTTCACCTCACGCGCGACGGCGAGGCGTACATGCCCTTTATTCAGAGTGTCTATCAGGCGGAGCAGGCCCTGCACGAGAAGGAGCGCGAGATCCAGGGACTCTCCGGGAGTCTGATCCGGATCGGCACATTTACGTCGGTCAGCCGGAACATCCTCCCGCGGCTCATGCAGGAGTTCAAGACTCGCTATCCGGGCGTTCATTTTGAGCTCGTGCAGGGCGAATATACGAGTATCGAGCACGACATCCTGTCCGGGAGAGTTGACTTCGGCTTCACGAGCCTCGAGTATGTGAACCGGGCGGAGTCGGAGGCCGAAGGAGGCAGAAGACTCGGGACGGCAAGGCTTTATCAGGATGAAATGCTGGCCGTCCTCCCTGAGGACCATCCGCTGGCGCAGCAGGACTATGTATCGCTCGCCGACCTCGCGGATGACGCGCTGATTCTTCTCGATGAAGGTGAATACAGCATGCCGCTCAACCTGTTCAGCGCCGCGGGCCTCAGGCCCCACATCGAGTACAAGGTGACGGACGACTACACGATTCTGGCGATGATCCGTCAGCATCTCGGCGTGTCGCTGATGTTTGAGCGCGTCGTGCGCGGGTTCGAGCAGGGACTTGCCGTCCGCCACATCAGGGAGAGACCGCTTCGGACGATTGTCCTTGCGTGGCGCGACCGGAAGACGATGCCGATCGCGGCGGGAAAATTTGCGGACTATATCGTGCAGGAAATCAGGAAGGACAGCAAAGCTGAATGATTTCAGTCTGGTAAAATGCAGTGGTCTGATGTACGATATAGTTAGTGCCCTTTAAAGTACATGTGAAACATATATGAAACCTATGTGAAATACATGTGAAACGGCCGCAGCCCTGCGGCCGGTGGAAAATAACATTGAAAGGAATACGCATGGTAAAGGTAGATATTATTTCCGGCTTTCTCGGAGCCGGCAAGACAACGCTGATCAAGGAGCTGCTCGGGGACGCGCTGAAGGGGCAGCAGATCGTTCTCATTGAGAACGAATTCGGCGAGATCGGCATAGACGGCGGCTTTCTGAAGGACGCGGGCATTGAGATCCGGGAAATGAACAGCGGCTGCATCTGCTGCTCGCTGGTCGGCGATTTCGGTCAGGCGCTGAAGGAAGTGGCGCAGAAATACAACCCGGACCGCATCATCATTGAGCCGTCCGGCGTCGGCAAGCTCTCCGATGTCATTCATGCGGTTGAGCGCGTGAAGGATGAGGCGGGAGTCGTCGTCAATTCCGCGACGACGGTCGTCGATGTTCTGAAGTACGGCATGTACATGAAGAATTTCGGCGAGTTTTTCAGGAACCAGGTCGAGTCCGCGGGCACGATCATCTTAAGCCGCATGGACACGGACAAGGCTGCAAGAGATACGGACAAGGTGAGCGATGCGCTCAAGATGATCCGTGAGCTGAATCCGACGGCTGTTGTCATCACGACACCGGTCAGTGTCCTGGGCGGAAAGAAGGTCCTGGATACGATGGAGAACGGTGCCGTCGATCTTGAAAAGCTCGAGCCGGTCCACGAGCACCATCACGACCACGATCATGATCACAATGACCATGACCACGATGAGCATGACCATGATCATGAGGATCATGATCACGAGCATCATCACGACCACGACCATGATCACGAGCACGATCACGACGATCATGACCATTGCCATCATCACCATCACGCGGACGAGGTCTTTGACAGCTGGGGCCGGGAGACGCCGAAGAAGTTCACAGAGGAGAAAATCCGCGGCATTCTGAAGGAGCTCTCTGATTCCGCGGAATACGGCACTGTCCTTCGCGCGAAGGGCATGGTCGAGGGAGAGGACGGCCGCTGGATTTACTTCGATATGGTTCCGGAGGAGGCGGACGTGCGGTCCGGAGAGCCGGAATTCACAGGCCGGATCTGCGTGATCGGCGCAAAGCTGAACGGACAGAAGCTGGAGCAGCTGTTCGGACTTGATGAGGATTAAGCGGGCACAGACTGTTCCCGAAACAAGAAAGGAAGAGCCATGGACGAGGAAGAAGGAGTTTCCGTCATACTGGTGACGGGATTTCTGGAGAGTGGAAAGACGACGTTTCTTCGGGACGCCGTCACGCAGGAATATTTCCAGATTGAGGACCGGACGCTTCTTATTAACTGCGAGAGCGGTGAGGAGGAGTACGATCCGGCCATGCTCGCAAAATACAGAACGGACTACACGGAGATTGACAGCGAGGAGAACTTCACGCCGGAGACACTCGCTGAGCTGGACAGACGCTTCAAGCCGGGGCGCGTCCTGATCGAGTACAATCCGCTCTGGGGCATGCAGCGGTTCGAGGAGATGAAGCTGCCTGAGGGCTGGGAGATTATCCAGCAGATCGGACTCGTGGATTCGACAACCTATGTCGTCTACAGAACAAATATGAAATCTCTGTTTACGGAGATGGCGAAGTACTGCGAGCTGTTCATTTTCAACAGGGCATCGAAGGAGATGCCGCTTGCCGATTTCAGACGGGGCATTAAGGCCGCAAATCCGTCGTGCGATGTCGTCTTTGAGGACAAGGACGGAGAGCAGATTGACATTTTCGAGGACAGACCGCCGTACGATGTGACGGCCCCGGTCATCGATATCGATGACGCGGATTTCGGTATCTTTTATATTGATCTCGGCGACCACAGGGAGCGGTACGAGGGAAAGACCGTCCGCTTCCACGCGCAGATCGGCAAGTCGAAGCGGCGCCGCGGACGGACGCGCATGGTCGGGCGGAGAGCGATGACGTGCTGCGCGGCGGACATTCAGTTCCTCGCGCTGCCGTGCCGGGACGGAAATATCTGGGATTTCGGTGATGGAGACTGGGTCAATGTGACTGCAAAGGTCCGCTGGGTCTTCAGCAAGGTATTCAAGGAGGAGGAGCCGGAATTCATTGTGCAGGCAGCGGAGAAGGCAGAGGCTCCGGCAGAGGAGCTTGTCGTATTCAGCTGATGGATAAACGGGTCACTGACCTTTAAATAAAGACTGGGCATTTCATTTTAAGTATGAGGGAAAAGGCCCCGGTTCAGTGAGTGACACCTTGTACGGACTAGATAAATCTGAACGGGAGGATTATTTATGGAGAAACTAACGGTAAAGGACATTGCCCGCGAATCCGGATACGGCACAGGAACCGTATCACGTGTGCTGAATAGCGAGCCACACGTGAGCAAGAAGGCGCGGGACGCGATCATGAAGGTGATCGAGGACAATCATTTTCAGAGAAATGAGAATGCGCGGGCTCTGCGCGCGCAGGCTGAGGCGGGCATCGTCACGCTCGTCAAGGGCAAGAACAACCCGCTTCTCGGAGCAATCGTGGAGGATATACATCGGAGGCTGGCACCGCTCGATATAGCCTCTTCGATCTCCTATATGTCAGAGAAGGGCGACGAAAAGAGCAGCATCGCGAATCTGATCAGTGCGCAGAATCCCAAGGGACTGCTGCTTGTCGGATCAAACCTTGATTTTGCGAAGGACGGTAAGGCAGGCTTCAAGATTCCGGCTGTCGTCATTACGAACAGCGCCGTGTCACTCAATATTCCGAATGTATCGAGTGTGTGCACGGACGACCATGCGGCTTCCGTTGCCATGGTCAACTACCTGATTGAGATGGGACACCGCAAGATCGGCGTCATCGGAGGCGACCCGAAGGGATCGGCGCTCTCTCTGAACCGTCTGTTCGGTTGTCAGATGGCCATGATGCAGCACGGGATCTTCTTCGATCTGCAGAAGCAGTATGTGCCGTCGGAGTTCTCATTTCAGGGCGGCTATGACGCTGTGGTTGAGCTGAACAAAAAATTCCCGGAGGCGACGGCCGTCTTCGCGCTCTCCGATGAGATCGCGATCGGCGCGATGCGGGCGGTCTATGACAGCGGAAAGTCAGTTCCGGCAGATCTGTCAATCGCCGGCTTCGACGGAATCGAATTCTCGAGATTCACGCATCCGGTGCTCACGACAATCCGGCAGGACACGGCGCAGATCGCGGCCCGGTCGCTCGATATTCTCATGCGGAAGATCAAGGGTGAGAGCGGCGCTGTGTATGAAAATGTGCCGTTCATTTTCCAGAAGGGAACCAGCGTGCGAAAGCTCTCATGAGGTTACAGTTCACACGCCACCAGACTTCAGTGAACGGTCAGCGATATCAGGAGCGGTGAGGGCGTTATACGGAGGAGTCCGAAGATCACCCTGAGCCGCTGCGTCAGCGGCGAAGGGAAGCTGAGGAGGACGGAGTCTGCCCGATACCGCCCTGATATTCGCGACCGCATGCAACTTTGGATGGCGTGTGAACAGTAACCTCATGAGGCCTCCCGGGCTGTGTACAGAATCTAGAACTTGACAATTGGATACAAACAACCGATAATTGATCGAAATAACGGACAATCATGCGGAAAGGGTTCTGCATATGCAATTGATAAGCGGCGACGGTGCTGCCCATGCAAACATGCAAGGGGGATCGTCGCCATTTTTGTCTTCAGACAGATGTATATTGACTGCTTTGCCAGTCTGTGAGCATCCGTTATTCCCACAACAGTTATTACCTATGCAGAGGGAGGAAAATTTATGACAGAGGCTAAACAGATGCTCTACGATCCGAAATTTGAGCACGACGCCTGCGGCATCGGTGCCGTTGTCAATATCGACGGCCACAAAGATTACCGCACCCTGAACGACGCGCTCACAATCGTAGAGAAGCTGGAGCATCGTGCAGGCAAGGACGCGACGGGGAAAGTCGGCGACGGCGTTGGTATTCTCACCCAGATTTCCCACTCCTTCTTTAAGAAGACAGCGAAGGCTATGGGCATTGAGCTCGGCGATGAGCGCGACTACGGTGTCGGCATGTTCTTTTTCCCGACAAATGTCCTGAAGAGAACGTTCGCGATGCGCATGTTTGAGGTCATCTGCAAGAAGAACGGGCTTCCGTTCCTCGGGTGGAGAGAAGTGCCGGTTCATCCGGAGATCCTCGGCGAAGTCGCGAGAAACTGCATGCCCTATATCTGCCAGTGCTTTATCGGCCGTCCTGAGGACACAGAACAGGGACTTGCATTTGACCGGAGACTTTATGTCACACGCCGTGAGTTTGAACAGAGCTCCGAGGACACGTACATTTGCTCTCTGTCTTCAAGAACCATTGTCTATAAGGGAATGTTCCTGGTCAAGCAGCTCCGCGCCTTCTATGAGGACCTGCAGGACCATGACTACAAGACAGCAATTGCGATGGTCCACTCCAGATTCTCGACAAATACGACGCCGAGCTGGGAGCGGGCACATCCGTACCGCATGATCGCCCACAACGGCGAGATCAATACAATTCGCGGAAATATCGACCGTATGCTTGCCCGCGAGGAGACGATGTCGACACCGATCTTTGAGAACGATGCAGACAAGGTCTTCCCGGTCATTCCGAAGTACGCGTCCGACTCCGCAATGCTTGACAACACGCTCGAGTTCTTCTACATGAGCGGCCTCGATCTTCCGCTGTCCGTCATGATGATGATCCCGGAGCCGTGGAAGCATAACAAGTTCATGGATGAGGAGAAGAAGGACTTCTACCATTACTATGCGACCATGATGGAGCCGTGGGACGGCCCGGCCGCCGTGATTTTCTCTGACGGCGATATCCTCGGCGCGACGCTCGACCGCAATGGTCTCCGTCCGTCCCGCTACTATATCACGGACGACAATCGGATGATTCTTGCCTCCGAGGTCGGTGTCCTCGACATCGCGCCGGAGCACATCGTGAAGAAGTCACGCCTCATGCCGGGCAGAATCCTTCTGGTCGACACAAAGCAGAAGAGAATCATCTCGGACGAGGAGTGCAAGAAGTACTACGCAGAGAGATCTCCGTATGGCGAGTGGCTTGACCAGAACCTGCTGTACCTCAGCAATATCAAGATCCCGAACAAGAAGATTCCGGAGTACAGCCGGGAAATGAGAGCAAGACTCTACAAGGTCTTCGGCTATACCTACGAGGATGTCCACGACGCGATTCTTCCGATGGCGACCAATGGCGTCGAGGCGACAGCATCCATGGGACACGATATTCCGCTTGCGGTCCTCTCCGAGAAGCACCAGCCGCTGTTCTATTACTTCAAGCAGCTGTTCGCGCAGGTCACGAACCCGCCGATCGACTCTCTCCGTGAGAAGATTGTCACAGATACGACCGTCTACATCGGCTCCGACGGAAACCTTCTCGAGGAGAAGGGCTCGAACTGCCGCGTCATGGAGGTCAACAACCCGATCCTTACAGGCGTGGACCTTCTGAAGATCAAGTCCCTTGATCAGCCGGGACTTCGGACGAAGGTCATTCCGATCCTGTACTATAAGAATACATCTCTTGAGAAGGCTCTCGAGCAGCTGCAGGTCAGCGTCGACAGAGCGTACGCAAAGGGATATAACATCATCGTTTTGTCTGACCGCGGAATCGATGAGAACCATGTGGCGATTCCGTCGCTTCTTGCCGTATCTGCGGTTGAGCAGCACCTGGTCCGCACGAAGAAGAGAACGGCTGTCTCTCTGATCATCGAGTCCGGCGAGCCGCGCGATGTCCATCAGATGGCATGTCTGCTCGGCTTCGGTGCCCGCGCGATCTATCCGTACCTCGCTCATGAGTGTATCGCGGAAATGATCAGTATCGGCATCCTGGACAAGGATTACCACACAGCGATCGCGGATTATAACCAGGCGATCCTGAAGGGCATCGTGAAGATCGCCGCGAAGATGGGTATCAGCACACTGCAGTCCTATCAGTCGGCGAGAATCTTCGAGGCGATCGGTCTCTCGAAGGATGTCATCGACAAGTACTTCACCGGCATCGTGAGCCGCGTCGGCGGTATCGGTCTCGATGAGATCGCCGAGGGCGTGACGTTCAATCACGACCACGCCTTTGATCCGCTCGGCCTCGGCGTCGATACCTCGCTTGACTCAATCGGCTTCCATAAGCTCAGATCCGGCGATGACAAGGAGGACCATCTCTGGAATCCGATCACGATCGTCAAGCTTCAGCAGGCGACGCAGAACGGTGACTACGAGAAATTCAAGGAGTACACGGCCCGCGTCGATGATGCCCGCCCGCATACGCTCCGCGGTCTCATGCAGTTCGTTCCTGCCGGAAAGCCGGTCCCGATTGAGGAGGTTGAGCCTGTCTCCTCAATTGTAAAGCGCTTCAAGACGGGCGCTATGTCCTTCGGATCACTCTCGAAGGAGGCCCATGAGACGATGGCGATCGCCATGAACCGTCTCGGCGGCAAGTCGAATACAGGTGAGGGCGGTGAGGACCCGTCCCGCTATGGAACAGAAAAGAACAGTGCGATCAAGCAGGTCGCGTCCGGACGCTTCGGTGTCACGGAGGCGTACTTAAGCTCCGCAAAGGAAATTCAGATCAAGATGGCGCAGGGCGCGAAGCCGGGCGAAGGCGGAAACCTTCCGGGACGCAAGGTCTACCCGTGGGTCGCAAAGACCCGTTTCTCGACGCCGGGCGTATCTCTGATCTCCCCGCCGCCGCACCATGATATCTATTCGATCGAGGACCTGGCCCAGCTGATCTACGATCTGAAGAATGCGAACAGAAGAGCAAGAATCAACGTCAAGCTCGTGTCAGAGGCAGGCGTCGGCACAATCGCGTGCGGCGTTGCAAAGGCCGGCGCACAGGTAATCCTCATTTCCGGCTATGACGGCGGTACAGGAGCGGCTCCTCTGACATCCATCCACAACGCGGGACTTCCGTGGGAGCTCGGTATTGCGGAGGCACACCAGTCTCTGATTGAAAATGGTCTCCGCGACCGCGTCATGCTCGAGACAGACGGCAAGCTGATGAGCGGCCGCGACGTCGTGATCGCAGCGCTGCTCGGCGCCGAGGAGTACGCCTTCGGTACGGCTCCGCTCGTCGCCATGGGCTGCATGATGATGCGTGTGTGCTCAAAGGATACCTGCCCGGTCGGCATTACGACACAGAACGAGTGCCTGCGCGGCCGGTTCAAGGGCAAGCCGGAGTATGTCATGAACTTCATGAATTTCATCGCGCAGGAGGTGCGCGAGTACATGGCACAGCTCGGCTTCCGCACTATTGATGAGATGATCGGACGCACAGACTGCCTGAAAATGAAGGACCACCCGATCACAAAGCGCGCGGCTATGGTCGATCTCTCCGCGATCCTGAATCCGGAGTACGTGAATGCAAAGGAGCGCCATTTTAATCCGAAGCATGTCTACGACTTCCATCTTGAGAAGACGGTCGATGAGGCTGTTCTGCTTCCGGAATTCCGTGACGCGCTGAAGAGCGGAAAGCATCATGAGTGCACGGTAAAGATTAGCAGCACAAACCGCACGGTCGGCACGATCCTCGGATCTGAGATCATTGAAAAATACGGAAACTCTCTGGATGATGATACCTTTGTCGTCAACTGCGTGGGCGGCGGCGGCCAGTCCTTCGGTGCATTTATCCCGAACGGCCTGACGCTCCGTCTCGAGGGCGACTCGAACGACGGCTTCGGCAAGGGCCTCTCCGGCGGCAAGCTGGTCATTGTTCCTCCGAAGAAGGCGAAGTTCAAGGCGGAAGAGAACATCATCGTCGGCAACGTTGCGCTCTACGGCGCGACCTCCGGAAAGGTCTACATCGACGGTGTCGCCGGCGAGCGGTTCTGCGTCCGCAATTCGGGCGCGACGGCTGTCGCCCTCGGCTGCGGCGACCACGGTCTTGAGTATATGACAGGCGGACGCGCGGTCATCCTCGGCATGACGGGCAAGAACTTCGCGGCAGGCATGAGCGGCGGTATCGCATACGTGCTTGATATGAACCATTCGCTCTACCGCCGGATGAACAAGGACATGGTCTCGATGTCAGAGGTGACAGAGAAGTATGATGTCGCAGAGCTGAAGAGAATCCTCACGGATTTTGTCAATGAGACGCACTCAAAGCTCGGAACGGAGATCCTCGATAAATTCAGCGAGTATCTGCCGCATTTCAAGAAGATCATTCCGAACGACTACCAGAAGATGCTGAGCCTGATCAGCAAGTTCGAGGAACAGGGCATTTCACATGACAACGCGGTCTATGAGGCCTTTAAGGCGCTGAACAAGTAAGGCAATTTCGGAGGAGAGACTATGGGAAAACCTACTGGATTTCTTGAATATAAACGGGAAGAGGATCACACAGTTCCGGCTGACGAGCGGATGAAGAACTTCAAGGAGTTCCACACACCGCTCGGCGAGGAGGAGAGAAGGGAACAGGCGGCACGCTGCATGAACTGCGGCGTCCCGTTCTGCCAGTCGGCGATGAAGCTGTCGGGCATGGTCACCGGCTGCCCGCTTCACAATCTGATCCCGGAATGGAACGATGATATTTATCACGGCCACTACAGACATGCGCTTCAGAGACTCCTCAAGACATCGAGCTTTCCGGAGTTTACGGGACGTGTCTGCCCCGCGCTCTGTGAGAAGGCATGTATCAACGGCCTTGACGGAGAGCCGACCACAATTCACAACAATGAGCTGTTTCTGATTGAGACAGGCTTCAAGAACGGCTGGATGACGCCGCAGAGGCCGGCTGTGCGCTCCGGAAAGTCTGTCGCTGTCGTCGGCGCCGGGCCGGCAGGCCTTGCTGTCGCAGACAGACTCAATAAGCGCGGCCACAGCGTCACGGTCTATGAGAGAGACGACCGGGTCGGCGGCCTCCTTATGTACGGCATCCCGAATATGAAGCTCGACAAGAGCATTGTCGAGAGACGGAAGAAGCTGATGGAAGAGGAGGGTGTCATTTTCAAGACCGGCGTCAATGTCGGAAAGGACATCGCCCCGAAGCAGCTGCTGAAGGACTTTGACGCTGTTGTCCTTTCCTGCGGAGCAAAGAAGGCAAGACCGCTCGCCATCAAGGACTTCGACAAGATCGGCGGTGTCTACTATGCGGTTGATTTCCTGAAGTCGACGACAAAGAGTCTTCTTGACACAGGACTTAAGGACGGCACCTATGTGAGTGCCAAGGGAAAAAACGTCGTGATCGTCGGCGGCGGCGATACAGGCAATGACTGCACAGGGACATGCATGCGCCACGGGGCAAAGTCAGTTACACAGCTCGAGATGATGCCGATGCCGCCGGTGGAGCGGCTTGCGTCCAATCCGTGGCCGGAGTGGCCGAAGGTTCTGAAGACGGACTACGGCCAGCAGGAGGTCATCGAGAAGTTCGGTCATGATCCCCGCATCTATGAGACGACCGTCAAGGAAATCCATCAGAAGAACGGGAAGATCACGGAGATCGTCACTGTGAAGGTGAAGTTCGAGAACCGCAAGATGGTTGAGATCGCAGGCACGGAGAAGGTCCTTCCGTGCGACCTGCTTCTGATCGCGGCGGGCTTTATCGGCTGCGAGGACTATGTCGCGGATGCCTTCGGCGTCACACGCACGCAGCGCGGCGTCGTCGCGACGGCGGACCCGGAGCAGTACAAGACGAACGTAGAGAAGGTATTTACGGCCGGCGATATGCACAGAGGACAGTCTCTTGTCGTCTGGGCGATCACTGAGGGCAGAAAATGCGCGAAGGAAGTCGACAAATACCTGATGGGCTATTCCAACCTCGAGTGAGCGAGGCTGCTTAATGGAAAAAGGGAGTCTGTTTTAGTGAAAATAGCTAAAACGGGCTCCCTTTTTTTGGTAATAAAAATGACCGAAAATGACCGTATGATGATTGACCATGATTATTATGCGTGATAAACTATCAACATAAGCGAAAAAAATCAAAAACAGTCATAAATGCGAGAGAAACATAAACACCGCAAAGAGCGGAGAGCTCTGCGGAAAATCAGAAAAAAGGCAGGTTGGTAGCATGCTTGCGGAGGAACGCTGGAGTACAATCCTTGATCTGGTTGAAAAGCAGAAATCGGTGACTGTTCCGGAGCTTACGGCGCTGCTGGACACGTCGGAATCGACAGTCCGGCGCGACCTGACTCAGCTTGACCGGATGAAAAAGCTTGTCAAGGTCCATGGGGGCGCGACGTGCCTTGACACACAGTTCGTCAACAGCGATCAGGCTGTGTCGGAGAAATATCTGATCAACGCGTCGGAGAAGGAAGAAATTGCCGAGTATGCAGCCAGACTGATCGGTCCTGACGATTTTGTCTACATAGACGCCGGGACGACGACTGAGAAATTAGTGGACTGCATCACGGAGACCGGGGCGGTTTATGTGACCAATTCCCTGGCACACGCGCGGAAGCTTCTCCAGAAGGGGTGCAAGGTGATCATTCCCGGCGGGGAGCTGAAGTCAGTGACGGAGGCCATGGTCGGTGCCGAGACAGTCGAGGCACTGAGAAAATATTATTTTACGATCGGGTTCTGGGGCACAAACGGAGTCGGTGACAAGACCGGCTTCACGACGCCGGAGCTGAACGAGGCGATGGTGAAGCAGAAGTCGATGGAGCACACGGAGAGGTGCTACGTCCTCTGCGACTCGAGCAAATTCTCGCAGGTGTCCCCGATCCGGTTCGCGGAATTCGAATCAGCCATGATCATAACCGATCATGTTGATGATAAAAGGTACAGCAGGTACAGCAATATTGTGGAGGTGGATAAGCTATGATCTATACCGTAACGTTCAATCCGTCTCTCGACTATGTCGTGAGAGTGAAGGACTTCAAGCCGGGGCAGATCAACCGGACCTATTTCGAGGAGATTATTCCGGGAGGCAAGGGCATCAACGTATCAATCGTTCTCAAGAATCTCGGCCATGAGAGCACGGCGCTTGGCTTTACGGCAGGATTTACAGGCCGGGAGATCGAGGCAGAGGTCGCGGAGCACGGCGTAAAGACGGACTTCATTGAGGTGAAGAAGGGCCTGTCCCGCATCAACATGAAGCTGAAGTCAAATGAAGAGACGGAGATCAACGGTCAGGGACCGGACATCCAGGAGGCCGACATCGAGGAGCTCTACAAGAAGCTCGATGCGCTGAAGTCCGGCGATATTCTCATCATTTCCGGATCGGTTCCGAACACACTTCCGGGCGATATGTATGAGCGGATCATGAGCCGTCTCGACGGCCGCGGCATCGACATCATCGTCGACGCGGAGAAGGACCTTCTCGTCAATGTCCTGAAATATCATCCGATGCTGATCAAGCCGAACAACCACGAGCTCGGAGATATCTACGGAGTCACGCTGAAGACGCGTGACGATGTCGTACCGTACGCGAAGAAAATGCAGGAAGCCGGCGCGAGAAATGTTCTCATTTCCATGGCGGGCGAGGGCGCAGTCTTCGTATCCGAGAAGGGTGATGTTTTAAAGAGTGAGGCTCCGAAGGGAACTGTCGTCAATTCCGTCGGGGCAGGTGATTCGATGGTCGCCGGATTCACGGCGGGCATGCTCGAGACAGAAGGCGATTATGAGAAGGCCTTCCGTCTGGGTATCTGCACGGGCTCAGCGAGCGCGTTCAAGACAGGGCTTGCGACGCGTCCGGAGGTTGAGGAACTTCTGGCTAAGCTCGGCTGACAGGTGTGTTTAAAAGCGGTGAGGCGCTTTTTATAAATTCAGGTGACATCAGGGAGGTAAGCTAATGAAAATCACGGATCTGCTCAGGCCCGAGGGCATTAAAATCGGTGCCGTGGCAAAAGACAAGATGGACGCGATCAATCAGCTGATTGATCTGCAGGTCGCATCCGGCAACATCGCGGACAAGGCCAAGTACAAGGCCGGCATTCTCGCCCGCGAGGAGGAGAGCACAACAGCTATGGGCGAAGGAATCGCCATTCCGCACGCAAAGACAGACGCTGTCAAGCGCGCAGGACTCGCGGCGATGACAGTCCCGGGCGGAGTCGATTACGACGCTCCGGACGGCGAGCCGTCCGATCTCTTCTTCATGATTGCGGCTCCGAACACGAAGGACAATATTCATCTCGAGGTCCTGAGCCGTCTGGCGACAATGCTCATGGACGAGGATTTCGCGGCAAATCTCCGCAAGGCCAAGACACCGGAGGAGTTCCTCAAGGTCGTCGACGAGGCGGAGTCAGCCCATGTACAGGCTGAGGGTGAGAAGGCTGTTGCCGCGCAGGCAGCATCTGACGCAGGCGATTATCCGGATATCCTCGCGATCACGGCGTGCCCGACAGGTATTGCCCACACCTACATGGCTGCAGAGGCCCTCGAGAAGAAGGCTGCGGAGATGGGTCTTGTGCTGAAGGCTGAGACACAGGGCTCTGTCGGCGCGAAGAACGTGCTGACGGCCGATGAGATCGCTCACGCAAAGGGCATCATCATCGCGGCGGACAAGAATATTTCTCTCGACCGCTTCGGAGGTAAGCAGGTCTATCAGTGCTCGGTGTCCAAGGGCATCAATGAGCCGGAGGTCCTGATCAATAAGATTCTGAACAATGAGGCACCGATCCTCGACGGCAAGGCACCGGCGGCCGGCTCCTCTTCTGAGGAGAAGGACAGCGCATGGCATGTCTTCTACAAGAACCTGATGAACGGCGTATCCCACATGCTTCCGTTCGTCGTCGGCGGCGGTATTCTGATTGCTCTGTCCTTCCTGCTGGATGGCTCGGCGGCCGGAACATCCTCCTTCGGTTCTTCAACTCCGCTCGCGCATTTCTTCAATGCGACCGGTAATGCGGCATTCGGCTTCATGCTTCCGATTCTCGCGGGCTTCATCGCGATGTCCATCGCAGACCGTCCGGGTCTTGCGGTCGGCTTCGTCGGCGGTTACCTCGCAAATGTCGGCTACAGCTGGTCATGGCTCGGCGGCGCTGATGCCATCAGCGCAGGCTTCCTCGGCGCTCTCGTCGCAGGCTTCATCGGCGGCTATCTGACAAAGGGACTTGAGAAGCTCTGCGACAAGCTTCCGCATTCGCTGGAAGGCATCAAGCCGGTTCTGCTGTACCCGCTGATCGGTATCTTCCTGATCGGTCTTGTGATGTTCACGATCAACCCGGTCTTCGCTGCGATCAACACAGGCATGACCAATGTCCTGAACAACATGGGCACGAGCAACCTCGTTCTTCTCGGCGCAATCGTCGGCGGCATGATGTCCATCGATATGGGCGGCCCGTTCAACAAGGCAGCTTATGTCTTCGGTACGGCAATGCTTGCGGCCGGAACAACGGCTGGTGAGACGATCATGGCGTCCGTCATGGTCGGCGGCATGGTTCCTCCGATCGCAATCGCTCTGTCGACAACATTCTTCAAGAACCGCTGGACAAAGGCAGACCGCGATGCAGGTGTTGTCAACTACATCATGGGTCTCTCCTTCATCTCCGAGGGCGCAATTCCGTACGCGGCAGCTGATCCGGTCCGTGTGCTTCCGTCCTGCATCGTCGGTTCCGCAGTTGCAGGTGCGATCTCCGCGGCATGCGGCTGCACGAGCCCGGCTCCTCACGGCGGCATCTGGGTCATCGCCATCATCGGCAACCCGGGTATGTATTTCGTTGCCCTTGTTGTCGGCTCTGTCGTGGCAGCGCTGATCCTCTCAATGCTGAAGAAGAAGCTGTCTCCGGAAGAGAGCGGTCTTGCAAAATGAAATGAATACAGTGTCAAAAGTCTGAGCCCACGGCAAGCTTGCTTGCTGGTGGGTGAACACATGGCCGGCCTTGTGCCGGCCATGCATGTATCCGGAGACGGAATCTGAAAATGAAAGGAGCACAGAGCATGGCTGATACGGAAAGACGCGAGCTGAACTGGGCCGTCCTCGGCTGCGGCGTAATCGCTCATCAGATGGGGGATGCATTTGCGGCGATGGGACGAAAAATCTACGCGGTTGGAAACCGCACACATGAGAAGGCTGTCCGGTTTGCGGAGGAATACGGTGTCAGTAAGGTCTATGATGATTTTCACGAGATGTTCTCCGATCCGGATGTCGACATCATCTATATCACAACGCCTCACAACACGCACATCACCTTCCTCAGGGATGCTCTCGCAAACGGGAAGCATGTTCTCTGCGAGAAATCGATCACGCTGAACTCAGCGGAGCTCGAGGAGGCGAAGGCACTCGCAAGGAAGCACCGCGTCGTGCTCGCGGAGGCGCAGACCATCTACCACATGCCGCTTTACAGGACGCTCACAGAGCGCCTTGAGGCGGGAGAGTTCGGCCGCGTCAATGTCATCACAATGAATTTCGGCAGCTACAAGGAATACAACATGAAGAACCGCTTCTTCAACAAGGCGCTTGCGGGAGGAGCGATGCTTGATATCGGCGTCTATGCGCTCTCGTGCGCGAGACTGTTCCTTGCGTCAAGTCCGGATCAGTTCCAGACTATGATGAAGCAGGCGCCGAGCGGGTCGGATGAGCAGTCCGTGACGATCCTTCAGAACCGCGAGGGACAGATGGTCACGATGGCCCTCACTATGCACTCCAAGCAGCCGAAGCGGGCGATGATTTCCTGCGACAAGTGCTACATTGAGATCATGGAGTACCCGAGGGCACAGAAGGCAAGGATCACGTGGACGGAGGATGGTCACACAGAGGACGTGGAGGCAGGTGAGACGGCGAAGGCCCTTGTCTATGAGCTCACGGACATGGAGAAGGCCGTCCGCGGAGACAGCTCCGTCATGAAGACAGACTTCACGACCGATGTCATGCGCCTCATGACAGACATCCGCTATGCCTGGGGCTACTATTACGATGGGGAAATGCGGTAAATCCGGAGGCTCTCAGAAGAAATGACGGATTTTCTCATTTTCTGCTGTACCAATCTGTAAAACATGCTATAATATGAACAAATAAATCTCTCACAAAGGAGTGTGTCCAATGAAAGAATTCAGCTATACAATTAAAGATGCAGAAGGCATTCACGCTAGACCGGCAGGTGAGCTTGTAAAGCTTGTCAAGGGCTTCAAGTCCACAGTCACGATCTCCAAGGGCGCAAAGAGCGGCAACGCTTCCAAGATCTTCGCAGTCATGGGCCTTGGCGCAAAGCAGGGCGAGACAGTTGACTTCAAGGTTGAGGGTGAAGACGAAGAGACAGCAGCTGCTGAGCTTGAGAAGTTCATGAACGCAAACCTGTAATTGTTGTAATGATTCAGCACAACGAGGAACGCAAAGCATTCCGAGTCTGGGGCTGAATAGCTGCTCACTTTCGCAGAAAAAAGAAACATATGCGGAGCCGTAACGATCACGGCTCCGTTTTTTATTGCTGCGAATACGGCCCGGAGGCTGCCTTCCGAGAGAATGGCGGCTGCGGAAGAGAAAGAGAGGTATACGTATGGCGAAACAGATCACTACATTTATTGCAAACCAGCCCGGTGCACTGGCGGAGTACTGCAGAATTCTGAGAGATGCCGGCGTGGACATGCGCGCCATGAACGTCAGTGACGCGATGGATTTCGGCATTGTGCGGGCGATTGTCGATAACACGGAGAAGGCAAGGGACGTGCTCGAGAAGGCGGGCAGTGTCTGCCAGATCGGAGACGTGCTTGTCATTGAGGTCGCTGACCGGCCGGGGGCACTCGTCGAGCTTCTGACGATTCTCGGAAGAGCGGGCGTCAATCTGGATTATACATACGCGCTGTTCTCACGGCATGAGGGAACGGCCGGCTTTGTGATCAAGACGGACAGCCGCAGCAAGGCAGAGAGTGCCCTCAAGGAGGCCGGAATTCGGCTGATCCCGGAGGAGGAGCTCTAAAGCATCCTGATATTCACGGCCGCATACGATTTTGGATGTCGTGTGAACGGTAACGACGTGTCTGCCCCACTTTCACAGTATTGTCACAAATACCATTTATAGTAGGTCAATGTGTAATTCTATAAACAAGTGGAGGAAATGAACTTGATCGAAGTAAAACACCTTACGAAAACGTATGGCGATCATTGTGCGGTCGACGACCTCTCATTTACGGTCGAAGACGGTCAGATCTACGGCTTCCTCGGTCCGAATGGAGCCGGAAAATCAACGACGATGAACATAATGACCGGGTATCTCGCGCCTACATCGGGAGATGTGATCATTAACGGACACGACATCCTGGAGGAGCCCGAGGAGGCGAAGCGGACTATCGGATATCTTCCGGAAATTCCGCCTGTCTACACAGATATGACGGTGGCTGAATATCTACGGTTCTGCGCGGAGCTGAAGAAGGTTCCGAGGGCGGAGAGAAGGGATGCCGTCAAGAGCGCCATCGATGAGCTGGAGCTCGGAGAAGTGAAGAACCGCCTGATCCGGAACCTGTCCAAGGGCTTCCGGCAGAGAGTCGGATTTGCGCAGGCAATCATCGCAAATCCGGAGACACTGATTCTTGATGAGCCGACAGTCGGTCTTGACCCGAAGCAGATTATTGAGATCCGTCAGCTGATCCGCCGTCTCGGCGAGAAGCACACGGTTATCCTGAGCTCTCACATTCTCTCCGAGGTCGCGGAGGTCTGCGATCAGGTTCTGATTATCAATCACGGAAAATTTGTCGCGTGCGATTCACCGGATCATCTCGCGACATCCGAGCAGAAGCAGAAGGGCTCGATCCTTCACGTCACGGCGCAGGGCGCAAAGCAGGATGTGCTCGCAGCCCTCAGAAGCGTCGTTCAGGTCAGAGAATCCGATCTTTCGCAGGACGAAGAGGGCAACACTGTCGCGACTGTCAGAGTCCCGGGAGGCTCCGATATCAGAGGACGCGTCAGCCAGGCACTGTTCGCAAAGAACTGCGTAGTCCTCAGCATGTCCGTCGAGAAGGCAAGCCTCGAGAATATCTTCCTCGAGCTGACCGATTCCGGAAATGGTGCTGCTCATGCGGATGACGATACAAAGAAGTCTGTCGGCAAGATGGCATCTGATCTCGTCCACGATGAGCTTGGCATTCAGTCTTACACCGAGGAAGGCGCGGCGGATGACGGAGACGCTGCGTCTGAAGAGACCTCGGACGGTGCGAAGGCAGAGGCAGGGGACGCAGCAGACAATGTCCGCCAGGACATTGACAGCATCCACGCGCAGCTGTCCGGAAATGAGGCAGAAAAAACGTCCGGGGACGTGACTGACGGGGAGGATAAATAATGGGCGCAATCTATAAAAAAGAGCTGAAAAGCTATTTTACGAACATGAGCGGCGCGGTCGTCATCGCCGTCATGCTTCTGGTGACGGGACTCATGTTCCGCACCTACAATATGTACTACGGAACACTCACACTTCACTATACGATCAGCGGCTCATGGCTGGCATTTCTGATCGTTGTTCCGATTCTCTCGATGAGAGTCTTCGCGGAGGAGAGAAAGCAGAGAACGGACCAGCTCTGGATGACGGCTCCCGTGAAGCTTCCGGAGATTGTTCTCGGCAAGTACCTCGCGATGGTCACTGTCTACGCGATTCCGTGCGCGGTTGTCTGCATTTATCCGCTGGTCATGCTGAAGTTCGGCGATGAGTCCCTGAAGTGGGATTACGCCTGCATTCTCGGCTTCTTCCTGATCGGAGCTGCATATCTGGCAATCGGAATGTTCATTTCCTCCTGCACGGAGAGCGCGATCATCTCGGCGATTCTCTCACTGCTGTTTGTCCTTATGACGCAGCTTATGTCCAGCATCTTCAATTATATCAGCTCGACAACATTTTCATCGCTGGTCTTCCTCGTCGTGCTCGCGGCCATTGTCGGCCTTCTTGTGTATTACATGACGAAAAACTTCTATGTGAGCCTCGGTGTGTTCGGCGCTCTCGCGGTTATCTGCATCGTCGCATACAAGGTGAAATCATCCTGGTTTGACGGCCGGTCGGAATCAATCATGCGCATTTTTGATTTCAACACGCATCTGTCCGATATCACGAACGGGTCCTTAAGCATCTCGAACCTGCTGTTCTTCATTTCTTACATCGTGATCGGCATCATTCTGACGGTTCAGTCAATTCAGAAGAGACGCTGGAGCTAAGGGGGACAACATGGAAGATAAGAAAATGAAAGCAGAGGCCAGTGCAATGGCCGGAAATAAAGAAAAAAAGAAGTTACCGCGTGAAAGAAAGCCGAAGGATCCGGCAGACCGCAGAAGACTCGCAAACGGGTCCTACGCCCTGGCTGTCACAGCAATCGCAATTGCGGTGATCGTCGTCATCAATTTCATCGTGAGCGCGATTCCGTCGAAGTTCACGACGGCTGATGTCTCGACGGCAAAGCTCTACACGATCGGCAGCACGACAAAGAAGGTCCTTAATAAGCTGGACGATGACATCACGCTCTACTATCTGACCGAGTCCGGTCAGGAGGACGCGACGACAACAAAGCTTCTCGAGACATACGAGGGCTACAGCAGCCACATCAAATATAAGAAGATCGATATTGTCGCGAACCCGACATTTGCCTCGAAGTACACGAGCGACACGGTGAGTGCGGGCAGCATCATTGCAGTCTGCGGCGACAAGTCGAAGGTCATTAACTACAGCAGCATTTATCCGACAGACTCCTCGAGCTACTATTCCGGCTCCTCATCATCCACGTTCGACGGCGAGGGTCAGATCACGAGCGCCATTGCGTATCTGACATCGGAAAGCAGCGAGAAGGTCTATTACACGACCGGTCACAACGAGCTCGACATGAGCACGGCCATGACGGATGCCATCTCGAAGGCAAATCTGGACTCCGAGTCGATCAACCTTCTGAGCGCGGACATCCCGAGTGACTGCAGCATGCTGATCATTTTCTCGCCGCTCTCTGATTTCACGACGGATGAGGTCCAGAAGGTCAAGGATTATCTCGCGGACGGCGGACATCTCCTTCTTGTCACGATGAGCGCTGCGCTCACGCAGACAGATACACCGAATCTTGACACGATCATGGCGTCGTACGGTGTCACACGGACAGGCGGCTACCTTGAGGAGACGGACCAGAACTACTATGCATCAGGAGTTCCGTATCTGCTCGTTCCGAAGACAGGCTCCTCCACGGTGACCAGCGACCTGTCAAATGAGAACATCGTCGATTCCTTTACAGAGGGTCTGACTGTCACGGAGAGTGAGGATGCCGGATACACGGTCACTCCGATCCTCACGACGTCAGATTCCGCTGAGCTGGTGACAAGCGGCAGCTCAGGCAGCACAAGCAGCAAGGGCGAGTATGATCTCGCGGTCGAGGTCGATGAGACCCTGTCGAACGACTCGAGCGGCTCATCGGATGTCGAGTCGACGGCGGACTCCACGGAGAGCACCGGCACCGATTCGTCGGCAGATTCCACGAGCAGCACGTCCTCTACAAAGGAGACGAAGATCCTGTACTACGCATCTCCGTTCCTGTTCAGCTCAGATGCGCTTTCCTCCATGCTGCAGCAGAGCGTATCGCTTCCGACCGGCAATACGACGCTGTTCTCGAGCTCGCTCACTTATCTGACTGACTCGGATGTCACGGTCTCCGTCGCATCAAAGAGCACGCAGCCGGCGCAGACGACGATCAGCTCGAGCAACCAGACAATTTTCGGCAACCTCTTCATGTTCGTCATCCCTGTCGCTGTCATCATTGTGGGATTTACGATCTGGTTTGCGCGCCGCAGGAAATAAGGCACAGGAAAGGCAGACAAGTTGAGAAAAAAGAAAAATAAAATGACAGGCCTGATCATCGGAGCAGCTGTTCTTGTCGTTCTCGTCGTCGTTCTGCTCGTCGTCCAGAAGCAGGCCAAGAAATATGAGGACGCGCAGGATGCGAAGGACTCGCTGATTACGCAGACATCTGATGAGATCAGCAAGATCTCCTACACGGCAAGCGGCGCGGCGACTGTCAATATCAGCCGCCAGGCGAAGGAGGTCGAGGTCACGGCAAGTGACACGTCCTCGGCGGATGAGTCCGGCATTGTGACGAGCGCAAGCGATACTTCCTCCACCACGACGAAGACAGAGGACATCTGGGTCGACGATGACGATGCATCGGTGAATCTCGACACGAGCAAATGCAATACGCTCGCGTCATCCCTCACAGGTGTGTCCATCACACAGACGCTGAAGGATGTCACGGACCTGTCCGAGTACGGTCTTGATTCTCCGAGCTATACGGTGAATCTGACGTTTAAGGACGGTAGCACACAGACAATCACGATCGGCAATACGAATGACGCGGCGAGCGCCGTGTACTGCTACCTCGGCGATGATACGTCCACGGTCTACGCCGTATCGACGTCACTCACAACGGATCTCGGCGACACGATCAGCGATCTCACGGCTTCGTCGACATCCTCGTCGTCAGCGTCCTGAGGCTCGTACAATTGAATTACAATCCATAAGAAAGAGGCTGCTGCACCGTGCCCGGTGCGGCAGCCTCTTTCTTATGTAACGATGTTCGCAGGGTAGACTCCGTCCCTGTATCTTGTATTTTCAGGTGCCGGCAGGTAAACTGACAGCAGATGAATACTGATGATGACAGTGTCAAAAGTCTGAGCCAAGGGGTGAAAGACTTGATGACACCCAAATCATACTGATGATACGGAGGAATTTGGTATGAGCAGAATCGGAACAGGGTATGATGTGCACAGACTGACAGAGGGACGGAAGCTGATCATCGGCGGCGTTGAGATCCCGTATGAGAAGGGACTTCTCGGCCACTCAGACGCGGACGTGCTTCTCCATGCGATTATGGACGCGCTCCTCGGGGCCGCGGCCGCCGGCGATATCGGACTTCATTTTCCGGACAATGATCCCGCGTATGAGGGCGCCTCATCTCTGATGCTGCTGCGGAAGGTCGGCGGCATCCTCACAAACAAGGGGTACTATATCAACAATATCGATGCCACGATTATTGCGCAGGCCCCGAAAATGAGGCCCTACATCGACGAGATGCGAAAGAATATTGCGACGGTCCTCGGGATTCCGGTGGACCGGGTCAGTGTCAAGGCGACGACGGAGGAGCATCTCGGCTTCACGGGACGGGGAGAGGGAATCTCCGCGCAGGCGGTCTGCAGCATTGATTTGCTGAGTGAAAAATCCGGCTTTCGCGCCGTGTGAGCCGCAGGGCCCACACGCACCGGGACCTGATATTCGCGACCGCACGCAATTTCGGCTGCGTGTGAACTTAACTATCGCAGACCGCATGAGACGGTGAGGGCGACCCGGACTTTACGGAGTCCCGGGAATCTGGTATGCTTATTTTTCAGGTGGTTATTCAGCACACCTATAGTCGGAGCACATCGTGTTCCTCTCCGGAATCACCGGATGGAAGCGGAAAATTCATTTTCCGAACAGATATAAAGGAGACAACAGATGAAGATATTTAATACACTGACAATGAGAAAGGAGGAGTTTGTACCGATTGAGCCGGGAAAGATCCGCATGTATGTCTGCGGTCCGACGGTGTACAACTTCATCCATATCGGCAATGCGCGGCCGATGATCGTATTTGATACGTTCCGCCGCTATATGGAGCACAAGGGCTACGACGTGAATTATGTCTCGAACTTCACGGACGTGGACGACAAGATTATCAAGGAAGCAATCGAAGAAAAATGCACGGCCAACGAGATCGCCGAGAAGTATATCGCGGAGTGCAAAAAGGATATGGCCGGCATGAACATCGAGCCGGCGACGACCAATCCGCGCGCGACGCATGAGATTGACGGCATGATCGATATGATCAGCAAGCTGATCGAAGAGGGCCACGCCTACGTAAAGAACGGCACCGTCTATTTCTCGACGCGGAGCTTCCCGGGCTACGGCAAGCTCTCCGGAAAGAACCTCGACGACCTCCGGTCCGGCTTCCGCGAGATCAAGGTCACGGGCGAGGAGGAGAAGAATGATCCGCTCGACTTCGTTCTCTGGAAGCCGAAGAAGGAGGGCGAGCCGTTCTGGGAGTCTCCGTGGAGCGAGGGCCGTCCGGGCTGGCACATCGAGTGCTCGGTCATGGCGAAGCGCTATCTCGGCGACACGATCGATATTCACGCCGGCGGCGAGGACCTCGTCTTCCCGCACCACGAAAATGAGATCGCCCAGTCGGAGTGCGCAAATCATGCTCCGTTCGCTCACTACTGGATGCACAACGCATTTCTCAATATCAACGGCGTGAAGATGTCGAAGTCACTCGGCAATTTCTTCACGGTTCGCGATATCTCGAAGGAGTACGATCTGGAGGTCCTCCGCTTCTTCATGCTGAGCGCGCACTACAGAACGACGTTGAACTTCAGCCGTGAGCTGATGGAGGCGGCGAAGACCTCGCTCGACAGAATTCACCGCGCCGCATCGCGTCTTGAGGATATTGCGGAGCATGCGGACAAGAGAGAAATGAGCGACGAGGAGCGGAAGGTCCTTGACGGCGCGAAGGCATTTATTGCGAAGTTCGATGAGAAGATGGACGACGACTGCAACACGGCTGACGCGGAGGCGGTTGTCTTCGACCTGGTCCGCTACGCGAACACGAATGTCGCGGATAATGCGCCGGCCGCTCTCGCACAGGGCGTTCTCGATGTCCTCACGGAGCTCTGCGGTATTCTCGGCATCCATGCGCTGAAGAAGGAGAAGTCCCTCGATGCAGACATTGAGGCGCTGATTGAGAAGCGTCAGGCGGCCCGCAAGGCCAGAGATTTCGCGACGGCCGACAAGATCCGCGATGACCTTCTGAAGCAGGGCATCGAGCTCATGGACACGCGCGAGGGCGTCAAATGGAAGAGAGTGTAAAGAAGAACCCGGATGAGGAGCAGAAGCTGAGCGCGCGCTTCATTCCGGATAAGACAGAACAGGAGGCGGGGAGTTACTCCCCGCTTGTTCTTGCATTTATCGGGGATTCCGCCTATGAGCTCCTCGTCCGCACGATGCTGGTTAATCCGGGAAATGCGAGGCCGAATGACTTAAACCGCCACAAAATGAGTCTCGTCAAGGCGGACGCGCAGTCGGACATGATGGACGTGATCGAGCCGCACCTTACCGGCGGGGAGAAGCGCATTTACCACCGGGGAAGAAACGCGAAGTCGTACACAACGGCAAAAAATGCAACGATTGCTGATTACAGGAGAGCGACAGGCTTCGAGGCGCTGATCGGCTATCTGTACCTGACGGGGCAGAGCGACCGCATGATGGAGCTCGTGAGCCTCGGAATCGACTACGTCGAGGAGAAGCAGAAGGCCGTGCGCGGCCTTCCGTCGTCGGCAAGAAATACGCGGAAGTGAGGTAGGACATATGTCAGAAGATGAGAAGGAATTCAGTCTGCGCGAAGGCGCGGAGTCCGGAGCTGCGGCGGGAAGCGACCGCATCGAGGGCAGAAATGCCGTGATTGAGGCGTTCCGCGCCGGCCGCCCGGTCGACAAGCTCTTCGTTCAGAAGGGACTTGAGGACGGACCTATCCGCACGATTGTGCGGGAGGCGAAAAAGCAGGACACGATCGTCAACTTTGTGTCCAGAGAGCGGCTCGACGAGATGTCGGAGACGAAGAAGCACCAGGGCGTCATCGCGCAGGTGTCCGCCTATTCGTACGCGAGTGTCGATGACATCCTGAAGAAGGCGGAAGAAAAAAATGAGGACCCGTTTATCATTCTGCTCGACGGGATCGAGGACCCGCATAATCTCGGCGCGATTATCCGCACGGCGTGCCTCGCGGGCGCCCACGGCGTGATCACGACGAAGCACCGGGCAGCGGGACTGACAGCCACAGTGGCGAAGGCCTCGGCCGGAGCGCTGAACTATGTCCCTGTCGCCAAGGTGACGAACCTCGGCAAGACGATTGATGAGCTGAAGAAGAAGGGCCTCTGGTTTGCCTGCGCCGATATGGGCGGAGAAGAGATGTACAGGACAAACCTTCAGGGGCCGATCGGTCTTGTGATCGGCAACGAGGGCGCGGGCGTGAGCCGCCTGATCCGCGAGAAATGTGACTTTGTCACATCGATTCCGATGAATGACGAGATCGATTCGCTGAACGCATCGGTTGCAGCGGGCATTTTGATGTATGAGGTCGTCCGTCAGAGACGGATGAAGAAAAAATGACAGGCGGAAGCACATCCGGAAAGCGCTTTGAGTCCGACGAGCAGGCGGCAGCTGCCGCAAAGCATGACGAGGGGGCGGCGATGTACCTCATAGAGAAGTACAAGCCACTCGTCCTTCATTTTTCGCGGGCGCGATTTCTTGCGGGAGGCGAGCACGAGGACCTTGTCCAGGAGGGAATGATCGGGCTCTACAAGGCGATCCGGGACTTCGATCCGTCGAGAGACACTTCATTTTCGTCGTTTGCTGGACTGTGCATCGACCGGCAGATTCTGAAGGCGATCGAGGCGTACGGGCGCGACAAGATGAAGCCGCTCAACGAATCGGTCGAACTGACCGGGGATGAGGAGTCGTTTTCGGAGCAGCCGCTTGGCGGCGACCCGGAGCATATCGTGATCGAGCGGGAGGCGGCGGATGAGAAGCTGCGGCTCCTGCGCGGACGGCTCAGCCGCTTTGAAAATCAGGTGCTCGATCTGTATCTTGAGGGCAGCGACTGGCACGAGATCGCGGCAAAGCTCGGGAAATCCCCGAAGGCAGTCGACAACGCGCTGCAGAGGATCCGCAGGAAGAGCCGCGGGGTGTAAACAGTAACTATTCAGCACCCCCTCGAAAAAATGATGAATAAACTGTTCACACCGAATCGGAACTTCGGAAGCCATAAGCGATATCAGATACGTTGGAGGGCGTTAAGTGGAGGAGCCCGAAAATCACCCTGAGCTGCGGTACGCAGCGAAGGGAAGTTGAGGGGGACGGAACGTGCCCGACAACGTATTGATATTCGCGATGGCATCCAACTGTACATACGGTGTGAACTGTAACAATAATTACAGAAAGCGTAGATCTTTATCGTAGACAGGGCGGGACGGGTACCGTACAATGAATACAGATCTGTCAGATCTGCCTTCCTTTGCGGCAGCGGAAGGAGGAGCTATGCACAAACGCTGCATCGTGCAGTGCCTGAGAGACGGGACCCCGGTCCGGGAGTACGGAAGCGTCAAGGAGGCGCAGGAGGCGTGCTCCGGCGCGACTCATATCTCCCAGTGCTGCCGGAAAAAACGCAAGACAGACGGCGGCTACGTGTGGCGCTACAGAGAAGAAATGCCGGACGTACAGATTCCTGAGGAAGGAGAAGCGTTTTCCGCTGACGACTGACTGCGCAGGCAGCAGCTGACTGCAAAGAGGGGATGGACCCCGGGCTTTTTTGTCTCTGCCGGTGGCGCCCTGCCGGAAAAGGTGTATAATAATTGTACTATTAAAAAAACCGCTGCGCGCGGAAGGTGGAGGCAAGCCATGAAAACAGTCAGATACACAGTCACGGATCCGGTCGGCATTCATGCAAGACCGGCAGGAAATCTGGTCCGGGAGATCAAGAATTTCGAAAGTGATGCGACGATCAGCGCTAACGGCAAGACGGTTGACGCCAAGAAGCTGATGATGGTGATGACGCTCGGTGTTAAACAGGGACAGGAGATCGAGCTCTCATTTACAGGTCCGGATGAGGACAAGGCGGCCGAGGCTGTCAGCGCGTACATGAAGGACAACCTATAAGTATTCGGCGCCCATAATGAGGAACGCAAAGCGTTCCGAGTATGGAGTGTTGAATCGTTGCTTTACTTAAAGAAAAACGACAGTCAGGGGCAGGAACGCGGACTTTAAAATCCGCGTTCCTGCCTGTTTTTGATTTCGCGCAAGGCTGCTGTTCACTCAGAACCGGACAGTGGATAACGGTCGACGGAATCAGAATCGGTGGAGGGCGTTATACGGAGGAGTCCGAAGATCACCCTGAGCCGCTGTGTCAGCGGCGAAGGGAAGCTGAGGAGGACGGAGTCTGCCCGACACCGATCTGATGTCCGTGACCGTTCCAGGCCTTACAGTCTGAGTGAACAGCAACCTGAGCAGGAGCCTGGAGAGGCTGAATTCCTCAAAACCATTGACATTGTTTTGTCCGTCTCGTATAATGACGAGAGCTAAATCAGAGTTATTTAGTCGGATTTCAACCCGGCAGGCGGTTTAGCGGGCGCGCCAGAGGCGCCAGTCATTTGTTATAAGAGATTAACCCCAGAAAGGCAGGAGACAAAAATGTCAGATCAATTACTTCAGGTGAAGGATTTATCGGTCTCGATTGAAGAGGGCGAGATCCTCCACGATGTGAATTTAAATATCGGCAAGGGTGAGACACATGTACTGATGGGGCCGAACGGAGCCGGTAAATCGACACTCGGCAATACACTCATGGGCAACCCGGTCTATCACGTGACGAACGGTCAGATTCTCTTTGACGGCGAGGACATCACGAAGGCGACGACGGACAAGCGTGCGCGCGCCGGCATGTTCATGTCCTTCCAGAACCCGCTTGAGGTTCCGGGACTCTCCCTCGAAAGCTTTATCAGAAATGCACTTCGTCAGCAGACGGGCCAGCCGGTCAAAATCATGAAATTCAAGAAGCAGCTCGAGGAGACGATGGAGCTGCTTCAGATGGACCCGTCCTACGCGGACCGCGACCTCAATGTCGGCTTCTCCGGCGGCGAGAAGAAGAAGGCTGAGATCCTTCAGATGCTCATGCTGAACCCGAAGTTCGCCATTCTCGATGAGACAGACTCCGGTCTTGACGTCGATGCTGTCCGCACCGTGTCGAAGGGCATCGAGGAGTACCACAAGCGCTCCGACGGCGCACTTCTTATCATCACGCACAGCACGAAGATCCTTGAGTCGCTCAAGGTCGATTACACGCACGTCCTCGTCAAGGGCACGCTCGTCACGACAGGCGGTGCTGACCTCGTCGACAAGATCAACGACCAGGGCTTCGAGAAATACATCGAGCAGTATGAGAAGGAGGCGGAAGAAAAATGAGTGACGCAGAAGTAAAAGACCGCGCCGTCCATTTTGATCCAGCCATCGACAACTCAAAGGATGATATCAATGCCTATCTCGAGGGCACGGACCGGAGTCTCTATGACTTCAAGGACGACGAAAAGGATTTCTACAAGGTCAAGGAGGGACTGACGCCCGAGATCGTCGATCAGATCTCGAAGGAAAAGCATGATCCGGAGTGGATGCATGAGTTCCGCCTGAAGTCCCTTGACCTCTACAACCGGATGCAGGTGCCGGCGTGGGGCCCGCCGATCGACGGCCTTCACATGGACCAGATCGTCACCTATGTCCGCCCGAACACGAAAATGAAGGGCTCCTGGGACGAGGTCCCGGAGGAGATCAAATCCGCGTTCGACAAGCTGGGCATCCCGAAGGCCGAGCATGAATATCTGGCCGGTGTCGGCGCCCAGTACGACTCCGAGCTTGTCTACCACAATCTGCAGGATTTCGTGGCGCAGCAGGGTGTCGTCTACACGGATATGGAATCCGCGCTGACAGGCGAGTATGCGGACATGGTTAAGGAATACTTCATGAAGCTTGTCCCGCCGACAGATCATAAATTCGCGGCTCTTCACGGCGCCGTCTGGTCAGGCGGATCCTTCGTCTATGTGCCGAAGGGAGTCAAGGTGAGCATCCCGCTTCAGTCCTATTTCCGTCTGAACGCGAAGGGTGCCGGCCAGTTCGAGCACACACTGATCATTGTCGATGAGGGCGCAGACCTTCATTTTATCGAGGGGTGTTCAGCACCGAAGTGGAACGTCGCAAACCTCCACGCGGGCTGCGTCGAGCTCTATGTGAAGAAAAATGCACGTCTCCGCTACTCGACCATCGAGAACTGGTCGAAGAACATGTATAACCTCAATACGAAGCGCGCACTCGTCGAGGAGGGAGGCCGCATGGAGTGGGTTTCCGGCTCGTTCGGCTCCCATGTGTCCTATCTCTATCCGACGACCATCCTCAAGGGAAAGGGCGCTGACTGCGAGTACACAGGCATTACATTTGCAGGAAAGGGACAGGACCTCGACACCGGCACGCGTATGGTCCATATCGGCGAGAACACAACGTCGCTTGTCACGACGAAGTCGCTCTCGAAGGACGGCGGCATCAGCACCTACAGAAGCGCCGTCGAGATCATGCCGTCTGCGCACGGAGCAAAGTCCTCCGTCGACTGCCAGTCGCTGATGCTCGATAACATTTCCCGCTCCGACACGATCCCGGAGATGGATGTCCGCGTCAATGACGCCGATGTCGGCCACGAGGCAAAGATCGGCCGGATCTCCGATGAGGCGGTCTTCTATCTGATGAGCCGCGGCATCAGTGAGGCAGAGGCGAGAGCAATGATCGTCTCCGGCTTCGCAAACCCGGTTTCCAAGGAGCTTCCGCTTGAGTATGCGGCCGAAATGAACAACCTGATCAAACTGGAAATGGAAGGGAGCATGAGCTGATGAACGAACAGGATATCAGAATCAACCATCTGCCGTGCCTCACCTGGAACCGCCTCGGAGTCAATCACCGGAGTGTCCCTGTAAAGAGCGGGCTGGAGGGGGCTGCAAAGCTCATGGAGTCCGGTCTTGACCAGGACGGAATTACTTCGGAAAATGTCACGGTATCTGAGGCTGAGGCGTACGCCGATTCTCTGGCGCATGGCATTCGGAGAGAAAAATACGTCGCCGGAAAGACTGCGATCTACATGACACAGGCGTTCCAGACCGGGCTCGGCGGTGAATTTACGGATTATATTGACAAGGTGGCGGGTGACGCCAGCATCTACCGCGTCGCGGCAAATGCAAAGCCCGCAAAGCCGGTCATTTTAAATTATGACTTCGGCGCGGGAGCTGATGACGCAGCGATCCATGTGATCGTCGCGGGCGAAAATTCCGAGTCGACATTTCTGATTAATTACCGCTCGGATGCGGACGCGGCGGGCTTCTCGGCCGTCGGGACGAAGGTCATCCTCGGAAAGGGCGCAAAGCTCAACCTGATCAAGGTCAATCTCCTTGGCAGCGGCTTTGAGCAGCTCGATGACACGGGCGCCGTCGCAGAAGAAAGCGCGGTCTTCAGCTTCCGTCAGATGGAGCTCGGAGGCGCGGAGACGTACAGCGGCTGCTATGTCGATCAGAACGGACAGAAGTCCGAGGCCTATATCGACAGCGGGTACATGGTCAGTGAGGACCACACGCTCGATCTCAACTATGTCACGGCGCAGCGCGGAAAGAAGACGGTCTCGAACTTCAACTTCAAGGGAGTCCTTCAGGACAGAGCGCGGAAGACTCTGCGCGACACGATCGATTTCCGGAACGGTTCGGCAGGCTCAGTCGGCGATGAGCAGGAGGATGTTCTTCTGCTTGATCCGACCGTTGTGAACAAGTCAGTCCCGGTTATTCTCTGCGAGGAGGAGGACGTGGACGGCCGTCACGGCGCTTCCATCGGACGTCTGTCCGAGGATATGCTGTATTACCTTGAGACGAGAGGTCTCAGCGAGAAGGTGGCGACCGTCATGATGGTCCGCGGCAGACTGCACAGCATCGAGAGAGAGATACCGGACGACGAGACACAGAATGCGATTGATGCGTTCATTTCCGAGCAGTTCGGGATGGACTAAAGATACGGGCAGTGCCGGGCCGGGAGAAGAATCCGGTCCGGCAGAGGAGGCAGACAGATTATGAGTGAGCCAGATTTCAGAAAGGACTTCCCGATCCTCAAGGATCCAAAGTTCATTTATTTTGACAACGCGGCTACGACCCAGCGCCCGCAGCAGGTGCTGGACGCGGTCGAGCATTTTTACAGGACGGAAAATGCAAATCCGCTCCGCGGGCTCTACAAGTGGAGCATTGACGCGACGGAGGACTACGAGGAGGCGCGCCGGAAGGTCGCTGCCTTTATCGGCGCGGAGGACCCCTGTGAGATCGTCTTTACAAGAAATGCGACAGAGTCTCTGAATCTCGTTGCGTACAGCTACGGAATGAGCAGCGTCTCCGAGGGAGACGAGATCGTCGTGTCGGTCACGGAGCATCACAGCAATATCCTGCCGTGGCAGATGGTCGCGCGCGCAAAGGGCGCAAAGCTTGTCTATCTTGAATGTACAAAGGACGGCGTCTACACGGACGAGGAGATCAACGCAAAGATCACGGAGAAGGCGAAGATCGTTGCGATCGGACAGGTCTCCAATGTGCTCGGAACGGAAAATCCGGTCCGGAAGATCGCTGACAGGGCGCATTCGTTCGGCGCGGTTGTCGTCGTCGACGGCGCGCAGAGCACGCCGCACATGGCGGTCGATGTGAAAAAGCTCGGCGCTGATTTCTTTGCATTTTCCGGGCATAAGCTGCTTGCGCCGATGGGAATTGGCGTTCTCTATGGAAAAGAGAAGCTGCTCGATGAGATGCCGCCGTTCCTCACAGGCGGAGAGATGATCGAGTATGTGACGCGCGATTCCGCGACATACGCGGAGCTTCCGCACAAATTCGAGGCCGGGACGGTCAACGCGGCGGGCGCTGTCGGACTCGGGGCCGCGATCGACTATGTCAGCAAGGTCGGCTTCGACTACATTGAGAAGAAGGAGCTTGCTCTGACGACGCTTCTCCTTCAGGAAATGAAGAAGGACCCGCATATCACGGTCTACGGATCGGACGATCCTGCGAAGCACTGCGGCATCGTGACCTTCAATATTGAGGGCTGCCATCCGCACGACGTGAGCTCGATCCTTGACGCGGACAATGTCTGTATCCGGGCCGGCCATCACTGCGCACAGCCTCTGATGCAGTATCTCGGCGTGAACGCGACATGCCGCGCGAGTATGTATTTCTACAACACGGAGGATGAGGTCCGCCGCTTTGTCGCGAGCCTTGGAAAGGTCAGAGAGGAGCTTGGCTATGGATCTTAAGCAGATGTACCGTGAAATCGTCAATGAACACAATCTTCATCCGACGCACAAGCACGACATGGAGAACCCGACGATGGTCCTCCGGGGCGTAAACCCGAGCTGCGGGGATGACATCTCTCTCAAGCTGAAGGTCGAGGACGGCGTGATCAAGGACGGGTCCTTTGTCGGGTCCGGATGTGCGATCTCTCAGGCGTCCGCGGACATGATGCTCGACCTCGTGATCGGAAAGAGCGAGGACGAGGCAAAGCGTCTCGCAGAGATCTTCATGAACATGATCAAGGGAAAGGCATCTGAGGAGGAGATCGAGGAGCTCGATGAGGCGGCCGCTCTCGAGGATGTGTCCCACATGCCGGCGAGAGTCAAATGCGCACAGCTCGGCTGGAGAACGCTGAACGAGATGATGGAAGAGGACGAAAAGAACGACAGCCACAAGAACTGAGGACGCTGTCTGCGCAGTATTCAAAACAGGAGGAGGGCTTCCGCAGTCGCGCTTTCGGGCGCGATGCGGGGCCCTCTTTTGCAGTTTCCGGGTATCCGCGCGGGATTTTCTGTGCTAAAATGATTATTCAGCACCTCAGACTCGGAACGCTTTGCGTTCCTCGCTGCGGGCGGACAGAGCGGCTTCGCCGCTTGTCCGCCACTTGAAAAACTTCTGAAACCGTCCGGCGAGCAGGCTCTCCGCCCGGATTTCATCAGTTTTTCAAGGGGTGCTGAATCATTACAAAATGTGAAAGGCCTCCGGCAGGGGAGCTGCCGGAGGCCTTTCTGGGGAGTATAAATAATTAATAAGGGGTTGTAAAAAAATTATTGAAGGGTAAATTCTTTTACAAGGATGATTATACAAGCCCCGACCGGGAAATGCAACATAAAATTAACAATTTAACGGATTATCAGAGGAGACACTATGTCAGAGTATACATATATTGCACCCTGCCACTTCGGGCTCGAGGCGGTTTTGAAGCGGGAGATTGAGGGAATCGGATACAAAATTGTCAGGGTCGAGGACGGGCGCGTGTTCTTTTCGGGAAATGAATACGCCGCTGCCTTCGCGAATATCTGCCTGCGGTCGGCGGAGCGCATCCTGCTCCTCGCCGGCGAGTTCACGGCGCGGTCATTTGACGCCCTCTATGACGAGACGAAGAAAATTGCGTGGGAGGAGTTTCTTCCGAAAAATGCGAAATTCTGGGTCACGAAGGCGTCCTCTGTCCGGTCGAAGCTCTGTTCGCCGTCCGACATTCAGTCCGTCATGAAAAAGGCCATGGTCGACCGCATGGGAGAGCACTACGGGATGAGGCGGTTCCCGGAGGACGGGCCGGCCTATCCGCTCCGGGTCTCAATCAAGAAGGATGTTGTCACGGCAGCCTTTGACACGACGGGGACCTCTCTCCACAAGAGAGGCTACCGCGTATCTCCTGTGATCGCGCCGATCTCGGAGACGCTCGCCGCGGCCCTGATCGAGCTGACCCCGTGGCACCCGGACCGCGTGCTGGTCGATCCGTTCTGCGGCTCCGGGACGATTCCGATCGAGGCGGCGATGATGGCCAGGAATATCGCGCCGGGAGCAAAGAGGAGCTTTCTTGCCGAGAACTGGAGCTCGATCCTGGCCGCCGAGAGCTGGGAGAAGGCCAGAGGGCGCGCGGCAGAGGGCGTGCGGGAGATCTCGAAGGACGATGTGGACATTCAGGGCTTCGACATTGATCCGCTGGCGGTCCGCTATGCGAGGGAAAATGCGCGCGAGGCCGGCGTTCTTGACTTAATTCATTTTCAGACGAGAGATGTCGCGAAGCTGAGTCACCCGAAGAAGTACGGCTTTATCATCACAAATCCGCCGTACGGCGAGCGTCTCGAGGACAAGGCGGCGCTTCCGGCGCTCTATGAGACGATCGGGCGCGCGTACGCGGGACTTGACAGCTGGTCGATGTATCTGATTACATCATATGAGGACGCAGAGCGCTATATCGGCCGCCGCGCGGACAAGAACCGGAAAATTTACAACGGCATGCTGAAGACCTATTTTTATCAGTATCTGGGCCCGAAGCCGCCGAGGAGAGAGAAAAAGACTGAGCAGCGCCAGAGTGAGGAATAATAGCGGCAGGAATGAGTCCATGCCCGTAAGGGCGGGCAAGGGTCGGCACGTCAGCGAGCAGGGCGGACTGGGGCCTGCCCGTCAGAGCGCGACGGGCTGGGGACATATGCAGACAGAAAGAGGGAGATCGAATCAGATGAAGACACAGAGAGTGATATTTGCAACGGGCAATCCCGGAAAGGTGAAGGAGATCCGGGAGATTCTGCGGGACCTCGATATCGACGTCGTGACGATGAAGGAGGCCGGCTATGACATCGATATCGATGAGAACGGCAGTACATTTCTTGAAAATGCGCTGATCAAGGCGAGAGCAGTGGCAGCGGTCTCCGGTGAGATGACGATGGCGGATGATTCCGGCCTTGTCGTCGATGCGATGAACGGCGAGCCGGGAATCTACTCGGCCCGCTGGATGGGAAGGGACACGTCCTACCACATCAAGAACCAGGCGATTATCGACCGCCTCGCGGGCCTTGAGGGAAATGAGCGGTCCGCGCGGTTTGTGTGCGCGATCGCCTGCGTCCTCCCGGACGGAAGAGAGCTGACCTCCGAGAAGACTTTTGAGGGGTGGATCGGCTGGAAGGAGACGGGAGAGAACGGCTTCGGCTATGATCCGATTTTCTACCTGCCGGACCTTAAGAAATATTCCGCGGAGCTTACGCCTGCGGAGAAAAATGCGAGGAGCCACCGAGGAAAGGCGCTTCGCGACATGGAGGCACAGCTCCGGGCGCTTCGCGCAAAGGGTGAGATCTGAAAAGACTCAGGCGGTTTCGGGGCGCCTGGCCAGACGTGTACTTTATAGAAGCGGCAGATATGAAGACCAGACAGAAAGGATGAACGGACGATGAAGATACTGGCGGTGAGCGACACACACGGTGAGATCACAAATTTCAGAAAAGCGCTCGCGAAGGTGAAGCCGATAGACTATCTGTTTCACTGCGGTGATGTAGAGGGGCAGGAGGATATGATCCGCCGCCTCGCGGGCGTGCCCTGCGTCTTTGTGCGGGGCAACAACGACTACGACAGTGATCTCAGTTATGAAGAGGTCGTGGAGCTCGGCGGGCACCGCTTTCTCATCGTCCATGGCCACCGCCACGGCGTCTACTGGGGAACGGGAGACCTGAAGGAGCGCGCGAAGGAGCTCGGCTGCGACATTGCGCTGTTCGGGCACACGCACCGCCCGATGCTGGATGAGTCGGACCCTGCGGTCACAGTTATCAATCCGGGATCGATCACTTTGCCTAGACAGGAGAACCATCTGCCGAGCTACGCCGTCATCGAGATCACGCCGAAGCGACAGGTTCTCGTGACGATCAACTATCTGGACAGGGGGCAGAGGGCGCACCGGTCGTTTCTGTGGTGAGATGCGGAATTTTATTTTGAAAAAATGATTTTTCTTGTTGACAAAAAAGGCCCTCATCCCTATAATAATCATTGCGCGGTTTACGGAAGCGCTCTTAAACAGGAAGCACCTACGGGGTGTGGCTCAGTTTGGCTAGAGCGCCTGCTTTGGGAGCAGGAAGTCGCAGGTTCGAATCCTGTCACCCCGACTTTCCGTAGATTCGATGCGCGGGTGTAGTTCAACGGTAGAACACCAGCCTTCCAAGCTGGATACGTGGGTTCGATTCCCATCACCCGCTTCGCTTTTTTAAAAAGCGTCCATTCTTTCCGGTTCAGCCACAGTAAAACCGGACAGAGTCGTAATTCTATGTGCTTGTAGCTCAGCTGGATAGAGCAACGGCCTTCTAAGCCGTGGGTCGAAGGTTCGAATCCTTTCAGGCACGGTATGGTGGGTGTGGCGCAGTTGGTTAGCGCGCCAGATTGTGGCTCTGGAGATCCTGGGTTCGAGTCCCAGCATTCACCCTTCGCAGTTGTAAACGCTGTCCGGTCGGACATGCGATCAGCCGGTCGGCGAGGCCGCGGCAGTCCGGCATTTACCTTGGGCTATCGCCAAGGGGTTAAGGCACAGCACTTTGACTGCTGCACCGTTGGTTCAAATCCAACTAGCCCAGCTTTGGAGCATTAGCTCAGGTGGTAGAGCACTTGACTTTTAATCAAGTTGTCCGGGGTTCGAATCCCCGATGCTTCAGTTGAATCTCCCCGGAACAATATGTTTTCGGGGGTTTTGTTTATTCTGATCCTTCCCGGCGAGCGATCCGGGTTCCGGGACGCCGGAAGAAATCTCATTTTTTATCCCAAAAAGTAAGATCCGCGGTTGTGGCGGAATTGGCAGACGCGCTGGATTTAGGTTCCAGTGGGGTGACCCGTGCAGGTTCAAGTCCTGTCAGCCGCATTTTGCATTTGTAATGCTTCAGCACAACGAGGAACGCGAAACGTTCCGAGTCTGGAAGCTGCATAGCTATTTCCAATTGATTATTCAGCATCCCAGATTACAATTCATACGGCGTCCGTCCGGATGCCGCAAACTGGTTTTTCGTATAACCATCAGGAAAAGAGACATATGACAAAAGAACAATATAAGACAATTCATCTTGCGGATCTCCGCGTGCTCGCCAGAAGCCGCGGAATCAAGCGCACTTCCACCATGAAGAAAAATGACATCATAGAGGCAATGCTTGCTCTCGACAGAGAGGAAGAGGCTAAAAACGGCGCCGGAGCAGCTCCTGCGGAAGGAACACAGAACCATGCCGGCGCGGTCTCCGCGGAAGAGAAGCGGGACCAGGCCGGACAGGCCTCTGCGGCGGAAGAGGCACAAAGTCATGTGGAACCGGCCTCTGCGGCGGAAGCTGTGAAGGACCAGGATGGCGCAGCTCTTGTCCTCACTGAAAATGAGAGTTCTGCGGAGCATGAAAAGGCGGAGAAACCGTCTGATGCGGAGCCGGCAAAGAGCGCGGATGAGCCTCACAGAGAGCGCAGAAGGCAGAGCCCAAGGCGCAGACAGACGGAGAACCGGGAGAAGAATCCGCGCAGGAGCCAGAGCGAAAACGGCAGGACCCGGACGGGACGGCGCGGCGCGGAAAAGCGTGCTTCGGAGGAGAAGACGGAAGAAGGCCGGGAGGCAGAGGAAGAAAGAAGAGAAGGTGCCTTCGAGACGAGACGCCCGGAGGAGAGAGAGTATTCCGGTGAGCGGGAGGATGGCCGCCGCACAGGAAGGCAGGAATATCAGCGCGAGAAGCGAAACGGCGATGAGCGTCCGCGCTGGTCGGGAAACCGCAGAGAAAACCAGTATCAGCACGAAAATCACTATCAGCGGGAGAACAATAGCCGCCGCGAGAGCTTCCAGAAGGAAAATGAACGGGAGAAGGAAGAGACGGTTCGCAGCGAGGAGCCGAGCGAGACGCGTGCTCCTGAGGACACGCGCGTGAAGCTTCCGGGGGATACCGGCAATGTTGTCCGCGGCATCCTTGAGGTTATGTCGGACGGGTTCGGCTTCCTTCGGAGCGACAATTTTCTTCCCGGCGAGGATGATGTCTATGTGTCGCCGTCGCAGATCAGGCGCTTTGGCCTCAAGACGGGCGATATGATCACAGGCAATAAGAGAGAGAGGGCGCAGGGCGAAAAATACGGGGCGCTCCTCTACGTCTCAAAGGTCAATGATTTCCCGGCGGAGGAGGCGCGGCACCGTGCTGTCTTCGAGAACATGACGCCGATCTTTCCGAACAAAAGGATTCGCCTCGAGCGGCCGGACGGCTCGAGAGCGACGAGGATTATTGACCTGATCAGCCCGATCGGCTACGGCCAGAGAGGCATGATCGTATCACCTCCGAAGGCGGGCAAGACAACGCTCCTTAAGGATATCGCGAAGTCGGTCCTCACGGGGAATCCGGACGCACATCTGATCATTCTGCTCATTGATGAGCGCCCCGAGGAAGTCACGGACATGAAGGAGTCGGTCCATGGCAAAAATGTCGAGATTATCTATTCGACCTTCGATGAGATGCCTGAGCATCACAAGAGAGTGTCCGAGATGGTCATCGAGCGCGCAAAGCGTCTTGTCGAGCACCATCAGGACGTCATCATTCTGCTCGACTCCATAACGAGACTGACAAGGGCGTACAACGTCCTTGTTCCGCAGAGCGGGCGCACGCTCTCCGGCGGTCTCGATCCGACGGCGCTCTATATGCCGAAGCGCTTTTTCGGCGCCGCCCGCAATATGCGGGAGGGCGGGTCTCTCACGATTCTTGCGACGGCCCTTATCGATACCGGAAGCAAGATGGATGATGTCGTCTATGAGGAGTTCAAGGGAACCGGCAACATGGAGCTGATCCTCGACCGGAAGCTGCAGGAGAGAAGAATATTCCCGGCGATCGATATTGTGAAGTCGGGGACGAGAAGAGAAGACCTGCTGCTTTCGCCGCGCGAGCTGAAGGCCGTCGACATTATGCGGCGGCGGATGAACGGCCTCAAGGCGGACGAGGCGGTCGAGCAGATTCTGAATGCATTTACCTACTATCCGACAAATGAGCAGGTCGTCAATGCGGTCCTCTCAAAATGGACAAACTGAGCAAATACTGCTTGCAATCATGCGGCGGCTGTGATATCATACATGTTGCTGTTTGTATCGGAATGATATTAGCTATTTTACAGACAAAGAGGTGAGATCAATGAAGGAAGGAATCCATCCGACGTATTATCAGGCTACAGTTACCTGCAACTGCGGCAATACATTCACCGTCGGTTCAACGAAGAAGGAAATCCACGTTGAAGTCTGCTCTAAGTGCCATCCGTTCTACACGGGTCAGCAGAAGGCGGCGCAGGCTCGCGGCCGTATCGAGGCTTTCAACAAGAAGTACGGTATGACAGGCAAGAACTGAACCAGAACCTGAATCATAAAGAGGCTGTTGCACGAATCATCGCGCGACAGCCTTTTGTCTTTACCGGAGGAAATTAATTTGCAGAAGAATTGCGGTATCGGAGGACAGGCCGTCATCGAGGGAATCATGATGAGAAACGGCGGCGAGTATTCGGTCGCGTGCAGAAAGGCGGACGGAACGGTCGCGATGAAGAAGGAGCCGTTCCGGAGCGTCCTCCCGTCTGAGAAGGCAGGAAAAATCCCGATGGTGCGGGGCGTCGTGGCTTTCATCGACTCCCTGGTAGTCGGCATTTCCTGCCTCATGTATTCCGCGGATGTCTCGTCCGAGGAGGAGACGGACAGCGAGGCGGACACCGAAAAGACAGAGCAGCAGAAAAAGAAGGAGAAGAGGGAGTGGAACCTCGTCATGACGGGAACCGTGGTCTTCTCGATCGCCTTTTCCGTTGTCCTCTTTATGCTGCTTCCGTTCTGGATCGCCGGGCTCCTTGGCAGAGTGGGCGCATCGACGGTCCTCATCAATGTGACGGAGGCCCTCCTCCGCGTCCTGATCTTTCTCGGATATATGCTGCTGATCTCCAGAATGAAGGATATCCAGAGAGTGTATGCCTACCACGGCGCCGAGCATAAATGCATCAACTGCATCGAGCACGGCTATGACCTGACGGTCGAAAATGTCATGAAGAGCTCAAGGCAGCACAGACGGTGCGGGACGAGTTTTCTTCTGATTGTCATCTGTATATCGGTTGTCGCCTTCCTGATACTCGGCATCTTCGATATCCGGTCAAGGGCCATGAGACTCCTCTGGAGACTGATCCTGATTCCGGTTATCGCCGGCATATCCTATGAGATCCTGCGGTACGCGGGCAGCCACGAGGGACCGGTCATCAACGCGCTTGTAAAGCCGGGCCTTATGCTCCAGAAGCTTGTTACGCGCGAGCCGGACGAGGACATGTGTGCTGTCGCGATCAGCGCCGTCGAGGCTGTCTTCGACTGGAGGGCATGGCAGGAGAAAAATGAGCAGCGCGCGGACGTATTGCCGTCCGGAGCGCAGAGTGAGGAGGGAGCACTGTGACCTGGCGGGAGCTTTTCGCGGAAGGAAAAAGGCGGCTCGAGGCCTCGGGAAATGAGGACAGCTTCTATGATGCCCGCGCGCTTCTTCAATTTGTGTCCGGAATGACGATGACGGATTACCCGCTCCGCGCGGGAGAGGAGGCGGGAGAGCGCGACATCTGCGCATTCCGGAAGGCCGTGTCGCGCCGGTGCGCGCACGAGCCGCTCCAGTACATCACGGGATATGCGCCCTTCTTCGGCCGGGATTTTCTCGTGAGGCCGGGTGTGCTCATCCCGCGGTTTGATACGGAGACGCTGATCGAGACCGTGCTCCCGCATCTTCGCTCCGGCATGCATCTGCTTGATCTGTGCACGGGAAGCGGCTGCATCCTGCTGACGCTTCTTCTTGAGGGGCCGTCCGGCGTGAGCGGGACCGGCGCCGACATATCAGAGGAGGCACTGGCTGTTGCGCGTGAAAATGCGGAGCGCTTTCACGTGGAGGCCGGGCTTGTGCGGAGCAATTTATATTCAAACATCCATGGCCTTTATGATATAATAACGGCAAACCCGCCGTATATTAGGACGCGCGTGATCGATACGCTCGCGCCGGAGGTGCGGGACCATGAGCCCAGACTTGCTCTCGACGGAGAGGAGGACGGGCTTGCATTTTACAGGAGAATTACAGAGGGGGCACCGGCTGTGCTTAAGGCCGGCGGGATGCTCGCGTTTGAGATCGGATATGACCAGGCGGAATCTGTGACAGAGATCATGGAGGACGGCGGCTTTCAGCGGGTGACTGTTGTGAAGGACCTTGCAGGAAATCCACGGGTCGCATCCGGCTATTTGCAAGAATAATTTATGTTTGAAAAACTGGATGATATCGTAAGGAAGAGGGAGGAAATCCTGCGGGAGCTCTCGACTCCCGGCATACAGAACGACCCGGGGCGGATGACGGCTCTCATGAAGGAGCAGGCTGAGCTCGAGCCACTCACGGACACCTATGGGAAATACCTCAAGGCTGTCCGCGACAGAGAGGACAGCCTTGAGCTCATGAAGCAGGAGCAGGACCCTGAGATGAAGGAGATGCTGAAGGAAGAGTTCTCCTCATCAAAGCAGAGGGAGGAGGAGCTTGCCGGAAGGCTGCGGGTTCTTCTGCTCCCGAAGGACCCGGATGAGGGAAAGAATGTCATCGTTGAGATCCGGGCAGGGACCGGCGGCGATGAGGCAGCGCTCTGGGCAGCAGACCTTTACCGGATGTACACGCGCTACGCGGACCGCAGGGGCTGGTCGTATGAGATGATCTCCTCGAGCGAGAACGGAATCGGCGGCTTCAAGGAGTGCATTTTTCAGATCAGCGGACCGGACGCGTGGCAGCGGATGAGGTTTGAGAGCGGGACGCACCGCGTACAGCGGGTCCCCGTGACGGAGAGCGGCGGCAGGATTCAGACGTCGGCGGCGACCGTCGCGATTATGCCGGAGGCGGACGAGGTCGATGTGGAGATCGATCCGAAGGACGTGAAGTTTGATGTCTTTCGCGCATCGGGAAACGGCGGACAGTGCGTCAACACCACGGACTCGGCGGTGCGCCTCACGCATCTGCCGACGGGAATCGTGATTTCGTGTCAGGATGAAAAGTCGCAGATCAAGAACAAATCAAAGGCCATGAAGGTGCTGCGTTCGATGCTCTATGTCATGAAGAAGGAGGAGCAGCAGAGCGAGAGAGCCAGCCTCCGGAGAAATCAGGTTGGAAGCGGAGACCGGTCAGAGAAGATCCGGACCTACAATTTCGGGCAGGGAAGAGTGACAGATCACCGCATCCATCTGACACTCTACAGAATCGACAGCATCATGGACGGAGATCTGGATGAGCTGACCGACGCGCTGATCGCGTGGGACCAGGCGGAGAGGCTGTCCGGACAGTCGGAGGACACATGAGAGGAATTGTATGAAAAAGACGACGCTCGCAGTGATGGCGGCCGGCGACGGCAGCCGTTACGGAGGGGGCATCAGACAGATGGACCCGCTGGGGCCGGGAGGAGAGCCGCTGCTGGCGTACTCTGTCTATGACGCCCTGGAAGCGGGGTTTGACAAGGTTGTATTTATTATCCGGAAGAAAACAGATGCGGAATTCAGAGAGCGAATCGGCAGCCGGATCGCAGCGGAGGCTGAGGTCGCGTACGCGTATCAGGAGATCGATGAGCTGCCGGCCGGGTTTTCTGTCCCGCCAGGCAGGCGGAAGCCGTGGGGAACCGGACAGGCAGTTCTTGCGGCGGCCGATGTGCTCACGGAACCATTTGCCGTCATCAATGCGGATGACTATTACGGGAAGGAAGGGTTCCGCATGCTCCATGACGATCTGGTCCGGGATGAGAAAACGGATGGCGCGGAGCCTGTGTCCGTGGTCGCCTTCGCGCTGGAGCACACCCTGTCCGACAACGGGAGTGTGACACGGGGGATCCTTTCATTTGATGAAGACGGGCTTGTCACGGGCATTCATGAGACAAAAAATCTGATCCGCACGGAGGACGGAGCCGCCGTCATGTCGGATGAGAGAATTCTTCCGGTCCGGACGGACTGCCTCGTGTCCATGAACATGTGGGGGTTTCGGCCGACTGTTCTCGGACCACTTGCGGACGGCTTCCGTAAATTTCTTGCGGACCCGGGCGAAGATGCCGGGCATGCGGAGTATCTGCTGCCTGATTTTGTCGACGGCATGCTGAAGAGAAAGCAGGCGGCCGTTCATGTGCTTCGCTCAAACGACGAATGGTTCGGTGTGACATACAGGGAGGACAGGGAGACGGTCCGGGACATGCTCTCCGGTCTTACGGAGAAGGGCGTCTACGGGACGCCGCTGTTTCCTGTTAATAAACTTTAATCAGGGGGATTATCATTATGGGAAAATATTTCGGTACGGATGGTTTTCGTGGAGAGGCGAATGTGACGCTTACTGCTGAGAAGGCATTCAAGGTCGGGCGGTATCTCGGCTATTATTACGGGACGAAGCACCCGGATTCGGCTGCTCAGATCGCGATCGGCAAGGACACGCGCCGTTCCAGCTACATGCTCGAGGACGCGCTGTGCGCGGGCCTCACATCATCGGGAGCGGACGTCTATCTCCTTCATGTCACGACCACCCCGTCCGTCTCCTATGTTGTCCGCACGGAGGGCTTTGACTGCGGCATCATGATTTCCGCAAGCCATAATCCGTTCTATGACAACGGAATCAAGATCATGCGCGCGAACGGACAGAAGATCGAGCCGGAGATCGAGGAGAGAATCGAGGCGTACATCGACGGAAAGATTTCCGAGATTCCGTATGCCCTCCGCGAGAAGCTCGGCCGGTCCATCGATTTTTCGGCCGGCAGAAACCGTTATATCGGCTACCTGATGACAATCCCCACGAGAAGCTTCAAGGGAAAGCGGATCGGTCTTGACTGCGCGAACGGCAGCTCGTCCTCGATCGCAAAGAGTGTGTTCGAGGCGCTCGGGGCAAAGACCTTCGTCATCAATAATTCTCCGGACGGAACGAATATCAACAGGGGCTGTGGCTCAACCCACATCGAGGCCCTGCGGAATTATGTGACGGACAACGCGCTCGATGCCGGCTTTGCTTATGACGGAGATGCGGACCGCTGCATCGCTGTTGACGAGAAGGGCGAGGTCGTCGACGGCGACCACATCATGTTCCTGTGCGGCAAGTATCTCATGGAGACGGGCCAGCTCCGGGACAACATGGTCGTCACGACGATCATGTCCAATATGGGGCTCTACAAGGCGCTCGAGGCAAACGGGATGAAATCCGTTCAGACCAACGTCGGCGACAAGTATGTCGCGGAGTGCATGATGCGGGACGGCTATGATCTTGGCGGAGAGCAGAGCGGGCATATCATTTTCAGCAAATACGCGACGACCGGAGACGGCATCCTGACCTCGCTTATGGTCATGCAGGCTATGATCGACAAGAAGCTTCCGCTCTCCATGCTCTCCGGGGAAATGAAGACCTACCCGCAGGTCCTGAAGAATGTCCGGGTCGCAGACAAACAAGCGGCCAGAGAGAACCCGAAGGTGAAGGCAGCGGTTGCAGCCGCAACTGATGCGCTCGGAAAGGACGGCCGGATCCTTGTCCGCGAGAGCGGGACGGAGCCGCTCATCCGCGTCATGGTTGAGGCGAAGACAAATGAAATCTGTGAGCAGTATGTCGACAGCGTCATTGCTGTCATAAAGAGCGAGGGTCTCGAGGTTCATGCGTAAGATTCGGATTTTGGCGGCTTGTGCGCTCGCCGCAGTTCTTTCCTTCTCCGCGGCCGGCTGTGCGAAGTCGGATGCGAAGAAGCTCTACGGCACGGCGTCGAAGGAGCTTGAAAAGCAGAGCTACGACGATGCGGCGAAGGACTTTCAGAAGGTTATCGATGAGGGATACTATATCCCGGAGAGCTATCGGGGACTCGGGCTTGCGCAGATGTGTGAGCAGGATTATCCGGACGCGAGCATTTCATTTGAAAAGAGTCTGCTCAATGTCGAGGGACAGAGCCGGAGCTTTCAGCGGGACGTGAATCTGTATCTCGCACACTGCCGGGAAATGCAGGGCGAGACGGATAAGGCGCTCGATATTTACAACGATCTGATCAATCAGAGTGCGGACGCTGAGGTCCTGTTCCTCAGAGGAAGGCTTCTTCTGAAGACCGATCAGGACAGCGCGGCGGAGGCGGATTTTGACCGGGCCGTCCAGCTGTCCTCGGACTATGTGCTCTACATCAATATCTACGAGGTCTATGCGGACGAGGACAAGGGCGCGGACGGCTCGAGGTATCTCGAGGAGGCGCTCAAGACGGCGAATGCGACGGCTGATGATTATTATCACCAGGGACTGATCCACTATTATCTGCAGGACTACGATGACGCGAAGGACGCCCTCACGAAGGCGCTCAAGGCGGATTCGGAGGATACGGCGAGTCTCTACCTGCTCGGCAAGGTCTATCTGGCGACAGGAGACACGGCGGATGCGAGAGCGGTCTATAAGGATTATGTGTCCGACAAGGAGAACGGTGCAGGCGCGTACAACGGGCTTGCGCTGTGCGACATCGCGGATGGCAATTATGACAGCGCGCTGCAGAACATCAAGGACGGGCTGACATTTAACGACAGCTCGGTCAATCAGGCACTGCTGTACAATGAGATCGTCGTGTATGAGAAGCAGCACGACTGGTCGACGGCGACAACGCTTGCCGCCTCGTATATCGCGGAGTATCCGTCTGATGAGGCGGGACTGAAGGAATACGAGTTCCTGTCCTCGCGCTCGTCCGATGGCAGTTCTGACTCATCTGGGACGGCGGCAGAAGGGACTGCGTCGTCTGCAGCTGCAGGTTAATTCAGCACCCCGGGCTCGGAACGCTTCGCGATCCTCGTTGTGGGTGCTGAATAATAAAAAAGAGCTCTGAGGTCTTGATGCCCCAGAGCTATTTTTTATAAAGAAGCTGTTTATTTTGTCTTTGCCGCAGCCTTCTTCTTTGCCTCGACCTCCTGCAGCTTCATTGCGCGGACCTTCAGCGGAAGACCGAACAGAGTAATGAAGCCCTCTGCATCGTGGTGATCATACAGATCGCCGGTCGTGAACGAAGCAAGAGACTCGTTGTAGAGGCTGTACGGAGATGTTGTTCCGTCCTTGATGATGTTGCCCTTGTAGAGCTTCAGATGAACCTCGCCTGTGACATATTTCTGAGATTCCTTCGTGAAGGCAATCATGCTGCTCATGAGCGGTGTGAACCACTTTCCTTCATAGACAACCTGAGCCATCTGGGAAGCGAGCTTCTTCTTGAACTCCATGAGATCGCGGTCGAGGCAGAGCTCCTCGAGCTGCTCATGCGCTGCGCACAGGATTGTGCCGCCCGGAGTCTCATAGACGCCGCGGGACTTCATGCCGACGACTCGGTTCTCAACGATATCGACAATGCCGATGCCGTTCTGACCGCCGAGCACGTTGAGCTCACGGATGATCTCAGAGACCTTCATGGCCTTGCCGTTCAGCGTCTTCGGAATGCCCTGCTCGAATGTGAGCGTTACATTTGTCTCCTTGTCAGGAGCCTTCTCCGGTGTGACGGACAGGACGAGCATCTTGTCGTAATTCGGAGCCTTTGACGGATCCTCGAGCTCGAGTCCCTCATGGGAGATATGCCAGAGGTTGCGGTCACGGCTGTAGCCCTTGCCCATGGAGAACGGGAGATCGATGCCGTGCTTCTTGCAATACTCGATTTCGTCCTCGCGGGACTGCATAGTCCAGACATCTGTCATTCTCCAGGGAGCGATGATCTTCAGGTCCGGAGCAAGAGCCTTAATGCCGAGCTCGAAACGGATCTGGTCATTGCCCTTTCCTGTCGCGCCGTGGCAGATCGCTGTGGCGCCTTCCTTGCGTGCGATTTCGACGAGCTTCTTTGCGATCAGAGGACGGGCCATGGATGTGCCGAGCAGATACTTGTGCTCGTAGACAGCGCCTGCGTCGACGCAGGGCATGATGTAATCATCGGCGAATTCATCGACGACATCCTCAATGTATAATTTGGAAGCGCCGGACATCTTCGCGCGCTCCTGCAGGTTGTCGTCCTTGATCTCTTCATCCTGACCTACATTGATGCAGGCGCAGATGACATCATAGCCGAAATTCTCCTTCAGCCACGGGATAATCGCGGTTGTATCAAGACCGCCGGAATATGCCAGGATAACTTTTTCATTTGCCATAAGTCAGAAAGCCTCCAATCGGAATAGTTTTGAACCATCTTAAGCAGGCAGGGCCTGCATTCGTTTTTCAATATACAGCATATGCATAACTTATGCAAGATAAAAATCAAATGACCGCCTGTACAAACGAAAAAACGGAATAAATATGCATGCATATGCATAATTATACAGATTTTCCTCTTTACTTTTCAAAACGTCTATTATACTATGTATGGGACATTTCTCATCGGAAGGCGGGGTATGTCTTTCATATTTTGGTAACCATTCAGTATCCGGACCCGGAATGCTTCGCATCCGGGCTGCGGTTGAATTTACAGGGGCTGCGGGAAAAAGCCGCTGCCCCGGTCCGGAAGGAAGGCTTATATGTTCGAAATGATTGAAGGCGGCGTCACAAGCGCCGAGGGGTTCGAGGCGGCCGGAGGCGCCGCGGGGATCAAGAAAAACGGAAGTGCGGACATGGCGCTCATTTACTGTAAGAAGCCGTGCATTGTCGCAGGCACGTTCACGTCGAACCAGGTCAAGGCGGCTCCTGTCAAATGGGACAGAGCCCTTGTAAAGGAAGGACGGGAGGCGAGAGCCATCGTTGTCAACTCCGGCATCGCAAATGCATGCACCGGCAAAGAGGGCATGGATGCATGCGCGAAGACGGCCGATGCCGCGGCGCAGGCGCTCGGCATTGACGCATCCTCCGTCCTTGTCGCATCAACGGGTGTTATCGGAAGTCAGATTCCGGTGGATAAGATTACGGCGGGAGTAAACAAGCTGGCCGGTGAGCTCGGGGATACGATCGAGAAGGGCACGGAGGCAGCAAAGGCGATCATGACGACGGACCGGGTCCACAAGGAGATCGCGGTCAATATGACATTTTCCGACGGTTCTATGGCAACGCTCGGCGGCTGCACAAAGGGATCCGGCATGATCCATCCGAATATGTGCACCATGCTCTGCTTCCTGACGACGGATGCAAGCATCAGCCGCGACATGCTGCAGAAGGCTCTCTCCTCCGTTGTACCGGACACCTTCAACATGGTTTCTGTTGACGGAGATACATCGACCAATGATACCTGCCTTCTTCTTTCGGACGGGCTCGCCGGCAATCCGGAGATCACGGCGGAGGACAGCGACGATTACCGCACGTTTACCGAGGCGCTCCGCTTCTGTGCGGAGTCGCTCGGAAAGAAAATGGCGAAGGACGGCGAGGGCGCGACCTGCCTCTTTGAGTGCGACGTCATTCACGCGGACACAAAGGAGCACGCAAAGAAGCTCGCGCGCTCGGTTGTATCCTCCACACTGACGAAGGCGGCCATCGCCGGCCACGACGCGAACTGGGGCCGGATCCTCTGCGCACTCGGCTACTGCGGCGTCGATTTTGATCCGGAGCAGGTGACGCTGACGCTCGAGAGCAGCGCGGGCAGGCTTGTCATTTATGAGAACGGAAGCGGGACCGGCTACAGCGAGGAGAAGGCGACGGAGATTCTCTCGCAGGATGAAATTCACGCGATCTGCGACATGCACATGGGCGATTTCGACGCGTCGGCCTGGGGCTGCGACCTGACGCATGAGTACGTCAACATCAACGCGGATTACAGAAGCTGACGGGGTAAAACGGGAAAGGAAGGTATCGAGATGGAAAATATGGATCTCTGGATCCAGAAGGCAGATGTTCTTGTCGAGGCGCTGCCGTATATCCGGGATTTTGCCGGAAAGAAGGTTGTCGTCAAGTACGGCGGCTCTGCGATGAAGGATGCGGCGCTCAAGAAGAGCGTCGTCACGGACGTCGCGCTCCTAAAGCTGGTCGGCATGAAGCCGATCATTGTCCACGGGGGCGGCAAGGAGATCAGCAAATGGGTGAAGCTCTCCGGCAGAACGCCTGAATTCGTAAACGGTCTCCGCGTCACGGACAAGGACACGATGGAGATCGCCGAGATGGTCCTCAATAAGGTCAACAAGGGCCTCGTCCAGTACATGGAGGAGAACGGCGTGAAGGCCTGCGGCATATCCGGCAAGGACGGCGGCACGCTTCGGACCGTGAAGAAGACGATCGCGTCGGGGAAGGACCTCGGCTACGTCGGTGAGGTCACGGACGTCGATCCGACGCTGATCGATACGCTGATCGACCAGGACTTCATCCCGGTCATCTGCCCGATCGGACTTGGCGCGGAGGACTATCAGTCCTACAACATCAACGCGGACGATGCCGCGTGCGCGATCGCGTCTGCCGAGAAGGCGGAGAAGCTGGTGTTCCTCAGCGATATCGAGGGCGTCTACAAGGATCCGATGAATCCGGACACACTGATCTCTGAGCTGACCGTCGATGAGGCGAAGCAGTTCATCGCGGAGGGCAATGCGGGCGGAGGCATGCTGCCGAAGCTCACGAACTGCATCCACGCGATTGAGAACGGCGTATCGCGCGTGCATATTCTGGACGGGCGGATCATGCACTGCATGCTCCTCGAGATCTTCACGAACAGAGGAATCGGAACCGCTATTATCGGAAATGACAAGAACCGCTATTTTCACGGATGAGGATAAAACAGATGACAAAAGAAGAGACGATTAATCAGTGTGAGGAATATGTTCTTCACACCTACAACCGCTTTCCGCTCGTGATCGATCACGGAGAGGGAACAACGGTCTATGACACAGATGGCAAGGCCTATCTTGATTTTATGTCAGGAATCGGCGTGTATGCGCTCGGATATCACTATCCCGGGTACGATGAGACACTGATCAGTCAGGTAAAGAAGGTGCTTCACACCTCCAATCTCTACTACCATGAACCGCTCGCCGAGGCCGCGAAGAATGTGGTGGAGTCAACCGGCCTGTCGAAGGTTTTCTTCACGAATTCCGGAGCGGAGGCGATCGAGGGCTCCCTCAAGGCCGCGAGAAAATATGCGTACCTGAGAGACGGAAAAAATGATCATGAGATCATCGCGATGAATTCCTCGTTCCACGGACGCTCGATTGGAGCCCTGTCTGTCACAGGAAATGAGGCCTACCGTGATCCGTTCAAGCCGCTCATGGGCGGCGTCGTATTTGCCGATTACAATGACCTTGATTCTGTCAGGGCCCGCGTGACGGACAAGACATGCGCGATCATCATGGAGACTGTTCAGGGAGAAGGCGGCATCTATCCGGCGGATCCGGATTTCATCAAGGGTGTCGAAAAGATCTGCAGGGAGCGGGACATTCTTCTCATTCTCGATGAGATCCAGTGCGGCATGGGACGGTCCGGATCGATGTGGGCTTTCCAGCAGTTCGGCGTCAAGCCGGACATTGTCACCTGCGCGAAGGCACTCGGCTGCGGCGTTCCGGTCGGCGCCTTTGTCATGAACCGGAAGGTGGCGGAGCACAGCCTCACAGCAGGTGACCACGGGACGACATACGGAGGCAATCCATTTGTCTGCAGCGCAGTCAACGCGGTCTTCCGTCTGTTCCGTGAGCATGATGTTGTCGGCCATGTACAGGTCATTTCAAAGTACCTCGCGGAAAAGCTTGACGGTCTCATGGCGTCGCACCGCTCCGTCGTGGCGCACAGAGGCATGGGCCTCATCCGCGGGCTTGAGCTTGATCCGTCCTGCGCAAAGGCGGGAAAGGTCGCCTCACTTGCCCTTGAGAAGGGGCTGATGATCATCACGGCGGGACACAACGTCCTCCGCTTCGTGCCGCCACTTGTCATCACGGAGGAAGACGTGGACAAGGCTGTCTCGATCCTTGACGAGGTCCTGACGGAGGTTGAGAACGGCTGATTCTTTTCAGAAAGGTCGTTACTGTTCACACCGAATCGGAACTTTGGAAGCCATAAGCGATATCAGATACGTTGGAGGGCGTTAAGTGGAGGAGTCCGAAGATCACCCTGAGCCGCTGTGTCAGCGGCGAAGGGAAGCTGAGGAGGACGGAACGTGCCCGACAACGTATTGATATTCGCGATGGCATCCAACTGTATATTCGGTGTGAACTATAACAAAGGTCCGGCACACTGTGTCGGACCTTTTTCTATTCCTCTTGTCTTTTCGTTCTGAATCGGATAAAATACAAATGTGCACGCTCCGGAACTTATTGCGGAGGTGCCCATGAAGAAGAATAACGCGATGTCCATGTGCGTCATGGCTTTGCTTCTCACATCTGTATTGGCCGCTGGCACACTGCTCAGCGGATGCGGCGCGACTTCCTATGAGGCCGTCTATACCGGACAGCGCAGCACGTCCGGAGAGAACCCATCGTCCGCGGAGAATCTGACAGAAAGTTCATCCAAACCGACAGAAGGAACATCGTCCGGAATTTCCTCCGGACATAAAACCAGTCCGTCTGGACAGCCGGAGAGCGGCGGGGAAATATGCGTGTATATCTGTGGAGCAGTTGTGTCGCCGGGCGTGTATTTTCTCGGAAAAAATGCACGTGTCATTGACGCGGTGAATGCCGCCGGAGGTCTGCGGGAGGACGCGGATTCTACCCATACGAATCTTGCGGCCGCCCTTCAGGACGGGCAGCAGATCACAGTTCCGACCGTGGAGGAGGCGAAGTCCATGCCGGCAAATGCCGGTACAGGCGCAGCCGCCGCTGCGGAGGGAGAGCAGTCTGTCAACATCAATACGGCGGATGCGGAGACCCTGCAGACTTTGAGCGGGATCGGAGCGACGCGCGCAGCGGACATCATCGCGTATCGGAATGAGCACGGGCCGTTCCGGAGCATCGAGGAGATCACGAATGTGAGCGGAATCGGCAGCGCGCTCTTTGAAAAAATAAAGGACCATATTACGGTGAGCTGACCGCGGTTCCGGTTGAACGGCGGCCGGCGGAATGGAGACAGGATGGCAAAGAAGATTCTGGTCGTGGATGACGAAAAACTGATTGTAAAGGGAATACGGTTCAGCCTTGAACAGGACGGATATGAGGTCGACTGCGCATATGACGGAGAGAAGGCCCTGCAGAAGGCGAAGGAGAACGAGTACGACATGGTGCTTCTTGATCTCATGCTTCCGAAGCTCTCTGGACTTGAGGTGTGCCAGCAGATCCGCGGCTTTTCGCAGGTGCCGATCATTATGCTGACGGCAAAGAGCGAGGACATGGACAAGATCATGGGACTTGAGTACGGCGCGGATGACTATATCACAAAGCCGTTCAATATCCTTGAGGTGAAGGCGAGAATCAAGGCGATTCTGCGCCGCTCATCCAGAACGGAGACGGAGAAGGAGCGCCCGAAGACCGTGGAGATCAACGGACTCAAGATGGACTGCGAGAGCCGGCGCGTCTATGTCAACGGAAAGGAGATCAATCTCACGGCGAAGGAGTTCGATGTCCTTGAGCTGCTTGTCTTCAATCCGAATAAGGTTTACAGCAGAGAGAACCTGCTCAACATTGTCTGGGGATACGAGTATCCGGGCGACGTCCGGACGGTGGATGTCCATATCCGGAGACTGCGCGAGAAGATCGAGGAGAACCCGAGCGATCCGAAGTATGTCCACACGAAGTGGGGCGTAGGCTATTATTTTCAGGGATAAAAAATGAGCGCGGCACATGCCGCGCTCTTCCCATGCAGGGGCTTACTGCCCGTATGATTTGAAGCGCTCTCTGGTTGACGCGAGCAGCTCATCGCTCATGATGTTCGGTTTGCCGATGCATTCGGCCCGCCACTGAAGCTCCGCCGCAAATTCGATGTTGTCGGCGAGGAGAAAGGCCTCGTCCAGCGAGCTGCCGCAGGCGACAAGACCGTGGTTTCCGAGGAGGACGGCCTTGCATTTTCCGGCTGCCTGCACCGCGATGTCCGCGAGCTCAGGCGTTCCGAAGGTGACGGCAGGTGCGCATGGGACCTTGTCCGCTCCGATATTACATATGCAGAAGTGGATCATATCGATCGGGCGGAGAAGACACGCGAAGGTCGTCGCAAAGACGGAGTGCGTGTGAACGATGCCGCAGGTTCCCGGCTTCTTCCGGTAAAATCCGGCGTGCATGCCGGCCTCGCTCGAGGGCTTTCGATTCCCCTCGACGATGGTACCGTCCAGAGTCATGATGACGATGTCCTCCGGCTTTGTCTCGAAGTATCCGATGCCGGACGGGCTGATCGCCATGTATCCTGTTGCGGGGTCATAGACACTCAGGTTGCCACTGGTTCCTCTGGTGAGACCGGAACGGAGCATTTCTTTGCCATACTCGACGATCTGGTCGCGCGCGTCTTTCATTAACATAGTCTGCCTCCAAGCATTCTGTAATTATTCAGCCTCCGGAAAACCTTTGAAATCGTCCGGTGAGCAGGCTCTCCGGACAGATTTCAGAAGTTTTCTGTGGGGCGCTGCATTATTATCTCACATGGCGGTCTGCAGGTCAAAGGTGTGAGGGGCAGGCGGGCATAGGGCGCCTTATGTAATGCTTTGGGTGCCATAAAGTCTTTTGCTCCCCGCTCAGACTTTTGACATTGTAATCATGTTTTTGGAAAGGGGTAAGAAAAATGTATAAAGAGAGAATTGAGCGCGTTCTTGCGCGCATGAAGGCAGCCGGTTTAAGCCAGCTTCTCGTGTCGGATCCGAAGAGCGTCTTTTATCTGACGGGAGTCAGCGTGGAGCCGTACGAGAGGATGCTTGCATTTCTCGTGAGGGACGACGGGAAGCACGTCCTCTTCCTGAACCGTCTGTTTAATGTCCCGGAGACGGAGTATGAGGAGGTCTGGTTCAGCGATACGGACGACTCTGTCGGGATGATCGCAGACCGAATCGATAAAAGCGGGAGACTCGGCATTGACAAGGAGTGGCCGGCGCGGTTCCTTATTCCGCTCATGGAGAGATGCCCGGAGCTGATGGTCGTGCTCGGGTCGGACTGTGTCGACGGATGCCGCGCGGTCAAGGATGAAGAGGAACAGAAGCTCATGCGGGAGGCGTCAAGAATCAATGACATCGTTAATGTCCGCGCGCGGGAGTATGTGAAGGCGGGCATGACGGAGAAAATGGTCGCTGACTTCATCGATGCGAATTTTGTGAAGGAGGGGGCAGAGGGCCCGAGCTTCACGACGATCGTATCCTTCGGGGCGAACGCGGCTGATCCGCACCACGAGCCGGATGACACGGTGCTGAAGGAGGGCGACTGCGTCCTCTTCGATATGGGCTGCGTGAAGGACCGCTACTGCTCGGACATGACAAGAACCTTTATGTGCGGGGAGACAGAGGATGCGGAATTTGCAAAGGTCTATGAGCTGGTGCGTCTTGCCAATGAGGCGGCCGAGCGCATGATCCGTCCCGGCGTCCGCTTCTCAGACATCGATGCCGCGGCGCGCGGCCTGATCGCGAAGGCCGGCTACGGGGAGTATTTTAATCACCGGCTCGGCCACTTCATCGGTCAGACTGATCACGAGGCGGGCGATGTCAGCTCGGCAAATGAAAGCCTCACAGAGCCAGGCATGATTTTCTCCATCGAGCCAGGCATCTATCTGCCGGGACGCTTCGGTGTCCGGATCGAGGACCTCGTCCTCGTCACGGAGGATGGCTGTGAGGTTCTGAACCATGTGGACAAGAACCTCCGCCGCGTCTAATAGGTGTTTCAAGCACTCCTAAGGTGTGGTAAAATGACAGTCAGATAAAGAGCGGTATTCCGGTGAGATCGATGGTTCCGGATAAGCCGCAAATTCCTGACAGGAAGGGGAGGCACGCCAATGAAGGACTTTAACGAACTGAAGGAGCTGGTCAGAAAAAAAGGATTCGGAACGACGTACTACGGAAATATCAACGGCGATCCGGTCTATCTCTCAAAGGGAGTGCTGACAAAGTTTTTCGGTGATGATGACATCCAGAGCGTCATTACTGCCGTCGGAAAATTCCAGGACGGCGACTACGGGACGGCGGCAGAGCACGGAAAGACATCAAAGCCGGGCCACGAGTACGGACGCTATGAGATCGGAGGCCTCGAGGCCGAGGACGGCGAGGACTGCGCCGTGTGGATTCACAAGGCGGAGGACGCGTTGATCGTCTATTTCAAGTTCGAGCGCTGAGAGAGCGGAGAGAAACAAAGAGATATGGAGGCTGCCGGGAGAAATCCCGGCAGTATTGAATTCAGGACAGTATTTGCGATGAAAACGAAACGAACAGGATTTTTCAGAAGTCTCCGGTTCCGGATTATGGTTACGCTGATCATTATCGGAATCGTGCCCGCTATCATCACATCATTTGTGATCGTCCGCGGATATGAGAACAGAGCCATTGCGCTGCGCGCCAGCAACATCAGAAATCAGTGCGATGTGCTGGTCAATTCAATCGTCACGGAGAACTACCTCGAGGACCAGAGCTCCGAGGTCTTAAACAGCGAGCTGAGTCTTCTGTCGACCGTCTACAGCGGACGCATTCTTCTGATCGACTCTCATTTTAAGGTCGTGAAGGACACCTACGATCTTGACACGGGAAAGACCTCCGTCTCAAAGGAAGTCATCAGTTGCTTTCAGACCGGGTCCGGATCGACGCACTACGACTCCGACAGCGCATACATTGAGATCACGGTCCCGATCAAGGACACGAATTCAAATGAGCTGCTCGGCGTGCTTGTCGCCTCCATCTCGACCAATGAGATCGCGCAGACGGTGCGCAACCTCGAGAACATCGGGATCCTTGTCTCGGCGATCATAAGCGTCATCGTTCTTGTCGCCGGATGGATCATCGCAAATATACTTGTCCGGCCGCTCAACATGGTCACGAAGGCCATCGAGGACGTCACGGACGGATATGACAACGAGGCGATCTCCGTCAACAACTACACGGAGACAGCGGCAATCACCGATGCCTTCAACCAGATGCTGCGCAGAATCCGCGCGCTGGACAATTCGAGACAGGAATTTGTTTCCAATGTGTCGCACGAGCTGAAGACGCCGCTCACATCGATGAAGGTTCTCGCGGACTCCCTGAACGGACAGGACAATGTGCCGATTGAGATCTACCGGGAGTTCATGAGCGACATCACGCAGGAGATCGACCGGGAGAACAGCATCATCCAGGACCTGCTCACGATGGTCCGCATGGACAGGACTGCCGTCGATCTCAATATTGAAAAGACAGAGATCGGAGAGCTGCTGGCGCAGGTCATCCAGAGACTGAAGCCGATCGCGGACAAGAAGAATATCGAGCTCATTCTGGATGCACCGAAGAAGGTCGTGGCGGAGGTCGACGTGACGAAGCTCAGCCTTGCATTTTCCAACCTGATTGAAAACGGCATCAAGTACAATGTCGACAAGGGCTGGGTGCGCGTCACGCTGAGCTCGGACAAGAAATATTTCTATGTCAATGTCGCGGACTGCGGACTCGGCATCGCGGAGGACCAGATCGATCACATCTTCGAGCGGTTCTACAGAGGCGACAAATCACACTCGACGACGATCGAGGGAACAGGCCTCGGCCTTGCGATCACAAAGAATGCGATCGCCATGCACCGGGGCATCATCAAGGTACAGAGCAAGGTCGGCGAGGGAACGACATTCATGGTGCGTCTCCCGCTGGTTCACACGGCATGAGGAGGTCCGGAAAATGAAAAAAATCTTATCTCTTTTTCTCGCGGCCGCTATGGCCGTGTCGCTTTTGACCAGCTGCGGAAGCAGATCCTCCGGAGAGAAGGAGTCTCCTTATTATCTCTATTATCTGGACGAGGACGGGGACGGTCTCTATCAGCGCGAGTACACGCCTGTGGCGTCCTCGGCAAATGATATGATCAAGGAATTTATCAGCGAGCTGCAGTCGGTCCCGTCGAAGGCGAAGTACTCGCCGCTTCTTGAGACTGATGTCAGAATCCAGGCAGAGAGCCTGAAGAGCGGCATGCTCACGCTTGACTTCTCGTCGGAGTACAGCGCTATGGACGCGACCCGCGAGGTGCTCGCGAGGGCGGGAATCGTCCGCTCCCTCATTCAGATTGACGGAGTCGACGAGGTGAAATTTGAGGTCGACGGCAGGGCGGCGAAGACGCCGGACGGCGAAGAGATCGGCGTGATGAATGAAAATACCTTTGTCGACAACGCGGCGAAGCAGATCAATACGATTCAGCACACACAGATCGATCTGTATTTTGCGACAGAGGACGGAACGCAGCTGCAGAAGGAATCGCGGTCGATCTACTACAGCGCCTCAAAGCCCCTCGAATGGGCGGTTGTCGAGCGGCTGATCGCGGGGCCGAAGGTGAGCGGGAATTACGCGACGCTTCCTGCCAATACACAGATCCTGAGCGTGACGAGTGCCGACGGCATCTGCTATGTCAATCTGGACTCGACGTTTACGACGGACGCGCTCGCGGTCGACGAGAAAATCCCGGTCTATTCGATTGTCGATACGATCGTCAAGGACTGCAGCAATATCAGTCAGGTACAGATCTCCGTGAACGGAGAGTCCGATATCATGTTCCGGGGGAGCATGGACCTGAGCAAGCCGTATGAGGCGGACTTTTCCCTCGTAAAGGACGCGACGTCATCGGACGGGTGAGACGGCAGGAATTGACGGCGCCGCCGGCGGCGATGTAAAATGAAAGAGCAGTAATTCGGACAGGAGGACATATGCGGCGGAGGCCACTGTGCCTCCTGTGTCTTATCTTATGCGCAGCTCTCACCGCACTTCATCTTCTGGGCGTGCCGCTCACGGCGGAGCCGGCGGACGAGGCGCGCGCCCGGCAGATTCTCTCAGAAGCTTCGGTCAGGCGGGAGGTGACGGGGACAGCGGTGAGATCGGAGACACAGGATGGTTACTGCACACTGATTCTTAAGAAATCCTATCTGCATTGGAAATCCAGGACTTATTCCATCGGTCGAGTGAAAATCACCTATAAGGAGGGCGGCCACATCCCGGCGGGCGTCCGCGTCCGCGCATACGGAATGCTCGCGGAGATCGAGGGACCGCGGAATCCGGGCGGGTTTGACGCCGCTCTGTACTGGCGGCTGCAGGGCATCCGCTTTTCGATGAGCGGGGCCACCGTCGCCGTGACGGGAGGCACTGTCAATATGCCGGCCGAGACGATGATCTGCCTCCGCAGAAATCTGTCCGGCCACATTCATGCGGTCTGGCCGGAGGATGTGGCGGACATTCTCTGCGCAATGCTGACCGGCGACCGGTCGGGACTTGACGGGGAGGTGCAGACGCTCTGGCGGACGGCCGGCGTCACGCATATGCTCTGCATATCGGGTCTTCATTTAACGGTCCTTGGGATGGGACTCTTTGAGCTGCTCCGGAAAATGAAGGTCCGCACGGCACCCGCGGGCGTTCTGGCAATGCTCGTCATGGCGGCCTACACCGTGCTCACGGGGGCGTCGGTATCGACGTGCCGCGCATTTTTTATGTTTGCGCTCGGCATCACTGCGAAAATGATCGGGAGGACCTATGACTTCTGGACGGCGCTCGCTGTCGCGGCGATGCTGATTCTCCTCGAAAATCCCTATTACCTGTTCTACTCAGGCTTTCAGATGTCATTTGCCGCGGTCCTCATTTGCGGTGTATTCCGAAAGAGAAGCAAGGGGATGGTCGCGCTCATGCTGTACCTCTGGATGCTGCCGCTCGTCCTTTCTGTGTGCTATGAAATTCCGGTCTACAGCATAGCGGTCAATCTCATCGCAGTTCCCCTTCTGCCGGCCATTCTCGGGACAGGCATTCTGGGAACTGTCGGGGCCTATCTGCCGGGTGTATGCGCCGCGCAGGGGTCCGCGGCCGTGCGCGGCGGCTTCTTTCCGGCCCTGGAACATGTCCTCACTCTCCCGGCAACCGGACTTGTCCGGGGTTTAAGCTTTCTGCTAAGGCGCGCGGGCTCGCTCCCCTTTGCGTCACTTATTTGCGGGAGACCGGTGCCCTTACGCGTGGCTGCGTATGTCATGCTTCTTGCGCTCTGGTGCGCGCTTGCGAAGGCCTGGCGCGCGGACAGGCGCCGGATCGCACTCTTTTTCTTTGTGCCGCTTCTTGCGGCGCTTCTTTGCGTGCGCCTTCCGTCCAGGCTTACGCTTTCCTTCGTTGATGTCGGTCAGGGGGACGGGATCGTCATTGAGACGCCGTGCGGGATCAACTGCCTCATCGACAGCGGGTCATCGACGGTCAAAAATGTCGGGCAGTACCGGGTCCTGCCGTATCTGAAGTACCGCGGGATCAGGAAGCTTGATTACATTTTCGTGACACACACGGACTCGGATCACACAAATGGCATCGAGGAAATTCTCACGATGATTGCGTCCGGGCAGACTTCGCTCCGTGTCGGCACCGTCGTCATGCCGTACCTGTCCCGGCGGGACGACGCGTACAGAAGGATTGGGCAGCTGGCAGAAGGTGCCGGAGCGAGGCTCCTTATCGTGTCGGAGGGGGATGCATTTGCCTTCGGGGGAGTGAAGCTTGCTGTGATGAATCCTGACCCGGCAAATGAGAAGCAGGACCTTGACGCGAACGGCCAGTGCATCGTGCTCGCGCTCTCCTACGGGGAATTCGACGCGCTCTTTACGGGGGATGTGAGCGGGGACGGCGAGGCAAATGTCATGTCGCGTCTTCGCGAAAATGGCCGCACATTTGAGGTTCTCAAGGTCGCACATCACGGCTCGAAGTACTCGACGCCGTCTGAGCTTTTAAGGCTCGTCCGCCCGTCTGTCAGCGTCATCTCGGCGGGGGCCGGCAACCGCTACGGCCATCCGTCCTATGAGACGCTCGGCCGTCTCCGGGCATGCGGGACGGACATATATGACACGATCAGCTGCGGGAGAATTCTCGTCGAGACGGATGGGAAGACCTTCCGTGTGGAGCGGTGGCTACAGTTCACACGCCACCAGACCTCGGTGAACGGTCAGCGATATCAGGAGCGGTGAGGACGTTATACGGAGGAGTCCGAAGATCACCCTGAGCCGCTGTGTCAGCGGCGAAGGAAAGCTGAGGAGGACGGAGTCTGCCCGATACCGCCCTGATATTCGCGACCGCATGCGACTTTGGATGGCGTGTGAACAGTAACGAGCGGTGGCTGGGCGAGAAGACTTCTGTCCCGAATGGATAGACGGAACGGGAAACGAATGCTAAAATAGCCGGAAAGGAGGTAGACATTATGCCGCACAGAAAAGATGCGCTCTGGAGCGACCGGAAGAGAAATTTTCTCGGTCTTCCGTGGACGTTTACACAATATACGCTGGTGCCTGACAGACTTCTGATCGACAGAGGTTTTTTTAATTCCAGGGAGGATGAGGTCAGGCTGTACCGGATCACAGATCTCACGCTCACGAGGAATCTGTGGCAGAAGATTATCGGGACCGGAACGATCCATGTCGACTCTGCCGATCCGACGCTGAAGAACTTTGATATCATTAATATCAAGGGCTCCTATGACGTCAAGGAGCAGCTCTCGCAGATCGTGGAGAAGTCCCGCCGCGAGGCGCACGTCTACATGCGTGAGAACATGCAGCAGGCTCCGAACGAGAAGCTTGAGGATGACAGGGATATGGGACACGACGGCATTCCGGATGAGCCTGAGGACAGATGTCACTGACACATCGGTTGACGGGCCGGAGTGGCCGGCACTATAATAAAAGTTCCGAGGCCGTCCGGCCTTCCGGAAAATGAAATATCCTCCGCGCATAGAAAATGTCCGCGCGGAGAGAAGACATACGAGCAAAGAATCGGGCAGAAGGAGAGAGAACATAAATGGGAAAGATCATTTTAACCGGTGACAGACCGACAGGCAGACTTCATGTCGGACATTATGTCGGATCACTGAAGAGACGTGTCGAGCTGCAGAATTCGGGGAACTTCGATGAGATATACATCATGATTGCGGATGCGCAGGCCCTGACCGACAACTGGGACAACCCGGAGAAGATCCGCACGAACATCATTGAGGTCGCCCTCGACTATATGTCTGCGGGACTTGATCCGGCAAAATGCCATATGCTGATTCAGTCTCAGGTCACGGAGCTGACGGAGCTCACCTTCTACTACATGAACCTGGTGACAGTCTCAAGACTCCAGCGGAACCCGACGGTTAAGTCCGAGATCCAGCTGCGCAATTTTGAGACGAGCATCCCGGTCGGCTTCTTCTGCTACCCGATCAGCCAGGCGGCGGACATCACGGCGTTCAAGGCGACGACCGTCCCTGCCGGTGAGGACCAGGAGCCGATGCTCGAGCAGACGAGAGAAATTGTTCACTCGTTCAACCGGATTTACGGAGAGACGCTTGTGGAACCGGAGATTCTTCTTCCGGAAAATAAGTATCAGATGCGCCTGCCCGGAACAGACGGCAAGGCCAAGATGTCGAAGTCGCTCGGGAACTGCATTTACCTGGCGGATCCGGAGGATGTGGTGAAGAAGAAGGTCATGGGCATGTTCACGGACCCGAACCATCTGCGCGTGCAGGATCCCGGAAGGGTCGAGGGAAACCCGGTCTTCATTTATCTCGAGGCGTTCTCGAAGCCGGAGCAGTTCGCGGAGTACGCGCCGGAGTACGCGAACCTTCAGGAGATGGAGGACCACTACCGCCGCGGCGGTCTCGGCGACGTCAAGGTGAAGAAGTTCCTTCTCAACGTGTTAAATGAGGAGCTTGATCCGATCCGGAAGAGAAGACATGAGCTCGAGAAGGACATCCCGGCTGTCTATGACGTTCTGAAGGAAGGGACAGAGGCTGCCCGCGAGAAGGCCGGGCAGACACTCGCCGAGGTGAAGAGCGCGATGCGCATTAATTACTTCGATGATCCGGAGCTGATCCGCAGCCAGGCGGAGAAATACGCGTCCGAGAATAAGTGAAGGTACAGCCGGTGGGCATCCGGAGCCGCATGAGGTCGCGAGTATCAGGACAGTGTTGGACAGACTCTGTCCGTATGAGCATTATCGTAAAAAGCACTTGACACTTGCATGGACTCCCTATAAAATAGAATTTGTGTGTTCCGTCCATGCCGCAATTTTCGTGTCTCTGGCTAAAGACGGAGCCTTAAGAAAATTGCAGAATTTATTTTCATGGAGGAAATCGATTTGGCTAACATCAAATCAGCAAAGAAGAGAATCATCACAAGCGCAAAGAGAGCTGAGCGCAACAAGTCCGTAAGATCCGCAGTTAAGACATCCGCAAAGAAGGTCACGGCTGCAATCGAGTCCGGTGACAAGGCAGCGGCAAAGGCAGCTCTTTCCAACCTTCAGGGTGTTATGGGCAAGGCCGCTTCCAAGGGAATCTACAAGAAGAATACAAATTCCAGAAAGATTTCCCGTATGTCCAAGGCTGTAGACGCGATGGACTGATCCTGACCCGGTCAGACATAAGCATTTACAGCGGAGAGCATTCCGTCAAATACAAACAGCAAAGACAAGCAGCTGCCTTCGGGCGGCTGCTTGTTTTTGTCATAACTCAGCGCCCCACGGAGAATCAAAAGAGATGGAGAGAGCTCGCTCGCGGACATCTCTTTGGGCGCTGAATCTTATCGCGAAAAGGTGATGTATGAAGAACCTGATAAACGACATCAAGACGGGTGAGTTCCGTCACGTCTATCTGCTCTGCGGCAGTGAGGACTACCTGAAACGGCTTTACCGCGGCCGGCTGATCGACGCGCTCATGCCGGACAGAAATTCGATGAATTTCAATACCTATTCGGGCGAGGAGACCGAGGAGGGAAGCGTCATCGATCAGGCGGAGACCATGCCGTTTTTTGCAGACAGGCGCGTGATCTGTCTCGACAGGACAGGCTTTTTCAAGAAGTCCATGGCGCTTTTGCCCGGCTATGTGAAGCACATGCCCGACTATCTGTACATGATTTTCACGGAGTCGGAGGTCGACAAGAGAAACGGACTCTATAAGGCCGTGAAGGCGGCGGGACGCGTCGCCTTGTTCGGGGAACAGCCGGAGTCGGTCCTAACTGCCTTTGTGCTGAAAATGCTGGGCGCGGCGAACCTCCGGATCCGGAAGGACGACATGGACTATCTGCTTCTCCGGACCGGGTCCGACATGACGCACATCAGCATCGAGGTCGACAAGCTCATCAACTATTGTGAGGGAAAGGGCATCCGGGACATCGGCCGCGAGGAGATCAGCGCGGTCGTGTCTGAGCGGACGGAGAACCGCATTTTTGATATGGTCGCGGCGGTCACGGGCGGCCGCAGAAAAGAGGCGATGGACCTCTATGCGGACCTTCTGGCCCTGAAGGAGCCGCCGATGCGGATTCTGTTTCTGATCGGACGCCAGTTCAATCAGCTTCTCATCATCCGGGAAATGAACAGCCAGGGCGCAGGCGTATCGGAGATCGCGCAGAAGGCCGGCATGCCGCCGTTTGCGGTGCGGCGGAACCTGCCGCTTGTCCGCAGGTACACGGAGAAGCAGCTGCGGGACGCCGTGAGGCTCTGCGTGGACGCGGAGACAGCCGTGAAGACGGGCGTCATGGGTGACCGGCTCAGTGTTGAGCTCGTGCTGGCGCAGCTCTCAGGCGGAGGTGCGTGACCTGCATCCTGTTTACTTTGAGGGCTTCATTTGCTACAATCAAACTTGCACTCCAGAGTAAAGGAAACGAATAAAAGAGGGATTACATGGATCAGAGTCATATCAGAAATTTCTGTATCATCGCGCATATTGACCACGGCAAGAGCACGCTGGCGGACCGCATTATCGAGCAGACCGGTCTTCTCACGGAACGGGAAATGCAGGACCAGATCCTCGACAACATGGATCTCGAGCGGGAGCGCGGCATCACGATCAAATCGCAGGCTGTCCGGACGATTTACAAGGCGGACAACGGCGAGGAATATGTCTTCAATCTGATCGACACGCCGGGGCATGTCGATTTCAACTACGAGGTCTCGCGGTCACTCGCGGCCTGCGACGGCGCGGTTCTCGTCGTCGACGCGACGCAGGGAGTCGAGGCGCAGACGCTCGGAAATGTCTATCTGGCTCTCGACCATGATCTGGAAATTCTTCCTGTCATCAATAAGATCGATCTGCCGAGTGCGGACCCGGACGCAGTCGCGCAGGAGATCGAGGACGTCATCGGGCTTGACTGCGAGGGCTGCCCGAGAATCTCCGCGAAGACGGGACTTCACGTCCACGATGTGCTGGAGCAGATCGTGTCAAAGCTCCCGGCCCCGTCGGGAAAGCCGGATGAGCCGCTCAAGGCCCTGATCTTCGACAGCGTCTACGACTCCTACCGCGGCGTCATCGTCTTCATCCGTGTCTTTGACGGCTCGGTGAAGGCCGGAGACCACATTCGCATGATGCAGACGGGCGCTGATTTTACGGTCACGGAGGTCGGCATTTTCGGTGCGGGCAAGTTTATTCCGTCCGATATGCTCGGAGCAGGCTCCGTCGGGTATCTCGAGGCCAGCATCAAGGATCTCAAGGAGACGCGTGTCGGCGACACGGTGACAAGCTTTGATCAGCCTTGCGCGGAGGCGCTCCCCGGCTACAAGGAGCCGCAGCCGATGGTGTACTGCGGCATTTATCCGGCAGACACGACGAAGTACCCGGACCTCCGGGACGCGCTCGAAAAGCTCCAGCTCAACGACGCGTCTCTTCAGTATGAGCCGGAGACGTCGACGGCCCTCGGCTTTGGCTTCCGCTGCGGCTTCCTCGGTCTTCTGCACCTCGATATCGTGACGCAGAGACTTGAGCGCGAGTATGACCTTGATCTCATCACGACGGCCCCGTCTGTCATTTACAAGATCTACAAGACGGACGGCACGGAGATGGACCTCACGAACCCGTCCAATATGCCGGACCCGTCCGAGATCGAGCACATGGAGGAGCCGATGGTCGAGGCGGAGATTATGCTCACGAAGGAATATATCGGTCCGATCATGACGCTCTGCCAGGAGCGGAGAGGCGTGTACGAGAGCACAGAGTACATCGAGGAGAACCGCGCGGTCCTCAAGTACAAGATGCCGCTCAATGAGATCATCTACGACTTCTTCGATGCGCTGAAATCCCGCTCCCGCGGGTACGCGTCGTTTGACTACGAGCTGTGCGGCTACGAGAGAAGTGAGCTTGTGAAGCTCGACATCCTCGTAAACCACGAGCAGGTCGATGCGCTCAGCTTTATTGTCTACGCGCCGAATGCCTACGCGAGGGGCGCGAAGATGTGCGAGAAGCTGAAGAAGGAGATTCCGAGGCAGCTCTTCGACATCCCGATCCAGGCGGCTGTCGGGTCAAAGATCATCGCGCGCGAGACGGTGCGCGAGGTCCGCAAGGATGTCCTCGCAAAGTGCTACGGAGGCGATATCTCCCGAAAGAGAAAGCTGCTCGAGAAGCAGAAGGAAGGAAAGAAGAAGATGCGCGAGATCGGCAACGTGCAGGTCCCGAAGGAGGCCTTCCTCAACGTCCTGAAGCTGGACGACGGGGACTAAAGGGGCACGCCTGCCGGCAGCGACCGATAAGCTATGGATGATACAAGTCTCGGGTTATATCTGCATTTCCCGTTCTGTGTGAAAAAATGCAGGTACTGCGATTTTCTGTCGTTCCCGGGGACCATGGACGCGATGCGGCTCTATGCATTTGCCATGATTCAGGAGCTGGACGCGTGCGCATCCCTCGCAAAGGACCGCCATGTGGTCAGCATCTTCCTTGGCGGAGGAACGCCGTCTGTCATGCCGGCGAGGCTCCTCCGGGAGATCATGGGCGCCTTAAGGCGGGACTTTCGCGTCGATCCGGACGCAGAGATCACGATGGAAATGAACCCCGGGACACTGAACGCGGCGGTGCTCTCATTTGCAGGAGACTGTGTAAACCGCGTGTCTCTCGGAGTCCAGTCATTTTCCGATTCCGAGCTCGCCATGCTCGGGAGAATCCACACGGCCTCTGATGCGGAGCGGGGCTTTGCCATGCTCCGCAGCGTTGGGATCCGGAACATCAGCCTTGATCTCATGTCGGGCATTCCGGGACAGACGGCGGAGAGCCTCGGCCAAAGCCTTCAGGCGGCGGTCCGTCTTCAGCCCGAGCATATCAGTGTCTACAGCCTGATTGTCGAGGAGGGAACGCCGTTCTGGGACCTCCGGGAGAAGGGAGAGCTTCCCCTTCCCGGTGAGGACGAGGAGCGGGCCATGTACCACATGACAAAGAAAATTCTCGCGGAATGTGGCTACCAGCGATATGAGATTTCAAACTACGCGCGCCCCGGATTTTCGTGCCGCCACAATGAGCGGTACTGGAGACGCGGGGATTACCTTGGCTTTGGGATCGGGGCCGCGTCGCTCTTTGATGAGAAGCGCTGGAGCAATACCCGCGATTTTCACGAATATCTGGACTACAGCTCCGATCCTGCGCGGATCAACCGGGACCTCGAGACGCTCGATGTCCGGAGTGAGATCGAGGAATTCATGTTCCTCGGACTCCGGGAGATGGCAGGGGTCACGGAGCAGGATTTCCGCAGCTCATTTGGCATGAATATGCGGGACATCTACGGCGATACGCTTGACCGTCTTGCCTCAGAAGGGGTCATGGCCACTGACGGACATGGCCGCTGGTATCTGACGGAGCGCGGCATCGATGTGAGCAATATGGTGCTGGCGGAGTTTCTGCTGGACGATGAATGAAAGGAAAGAATGGATACTAAGAAATATATAAAGATCAGAGGCGCAAATGAAAACAATCTGAAGCACCTCGATGTCGACATCCCGCGGAACGAGCTCGTCGTCCTGACCGGTCTCTCCGGGTCGGGCAAGAGCTCTCTTGCGTTCGACACGATCTACGCGGAGGGGCAGCGGAGATACATGGAGTCACTGTCGTCCTACGCGCGCCAGTTCCTCGGCCAGATGGAGAAGCCCGATGTGGAGAGCATCGAGGGCCTTCCGCCGGCCATCTCCATCGATCAGAAGACGACGAACAGAAACCCGCGCTCGACGGTGGGAACTGTCACCGAGATCTATGACTACATGCGTCTTCTCTACGCGCGGATCGGTATTCCGCACTGCCCGAACTGTGGGAGAGAGATCAGGAAGCAGAGCGTCGATCAGATGGTTGATCAGATCATGGCGCTTCCGGAGCGGCAGAAGATCCAGCTGCTCGCGCCGGTTGTCCGCGGGCGCAAGGGCCGCCACGAGAAGGTCTTCGAGTCCGCGAAGCGAAGCGGCTTCGTCCGCGTGCGGGTCGACGGAAATATGTATGATCTCTCGGAGACGATTGAGCTCGACAAGAACCAGAAGCACAATGTCGAGATTGTGGTCGACCGTCTGATTGTGAAGCCGGGAATCGAGAAGCGCCTGACCGATTCGATCGAGACCGTTCTGGGCCTTACGAACGGCCTTCTGTATGTCGACACGATGGACGGACAGATGCTCACCTTGAGCTCGAGCTTTTCGTGCCCGGACTGCGGGATCAGCATCGATGAGATCGAGCCGCGGAGCTTTTCATTTAACAATCCGTTCGGCGCGTGCCCGGAGTGCTCCGGTCTCGGCTACAAGATGGAGTTCGATCCGGAGCTCATCATTCCGGACCGGACGCTCTCGCTGAACGAGGGGGCGATCAAGGTCACGGGCTGGCAGAGCTCCGGTGACCGGAAGAGCTTCTCTCACTGCCTGCTTGAGGCGCTCGCGGCCGAGTACGGCTTCAGTCTTGACACGCCGTATGGAAAGCTTCCGGCCGCTGTCCGGAAAATGCTGATCTACGGGACGAACGGCCGCGAGGTCACCGTGCACTACGAGGGTCAGCGCGGCGTGGGCGACTATCCGGTCGCCTTTGAGGGTCTCCTTAAAAATACAGAGCGGAGATACCGCGAGACGTACTCCGACAGCGCGAAGGCGGAGTACGAGAAGTTCATGAGAATTTCGCCCTGCGCGGTCTGCAAGGGACAGCGCCTCAAGCCGTCGTCACTGGCCGTCACAGTCGGCGGCAAAAATATCATTGAGCTGACGAATCTCTCTGTGACAAAGCTGCTGGAGTTCCTGGACCGGCTGAAGTTCACAAAGCATCAGGAGGCGATCGGCCATCAGATCCTGAAGGAGATCCGCGCCCGCGTGCAGTTCCTGAACGATGTCGGCCTTGACTACCTGACGCTGAGCCGGGCGGCCGCGACCCTCTCCGGCGGAGAGGCGCAGCGGATCCGCCTCGCGACACAGATCGGCTCCGGACTTGTCGGCGTCGCGTACATCCTCGATGAGCCGAGCATCGGCCTCCATCAGAGAGACAACGACAAGCTGCTCGCGACGCTGAAGAACCTCAGGGATATGGGAAATTCCGTGATTGTCGTCGAGCACGACGAGGACACGATCCGTGCGGCGGACTGTGTGGTCGATATCGGGCCCGGCGCGGGCGAGCACGGCGGACAGCTGGTCGCGATCGGGACGGCGGAGGACATCATGAAATGTCCTGAGTCCGTCACGGGCCAGTACCTGAGCGGAAAGCGGTTTATTCCGGTCCCGGAGACGAGAAGAAAGCCGAAGGACTGGCTGAAGATCCGCGGGGCGGCCGCAAACAATCTGAAGAACATTGATGTGGACGTGCCGCTCGGCGTGTTCACGTGCGTGACCGGCGTGTCCGGATCGGGCAAGAGCTCCCTCGTCAACGAGGTCCTGTGCAAGCGCCTTTCAAGAGACCTCAATCATTCCCTGGACGTTCCCGGAAAATGCAGGAACATCTACGGGATCGACAAGCTGGATAAGGTCATTAATATCGATCAGAGCCCGATCGGAAGAACCCCAAGGTCCAATCCGGCGACCTACACCGGCGTCTTCGATATGATTCGCGATCTGTTTGCGTCGACGACCGATGCGAAGATGCGCGGCTACAAGAAGGGGCGGTTCTCATTTAACGTGAAGGGCGGCCGCTGCGAGACATGCCAGGGAGACGGCATCATCAAGATCGAGATGCATTTCCTGCCGGATGTCTATGTGCCGTGCGAGGTCTGCAAGGGCCGGCGCTATAACAGGGAGACGCTGGAGGTAAAGTACAGAGGGAAGAATATCTCGGATGTACTCCAGATGACGGTGGAGGAGGCGCTCACGTTCTTCGACAAGGTCCCGCGCATCCGGAACAAGATCCAGACGCTCTACGACGTCGGTCTCGGCTATATCCGTCTGGGACAGCCCTCCACGGAGCTCTCCGGAGGCGAGGCGCAGCGGATCAAGCTGGCGGCGGAGCTCTCGAAGCGGTCGACGGGAAGAACGATCTATATCCTGGACGAGCCGACGACGGGACTTCATTTTGCGGACGTCCACAAGCTGATTGAGATCCTGCAGCGCCTGACGGACATGGGCAATACGCTTGTCGTCATCGAGCACAATCTCGATGTCATCAAGACGGCGGATTATATTATTGATCTCGGGCCTGAGGGCGGAGACCGCGGAGGAACGGTCGTCGCACACGGGACACCGGAGGAAATTACAGAGGTACCGGAGAGCTACACAGGGAAGTATGTGAAGCAGTTTCTTGACAAGGCGAAGCGAATCAGGGAGGAGAACGCGTAATGGCATTTACAGATATCGCAATCGATCTCGGCACGTCGAATGTTGTCGTGTGGACAAAGAGCAAGGGCGTCACGATTCATGAGCCGACTATTGTCGCGTATGACAAGGAGGCGGACAAGCTGCTCGCGTACGGCGAGGAAGCAAAGCAGCTCGTTGCAAGGACACAGGGCAATGTCGTGGCCATCCGGCCTCTGAAGGCCGGAACTATTTCCGACTACAATGTCACGGAGAAGATTCTCGGCCACTATATGCAGCTCGCGATGGGACTGCATATTTTCCGGAAGCCGATGGTCAGTCTGTGCATCCCGTCCGGGGCGACCCGCGTGGAGCGGCGCGCCGTCGAGGAGGCCGCCTATCAGTCGGGGGCGCGCGATGTGACCATCGTTGACGCGACAGTTGCCGCGGCGATCGGAGCGGGCATCGACATCACAAAGCCGGTCGGGAATCTGATCGCTGACATCGGCGGCGGGACAACGGACATCGCGGTGCTCTCACTTGGCTCGCCTGTCATTTCCCAGACGGTGAAGGTCGGCGGGGACCACTTCAATGAGCTGATCGCCCGGCTTCTGCGCCGCGACCACAGCCTGTTCATCGGAGAGGATACGGCGGAGGCGGTCAAGCTGAAGATCGGGACCGCGTTCAGAAGACCGAAGATGGAGACCATGCAGGTGAGCGGAAGAAACGTCATGACGGGTCTTCCGAAGACTGTGTCCGTCACCTCCGAGGAGGTGCGGGAGGCTCTCCTTGAGGCGACCACGCAGATTGTCGACGCTGTCCACGCGGTGCTCGAGAAGACGCCGCCGGAACTGGCGGCGGATATCACGGGACGCGGCATTGTCCTCACGGGCGGCGGTGCCCTGCTCGACGGCATGACAGAGCTGATCGAGGAGAAGACGGGAATCAATGTGGTTGTTGCGGAGAACCCGTCCGACTGTGTGGCGATCGGCACAGGCATGTACAATGAGCTGATGGACAAACTCGGAAGAATGGAGTACTGACGGGCAGAATGGAAGAGAGCGTCACAGGAATCGTAGAGCATGTCATTTACCGGAACGAGGACAATGGATATACGGTCTTTACGATGACGGGCGGCGGCAGAGAGCTGACCGTTGTGGGAACGTTCGAGCGTCTGAATGAAGGGGAGAGCATCGAGGTCTTCGGGAGATACACGGAGCATGCCGCCTATGGCAGACAGCTGCGCGCGGACCGGTACGAGGTGCGTGTCCCCGAGACGGCGGAGGCGATCGAGCGCTATCTCGGGTCCGGCGCAATCAAGGGAATCGGACAGGCTCTCGCAGCCAGAATCGTGAAGAAATTCGGCGATGATACGCTCCGGATCATTGAAAATGAGCCGGAGCGGCTCGCGGAGGTTCGGGGCATCAGCGAGCGAGGCGCGAGGGAGATCGGTGCCCGCGCGGCCAGTCAGGCGGGCATGCGGAAGGCCATGATCTTCCTGGGCAATTACGGGATATCACTGTCTCTCGGCGTCCGGATCTACAAGACATACGGTGAGGAGATGTACAATATTCTCCGGGACAATCCCTACCGCATGGCGGAGGATATAGACGGCGTGGGCTTTCTTACGGCAGACCGGATTGCGGCGGCCATCGGAATCGATCCGGACTCCGAGTACAGAATCAGAAGCGGTCTCCTCTATGTCCTTTCCAATGCCGCGGCCGACGGCAGCGTCTATCTGCCGGAGGACATTCTGCTCAGCCGGGCGGCGTCGCTCCTTGGCACAGACAAGGAGGCCGCCGGACACGCGCTTCTTTCGCTTGCGGTCGACCGCAAGGTTGTCATCAGAAATAAAAAAGCTTCGGCCAGGCAGCCGCAGGAAAATGAAGAGCACATCGTCTACTCGGCAGGCTATTACCAGATGGAGCTCAGCACGGCCCGCATGCTGCTTGATCTGAACGTAAAGAGCGGAGAGCCGGAGGACAAAATCGAGGCGGGACTTGCAAAGCTCGAGGAGAGCGGGGACATTCATCTTGAACCGGAGCAGCAGGAGGCTGTGCGGCAGGCGGCAAGGAACGGAATTCTGATTCTGACCGGCGGACCGGGTACCGGCAAGACGACGACCATCAATGAGATCATTCATTATTTCCGCCTGCAGAAGAAGAGCGTCGTTCTGGCGGCTCCGACGGGGCGCGCCGCGAAGCGCATGACAGAGGCGACCGGATATGAGGCCTCCACCATCCACAGACTTCTTGAGGTCTCCTCGGGGGCGGAGGAGGAGCGCTCGCAGGTGCGCTTCGAGAGAAATGCAGAGAACCCGATCGAGGGAGACGTCATCATTATCGACGAGATGTCCATGGTGGATATCTTTCTCATGCATGCCCTGCTGGAGGCTGTTCCGCGCGGAACGCGTCTGATTCTGGTTGGCGATGTGGACCAGCTGCCGTCAGTCGGAGCGGGAGCTGTGCTGCGGGACATTATCCGTTCAAAAGCCTTTCCGTGCATCACGCTGACGCGGATCTTCCGGCAGGCCACGTCATCTGATATCGTCGTCAACGCGCACAGGATTAACCGCGGCGAGCAGATTCCGCTCGGCAACAGGAGCCGCGATTTCTTCTTTCTTGAGAGAAATGATCCCAATCTTCTGATCAGCAATATCATCGAGCTTGTCAGAGACAAGCTTCCCCCATACGTACACGCGAAGCCCTTTGATATTCAGGTCCTTTCTCCGACGAGGAAGGGATCGGTCGGTGTTGAGCGTCTGAACAGCATTCTGCAGCAGTACCTCAATCCGCCGTCTGAAGGCAGGAAGGAGAAGGAATACGGAGACCGCGTGTTCCGCGAGGGCGACAAGGTGATGCAGACAAGGAACAACTATCAGCTGGAGTGGGAGATCCGGGGAAAATACGGTATTCCGTCGTCGGAGGGGACAGGCATTTTTAACGGTGACATGGGAGTCATTCAATCGATTGATGAATTTTCGAAGACCATGGAGGTTGTTTTTGATGACGGGAGAACGGTCGACTATCCGTTCTCGGACCTCGATGACCTGGAGCATTCCTACGCAGTTACCATCCACAAGTCGCAGGGCAGCGAATACCCTGCCGTCATTCTGCCTCTGCTCGGCGGGCCGAAGATGCTGATGACGAGGAACCTGCTGTACACGGCCGTGACACGGGCGAAATCCTGTGTCGTGATTCTCGGCCTGCGCAGGGTCGTCGAAGAGATGATCGGCAATGAGTCTGAGCAGCAACGCTACACGTCTCTGAATGAGAGAATCGAGGAACTTTGCGGACTGGAGGAATAAAACATATCCCGAAGCTTGCGGTCGATCTTTTATATCCGGCGAGGTGCCCGTTCTGTCAGGATATCGCTCCGTGGGGAACGGACATCTGCCCGGAGTGCAGGGCACAGCTTCCTGTCATTTCGTCGGGGCGCTGCATTCGCTGCGGGAAGCCTGTCGAGGACGGAGACATTTACTGCAGGGAATGCGGAAATGGCGGGCATCTCTTTGACGAGGGACTCGGCATTTATCCGTATACAGGCGTGTGGAGGACTGCCATCTCGGGTCTTAAGTACAAGGGGCGGAAGGAGTACGGCAGAACCTTCGGGCGTCTGATCTTTGAAAATGCGGCCGGCCGGCTTGACCGCTGGAGACCGCAGGTCATTGTGCCTGTCCCGGTCCACCGCGCGCGCCTTGCCGCACGCGGCTACAACCAGGCGGAGGTTATCGCCCGTGAGGTATCGATAAAAAGCCGAATTCCGCTTCGCGCGGACGGCCTTGTCAGGACGGGCGAGACGCTGGCCATGAAGAACCTGGGGCGGGCGGAGCGCTTTGAAAACCTGCGGGGCGTGCTTGCCGTATCGCCGGACTTTCGTGTCCCGGACAGGGTCCTTCTGATCGATGATATTTACACGACGGGCGCCACACTGGACGCCTGCTCTGCCGTTTTAAAGGAGGCCGGGGCAGACCGCGTGTACTTTCTCACGGTTTGCACCGGTGGTGGTTTTATGGTACAATACTAACGCTTTTATGGATCGTGAGCGGATCAAAAAAAGAGCTGAGAGGTGAACCCGGATGGTGAATCCTATCCGTTTTGAACAGATGGCTTCGCTGGCAGGCTTTGAGTCGGGCAGGGACGGAAAGCTGCTCAGAATTGCCAGGTACTATAAGTCGGACTACATAGCGGTGCAGATGATCAAGACCTTCTTTCTGACGACGATCGGTGTGGTCCTTGTCATCGGGCTTTTCGCGGCCGGGAACATGAATATGATTCTTGATTCGGTGGATGACTGGAACCTCACGGCTGTCGCGGCGGTCCTTTTGATTGCCTACATTGTGATCATTGCGGTCTATCTGGCCGTTACGTATCTGACAGCCTCCCGCAGGTGGACTCGTGCGAGGAAGATTGCGGGAATTTATGAGAAGAAGCTCAGGGAGCTTGAGCTGACAGGAAGCAGCGAGGCTGTCCCTGCCGGAAAGACGAAGAGGAAGGGATCATGAGCGGACTTGCTGAATTCGGGAAAAGAATGAAAATGTTCTATGCCAGATGGTCAGTGTATCTGGATATGCTGTTTAAGCTGGTTCTGGCGCTCGCGTCTTTTATCTGGATCAGGGCGATGACCGGCTACAGCTCACTGTTTTCGAACGTGTTCCTCATGCTGGTGCTTGCGATCCTCTGCATGGTGCTTCCGCTCACGGCCATACCGGTATTTGACGGCATTCTGATCGTGGGACAGGCCTTCAGCGTGGGTCTTGATGCCGGGGCCGTCGCGATTGCCCTGTATCTGGTGCTCCTTATTTTGTTTCTCCGCTTTGTGCCGGATGACGCGTGGGAGGTGGCTGCCATGCCTGTGCTCACGTGGATCGGTCTGCCGGTGCTTCTGCCGGTGTGGTGCGGGCTGAAGAGAAAGCCGTCCGCGCTTCTCGCTGTCGACTCGGGGCTTGTTCTGTACGGATTTGTCAGAGCACTTCACGCAAATGAAGAAAAGCTGACGGAGCTCGGTTCCTCCGCATATGCGTCGAGACTGAAGCTGATCATCGGCGGTACATTTTCGGACAGAATGGTCGTGCTTATCCTCGCTGCGACAGCCGTGATCATCATGGTCTATTCTGTCCGGAATCTCTCGGCGGACAATGCATTTCTGATTTCGGTTCCTTTCGGGGGTGCCGTCTATCTTGCGTTTATTCTTCTCGGAAATGCAGTTCTTCACACCGGGATGAATCTGGTCACAGGCATCATCGGGACGGTGGCCGCGTGCCTTATTGCGGGAATTCTCGAGGCGATGGACACACCTCTTGATTATAAAAAGAGCGAGCATCTTCAGTTTGAGGATGATGAGTATTATTATTATGTGAAGGCAGTGCCGAAATTTGCCTCTGACAGCGACAAAGCGGCAACTGAGCCGGAGGAACTGATGCCAGGAGAGAAGAGAGCCGATGACGGACCGGACAGGCATGATGTTGATTATGAGCAGAAGCTGGAGGATTCTCTGAAGAATCTCTGAGGCACTGTTTTGAAGAAAGGAGAGAAAGTCTCAGGAAGGGGTTAATAGCGTGTCCACAGTACTGGAAGAGGTCCGGACATGGATGCAGGGCCTTTATTTTCCGAAGATTCAGGTGATCGATGTCGTTCAGATCCTGATCCTTGCCTTTCTGCTGTATTTTTTTATGGCGTGGATTCAGCGCACGCGGGCGTACACCCTGATGAGGGGAATTCTTATCGTTGTTCTCTTCATGATATTGGCGTATGTGTTCCAGATGTCTGCGATTCTCTGGATTGCGTCAAAGCTCGCCTCCGTTGCGCTGCTGGCGCTGGTTGTCATTTTTCAGCCGGAGCTGCGGAAGGCACTGGAATCTCTTGGAAATAAATCGCTCCTCTCGGGAGTCGTTCCGTTCGGGGCGTCGACAGCGGGTGAGGAGAGATTTTCTGACAGGACAATTACGGAGATTGTCCGCGCTGTCAATGAGATGAGTGAGGTCCGAACTGGAGCGCTCATCGTGATCGAGCAGAACATTCTGCTCACGGAGTACATTAATACAGGAATTAACCTTGATGCGGATATCTCATCGCAGCTCCTCGTCAATATCTTTGAGCACAACACGCCGCTGCACGACGGAGCTGTCATCATACGGGGAGACCGGATTGTCTCGGCGACCTGTTATCTCCCGCTGTCTGACAATGCAAAGATCAGCAAGCGCTACGGGACCAGACACAGAGCCGGGCTCGGGATCAGTGAGGTGAGTGACTCTTTCACGATCATTGTCTCAGAGGAGACCGGACGGGTTTCGATCGCCTACATGGGCGTTCTGACCACAGGCGTGACGGCGAGCGGACTTCGCGAGCAGCTGCATGTCCTGCAGAAAAAGAGTGCCGGACGTGAACATCAGGAACACAAATTCAGAATCCGGAAAGGACGGAAGAAGAATGAGGGATAAGCTCCTCGAGCATCCGGGACTGAAGATTGCCTCACTTATCCTTGCCTTTCTCTTATGGCTTGTGATCATCAACTTCAGCGATCCGGTCATTAAACGCACATATACGAATATTCCGGTCACCGTGACAAATGTTTCCTACATTGAGAGTCTGGGAATGAGCTATCAGGTGGCTGATGGGTTTGATACGGTCAGTGTCACAGTCAAGGGCAACCGGTCCGTGATTGACTCACTGTCTCCGTCATCGATCAAGGCAACGGCGGACCTCACGCAGATTGTGAGCCTCAGCTCGGACCCGGTCATGGTTCCGGTCACGGTGTCGATCGCAGGTGTCCCGCAGGACAGTATATCGGTCAATCCATCGAACATCGAGATCACGCTCGAGGATATGGAGAGCAAGAGCTTTGTCATCAATGCGACGGCGGGGGAAACAACCCCGGCAAATGGCTATGAGGTCGCATCGCTCACGGCGAGCCCGGACACGGTCACAATCCGCGGAGGCAAATCGCTTGTCAACAAGATTGACAAGGTCATGGCAAACGTGGATGTCAGTAACATGTCCGCTGACGGGACGGTGAATGCCAGCCTCAGCGTGTACGACAAGAACGGAGATGAGCTGGACAGCACACAGATGTCGTATCTGACCTTCAGTGTTGACGAATCGGAGATAGCCGTGTCTGTGACGCTGAATCAGGTTCTGTCCGATGTGGAGGTTAGAGCGGAGACGTATGGCACGCCGGCCGCCGGCTATCAGGTCGGCAAGGTCTCTGTCACCCCGTCCACACTGTCCGTTGTCGGTGACGCCGCATCGCTCGCCGCATTCAAGGCGGACGGAGGCGTGATTGATATAAGCAGTGCGTCAAGGGCAGTCGATGTCAGCGGTGCGTCCTCCGATGTTGAGATCAAGGTCGATATCAGTGATTATCTTCCGGACGGCATCAGCCTCGAGAGTGATCTGACGGATACGGTTGTTGTCTCGGTCAAGATCCTGCCTGAGGACAGCCAGTCCTACGAGCTGACGACGAAGAAAATCACTGTGAATAATCTTGCCGCCGGTCTCAATGCCGTGTTTGCGGACCAGTCGCTTGACATTCGCGTGAAGGGATCGCAGAGCGCGCTCTCGTCCCTCACGGCTGACCAGATCACAGCATCGGTTGATCTGAGCGGAAAGACCGCCGGGACCTATACGGTGCCTGTGAGCGTCACGCTTCCGGACGGATATTCACTCGTCGAGGACGTGACGGCGGAGATTACAATTTCAAAGACAACAACGGCCGGCCAGACCGGCGGCTCATAAGACGCGGCGAGGCAGGACATCTGGGAGGAAACTATGGTAGTAAAAACGGTAAAGATCACAAATGCGACGGGGCTTCATTTAAAGCCCGCTGCACGCTTCTGTGAGGAAGCGCTGAAATTCCATTCGACAATTACGTTCACGACGGGCAATGTCACGGCAAATGCAAAGAGCGTGCTGTCCATTCTCGGGGCGTGTGTCAGACATGGAGACGAAATTGAAATCGTCTGCAATGGAGATGACGAGCAGGAGGCCATGGACCATCTCTGCAAATGCATTGCGGAAGGACTGGGGGATAAAAATGAAGCGCAGTGAATTTCTGCCTGTACTGCGGAAAGCAGCTGTTTCTGTCACTCTTGCGGCAGCGCTGACGGCCGGACTGGCCTTCAGTGCCGGCGCGGCAACAAAAACTCCGACGCCGGCGGCCACGACCGAGGCTGCCTCACCGACAGCAGCTGCGACTCCGACTCCCGGCATCGGGGACTCGTCTCTTTATGTCACCAATGCCGTCAAGGGATGGCCGAAGGCGAGAGAGGATACCGCGAATGCGGCCGGCCTGTGCGTGATGGACGCGGATACGGGCGCGGTTCTTGTGGGCAAGAACCTTGAGCAGGCGCTTGCGCCGGCATCTGTCACGAAGGTCATGACGTGCTACATGGCCCTCAAGTACGGAAATCTGGACGACCAGGTCACGATGACACAGGAGGCCGTCGATTATGCGATAGCCGGCAGCTCGAATTTCGACACGAGAGTCGGCGAGACATTCACTCTCCGTGACATGCTTTACTGCATGATGCTGAAGTCCGCGAATGACATCGCGACACAGGTTGGAATCTATATCGGCGGCGGCTCTCTCGAGCACTTCTACGATATGGAAAATCAGGAGCTCGCTGCGATGGGCTGTGTGAATTCTCATTTCCACAGCGCCTGCGGCATGCCGGATGACAGCCATTACACCTGCGCCTATGATCTGGCGCTGATCTCGAAGGCTGCCCTGCAGTATGATCAGTTCCGCACGATTGTCGGGACAAAGTCCTACACGATGCCTGCGACAAATATGCACGAGGCCCGTACAGTAGAGAACCATCATCCGCTTTTAAATGGCGAGATCAATGTCAAGTGCGACGGTCTGATCGGAGGCAAGACGGGATACACGGATGCGGCGGCCTGCGTGCTGTCGACCTACTGTGAGCGCGACGGCCGCACGATGATCGCCATTTCCATGCACGGATCTGCGCATGATCTCGAGGCGGAGGATGCGGTTAATTACTTCAACTATGCCTACAAGAATTTCAAGGACGCCCAGCCGGCCGGCTCCACACCGGTTATTTCCGGCGGGACGGTCACAATTCCGAAGGATGCCTCTGTCTATGACCTTGATCTGACACAGACGGCTGAGACGGATCCGACCTACGGAGATGTCGTTCAGAACGCGTTTACCTACAACGGGCAGGCTGTCGGAAGCTCCGTGATGGCGGCAAGTGACGCACAGACCTTTGCTGATTCCTTTAATACAAAGGCGGAGAAGGAGGAATCTGAGGAGGCTGCCGCGGAGTCATCGGCGTCTGGGCAGTCAGAGGGAATTCTTCAGCAGTTTATGGCATCCGGGAAATATTCCGGCGAGAACCTGCTGCTTCTGGTCCTGACGGTCCTCATTGTGATCGGCGTCATCGCGATCCTTGTCTCTCTTGTCCACCGCTCAAAGAGCCGGAAGAATCCTCCGGAAAATGAGCAGCAGCCCCTGCCCGTGAAGCATGCGCCGGCAGAGTCAGTCAGCCCGGCTCAGGGAGGCTCGACGATCGGAGGAAGACCGGTGAAGACGGAGCCGGAGACAGCAGAGAAGAAGGAAGAGTCAAAGCCGGAGCAGAAGACGGAAGGCGCTGATCAGCCAGCAGAAGAGAAGTCTGAAAAGACGGAAGCTGCCGGGAAGACGGAGGACACCGAAAAGAAGGACGAGCCGAAGCCGGAGGAAAAGGCCGAAGGCGCTGATCAGTCAGCGGAAGAAACGTCTGAGAAGGTGGAAGCCGCTGAAAAGAAGGAAGAGTCAAAGCCGGAGCAGAAGGCGGAAGGCGCTGATCAGCCGGCAGAAGAGAAGGCTGAAAAGACGGAAGCTGCCGGGAAGAAGGAAGACACCGAAAAGAAGGACGAGCCGAAGCCGGAGGAAAAGGCTGAAGGCGCTGATCAGGCTGCAGAAGCGACGCCTGAGAAGGCTGAACCGGCTGAGAAGCCATCTGAGGTATCTGAGAAGCCGGAAGAGAAGTCTGAGAAGACCGAGTCTTCAGACGAGAAGAGTAAGCCGAAGGCCCAGGAAGCGTCTGATCAGTCAGAAAAATCTGAGGATAAGCAGTAACGAATCCTGCCATGAAATTTTAAAAGCGGTGGTGCTGTCAGGCATCACCGCTTTTGCTGTTCAGACAAGAAGCACCCCATGTCCGGCTTCAAGCTGGACATGGGGTGCTTCTATATTCACGATGGATCAGCGGAAGAAATCATTGACTGTCTCGATGACATGCTCGCGCTGCTCGTCTGTCAGACCGTAGTAGAGCGGAAGGCGGACGAGACGCTCGGACTCCTTCGTCGTGTAGACGTCCTCGCCGGAGAAGCGGCCGAATTTCCGGCCGGCCGGGGAGTTGTGGAGCGGGATGTAGTGGAAGACCGCACACACGCCATGCTCGTGGAGGTAATGAATGAAGCGCGTCCTTGTCTCGAGGTCCTTCAACTTCAGGTAGTACATGTGGGCGTTGTGTCCGCACTCCGCCGGAATGACGGGCTGCTCGACGAGGCCGCGGTCCGCGAGCGGACGGAAGGCTTCGTTGTAAGAGTTCCAGGTCTGCATGCGGTCGTTGTAAATCTCCGAATAGACCTCGAGCTGTGCCCAGAGATAAGCGGCATTGAGGTCGCTCGGAAGATACGAGGAGCCGTAATCCTGCCACGTGTACTTGTCGACCTGTCCGCGGAAGAAGCGGCTCCGGTCAGTCCCCTTCTCGCGGTAGATCTCGCACCTGTCGCGGTTGTCGAGATTCGGAAGAACGATGGCTCCGCCCTCGCCCATCGAGAAATTCTTTGTCTCATGGAAGGAGAAGCAGCCGAAATCACCGATCCCGCCGAGATACCGCCCCTTGTAGGTCGAGCCGAATGCCTGCGCGGCATCTTCCACGACGATGAGATGATGGCGTCTTGCGATATCCATGATTGTATCCATCTCGCAGGCCACACCCGCGTAGTGGACGACCGCGATGACCTTCGTCTTATCCGTGATCGCGTCCTCAATCTTTGTCTCGTCGATATTCATCGTGTCCGGACGGATGTCAACAAAGACGAGCTTTGCCCCGCGCAGGACAAATGCATCTGCCGTGGAGCAGAAGGTATAGGACGGAAGAATGACCTCATCTCCCGGCTTTATGTCGCAGAGAAGAGCGGCGAGCTCGAGCGCGTCCGTGCCTGATGTCGCCAGGTAGGAGGCCGCATAGCCGAAGCGGTCGCACATAAACTGTTCGCATTTTTTGGTGAATTCGCCGTCGCCGCAGATCTTGTGATTGTCGACGGCCTTCTTCATATATTCGAATTCTTTGCCTGTGTAGGGCGGATGATTAAAATCTATCATAGACTTCCTCTCATTTTCGAAGATAAATCCGCGCGCCTGGCGGATTTATGACTTATGGCGATTCCTCATATTATACAACTGAATTTCCGCGACTGCAATCATGTAGGGGAGGTAAACGCCGTATGCGATGATCTGTACGATACTTGCACCGTTCGAGCCGAAATGATTGATGCACGGATAGACGAGCGCGCAGCAGAGCGCGAAATCTGCGATCATGCCGATCAGCATCCATTTCATCTGCCGCATGGCGATCAGGATCGACTGCAAAATGAAAATAAAGCCGATCAGAAGAGAGACCCACACGACGGGCATGAACAGGCTGTAATGGCTCAGAATGCTCTTTCCGAAGAGCAACGTAAGTCCCCAGCGCCCGAGCAGCGCGGCGCCCGCCGTGATCAGAACGGCAATGCCTGCGATCAGAAGATAGGTCTTTCGCAGCATGGAGGCGAAGCGGTCGAATTCCCCGTCCCGGAGATAGGCTGAGAGCTTCGGGATAATCGGGCTGAAGGCGACTGTCGCGAACAGCTGGATCACGAGCGTCGGGGAGGCGATCGAGGAGTAAATGCCGAGCTCATCGTAGCCGACGACGGCCTTGAGCACCTGCTTCGGGATCAGCATCTCGAGGTTTAAGAGAAATGTAAACACCGTGATCGGAAGGCACTCCCCGAGAAGCTTCAGGACATGCCTGCTGAACATGACCGGCTTTATCTCCGCAAGGGAGGATGTCTTCACCCAGTCGTAGGCAAATGCGATGACGAGATTGACGGCCGCGACGGCAAGGAGCGTCACAAAGAGGTTCCCTGAGAGCTTCAGCACCAGGCTGAACAGCACGATCGAGGCGAGGCCCCGCATCAGGTAGGAGCGGCAGATGTAATCGTACCGGCCCCTCTTCTGGTTCTCACCGTGCAGGACGTCGACGATATCCTCGGCGATCCGGACCAGCATGAAGGCCGTGATGCACAGGGCCTGGAATACGGAGTTCGCGGCAAATGCATACACCGCGCAGCTGATGAAGGCGGCGAGGCAGGTGAGGACACGGCTGCCGACATACTCGTGCCTCGTGTATTCATGGCTCACGTCCGAAATCTGGAAGTTTCGCATGCTGAAGAGCGCGATGACGGCGAAGCTCGTCGAGGTGTTCATGGCCAGGGAGAGATACCCTGCCTGACTGTAGGAGGCCAGGTGGACGACGAGAATTGTCATCAGCCACTGGCAGAAATAGTAGACAAGATTTCCGATCGTATTAAGAAAAATGTTTTTCTGGAGATTTTCCGAAGAAGATGTGCGGCTCATAATCCTCCGATCAAAGCGGTATTTGAAAATGAAAGAATCCAAAGAACTATACCATGACAGGCGTGCTTTCGCAACTCCCGCGCGGGGGTTTACGCCGCACAGAAATCGCGATAAGATGTAATTATTCAGCACCCCATGGAGCCTTAAAAGATGCAGGGAGAGCTTGCTCGCCCGGAATCTTTTAAGGCTCCATGGGGCGGACAAGCGGCGAAGCCGCTCTGGCCGCCCACAACTCGGAACGCAAAGCGTTCCGAGTTGTGGGGTGCTGAATAGCTATGAAGGGAGAGCTTGCTCGCCCGAGAAGAGAGGAACGATATATGAAGTCAATTCTGGTTACGGGGGCATGCGGCTTTATCGGGAGCTATGTCGTCCGGGCTCTGCTTGCCGGCGGCAGCAGGGTTCTTGCCGTTGATCACGGAAAAGACATGAGGGAACTTCTGCGGGAGACTTCCGGCGGTGCAGAGAGTCTGCCGTCCGAGAGGCTCCGCACGGCGGACCTTGATCTGACAGACGCGGAGGCCGTGCGTGCCTTCGCGGAGGCGGCGCCGCACGTCGATGCGGTGATTCACCTGGCGGCGAGTCTTTCGATGACTGGGGACAGCAGCCTGATTGTCAACTGTCTGGGGACGAACCATGTCGTGGAGCTCACGAACCGTCTCGGCGCAGAGCAGCTGATTTACATGTCGAGTATTCCGGTCATCGGGACCCCGGAGCATATCCCGGTCACGGAGAGTCACCCGGTGGCCCCGAAAACGGTTTATCACATCTCAAAGCTTGCGGGTGAGCAGATGGCGGCAGCTCTCACGGCGCCGTCCGTCCGGACACTCATTTTCCGGATATCCTCGCCGATCGGCGTCGGGATGAATCCGCGGAATTTCCTCACCTTCCTGATCAGGCAGTGCAGGGAAAATGAGCCGGTCACGCTGTACGGGAGAGGCGCGCGGGTCCAGAATTATATCGACGTGCGCGACATCGCAGATACACTCGCAAAGGCGGTCGGAACAGATGCGGAGGGACTCTATCTCCTCGCAGGGGAGTCGGCATCGAATCTTGAGCTGGCGGAGCTTGTGAAGCGGGAGACGGGATCATGGTCAGATATCGTCCCGAGTGACAGGCCTGACCCGGAGGCCGCGGATCGGTGGGTGATCTCAGCGGAGAAGGCGGCAAGAGACCTCGGTTTTTCTCCGAAGCACACACTCGCTGATTCCGTGCGGTGGATACTTGACGCGTGACGGCTGGGCCGGCCAGGGCACAAGTAAATTCTGGCACAGGGCTGCCGGCGCAGCAGATGAGTATGGCCTCAGTACATGCGCAGCTGAGCACATAGACAGGACAACGACAGAGAGGATAAGACATGAAGCTCGCTGTTTTTTCGGATATACACGGGAATATATGGGGACTTAAGGAAGCACTCCGGCTGCTGGAAGGATATTCATTTGACAGGATGGTCTTTCTCGGTGATATTTTCGGCTATTATTACAGGCAGAGAGAGGTGTTCGAGGAGCTCCGGAAGCTTCCTGACCTCATCTGGCTTTTCGGAAATCACGATCAGATGTTTCTTGAGGCGATGGACGGCCGGATGGATGAGGAACGGCTGATCAGCCGCTACGGTCATTCCTATGCGGACCTCGGTAGTAAGGGACTGGAAGACATCGCAGCCTTCTTACGTACACTGAGTCCGCGGGCCGAGCTTGACGCGGAGGGCACGCGCGTTCTCTGCGTCCACGGGACACCCTGGGACCCGCTGAATGGGCGCATGTACCCGGATAATCCGGTGAAAAATCCGGAGAGCTACGCTGCATTTGACATTGTGCTGCAGGGGCACACACACTGCCGGATGAGAAGATTTACAGATCCGGAGGGCAATTCAAGTACAATGGGAAGCACTGAGGAATCAGGCGGAGCTGTGCACTCTGTGTCTGACGGAAGGCTCACAGGACAGGGAGAGGCCGATCACCCCGTGCCGTGCGGAAAGTCTGTAGGACAGGGAGCGGTCGATCACTCCGTTCCGCCCTGCGTTGTCAGTCCCGAATCGGACGCAAGGCCGGCGGAGAACCAGACACTGATCGTGAACCCCGGCTCGGTCGGGCAGCCCCGGGACGGGAGAGGGTACAGCTTCGCGATCGTCGATACGAAGGAGCGGTCCGTGTCCTTTGTGCCCTATGCGATCGACAGGCGGTCTCTCTACGAGGAGATAGACCGGTACGACCCGGATCTTCAGAAGCTGAAGGCGGTCCTCGAGAGGAAGGCTTCGGACCCGGACTGACATCGTATGATGCCGAGCGGTACGAGAATTAAACAGAGAATCTTTGAAGGCGGATTCCGTACCGCAGGGAAGGATGTATATTGCTGGAGAAATCCTGAAATGAACTAGAGAAAGGACAGATACATTGAGAAAAATACTGGTGACCGCGATCAGCGGAGATATCGGAAACGGAGTCCTGAAGATTCTGAAGGACACGGGCGATGAGCTCTACGGCTGCGATGTGAACCGCATCGCCGTCGGCATGGACCTTGTGAAGGTGTTCTGGCAGAGCAGCTACGCCGTCTCCGAGAATTACATCGGGGAGCTTGCGGAAAAGTGCAGCGAGTACGGGATCACGCATCTCATCCCAGTCAATGAGCGCGAGATCGAGGTGATCGACAGGAACCGGAAGCCGTTCGAGGAGAGAGGCATCCGCCTCGTGATGCAGAGCAGCCGCGTGCTTGGAACCTGTCTCGACAAATATCTGACGGCAGAGGAGCTCAGGAAAAACGGTCTTCCCGCGCCGGAGACCTTCATCCGCCATGCGGACCTTCCGGACCCTGAGGCTGTCTACATTGTCAAGCCCCGCCGGTCGAACGGCTCCAAGCACATCATGAAGGGAAAGGGCAGCGAGCTTTCGGATGAGTTCGACGGGGATTATGTCTACCAGGCATATATCGACAGCGACGACGAGTATACGGTCGGCGTTTTCCGGGACGGAGACGTGCTGAACACGATCGCCTTCCGCAGGCAGCTGAAGAACGGCTACAGCAACCTGGTCGAGCTCGTGCACGACGAGGAGCTTGACCGGATCGCGGCGGAGTGCGCAAGGCTCTTTGACCTCACGGGGTACATCAATATTCAGCTCCGGAAGAAGGACGGCCGGTATTTCATTTTCGAGATTAATCCGCGGATCTCAGGGACCGTGCGCTTCCGCTCAATGCTCGGCTTTAACGACGTCCTGTGGTGGCTCGATCTTCTGGACGGAAAGCACACGGAGCCGTACACCTGCCCGTATCGGACGGCCGTCGGCATCCGCGAGCTCAATGAAAAAATGCTGATCAAGGAGTAATCATTCAGAAAGGCTGTTGAAAATGAAAAAACTTCTGGTTCTCGGTGCCAGCTACACGCAGACACCGCTCTATGAACTCTCAAAAAAAATGGGCATAAAGACTGTGGCGATGAGCATTCCGGGACCGTACCCGGGCTTTCAGCTGGCCGATGAGACGGACATGCACAATATCGCTGATCCGGACGCGGTGCTCCGCGCAGCAAGAGACCACCATGTCGACGGAATCGTGACCTGCGGCCTCGATCTCGGTATGCGCGCGATCGGCGCGGCGGCCGAGGCGCTCGGCCTTCCGGGGCCGTCGAAGGAGGCAGCGGCAAAGGCGGCCAATAAGCTCCTCATGAAGAAGGCGCTTGTCGCTGCGGGAGTCCAGACGGCGCCGTTTTGCTGCGTGCACAGCGAGGATGAGCTCGAGGATGCAATCAAAAAGCTCCATTTTCCTGTCATCGTGAAGGCTGTCGACCTCATGGGAGGCCGGGGCATCTACCGGAGCGACACGCCGGAGGAGGCGCGGAGAAACTACGCGAAGACGATGTCCGAGACGCATCAGGACTACTGCCTCGTCGAGGAATTCATTGAGGGCGAGATTTTCGGCGTCGAGTCCATGATCCAGAACGGGAAAATTCTCTACATGGAGCCGAACAATATTGTCACCTTCAACGGCCCGACGCCCCTGCCGCTCGGTCATTCCGTGCCGTACCGCTATCAAGAGACGCTCGGCGGACAGATCCGTGAGCAGGTGGAGCGTGCGGTCGCGGTGCTCGGCCTCGACAACTGCCCGATTAACTGCGACTTTATCCGCAGGGGCGACAAGGTCTATGTCATTGAGCTCACGGGAAGAAGCGGCGCGAACGGTCTTCCGGAGATGGTCGGCGCGTCCTACGGCATCAATTACTACGAGGTGCTGCTCCGCATCGCGCTCGGCGAGGACGTCTCGCATTTCTTTGCGAAGAGACGCGAGGGGGCAGTGCTTGCGAGCACAGTCTACTCGAAGCGCGGAGGCACGCTCCGGGAAATTCAGGACGACAACCTGAAGAGCGGGTGGCTCCGGCAGGTCATGTTCAATGTGAAGCCCGGTGATCACGTCAATGCGTACACGAACGGCCGCGACCGTCTGGGGCAGGTTGTAATCACGGCACCGACGCTGGATGAGGCGGAAGAGCGCCTTGAGGGCGTGCGGGAGCGGATCCATTTCCGTCTCGACGAGGACCTTCCGATCATTAAGACGCCGATCTTCCGGCTCCTGCCAAAACGCTCAGCCGCTGAGAAGACTGCGGGTCCTTGTTTGGATAACGGATGCCCGCTGATGACCGGCAATGGAAATCAGATTTTCGTGAAGCGCGAGGACGCACTGCCGTTCTCGTTCGGTGGAAATAAGGTGCGCTTTGCGGAGGCCTACCTTGAGGACATGCAGGCGAAGGGGTGCGATGCGATGATCATGTACGGCGGGTATCACTCGAATTTCTGCCGGATCATGGCGGACGCGTGCACCGTGCGCGGTATTCCGTGCGCGATGATCGATAATATCGATGACGCGGAGCCGGATCCCTCGACGGGAAATGCAAGGCTCGTTCTCGGCGCGGGCATCCTCGAGTACAGGTGCCACAAGGGCCCGGCAATCGCTGCTGCCGTGCAGAAGGCCATGGATGACCTGCGCGCCATGGGATATACGCCTTACTATATGCACGGCGATGTCACAGGCCAGGGAAATGAGCATGTTCCGATGTCCGCCTATGTCGATGTATACCGCGAGATAGAAAAGCAGGAGGAGGAGCGGGGAATTCATTTTTCAAAGATCTTCCTCGCATCGAGCACATCGCTCACGCACAGCGGTCTCCTTGCCGCGCATCTCATGGACGGGGATGAGCGCGAGATCATCGGCATATCGGTTACACGAAAGTATCCGCGCGCAAGAGAGGTCATTCTTGGAAATCTTGAGAAGTACCGGAAGAAGACAGGGGCTGATTACCGGCTGGATCCGGAGCGGGAGCTTCATTTTGAGGATGCGTACCTGTGCGGCGGCTACGGACAGGTAAATGAAGAATTGCTTGACTGTATCGCGGAAGCGTATTATAAAGAAGGTCTGTGCCTTGATCCCTTCTATTCGGGTAAGGCGTATTACGGGATGCTGCGGTATCTTGATGCACAGTATGTCACAGGGGAGAATGTTCTCTTCCTGCACACGGGCGGGACACCGCTCTTTTATGACGCGCTGCCGGAAATCATGAAGCACGGCGGGAAGAGCCGTCTTGTGAGGAAGTGACCCGGAGAACGCAGCAAGAAGCAAAAGGAGCAAAAAGGGTATATGCTTGTATCAATCGTAATTCCGTGCTACAACTCGGAGCACACAGTCGAGGAGATCGCTGACCTGACAAATGAAGAATTTTCGCACATGGACAACTATGAGTGCGAGATCATCATGGTCAACGACTACTCAAAGGACAGAACGTACGAGGCGATTCAGCGCGCGGCGAAGAAGTGGCCGAACGTGATCGGCGTCAATCTGGCCAAGAACTTCGGCCAGCAGTCCGCCATTATGTGCGCGCTCCACTATGTACACGGGGACCTCGTCGTCGGGATGGACGACGACATGCAGAATCATCCGTCCCAGATCCGGCAGTTTCTCGATGCTGCCGAGAAGGGGGCGGACGTCGTGTTCGGCGTCTTCAAGAAGCGCCATTTTACGCCGTGGAAGGATTTTGTCGGCTCGATCAGCCGGTCCCTTCTCTGGAAGCTTCTCGAGCGTCCGGCCGGCATTCAGATGAGCAGCTTCTGGCTCGCCCGCCGCTACGTCGTCGAGGAGGCGAAGAAGTACAAGGGTAACAGTGCCTTTATCCAGGCTCTGTTTTTCCGCACGACCTACAACATCGTGAATATCGACATTGACCATTTTGACCGCGAGTACGGAAAATCAAACTACTCCTTCAAGAAGGGGCTGAAGCTGTTCCTGAACTTCATGAATTATTCGATTCGGCCGCTCCGGTTCGCCACCTATCTCGGCGCGGTCTGCTCGGCGCTCGGTATCATATCCGCGATTGTTGTCATCATCCGAAAGCTGCTGCATCCGTCGATGGCCGCCGGCTGGCCGTCCCTCATGAGCGTCATGCTCTTCCTCTTCGGCGTCGTTTTCCTGATACTCGGCATCATCGGCGAGTATATCGGCCGGATCACGCTGACGCAGAACAACACGCCGACCTATGTGATCCGCGAGACGGTCAATGCGGACTACAACGATGAGAAGAACAGACTGGCAGAGCGGGAGAGACGCGCCCGCGGCTATGTGGAGGACACGCAGGAAAATGCGGGGAGACCCGACATGAGCGTTCCGCGCTTCTCAAAGGACGGGAAAACAGAAGGGTAATCCAGACATATTGCAAATGGAAAGACCCGATGCTATAATGTGAAGAAGTCTGAAAAAAATCACGCTGTGATAAAAAGATGAAAAGGAGAAAAGAATGAGAACCTACGTTGTAACCGGAGGTGCCGGTTTTATCGGATCAAACTACATTCACTACATGTTCAAGAAGTATGGTGATGAGATTCGAATCATCAATGTAGATAAGCTTACCTATGCGGGCAACCTCGAGAACCTGAAGGACGTTGAGAACAGAGACAACTATACGTTCATCAAGGCAGATGTCTGCGACGCAGAGGCCATCAACAAGATCTTTGAGGAAAATGACGTCCAGCGCGTTGTTCATTTTGCGGCTGAGTCTCATGTCGACCGCTCGATCAAGAACCCGACGGTCTTCGTCGAGACAAACGTTCTCGGCACACTTGTCATGCTGAATGCAGCCAAGGCAGCATGGGAGCTCCCGGACGGCACATTCAAGCCGGACCACAAATTCCTTCACGTATCGACCGATGAGGTGTACGGTTCTCTTTCCAATCCGAACGACTATTTCTACGAGACAACAAAATACGATCCGCACAGCCCGTATTCCGCGTCCAAGGCATCCTCTGACTTCATGGTCAAGGCCTTCATGGACACATACAAGTTCCCGGCCAACATCACAAACTGCTCCAACAACTACGGCCCTTATCAGTTCCCGGAGAAGCTGATTCCGCTGACGATCAACAACGCGCTTCACGGCCGCAAGCTTCCGATCTATGGCGACGGCAAGAACATCCGTGACTGGCTGTATGTTGAGGACCACGCGAAGGGAATCGACATGGTACAGGAGAAGGGCCGTCTCTTCGAGACCTATAATATCGGCGGCCACAACGAGCGCCAGAATATCCAGATCGTAAAGACGATCATCAAGACACTCCAGGAGCTTCTTCCGGATGATGATCCGAGAAAGGCAAATGTGTCTGAGGACCTCATCACCTATGTCACGGACCGCAAGGGCCACGACAGACGCTACGCGATCGCTCCGGACAAGATCAAGGCCGAGGTCGGCTGGTATCCGGAGACCTGCTTCGAGGACGGCATCAAGAAGACGGTCAAGTGGTATCTCGAGCATCAGGAGTGGATGGATCACTGCATTTCCGGTGATTATCAGAAGTATTACGATGATATGTACAAGAACCGCTGATCCGGGACTTGCGATACAGAAATTTTCCGGAAAATAAGGAGGAGATACCATCATGAAGGGAATTATTCTTGCGGGCGGCTCGGGCACGAGACTTTATCCGCTGACAAGAGCCATGTCGAAGCAGATGATGCCTGTCTACGACAAGCCGATGATTTATTACCCGCTGTCCACACTCATGCTTGCGGGGATCAGGGACATTCTGATCATCAGCACACCGCGCGATCTTCCGGTATTCGAGGACCTCTTCGGTGACGGAAGCCAGCTCGGCATGAGCTTCAGCTACAAGGTTCAGGAGCATCCGAACGGACTCGCGGAGGCATTTCTTCTCGGCGAGGAGTTTATCGGAAATGACAACGTCGCACTTGTTCTCGGCGACAATATTTTCTATGGCCAGAGCTTCACGAAGGTCCTGAGAAATGCCGCAGCCAGAACAGAGGGCGCGACGATCTTCGGATATTACGTCAGGGACCCGAGAGAGTACGGCGTCGTCGAGTTCGACGAGAACGGCAAGGCAATTTCCATCGAGGAGAAGCCGGAGCATCCGAAGTCAAAGTATGCGGTTCCGGGTCTTTACTTCTACGACAACGATGTTGTCGAGATCGCAAAGAGCATCAAGCCGTCGGCGAGAGGCGAGCTTGAGATCACAAGTGTCAACAATGCGTATCTCGACCGCGGAGACCTCTATGTCGAGACTCTCGGCAGAGGGTTCGCGTGGCTTGATACAGGCAACCCGGACATGCTTCTCAAGGCGGCCAACTTCGTCGAGGCCATCGAGAAGCGCGAGGGACTCTATGTATCCTGCATCGAGGAGATCGCCTACAAGCGCGGCTTCATCGATAGGGAGCAGCTTCTGAAGCTGGCTGAGCCGCTCAAGAAGACAAGCTACGGCAAATATATGATCGACGTCTCCGAGGGACTCTGATATCCTTCGGCAGAGCGCTGATACTGACGAGACTGCCAGTCTCCGACCGGCAGTCTCATTCACTGCACAGATATGAAATGAGGAGAACGTTCAAATGGGAAAAATCAAGGTTGAGACATGTGACATCGAAGGTCTGAAGGTCATCACACCGACTGTCTACGGCGACAAGCGCGGCTACTTCATGGAGACATACAACTACAATGATTTCAAGGCTGCCGGCATCGACGAGGTCTTTGTTCAGGACAACCAGTCGAGCTCTACGCGCGGCGTTCTGCGCGGCCTTCATTTCCAGATCAATCATCCGCAGGACAAGATCGTCCGTGTCGTGAGAGGCAAGGTCTTCGACGTCGCTGTCGATCTCCGCGAGGGCTCCAAGACATACGGCAAGTGGTTCGGCGTCATCCTTTCCGAGGAGAACAAGAAGCAGTTCTTCATCCCGAAGAATTTCGCTCACGGCTTCCTTGTCCTCTCCGATGAGGCTGAGTTCTGCTACAAGGTAACTGATTTCTATCATCCGAACGACGAGGGCGGCCTTGCGTACAACGATCCGGATATCGGCGTTGAGTGGCCGTTCGAGGATGGCGTTGAGCTCAATCTGTCCGACAAGGACACGAAGTGGGGCAGCTTTAAGGAGTACACAGCAAAGAAGCAGGAGCAGAAGTAATTCATGTCGAAGAAAAGAAAACTCTTACTGGCGGCCCTCATTCTGGTGCTTGCCGTTCTCAATGTTCTGATTATCCGTCACCAGAGCAGCGGAAACAGCTACGTCTGGTTTCAGATGGATGCGTCCAGTGATGTCAAAAAAGAGAGTGTCACCGTCTATGACGGCATCATCCGCTATGACGCAAACTGGGACGCGAACCGCGAGAGCGACAAGACGTACAGCTCTGACAGCGGGGAAGTCAGGACTCTGAAATATTATGTCCGCTCGGACATGAATTATGTCAGAGTTCAGTTCGGAGCAACTGCGGGCGCGACCTGGAAGATCAAGGGTGCTGAGCTCACGGGATGCGGCGCGACGGACAGCATCGATCTCGCGGAGGTCCTGAAGGACTCCGAGACACAGATGAATGACATCGATGCCAGCATGAAGGGCGACACGCTGGTTCTGAAGACCACCGGTACGAGTCCGATTCTTGTCTTCAAGGTGAATCATCCGAATGTGACGGCTGCCGCGGCGGCGTCTTCTGCAAGAAAGAACCTGATTCTCAAGGTCATTGCTCTTGTGATTCTTGACGGCGTGTGCCTCGGAATCCTTCTGAAGGGCAAAAAGCTTCTGTCTCTGCCGATCGAGGTCTGGCAGAACAGAAAGCTTATCATGAAGCTTGCGAAGAACGACTTCAAGACGAAATATGCCGGGTCCTATCTCGGTATCTTTTGGGCGTTTGTCCAGCCGGTCGTCACGGTCCTCGTCTACTGGGTAGTCTTCGGTATCGGCCTCAAGGCGGGCGCTACGGCCAATGTTCCGTTCGTGCTTTACCTGACCAGTGGTATCGTGCCGTGGTTCTATCTCCAGGAGGTACTGACCGGGGGCACGAACGCGCTGATTGAGTACAGCTACCTCGTCAAGAAGGTCGTGTTCAAGATCAGTGTGCTTCCGATGGTCAAGGCAATCTCTGCGTTCTTCGTGCACCTGTTCTTCATCTGTGTCGCCTTCCTGATCGCGGCGCTCTACGGCATTTATCCGAGTGTCTATGCGATTCAGATCGTATACTATTTCTTCTGTATGTTTATTTTCTCACTCGGACTGATCTACGGGACCTGCGCGATTGTCATTTTCTTCCGGGACCTCTCGCAGATCATCAGCATCATTCTCCAGATCGGAATCTGGACGATCCCGATCATGTGGAATATCCAGATCGCTCCGCCTGAATACAGATGGATCTTCCGTCTGAATCCGATGTACTATATCGTGAACGGCTACCGCGACGCGATCTACAACCATCAGTGGTTCTGGTCAAATATGTCGCAGACCGTATATTTCTGGGCCGTCACGCTTGTGCTGTTCGGTCTCGGAGCAGTCATCTTCAAGAGACTGAAGGTTCATTTCGCAGACGTTCTGTAATCAGGGATCAGGCAGCAGCTGCTGCCTGACCAATTTCATCACGGAGAAAAATGATTCATGAGTGAAAATGCAACACAGCCTGTGAGTACGGTAAGCGACGAGGTCGCGATCCGTGTCTCGCACATTACAAAAATCTATAAGCTTTACGACAAGCCGTCTGACCGCCTGAAGGAGGCGCTCGGCTTTTCAAAGAAGAAGCGCTACAAGGAGCTGAAGGCCCTCGATGATGTCAGCTTTGACGTTCACCGCGGTGAGACGGTCGGTATCATCGGCACGAACGGATCCGGAAAATCCACGATTCTCAAGATTATTACAGGTGTCCTCAGCCAGACGAGCGGTGAGATTCAGGTCAATGGCCGTATCTCTGCCCTGCTCGAGCTCGGCGCCGGCTTCAACATGGAATACACCGGCATTGAGAACGTGTATCTGAACGGCACAATGATGGGCTTCTCCCGCGAGGAGATCGACAAGAGAATGGACGACATTCTCTCATTTGCCGACATCGGTGATTTCGTCAATCAGCCGTGCAAGACCTATTCGAGCGGTATGTTTGTCCGCCTCGCATTTGCTGTCGCGATCAATATCGACCCGGAGATCCTCATCGTCGACGAGGCTCTTTCCGTCGGCGACGTCTTCTTCCAGGCGAAGTGCTACCACAAGTTTGAGGAGTTCAAGAAGCAGGGCAAGACGATTCTCTTCGTCAGCCACGACCTCTCGAGTATCGCGAAGTACTGCGACCGCGTCATCCTTCTCAACAAGGGTGTCAAGAGAAATGAGGGCAAGCCGAAGGAGATGGTTGACCTCTACAAGAAGCTGATGGTCAATCTGGGCGATCAGCCGCTCCCGGTATCCGACGACAAGGAGGATGAGGAGGCAGAGGATGCTTCTGCCGCTGATCTGAAGGACAAGAAGCTCGGCGCAGTCGACGTCAAGACGCAGGAGAAGCTGCAGCGCCAGGCGAAGTCCGTGACGGGCATTCTCCCGAAGAACCCGAATACGATCGAGTACGGCGAGGGCCAGGCGAAGATTGTCAAGGTCACGACGATCGATGAGAACGGGAACATCACGAACAGCATCGAGAAGGGGTCGTACTTTACGATCCGGATGGAGGTTCATTTTACACAGGACCTCGAGGAGCCGATTTTCGCGTACACCTTCAAGAACCTGAAGGGAACGGAAATCTGCGGCACGAATACGATGTATGAGAACACACCGATCGGCGCGGCTCATGCCGGCGAGACGATCGAGGTGGAGTTCCGTCAGAGGATGGACCTGCAGGGCGGCGAGTATCTGATGTCGTTCGGAAGCACGGGCTATCACAAGGGTGAGTTCCGCGTGTTCCACAGACTGTACGACGTCCTCAATGTCACGGTCGTATCCTCGAAGAATACGGTCGGCTTCTTTGATATGAATTCCGAAGTTACGTTCACAAGAAAAAATACAGAAGAGAACTGAATTTGAAGGGACTGTTGCAAGGGACACGCTGCGCCGGGCCGGACAGACGGCCGGAGGCCCTGTCACCTGTGACAGTCCTTTTGCTTTCATTTGAAATATGGTATGATTGACAGTGTCAAAAGTCTGAGCCCACGGCAAGCTTGCTTGCCAGTGGGGGAAAGACTTTGTAATCATTTTTGGCACTCAAATCATGATATGATTACAGTACATAGAAACTGCCTGCCGGCAGAAAGGAAAACTGCACATATGACAGAAAAGATCGGAAATGTAAGTCTTGTGCTCGATGACTATCCGGGACGCGACATCTACTCGGACGGTGAGATCGAGGACGAGCTTCTCGAGATAGCGAAGACAACGGCCCCGGACCAGTTTGACCGCGTTGTCGCGGAGAAAAAGAACTGGGCCGTGATGTACCATTTTTCGACGATCCGCACAAACATCCTGAGCTGGTATCCGTTTAAGAAGACGGACAGCGTCCTTGAGATCGGGTCAGGCTGCGGCGCCATCACGGGAGCTGTCGCGGAGAAGGCCGGCCATGTCACCTGCGTCGATCTCTCGAAGAAGAGAAGCATGGTCAACGCATACCGGAACAGGGACCGTGACAATGTCGAGATCCTTCTCGGGAATTTTCAGGACGTCGAGAAGAAGCTTCCGGCGTCCTATGATTACATTACACTGATCGGTGTCTTTGAGTACGGGCGGGGATATATCAGCTCGGACACGCCCTATCTTGATTTTCTGAAGATTATCCGCCGTCATCTGAAGCCGGGCGGAAAGATTCTGCTTGCGATTGAGAACAGACTCGGCATGAAATACTGGGCCGGATGTACGGAGGACCACAGCGGCGTCCTCTTCGAGGGCATCGAAGGATATCCGGACAACGACAGAGTGCGGACATTTTCAAAGCCGGAGCTTGAGAAGATCATGCATCTTGCGGGCTTTGAGAGCTGGAAGTTCTATTATCCGTACCCGGATTACAAGTTCCCGATGGCGATCTACTCCGATGAGTATCTGCCGAAGAAGGGCGACATCCGCGGCAACGTCCTCAATTTTGACAGGGCGCGCGTCAATCTCTTCGATGAGTCAAAGGCGATCGACGCGATGGTTGACGACGGGCTGTTCCCACTCTATTCCAATTCATTTCTTGTGGTCATTGACGGAGGTAGGACGTGATACTGTTTTCGAAATTTTCAAATGAGAGACGCAGAGAGCTCGCGATCCGCACCGATATTATTGAGGAGAACGGAAGACGCGTCGTGCGGAAGTCTCCGTTTACGGAGGCGGCAAAGAGCCATGTCCTCCGGATGGCTGAGCGGGAGGAGGAGCTGAAGAAGCAGTACGCCTCGTCGAAATTTGTCCCGAATGTCTGCCATGCGGGTGATTCGTACGCGGATTTTGAGTATCTCGAAGGAAAGACGCTCGAGGAGGCGGCGGACGCTGCGCTTGTCGAGGGAGAGGAGAAGCTCCGCGAATTCTTAAGAAATTTCTTCGCGGAAGTAGACAAGACGGTCGACTGCAGCTTCCACGAGACTTCCGAATTTCGGGAAGTCTTCGGTTCCGCTGCGCTTCTCGAGGGGAGCGGGGCGTCGAGCCACGCAAATATCGATCTCGTCTTTGCCAATGTCATCACGATTGGTGATACATGGAATGTCATCGATTACGAGTGGACCTTTGATTTTGCCGTTCCGATTGATTTTATCAAGTGGAGAGTTCTCCATTATTATTCGCAGAGCGGAAAGAAGCGCGGACTTGCCGCAAACCGGGACATCTACGAGGCGGTCGGTCTGACACCGGCGAAGATGCAGCTCTTCAGCAGTATGGAGAAGCACTTCCAGAAGTGGGTCGAAGGAGATCACACGCCGATCCGTGATCTCTATGCGGACATCACGCCTGGCGTTGTGAGCCTTGAGGGGATGAAGCAGAATTCCGGTGAGCAGGCGAACCTTTCACCCGCTAAGGTCTATCTCGATGCGGGAGAAGGGTACAGTGAAGAGGTCGCAATCTCGATCAATCAGAATCAGGACGGGTCCTTCAGCCGTGAGATCGACATCCGCGGGGCGAAGAGCATCCGGATCGATCCGACCGAGAGCTTCAGCTATGTTCACTTTGACAGGCTTGCCATTGACGGCGAGGACCTGAAGATTCCTGAGCTGAAGACAAACGGTGTGAGTTCCGGACCGGAGACAATTCTCTTTGACACGGATGACCCGAAGATCTACATCGAAAATGAAGGTGGCTCTGCGGCGCGACTCGATATCGCGTTCCATGCGGTCAGCCTCACGCAGCAGGCAGCCTCTTTCATGGCGAAGGAACTCCTTGCAAAGGAGACAGACTGGTATGCCCGCGTCTATATAGACAGGGGAGATGGCTTCAGCGAGGCGGACGCGCTCCATATTTCCTATGACAAGGATGGAAATCTTGCTGCGGACATTCCGCTTGTGGGCGTCAGACAGGTGCGGATCGACCCGACGGAGGGCTGCGGCTATCTGAAGATCGACGGTCTCTACACAGATCAGGGCGCTCTTCCGGACGGAGGGTCTGTCATTTCCGGGACGCGGATCGCTCACCACGAGCATGTCTTCACGGAGCCTGACCCGTCCGTTCGGATTGTGAACTGGAGAAAGGGCTCCCGGATGCTGATTGTCCGGTTCCGCTTCAGCCCGCTCTCGAAGACTGCGTCTGAGGAATTTATCGCGAAGCGGAAGGAAGACGAGAACGAGATCAGCCGCCTCACGAATATCTCGATTCATCGTATGCAGCTCCTGAAGGAGCGCTCCGACATGTTGAACTACGCCGCGAACCTCCGCTCTATCCGCGCGTACCGGAAAATGTGTGCGATGAGGAAGAAGCCGGACCCGTTCGAGAAGGCAAGACCTGTGCTTCCGAACGACCCGAACGGCATCTGCTACAATATCGACAAGATCTCATATCACAGGGACGTCCTGCTTCTCCGCGGCTGGTGTTGTGACAGGGACTACGGCATCGATATGCTCCGCATAGTGGATTCTCTCGGAAATGAAATTCCGATCCGTGTGCTCCGTGTGAAGCGCCCCGACGTCGCGGCTCACTTTGGCCTGCAGGTCGGAGGCGGATACGGCTTTACGATCACGGTGAAGTACAGCGACCTGGTGAATCTGCCGGCCTTCCTTGAGATCGGTGATGTGAGGGGATTTTGCCGGGAGCAGCTGAAATATGAGCCAGATCTTTCGAAGCGGCCGAAGGAGACTGGGGCGGAGGCGTCTCTTGCTACAGATTACAATGACTGGGCAATGGACAGACGCGTATCCGACGAGGAGCTTAAGCGGCAGAGAGAGACTGAGTTTTCGTATGAGCCACTCATTTCCGTCGTTGTTCCGCTCTATAAGACACCTGAACACTACCTGCGCGAACTGGTCGCGTCCTTTACGGCACAGTCTTACCGGAAGTGGGAGCTCGTATTCTCGGACGGAAGCGGTCAGAACTCACCGCTCACCGGACTTCTTGACGAGCTGAAGAAGGAGGAGCCGAGGATCAGGACTGTCTCTACTGGAAAGCAGCTGCAGATCTCGGAGAATACAAATCAGGCCATTGCCGCTGCGAAGGGGGACTTTATCGCCTTCTGCGACCACGACGACCTGGTGACGAGCGATGCGCTCTTTGAGAACGTGAAGGTTATCAATGAGCACCCGGAGACGGAGATGATCTACTCCGACGAGGACAAGGTCAATGACGAGGGATTCTACTCCGAGCCGAATTTCAAGCCGGATTTCAACTACGATCTGCTGAACGTCAACAACTACATCTGCCATCTGACCGTCGTGAAGCGCGCGCTGCTCGACAAGGTCGGCATGCTGGACCCGAAGTTTGACGGGGCGCAGGATTTTGATTTCGTGCTCAGATGCTCGGAGGCGACGAAGAATATCCGCCACATCCCGAAGGTCCTCTATCACTGGAGGGTGTCCGGAAATTCGACGGCGGAAAACCCGGAGTCGAAGCGGTATGCATTTGACGCGGGGAGACGAGCTGTGGAGGCTCATTACCGCCGGACCGGCATTCACGCGAAGGTCATCGACGGATCGAGCCTCGGAATCTACCGCTCGATTTACCGGATCGAGGGTGAGCCGCTGATCTCGATCATCATCCCGAACAAGGACCACACCGATGATCTTGACAAATGCGTGCGCGCCATCGAGACGAAGAGTAGCTACCGGAACTTTGAATTTATTATTGTCGAGAACAACAGCACCGATCCGAAGACCTTTGAGTATTACGAGAAGCTTAAGAAGGAATTCCCGGATGATATTCACATGGTGACCTACAAGGGCAGCTTTAATTACTCGGCCATCAACAACCTCGGTGTGAAGTCGGCGAAGGGCGATTATCTCCTGTTCCTCAACAACGACACGGAGATCATCAACAAGACGTGTCTCACTGAGATGCTCGGCTTCTGCCAGAGACCGGATGTCGGCGCTGTCGGCGCAAGACTCTACTACGATGACGATACGGTCCAGCACGCCGGCGTATTGATCGGACTCGGCGGCATCGCGGGCCATCCGTTCTCGAGATTCCCGAGAAATGCGACCGGGTACATGAACCGGATGGTCGTGGCCCAGGACCTCTCGGCTGTCACGGCTGCCTGCATGATGGTGAAGAAGTCCGTGTTTGAGAAGGTCGGCGGCTTCTACGAGGGTCTCGCCGTTGCCTTTAACGATGTCGATTTCTGCATGAAGGTGACCCGGGCCGGCTACCGCGTCGTGTACAATCCGTTCGCGGAGCTGTACCACTACGAGTCAAAGTCGAGAGGCCAGGAGGACACACCGGAGAAGAAGAAGCGCTTCGAGCACGAGGTTGCGATGTTCGCGGAGAGGTGGCCGGACATTCTGAAGAACGGGGACCCGTATTATAACCCGAACCTGACGCTTCGCCGCGGCGGCTATGAGCTGAAGGACGAGGATGAATGATGGATATAAAGACAGTCTGCAGAAAAGTATTCAAAAAGCGGAGCCGCGCCGATTATCTCCGGATCATCTACGGCCGGCTTGGGTTTGCGTATTTTATTGACCACACATTTTACGGAAAATACAGCGCGATCATCGAGGGCTGGATCGCCTCGAAAACCGGAGAGGACTGTGTGATCCGCGTCTATGACGCAGCAAATGAGAAGATCCGCGCAAGTGTCACGCGGTATTCGAGAAATGACGTCATCGCCGCGCAGCGCCTCCCGGAGAGCGCGCTTCCCGGCTTCCGCGTCGAGATCCGCTATGATGACGCGAAGAACCTCCCGCTGCGCCTCGTCGTGAAGCAGGGCCGGCACTTTTTTCAGATCCCGCTGAAGCTCGAGATGAGCTACGAGAAGCGCGTCGAGAGCTGGAAGAAGATGGGAGAAAACGGGATTATCGTCGACATCGACTACAACGACTGGACGAGACTTGTCCGTCTCGATGAGATGGAGAAGAAGCTGCCGGAGGAGCGGAAGACTGTATTTCCGTATATGCCGCTCTTCTCTGTGGTCGTCCCGCTCTATAAGACGCCGGAGAAATATCTCCGGGAGCTCGCGGACTCGTTCATCGGGCAGTCGTACGCAAACTGGGAGCTCGTCTTAAGCGACGGGAGCGGCCCGGACTCGCCTCTCACGGGACTTCTCGATGAGCTCGAGGCGAAGGACCCGAGAATCCGCTCTGTGAGGAGCGGAAAGCAGCTCCATATTTCCGAGAATACAAATGAGGCGATCCGCGCGGCGAAGGGAGATTTCATCGTCTTCTGCGATCACGACGATCTTGTGACGAGCGATGCACTCTTTGAAAATGCGAAGGCGATTAATGAGCATCCGGACGTCTTAATGCTGTACTCGGATGAGGATAAGATCAGCGACGACCATATTTATTCGGAGCCTCATTTCAAGCCGGACTTTAACTACGACCTTCTGATGACGAACAATTATATCTGTCATCTGAACGTTGTTCGCCGCTCCCTCATCGATGAGGCCGGCATGCTCGACTCCCGCTATAACGGCGCGCAGGACTATGACTTTGTTCTCCGCTGCATCGAGAAGACGGACCATATCGTCCACATCCCGAAGGTCCTCTATCACTGGAGAATATCCGAGAACTCGACGGCGATGAATCAGGACTCGAAGCGGTATGCCTTTGACGCGGGGCGGCGGGCCGTTCAGGCGCACTGGGACCGCGTCGGGATTCCGGCGATGACGGAGGACGGCGAGCGCCTCGGGCTCTACCGGACCCACTTCCTGTGGAAGGAGAAGCCGCTCGTCTCGATCCTGATCCCGAACAAGGACCACCGGGCGGACCTTGAGAAATGTATCCGATCGATCGAGGAGAAGAGCGCATACAGAAATTTCGAGATCATTGTCATCGAGAACAACTCGGACGAGCATGCGACGTTTGTCTATTATGACGAGCTGAAGAAAAGGTATGATAATGTCCGCATTGTCACCTACGAGGGAGGCTTTAATTACTCGGCGATCAACAACTTCGGCGTGAAGGAAGCGAAGGGAGAGTACCTGCTCTTCCTCAACAACGACACGGAGATGATAGGTGACAGCTGCCTCGACGAGATGCTCGGCTTTGCGCTCCGTCCTGATGTAGGCGCTGTCGGTGCGCGCCTCTTCTATGACGATGACACCGTGCAGCACGCGGGCGTCATCGTAGGCCTCGGAGGGATCGCGGGCCACGCATTTTCAAGGGCGCCGCGGGAGTCAACCGGATACATGAACCGCATGATCACGGCGATGGATATGAGCGCGGTCACAGCCGCCTGCATGATGGTCAGAAGGTCCGTCTTTGACGAGACCGGCGGCTTCAGTGAGGAGCTCGCTGTCGCGTTCAACGATATCGACTTCTGCATGAAGGTGACGGCGGCCGGCTACCGGATCGTCTACAGTCCGTATGCGGAGCTCTATCACTATGAGTCCAAGTCTCGCGGCTTTGAGGACACGCCGGAGAAGCAGAAGCGCTTTGAAAATGAGGTGCATACCTTCGAAAAGAAGTGGCCGGATATTCTGAAGAACGGCGATCCGTGCTATAATCCGAATATGACGCTTCGTCACGCGGGCTATGAGCTGAAGGAATATGATGAAATAATACAATGAGGAACGCGAAGTGTTCCGAGTCCGGGTGCTGAATCTCTGCAAGAGAAAAGGAACTGAGCTCCGCGAAGGAGCAGAATGGAAAGGAGAACTGAAGATGAAAGCATTTGTCACAGGTGTCGGCGGCCAACTGGGCCATGATGTCATGAACGAGCTTGCAAAGCGCGGGTTTGAGGGAGTAGGAACGGACCTCGCGCCGGAATACAGCGGTATCCAGGATGGCACGAGCGTCGTGTCCATGCCGTATGTCCAGCTCGATATCACGGATCCGGACCAGGTCCGGAAGGTCATGAACGAGGTGAAGCCGGATGTCTGCATTCACTGCGCCGCATGGACGGCAGTCGACAAGGCGGAGGAGTTCCCGGATAAATGCAGGCTCGTCAACGCGGGCGGCACGGAGAACATCGCGAAGGTCTGCGAGGAGCTTGACATCCCGATGATGTACTTCTCGACCGACTACGTCTTCGACGGCAACGGCACGCGCCCGTGGGAGCCGGATGACCCGTACGCTCCGCTCGATGTCTACGGGAAGACGAAGGCCGAGGGCGAGGAGGCTGTCATCGCCCATGTGAAGAAGTTCTTCATTCTCCGCATCGCGTGGGTGTTCGGAACCAACGGACACAATTTCATCAAGACGATGCTGAAGCTTGCGAAGACGCACGATACGCTCCGCGTTGTGTCCGATCAGATCGGAACACCGACGTACACCTATGACCTTGCGCGTCTCGTCGTCGATATGATTCAGACGGACAAATATGGCAAGTATCATGTCACCAATGAGGGTGGGTACATTTCCTGGTATGATTTCACCTGCGAGATTTTCCGCCAGGCCGGAATCACCAATGTGAAGGTCATCCCGGTGACCTCTGAGGAGTATGGGGCGGCGGCAAAGCGGCCGTACAACAGCCGCATGAACCGCTCGAAGATCACGGAGAACGGCTTTAAGCCGCTTCCGGACTGGAAGGACGCACTTGCGCGCTATCTTGACATCCTGAAGAAGCAGGGTGAAACTGACTGACTGGAGTAGATATGGGCCGGAACCTGAAGCTGAAAAGAAATATACGAACCTTGCTGCTGCTTACAATCCTGACGGGACTGACGGCGCTGCTTGTGTTTCGACCATATATTTTCGGCCGGAAGCTTCTGGCCTTTACCGATATCGGGTCGGATACGGCGAATCTCTATCTCTCGCAGTATATCTCCATCGTCCGGAAGCTGAGAAGCGGGCAGCTGTCTCTCTGGGACTCGACGAACGGCTTCGGCATCAATCTGTTCCAGCTGAACCTGACCAGTCCGTTTCTCGATGTGGTTTATCTCGTCGGGTACCTGAAGGGAACGGCCGCGATTCCGCAGGCTCTCCTTTGGACCTACATTGCGGAGATCTGGCTCGCGGGAGTCTTTTTCTACCTGTACCTGAACCTCTTTGAGCTCTCGGAGTACGGAAAGCTTCTCGCATCGTACCTGTTTTCATTTAACGGGTTCATGATGGTCTGGGGACAGCACTACGCGTTTGCGTCCGTCTGCGTGTTCCTGCCGCTTGAGCTCCTCATGACGGAGCGGTGCATCCGGACAAGACGGAAATGGGCAGGCCTTGCTGTCATGACGGCTGTTCTCTGCGCAAACAGCATGTACACGTCGTACATGGCGCTGATCTTCACGGGCTTTTATGTTCTGTGGAGATTCCTGCAGAGAAAGCTCAAGAGTCTGGGAGCTTATATCAGTGACGTGTGGTCGGTTCTCCGCGTCATGCTGCTCGGCGTGTGCCTCGGATGCTTTTCACTCATCCCGCAGTATCTCGCGATCTCCGATGTGAGCTCGCGGCTCGGCAAGGAGAGTTCGCTCATCACGAGACTGTTCGGGAGCAGCTGGTCGCCGGCCTACTATCCGACACTGCTCGGCCGCCTGTTTTCGACGACGATGTTCGGCGTCACAAGCTATGACGGGTACATGAATTATTATGAGGGGCCGTGCCTCTTCTTCTCGTCGCTCTTCATTTTGATTTTTATTCAGTATCTGTTTATCATCCCGAAAATGAAGTGCGGCCTGAAGAACAAGGTCCTTCAGTATATCCTCGCCGGAATCTTCACGATCTGCGCGCTCACGACGACGACCGGTGTCATCATGAACGGCTTTGTCGAGAATATGTGCCGGTGGATGTTCCTTTACTTTGTCTACTTCGGTCTCGTGACAGCTGTCACGGTGACGGAGCTTGTGTGGAACCATGTGCTCAGCCGGGTCGGCCTTGCCGCCGGCATGGCTGTCCTTCTCTGGGGGTATATTTACAGTGCGGAGCAGACGGCGCACGATGATCCGTCCGTGTGGTCCGTTCTTCTTGCGACGGGACTTGCCATGGGCGTTCTTCTTCTCATGATCGGGCTCGTGCGGAGGCCGTGGGTAAGAAGAGCTTTCCTTATAGCGCTTGAGCTTGTACTCGTTGTGAATGTCACGACGGATATTTCGTCCGACTTCGACAGCCGCACGACGCTCACGCCGGGCGATGAGACGGTCTCGGGCACGGAGCTTAAGGACACGGAGCGCGCCGTCCGCTGGCTTAAAGAGAATGACAGCGAGTATTTCCGCATCGAGAAGACGTATGAGATCGTCCGGTCGACGGATTCCATGCGCATCGGCTACCGGTCTGTCAGTGCGTATAACTCGACGATGAATGCGAATATTCTTGCATTTGCCAATACCTACTGGCCGGACCTGTACCTCGACGATGACAATCACCTGGTCTATGCGACCTCATTAAAGCTTGTCCTCAATGACGAAGGGCAGTACCAGGTTGTGACCGGGCGCGATGGAAATGAAGGCCAGCTCTGCGGCATCAAGTATGTCTTGACGGATAATCCGGACATGAACCTGATGGGCTACTCCGTCTGCAAGACCTTCGGCAGCGTTATTGTGCTGAAAAGCGACAGTGTGGAGAATATCTGCAGCATGTACAGCAGCGATCCGTCTGTCACACCTCTCACAAAGGGGAAGGACGGTGTCGGGACAATCGATGTAAACTACGACAGCCGGCTGACAGACGTTTCGGTCACGCTGAGCGGGACCGGAAGTGACGACCTTGTCAAGGGAAGCGTCACCTCGGACGGCGGCTATCTCGTCGCCGCAATCCCCTATGAAAAGGGCTGGAGCGTTTACGTTGACGGAAAGCAGGCGAAGATGCTCCGGGCGGACGAGGGATTCATTGCAGCCAGCCTTCCGGCGGGGACACATAAGATTGAATTCCGGTACGTCTGTCCGGGGGTCAGAGAGGGAGCTTTGATTTCTCTCGGGGCGGTTGCGGCTATGATTCCGGCTCTGGTCATCTCCGTCAGGCGCGAGAAGGTAAGAAGAAAGATTGAGAAAATGCGACACACGGCGGAGGCGTGAAGAATCAGTGGGGAACGCGGGTCTTAGCAGGAAGGAATACAGAATGACCAGTGAATGGAAGCTGAAAATGAATCGAAAGACCATACTTGTTCTTATGGTTCTGATCGCTGTGTCGCTGATAATTGCGCTGAAGGGATGTCTGTTCGACAATCAGATTTTCGGCTATCTGGCATCCGGACGGGACATCGGATCGGATACGGGAGATCTGTATCTCTCCCAGTATATTTCGATCGTGAGAAAGCTGCGATCGGGACATTTCTCTCTGTGGGACGCAACGAATGGCTTCGGCGTCAATATGATGATGCTGAGCCTGACCAATCCGTTCCTTGATCTTGTGTATCTTGGAGGAGTGATCGCGGGGCCTGAGGCCGTTCCTTATCTTGTTCTGCCTGTCTATATGCTGGAGATCCTGCTCGCAGGGCTTTTTGCCTATTTTTTCCTCTCAGCCTTCGACTTTGATGAGACAGCAAAGCTGATGACTTCCTATATGTATGCGTTCAGCGGATACATGATTATCTGGGGGCAGCACTATCAGTTTGGAGCATCCGCCGTCTTTCTGCCGCTCGAGCTGCTTTTCGCGGAGCGCTGTCTTTGTTGTGGCAGAAAATGGAAGGCACTCACGCTCATGTCTTTTCTTCTGGCACTGAGCAGCATGTACATGGGCTATATGGCGCTTCTGGCAACCGCTGTGTATGTGATTCTCCGCATTGTCATGAAAGAGGGAATATCTGCATACCAGAGATTCCTCTTGCTTGTCCGCGCGGCATTTGCCGCGGCGCTCGGAGCGGCGATGGCGATGGTCACGATCATTCCGTCGGTCATCGCGATTTTCGGCGTGAGCGAGCGGATGGAATCAGAATTTCCTGTGTGGATGCGCCTGTTCCCGCATCTTTTCCCGTTCTATTATTATCTGACGCTGTTTTGCCGCATGTTCTCAACGACCATGCTGAACATAGGACAGTTCATGGGCTATGCGAACTACTATGAGGGCCCGTGCCTGTATTTCTCAATCCTGTTTATACCGGTGCTCTTCCAGTATTTATTTCTCATTCCGCGCATGGCGGGGAGCAGGCGGAAGATCATCTGTCACTATGTGATTTTTGTTCTCGCAGTCCTCTCGGTCATGATCACGCCTGTCAGCGTTGTGATGAACGGGTTCGCGTACGCGGTCAGCCGCTGGTTTTTCGCGGTGTTCGTCTACTTTGCGATTGTCACGGCGCTCACGCTGACCTGGATGATCCGGGAGAAGACTATGAGCCGCGCGGGACTTATTCTCGGAATTGCGGGACTTGCGGGCGGAAATGCGCTCTGCGTCCTGTATATGCACTACCGGAAATATCATGTCAGTATGTTTCCGGCAGTTCTCGGGATTGCTATGATTGTATGTGTATGGGTTTCCGTGAGAAAGAATGCAGGGGAGCGCGTTCGCAGGCTTCTGATCACGGCTGTCGTTCTGCTTCTTGCAGTGAACCTCACGAAAGATGCGCGCAATAATTTTGTCAACCGCGCCAATATCACAAAGAACGGAACGTATTTCACGACTCTTTTTGATTCTGACACGACGAGGGCGATCCGGTATCTGCAGAAGACCGACCCGTCTCTTTACCGCATTGAGAAGACCTACGGGACGACGCTCGGCATGGACGCAGCGGTGCAGGATTATTATTCAATAAGCTCCTACAATTCGACACAGAACAGGAATATACTGGATTATGTGAGAACATACTGGCCGTCTCTTTTTTATGCGGATGGCAATCATCTGCTCTTTTCGAGGGCAGAGGATCTGGGAGCAGGAGAAAATCAGCCGGAGTTTCTCGGCGTTCGTTATATTCTGACGATGGACCGCACGACGGAGATCAGCGGCTATGCTTATTACAAGACATTCGGGAGTGTGACCGTTCTTAAGAATGATGACGCGTGTCTTTCAACCTTGTATCCGGCAGGAGGAACAACGACTGTCGGGACGGACGCAGAGGACGGTGTGCCGACGATCACCGTGGATTGGGACAGCCGGCTGACGGACGGAACGGTCATCGCGGAGGCCACAGAGGACGAAGATGAGATCACAGAGACGGTCACGACAAATGAGGATGCGTATCTCCTGACTACAATTCCGTATGAGAATGGATGGACCGTTACGGTCGACGGCGAAAAGGTTGAGACAGTGAAGGCCAACAGCGGGTTCCAGGCGGTGCTTCTTACTGCAGGAAACCATACGGTTACTTGCAGGTTCAACTGCCCGGGACTCCGGGCCGGAGCGGTCGTCAGTCTGGCCGCACTGCTTGTATTTCTTGCCGCGGGAGCTGTGACGGCAGAGAGGAGAAAGAAGAGAGCATGAGTTTTCCGATCACTCCATATAAAATAAAAAAGGGCTTTCTTTACTGGAAGCATTTTGGAACAAGAGAATTTATTAACCGTCTGATGGACCGGATGGAACCGGAGGATGTTCCGTATGAACCGTGGTTCCAGAGCCACAGGGCAGGAGATGCACAGCTCATGAGGCAGAAGGAGCAGGCAGCAGATACGGACCCGCTTGTATCAATCCTTGTCCCTGCCTTTCACACGCCGACAAGATTTCTTGAGGAACTGATCGATTCTGTCGAGGCGCAGAGTTATCAGAACTGGGAACTTGTGATTGCAGATGCGGGGGCTGCGGATGATGCGGGGGATGGAGAAGGGTCCGTCCGGTCTGTCACTGCGGAGAGAGAGAAGAAGGATTGCAGAGTCCGGTATGTGCCGCTTGCTGATAATTACGGCATAGCAGAAAATACAAACCGGGCGATTGCGGCAGCGCGCGGCGTCTATATAGGCTTTCTGGATCACGATGACCTTCTCGAGCCGGACGCCATCTACGAGATGATGAGGGCGGCGCGTGAAAAGGGAGCGGACATGCTCTACTCGGATGAGGATAAGGTCAGCGCGGATGGATCAAAACATTTTCAGCCGCATTTTAAGCCGGAATTCAATCTGGATCTCCTCAGATCCAACAATTATATCACGCATTTTCTTGTCGTGAAGAAAGCGCTCGCAGAAGAAGCGGGCGGCTTCGATCCGGAGCTCAGCGGCGCACAGGATCATGATTTCATTTTCCGATGCGCGGAGAAGGCGGAAGGGATCGCCAGGGTTCCGAGGATTCTTTATCACTGGAGAACGCACGAGGCATCGACGGCGGATAATCCGATGAGCAAGACTTACGCCTATGAGGCAGGAAAGAAGGCCGTTGAGGGAAGCCTGCGGCGCGCGGGAGAGAAGGGAACGGTTGAGCTTCTCCCCGATTTCGGCTTTTACCGAGTCAGATATCCGGTGAATGGCTGCCCGAAGGTGTCGGTCATCATCCCGAACAAGGATGAGCACGAGGCGCTTGACCAGTGCATCCGGTCGGTGCTTGACACGAATTATCCGAACCTCGAGATAATTATTGTCGAGAACAACAGCACGGAGCGGGAAACCTTCGAATATTACAGAAAGCTCTCCCAGTCAAATGAAGAAAATATACGGCTTGTCCGGTGGAGGAAGGGCTTTAACTACTCGGCGATCAATAATTATGGCGTGTCCTTTGCGCGCGGCGACTATTTCCTGTTTCTGAATAACGATGTCAGGGGAACAATTTCGACCGACTGGCTTACGGAGATGCTCGGCGTCTGCCAGCGGCCGGATGTCGGTGCGGTCGGTGCAAAGCTGTACTACCCGGACAACAAGGTCCAGAGCGCCGGGATCGTTATCGGAATTGGAGGAATCGCGGGATCGATGTTTGTGGATTTGCCGAGGGGCCGGGGCGGTTACATGCACAAGGCCTCCATTATGCAGGACCTCTCGGCTGTCACTGCGGCCTGTATGCTCGTGAAGCGCGAGGCATTTGAGAAGGCCGGAGGCTTTACTGAGGAGCTCGCAGTGGCGTTCAATGATGTCGATTTCTGCCTGAAAATCGGGCAGTGCGGATACCGGATCGTCTACGACCCATATGCGGAGCTCTATCACGATGAGTCAAGAACACGGGGAGCCGAGGATACGAAGGAGAAGGTGAGACGGTTCCAGAGTGAGATTGAGTATATGCGGTCACACTGGACGGACATCCTGATTCACGGTGATCCGAATTATAACCCGAACCTGTCCCTGAAAAAATGGAATTATTCTCTGAAGGTATAAGCTATGACAAGTATTGCACCGAAAGTTTCCGTCGTTATCCCGAACTATAACGGGATCAGCTATCTCCGTGACTGTCTCGAATCCGTGTACCGGGAATCGGTTGTTCCGGACCGCGTGATCGTTGTTGACAACGGCTCGAAGGACGGGAGTGCGGAGGAGGCAGAGCAGCTGTTTCCGGAGGCGGAGATGCTCCGCATGGGAGAAAACACGGGCTTCTGCGGAGCGGTCAACGCGGGAATCCGCGCCTCTGAGGGAATGGATTACGTCATTCTTCTCAACAATGACACAATTGTCGACAGAAATTTCACGAGAGAGCTGGTCCGCGCGATGGAGCGGAAGAGCAGTGTATTTTCCTGCCAGGCAAAAATGCTGAGCATGAAGGACCCTGAGCTGATGGACGATGCCGGGGATTTGTACTGCGGGCTCGGCTGGGCCTTTGCGCGCGGAAAGGGAAAGCCGGAGAAGCTGTACCGCCGCCCGGCGGAGATCTTCTCCAGCTGCGCCGGTGCGGCCATCTACAGAAAGTCGATCCTCGATGAGATCGGCCTGTTTGATGAAAATCATTTCGCGTATCTTGAGGACTGCGACATCGGATGGCGGGCAAGAATCCAGGGCTATCACAATCTGTTTATTCCGTCGGCAAGGGTCCTGCATGTCGGGAGTGCCTCGAGCGGGTCAGTCTACAATCTGTTCAAGGTGATCAATACAAGCCGGAACAGCATCTATGTGATTGCCAAAAATATGCCGGTGCCGCAGATTCTTCTGAACCTCCCGACACTGATCCCGGGATTTCTGGTCAAGGCGGCCTTCTTTGCGGCAAAGGGCTACGGCAGGGAGTATGTGCAGGGAATTGCGAAGGGCTTTCTTCTTGCCATGAAGGGCCGGAGAGAGGGGAAAAATGTTCGTTTCTATCCGGAGAACTTCGGGAATTATGTGAGAATCCAGTTTGAGCTCTGGATCAACATCGTGCGCCGCTTTCTGCAGGGCTGACTCCTTGGGGAGAAAACTGTGCTTGCCTAAATCCAGGGTCTATAGTATATTTAAAAATTAAGGAGCCAAAACCTGGGAGAGTAGAGCATTGATCGAAGATAATCAGAAGTACTTTAACCGTCTTCTGGCGGTATTTGACGCCGTCATAGTTGCATTTTCCTACTGGTTAGCCTGGTATATAAAATTCAGAAGCCGTCTGTTTTCGCGCGGTTCATTTGAAGCTGTCCCCTACCCGGTTTATATGTCGGTTATGCCGATCATGGTCATTATGATGATCATCCTGTACTGGGCGGTCGGACTGTATTCACCGCACCGGATGCGCGGGCGCAGGGTTGAGATCAGAAATATCATTGCGGCCAATATCATGGAGTACGCAGCCTTCATCGTGGTCCTGTATATGCGCCACCAGATGTACTGGTCGCGCTCTATGCTGTCGATGTTCGCGGCGATCAACGCGATCCTTGATATTGCGATGCGTCTCGGCGTGTGGCAGATCCTCACGAATATGAGGAAGAAGGGAAGGTTCGTCCGAAACGTGCTTCTCGTCGGATACAGCCACGCGGCCGAGGAATTTATTGACCGCGTCCTGACGAATCCGCAGTGGGGATACAATATACGGGGCATTCTGGATGACCGCGTCGAGGCGGGAACGGAATACAAGGGAATCAAGGTACTCGGAAGGATTGACAATCTGATGGTGATTCTTCCTGAGAACCATCTCGATGAAATTGACATCACGCTTGGACTGGGAGAGTACTACAGGCTGGAAAATATTGTCGCCCTGTGCGAGAAGTCGGGTGTACACACGAAATTTATTCCGGACTATTACAATATTATCCCGACCAAGCCGTATACGGAGGACCTTCTGGGGCTGCCGGTCATCAATATCCGCTATGTGCCGCTGTCGAATACATTTAATGCCATGCTGAAGAGGATTCTGGACATTATCGGAAGTCTGATCTGCATTGCACTGTTTTCACCGGTCATGCTGGTATTTGCGATTCTTGTCCGCGCGTCCTCTCCGGGGCCGATTTTGTTCCGGCAGGAGAGAGTCGGACTGCACAATAGAAAATTCATGATGTATAAATTCCGCTCGATGGTCATGCAGGACTCCAGCAAGGAGAAGAAGGCATGGACTGTCCGTGACGATCCGCGTGTGACAAAGGTCGGAAAATTTATGCGGAAGACAAGTATCGATGAGCTCCCGCAGTTGTTCAATGTCCTGAAGGGGGATATGTCGCTCGTCGGTCCGCGTCCGGAGCGGCCGTATTTTGTTGAAAAATTCCAGGAGGAGATTCCGCGCTACATGATTAAGCACCAGGTCCGTCCGGGAATGACAGGCTGGGCGCAGGTACACGGCCTCCGGGGCGATACGTCCATCAGAAAGCGCATTGAATACGATCTTTACTACATAGAGAACTGGACACTTGGACTCGATATCAAAATCCTGTTCATGACGGTCTTTAACGGGTTTGTCAACAAGAATGCATATTGAAAGGTAAGAGCAATATGAAGGGCAAAAAGAAGAAGCACAGTATGGCCTTGTTCATGGCGGAGTTGCTGATTATTGTCGTAGTCGGCCTCGGAATCTTCATTTACGCGAAGGTCAACGAGAATCTTCGTGCGCGAAACAGTGCGTCTGAAAATCAGACCAGCACAGCTGCGGCAAATGAGGCGGATGCGAACGCGAACGGCGATGCCGCCGCGGAGAACTCCGGCGTGGATGATGACTCTAAGATGACCGGATATACGAATCTTGTGCTGGTCGGTATCGATACGCGTGAGGGAAATCTGCACTACGCGAACAGCGATACGATGATCATCTGCAGCATCAATAATGACACGAAGCAGGTCAGACTTGTCTCTCTGTACAGAGATACGCTTCTCAACATCGGCTCGCTCGATGATGAAAATGCGGTCAACTTCAACAAATGCAATGCCGCCTACGCAGTCGGCAGTGCGAAGCAGATGCTCCAGATGATGAACAAGAACCTGGACATGAACCTTCATGACTACGTAGTCGTCGACTTCAGCGCAGTCGCGAAGCTTGCTGAGGACCTCGGCGGCATTGATGTCGATCTCACCTACGAGGAGGCCGTCCATCTGAATGACTACTGCGTGGAGACGGCGCAGGTCACAGGGGACACCTATACACCTCTTGATATTCCGGACGAGGCAAACCAGTGGACAGGCACGAAGACCTTCCATTTGAACGGTGTGCAGACAGTTGCCTATGCCCGTATCCGCTATACGGCCGGCAATGACTTCAAGCGGACCCAGAGACAGAGACTTGTCATCGAGAAGCTCGTCGAGAAGGCAAAGAGCGCGGGATTCTCATCGGTCTCATCTATTATTGCCGATGTATTCCCGCTCTGCTACACGTCCTATTCGAGCTCGGATATTCTGAAGCTGGCCACACAGGTCTTTGATTATAATATCGACAAGACCAGCGGCTTCCCGTTCGAGCATCTCGAAAACGATGTGACGGTCGGGGACAATACCTATGACTGCGTTGTCCCGGTCACACTCGAGCAGAACGTAAAGGAGCTCCACGCGTTCCTGTTCGACGACGAGAACTATGAGCCAACGGAGACTGTGAAGGAGTACAGCCAGAACCTCATTGATCTCTCGGGCTACGGCGAGGACAGCATCGAGACAGCGACAAAGAACAGTGTTATCAGCGGAAGCGGCGGAGAGGCGGACAGCGTCAAATAAGGACGCGGAAGCCAGGAAGCTTAAGACAGTACATGTGCCATCTGACGTGCGGGGAGCGTGTCAGGTGGCACGCATTTTCTAAGGGGTATTCATACATGAAAAATCCAACGGTCGATGTGATTATTCCGACCTACAAGCCGGATCCGTCATTTCGGACGGTCCTTGAAAGACTGTCCGATCAGTACTACGCTCCGTCCCATATTCTGATTATCAATACGGACGAGAAATATTGGGATGCGCAGCTCACAGAAGGGATTGAGAACGCGGAGGTCTACCAGATCCGGCCGGAAGAGTTTGACCATGCGGCGACGCGGGACATGGGCGCGGACCTATCGGACGCCGATGTCATTGTCTTTATGACGCAGGATGCCGTTCCGCATGACAGGCGGCTGATCGGCAATCTGATCCGGCCGCTTACGGAGGATCCGCTGATCAAGATTTCGTACGCGCGGCAGCTTCCGAAGCCGGGCTGCAGAATTCCGGAGGGGTGTGTCCGCAGCTTTAATTATCCGCACGAGAGTCATGTCCGGCGTCTGGAGGACCTGAAGACATACGGGATCAAGACGTTTTTCTGCTCCGATGTGTGCGCGGCCTATGACAGGCGGACGTTCCACGAGATGGGAGGCTTCGCGAAGCCCTGCATTTTCAATGAGGACAGTATCTTTGCGGGAAAAATCATAACGCTCGGCTATGCGGTCGCCTACGCGGCCGACGCGAGGGTCCTGCATTCCCACAACTACACGAATATGCAGCAGTTCCACAGAAATTTCGACAACGGTGTGTCGCATGCCATGCATCCGGAAATTTTCCGCAGCGTTGCGTCCGAAGGAGAGGGCGTGAAGCTCGTGCAGTATGTCACGGGCTCACTCCGGAAAATGAACCGGGGCTATCTGATCCCGGGATTTTATATTCAGTGCTTCTTCCGCTATGCGGGCTTCAAGCTCGGAGAACATTACGCGCACCTGCCGGACTGGATGGTGATGGCATGCACGGGCAACAGGCGCTTCTGGACATGGCGCGACACGGAGGACTAGGCCGGTCACAGTTTCATCACATTTTTTATCTATTATACTAAGGAAAATATGGGTGCGATGCAGGCGGCAGGGCCGCAGCGGAAAATGGTGTGAATTTCCGGTGGACACGCATCCGCGAAAGGGGCACTTGACAATGGATGAGTATTTGAACGGCAGCACGCCGGAACCTGAGAATCAGGATCTGCCTGCAGGAAGCGGCACTGATTCCGCAGCCGGCAGCCCGCATCAGGATACAGAAAATGCGAAGCCGCCGGCGGCGGAAAGTCCGGCACAGGATGATGCTTCACCGGTGGAGGATTCTTCTTCGCCTGATCAGAATGCGAATCAAGGCGCAGAAGACAATGCCGGAACTTACCGGAATCAGAACACGGGAAGCTACAGCAACGACAGCCACTGGGGGACCTACGAGGACTGGAACTTCGGCAATATAGAGGCAAAGAAGGCCGCGGAGGAGAAAAAGCAGCAGGCCTATTCCGGGCAGAGCAGCGCGGGCAGCAGTGCGGGCGCTTCGAGCTCCGCGGGAGACAGCACCGGCTCATACGGACAGGGCGGATATACAGGAAACAGCACCGGCTCATACGGACAGGGCGGATATACAGGAAACGGCAACGGTTCATACGGACAGGATGAACATACCGGAAACTCTGCAGATACGGGATATCATAGCCGGTATGACTCATATCGGTTCCGCACACCGGAGGATGAGAAAACGGCCGGCACCGATTTCATGAATCCTTCGGGAGGCTCGGGAAATGGTCCGAAAGGGCCGGGAAGAAAAAACAGAAAGAACCGGAAAGACAGAAATGGTTCGGGCAAGGGAAAGAAGATTGCAGTCATCGTGCTTCTCGCAGCTATGTTCTGCCTGATCGCTGTTCTTGTGTACAAGGGTGTGTCTTCACTCTCGGGAGGCAGTCAGGCGGCAGCACCGTCTTCGTCGTCCTCCTCTGATTCAAGCGAGAAAATTGTTCTCGGAAATCAGGACAGCACAGACAGCAGTGCGGAGAGCAGCGTTGACTCGATCGATCCGAATGCGCTTCAGTCGGAGGCGAGTGCTGACAGCGGCAGTGATGAGGAGCTGACGACAGAGGAAGTCGTCGAGAAGGTCATGCCGTCCATGGTCGCCATCACAAACACGAGCGTTGAGGAGTACCAGAATATTTACGGCCAGACACAGTCGTCGGAGAGCGTGTCCGCAGGAAGCGGGATTATCGTCGGAAAGACGGATGACGATCTGCTGATTGCAACAAATAACCACGTGATCTCGAGCGCATCTGAGATCACAGTTACATTTGTTGATAATTCCGCGGTTAAGGGAACGATCAAGGGCACTGATGCGGACAACGATCTTGCAATCGTCGCGGTCGCTCTCTCGGATCTGTCCTCTGACACACTGGACCAGATCAGCGTCGTTTCAATCGGTGATTCCGATGACGTGAAGGTCGGCCAGTCCGTTGTCGCGATCGGCAATGCGCTCGGCTATGGCCAGTCCGTGTCAAAGGGAATCGTCAGCGCGCTGAATCGCGAGGTTACGGATTCGGACGGATCCGTCAAGACACTGATCCAGACCGATGCGTCGATCAATCCGGGCAACTCCGGCGGCGCTCTCCTCAATATGAAGGGCGAGCTGATCGGCATCAATGAGGCCAAATACGTTGATACGAGCGTTGAGGGCGTCGGCTATGCGATCCCGATGAATATCGCGGAGCCGATTCTTGAGAAGCTTGGAAGCAAGCAGGCAAGGACCAAGGTCAGTGACGATCAGGCCTCCTACATCGGTATTACCTGCGTCACGATGCCTGACTCCTATGTGGAGCAGGGGTATCCGCAGGGCGTCTATGTGGCGAGCGTCATCAGCGGAGGTCCGGCTGATCAGGCGGGAATCAAGGCCGGCGATATCATCACGTCGATGGACGGGACGTCGGTCTCGACAAAGGAAGAGCTGATCAGCAATCTGGAATATTACGCGGCCGGAGAGCAGGTTGAGATTTCCCTGAGCCGCATCAACAGCCAGCAGAACGGGTTTGACAAGGTGAAGGTCACAGTTACGCTCGGGAGTAAGAATGACAGCACCTGGAAGTCCCAGGAGTCGGAGAGCAGCGCTGAATCCGCCTCGGACGAGAACAATAATAACGGCTGGGGCTTCTTCGGAAGATAAGGTGAGCCCTTTCCTACAATCGCATAGCGCATAAGAAGAACTGCCGCAGGTCCTGCGGCAGTTCTTGCGTTACAGAAAGTTTGTTTAGAGAAAGTTCACTTGAGCCGGGCCGTACCGGGGGCTATAATCATTATTAATTAATAAGAGGAGAATATATGGCGGAATCAGACGATAAGAAGAATGAACTTACGGAATCAGGCCGTGACGGGAAGAGCGGGAAGCAGAAAGAGACAAATGAAAAGCGGTGCTCCCTGTGCGGACGCCCGGAGTCAGAGGCCGGGACTCTCATTTCCATGCCGAACGGCATGCATATCTGTGCGGACTGCATGGAAAAAGGTCTCAGTGACATGCGGAAGCATTTTGACATCGATTCGCTGCTGGATGGAACGCAGGGCATGCAGTTTCTGAACCTGGGCGATCTGATGCACCCGGAGTCCCGCGCGGAGAAGCAGGAAGAGGAACAGCCCCTGCCGGAATTTGAGATGAAATCCGTCCCGGCGCCGCATGTCATCAAGCGGCAGCTCGATCAGTACGTTGTGGGACAGGAGCACGCGAAGAAGGTGCTCTCGGTCGCTGTCTACAACCACTACAAGCGCATCATTGAAGAGGAGCGGATCGCCAAGGAAAAGAAGGCGGAGAGCGGCAAAGAGGCGAAGCAGGACGCGCCGCGGCTGGTCGAGATCGAGAAGTCCAATGTGCTTCTGCTCGGTCCCACCGGATCCGGCAAGACGTATCTGGTGCAGACGCTGGCAAAGCTTCTCGATGTTCCGCTGGCGATCACGGATGCGACGTCGCTTACGGAGGCGGGCTATATCGGCGATGACATCGAGAGCGTCGTGTCAAAGCTGCTGGCGGCGGCCGGAAATAATGTCGCAAAGGCAGAGCACGGCATTATCTTTGTCGATGAGATCGACAAGATCGCGCGCAAGAAAAATGCAAATCAGCGCGATGTGAGCGGCGAGGCGGTCCAGCAGGGAATGCTCAAGCTTCTCGAGGGAGCTGAGGTTGAGGTTCCGGTCGGCGCGACATCGAAGAACGCGATGGTGCCGATGAAGCTCGTCAATACGAAGAATATTCTTTTCATAGTCGGCGGTGCATTTTCCGGCCTCGAAGATATCATCCGGGAGCGGTTAAACCGTCACAGCTCGATCGGCTTTCAGGCTGATCTGAAGGACAAATATGATGATGACAAATACATCCTCCGGAAGGTGACGACGGAGGACCTGAGAAAGTTCGGGATGATCCCCGAATTTCTCGGGCGTCTCCCGATCGTCTGCCCGCTCGATCCGCTCGATGAGGACATGCTTATGGAGATTCTGAGCAAGCCGCGAAATGCGATTCTGCGCCAGTACGAGGCGCTGCTTGCGATGGACGAGGTGAAGCTCACCTTCGAGGACGGTGCGCTCCGGGCGATCGCGAAGCAGGCCCTCAAGAAGGATACCGGCGCGAGAGCCCTCAGGTCCATTATCGAGTCGTTCATGCTCGACATTATGTATGAAATTCCGAAGGACGACAATATCGGAGAGGTCGTCATCACAGAAGACTACGTCGAGCACAGAGGGGCCCCGAAGATCCTTATGAGAAGCGGCGGCTGAAAAAATGCAGCAATGCGCACCCCGGACTCGGAAAACTGATGAAATCGTCCGGCGAGCAAGCTCTCCGTTCAGATTTCATTAGTTTTCCGAGGGGTGCTGAATCATTACAAATAAAAATCCGGAGCCAAAATGCGCCGGGGAAGGGAGTACAGCTATGTCAGATGATTTTTTCAGTGATATCGGACGTCATATTTCGCGGTATACGAGGAAGGCTGCGGAGCAGACAGGAACATTTTTCGAGGCAACGAAGATCAGCGCTAAGATTACAGGTGAGGAAAATGAAGTCCGAAAGATTTTCCAGAAGCTGGGCGAGGAGGTCTTCCGCAGAGCTGTGTCCGGCGGCGCGGCGCTCATGGACAGTGAGCAGGAGCTGGTCGGCTCCATCGAGGACCACAAGGAGAAGATCCGCGTGATGCGAAAACAGCTCGCCGATGTAAAGGGCATGGTGATCTGCCCGAAATGCGGAGCTATGATCGCGGGCGATTCCTCATTCTGTCCGAAGTGCGGCGCAGAGGTTCCGGAGGACCTGCGCACTGACCGAAAGAAGGAGCAGGAGGCAGCGGAGGACGCGCGCTTTGAGGATGAGGATGCTGACGAGGACACCGCAGAGGATGCGGAGTTCACGCAGGTGACAGAGGACGCTGACGGACAGATCCGCACCGCCGAGTATGAAGAAATTCATGTGGACAGCGGAAAGGATGCAGCCAGTGATCAGACACCGGAAGAACAGCCCGGGAATGATGGAAGCGGGGACAAGGCATGAGATTTTATTTTCTCCTCTTCATCGGCGCCTTTGCGGCCGATATGATGACGAAGACGTGGATCGATCAGCACCCGGAGCTTGCAGAGAGCGAGCTTGCCTGCACGAACGGGTATATAGGCGTGAAGCCGCTTGACAACTCCGGCTTTGCCGGCGGGAAGGCTTCAAAGGAGCCGGTCATGGTCCGCAATGCGGCGACTGCCGGATTTACCTTTCTTATGATCAAGTGGCTGGCGGAGCTCAGAGGAAAGAAGGAAAGCGCGCTCGGAAAGGCCGGCTGGGCACTCGTGCTCGGCGGCGGACTCGGAAACATCGTCGACCGGTGGGCGCGCGGGTCCGTGCGCGATTTTCTCACGCTGCCGAAGGCCAAGACGCAGCGCATGAGAGACATTGTCTTCAACACAGCGGATGTCGCGATTGCGCTCGGGATTCTGCTGATCGGAATCGGAGAAATTCCGCGCCGGAAATAAGGTTCAGTAAGCTTTGCTGCGGTCGGCCAGAGCGGCTTCAGCGCCTGTCCGCCCACAACACAAAAGGATATCGGGCGGGCAGGCTCTCCTGATATCCTTTTTTTATTCCGATGTGCATTATATTACAAAAAACCGGAATCCTTTCGGATTCCGGTCTTTTTTAGCGATGCAGGAAAAGGGACTTGAACCCTCACTGTATTGCTACAACAGGCACCTGAAGCCTGCGCGTCTGCCAATTCCGCCATTCCTGCGAACCGTTGACTGATTTTCATTTCTGTGTTTCGTCCGTCAACGCTGACTATCATACTATGGAATCAGTGATTCGTCAACCACTTTTTAAAACTATTTTCCGATCATTTTGGAACTGAAGACATCCGTGAAGCTACCCTTGAAAATTGAAATCCGCTATGGTACAGTTTATAAGGTCTATGTCTGTAAAAAAAGATACGCCAATACAGAAACGTAAAAGCCGCGCGCTGTGTTCTGCCGTTGATCATACTGAGTCAGCTGAACCGGCGGGAAAGGCGGCTTGTTTTCTTAAGGTCAACATTCAAGAAAGGGCGGTAAAAGCGTGAAAGCATTCCTGATTCTGGAAGACGGAACGGTCTTTACGGGTACCAGTATCGGTACACAGAGGACCGTCATCAGCGAAATCGTATTTAACACATCCATGACAGGCTATCTCGAGGTCCTCACGGATCCATCCTACGCCGGTCAGGCCGTATGCATGACATATCCACTGATCGGAAATTACGGCATCTGCTATGAGGACATGGAGTCATCACGTCCATGGCCGGACGGATACATCGTCCGCGAGCTGTCCCGACTCCCGAGCAACTTCCGCTCGGAGGATACAATCCAGCATTTTCTCAAGAAAAATGATATTCCCGGCATTGCGGGGATTGATACGCGTGCCCTCACGAGAATTCTGCGTGAGAAGGGAACGATGAACGGCATGATCACGACGGAGGAAGTGGATGTCGCGTCTGTCCTTCCGAAGATCAAGGCCTACAAGGTCGGACCGGTCGTACAGAAGGTCACCTGCAAAGAGCCGCAGCACATAGCCGGCAACGGCCTTAAAGTTGCGCTCTATGACTTCGGAACGAAGGCCGATATCGCAAAGAACCTCGCAAAGCGCGGCTGCGATGTCACGATCTACCCCGCGTCCACGAAGGCGGAGACTGTCCTTGCTGCAAATCCCGACGGCATTATGCTCTCGAACGGCCCCGGAGATCCGAAGGACAATCCGGAGATCATCGAGGAGGTTCGAAAGCTGTATGAGTCCGATGTCCCGATCTTTGCGATCTGCTTAGGCCACCAGCTCATGGCGCTCGCGACAGGGGCCGATACCTACAAGATGAAATACGGTCACCGCGGCGGCAATCATCCGGTCCGCGATCTGATGGGCGACGGGCGCTGTTACATCACGTCCCAGAACCACGGCTATGCGGTCGATGTCAATACGGTTGACCCGAAGGTGGCGGTGCCTGCATTTGAGAACGTCAATGACAGGACAAATGAAGGTCTCTCCTATGTAGGAAAGAACATTTTCACTGTCCAGTTCCATCCGGAGGCCTGCCCGGGCCCGCAGGACGCGAATTTCCTGTTTGACCGCTTTATTGACATGATGAAAGGAGCCGCTAATGCCTAAGAACGCGAATATTAAGAAAGTACTGGTGATCGGTTCAGGCCCGATCGTCATCGGTCAGGCTGCCGAGTTCGATTACGCCGGAACCCAGGCCTGCCGCTCACTGCATGAGGAGGGCGTTGAGGTCGTTCTCCTGAATTCAAACCCCGCCACAATCATGACGGATAAGGATATCGCGGACGAGGTCTACATTGAGCCGCTGACGACTGATGTCGTCAAGGGCATCATCGAGAAGGAGCATCCGGACTCCGTCCTGCCGACACTCGGCGGACAGGCCGGCCTCAACCTCGCGATGGAGCTCGCGGACCAGGGATACTTCGATGAGCATCCGGAGGTGAAGCTCATCGGAACGACTGCGCTGACGATCAAGAAGGCGGAGGACCGCCAGGCGTTCAAGGATACAATGGAGAAAATCCATGAGCCGATCGCCGCGTCGCAGGTCGTCCACCATGTCGAGGAGGGCGTTGCATTTGCCGGCATCATCGGCTACCCGGTTGTTCTCCGTCCGGCCTACACGCTCGGAGGCTCCGGCGGCGGTATCGCGCACGATGAAAATGAGCTCCGTGAGATCCTCTCGAATGGTCTCCGTCTCTCCCGCGTCCATGAGGTGCTCGTCGAGCGCTGCATCGCCGGCTGGAAGGAAATCGAGTACGAGGTCATGCGCGACTCGAAGGGCAACAAGATCACCGTCTGCAACATGGAGAATATCGATCCGGTTGGCGTCCACACGGGCGATTCGATCGTCGTCGCTCCGTCCCAGACGCTCGGCGACAAGGAATATCAGATGCTCCGTACATCGGCCCTCAATATCATTGAGGAGCTGAAGATCACAGGCGGCTGCAACGTCCAGTACGCGCTGAACCCGGACACCTTCGAGTACTGCGTCATCGAGGTCAACCCGCGAGTCAGCCGTTCCTCCGCGCTCGCATCCAAGGCAACCGGCTATCCGATCGCCAAGGTGTCTGCGAAGATCGCGCTCGGCTATACACTGGATGAAATCCCGAATGCAATCACGAAGAAGACGTACGCGTCCTTCGAGCCGATGCTCGACTACTGCGTCGTCAAGATTCCGAGACTGCCCTTCGATAAATTTATTACGGCGAAGCACACGCTGACGACGCAGATGAAGGCGACCGGCGAGGTCATGTCGATCTGCTCGAACTTCGAGGGCGCCCTGATGAAGGCGATCCGTTCCCTCGAGCAGCATGTGGATTCACTCATGAGCTACGACTACAGCCAGGTCCCGGAGGAGGAGTTTGAGAAGGAGCTCGCGCTCGTCGATGACCGCAGAATCTGGAGAATCGCCGAGGCTGTGCGCCGCCAGATCCCGCACGAGGAGATTCACGCCATCACGGGAATCGATATCTGGTTCATCGACAAGATCGCCAACCTCGTCGGCATGGAATATTCCCTGAAGACGAGAAAGCTGACGGATGAGCTTCTCCGCGAGGCGAAGCGCATGGAGTTCCCGGACTATCTGATTGCGCGTCTTGCCGGCACGACGGAAGAGGCCGTGAAGGCTCAGAGAATGGAAGCAGGCATTACTGCCTCCTACAAGATGGTCGACACCTGCGCCGCGGAATTTGCGGCTGAGACCCCGTATTTCTATTCAGTCTACGGCAATGATGAAAATGAAGCCATCGCCACGCACGACAGAAAGAAGGTCCTCGTCCTCGGATCCGGACCGATCCGTATCGGCCAGGGTATCGAGTTCGACTTCTGCAGCGTCCACTGCACATGGGCGTTCTCGAAGGAAGGCTGGGAGACCATCATCATCAACAACAACCCCGAGACTGTGTCGACAGACTTCGATATCGCGGACCGTCTGTATTTTGAGCCGCTGACACCGGAGGATGTCGAAAATGTCGTCAACATCGAGAAGCCCGACGGCGCCGTCGTTCAGTTCGGCGGTCAGACAGCTATCAAGCTGACGGCATCACTCATGAAGATGGGTGTCCCGATTCTCGGCACATCGGCGGATGATGTCGATGCGGCGGAGGACCGCGAGCGCTTTGACGAGGTCCTTGCAGCCTGCGGCATCAAGCGCCCGAAGGGCGAGACCGTCTTTACGGCTGAGGAGGCCAAGGCAGCCGCGAACCGTCTCGGCTATCCGGTCCTGGTCCGTCCGTCCTACGTTCTCGGCGGACAGGGCATGCGGATTGCTATTTCTGATGAGGACATCGATCAGTATATCGGCGTCATCAACCAGATCGCGCAGGACCACCCGATTCTTGTCGATAAATACATGCTCGGCAAGGAGGTCGAGGTCGATGCCGTCTGCGACGGTGAGAATATCCTGATCCCGGGCATCATGCAGCACATCGAGCGCGCGGGCATTCACTCCGGAGATTCGATCTCCGTCTATCCGTCTCAGACGCTCTCACAGCTGGCGAAGGACAGAATCGTCGATTATACGGAGAAGCTCGCGAAGGCGCTCCACGTCAAGGGCATGATCAATATCCAGTTCATCGATCAGGACGACGAGATCTACTGCATCGAGGTCAACCCGAGATCGTCCCGCACGGTCCCGTACATCTCCAAGGTGACAGGAATTCCGATCGTTCCGCTCGCGGCACAGTGCATTCTGGGCCACAAGATCACGGAGCTCGGGTACAAGCCGGGGCTGCAGCCGGAAGCAAAGCACATCGCGATCAAGATGCCGGTGTTCTCATTTGAGAAGATCAGAGACGCGGATATCACGCTCGGACCGGAAATGAAGTCAACCGGAGAGGCGCTGGGCATCTCCGAGCACTTCCACGAGGCGCTGTACAAGGCCTTCCTCGGTGCGGGTGTCAGACTGCCGAAGTACAAGAACATGATCATCACGGTTCGCGATGAGGACAAGCCGGCGATCACGCCGATCGCGGCAAGGTTCGAGAAGCTCGGCTACCGGATCTATTCGACGCGCGGAACGGCGGAGTACCTGAATGCGCACGGCGTGCATGCGGTCCGCACGAACAAGCTCGAGCAGCCGCATCCGAATCTTCTGGACCTGATTCTCGGCCACAAGATTGATCTTGTTATCGATCTTCCGCCTCGCGGAATCGAGCATCAGCACGACGGCTTCGTTATCCGGCGAAACGCCATTGAGACGGGTGTCTATGTCCTGACCGCCATTGATACGGCGGAGGCGCTGGTTACGTCTCTTGAGGATACGGATATCAAGAACCTCTCGCTGATTGATATCGCGAAAATTTAATTTCTGCACATGGAAGGGCCGGATCTTATGGCCCTCTGGAAATCCGGAGACCGTTTCTCCGGATTTCTGATTTATCGACTGAGAAGGAGAATAAAATGATTGCAATACTCGAGGTGATTGTCCTCGGCATTGTCGAAGGTATCACGGAGTGGCTTCCGGTAAGCTCGACAGGCCATATGCTGCTTGTATACAAGCTGTTCGGTATCAATGAGGCCGATCCGTTCTGGTCTCTGTTCCTCGTCGTCATTCAGTTCGGAGCAATTCTTGCGGTCGTCGTCATGTTCTGGAACAAGCTGTGGCCGTTTCACCGCGTGCATCCGGAGGAAAAGGGCGTATATAAGGTGATCAGCCGGCCGAAGCTTGTCATGTGGGTCAAGATTATCATTTCCTGCCTGCCGGCGGTCATTGTCGCGATGCCGCTTGACAACTGGATCGAGGCTCATTTTTACAATTATGTGTGCGTCGCTATTATGCTGATCCTCTGGGGTGTTCTCTTCATTGTGGTCGAGAACCGGAACAAGGGAAAGCAGGCGGAGGTGCGGAAGATCAGTGAAATCAGCTGGCAGCTCGCGCTGATTATCGGTATCTTCCAGCTGCTCGCAGGACTCTTCCCGGGCACATCCCGCTCAGGCGCGACTATCCTCGGCGGCATTATGTTCGGCATGTCCAGAAAATGCGCATCGGAGTATACGTTCTTCCTCGCAGTTCCTGTCATGCTGGGCGCCAGCGTTCTGAAGTTCGTGAAATTTAACGGATCCTTCACGGCGGCACAGTGGGGATACCTGATCCTCGGCATGGCCCTTGCATTTCTTGTATCGGTCTGCGCGATCCGCTTCCTCATGGGATATATCCGGAAGCACGATTTCAAGGCCTTCGGCTGGTACAGAATCGTGCTCGGCATTATTGTGCTGGCAAGCTTCGGAATTCCGGCACTTCTCGCGTGACCTGCAGGAAACCAGAATGAAACTATGATTTTGCGCATCTGAGACGGGTCTCATTTGAGCCGCAGGATTGCGCGGAGAGTTAATCCGCAGTACAATTACAATATCATAATAAGTACTAATCAGTTGAAAGGAATGCCGATTTTTGCGGATCCGGCGCTGCCCGCGCGCGGTCTGCACGGCGGCATATCCCTGTTCAGACAGTAAGGAGAAGGCACATGGCAGATAAGAAATTAGTGGTCGTGGCGCTCGGGCACAAGGCACTCGGCGCGACGCTCCCGGAGCAGAAGGTTGCCGTCGCTGAGACGGCAAAGGCAATCGCTGATCTTGTCGAGACGGGAGCCAATATTGTCATTACACACAGCAATTCCGATCAGGTCGGCATGATTCACAGCGCAATGAACGAGTTCGCGCAGAACCATCCGGAATATACCGCCTGCCCGATGTCAGTCTGCTCGGCAATGAGCCAGGGCTACATCGGCTATGACCTTCAGAATGCGATCCGGGCGGAGCTGATTACCCGCGGCATTTACAAGCCGGTCTCCACTGTTCTCACACAGGTCATGGTTGACCCGTATGATGAGGCATTTTATGAGCCGTCCAAGGTCATCGGCCGCGTCATGACGAAGGAAGAGGCTGATCTGGAGGAGAAGAAGGGCAACTTCGTCACGGAGGTGGAAGGCGGGTACCGCAGAATTGTGGCATCGCCGAAGCCGAAGGAAATCATTGAGCTTGATACAGTCAAGGCGCTTCTCGCGGATGACCAGATCGTCATCTGCTGCGGCGGAGGAGGAATTCCGGTCATGGAGCAGGGCGTCGATCTCCGCGGAGCATCGGCTGTCATTGAGAAGGACCTCGTGTCCGGACTGCTCGCGATTGATCTTGCGGCCGACGCGCTGATGATCCTCACATCTGTCGATGCGGTCGCTCTGAATTACCGGAAGGACAATGAGAAGATTCTCAGCCGGATCGATGTCAAGCAGGCCAGAAGCTACATGGAGGAGAACCAGTTCGAGCGCGGCAAGATGCTTCCGAAATTTGAGGCGGCAATTGATTTTGTGGAGCTCGGAACGAACCGGCGCGCCATCATCACGTCCGTGCCGCGCTGCAAGGCTGCTTATCTCGGAAAAGCAGGAACAGAGATCGTCAAGACGCTTTGATCGCTTTCCGGATCATTTGGTTTCACCAGACAATCAGAATTCCCGCTCTTCGGCACAGATGCGCCGGGGAGCGGGAATTTTTCTGACTGCATGTCGCTTTTCAGGGCACAGAAAAAGGAGCCTGTCGTCCGGCTCCTTTTTCTGTGTCTAAATTAATGAGGGGGGAGATAGTAGTGGTTCATCAACTATCTGAACCATATGATACAAGGAATATGTGTAGATAATATGACAGCTTCGGGAAGAAAAAATAAAATTTATAAAGAAACTCTAAAGATCATGCGCTCCTTTGTGGGATTTGACGAATGCCGCAGGCTCTCCGAACGTAATTTGACGTAGAAGAGGACATGCAATATAATTAATTCATTATGGGGCGCTATTCCTGTAAGCCCCGCTTCCGGGCTCTTCCGGAAATAAAGGAGTGAATATGAAGTTAAGCAGACTGATAGAGCGCATGGACTGCAGGCTTGTGCAGGGCAGCGCGGATGTTGAGATCAGCGATCTCGTCTATGATTCAAGGAAGGTTACCGAGGGCAGTGCATTTGTATGCATTGTCGGCGCGAAATCCGACGGGCACAGATATATCGGAGATGTGTGTGCGAAGGGAGCCGCGGCCGTTTTTATTGAGAAGGGACACATGCCGGAGACGGGAATTCCGGACTCCGTGACTGTCATCGAGTCCGCGGACACGCGCATTGCTCTGGCGTACGCGTCCGCCGCGTGGTTTGACTATCCGGCGGAGCATATCCCGGTCATCGGCATCACGGGCACAAAGGGAAAGACGACGACTACCTATATGATCAAGTCGATCCTTGACAACGCGGGATACCGCTGCGGACTGATCGGAACGATCGAGGCGATCATCGGCGACAGGCACATTCCGTCAGCCAATACGACGCCGGAATCCTATGTCGTGCAGAGAGATCTCCGCGGCATGATTGACGCCGGCATGAACTGCGCGGTCATGGAGGTCTCCTCCCAGGCGCTCAAGCTGAACCGCACGGCGGGCATTCCGTTCGAGATCGGCGTCTTCACGAATATCTCTCCGGACCACATCGGCCCGAATGAGCACGCGTCGTTCGAGGAATATATGCACTGCAAGGGTCTTCTGTTCCGTCAGTGCAAGGTCGGCGTTGTCAATGCGGATGATCCGCACACAAAGGATGTGCTCGAGGGACATACCTGCCGCGTCGAGACATACGGAATTGAAAATGAAAATGCAGATCTCCGCGCCACGGACATTCAGCATGAATTCAAGGGCGGATATCTCGGCGTGAAATTCAATCTCGCCGGAAAGCTGCATTTCCCGGTTGAGCTGACTGTCCCCGGAAAATTCTCGGTCTATAATGCTCTGACGGCCATTGCAGTGTGCGAGCACTTCAAGATTTCCGAGGAGAATATTCAGAAGGCGCTCCTGACCGCGAAGGCAAAGGGCCGCATCGAGCCGGTGAAGGTGAGCGACCAGTTTACGCTGCTCATCGATTACGCGCACAATGCGATGGCACTGCGAAGCCTTCTCACGACACTCCGCGACTACAATCCACACAGAATCGTCTGCCTCTTCGGCTGCGGCGGCGACCGCGATCCGCAGAGACGGTTTGAGATGGGCGAGACCTCAGGAAAGCTGGCTGATTTCACGATCATTACGTCTGATAATCCGAGAACCGAGGACCCGATGAAGATTATCGCGGACATCGAGACCGGCATGAAGAAAACAGACGGAAAATATATCAAAATTCCGGACCGCCGCGAGGCAATCCGCTACGCCATCGAGCACGGCGAGCCGGGCGATATTATTGTGCTTGCGGGCAAGGGCCACGAGGATTATCAGGAGATCAACGGCGTTAAATATCCGATGGATGAGCGCGTGATCATTTCCGAGATCCTTGCGGAGAAAAAGGCAGGTGTCTGAGGGAACCGGCCTTTCTATTGTCTGCGGAAGGAGAACATGGCGAAATACGCTGAAGTGATTGTTGACATAGCGCACGAGAAGCTCGACCATCCTTTTTCGTACAGGATTCCGGAGGAGCTTGCAGACAATGTGCGCTGCGGCTGCGTCGTCGAGGTCCCCTTCGGGGGAGGCGGCCGCAGGATCAGGGGCTATGTCGTCGGACTGACTGACCGGACGGCAGTTCCTCCTGAAAAAATGAAGTCCATCCTGAAGCTGATCACGGACGATGAGACGGTTGAAGCAAGGCTTCTTCTTCTCGCCGCCTGGATGAGCCGGAACTACGGATCGACGATGATCCAGGCATTAAAGACCGTCGTCCCTGTCCGCAGCCGGGTCGGGGCTATCGTGAAGCGGACAGTTACGCTGGCGGAGCCGGAAAATGCGGGACGCGTGCTCGCGGAGTACGAGAGGCGCCGCTGCGGGGCGATGGCCCGCGTTATGCGGGTTCTGCTCGGCGGGGAGGAAGCATCGGAAGCTTCTCCCGGAATTTCCGGCATGGATCAGATCAGGCTCCAGAAGGAGGCGGCTGTTCCAGCTTCGGTTGTTCGGCGGATGGCAGAGGAGGGCGTCCTCCATATCGATACATCCTCCGAGCTGAGGCGCGTCGTGCGGGAGGCGAAGACCTGCCCAAAGGACACGCTCACAGATGAGCAGCAGTATGTCGCAGATGAGATCCGCGCCGAGTGGGGCGAGGGAGGGCAGGGACGCCCTGTGCTCCTCAATGGCGTCACAGGCAGCGGCAAGACGCTTGTCTACATGGAGCTGATCGCGGACACGCTTGCCGCCGGAAAGCAGGCGATTGTCCTTATTCCCGAGATCGCCCTCACGTGGCAGACGACTCTCCGCTTCGTGGCGAGATTCGGAGAGCGCGTCTCATTTCTCCACTCGAGGCTCTCGGACGGCGAGCGCTACGACCAGATGAAGGCGGCGAGGCGCGGGGACATCTCGGTTATGGTCGGGCCGAGATCGGCGCTATTCACACCGTTTTCAAATCTCGGGCTCATTATCATTGACGAGGAGCATGAGGAGTCCTATCACTCCGAGACGATGCCGCGCTACCACGCGAGGGAGACAGCCGTGAAGCGGGCCGAGCTCGAGCACGCGCATGTCCTGATGGGATCGGCGACTCCGTCCATGACGGCGTCGCACCGGGTTGAGACCGGTGAGTATCTGGGCCTCCGCCTCGAGAGCCGGTTCGGAGATGCGTCTCTCCCGGAAGCGGAGATTGTCGACATGCGAAAGGAGCTGGAGGCGGGAAACCGCTCAATCATCAGCGAGTGCCTTCGGACAGAGATGGAGAAATCACTTGCCCGGGGAGAACAGATCATGCTGTTTTTGAACCGCCGCGGATATTCCGGCGCCGTGACGTGCCGCTCCTGCGGCCATGTCATGAAATGTCCGCACTGCGACGTGACGCTCACGCGCCACAGAAACGGCATGCTTGTCTGCCATTACTGCGGATATGAGCAGAGGGACGTGGACCGCTGTCCCGAGTGCGGCTCGAGATTCATCGGCGGTCTCACGGTCGGAACGGAGCAGGTTGAGGAGATTGTCGCCGGCATGTTCCCGAAGGCCCGTATTCTCCGCATGGACCTTGACACGACGCGGGGCAAGGAGGGTCACGGGAAGATTCTCCGCGACTTCGCCGAGGGAAAGGCGGATATTCTGATCGGCACGCAGATGATCGTGAAGGGGCATGATTTTCCGAATGTCACGCTGGTCGGCGTGCTGCTCGCGGATCTCTCGCTCACGGAGGCCGACTATCGCTCGTCGGAGCACACCTACCAGCTCGTTGCACAGGCGGTCGGCCGCGCAGGCCGCGGAACAAAGCCGGGGCACGCCGTGATCCAGACCTATCGGCCGGACCACTTCAGCATAAGGGCCGCCGCCGCGCAGGACTACGATGCCTTCTACCGCGAGGAGAAGCTCTTCCGGAAAATCATGGAATATCCTCCGGAGGGCAATATGTGCGCGGTTCTGGGCTCCTCGAAAAATGAGCGGCTGCTCACAGAGGGCATGCGGTATATCCGGAAATATCTGGACCGCATCGACAGCCACGGACAGCTCCGGACCATCGGTCCGGCGCCGCAGAGCGTCGGAAAGGTCCGGGATACCTACAGGCAGGTCATTTACATACGAAACATGGACAACGAGAGGCTCATCATGGCAAAGGACAGGATTGAGGCCTATGTAGCCGCGAACCGCGGCTTCTCGGACATTCGGATTCAGTTTGACTTTAATACATAAAAAGAAGGAGTATACTATGGCACTTAGAACAATCAGAGTCGTCGGAGACCCTGTTCTCACGAAAAAATGCAGGGAGGTCAAGACGCTGACACCGCATCTCCGCCAGCTGATTGACGATATGTTTGAGACAATGTACCACGCGAACGGAGTCGGACTTGCGGCCCCGCAGGTCGGAATCCTGAAGCGCATCGTTGTGATCGACGTCACAGGACAGGACCCGATCGCAATGATCAACCCGGTGATTGTCGAGAAAGACGGGAGCCAGACGGGCGAGGAGGGCTGCCTGTCTCTTCCGGGAAAGTCAGGCGTCGTCACGAGACCAAGTCACGTCATCGTCGAGTGCCTGAACCGTGATATGGAGAAGGTCAGAATCGAGGGCACGGAGCTTCTTGCCAGATGCATGTGCCACGAGATCGATCATCTGGACGGCCATATGTACACGGAATATGTCGAGGGCGATCTGCACGATGTGCAGTATGAAGAAGAGGAGCAGTGAGCAGATGAAAATCGTGTTTATGGGCACGCCGGACTTCGCTGTCGGCACGCTTCGGGCGCTTGCGCGGGCGGGCTACGAGATTCCGCTTGTCATTACGCAGCCGGACCGTCCGAGAGGAAGAAAGCATGAGATAGTGGACGGGCCGGTCAAGGCGGCGGCCGTGTCGCTCGGCATCCCGGTCTGTCAGCCGGAGAAAATCCGGAAGAATCCGGAGATTTTTGAAAGGCTGAGAGAGATAAAACCCGATATGATCGTTGTGGCCGCATTCGGTCAGATTATACCGGAAAATATACTTGAGCTTCCAAGGTACGGCTGCATCAATGTCCACGCGTCTCTTCTTCCGGCCTACCGCGGCGCGGCGCCGATCCAGCACGCGATTCTTGACGGCTGCGACAAAAGTGGTGTGACCATTATGCGGATGGACAGGGGACTTGACACCGGTGATATGATCGCCTCGAGAGAGGTGCCGATTACGCAGGAGACAACAGGCGGGTCTCTCTTTGATGAGCTGGCTTCCGTTGGCGCGCAGCTTCTTGTGGACACAATCCCGTCGATCGTGGACGGGTCGGCGAGCTATACGCCGCAGCCGGCGGAGAGTACGACCGCGTACGCGTCGATGATCTCAAAGGAGATGGGACACATCGACTGGACGCGCTCTGCGTCATATATTGAGCGGCTTGTCCGGGCGATGAACCCGTGGCCATGTGCCTTTACGGAGACGGACGGAAGGATGCTGAAGATCTGGAAGGCGCATGTGACAGATAACGAAGGGAATGCTGCGGCTCCGGGAGAAGCCGTCCTTAAGCCGGACCGGTCCGGAATGAGCGTAAAATGCGGAAACGGCATGCTCGCGCTCGATGAGGTCCAGCTCGCGGGAAAGAAAAAGATGCCCGTCGCTGATTTTCTGCGCGGCGTGCATGACGACGGTCTTCTGTTTTTCGGATAAATCCTTCATTTTCCATTACAGGGGGGAATAATCTTATGCCTGAAAATCTAAGAGAAATTGTCCTGGGAATTCTGACGGAGATTGGTGAGAACGGAACATACAGCCACACGGCAATCCGCGCTGCACTCGACAGATACCAGTACTTCTCAAAGCGCGACAGGGCATTTATCACAAAGGTGTGTGAGGGCACTGTCGAGCGCATGATCGAGATCGACTACATCATCGACTGCTATTCAACGGTACCGGTCGAGAAGATGAAGCCGGTCATCCGTGAGATTCTCCGGAGCGCGGTCTATCAGATCCGTTTCATGGGAGGCATCCCGGACTCTGCCGCTGTTAATGAGGCGGTGCGTCTGACGCAGAAGCACGGCTTTTATAATCTGAAGGGCTTTGTGAACGGCGTTCTCCGGAGTATCATCCGGAACGAGGACAGCATTCCGTATCCGGACAGTAAGAAGGAGCCGGTCCGCTATCTCTCCGTCAAATATTCGATGCCGGAGTGGCTGGTGTCATCGTGGCTCGATGAGTTCGGCCCGTTTGTCACAGGGAAAATGCTCGAGAGCTGCCTCATTGAGCGGCCGACGACGGTCCGCCTCAAGACAGACAACATCACGAAGAAGGTCATTCTTGATTCGATGCGTGAGCAGAACGTGACCGTAAAGCGCGCGCCGTATCTGCCCTACGCGTACAATATCTCGGATTACAATTATCTTCCGGGACTCAAGGCCTTCCAGAACGGCTGGATCTTCCCGCAGGATGTAAGCTCGATGCTCGTCGCGGAGGCAGCGGCGCCGAAGCGCGGCGATTATGTCATTGATGTCTGCGCGGCGCCCGGAGGAAAGAGCCTCCATATCGCGGACAAGATGGGCGGCTACGGCATGGTCGAGGCCAGGGATCTGAGCGAGGAGAAGGTGAAGCTGATTGCCGACAACGTAAAGCGCGCGGATCTGATTAACGTAAAGCCGGTCGTGATGGATGCGCTGACGCTCGATATGGATTCGGTCGAGAAGGCGGACATCGTGATCTGCGATCTGCCGTGCTCGGGACTCGGCGTGATCAGCCGGAAGTCGGACATCAAGTACAGGGTCTCGCCGGAGAAGATTAATTCGCTCGTCGATCTGCAGAGACAGATCCTGAAAAATGCAGTGCGCTATGTAAAACCGGGCGGGACTCTCATTTACAGCACCTGCACGGTAGGCCACAGAGAAAATCAGGACAACGTGGCCTGGATCACGGAGCACTATCCGTTCGTGACCGACAGCCTCAATCCGTATCTTCCGCGCGAGCTCTGGAGGCTCACGACGGAGCAGGGATATCTGCAGCTTCTGCAGGGTGTCCATGATTCGGACGGCTTCTTTATCGCGAGACTGAAGCGGAAGGACTTTGACAAGCCGTTCCCGTCTGAGGAAGAGAAGTCATGAGTGTGGGCACGGGACAGGATGAAAAGGAAATGCGGCCCGCGGCGGAGCCGGGACTAAATGACGCCGCCGGAAGGAGAGAGCGGGAGGACAGGGACGGAAGCGTAATCAGGTACGATCTTCAGTCGCTCACAATCGATGAGCTCACGGATGCCGTCCGCCTTGCGGGAGAGAAGCCCTTCCGCGCGAAGCAGATTTACCAGTGGCTGCACGAGAAAATCGTGGCAGGACCTGAAGAGATGACGAATGTGCCTAAGAAGCTTATCGATGCGCTGACGGAAAAATACCCGTTCGTCAGTCCGGAGATAAGGACCGTGCAGGTTTCGAAAATCGACGGCACAAGAAAGTATCTCTTCCGCTTCGCGGATGACTGCTATGTCGAGTCGGTCTACATGGTCTACCAGCACGGCCACTCGGTGTGCATTTCCACGCAGAACGGATGCCGCATGGGCTGCCGGTTCTGTGCGTCGACGATCGGCGGGCTGACGAGGAACCTCTCCGCGGGAGAGATGCTCGCGCAGGTCTATGCGATTCAGAGAGAGACTGGGGAGCGCGTGTCGAATATCGTGCTGATGGGAACGGGCGAGCCTCTTGACAATTACGCGAACGTGGTGCGCTTTATCCGCATGATCACGGGGCCGGGCGGCCTCAATATCAGCGAGCGGAACATCACGCTGTCGACCTGCGGCATCGTTCCGGGAATACTGAAGCTCCGCGATGAGAAGCTGATGATTAATCTCGCGCTGTCACTGCATGCGCCGAACGATCAGATGAGAAGAGAGATCATGCCGATCGCCAGGCGCTACAGCCTGTCTGAAATTATCCCGGCCCTGAAATCCTATTACAGCGTCAACAGGCGGAGGCTGACCTTCGAGTACTCGCTGATCCACGGCGTCAATGATTCGGATGACGCCGCCCGTCAGATCGCGTCTCTGATCAGGGGAATGAATGCTCTCGTCAACCTGATTCCGGTGAATCCGGTGCGGGAAGCGGGCTTCAAAGCCCCTGACAGAACACACGTTCTGAATTTCAAGAAAAAACTTGAAAATTACGGAATCCATGTTACTATTAGAAGAGAAATGGGCAGAGATATTGACGGCGCCTGCGGGCAGCTGCGAAAGCGATGCTCAGAAATGGAAACTGACAGATGAAATCGTATTCTGCTACAGATGTAGGACAAAAACGGAAAATCAATCAGGACAGTGTATTTGCCTCTGACGCTCCGATCGGGAATCTTCCAAATCTGTATATTGTTGCAGACGGCATGGGCGGCCACAACGCCGGGGACTTCGCGTCACGGTACGCAGTCAATGTCGTGAGGGACTATATCGCGTCCAGCAGCGAGAAGAATCCCGTCAAGCTGATCAATGAGGCGATCCGCCTGGCAAATAAGGGAATTATCGAGGAGGCAGCCGCGCACGAGGAAATGTACGGCATGGGAACGACCATTGTCGTCACGACTGTCATCGAGCATTACGCCTATACGGCGAATGTCGGAGACAGCCGGCTTTATCTCTTTGACGACGGCAAGCTCACGCAGATCACAAAGGATCATTCCCTGGTTGAGGAGATGGTCAGACTCGGGGAGATAACCGAAGAGGATGCCCGGACGCATCCGGACAAGAATATCATAACCCGGGCCGTGGGGGCGGCCAGTGACGTGGAGGCTGATTTCTTTGACTACCAGCTTCCGCCGGATTGCATGCTGCTGATGTGTTCAGACGGTCTGAGCAATATGGTGGACAATGTCGAGATCAGAAATCTGATCGCGAGAAATACGACGCTCAGAGAAAAGACAGAGCAGCTCATAGAAGCGGCAAATGACAACGGCGGCAAGGACAACATTGCGGTAGTACTGATAAAACCGGATGCAGATGAGGTAGATGAAACATGTTAAAAACGGGAATGATGTTAGCGAATCGATATGAGATTGTCGGCCGTATCGGTTCCGGCGGAATGGCTGACGTATACAAGGCCATGGACCATAAGCTCAACCGCTATGTCGCGGTCAAGGTCATGAAGTCGGAATTTTCAAGCGACAGCACATTCGTCTCGAAGTTCAGACGCGAGGCCCAGGCGGCAGCCGGGCTGGCAAATCCGAACATTGTCAATGTCTATGACGTCGGCGAGGACCAGGGCAATTACTATATTGTCATGGAGCTTGTCGAGGGAATCACCCTGAAGGAATATATCGCGAAGAAGGGCAAGCTCTCCGTCCGGGAGGCAACCAGCATCGCCATTCAGGTCTGCATGGGCCTTGCGGCCGCCCATGACCAGGGCATCGTTCACCGCGATGTGAAGCCGCAGAATATCATCATTTCCACAGACGGAAAGGTCAAGGTCACGGATTTCGGCATCGCGCGCGCGACATCCTCCAACACGATCAGCGCAAACGCGATGGGTTCTGTCCACTACAGCTCTCCGGAGCAGGTCAGAGGCGGCTTTGCGGACGCAAGATCCGATATCTACTCCCTCGGCATCACGCTCTATGAGATGGTCACGGGCCGTGTCCCGTTCGACGGGGAGACGACAGTCGCGATCGCCATCAAGCATCTGCAGGACGAGATGGAACCGCCGTCAAAGTACACACCGGACCTGCCGTATTCTCTTGAGCAGATCATTTTAAAATGTACGCAGAAGACGGTCGACCGCCGCTATCAGTCGATGAACGAGGTCATCACAGACCTGAAGCGCTCGCTGATGGAGCCGAACGGCCACTTTGTACAGCTGACGCCGCTCTCTTCACACGCGAGAACGGTTATGATTTCGCCCGCTGAGCGGACGGCGATCCGCGAGGCGACAAAGCCGGCGGCGCAGAGACCGCAGCAGGAGCAGAAGACCTATTCGAGCGTCAGTGCCGCGAAGAAGGGCTATGAGGAGCCGGAGCGCGACGATGACGACGATGATGATGACGGCGAAGAGGTGAGCTCAAAGCTCGAGAAGGCTGTCACCATCGGCGGCTTTATCGTCTGCGGCATTATCATTGTGGTCCTCATTTACTTCATCGGAAGGGCAGCCGGACTGTTCAGCTTCGGGAGCTCTACATCGTCGACGGCAAGCGTGACATCGACGGCCGTCACGGATTCGAACACGGTGGAGGTCCCGAATATCGTCGGTATGTCTGAGGACGACGCGAAGGCTGCGGCATCCGCGGCAGGCCTTGGGATCAAGTACCAGGGCGAGGAGGCCTCTGACCAGTACGCGGCGGGCCTTGTGTGCCAGCAGGATCCGGCAGCGGGAACGCAGGCCGCGAAGAATTCGACTATTTATTACTACAGAAGTACCGGCAGCGGCGCACTGACAATTCCGTCCAATCTGGTCGGAAGCTCACAGTCTGACGCGCAGGCGGCTCTCTCGAGCACCGGATTTACGAATGTCCAGGTGACGACTGAGCAGTCCGACAGCGTGGCGGCGGGCTATGTCATTTCCGTATCTCCGGATGAGGGGACACAGGCGACAGCCGATACGACGATCACACTCACAGTCAGCAGCGGAACGGGCGAGACTGTCACAGTCCCGAATTTCGTCGGCGTCGACAAGGACACGGCGATCTCCAAGGCGCAGAATGCAGGCCTCATTCCGACGATCCAGTACAGCACGTCGAATGATGTCAGCACCGGCGAGGTCATGTCCCAGTCGGTCGATGCGTACTCGAAGGTGACGTCAGGGACGGAGATCGTTCTCACGGTCAATGACCCGGATGAGGCGACAGCAGCTACTCCGACACCGACACCGGAGGTCGTGAACACAGGAAACTGGACGACATCCTCGACTCTTGGAGCCTCCAAGAGCTACACGGGCGGCGCTTACAAGCTGGTTCTTGTCCAGACGGTGAACGGTCAGGAGGTCGATACGACCGTCGCAGAGGGAGATTCTCTCTCCTTCCCGTACCTGCTTGAGTGCAACGGTGCGGACGGCGTTGACACCGGTACAGTCTACCTCTACGAGGAAGTGGACGGAGATTACGTCCCGCGCGCACAGTGGACTGTCAGCTTCTCACAGAGCTAACGCGCATGAAGGGTAAGATTATAAAAGGTATCGCCGGGTTCTACTACGTAGCCGTAGCAGGATCCGGCATTTATGAGTGCAGGGCCAGGGGCATCTTCCGGAAACAGAAGAGAAAGCCTCTAGTTGGCGACGACGTTGTCGTGGAACTGATCAGTGAAAATGAAAAGACCGGCAATGTCGTGGAAATACTGCCGCGGATGAATGAGATGCTCCGCCCGGCGGTTGCCAACGTCGGTCAGGCACTCATTCTTTTTGCCATGCAGCATCCGGACCCGAATTTTATGCTGCTCGACAGGTTCCTCATTTCCGCACAGCTGCAGCATGTCCCGTGCCGGATCTGCTTTAACAAGGCGGACACGGCAGAGCAGGGGACGATGGACCGCATCGCGGCGGCGTACGCGCACTGTGGGTGCAGCGTCGATTTCATCAGCGTGCGGACAGGTGAGGGTCTCGAGCGCGTGAGAGAATATGTCAGGGGAACGACGACCGTTCTGGCCGGACCGTCGGGGGTCGGCAAGTCGTCGCTGACAAATGCGCTCCTCGGCTCGGAGCACATGGAGACGGGCGAGATTTCAAAGAAGCTCGCGCGCGGAAAGAATACGACCAGACACGCGGAGCTGATCAGAATATCGGAGAATACCTATATCTGTGATACACCCGGCTTTTCATCACTTGAGACGAGCGGGCTTACGAAGGAGGAGTTGCAGGACTATTACGCTGAGTTCTCTCCGTATATCGGGACATGCCGCTTTCAGGGGTGTGCGCACATGAGCGAGCCGGACTGTGCTGTCCGCCGGGCTGTGGAGGACGGCAGCATCAGCAGAGACCGCTATGATTCCTATCGGACAATTTACGAAGAGCTTGCAGATGCGGAAAGGAGACGCTACAAATGAAATACTACCTCGCGCCGTCAATCCTGGCGGCAGATTTTAATCATCTCGGATCCCAGATTGAAACCGTCGAAGCAGCGGGCGCGCAGTGGCTGCACATCGATGTCATGGATGGCATGTTTGTCCCGAATTTTTCAGTAGGGGTCCCTGTCGTCGAGTCGATCCGGAAGACCTCCGGCCTTTTCTTCGATGTGCATCTCATGATTGAGTCGCCGATCCGCTACATCCGTCAGTTCGCGGAGGCAGGTGCGGACAGCATTACCTTCCACATCGAGGCCGTCAATGATCCGATCCGCGTGATCGAGGAGATCCGCGCGATGGACCGCAGGGTCGGCGTTTCGGTCAAGCCGCGTACGCCGCTCTCAATGATTGAGCCGATCCTCGACCAGGTCGACATGGTCCTCGTCATGACGGTCGAGCCGGGCTTCGGCGGCCAGGCATTCAAGCCGGAGATGTACGAGAAGATTACGAAATTAAGAGAGATGCTCGACGAGCGGGGACTTGAGCACGTCAATATTGAGGTTGACGGCGGCATCCGCCGGAGCAATGTCGAGAAGGCGATGGACGCAGGCGCCAATGTCATTGTGGCGGGCAGTGCTGTCTTCGGGGGCAATACCGAGAAGAATGTCAGGAACTTTATAGAGCTCTTTGCCCGCAGAGAGGTGGAGGACGCGTTCCGCAAAGAGGCTGCCGGAAAATGAAGACCCTGATCGTAGGCGGAGGCGAGCTAAGGATTGCGTTTCTTTCGCGGTATGCCGGTCTCTTTCAGCCGGAGCTTGTGATCGCGGCGGATCGCGGCACCGATTATCTCGTGGAGGCCGGCATCACGCCGGACCTTATTCTCGGGGACTACGACAGCACGTCTGCGGCGGAGCGGATCAGAGAATTTAAGCGGCGCGGACTTCCGGTGAAGACCTATCCGTGCGAGAAGGACTTCTCGGACATGGAGTCGGCGATCCGGGAGGCCGTGCGGCTCGGCAGCACGGAAATCCGCATTCTCGGGGCGTGCGGCGGCCGTCTCGATCACTTTCTTGCAAATCTTGCAGACCTTCGCATCGCGCTGAAGGCGGGGTGCGGCGCGGCGCTTGTCGATGAGAGAAATTTCATTTTTCTGGCGGACCACTCCTTTGTCCTTGAAAAGAGCAGGACGCCGGGGAAATATGTGAGCCTTCTGCCGATGGGAAGAGAGCGCGTGGAGCACATCACGCTCCGGGGATTTAAATACCCGCTGACGGATGGGACGCTGAGCCAGGACGCCGCGTCACTTGGCATCAGCAATGAGATGGCGGAGAGCCGCGCCGAGGTTTCCTTCCGGGACGGAACCCTCATCGTTGTGCTGTCGGGAGATGAAGCCATTATCTGATGACGGGAGCGCCGGCTGCCTCCTTATCTGTCATTGAAAAAAGAGCCCTTTTGTGTTACGGTAGTATACGCATTTGGGCTCTTTTCGTAATTCGGAGGAGCCGACTTTATGGGAGGAAATTAAAATGAAATTAGGTATCGTCGGACTGCCGAATGTCGGCAAGAGCACACTGTTCAACTCACTCACAAAGGCTGGCGCGGAGTCCGCGAATTATCCGTTCTGCACGATCGATCCGAATGTCGGAATCGTCGCCGTTCCGGATGAGCGTCTTAAGCTTCTCTCGGAATTCAGCCACTCGAAGAAAACGACACCGGCGACCATCGAGTTCGTCGATATCGCGGGCCTTGTCAAGGGCGCTTCCAAGGGCGAGGGCCTCGGCAACCAGTTCCTTGCGAATATCCGCGAGTGCGACGCGATTGTTCATGTGGTGCGCTGCTTTGACGACACGAATATCATCCACGTCGAGGGCTCGATCGATCCGGAGCGTGACATTGACACCATCAATATGGAGCTGATTCTCGCGGACATGGAGGTCCTTGACCGCAGAATCGCGAAGACGACGAAATCCGCAAAGTCCGGGGCCGACAAGGGCGCAAAGCGCGAGCTTGAGGTCCTGCAGAAAATCAAGGCAGCTTTAAATGACGGGAAGCTTGCGAAGACAGTACAGTTCGAGGACGAGGAGGATGAGGCATTCCGAAAGAACCTCTGGCTCCTTACAGACAAGCCGGTCATTTTTGCGGCCAATGTCGCTGACGAAGACCTCGCGGACGACGGCGCGTCGAACAAATATGTAGAGACCGTGCGGAAAATTGCCGCTGACCAGGGCAGCGAGGTGTTCGTCATTTCCGCGGAGTTTGAGCAGGAGGTATCCGAGCTCTCTGACGAGGAGAAGGAAGAGTTCTTCGAGGACCTTGGCGTCAAGAAGTCCGGCCTCGAGAAACTGATCGCCGCGAGCTATCATCTGCTCGGTCTGCAGTCCTTCCTCACAACCGGTGAGGACGAGACGCGCGCGTGGACGATCAAAATCGGCACGAAGGCCCCGCAGGCTGCCGGAAAGATCCACACGGATTTCGAGAGAGGCTTCATCAAGGCCGAGGTCATCAACTATCAGCAGCTCCTTGACTGCGGCTCCTATGCGGCGGCACGCGAGAAGGGTCTCGTCCGCATGGAGGGAAAGGACTACGTCGTACAGGACGGAGATGTAATTCTGTTCAGATTCAACGTCTGACCGGAAAGGACAAGACATGGATTACAATATCAACTTTCCGCACCTCGGGATTTATCTGTCCCATGTCGGGAAGAACATTAAGATCGGCAACTTTACGATCGCCTACTACGGCATTTGTATCGCGGTCGGCATGCTGCTCGGCATTGCGGCCCTGTGCCATCGGGCGAAGGAGACCGGACAGAAGCCGGATGATTACATTGACATATCGATCTGGACGATGATTTTTGCGATCGTCGGAGCGAGAGCGTACTACGTGATTTTTGCGTGGGACCTCTACAAGGACGATGTTCTGTCCATTTTCAATATCCGCCAGGGCGGACTTGCGATTTACGGTGGAATTATAGCCGGCATTATCACCCTTGCAGTGCTCTCGAAAATCAAGAAGATCCGGTTCCTCACGCTGCTCGACACCTGCGTGATCGGACTTCCGATCGGACAGATTCTCGGGCGCTGGGGCAACTTCTTCAACCGCGAGGCGTTCGGTCAGTACACGAACGGGCTCTTTGCAATGCAGCTTCCCGTCTCTGCGGTCCGGCAGAATGAGATCACATCTGAGATGTGGGAACACGCAGTGACCGTGGGAGGCGTGCAGTACATTCAGGTCACACCGACCTTCCTCTATGAGGGACTGTGGAACTGCGGCGTGCTTCTTGCGCTTTTCCTGCTTCGAAATCACACGAAGTTCAGGGGAGAGGAGTTCCTCATTTATGTCGCGGGCTACGGAATCGGACGGTTCTGGATTGAGTCGCTGCGGACAGATCAGCTTCTGATCCCGGGAACACAGATTCCGGTCTCGATGGTCGTATCGGCGGTTGCGGCGGGACTTGCGATTCTCGTCATTATTTATAAGCATGTGCAGCTCGCACGCCGTGAGGCGGCGGTCTGAGCTGATACCGGAAAATGAAATTTTATATTGTTGCAGCAAAGGTCCCGGAGAACCACGGCACGCGGCTCTCCGGGACCTTTTTCTTTTGGAATTGCGATTTCAGATGGCGAACAGCTTGCAATATGGCAGGCGATGGGTTAAAATTTAGTACAAGTGGTACGAAATGGGACGGAATGCCACGATATGGGGAGATTGTATGTTCCTTGGCACCTATAAACAAAAGCTGGACAGCAAGGGAAGAATGGTCGTACCGTCCAAGTACAGGGATGAGATCGGGGAGTCGAATCTCGTCGTTGTTCCTTGGTGGGAGGGCAATCTGACTGTGTTCACGACGGAAGGGTTCGAGGAATATATGCAGACCCTCAACGAGCTCCAGGGAAGCGCGGCGGACAAACGCCAGATCAAGCGATTCATCGCGGCCAATGCCGACATGTGCCGGCCGGACGCGCAGGGGCGGATTCTTCTGAACCAGAAGCTCCGCGCCTATGCGCATCTTGACGGCGAGGTCGTCATCACGGGCGATATGGAAAGCTTTGAGATCTGGACACCGGAGATGTGGGAGAAGGAATCGGAAACTCTGAGTGATGCCGTCGGGATGAGCGGGATGCTCGAGAAAATGAAACAGCTTGGCTGATCGGGGAGCGCGCGGACCGGGATGGCCGACTTAGCAGTACCTGCAGGGGAGCTGCAGGCGCTGTGGGGCCTGATTGAAATCCGCACGGATCAGGGGAGAGCACACATGGAATTCAGACACACATCGGTATTGCTGAAGGAGACGGTTGACGGTCTTCAAGTGCACCCGGGCGGCATTTATGTCGACGGGACGCTCGGAGGAGGCGGTCACTCCTTTGAAATTGCAAAGAGGCTTGCCGGAGACGGAAGGCTGATCGGCATTGACAGAGATGAAGAGGCACTGAAGGCTGCTGGGGAGCGGCTGCGTGACTTTGGGGAGATTGTCACGCGAGTGCACGGAAATTACAGTCAGATGCCGGAAATCCTTAAGGATCTGGGAATCAGCCATGTCGATGGAATTGTGCTGGATCTGGGCGTCTCCTCGTATCAGCTGGACACAGCGGACCGGGGGTTCTCGTACATGACGGATGCTCCGCTTGACATGAGAATGGATCAGACGGAGCCGAGGACTGCGGCGGACCTCATCAACGGGGCGAGCGAGCATGAGCTCTTCCGGATCATCCGCGACTATGGGGAGGAGCGCTTCGCGCAGAATATCGCGAAGCACATTGTGGAGCGGCGTGCGGAGAAGCCGATCGAGACGACTGGGGAGTTAGTCGAGATCATCCGCGCGTCGATTCCGATGAAGGTCCAGAAGACGGGAGGACATCCCGCCAAGAGGACATTTCAGGCAATCCGTATCGAGCTGAACGGAGAGCTGACCGCCCTGAAGGACTCAATCGACAGCATGATTGACCTTCTGGATGACGGCGGAAGGCTCGCAATTATTACATTTCATTCTCTTGAGGACCGCATCGTCAAGAGCGCGTTCCGGAGAAATGAGAATCCGTGCACGTGCCCACCGGAATTTCCGGTCTGTGTCTGCGGCAAGAAGCCGAAGGGACGGGTCGTGACAAGGAAGCCGATCCTGCCGTCTGCGCAGGAGATGGCCCTCAACTCGCGGTCGAAGAGCGCGAAGCTGAGAATCTTTGAACGAAAGGTTCTGGTGACATAAATGGCCGGACGCGGCAGGACATCCACAAGAAGGGTAAATAAGAGAGCGGATTTCAGGGGTGTGCGATATCCTGTGAGCGGAGCGGAGGCCTTGAAGGCTGACGCAGAAAAAAAGGTCTCCCGGAGGCGGAGGGCCTCCGGGAGGGAGAGAATTCCGAAGGCTGCAGGGGCAGAAGATGAGCTCACGCCGGGCTATGCCGGAACAGCCGGGAGGAAAAGAAAGGCCGGGACAGCTCCGGAAAAGGGACAGGCAAGCCGCGCGGTCAGAAGGAACCGGCGCAGGGCGGCCTCTCTTAACCTTGTCTTTGTTCTTTTTTTCAGCGTTGTAACGGTTCTCACAGTCGGCATGTGCATTTACTATCTGCGCATGAAGGAGACTGTCACTTCGCAGACGAAGGAAAATGAGGCGCTCGAGAGCGAACTTTCCACTCTGCGCAGTGAGAACGACGCGCTGCTTGAAAGTGTAAACGACAGTATTGACTGGGAATATGTGAGAAATACTGCGATCCTTAAACTCGGCATGAGTTATGCGACAGAGGATCAGATTGTGTGGTATAATAGTAGCTCAGATTCCAGTGAGGTCAGACAATACAGGGACGTTCCTTCCTGATCCGGTCAGGAAGAAATACCGTGTTTTTCAGGAGTTTACATTTGGCAGCGAACGAGAGCGGAAAGAAGAACGGAAAGAAAAGAGTCTCCGGACGTCGGAGAAGAAGCGTATTCAGAAGAAAACTGAGCGGAATTAGCAGAAGGAAGCTGACAGGACTGTTTCTTGCAGTCGTGGCAGCTTTAATTGTGCTTTTAATCAGAATGGCAGGCATTAACCTGACCCACGGCGGGGAGTACACAAAGCAGGTGCTCGCCAACAACCAGTCACAGTATCAGTCGGTGTCCATCGCCTATAAGAGAGGCGATATTCTCGACAGCACCGGAACGACGCTGGCGACTTCTGTCAAGCAGTACAGGGTCATTCTGGACTGCTATGCCGTCAATTCGGATTCCGCCTATAAGGAGCCGACAGAGAAGGCCCTCTCCGACGTGTTCGGGATCGACACCTCGACAATCGATGCGCTGCTCACAGGCGACGGAACGAAGAACTCCAGATATCAGGTGCTTCTCGGCGGAAGCACGGTCACAATTAAACAGAAGCAGGCCTGGGATGCCTATGTGGACGGAACGGACGACTCGTCTCTGTCAGATGAGGAAAAAGAGACGCGCGCCACTGATATTCAAGGTGTCTGGTTTGAGGAGAAGTATGTCCGCAGCTATCCGCTCGGCTCTCTCGCGTGCGATGTGCTCGGCTTCGTCTACGACACAGACAAGGCGGCCTGGGGGATCGAGAGCTATTACAACAACACGCTCAGCGGTGTTGACGGCAGGAAATACGCCTACTACGGGTCCGGCACACAGCTCGAGCAGACGATCGCCGCACCGGTTGACGGAAAGACGGTGGAGCTGACTCTGGATGCCAATATCCAGAAGGCCGTTGAAGACACGATCGAGTCCTTCAATGAGACCTATGCAAACGGTCCGTATTACAGCGGGCGCGGCGCAAAGAATATCGGCGTCGTTGTCATGAATCCGAATACCGGAGCCGTGTTCGCGATGGCATCCTCGGACCCGTACGATCTGAATGATCCGTCCAGTGCGATTTCCACGCAGTATACGGATGAGCAGATCGCGGCGATGAGCGATGACCAGAAGACAGAGGCACTCGAGTCGATCTGGAAGAATTTCTGCATTTCCGACTCGTATGAGCCGGGCTCCGTCTATAAGCCTGTCGTGATTTCCTCAGCTCTTCAGAACGGCACACTCACGGGAAATGAGACCTTCTACTGCGACGGAGGCGAGACTGTACTGGGGACAAGGATCAAGTGCTCGGACCCGTACGGACACGGACAGGAGACGGTCGGCGATCTGATCAAGAATTCCTGCAACGACGGTCTCATGCAGGTCGCATCGCTCATGGGAATCGACGAGTTCAGCCAGTACCAGCAGATGTTCGGGTTCGGATCGCGGACGGGCATCGATCTCTCGGGAGAGGCGTCCGGCATTATCAACAGCGCTGATCAGATGAGTGCCCTTGATCTTGCTGTCAATTCCTTCGGTCAGGGCTTCACCTGCACGATGATCCAGGAAATTACGGCGGTCAGCGCGGTTATTAACGGAGGCAATCTCGTCAAGCCGCATCTCATGAGCCAGGTCCTGAACAGTGACGGCTCCGTCGAGAAGACCTACGGAACTGTTGTGCAGAAGGAGATTATCTCTAAGGACGTTTCAGATCTTGTCAGGTCCTACATGAAGAAATCTACTGACGAGGGAACCTCGGCCTATGCGAAGGTCGACGGCTACTCAATGGGAGGCAAGACGGGAACGGCGCAGAAAATTCCGCGCGGCAATGGAAAATATCTCGACTCCTATATCGGATTTGTACCTTATAACAATCCGCAGGTCGTCATTTATGTCGTGGTTGACGAGCCGAATGTAGAGGCGCAGGCAGACAACCGCTACCCGCAGTGGATCGGCCGCGACATTCTGCAGCAGATCCTTCCGTATATGGGCATTTCACCGGATGAGGCGTCAAATCCGGACAACCCGTACCTTCAGTTTGATTACACCAATCCGACAGGAGAACAGGACGTCGATGAGGCGGCCGATACCAACGTTCCGGAGGTGTCCGGGACCGAGGACGCATCTGATACGGCCGGCGGCAACACAGAGGAGACTGACGGCTATACAAATGAAGAGGCCGGACTTGACAACACAGACGACTGAGACGGTTCCATTCGGCCTGGTGATCGTGTATAATGTAACTATTCAGCACCCTTTGGAGCGCGAAGCGTTTCGAGTCTGGGGTGCTGAATAGTTACAGTATCTGCGGACCCTGTCCGCATACGGGAAATGAGAGGAGAAGAGATGGTGGAGATATCCGCGATAGCGCCGGTGTTTATCGCATTTGCAATTGTGGCGGTCATGGGGCCGTTTGTGATTCCGGTTTTGCGCAACCTGAAATTCAGCCAGACAGAGAGAACGTATGGAGTTGAGTCTCATCTGAAGAAGGCGGGGACGCCGACGATGGGCGGCGTCATGATTCTGGTGGCGATTACGGTTACGTCTCTTATTTTCGTGATCCGTTTTCCGAAGATCGGCCCGGTCCTCTTTCTGACGCTTGCGTTCGGCCTGATCGGATTTATCGATGATTATCTGAAGGTCGTCAAGCGGAATTCGGACGGACTGATCGACTGGCAGAAGCTGCTGCTTGAAATTGTTGTGACGATTGTGTTTCTTCTTTTTATGACGAAGGTCCACAAGGTTTCGATGGAGCTCATGATCCCGTTCACATCGGGTAAAATGGTCAATATCGGATTCTGGGCTTATCCGCTGTTTTTCATTGTTGTGCTCGGAACTGTCAATGCCGTGAATTTTACGGACGGCCTTGACGGTCTGGCAAGCTCGGTCACGATCGTGGTCGCGGTGTTCTTTGTGATCGCGTCTCTGATCCTGAAGGCGGGCGTCGCTCCGTTCCCGGCAGCGGTCGCAGGCGCGCTGATGGGCTTTCTGCTCTACAATGCATATCCGGCGAAGGTCTTCATGGGAGACACGGGATCGCTGGCCCTCGGCGGCTTTGTCGCGTCGATGGCATATATCCTCAATATGCCGCTGTTTATTCCGATCGTCGGATTGATCTATCTGATCGAGATTGTGTCGGTTATGATGCAGGTCACGTATTTCAAGCTGACACACGGAAAGAGAATTTTCAAAATGACTCCGATTCATCACCATTTTGAGAAATGCGGCTGGTCGGAGACAAGAATTGTCGCTGTTTTCACGGTTATTACGACGCTGATGGCACTGGTGGGTCTCCTGGGGCTTTAAAGTGCCCGCCGAAACGTATATAATAGAGATTGCATTCCGGGCCCGCTCACGGAGCGGGCCCGGTGTATTCTTAATATCGGGAAGAAACAGATCCTGAGACGGAGGAAAGATATGGACTTCAAAGGAAAAAAGGTACTTGTATACGGTGCCGGAAAGAGCGGCGTCGGAGCAGCCAATCTGCTCGCTGAGACAGGCGCGGTGCCGGTTCTCTTTGACGAGAAAGCCGGAGTGACGCCAAAGGAGCTGCTCGCAAAGGTCGCCGAGCCGGAGAAGACGGAAGCAGTGACAGGGGAGCTGACGGATGAATTGATTGGATCGCTGTCTCTTGCGGTTCTGAGCCCGGGTGTCCCGACGGATATCCCGAATGTGGAGCGGATCCGCACGGCCGGTGTTCCGATCTGGGGAGAGGTCGAGCTTGCTTATCAGGTCGGGAGAGGACGGGTCCTCGCGATCACGGGAACAAATGGAAAGACGACGACAACCTCTCTGCTCGGCGAGATCATGAAGGCCGCTGTTCCGGAGGTGTTCGTCGTGGGCAACATCGGAAATGCCTACACAGGGGCGGCCCTCAAGACGACGGATAAATCAACCGTTGTCGCGGAGATCTCGAGCTTTCAGCTTGAGACCATTCATACGTTCCATCCGCAGGTATCCGCGATCCTGAATATCACGGAGGACCATATGAACCGTCATCACACGATGGCGGAGTATATCCGTGTGAAGGAGCTGATCACAAAGAACCAGACAAAGAAGGACACCTGTGTTCTCAACTATGAGGACCCGGTGCTCCGTGACTTCGCTGACAAATGCCCGGCCCGCGTCTTCTGGTTTTCATCGAAGACGAAGCTTGCGGACGGCATTTACCTTGACGGCGATGAGATCGTGCTGAACCGGGACGGTGTCCACGCAGATATTGTCAACGTCAACGATCTGATCCTGATCGGCACACATAACTATGAAAATGTGATGGCCGCCGTGGCCATGGCATATTCTGCCGGTGTCGATATCCGGACAATCGCCGATGTCTGCCGTCATTTCAAGCCGGTCCCGCACAGAATCGAGTATGTCGACGAGAAGAGAGGCGTCGCATGGTACAACGATTCGAAGGGCACGAACCCGGATGCGGCCATCAAGGGAATCCAGGCGATGAAGCGCCCGACGTTCCTGATCGCGGGAGGATATGACAAGGGCTCTGATTACAGAGAGTGGATCCGTTCCTTCGGCGGAAAGGTCAAGAAGCTTGTCCTCGAGGGAGCGACGAAGGACAATATCCGGGCGGCGGCCATCGAGTGCGGCTTCCCCGAGAAGGATATCGTCATGGAGAACACGATGCATGAGGCGATGAATTACTGCAGAGACCATGCTGAGGCGGGCGATGCCGTGCTCCTTTCTCCTGCATGCGCGTCCTGGGGCGAGTTCCCGAATTATGAGGTGAGAGGCGATAAGTTCAAGGAATATGTCAGAACGGAAATCTGAGATATCCGCAAAGGGCCGGAAGAGAAAAAAGCGGCGGCGGAGAGGCCTGCGCATTTTCCTCGACATCCTGCTTTTTCTCGCGGCCGCGATCGTATCTCTCGCGCTCGTCTTTCAGCTGAAGCAGGTGAAGGTTGAGGGCAATGTCCACAACACGAAGGATGAGGTACTCACTCTGGTGAGACAGTGCCCGACGGAAGACAATACGCTGCTCACCGCGCTTATGAATAACGGACGGACCTTTCCGGATGAGGGCTTCATTTCCTCATTCAAGGTGAGCATTACATCCGTGAGCTCCGTGACGGTCACCGTCGTGGAAAAAAGGCTGGTGGGAGCCCTGAAGGACAACGGGACGTACTGGTATTTTGACGGCGATGGGATTGTGCAGGCAAGAAGCCATGCGCTGACGGACGGGGACGGAATTCCGGTTGTGGAGGGACTTGAGCCGGACGGCGAAATGACGATGGAGGAGAAGCTCCCTGTCTCCGGGCTGAAGACGAAGCTCACCATGCTGGATAGCCTCAGGGACCGGATTGATCAGGGGCTTGAGGCCCCGGACAGCGCCTCCTTCCTCGAGGACGGGACACTCACGCTTGTCTACGGAGACGTGTCGGTGAAGCTCGGCGACGGAAGTCATATCGGCATAAGACTCGCAAAGCTCGCGGATATTCTGCCGATTCTTGAGCAGGACAATTACGCCGGGACTCTTCACCTGGAGAATTATGACGGATCCCAGAGGAACATCGTTTTTAAAAAAAATGAAATTTAAACTTGATAAAACAGGGCTGATTATTTATAGTAAAAGTAATATGGTGTAATGATTTTACGCATAAACATATCGGCCACACCGAGGCAGATAAAAGGAGGACCATTTTGTTAGAGATTTCATCCAATGAAGCCGAATCTGAAGCGCGCATTATTGTGGTCGGCGTAGGCGGCGCAGGCAATAACGCGGTCAACCGCATGGTCGATGAATCGATCGGCGGCGTTGAATTCGTGGGAATTAATACAGATAAGCAGGCACTTGCCATGTGCAAGGCGCCGACGATCGTTCAGATCGGTGAGAAGGTTACCAAGGGACTCGGAGCAGGAGCTAAGCCGGAGGTCGGCGAGCAGGCTGCTACAGAGAGCTCTGAGGAGATCAAGCAGACCCTGACAGGTGCAGATATGGTATTTGTTACCTGCGGCATGGGCGGCGGCACAGGCACGGGCGGCGCTCCGGTCGTTGCCTCTATCGCAAAAGAGCTCGGATGCCTTACGGTCGGCGTTGTCACAAAGCCGTTCCGCTTCGAGGCGAACAAGAGAATGGAGAACGCACAGAAGGGTATCGAGAAGCTTCAGCAGGCAGTTGATACGCTGATCGTCATCCCGAATGACAGACTGCTCGATATCGTCGACAGAAGAACGACGATGCCGGAGGCGCTGAAGAAGGCCGATGAGGTTCTTCAGCAGGCAGTTCAGGGAATTACAGACCTGATCAACCAGCCGGCTCTCATCAACCTCGACTTCGCAGATGTCCAGACTGTCATGACAAACGGCGGTATCGCGCACATCGGTATCGGCGAGTCCAAGGGTGATGACAAGGCTCTTGAGGCTGTTCAGCAGGCTGTCGAATCTCCGCTTCTTGAGACCTCGATCAAGGGCGCAAAGAACGTCATCATCAATATCCGCGGCGACATTTCCCTTATGGATGCCAACGACGCGGCAAGCTATGTACAGCAGATGGTCGGCGACGACGCGAATATCATTTTCGGTGCTATGTACGACGATCAGGAAGTTGATACATGCAAGATCACGGTTATCGCGACAGGCCTTGTCGATGAGGACAAGCAGCGCAAGGAAGAGGCTGCGGCAAAGGCAAGAGCTGAGGCAGCTGCGGCTCAGGCAAGAAATGCAAAGCCGGGCAGAGCTGCTCAGAGACAGCAGGCGGCATCATTCCCGCAGTTCAATGTTCCGAATTTCACGCAGCAGCAGCCGCAGAGAGCGGAGCAGACTCCGTTCACACTGCAGCAGCCGCAGGTTCAGAGCACGGTTGAGAAGAAGGACATCCAGATCCCGGATTTCCTTAAGAACAGGACGCGCGGATGAAATGCCCGTACTGCGGAAATCCTGACACATCCGTTGTAGATTCAAGACCGGCCGATGACAACACGGCGATCCGCAGACGCAGGGTCTGCAGCCGCTGTGGACGCAGATTTACGTCCTACGAGAGAATCGAGACGATTCCGCTCATGGTCATCAAGAAGGATCACAACAGAGAGGCCTTTGACCGGAGCAAGATAGAGGCGGGAGTTGTCAGGGCCTGTCACAAGCGCCCGATTCCGGCCCAGAGGATCCACGACATGGTGGATCAGATTGAAAATGAAATCTACAACAAGGGCGAACGGGAAATACCGAGCTCCGAGATCGGAGAGATCGTCATGAAGTACATGAAGGATCTTGATCAGGTGGCGTACGTACGCTTCGCCAGTGTCTACCGTGAATTCAAGGATGCAGAGACTTTTATGGATGAGCTCAAGAAACTCCTGAAATAAATACGGCTGAAGAGGTCCCCGGACATTGTCCGGGGGCCTCTTTTTTGACTTACGTCTCTTGATGCATACCGGAAAAGGATATGGTATAATATCCCAAGATATTGTGCAAAGCACACATAAAATGAGGCAACGGAGGATACGTAAAATGAGAAGAGTACTGCTGAAGCTGAGCGGAGAGGCGCTCGCCGGTGAGAAAAAGACAGGATTCGACGAGGCGACCTGCAAGGGCGTCGCAAGGCAGGTGAAGTCCATCATCGATGAGGGCATTCAGGTGGCCATCGTCATCGGCGGAGGAAACTTCTGGAGAGGCCGCTCCTCGAATGCGATCGACCGCACGAAGGCGGACCAGATCGGCATGCTCGCGACCATTATGAACTGCATTTATGTGTCCGAGATCTTCCGGTCAGAGGGAATGAAGACGAAGGTCATGACGCCGTTTCAGGTGGGTGCATTTACAGAGCTGTTCAGCAAGGACAGAGCAGTAGAGCTGCTTGAGAGCGGAACGGTTGTCTTCTTTGCAGGCGGTACAGGCCATCCGTACTTTTCAACAGATACAGGCGTCGTTCTGAGAGCTGTCGAGATGGAGGCGGATGAGATTCTTCTCGCAAAGGCTGTGGACGGCGTGTATGATTCGGACCCGAAGAAGAATCCGGACGCGAAAAAATACGATACCATTTCAATTTCCGAGGTCGTGTCAAAGGGACTCGGCGTTGTGGACGGAGCGGCGGCAGTCATCGCGAAGGAGAACCGCATGCCGATGCTTGTATTCGGTCTGAATGAGGAGAACAGCATTGCAAGGGCTGCCCGCGGCGATATCGACGGGACCCGCGTCACGGTCGACTGAGCTGAATAATTACACAAAATTTTAAAAACCGGAGGATATAATCATGAGCGAAAGAACAAAGGTTTATGAAGAAAAGATGGAGAAGACCCTGAAGAATCTTGACGGCGAGCTTGCGGCGATTCGCGCGGGGCGCGCTAATCCGCATGTCCTTGACAGAATCATGGTGGACTACTACGGAACCCCGACAGCCATTCAGCAGATTGCAAATGTCCAGGTCCCGGAGGCGAGAATGATCACGATTACTCCGTGGGAGAAGAAGATGGTCAAGGAAATCACAAAGGCAATCCTTGTCTCTGATCTCGGAATCAACCCGAGTGATGACGGACGCACGATCCGCCTTGTCTTCCCGGAGCTCACGGAGGACCGCAGAAAGGAGCTCGTCAAGGAGACGAAGAAGAAGGGCGAGGCCGCCAAGATCGCGATGAGAAATGTCCGCCGCGACGGCAATGAGGCATTCAAGAAGCTCAAGAAGACAGAGGACATCTCGGAGGATGAGATCGCTGATGAGCAGGATGCTCTTCAGAAGGTGACAGAGAAATATATCAAGAAGGTAGACAGCGCCGTTGAGACAAAGACAAAGGAGCTCATGACGATCTGATGAAGCATATTGCGGTACTTGGTTCCACAGGATCAATCGGCACACAGACCCTTGATGTCGTCCGCATGCACGGCGATCAGATGAAAATTACCGGTCTTGCCTGCGGCCGTTCTGTCGGCCTGATGGAGAAGCAGGCGAGAGCATTCAGGCCGGAAATCTGCGCGGTCTACGACGAGGCAGCTGCTGAGGAGCTGAAAGTGAGACTGGCGGACACGGAGATCCGGGTCGTCTCCGGTATGGACGGATTGATCGAGATGTGCTCGATGCCGTCCGCGGATATTGTCGTGACGGGAATTGTCGGCATGATCGGCATCCGTCCGACGATTGCGGCCATTGAGGCCGGCAAGGACATCGCGCTCGCAAACAAAGAGACCTGCGTGTGCGCGGGCCACATCATTATGCCGCTCGCAAAACGAAGAGGAGTCCGGATCCTTCCGGTTGATTCTGAGCATTCGGCGATCTTTCAGTCTCTTCAGGGACGCGCGGGATCGAAGATCCGGAAGATTCTTCTCACAGCGTCGGGCGGTCCGTTCCGGGGCATGACGCGAGAGGAGCTCGCGCATGTAACGGTAAAAGAGGCGCTTGCCCATCCGACGTGGTCCATGGGCCCCAAGGTGACCATTGACTCCGCGTCTATGGTCAACAAGGGGCTTGAGGTCATCGAGGCTAGATGGCTGTTTGACGTCGATCCGGATCAGATTCAGGTCGTCATTCAGCCGCAGAGCATTATTCACTCGGCGGTCCAGTACGAGGACAATTCCGTGATCGCACAGCTTGCCGTGTCAGACATGCGGATTCCGATCCAGTATGCCCTGACGTGGCCCATGCACCTGCCGTCTCCTGCTGCGGAGCTTGACTTCGCGCAGATGACAGGAATCGAAATCGGCGTGCCGGACGATGAGGTCTTCCGCGGACTTCCTCTTGCGCGGCAGGCGATCCGGACAGGCGGCTCCATGCCGTGCGTCTTCAATGCGGCAAATGAGTGGGCCAACGCGTGGTTCCGGAAGGGGAAAATCAGCTTCCTGCAGATTTATGATATTATCGAGGAGACGATGGCGGCGCACCATGTGATCGCGGATCCGTCCGTGGAGGATATTCTGGCGATTGAAGCTGAGGTCGATGCGCGCTGCGAAGAAGTGTACGGCAAATAAAGAGCCGCGGCCTGCATTCTGGGAAAGAGGTATAAGGCATGAAAACAAGAGTAATCAGCGGAGCGATCCTTGTCGTCATCGGACTGGTGACGATCTGGATCGGCGGTCCGGTCCTGATGGCTGTGCTGCTGTTCTGCGCAGAGACCGGACTCATGGAATATTATCGCGCCTGCGGACTGATCGGCAAAGGAAAGAAAATGCCCGGGATGGTGGCGGCTTCCTTTGCGGGGACGGCGGTCTATTACTGCCTGCTCCTGACCGGTATGAAGGAGCATTACGGTGTGATCGCCTCGCTTGTCCTGGTTGTGATTCTGATGTGCTATGTGGGTGCTTTCCCGAAGTACAGAGCGGAGCAGGCGGCAGAGGCCGGCTTCGGCTTCTTCTGGGTCGCCGTGATGCTGAGCTATATTTTCCTGATCCGCGATGAGAGGGACGGTCTGCTCAATGTCTGGCTTGTGTTCCTGTCCTCATGGGTCGCCGACACGGGCGCGTACTTTGTCGGACGCGCGTGCGGAAAGCACAAGATGACACCGATTCTGAGCCCGCATAAGACAATTGAAGGTGCCGTGGGAGGCATCCTGTGTGCGGGTCTTTCGGGAATTCTGTTCAAGGCACTCGTCGGACTGCTCGCAGGACTTTGGCCGGCTGTCTTTATTAATTCAGACGCGCACATGTGGCAGTATTTTGTTGTCTGCGCGGCAGGCTCCGTGATTTCTATTTTCGGAGATCTCTGCGCGTCAGCGATCAAGCGCGACAAGGGCATTAAGGATTACGGCAAGCTGATTCCGGGACACGGCGGGATTCTGGACCGCTTTGACAGCGTCATTTTTACGGCGCCGATTATTTACTTCCTGACACAGCTTCTCCTTGTCAGTCACTGACAAGGACCGGGAGCTTTGGACAGGAACTCTGGAGGTATATCGCATTTGAAATGGATTATAGCAATCCTCATTTTTTCTCTGCTCGTTCTGATTCATGAGTTCGGGCATTTTCTTGTCGCAAAGCTCTGCGGAGTGGACGTTGAGGAGTTTTCACTGGGCTTCGGTCCGAGACTTCTTTCCACGGTAAAGGGGGGAACACGCTATTCCCTGAAGATTCTTATGTTCGGCGGATCCTGCCGGATGAAGAGCACCTGGGACGATGTCGAGGATGAGGAAGACTGGGACAAGCCGAGACAGCCGGAGGAGGGATCCTTTGAGAGCGTGTCTGTCGGAAAGAGAATAGCGATCCTGTTCGCGGGACCGTTCTTTAATTTCCTGCTCGCCTTTGTCGGATCGGTTATTATTGTCTCGGTCCTCGGATATTATTCGCCGGTCGTCACGGGCGTGACAAAGGATTCGAATGCGGCCGAGGCCGGCCTTGAGGACGGCGATGTCATCACGTCCTATCAGGGGTCTGCGGTCGTCATCGGAGATGACATCAGTACCTGGGAGGTGTTGCATGGCGCCTACACGGCGGACAGCACAATTACTATGAAGGTTGTGCGGGACGGAAAGACACTTACCTTTTCCTTCCATCCGGACACGGTTGTCCGCTATATGCTCGGCATCACGTACTCCAACACCTCATCGAGCTGTGAGATCACAGCAGTTTCAGACGGTTCGCCGATGAAAGAGGCCGGCGTGACGGCCGGGGACACAATTACAGCCATCGATGGAACGGCGATCAAAAGCGGCAGCGAGCTCTACAATTATTTTCAGGAGAACCCGATGGACGGCTCGGAGGTATCCGTATCTGTTACGCACAGCGACGGGACAAGCGATATCTATCAGATCACGCCGGTCGAGAATGATTCGATCTCCACGGGATTTTCCTACGGAAAGTATCAGAAGGCAAATGCACTGGATGTTCTGAAGTACGGCAGCTACGAGGTGATCTACTGGATCAAGACGACTGTGAAATCGGTTGCGGGTCTGTTCACGGGACGCTTCAGCGTTAACGATCTGTCCGGCCCTGTCGGCGTCGTCGATGCCGTCAGCTCAACCTATGAGGAGTCGAAGTCCTACGGGACACTGATTACATGGATGAGCATGATCAATCTGATTATTCTGCTCTCGGCCAACCTCGGGGTCATGAATCTGCTTCCGATCCCGGCTCTCGACGGCGGACGGATTCTGTTTCTTCTGATTGAGGCAGTCCGCGGCAAGCCGGTCAGCAAGAAGACCGAGACGGCTGTTGAGTCCGTGACGGCGATGCTGCTGCTCGCACTCATGGTCTATGTGATGTACCACGATATTGTGACATTTAACAAGCGGTTCTGAGCGGAGGACAGGCGCTTCCGCCGGCCGGATGGAGGCGGGATGATTTTCATTTTCACGGCGCTGGTGCCGGAGGCAGAGCCTCTGATACAGGAATTTTCACTGAAGCGCACAGGCGGAGGCTCTGCCTTTCAGCAGTTCGCAAATGAAGAGCAAGGCATGCTTCTCACGATTACAGGGACGGGACCTGTCCGGGCAGCGGCGGCGGTCGGGGCTGTTCTCGGCAAGGTTTCACCGGATGAGGTGACCCTTGTCTTGAATTTCGGAAGCTGCGCAGCTGTGCATGGCGGTATGCCGGAAGGCGGCGAGACGCCGCTGTATCTGATTCAGAAGCTTACGAATATGGAGTCGGGAAGACAGTGGTATCCCGACCTTTTGACCGGGAGCTGCCTTCCCGAGGCTGAGCTTCTTACGGGGAGCAGGCTGTATACAGGTGATGAGATGAGAGAGGACCGGGGTATCCCGGCCCTTTCTCATGTCTTGCTCTACGACATGGAGGGAGCGGCTTTCTTTGAGGCGGCGAACCTGTTTGTCGGCCCGCACCGGATCCATGTGCTGAAATTCGTGACAGACAGCGGAGATACGGGGAGAGTTACGCCGGATACGGTGAGACGTGCAGCAGAGGCGGCCCTGCCGCGCGCGGCAGAATACCTGCGCCTTGTTATGGGCGAGGACTGCTGCGGGAAGTACGCGATGAAATCTTTCACAGCAAACGGGGAAGAAGCTGAGCGGATGACAGCGGTGAAGATTTCTTCGGACGCGGACGCCCCTCTGGATGAGGATGCACTCGCACGGGGGCTGTGCGCGTCGCGCATGATGCGCGCGCAGCTTCATCAGCTGATTCTCTATGCTGACCTTGCGGGACTTAAGTGGCGCGGACGGGTCCGCCAGTGGACGGAAAAGGGCGTCTATCCGGCGAAGGACAGGCGCACAGGGAAACAGTTGCTCGCGGAGCTTAAGGGTATGGTCCAGGGAGTTCAGTGTGATGATAAGCGGCGCTGAGGCAGATCAGGCAGGAGATGAGAGACATGGGCGGAGAATACGGAACAGAAGCAAATGAAGAGCATCGCGCATCTATGCACGGAGGCAAATTCCGCCATATCTATGTCGAGAGCAGGGTTCTGGGACTTGAGCGGACGGAACGCATGCTGGCCAGGTTCCCTGAGGCTGAGGTCATAGAAATCAGGCATTACAAGGATATCTTTAACCGCCGCCGGCAGGACCCGGCTGTCCAGCACAAAAGTCAGAACCTGATTATCGCCGCGAAGGAGGGCAGGCTCGTGTATCCGGGAGCTCCTGTGTGCCAGAGCTTCGGAAATGCCCATTTCTTTTATACATCCTGCGTCATGAACTGTGTGTTTGACTGCGAGTACTGCTATTTAAAGGGAATGTACCCGTCGGGGAATCTCGTAATTTTCGTGAATCTCGAGGATATTTTTAAGGAGATCCGGGGGCTCCTTTCGCAGTTTCCGGTTTATCTCTGCGTCTCCTACGATACGGACCTGATGGCAGTCGAGGGCCTGACGGGATATGTGGAGGAATGGGCGCGCTTTGTCCGGGACAATCCCGGACTTTCCATCGAGGTGCGGACGAAGAGCCCGCGCCTCTGCACGGAGGCGATCCGGGAGGCGGCTCCGGAGGACGGACGCGTCATTTACGCCCTGACGCTGTCTCCGGACGAGGTGATTCATTCCTGTGAGCACGGAACAGGAACGCTTGAGGGGAGACTTCGGGCGGCTCAGTCCTTCATGGATGCCGGATTTCCGGTCAGACTTTGCTTTGACCCGATGATTTATATGCCGGGCTGGGAGGAGGTCTACGGCCGGATGATCAGAAGGGCTTCGGAGATGATCGATTTCTCGCGCGTCCGCGATTTCAGTGTTGGGAGCTTCCGCATCTCGGAGACCTATCTGAAGCCGATGCGCCGCGTCCTGCCCCGGGCGGCGGTCGTCCAGTACCCGTTTGAGCTTACGGGAGGCTATTATCACTACCCGGCCGCGCTCGCGGACAGAATGGAACTGTTTATGGAATATGAGATACGGCTCCGCGCAGAGGATGCCGAGATTTTCCGATGGGAGGAATAAAATGCCGGAATACAGAATACTGCTCACAGGAGCCTCATCCGGAATCGGCATGAAGACAGCATCCCTTCTTGCCGGCAGGGACTGGGAGGTGTGGGGAATCGGCCGGGATTTTTCAAAGACAGACCGGGCGCTTCTTGAGAATCCTCATTTTCATTCCATATCCTGCGACCTGTTGGTAAGAGAAGAAATGAATGCGGCCCTTGGACTGGTCCGCGGCATGGCTGCGAAGGAGGGCGGCATCAACGTTCTGATCAACAACGCGGGCGCCGCGTGGTACGGACTTCACGAGGAAGTGAGCCCGGAGCGTATATCTGCAATGGTCCGGACGAACCTTGAAATTCCGATGATCCTGACAGGCCTCTTTCTCCGTGATTTCAAGAGAGACGGCGGGACCATTATCAATATTGCCTCCGTCACGGGAGAGGAGTACGCGAATCCGCACGGAGCTGCGTACGGGGCGACGAAGGCGGGGCTCCTCAGCTTCGGCAGAAGCGTCTTTGAGGAGGCCAGAAAATGCGGAGTCCGTGTGACGACGGTGATGCCGGATATGACAGACACGGGGCTGTACCGGAACGCGGATTTTGAATGTGATCCTGAAACGCTCGCGCACCTTCAGCCGGAGACGGTCGCAGAGGCTGTCCTCTACGTCCTGGATCAGCCGGAAGGAGTCGTGGTGCCGGAGATCATGCTGAGGCCCCAGCTTCGGAGAATCCGGAGGAAAAGGCAGTAACCAATTCTCTGAGGGGTGCTGAATCAAGCACCCCAGACTCGGAACGCTTTGCGTTCCTCGTTGTGGGCGGGCAGAGCGGCTTTGCCGCTTGTCCGCCCCTTGGAAAACTTCTGAAACCGTCCGGTGAGCAAGCTCTCCGTCCGGATTTCATTAGTTTTCCAGGGGTGCTGAATAATTACAAAAAATAGTTGACAGAAGAAGCCGGGACTGGTATGATATCTAACGTTCTGAGCAGTACAAATGCTTGGACGGGCGGAAGTGTCGGAATTGGCAGACGAGCAAGACTAAGGATCTTGTGCCAGCAATGGCGTGTGGGTTCAAGTCCCATCTTCCGCAGAGAAAAGGAACCTCTGATGAGGTTCCTTTTTTTGCAACTATTCAGCACCTCTTGGGTTACAGTTCACACGCCACCAGACCTCGGTGAACGGTCAGCGATATCGCCCTGATATTCGCGACCGCACGCGACCTTGGATGGCGTGTGAACAGTAACCCTCTTAGAAAACTGATGACATCCCGTCCCATGTAAAATATGCGTAAGAAACGTTCCTCTGTATGAAAAACAGTACAGCGTATGATATACTAAAAGAAATAAAGCTATTATATATTCATTTGCAGAGGGGTCATATGGAAAAAGAGACGGAGAACACCGGCGGAAGGCCGGCTCTCCCGGATGAGCGGGAGATCAGCCTGGAGCGTTGGGAGGAAGAAAATGTACAGCAGTACGAGCTGCTGATGGAGTTTTACGAGGCGGCGATGGAGAAGACGGTCAGTGTGCTGAAGGACCTGTCGGAGAAAATTCTTGCCGAGAAGGGCAGCAATCCGATCCGCCGCATTTCCTCGCGCCTCAAGTCTCCGACGAGCATTGCGGAGAAGCTTGCCAGGAAGGGAGCCGCGTATACGGCCGCGAGCATCGAGAAGCACGTGCAGGACGTCGCGGGCGTTCGCGTGATCTGCCCGACCCCGAATGATGTCTATCTCGTCGCGGCGAGAGTTCTTGACCGGCCGGAATTTACGCTCGTGCGCAAGAAGGATTATATTCTGAAACCGAAGGAGACCGGCTACAGGAGTCTCCACCTGATTCTCGCGATCGATGTGACGGTCGACGGAGAGAGCAGGCGCATACCGGTTGAGATGCAGATCCGGACGATCGCGATGGACTGGTGGGCCTCGCTCGATCACGACATGCGCTACAAGGCGCCCGACCTTGTGATCGACAGCCTGTCGAGGGAGCTGGCGGAGTGCGCGAAGCTTGCGGAGAAGCTCGACGAGAAGATGCTCGAGGAGGAGATCGGGAGAAGCAGCCTGTGAAATACAGATTTTTCGAAAAAGAACAAAATCGCAGTTGACAAATGAGGAGAGTCTCTCTATAATTGTCATTGTTGTCACGGAAATGAATTCAATTCATCGATGTGCATGCGGAAGTGTCGGAATTGGCAGACGAGCAAGACTAAGGATCTTGTGCCAGCAATGGCGTGTGGGTTCAAGTCCCATCTTCCGCAGGAACGGCGGGAACCGGTGAGGTTCCCGCTTTTTTTTGCGTGTTGGGACAATACAATCACTTATTTTGCCCGCACTTTATCCCTGTTTTCTCTGGTTGAAGATGAGGGGGCAGGCCGGCTAAGATGTCCTCAGAACTTATTTTTCACAAGGAGGAAGATGTATGGAATTCCGTAATGAGAGCGGAGCACTTGTCGTCCGGCACGGCGGCGAGACACTCCGGATTGAAGCGTGGGGAAAGGATTCGTTCCGCGTTCGTGCGACGCAGTATCCCGCATTTACGGGAAATGTGTGGGCCCTGACAGAGCAGGTGGCGCCGCAGGAGACAAAGGTCGTCATCGGAGAGGAGAGTCACTGGGCCGGAGACGGGACGACGGACACAAGGCCGTGCGCATCGATCGAGAACGGCCGCGCGAAGATCACCGTGAACTTCGCGGGAATTCTTTCATTTTACAGAGATGATGAGCTCGTGCTCCGCGAGTACTTCCGCTCCTACGACGGCACGCTGAGCCGCGAGAGCAGATGCCTCAAGGTCATTAACCGCGAGTGGAAGGGCGTCATCGGAGGCAGCGAGTTCAGCCTGACCGTCCGCTTCGAGGCAAATGACGGTGAGAAGATCTTCGGCATGGGCCAGTACCAGCAGAAATACATGGACCTGAAGGGCTGCGAGCTGGAGCTTGCGCAGCGGAACTCACAGATCACCGTTCCGTTCATGATCTCAAATAAAAAGTACGGACTTCTCTGGAACAACCCGGCAGTCGGCAAGGTCACATTCGGAAAAAACATCACGGAGTGGACAGCTGCCTCCACAAAGGAAATGGACTATTGGTTCACAGTCGCGGATACGCCGAAGCAGATTCTTGCAAATTACACGGACGCGACCGGTCATGCGCCGGCATTTCCGGAGGACTGCATGGGACTGTGGCAGTGCAAGCTCCGCTACCGCACGCAGGACGAGGTGCTGTCCGTTGCGCGCGAATACGTGAAGCGCGGCATCAAGATCGATCTCATCGTCATCGACTTCTTCCACTGGACCGTTCAGGGAGACTGGTGCTTTGACAAGAAGTACTGGCCGGACCCGAAGGCGATGGTCGATGAGCTCCACTCCTACGGTATCAAGGTTGTCGTCTCCGTGTGGCCGTCCGTCGACAGAAGGTCCGTTCATTTTCAGGACATGCTCGACAAGGGGCTGCTCATGCGCACAGAGCGCGGCGCACTCCAGACCTACGATTTCCAGGGCGACTGCGTCGAGATCGACCCGTTCAACCCGGAGACGCGCGAATATGTCTGGAATGTGTGCAAGAAGAACTACTATGACTACGGCATCGACGCGTTCTGGCTCGACAACTCGGAGCCGGACCTCGGCGTCTACGATTTTGACCACTACCGCTATATTGCGGGGCCGGCGCTCTCCTGCGGAAATATGTACCCGCAGATGTACAGCCGTATCTTCTGGGATAAAATGAAGGACCTTAAGCCGGGAAATGTAGCCAACCTTCTCCGCTCCTGTTGGGCAGGAAGCCAGAAGTACGGAAATGTCCTGTGGTCCGGCGACGTTCCGTCGACCTTTGAGGCACTCTACGATCAGGTGCAGGCCGGCCTCAATATGGGCCTCGCCGGCATTCCGTGGTGGAACACCGATATCGGCGGCTTCATGACAGACGACGTCAATGACCCGGATTTCAGACAGCTTCTCGTGCGCTGGTACGAATTTGCAGTCTTCACGGCCGTCTTCCGTCTGCACGGAGACCGCGGACCGTTCAATATCCCACGGCTCGACGACAGAGATTTCGGCGGCGGCTATCTGCACACGGGCCAGCCGAATGAGATGTGGTCCTACGGCGAGGACGTGTACAAGATCATGAAGAAATACTACGACATCCGCATCTCCATGCATGACTACATCCGTGATCTCTACGCCGAGGCGTCAAAGGACGGCGCGCCGCTCATGCGGGCTATGTTCTTCGAGTTCCCGAATGACGAGACATGCTGGGACCTTCAGGACCAGTATATGTTCGGTGACAGGTACCTTGTCGCGCCGATCCTGAGCCTTGATACATACGAGCGCGATGTCTATCTTCCGGCGGGACAGTGGAAGGACACGAGAGACGGCTCCGTCTATGAGGGCGGTCAGACCGTCCGCGCAGCGGCTCCGCTCGACTCGATTCCGGTCTTTGAGAAGCTGGAGGGCTGATTTTCGCAGCCGCCCGTGATATAAGCTGCAGCACGGGCTGATGGTTCCCTCCCCCAAAGATCCGTCTGGCGTTTTCGGGCGGAATCTGTATAATGTACGGGGGAGGAATTAAAAATGAAAAGAAAACTGATCACGCTGCTTCTGGCCGCTTCTCTGGCCGCGTGCAGCGGATGCGGCGCCGCCTCCAAAGAGGGCGGCGCTTTGTCATCTGTTAATTCTTCGGACAGAGCGGTCATTTCCGAGGTGTCAGCAGCTTCGCCGGCTGAGGAATCCGCGCCCGCAGAAACGGCAACCCCTGTGCCGACAGAAACTCCGGCGCCGACGGCTTTGCCCACGCCGACCCCTTCGCCTGCTCCGGAGTCGGACGAGGTGACGAGTGAGGCCGTTGCCTTCGACCCGAATTGGACGTATGCGGGCAATTCACAGATCCACACGGGGACGGCTGTGCTTTATACGGCAAAGCCGAGCCTTAAGAAGGGCATTACGGTCTGCGTGAACGCCGGTCACGGGACGGAGGGCGGAGAGAGCGTCTATACCCTCTGCCACCCGGACGGCTCCGCAAAGGTCACGGGAGGCTCGACGGCGGCAGGCTCTACCTACGCGATGGCTGTCGCAGGCGGCACGACGCTGCTTGACGGGACGCCGGAGCGCTCGGCGACTCTTTCGCTCGCTCTGCTCCTTAAGGACAAGCTGCTGAACAATGGCTACAACGTGCTCATGATCCGCGAGTCGGACGATGTGCAGCTCGACAATATCGCCCGCACGCTGATGGCGAATAATCTCGCGGACTGCCACATCGCGCTTCACTACGACAGTACGGAGAGCGACAAGGGCGCCTTCTACATGAGCGTGCCGGACAACGCATCCTACCGCGCCATGGAGCCGGTCGCGTCGACCTGGGAAAATGACGATCTTCTCGGCGACTCGGTGATCCGGGGCCTCTCGGCGGCCGGTGTGAAGATCTACAGCTCGGGGTCTCTTGAGGCGGACCTCACGCAGACATCCTACTCAACCGTCCCGTCCATCGACCTCGAGGTCGGCGACCGCGCATCGGACCACTCGGAAAATGCACAGAGCACGATTGCGGACGGCATTGTGCAGGGCGTAACGAATTATTTCGGCCGGTGAAGGGGAAGGGCTATGACAGAGAAAAACCACGGTAACATGCTCACAAAGACACCGGTCGTCTGTCTGCTTGCGCTTTTCTGCTGCTTCCTGTGGGGCAGTGCATTTCCGGGCATCAAGATCGGGTACCGGCTCATGCGGATTTCCTCGGAGGATACGGCATCACAGATTTTTTATGCGGGACTCCGCTTTACACTGGCGGGCATCCTGGTCATCCTCGCGGGGAGTGTGAGCGAGCGGAAGCTTCTCATTCCGAAACGGAAGACGATCCCGAAGATCCTTCTGCTCGCCGCATTTCAGACATACGGCCAGTACCTGTTCTTTTATATCGGTCTTGCGCACGCGCCGGGAGTCCGGGCGTCGATCCTCGAGGGCGTGTCTTCATTTGTCGCGATCCTTGTCGCAGCCTGCGTGTTCCGGATGGAGAAGCTGACGGGGCGCAAGATCATCGGGTGCCTCCTTGGCTTTGCGGGCGTCGTGATCATCAGCCTCGCGGGAGGCGCGGCCTCAGCGGGCTTTTCATTTAACGGGGAGGGCTTTATTCTCATCTCGACTGTGATGTACGCCCTGTCATCCGCGATGATCAAGCTCTTCTCGAAAAATGAGGATCCGGTGCTCCTTTCAGGCTGGCAGTTTCTCGCGGGAGGCCTTGCGCTTGCGCTCTCGGGAATGGCAGCGGGCGGACGGACAGGCGCGTTTACGGGACAGGGGACACTCCTTCTCCTGTATCTGGCCTTTCTCTCAGCGGCTGCCTATACGATCTGGGGCATCCTTCTTAAGTACAATCCGGTCTCGAAGGTCACGATCTTCGGGTTCGCAAATCCGGTGTTCGGGGCGCTCCTGTCGGCGGCCCTTCTCGGAGAGGGGAGCTTTCTAAATGGCCGGTCGGTCGCCGCACTCGCGCTCGTGTGCGCGGGAATCGCGGTGGTCAACGCGCCGAAAAATAGCAGAATCTGACGGACTTTTTGCACGATCCATCGGAATATCAAGAGAGCCATTGCGCTTCTTCGGATACTATGTAAAATGAATGTACATTTTATCCGGGGAGGCGCATTTTTATGCTGTTTGAAGAAGCCGAAGAGAAGGAAAATGAACTTACAGAGCGCTATGTGGCGGAGATCTTAAGAAGCGGCGATGCCGGCGCCGCGCGTCTGGCCCGCCGGCAAGCACATGTGCGCGAGAGCCGTGACTCCTTTCTTGCGCTGGCAGGCGGAGACATGCATTCTGCCGAGGAAGAGTTCCGAAGAGAAATGGACGATGTGGCCCTTGAGGCGAGGAGAAACCGGCTGATCTGGGATGCCTATTACCGGCTGACGCCTTCTCTGCAGCGTGTCCTTGAGCTCTACTATGTGAGAGGAGAGACGGTCGAGTCTGTGTCCGGGAGTCTCGGAATCTCGAAGCGGACGTTCTGGAGAAGGCGGAGCGCCGCGGTCCTTGCGATTATGCGTCACGCCAGCGAGGTCTGAGTTGTCAATCCGCCGGCCCTGATGCTATACTAAACAGAGAGAAATGTTCTATGAGGTGTGCTGAATGGGTTGTCCGCTGCTTCCGCACGCTGATTCCATTGGTTGACAGGCAGCGCGCAAGGGCAGCGGGAAAGGCGGTGAAGAGATGGATAATATTATCATCGAGGGATTCATCGGATCAGGAAAGGGCGCTGCAGGCCGCGCCGTCGGAAAGGCCATGAACCTTGAGGTTGTGGACCTCGACAGGAGGGTTTCTGACCGCCTCAAAATGTCGGTCGCGGATATATATGAGAAGTTCGGAGAAGTGTATTTCCGCGCGATGGAGACGCTGATCCTGAAGGAGATGGCTGAGGACAAGAAGGCGAAGAGACGCGTGATTGTCCTCGGAAGCGGTGTCGCCATGATGCCGCAGAACGGGAAGTACCTGAAGGAGCTCGGCCATGTCTACTATCTGCGGCTCACAAAGGAGACGCTGAGAAAAAGACTGCGCGAGAGAAGAAAGGCACACCGATGGATCAACGACGACTCGTGGGATGAGCAGGTGGAAGCAATCTTTAAGGAGCGGGGACCTGCCTATATGAAGACCGCCGATGTCGTGATCGACGCCGACGGTCTGAGGTCAGAGGAGATTGCGCTCCTCATTAAAAGCTACGAGACGGGGCAGACCCCGATTCCGGAGAAAAAGTAAGAGGATCAGAAGACCTTTTCGCGCACCAGCTCAACGGGCATGTCTCTGCCGGTCCAGATATGGAACGCGGCGGCTCCCTGCATGAGGAGCATGGACTCACCGTTTGATGTCCGGCAGCCTGCCGATTCGGCAAGTGCAAGGAGAGGCGTTTTCTTCGGGTGATAGATGATATCGTAGACGAAGAGGTCCGGCCGCAGGAAGGATGCATCCGGAATGAGGCAATGGCCGCTGCCCTTTCCGCCGTCCATGCCGACCGGGGTTGCATTGACGAGCACGGCGGATGTGCGGATTTCCTCGCGGAGCTCTTCCGGATCGGTGTAGCCGTGAAGCGTGATGCTTGTCTCCGAGTGGGGCGCGAGCTTTGCCGCAATGTCCTCTGCGTGCTTTCGCGATGCGGGGCGGTTTGCGAAGACGGCAATTTCGGATACGCCGTCGAGCGCGGCCTGAATCAGGATCGCCGATGCCGCACCGCCCGTTCCGAGAAGAGTCATTTTCTTTCCAGGAAGAGGCAGGCCTGCATCGGCCATCGCGTTCATGAAGCCGGTGCCGTCGGTCGTGTGTCCGGTCAATATGCCATTTTCGTTCTTTACGGTATTGACGGCGCCTCCGATTCGGGCTGCTGTCGAGAGTCTGTCGCAGAGAGGAACCATCGCGTGCTTGCATGGCATCGTGCAGTTCCATCCCGCGGCACCTTCCTCGCGGAGCTCGCGGACGCGGTCCTCGATGGAATTTTCATTTGTTACCCGGAGGTCGTAGCGGCAGTCCATGCCGAGCGCCTGAAAGGAAAGATTCATCATGGCCGGCGACAGGCTGTGAGCGATCGGGTCGCCGAGCAGACAGTATGTTTGCATTGTTTACCTCCATATCATCTGAATAGATACAGGACATTTTAACACATGGAGAATTAGTATGGAAATACAGACAGCAGAAAATGAAGCTTACGGGGCGGGAACGCCGCGCATAGCAGTGCCCGTCAGCGCAGGCAGCGAAGAGGGCCTCGTGCGGCGGGTGGAAGAGGCCCGCGCAGCGGGCGCAGACATCATTGAGATCAGGGCGGATGCCTGGCCGCAGCTTCAGGAGGGGGCATGTATCGGGCGCATGCTGACAGCTGCGAAAAAGGCTGCGGGATCTGCGAAGCTTCTCTTTACAATCCGGACGAGGCCGGAGGGAGGTCAGGCGGAGCTTGACGATGAGGCGTATCTCCTGGCGGTGAAGACTGCGATAATAAGCGGGACTGTCGACCTCGTCGATATTGAGTACCGGAGAGCGGCGGCGCCGGCGCTGATCGAGGCGGCCCGTGCCTCTCATGTGAAGACGGTTCTGTCCGGTCACGATTTTCACGCGACGCCGTCTGAGGATGAAATTCTTCACCGGCTCCTCACCATGGAGCATATGGGAGGCGACATCGCAAAGCTCGCGTGCATGCCGGAAGAAGACAGGGACGTCACACGCATGTGCCTTGCGGCGGCACGCGCGCGCCTTCAAATGAAGATCCCGACGGTCACGATCTCGATGGGAGAAAAAGGAATTGTGACGAGACTTGCGGGAGAGATCTTCGGCTCCGCGTTTACGTTCGGCTGTCTTGACGGTGAGGAGAGCGCACCGGGGCAGATCCCTGTCGGGAGGCTGAGACAAAAGCTTGAAGAAGTCCACAGGCTTCGGGAGCAGGGACCGTTCATTTTCCTGATCGGATTCATGGGAACGGGAAAATCGACGATTGGGGAGGCTCTCTCGGAGAAGACAAGTCTGCCGCTCTGCGAGATGGACGCGCGGATTGCCGCAAGAGACGGACGGACGATCCCGGAGATCTTTGAAAAGGACGGAGAGGAATATTTCCGCGATCTTGAGACACGGGAGCTCATTCGCCTCTACGAGGAAGGCCGTGGCATCGTCTCCTGCGGAGGCGGACTTGCGCTGCGCGAGGGGAACCGGGCGCTGATGCGCTGCCTCGGGAGGACTGTCCTTCTCACGGCGGAGCCGAAAACCATCCTCGCAAGACTTTCCGGCCAGGCTGCCGGGAGACCGAACCTGAAGAATCGGATGACGGAGGAGGGAATCCGAACGCTCATGGAGAAGAGGCGCTCCGCCTATGAGGCTGCGGGTGAAATCGTGGTTGCGACTGACGGAAAATCCGTCGATGAGATCTGCGGGGAGATCCTCGCGCGATGCTCCCGATAAAAATTCTGTTGCGTGACTTCGCTTTTTATTATACAATGAAGTGTACATTTACAAGGAGGAAAGTGTTTTATGGTTTCTGCAGGCGATTTTAAAAATGGCTTAACTCTTGAAATCGATGGACAGGTTATGCAGGTCCTTGAGTTCCAGCACGTAAAACCGGGCAAGGGCGCAGCCTTCGTTCGTACTAAATTAAAGAACGTCATCAACGGCGGTGTGGTTGAGAAGACCTTCCGTCCGACCGAGAAATTCCCGGCTGCACGTATTGATCGCAAGACATATCAGTATCTCTACAACGATGGCGATCTTTACTACTTCATGGATCCGGAGAGCTTCGAGCAGACGATGGTCAACAAGGACACGATCGGCGATTCGATGAAGTTCGTCAAGGAGAACGAGGAAGTCAAGCTTGATTCCTACAACGGCGAGGTCTTCACTGTCGAGCCGCCGCTCTTCGTTGAGCTTGAGATTTCCGAGACTGAGCCGGGCTTCGCAGGCAACACAGCACAGGGTGCTACAAAGCCGGCGACTGTCGAGACAGGTGCTCAGATCCAGGTTCCGCTGTTTGTCAACATCGGCGACAAAGTCAAGATCGATACGAGAACAGGCGAATACCTTTCCAGAGTATAAACACGAGACGGGCCATCCATACGGATGGCCCGTAATATTTTGCAATTTTGTAATTATTCAGCACCCATCAGAAAACTGATGAAATCCGGACGGGGAGCACGCTCGCCGGACGGTTTCAGAAGTTTTCTGATGGGCGGACAAGCGGCGAAGCCGCTCTGTCCGCCCACAACGAGGAACGCGCAGCGTTCCGAGTGGGGTGCTGAATAGTTACACAGTTTTTCTTCTTCAGCAGCTTTCTCTTTCTCATCATATCAATCATTCCTGTCCATATGCCGTGTCCGGCAGACATCACATGTTATTCAGTAAGGAATTTCCGGCCATTCCATTCAATGACCGGGCAGTTCACTGACCTTTCCTTTGCAGAACTTGCGGCAAGTTCTTGAGCCGCAGTTTGATCCGACCTGTCCCCGGATTTCTGCGGGAATAAAGGCTTATACCCATATACTATCCACAGCAGAGTCTGCCGGATCGGTTCCGGCCGCCCGTCAGACTTGAGAAATGAGGTGACCATGCAGCAGACCTATGAACAGTTTAGAAGTGATCTTGCCGACTCGATCCGGTCTATTCCCGGAGAAAAGAAAAATGTTTCTGTCCGGCGCGTGCCGAAATTAAACGGTGTCTCGTACTACGGACTGACGATTCTCGGCGAGGGAGAGTCTGTTTCTCCCGCGATCTATCTGGAGCCTTATTATGAGATGTATCGGGCGGGCATGTCTCTTGATACGGTCGCGGGCCTTGTTATGAAGGAGCGCGAGAGCCACCGCGTCCTGCCGGTTCCGGTGGAGACACTGACTGCATTTTCCGAGGTCAGGGACCGGATCCGCTACCGCGTGATCAATTACGAAATGAACAAAGAGTTCCTTCAGGATATTCCGTTTCGCCGCGTGCTTGATCTGGCAGTCGTTCTCTACTATACGGTTGATCTGCGGCTCAGCGAAACGGCGACCATCTTTGTGCGCTGCGACACCGTTCGGAGATGGGGTGTCTCAGAGGAGGACCTCTTCAGTCTTGCGGAGAGCGCAACGCCTGTCGCGGACCCGCCGTGCGTGTGTCCCCTGACAAAGCTGCTCGTTGAACTCGGCCTTGAGGAAGAGATCTGGGACGAACCCGGCGATGTGCCGCTCTGGATTATTACCAATGACCGGCGCACCTTTGGCTCGGCCTGCATGTTCTATCCGAAGGTGCTCGCGGAGACAGCAGCTTTTATCGGAGCGGATCTTTTCATTCTTCCGAGCAGCATCCACGAGGTGCTCGCGATGCCCAATAACGGGACGCTAAGCCGGGAGGAGCTTGAGCTGATGGTGCGGCAGATCAACGTGACCCAGGTGAAACGAACAGAAGTCCTGTCCGATCATGTCTACTCGTACCGGCGCGGCGAGCGGGCGCTGACGCTGCTGTAAACTGTAACAATCGTAGCGACAAATCCGAAAAATTAGAAAATAGCCCTTGCGCATCCCCGGAAACTGATGTATCATATCACTTGTTCGGGGATGTGGCTCAGTGGGAGAGCGTTCGGTTCGCATCCGAAAGGTCGAGGGTTCAAATCCCTTCATCTCCATCGCAAAGACTCAGATCATGATTTGGTCTGGGTCTTTTTTTGTAATTATTCATCATTTTTCCAAGGGTGCTGAATCGCTTGAGTGGCACACATTGGCACACATTGTCAGTAGATCCGCCCGGTTTTCAAATGCTACCATGAGTCCGGAGCTATTAAAATCAGCGCCGGTCACAGATGGCAGGAATAAGACCGGCTGGAAGGAAGGTGCCAATGAAAAAATTTTTGAAGCTGGCAGTTGTTATGATTCTTGCACTGGCAATCACGGCAGCGGGTGTGGAACCGGTGCGGGCGGATGGAGAACAGATCCTGATGCCGTCGGATACGATGGACTGGCATTATTATCTTCGCAGAAACAGCAACGGGACGAGTATGGCATGCCGATCCATGGTGCTTGAGGGGACACTTGAGACCATGTACTGCATGAACCCGGACAAGCAGTGGAAGCGGACTTTGTATAACGGCATCGCAGAGCTCGGGAATGATCCGATGACGACTGCTATGGTTTACTGCATGATGAACGGGCCGAAACGATATGATGGCACTTCATTTTCAAGTGCGGCGTACACGACGGGTGATTTCCGCAAGGATTACTATATCACACAGCTGGCCATCTGGTGCCTGCACACCTACTATGCCGGCTATGGGCCGAAGTCGATCGGAACGCCGGCGGACCTGACACCGGAAAAAGGGTATGAGGATGTGTGGCAGCATATCTCCGACCTCTATACAGATGCGATCGCTTATGCAGCTGAGCATCCGGACGGCTATGCATATCTTCTCGATCTTGGGGCAGCGCCCACAGGCGGGGATAGCTCACTTCATCTGAATGCGGACCGCACAGCATTTGAAAAAAGCATCGATGTGACGTGGTCCGGTGAAGGGATCAGCTCGTCGGATATTATCTGTCAGCCTGAGAATGCGCCGGCAGGAACGGAGTGCATTCTGACGGAGAAGGACGACGATGCATGCCACGCAAAAATCCTGGTGCGCGTGCCGGCCTCGGCGGGGCTTCAGGCAGGGCAGAACATCACCTGTCGTATCAGGGCGGAATTCGGACAGTGGCGTGTGCGGCAGCTGATCCCTCCGGAGGAGAAGGTTCAGACCCTTATGTACTACACAAATGTCATACCGGAAGCTCTCTCAGCCTCCGTGGAGCTGACCGTACCCTCCGGAAATCTTCGTGTCGCCAAGGTCCCGGAGCGGCCGGCGCCGGTACATGTTGTCAGCGCAGCTTCCCTGAAAGGAGCTGTCTATGAGGTGCGCGACCAGCTGACGGGAGAGACCGTCGGGACACTGACGACGGACGAGCAGGGCATATCGGAGGTTCTTGCGCTCCGCGAGGGCGTGTACAGTCTGAAGGAGATCAGCGCTCCTGAAGGGTATAGCCTTGATGAAAATGAGTACAGCGACATCCTGATCACGGACCAGAATACCAAGGAGCATCCGCTTACCGTGACGTCGGTCGAACCACTCTTACCGCCTCCGACGGTGACGCCGACCCTTACTCCGACACCGACGGTGACGCCGACTGTAACGCCGACGGTCACGCCAACGACGACACCGACGGTGACGCCGTCTCCGACTGTCACACCGACCGTGACGCCAACGGTCACGCCGACTGAAATCGTCCGGGAGCCGGAGCCGAAGAAGACGAAGGCGCAGACAGTCACGACAAAGCCGGCGGACACAGGGGACCGAGAGAATATTCTGTCTCTCGTGCTTCTTATGGTCGGTGCGGGAGGCCTGATCGGGCTGCTGGCATATGTAAGAGGGCAGAAGAGAAATTCCTGATGTTTGCGACCGCATGCGACTTTGGATGGCGTGAGAACAGTAACATCCTGATCCAATTTCCGGATAATTCATGCAACTTGGCATTGCTCATCGGGAATTAATCTGCTATAATAGCTAAAGTTCAGGAACAGAAGTCTTCTGTTCCTGATATATAATGTGCGTCTGTAGCTCAGTGGATAGAGCACCGGATTCCGGTTCCGGGTGCGCGGGTTCGACTCCTGTCAGACGCGTAGCGAGACCTCGCGGAGCAAATCAGCTTCCGCGAGGTCTTTTCATTGCTTTCATTTGATGTTAGAATATGAAAATGTGTATCTATTCAGCACCCTTGGCAAAATGATGAAATCCGAACGGAGAGCTTGCTCGCCGGGCGATTTCATCATTTTGCCAAGGGGCGGACAAGCGGCGAAGCCGCTCTGCCCGCCCACAACGAGGAACGCGAAGCGTTCCGAGTCTGGGGTGCTGAAGAGTTACCAGAGTATAACGATCCGGGGCGCAAGGCCCGGCATGGAGGAAAAGGTTTGAATAAGTTCAGAGAGTGGCTCTCGGATAATCTCCGGTATATCGGACTGATCCTGGGAATTCTGGCGGCGCTTGTCGCGATGTTCTTCGGAATCCGGGCCATCGCAGGAAAATTCGGGGGAAGATTATCATCCCTGACAGATTCGAAGAACAAGACCGTCAGCTCATCGGTGACGGGATCTGTTGTCACATCAGCTGAGTCAGCATCGTCTTCGGTTGTTTCCGTTGTTTCATCCGCGGAGAGTGCGGCTTCGTCCGACGGGGGTGCGCTCACGGAAAATGACGCCGATGATGTGTCGAATCTCATCAATTCGTACTACGCGGCACTGAATGCGCGCGATTTTGACAAGCTCGCGGACCTTGTCGATGTGCTGACAGACGAGAAGAAGCAGGATATTAACAATGAAGGCATAGGCTACAGCTATGTGACCGTCTATTCGAAGACAGGTCTCACGAAGAATTCCTATGTTGTGTACGCGACATATTCCTGGCAGAAGCAGGGCATGACCTCGGTCCTCCCGGGCCTCGATCAGCTCTATGTCAAGAAGGCAAAGAGCGGCTCTCTTGAGATTGTGCTCTCGGCCCTCGACGCAAAGACGCAGGCCTATGTCGACCAGATCACACAGACGAGCGATGTACAGGCTCTCTACGCGACATATCAGACGAATCTGAGCGCCGCGACGGCTTCTTCCGATCAGGCGGCAGCGGAGTCTGAGGCAGCGGCAGAGTCACAGGCGGCGGCAGAATCAGCGGCCCAGGCGGCAGCAGAGTCAGCGGCAGCCCAGGCAGCAGCAGAATCGCAGGCAGCCCAGGCAGCGGCGGAATCGGCGGCAGCCCAGGCGGCGGCAGAGTCAGCGGCGGCGCAGGCAGCAGCGGAATCAGCGGCGCAGGCAGCGGCAGAGCAGGCAGCCCAGGAGCAGGCGGCTCTCGCGGCGGCAGCAGGCGGCCAGGCGACACGGCAGGCGACGATCGTGAGCGACTGCTTCCTTCGCGCACAGCCGAACGGCACAGTCATCACGACGCTTCACGCGGGTGACAGCGTCTATGTCATCGGCGATGTACAGAACGGCTGGTACCATATCTGGACGCCGTCCTACTCCGGATACTGCGGCAAGAGCTTCGTTTCATAATAAGCCCTGCGGCCGGCTTCATGCCGGCTGACGGCAGAAAGAGGAAAGTCATGGAAAATGAAGGCAAGCGTCTCAACAAATTCATCGCGGATGCGGGCGTATGCTCAAGGCGTGAGGCGGACCGTCTGATTGAAGAGGGAAGAGTACAGATCAGACGGAAGGCAAGAAAGGGCGAGGCAGAAAATGAGCCGAGGCGCGCGTCTCTCGGGGACCGCGTCTTCCCGAACGACACCGTTTATGTGAACGGAGAGCCTCTCCCGCACAAGGAGGCGGAGCGCGTCTATCTCATGTACAACAAGCCGGCGGGCGTCATCTGCACGGCGGATCCGTCTGTCGAGGACAATGTTATCGACGCGATCGGCTTTGATAAGCGTGTGACATACGCGGGCCGCCTCGACAAGGACTCAGAGGGCCTTCTGATCCTCACAAATGACGGCGATCTGATTGACCGCGTGATGCGCGCGGGCAACCGCCACGAGAAGGAATATGTCGTGAGCGTCAACAAGCTGGTCACGCAGGACTTTCTGGAGAAGATGGCCGGCGGCGTGAAGATTCTGCTCGACGACGACGCGTCCATCCGCGAGGCGGAGAAGAAGAGCGGCGGAAAAGAGACGAAGGGGCTGTTTGTCACGACTCGTCCCTGCTACGTGCGCCAGCTCGGAGAAAAAAAGTTCTCCATTGTGCTCACGCAGGGGTACAACCGGCAGATCCGCCGCATGTGCCGCGCGCTCGGCTACGGCGTGAACGCGATCCGGCGCGTCCGGATCATGAACCTTACGCTCGGAGACCTGAAGCAGGGCGAGTACCGGTTCCTCACGCGGACGGGAATGTATCTCGGAGGCCGCGGTGAAAAGCTTCACACGTCTGAGGAAGGCCGCGGCGGACACAGCGGCCGGCCGCACACGTCCGGGGACAGGCGGCGCGGCGGCACCCATGAGGATCGCCCGAAGCGTCAGCATACGGACGATAAGCGCCAGGGAGGCAGTTACGACTCGCGTCAGAAGCACACGCATGCGTCAGACGACAGCAGGCGCCGCGGCGGCAGCTTTGAGCCTCGCGGAAAGAGCAGCGCGTCTCACGGCTGGGGAAAGAGCGCGGGAGCTTATTCCGAAAAGAAGAAATCCTCCTTCGGGAGCCGGAAGCGCCTGGAAGAGGGAAGAAAGAGAAACGGCGGCGAACGGAGAGGCGGTTCCAATGGCGGCAGAAGTAACATCAGAAAATGAATACAAGGCGCTCGTCGCAGAAGTAAAACATTACAACGAGGCATATGAGGCGGCGGTCCCGGAGATCACCGACTACGAGTACGACCAGCTGATGCTCCGCCTCAAGGCGGCTGAGAAGGAGCACCCCGAATGGAGGATGCCCGATTCGCCGACGCAGAGGGCGGGTGCTCCCATAAGGCGGGAAAACGGCGTCACGGTTGAGCACGACGTGCCGATGCTCTCGATTCAGGATGTCTTCACGAAGGAGGAGGTTCTCGAGTGGGTCCACGGCGTGCGGGAGCTTCATCCCGACGCGCTCTTCCGCGTTGAGCACAAGATTGACGGCCTCTCGATGAGCATCCGCTACGAGAACGGGGAGATGGTCCTTGCTGAGACGCGAGGGGACGGCTACATCGGCGAGGACGTCACGGTCAACGCGCGGGTGATCCCGGATGTCGTGCAGAAGCTCAGCGGCATCTCATTTCCGATCGAGGTGAGAGGCGAGGTCTATATGAAGCTCGCTGACTTCGAGCGGGTCAATGAGGAGCAGGAATTAAACGGAAAGAAGACATTTGCGAATCCGAGAAACTGTGCGGCGGGAACGCTCCGGCAGCTTGATCCGGCGGAGACAAAGAAGCGCGGCCTGTCGATGTTCATTTTCAATGTGCAGCGGTCGGAGAACCCGGACTATATCCTGTCGCAGGACAGGGGGCTTGCTCTCCTTGCAAAGGAAGGCATGAAGACGGTCCCCGGCACGCTGTGCCGGACGGACGATGAGATCGTGAGCGCGATCGACGCGATCGGCGAGTCGCGGGGAAATCTCGGGTATGACATCGACGGCGCGGTCGTCAAGATCGACCAGATCGCCTACCGGAATGACTTCCCGGCCGGCTCAAAGTACAGTGCGGGTCATATCGCGTACAAGTACCCGCCGGAGGAGAAGGAGACGGTCATCCGCGACATCGAGGTGTCGATCGGCATGACGGGCCGCGTCAATCCGACGGCTGTCTTTGACCCGATCCGGCTCTGCGGGACGACGGTGAGCCGCGCGACGCTTCACAATCAGGATTTCATCGATGAGCTCGGCATCGGCATCGGGGACACGGTCGTTGTCTATAAATCCGGCGAGATCATTCCGAAAATCAAGTGCGCCGTCCGCGAAAAGAGACCGGCTGGCGTGCAGAACTTCCGTCTGCCGGACCGCTGTCCGGTCTGCGGGGCGCCGATTGTCCGGGAGGAGGGCGCGGCCGACATGCGCTGCGTCAATCCGTCATGTCCGGCCCAGCTCGTGCGCCACGTGATCAATTTTGTCGGGCGGGACGCCATGGACATCAAGGGCTTCGGCGAGGAGATCGCAAAGAAGCTCACGGACAACGGCTATATTAAGAATGTAGGCGATATTTACTCGCTGAAGGACGTCCGTGAGGAGCTGATCGATAAGCGCCTCACGGGCAAGGATAAGAACACGGACAAGCTGCTCGCCGCGATCGAGGCGTCGAAGCAGAATGAGCCGTACCGCCTGCTCACGGGCCTTGCAGTCCCGAATGTAGGGCGGACGTCCGCGAAGACACTGCTCGACCACTTCGGCTCGATGGACGCGCTGGAAAATGCAGGCATCGAGGCGCTCACAGAGGTGCCGGACATCGGCGAGGTCACGGCGCGGGCCATTTACGACTACTTCCGCGAGGACGCAAACCGGGAGCTTCTTGAGCGTCTGAAACAGGCCGGCCTTCGCATGGAGGAGAGCACAGAAGAAGCCTCCGATGAGCTTGCCGGAAAGACCTACGTGGTCACCGGGGACGTCTCTCATTTTAAGAACAGAAATGAGCTGAAGACGTTCATCGAGAGCCGCGGAGGAAAGGTCACGGGGAGCGTGTCGAAGAAGACGACAGCACTGATCAACAACGACATCGCGTCGGTTTCCGGAAAGAACCGGAAGGCAAAGGAGCTCGGGATCCCGATCATCAGTGAGGAGGAATTCCTTGCATCACTTGAGGACGGGACGAGGACCGCGCGCTGATAGGAGAACATTATGCCTGTAAAGATACCAGACAATATTCCGGTCAAGGAAATTCTCGAGAGAGAGAATATCTTTGTCATGGACGAGAGCCGGGCCGTGCACCAGGACATCCGGCCGATCCAGATCTGCATTCTCAATCTGATGCCGCTCAAGGAGGACACGGAGCTGCAGATCCTGCGCGAGCTGTCCAACACGCCGCTGCAGATCGATGTGACCTTCATGCGCATGTCGACGCACAAGTCGAAGCACACGTCAAAGAGCCATCTCGACACGTTCTATGAGCCGTTTGATGACATTCGCGGCCGCTATTTTGACGGCATGATCGTCACCGGCGCGCCCGTCGAGCTGCTCCCCTTTGAGCAGGTCGACTACTGGAACGAGCTCGAGGGCGTCTTCTCGTGGTGCAACACGCATGTGACGTCGACGCTGTTCCTCTGCTGGGGAGCACAGGCGGCGATGTACCATTACTATGGCTTCGAGAAGCATCTGCTGAAGGAGAAGCTCTTCGGCATTTTCTACCACAAGGTCTACAACCGGAAGGTCCCGCTTCTCCGCGGCTTTGACGATGTCTTCTATATGCCGCACTCGCGCTACACGGAGGTCGCGGCGCGCGATATCATCCGCTGCGACGACATCACGATTCTCGCCCAGTCGGACGAGGCGGGCGTCGCGCTGTGCATGGCGGAGAACGGAAGAAAGATTTTTGTGATGGGTCACCCGGAATACGACCGCATGCAGCTTCGGCGCGAGTATGAGCGTGACAGGCGCAAAGGACTCGACACGGCGCTCCCGAAGCACTATTTCCCGGATGATGACCCGGGAAAACGGCCGATTCTCACCTGGAGATCGGTCGCGAACAATCTCTACACGAACTGGCTGAACTACTATGTCTACCAGTCGACGCCCTTTAATCTCGACGGAACGCCGTGGGGAGACGAGCTCCCGGACACATACCGGTCATAAATGATCCCGAGAGCTTTCGGCCGTTTATGGGAGGATGAAATTCCGGCTACGAACAGACCATGAATAGCCGCAAACATCCGGATGGACGCTTGCGAGGGACGAGATGAGCTTCCGGATATATACCGGTCACGAACATTCAGAATGAAGCACACAAGTGAGAGGAGGCAGCATGCCGGTTTCATCGGTACTGATTAAATTCATAGGCAGCTCTCCGGTCAGCAATGTCATCGGAGGCATCGCCATGGCCCCGGAGCTTCTGATCTTTGTCGGCTACGGACATTTTCTTACGGACAAGCAGAGAATGCAGTACAACCGGTTCTTCAGCAGGCGGAACCTCGTGACGGCCGTCGCGGAGGCGGTCGAACTGACGCCCGGCGATGAGCCGGCCATGGAAAAGACGCTCATGACGCTGCTGGACCGACACATCGTCCTTAAGCCCGTGATCGACATCACGGACGCGGATCACACGGAGGCGTTTGCGCTCAGCGCGGTGATGAGCAACAAGCTGTTCGCAGGCATTCCGCTCATGGATTTCAGCATCGAAAAGAGGCGCTTCCTGCATCAGAAAAATGCGGACCGCCTCCGGCACCTGCCATTTCCGTCTCTGACATATTCGGAAATCCGGTTCCTGAACTTCGGGACGGATTTTCAGGTTCCGCCGGAGGAGGAAAGAAGGGTCTGGAGCCGGAAGGACCTGACGCGGCCGACCGTCCGGGCGATCCGGACGCTGTATTCATTTTTCGGAGGGAGACCTGATTTCTGGGCCGAGGTATCCGACCGGATGCGGCTCATGTTTGCCTCTGAATCGGGCAGAAACGGAGAGACTGCGCTGCGGTCGGAAAAGATCTCCTATGTGTTTGATGAGAAGGAATTCGCCATCCCGGGCGACGCGCTCGAGGACCTGAACCAGAGCGGCTTGATCACGGCGCTATCGAAGAAAAACGGGGTCGTGAGCGTGACATTTGCCTCGCCGTCCGTCATCCGTCTGCTTCTCGATATCCGGAAGATCGGCACCTATGTCGCCTTCCTTGCGATGGCATACATTAGAAATGCGCGCCGCACGGCCGCCTATCATGATCTGATGCTGATGGACGGGAGATACGCGGCGGGGATCGCCGGCTGCCTTCCGGTCATCGTCTCCTGCTTCGGCGGGGGCGCGGACGACGCCGACATCTTCTCGGCGTATGAGGACATGCGGGACATCTTCCCGGACCCGTGCCGCCGGATTGCGGCCTTCTCGGGCGGAAAGATACCGGAGGGCGCCGCGCGCGCAGCAAACATGCTGAATATGGAGACGTATCCGCTCGCGGAGCTCTCCGATCAACTAGAACTGAGGTAATTGCTATGAAGACAACTATTGAAATTATGTCGGAGCAGCTGGGCTCCGCATTTGCCGAGGCAGGCTATGACAAGGATCTCGGCAGAGTCCGCACGTCAGACAGACCGGACCTCGCCGAGTATCAGTGCAACGGCGCGATGGCCGGCGCAAAGCTCTACCACAAGGCACCGTTTCTGATCGCGGGTGATGTCGCGGCAGTCTGTGAGAAGCACAGCGAGTTCGTGTTCACGGCCGCTGTCATGAAGCCTGGCTTTATCAATCTCCGTGTGAAAAATGACTTTCTCGCGGACTATCTGAAAATGGTCGCAGCTGATCCGCATCTGTCGATTCCGCAGGAGGAGAAGCCGAAGAAGATCATCGTCGACTACGGCGGACCGAATGTCGCAAAGCCTCTCCACGTCGGCCACCTGCGCAGTGCGGTCATCGGCGAGAGCATCAAGAGGATCTGCCGGGCGACAGGAAATGAGGTGCTTGGCGACGTCCATCTCGGCGACTGGGGCCTTCAGATGGGCCTCATCATCACAGAGCTGAGACACGAGCAGCCGGACCTTCCGTATTTTGACGAGAATGCGGAGAGCTTTCCGGAGGAGGCACCGTTCACAATCTCCGAGCTCGAGAAGATCTATCCGACCGCATCAGCAAAATCTAAGGAGGACGAGGCGTACCGGGCTGAGGCGCTCGAGGCGACGAAGGAGCTGCAGCTCGGCCGGAAGGGCTACATGGCCCTCTGGAGACAGATCATGAAGATCTCAGTTGCGGACCTGAAGCGCAACTATGAGCGGCTCGACGTTCATTTTGATCTCTGGAAGGCGGAGTCGGACGCACAGCCGATCATTCCGTGGATGATCGATGACCTGAAGAAGCGCGGCATCGCGCACGAGGACCAGGGTGCCCTCATCGTCGATGTCACGGAGCCGACGGACAAGAAGGAGGTGCCGCCGTGCCTCATCCAGAAGTCGGACGGCTCCTCGCTCTACGCGACGACGGACCTCGCGACCGTTGTCGACCGGATGCGGAATTACCATCCGGACGCGATGATTTACCTTGCAGACAAGCGGCAGGCGCTCCACTACACGCAGTTCTTCCGCGTATCGAGAATCGCCGGCTATGTCGATAAGGACACCGAGCTCGACTATATCGGCTTCGGCACGATGAACGGAAAGGACGGCAAGCCGTTCAAGACGAGAGAGGGCGGCGTCATGCGCCTTGAGATCCTTCTCGATGACATCGAGGCCGAGATGAAGAAGAAAATCGCGGACAACCGGAACGTCCGCAGCGAGGACGCGGATGAGACGGCGAAGATCGTCTCGCTGGCGGCTGTCAAGTACGGCGACCTCTCGAACCAGGCGTCCAAGGACTACGTGTTCGATGTCGATAAATTCACGTCCTTCGAGGGAAATACGGGTCCGTACATTCTCTATACGATCGTCCGCATCAAGTCGATCCTCGCGAAGGCGTCGGAGGAGGACCGCGCGGCCGCGGAGGGCTGTGCCCTTCTGCCTGCTGACGGAGAGGCCGGCAAGGCCCTGATGCTCGATATTTCCGGCTTTGGCGCTGCGATCGGGGATGCGAGACGGGAGCTCGCACCGCACAAGATCTGTGCGTACATTTACCAGCTCTCGAATGACTTTAACCGCGCCTACCATGAGACGAAGATCCTCGCGGAGGAAAATGACGAAAAGCGCAGAAGCTATTTGTCTCTGCTCCGCCTCACGGAGAGAGTGCTTGAGACCAGCATCAATCTTCTCGGATTCTCCGCGCCGGACCATATGTGACATGTAAGGAGGAACGCGTATCGGAATGTGGAATACAGTCTTATTTGATCTCGACGGAACACTGACGGCCTCCGGGGAGGGGATCACGAAATGCGTGCAGTACGCGATGAAGAAGGGCTGGGACCGTGACATCGCCCTGAGCGATCTCACCTGCTTTGTCGGACCTCCGCTCAAGGAGTCATTCATGCGCTTTGAGGGGCTTACGGACGCGGAGGCCGACCGGGCTGTCGCGCTCTACCGCGAGCGCTATGAGGTGACGGGTATCTATGAGAACAGCCTCTATGGCGGGATTCGTGAGCTTCTTGAGGAGCTCGACAGGCGCCATTTCACGCTGGCGCTCGCGTCCTCAAAGCCGACCGTCTACTGCCGCCGGATTCTTCAGTATTTCGGGATCGATCAGTATTTCACGGCGGTCGTCGGCGCGGAAATGAACGGCGAGCGCACGGAGAAGTCCGAGGTCATCGGAGCGGCGCTCTCTGTCCTCGGCATGCAGGACCTGCGCTCCGAGGTTGTGATGATCGGTGACCGGTACTATGACATCGAGGGGGCAAAAAAGAACGGGATCGCCTCGATCGGCGTGACATATGGCTACGGGAGCCGGAGAGAGCTCGAGGAGGCGTGGCCGGAGTGCGTCGTCGACTCCCCGCTTGAGCTGAGGAATGTCCTTGTCGGACAGGCGCTCGCGGAGAGCAGGGCGCGCCGTGAGGAGAGCAGCAGGAAAATGCGCGACCTGCGGAAGACTGGCTATTCCATTCCGCAGGACGGCTCCGCCCTGTTTCGCGTCTGGAGGGCCGTCTACCCGCTTCTGCTCGCGGTTGTGGGCCTCAACGGGATCGGCCTTCTCTTTATGCTGATTCTTGAGGTCATCTGGCGCGTGACAGGCTCGGCGGCGGTTGCCAATTTCCTTAATTCGGACAGCATGACCGTCATTATGACGGGGGTTGCCGATGCGGCGCTCATCCCGGTTGCGTATCTCTTTTTTAAAGCGGATGAGCGGACGAGGCGCGCATACATTCCGGATATCCGGATTCCGGCAAAGCGCAGATACGGCGCGAAGGAAATTGCGATGGTCATTGTCTTCACGCTCGGCACGGCGACGCTGCTTAACATGCTGACGAGCGTTCTCATTCCGTTTGAGGACAGCGCCTACGAGACGGTCGATGAGGCGCTTGCGGCGCCGAACCTCGCTGTCCAGATCGTTGTGGTCGGTATCATCGGCCCGATCTGCGAGGAGCTTATTTACCGGGGGCTCATTTACCGGAGAATCCGGGATTACCTCGGCGTGTACTGGGCTGCAGTCTTAAGCGGCGTGCTCTTCGGAATTTCGCATGGAAATCTGACGCAGGGTGTGTTCACGGCGCTCTTTGGCATCGTGCTCGCGCTGATCTATGAGCACTACGGCTCCATGAAGGCCAATATCACGGCTCACATCACGAATAATGTCTATGCCTGCGTCGCGTCGTACATTCCGTTCATCAGTCACAATGAGTACATGGCCGCCGCTTGGGAGCTGCTGCTTCTGACGCTCGGCGCGCTCGTCTGCGCCCGCATCTTCCGGAGAGAGGACCGGGTGAACGTAGTCTGAGCACTGACGGCCGCCGCATAAAATGTGCGGAATGTACGGATCAGTCTTGACGGGCGGACATTTTCCGTGATAAACTGAACAAGTGCGTGGGCATATCTGCGCATAGAACAGTAATCACATATGCGGATTCCGGTCGTGGTGCCTTCGGGTTGGCCGGAGGGAAACATATGGCAGACATTAACCATTTTTCAAAGGAGAAACAAAATGAGTGTTATTTCCATGAAACAGCTGCTCGAAGCAGGCGTCCATTTCGGTCATCAGACAAAGCGCTGGAACCCGAAGATGAAGCCGTACATCTACACAGAGCGCAACGGCATCTACATCATCGATCTTCAGAAGACAGTCGGCATGATCGACGACGCTTACAACGCTGTCGGCGATATCGTCGCGAACGGCGGCAAGATCCTCTTCGTCGGTACGAAGAAGCAGGCTCAGGACGCCATCAAGACAGAGGCTGAGAGATGCGGCATGTACTATGTCAACGAGAGATGGCTCGGCGGCGAGCTCACAAACTTCCGCACGATCCAGACTCGTATCAAGCGCATGAAGGACATCGAGCAGATGGCTGAGGATGGCACATTTGATGTTCTTCCGAAGAAGGAAGTCATCAACCTGAAGAAGGAGCATGAGAAGCTCGAGAAGAACCTCGGCGGTATCCGCGAGATGAAGAAGCTCCCGGACGCAATCTTCGTCGTCGATCCGAAGAAGGAGAGAATCTGCGTACAGGAAGCTCACGCTCTGAACATCCCGCTCATCGGTATCTGCGATACGAACTGCGATCCGGAAGAGCTCACATACGTCATCCCGGGCAACGACGACGCAATCCGCGCTGTCAAGCTCATTGTCGGCAAGATGGCAGACGCTGTCATCGAGGCAAATCAGGGCGCTACGGATGCTGAGGATGTTCCGGCAGAAGGCTACACAGCTTATCCGGATGAGGAGTCCGAGAAGGCAGCGGCTGAGCAGCAGTGATGAAAATGCTTCCGGCTTAGGGTCCGGGGCAGACAGAAACCTGTAAAGGAACCGCTCATGCGCGGCGGGGAAACCTGCCGCGCGTCTTTTTTAATTTTTCAGCTTCTTAAATTTTTCTAACATGGAGGAAAACAAGATGGCAATCACAGCCAAGATGGTAAAAGAGCTTCGTGAGAAGTCCGGCGCCGGCATGATGGACTGCAAGAAGGCGCTTGTAGCGACAGATGGCGATATGGACAAGGCAATCGATTATCTTCGCGAGAACGGCCAGATGAAGGCAGCGAAGAAGGCTGACAGAATCGCTGCTGAGGGTCTCTGCGAGGGTCTCGTGAGCGAGGATGGAAAGCATGCGGCAGTCGTTGAGGTCAACTCCGAGACAGACTTCGTCGCAAGAAATGAGAAGTTCCAGGCCTATGTCAACGAGGTCGCAAAGCAGGCGCTCGCTACAAAGGCTTCTGACCTTGACGCATTCATGGAGGAGGCATGGCTTGCTGATCCGTCCAAGACTGTCAAGGAAGCTCTGGTCGAGGAGATCGCTGTCATCAGCGAGAACCTGAAGATCCGCCGCTTCGCAACGATGGACGAGCCGAACGGTTTCATCACATCCTACACACATGCAGGCGGAAAGATCGTCGTTCTTGTCGACGTCGAGTCTGATGTTGTCAACGACGAGATGAAGGAAATGGCAAAGAACGTCGCTATGCAGGCTGCAGCTATGCGCCCGAAGTACAATACACGCGACGAGGTCGACCAGGACTACATCGCTAAGGAGAAGGAGATCCTTCTTGCAGCGGCTAAGAACGAGAAGCCGAACGCAAATGAGAAGATCCTTAACGGCATGGTTATGGGCCGTCTGAACAAGGAAATGGCAGAGATCTGCCTTCAGGACCAGGTCTATGTCAAGGCTGAGGACGGAAAGCAGTCTGTCGCGAAGTATGTCGCACAGGTCGCAAAGGCAAATGGCGCAAAGGCCAAGGTGAAGGGCTTCATCCGCTTCGAGACAGGCGAAGGCATCGAGAAGAAGAAGGAGAACTTTGCAGAAGAAGTCGCAGCTCAGATGAAGGGCTGATCGAAGCTCACTGTAAAGATCAAAAGGGGACTGCCGGAAGGCAGTCCCCTTTTTGCGTGCAGTACTCTCCATGAGACAGGACTGCACACGGCCAGACCTGGTGGCAGAGCACGAATATTTGTGACCGCATGCGGTGGGCTTGGAGAATGCGAACGGTAGGGCGCAGGAATGACGATAACAACGCCATATGAACGCTCGAAAAAAGGCGCTTCCTGCAGAATGCAGGGAGCGCCTTTGAATTTTGTATTCTATTTTCCGGCTTCTCTTATCTCAGGGAGAAGAGCATTGCGCCGTATGTCGGATACGGGAGATACTGATCCGGGATGAGCTTCTCAGCGCCATCGACGATCGCGCGGAGCGCGTCCATATCAGCGAGGACGGATGCGTGGTAGTCATTTGCCTTCTCAAGCAGATCGTCCTTTGCCTCAGCCGCATCTGTGTCAGCTGCAAGCTTGTCGAGAGCTGTCATCATAGAAGCGGCAGCCGTATCGAGCTTTGTCAGTGTCGACTCCTCGAGTGTGCATGCGCTGGACGGCATCAGGGCCTTCTTCTGGGAAGCCTCAGCCGTGAGGTCCTTCGTGTAAGCGACAAGGCCGGCCGTGAAGTCCTTACGGACCATCTCCTGCATAGCGAGAGACTCGATGTGGACCGTCTTGACGTAGTTCTCAAGGTTGATCTCATAGCGGGATCTGAGCTCCTCCTCGGTGAAGACGCCGTGCTTCTTGAAGAGATCGATGCTCTTTTTGGAAATGAGACGCGGCATTGCCTCCGGAAGGGACTTCAGGTTGTCGAGACCGCGTCTTTCCGCCTCTGCGACCCACTCGTCTGTGTAGCCGTTGCCGTTGAAGAGGATTCTCTTGTGGTTCTTCAGGGCGTCCTTCGCGATCTCAAGAACCTTCGCGTCGCGCTCCTCAGCCGGAACATCCTTCAGGATATCAGCGATCTTGGAGAGCGTCTCAGCGACAGCTGTGTTGAGAACGATGTTCGCATTTGCGACGGAGACAGCGGAACCCGGCATACGGAACTCAAACTTGTTGCCTGTGAAGGCGAACGGTGATGTTCTGTTGCGGTCTGTGTTGTCCTTCGTGATGTGCGGAAGAACCGGAGCACCCATCGCCATTTTGACCTTGCCCGGCTCTGTAAATGACGTGCCGGACTCGATGGACTTGAGGACTGCGTCGAGCTCATCTCCGACGAAGATGGAGATGATGGCTGGCGGTGCCTCGTTGGCGCCGAGACGATGGTCATTTCCGGCCGTAGCGACGGAGCAGCGGAGCAGATCAGCGTACTCATCAACAGCGGAGATGATTGCCGTCAGGAACGCGATGAAGCTTGTATTCTTGGACGGGTCCTTGCCCGGATCAAGAAGGTTCAGGCCTGTATCTGTCACGATGGACCAGTTGTTGTGCTTTCCGGAACCGTTGATTCCCTCGAACGGCTTCTCATGGAGCAGGCATGCGAGATGGTGCTTGTCGGCGACCTTCTTCATGATCTCCATTGTCAGCTGGTTGTGATCGACAGCGACATTTGCAGTCTCAAAGACCGGGGCCAGCTCGTGCTGAGACGGAGCAACCTCGTTGTGCTTTGTCTTGGCCGGAACGCCGAGCTTCCAGAGCTCCTCGTCGAGGTCATGCATGAATGAGGATACCTTCGGCTTCAGGACGCCAAAGTAATGGTCCTCCATTTCCTGACCCTTCGCAGCAGGCGCACCGATCAGCGTGCGGCCTGTGAAGACGAGGTCCTTTCTCTTCATGTACATGTCCTTGTCGATCAGGAAATATTCCTGCTCGGAGCCGACCGTTGTGGAGACATGCTTGACTTCGCTGTGTCCGAGAAGATGAAGGACCTTGACGGCCTCATCGCTCAGAGCGTTCATGGAACGAAGAAGAGGAGTCTTCTTGTCGAGTGCCTCACCGCCGTAGGAGCAGAAGGCTGTCGGGATGTAGAGAGAACCGTCCTTGATGAATGCCGGTGAAGACGGATCCCATGCCGTATAACCTCTCGCCTCGAATGTAGCGCGGAGACCGCCGGACGGGAAGCTGGACGCATCAGGCTCGCCCTTGACAAGCTCCTTGCCGGAGAATTCCATGATGACCGTTCCGTCCGGTTCCGGGGAAATGAAGCTGTCGTGCTTCTCGGCCGTGAGACCTGTCATCGGCTGGAACCAGTGTGTGAAATGAGTAGCGCCATGCTCGATGGCCCATTCCTTCATGACAGCGGCAACAGAATTCGCGACGTCGAGCTCAAGGTGTGTGCCATTCTGAATGGTCTTGTGAACAGCCTTGTAGACGTCCTTCGGGAGGCGCTCGCGCATGACTGTGTCATTGAACACGAGACTCCCGTAAATTTCAGGAATTGATTTTGTTTCCATAAATCGCCCTCCTATCAGATTCGCGCGTCGAAGCACGATCACGCCGTAGCGTTTGAGAGCAATATAGTTTGTCCGGGCAGAAAAGTCAATTTGAGGCAGGGGATTCATTAATATTGTTCTCAATAGAATACAATTTTACAATTATGCACAGTATGAAAAACAATACATGGCCTTAAAGCCGCCCCATCCGGCCTTGAGTCAGGAGGGTCGCGGAGTGCCGGAGATGCGGTGAATTGCGCGATCATCTGTTGACCGGATATTATTTCATTGTTAAAATATGAGTAATTTGTGTTACGGGATTTTTACAAAAAGATTGGCATAGAAGGCAAGGTTATGTCCATGGCGTTTCACCCTGATGGCTTTACAAATAAGAATAAATGGAAAAGGGATACTCCGGCAGGCGATGAAGAGGATATCATCATCGAGCTGACGGACGATGAGGAGCCGGAGAGCACCGGAGAAGCCGGAGCACAGGCAGCAGGCGGCGCGGAAGAAAGAGCTGCTAAATTCGGTGCGGCGAAGGCTTCCTCTGGATCCGAGGAAAATAAAAATAAGGAAAAAGAAAAAAAATCCGGGAGAGGGCCGGCGCTGAAGGGTCTGCTTGCGGAAGCGGAAGAGGCTGTCACAAGGCGAAATGACCCCGCGTACAGACGGGAGGCCGCGAAGAGGCGGGCGGAGGCAAAGATCCGCCGTGCCGGGAAGAGGAGAGAGTACCTGGCACTTCAGAACAAGCAGCGGTCACCGCTCGAGACACTCCTCTGGTTCCTTCCGGAAATTATCAAGTATGTCTATGCCGTCGTGATGACTATCAGAGGCGCGATAGTGGCCGGGGACGCGTCCTACGCGTGGATCGGCTTCCTTGAGCTTGCGGCGATCTTTATGCTGTCAAATGCGATTGTCGGAAGGAACAGAGTGGCCGCGTATATTGTCAATTACGCGCTGATGCTGGCCTACAACCTGCAGTATATGTTCCTGTATTTTTCGGGGTCCTATCTGACGCTTGTTATGGTCACAAACACGGACTCGCTGAACGGCCTGTCGGGAAGAACGGTATTGTACGGCTTCACGCTTGTCCTGATGATCGTGTGCTCGTGCCTTCCGATCCGCCATGTGCGCATGAGAGGCCTCCCCAGCACGGGCTTTCTGTCTGCAGCGCTTGCTGTTGAGCTTGCCGCAACGATGGCGATCGGCAATCAGTACTCGGCCTTTTACGGTCTGTATTCACTCTACGAGGCGGGAGAGAAGCAGGCGAAGCTCGCGTCGAGCGCCGCGTCCGGCGACAATGTGACATCTGAGTTTTATCAGGGCGAGGTCCAGAGCAATATCACGAAGCCGCAGAACCTCAGTGAGAAGCCGAATGTGGTGCTCATTTTTACGGAGGGAATCTCGCAGAACATTGTCGAGGACGACCGCAACATCATGCCGAACGTGAAAGCATATGAGAATAAGTCGGTCAATTTTACAAATTACTACAACCACACCTTTGCTACATACCGCGGACTGATCGGACAGCTCTACTCCGGATATCAGCTGGAGAATTACGACACAAGCACGCTGGTGTCGATTGAGGATATCTTTAAGGAGGAAGGATATCAGACGTCATTCATCAACACGGAGCCGCTGAATCTTCATTTTTCATCGTATCTTGACAGCATGAATTTTGACACGGTCGTCGCGGACAAGAAGAATCTCGACGGACCGAACCAGTCGATGTCGGACAAGGACGCGTACTCTCTGCTCTATGAGACGATTTCTGACCAGAGCACGGCGGGGAAGCCGTTCTTTACCTGCATCTACACGTACGGGACGCATCTGTCACTCGACTCGCCGGATGAGAAGTACGGGGACGGGAGCAACACGCTCCTCAATAAGTTCTACAATGACGACGTCCAGTTCGGAAAATTTATGGACAAGCTGTATTCCGGCCCGCTCGGCGACAATACGATTGTTGTCTTCACGGGAGACCACTGCGCGTACGCGGACCAGCAGTACCTCGATACCTTCCCGGATTATTCAAGAACGTTCGGGAGCGTCGACCGCATACCGCTCTTCATTTATTATAAGGGAATTGAGAAATCGACGATTGACGCGGTCGGGCGGAATTCCCTCGACCTTGCGCCGACGATTCTCGATTATCTCGACATCAGCAAGCCGAACTATTTCCTCGGGTGCACGCTGTTTGCAGATGCCGCGAACAACAACTCCTACGATACGGTCTATTATGATTCGGATTGGCTCCTGTCGACGAGCGAGGGCGATGTGGAGCAGCTGACAGATACGGAGGAAAACATCCTGGAGAGCCAGCTTACGGACTATTTCAAGGCCAAGAAGCAGACGCCGGAGACGCTGGAGGATGCGATTGACAAAAAGAACGCCAAAAAGGCGGCTGAGAAGAAGGCGGAGAGCGCCTCGAAATCGACAGCTGCGAGCGCAGCGGCTTCCTCAGAAAGCCGGACTGAAAGTAAATGAAATGTGGCTTAAATAAAAAAGAAGCACCCCGGAAATTCCGCGGTGCTTCTTTTTTATGCCTGCCTGTTTTTGTCATCCGCCTCTGCTTTGTCATCCGTCTCTTTGCCTGGCTCGTGTTCCGCGCCGTGGGACGGGGCTCCTTCGGGGTCTTCGCCCGGGAATCCGTCTGATTTCCTGCGGGCCCTTTCCTGTGCGAGATCTGCCATATCCCTGATGCCCTGGCCTACCTTGTCCGCAAAATCCTTTGATTTTGCTGTGAGATCGGCCTCATCGATCATGCTCCGGAGTGAGTCGCGCTGCTCCTGTGTGAGCTTCGTCAGCTCCTTTACGAGCTCGCTGTTCCGGACCTTGTCCGCCTGCTCCTTGACGTCCTCCACCGTGCCGTCCACTGTCAGCCGGATACTGTCAAATGTGTCCTGATTGTTCTTCACCGTGTCCTGGCCCTTTGCGACCAGCGTGTCAACCGTCTTCTTCATGTGCTCACTGACGAGAGCAGCCGCTCCGACGTTGGCGTAGAGCCATTTCTCCAGTGCGTCCTGAATGTCCATGGCGCATCCTCCTTAGTTATGCGGGGTTTTATGTTTCTTTCAGTATACACGAAAGAATCGGACTTGTCAGATGATTCGTTGCTGTTCACGCGCCACCAGACACTGTAAAACGAAGAGGAGATGTGCTATACTTAAATTCAAATGTGTATCGGCAAGTGATGCCGGAAAAGAATCTGAAAGGGGACAGATATGGCAGATATAGAGAGCATCCTGATGGGACTGCAGAACGGCAATGATGTGCGCGGCGCAGCGATCGCGACGGACAAGGAAAAGCTGAACCTGACGCCTGCGGCGGCGCAGTTCATTTCCGAGGCCTTCATAGGATTTCTGGCCGCAAGGCTCGGGAAAGAGCCGGGAGAGCTCAGAGTCGGCGTCGGCCATGACAGCCGCCTGACAGCGGAAGCCCTGAAAGCGGGTGTGATTAAGGGAATGAGCCGCGCGCAGGTCTTTGACTGCGGGCTCGTGTCGACACCGGCCATGTTCCAGTCCACGGTGCTTGATGGCAGCAATTTCGACGGCTCGGTCATGATCACGGCGAGCCATCTGCCATTCAACCGGAACGGCCTCAAGTTCTTCACGAAGGACGGAGGACTCGAGCATGATGAGCTGACGGCTGTCCTTAAGAGCGCGGTGGCCATCGCAAAGCAGGCAGGAGCCTCAGTTGACGATACGGCGATCACAGGAGAGTATCCGGCTGCCGGAGATGCGAAGCCGCAGACCTTCGATCTCGTCTCTCTCTACAGCGAGCACATGAGAGAGATCATCAAGGATTCCGTGCGCGCAGACGACTACGAGCATCCGCTTAAGGGCCTTCATATCGTCGAGGACGCGGGAAACGGAGCGGCAGGCTTCTTTGCGAAGGACATTCTGGAGCCGCTCGGCGCGGACACGACGGGAAGCGTCTTCCTTGATCCGGACGGGACATTTCCGAACCACATCCCGAACCCGGAGAACAAGCAGGCGATGGACGCGGCGAGACGCGCGACGGTTGAGAACCACGCGGACCTCGGTGTGATCTTTGACTGTGACGGAGACCGCGGCGCCGTCGTATTCGCGGACGGAACGGAGGTCAACCGGAATACGCTGATTGCTCTTCTTGCGGTCATTGTGTCCGAGCAGCACCCGCACTCCACGATCGTCACGGATTCTGTCACATCCGACGAGCTTGCGGAGTTCCTCAAAAAACACGGCCTGAAGCATTACCGCTACATGCGCGGATATAAGAACGTGATCGACAAGGGAATCGAGCTGAACCGTGAGGGCGAGGACTGTGAGCTTGCCATCGAGACGTCGGGACACGGCGCGTTCAAGGAAAATTATTTCTCAGATGACGGCGCCTACATTTCCGTAAAGATCATCTGCAAGATGGCACAGCTGAAGAAAGAGGGAAAGCGGATCGAGTCTCTGATTGCTGATCTCGGCCAGCCGGCGGAGGCGCGTGAGATTCGTTTCTCAATTGAGGGCGATGACTACAGGGCCTACGGTGAGAATGTCCTCAAGGAGTTCCGGACCTTTGCCAAGGAACAGCCGCTCTTCCATATCGTGGAGCCGAACTATGAGGGCGTGCGGGTTTCATTTCATGACAGCGAGGTAAAGGGCTGGGCGCTTCTCCGCATGTCGCTTCATGATCCGCAGATGCCGATGAACCTCGAGGCTGAGGCAAAGGGCGGCACGGACATTATCTGGAAACGAATGGAGCCTTTCTTTGGAAGATTTCCGAGGCTCACACGCTGATCTGTCAGGAAGGAATATATTATGAGAAAGAGACTGATTGCCAAGACCATACTGCTTGCAGCACTGCTCGTTCTGCTGGTCGGCATACTCATTGTTCACCAGCGCATGACAACAGGAGGCACGGGGGATTCCTCTTCATCTCCGGCAGGAGATACGGTATCAACGGCGGAGAGCGCGGTGGAAAGCACGGCGGCTTCGATGTCGACATCAGAGGTTCCGTCAACAGCTGACGAGGCCCTGGCCATGTCAAAGAAGTACGAGGAGCAGTACGACTATGACAAGGCGATCTCTGTCATCGAGAGCTTCCCGGGCTATGATCAGAATCAGGACCTTCTTGCCGCGATTCAGACCTACACGGATGAGAAGGCATCCTGCGTCGCCGTCGATGTAACGACGGTTCCGCATATTTTCTTCCACTCGCTGATCAACGACGACAGGGGTCTTGAGGCCAGCGTGGTCGGGGAGGACCGCGCGAAGCGCAACGGGACGGCGATGGTTACGGCCGACGAGTTCGATCACATCATTCAGGATATGTACGACAATGGCTATGTGCTTGTCTCGCTCGACGACCTGTGCGTCAAGACGCCGAATGCCGACGGGACGACAACGGTCACGAAGAATACGTCGCTTCTTCTGCCGGAGGGCAAGAAGGCGTTCGTTCTGTCCGAGGATGACCTGAGCTACTACCACACATACGGTGAGGGCACCCAGGGGTATGCGACGAAGATGGTCCTCGACAAGAAGGGAAATGTCAAGTGCGAGTACACCGATGAGAACGGCGACACGAAGATCGGCGACTACGACGTCGCGCCGCGGCTCAATACATTTATTGAAAAGCATCCGGATTTCAGCTATCACGGAGCGCGGGGAACGATCGCGCTGACCGGCTATAACGGTGTCTTCGGCTACCGCACGAACGACTACTACAAGGACATCAATAATCCGCACCTCGACAAGGACCAGGTCGACTGGCTGAAGGAGCATCCGGACTTTAACTGGGACGAGGATGTCGCAAATGCGACAAAGATCGCCAATGCGCTGAAGGCGGAGGGCTGGACCTTCGCGAGCCACACCTACGCGCACTGGAACGCGTCGGAAAAGACGGCGGACGAGCTGAAGGCTGACAACGAGAGGTGGATGACGGTCAACCACAACATCGTCGGCGATATTGACAAGATTATTTTCGCGTTCGGCGGAGATATTCAGGATGCGACTCCGTACACGACGGACAACCCGAAATTTGCGTATTTCCAGAGCCAGGGCTACGTCATTTACTGCAATGTCGACGGAAATATCGGCTGGACGCAGTTCGGCGACACCTATCTCCGGACAGGACGTGTCGCCATGGACGGGTACACGATGTACCAGGCGATGACGGAGGGCGAGAAATCGCATGACACCTACGCCCATGATTATCAGGTCCTCGGCGTGAACGATATTTCGTCGTTCTTTGACCAGAACAGAATCACCCCGATCGAGAGCGAGTGATTTTTAGCGGTTCAGCACCCGCGGCGAGAAACATAAGGCGCTTTGAGTCCGGGTGCTGAATTATCAAAAGGCCCTCGGCCGCATCATCAGATGCGGCCGGGGGCCTTTTCTATCGGTTCTGTAAAGAAGCTGATCAGCGGATCTCTTCGCCTGTCAGCATCTTGTAGGCTTCCTTGTACTTGGCGATCGTCTTGTCGATGACGTCCTGCGGAAGGTTGTAGTCGCTGTCCGGATGAGCCTTCAGCCAGTTGCGGACGAACTGCTTGTCAAAGGACGGCTGGTCATGACCCGCCTCGTATCCTTCCACCGGCCAGAAGCGGCTGGAGTCCGGAGTCAGCATCTCGTCGCCGAGAACGACCTTGCCGTTCTCATCGAGACCGAATTCAAATTTCGTGTCGGCGATAATGATGCCTCTTGTGAGCGCGTAATCGGCACACTTCTTGTAGAGCGCGATTGTGCAGTCACGGATCGTCTTCGCGTACTCCTCGCCGTGTCCCGGGAATTTCTTCTCGAGCACTTCGATGGACTTCTCGAAATTGATATTTTCATCGTGGTCACCGATCTCAGCCTTCGTAGACGGAGTGTAAATCGGCTCAGGGAGCTTGTCGCACTCCTTCAGACCCTCCGGAAGGCGGATGCCGCAGACTGTGCCGTTCTCCTTGTAGCTCTTCCAGCCTGAGCCTGTGATATAGCCGCGGACAATGCACTCGATCGGAAGCATGGTGAGCTTCTTGCATTTCATGCTGTTTCCGTCGAATTCCGGCTTCCGGAAGAACTCCGGCATGTCGTTCACATCCGTGCTGATCATGTGGTTCGGAATGATGTCCTTCGTGTAGTTGAACCAGAAGCGGGACATCTGTGTGAGGACGGTGCCCTTCTTCGTGACCTTGTTCTTCAGGATGACGTCAAATGCGGAGATCCTGTCTGTAGCGACCATGATCAGGCTGTCGCCTGCGTCGTAGATTTCACGGACCTTGCCTTCCTTGATCGGTGAATACTCTTTCATTCTCTGTTTGTTCCTTTCTGTATATTGTTGTGACCCTTGACCGGCCAACGCCTTGATTCTAGCATATTCACTCTGTGAAATCCATAGTCTTGGGGTGCATTGCATTTGCAGATGTTATGCGGTATAGTTGGAATACGCTGACATTCGGCTTTCAAATCGGGTACCGGCGGCTTATAATGATGATTACGGTGAGAGCTGCGTAGCAGCGCAGCCGCGCGTAATCACTTTTGATAATACTTAAAGCACTTTGATGAAGAGGAGACCCGGAATGGAAGAATTGCTCAGAATCATCGAAAAAAATCCGAAGCTTCCGCTTGAGGACCTGGCGGCGATGCTTGACCAGACTCCGGAGGAGACGGCAAAGCTCCTCGACGAGGCCGAACAGAAGGGATATATCCGCGGCTATGAGACGCTCGTGGACTGGGAGGAGGCCGGGATCAACCGGGTCACCGCCTTTATCGAGCTTCATGTGACGCCCCGGAAATCGTGCGGCTTTGACGAGATTGCCGATGACATCGCGGCATTTCCGGAGGTCGACAGCGTATTCCTGATGAGCGGGACCTATGACCTGATGGTCATGCTGAACGGAAAGAGCTTTCAGGACATCGCTCTTTTCGTCGCGAAGCGGCTGGCACCTCTCGATGATGTGCTTTCGACATCGACGAGCTTTCTTCTCCGGACCTATAAGCGGGGCGGGAGACTGTATCAGGCACAGGAAATTGATGAAAGAGAGTGTACCGTTTTATGATGGATTATGAAGCTCTTCTCTCGGCAGGTGCCAGAGAGATGAGGCCCTCCGGGATCCGTAAATTTTTTGATCTCGCGGCGGACATGCCGGACTGCATTTCGCTCGGCGTCGGCGAGCCGGATTTCAAAACTCCGTGGAGCATCCGGGACACGGCGATCCGGACGCTCGAGCAGGGCAGAACGAGGTATACGGCAAATGCAGGGCTGAAGGAGCTCCGCGAGGAGATCTGCCGGTACCTGAAGCGAAGGTTCGCACTGACCTACAGTGAGGACAATGTCGTCGTGACGGTCGGCGGAAGCGAGGCAATCGATCTTGCGATCCGCGCGCTTGTCGAGCCGGGAGACGAGGTGATTATCCCGGAGCCCTGCTTTGTCTGCTACGAGCCGATCACGTCTCTGACGGGAGGCGTCCCCGTGCACGTCGCGACGAGAGCGGAGGACCAGTTCCGGCTGACGGCCGAGGAGCTGAAGAAGGCGATTTCGCCGAGGACAAAGCTCCTCATAATGCCTTACCCGAATAATCCGACCGGATCGATCATGACGAGGGAGGACCTGGAGAAGATCGCGGACGTGCTCCGCGGAACCAATATCATGGTGCTGTCCGATGAGATCTACTCCGAGCTGACATACGGCGCCGAGCGGCATGTCTCGATCGCCTCTCTGCCGGATATGGCCGAGCGGACAATTGTCGTCAACGGATTTTCGAAGACCTACGCGATGACCGGATGGAGACTCGGATACGCGGTCGGCCCGCGGCCGGTCATCAAGGTCATGACGAAGATCCATCAGAGCTGCATCATGTCGGCTCCGACGACGAGCCAGTACGCGGCGATCACGGCGCTCCGGAGCTGTGACGATGAGGTTGCGGCGATGCGGGCAGAATACAACGCGAGACGCCGGTACGTCGTGAAGAAGCTCAATGACATGGGGCTCACCTGTTTTAATCCCGAGGGCGCATTTTACGTCTTTCCATATATAGGCAGAAGCGGACTTTCGAGCGAGGCTTTCTGTACCGGACTTCTGAGCGAGCAGCATGTGGCCATTGTGCCGGGCAGCGCGTTCGGGGGCTGCGGCGAGGGCTATGCGCGAATCAGCTATGCCTACAGTGTCGATCATCTGACAAAAGCCATGGAAAGAATTCGAAGATTCCTCGAATCGCACGGCTGGCTTGACTGAAGAAGCTGCTGCGAAGGGGACGCCTGAAGAAGGCAAGGAGCGCTTATGCCCCGTGAGACGGGCATGCGATTTGACTTTGGATGGTGTACATGTTACTTTTGACATAGAGTGACCATTCAGCGGAACAGTTTTCATTTTCCGGCTGGAGGAGCAAAGGAGTTTAGATTATGTTTGATTACAGAAAATACAAGCGTCAGTATTACATGCCGCCGGTGGAGTGCCTGGACTGGGTTAAGAAGGACCACGTCGAGAAGGCACCGATCTGGTGCAGCGTTGACCTCCGGGACGGCAACCAGAGCCTTGTCATTCCGATGAGCCTCGAGCAGAAGCTGAGGTTTTATGAGCTTCTGATCAAGCTCGGCTTCAAGGAGATTGAGATCGGCTTCCCTGCTGCCTCCGAGACGGAGTATGTGCTCTGCCGAACACTGATCGAGCGGCACATGATTCCGGACGATGTCACGATCCAGGTCCTGACACAGGCGAGAGAGCACATCATCCGCAAGACCTTCGAGGCGATCAAGGGAGCTCCGCACGCGATCGTCCATGTCTATAATTCAACATCCGTGGCGCAGCGGCAGCAGGTTTTCAGAAAATCAAAGGAAGACATCAAGAAGCTGGCGACGGACGGCGCACAGCTCCTCGAGGACCTCGGCAGGGAATCCGGCCAGGACCTGCGCTTCGAGTACTCGCCGGAGTCCTTCACGGGAACGGAGCCGGAGTACGCACTCGAGGTGTGCAACGCCGTGCTCGACATCTGGCATCCGGACACGCTCGATGATAACCACAAGCCGATCATCAACCTGCCGGTCACGGTTGAGCTCTCTGAGCCGCATGTCTTCGCGCAGCAGGTTGAGTACATGAGCAAGAATTTAAAGTACCGCGACCACGTCGTGCTGTCCCTGCATCCGCACAATGACCGCGGTGAGGGCGCTGCCGACTCCATGCTTGGTCTTCTTGCCGGCGCGGACCGCATCGAGGGCACCCTGTTCGGCAATGGTGAGCGCACGGGAAATGTCGATGTCGTGACGCTCGCGATGGATCTCTATTCCCAGGGCGTTGACCCGAAGCTTGACTTCTCCGATATGCCGGAGATCACGGAGACCTATGAGGAGTGCACGGGCATGAAGGTCTATGAGCGCACACCGTACGCCGGCCAGCTTGTCTTCGCTGCATTCTCGGGCTCTCACCAGGATGCGATCGCGAAGGGCATGAAGTGGAGAAACGAGCGCCATCCGGACAAGTGGACCGTTCCGTATCTGCCGATCGATCCGAAGGACGTCGGAAGAAGCTACGACGCGGATGTCATCCGCATCAACAGCCAGTCCGGAAAGGGCGGTGTCGGCTATATTCTCGAGACGAAGTTCGGCCTGACGCTTCCGAAGAAGATGAAGGAGGCCATGGGCTACGCGTGCAAGGCTGTCTCCGACAGAAAGCACGAGGAACTGCAGCCGGATGAGATCTTCGAGATCTTCAAGAGCGAGTTCGAGGGTCTGTCGGATCCGATCGACATCACAGAGGTTCATTTTGAGCAGATCGACGGCATCACGGCACATGTCACATCCTCCTACAACGATGAGACTCCGACGGTCACAGACGCGACGGGCAACGGCCGTCTCGACGCCGTCAGCAACGCGCTGAAGAAGGCCTACAATCTCGATTACACGCTGGACACATATACTGAGCACGCGCTGGAGAAGAGCTCTTCCTCGAGAGCGATCGCGTATGTCGGTCTGAAGTGGCCGGACGGAAAGATGACATGGGGAGCCGGACTCGACCCCGATATCATCAAGGCGTCCATCGACGCTCTTGTCACAGCTGTCAACAACCGGTAACACCATCTGCCGGCAGCACATGCCGGCAGACTTTATTTTCTATATTATCTCATCGATAGGAGAACACACATGGAAGTACGGTACAAATCGACCAGAAGCGACATTGAAGTATCTGCATCCCAGGCAGTTCTGCAGGGACTCTCCAGGGACGGCGGCCTGTTCGTTCCGACAGCGATTCCGGCCCTCACGGAGCCGATGGAGGAGCTCGCGGACATGAGCTATCAGGAGCTCGCCTATGTTGTCATGAGCAAGTTCCTGTCAGATTATACGGAGGAGGAGCTGAAGGCCTGCATCGCGGGAGCCTACGATTCGAAGTTCGATACGCCGGCCATCGCACCGCTCGTAAAGAAGGACGGCGTCTATTACCTGGAGCTGTTCCACGGCGCAACGATCGCCTTCAAGGATATGGCCCTGTCCATTCTGCCGCACCTCATGACCACGGCGGCGAAAAAGAACAACGTGAAGGGAAAGATCGTGATCCTGACCGCGACGTCCGGCGATACAGGCAAGGCCGCCATGGCGGGATTTGCCGATGTTCCGGGAACGGAGATTATCGTCTTTTATCCGAAGGACGGCGTCTCCCACATTCAGGAGAGACAGATGGTGACGCAGCGCGGCGCCAACACGCATGTCGTCGCGATCAAGGGCAACTTTGATGACGCTCAGTCCGCCGTGAAGCGCATGTTCAATGATCCTGCGCTGAACGAGGAGGTCCATGCGGCCGGATATCAGTTCTCATCTGCCAACTCCATCAATATCGGGCGTCTCGTCCCGCAGATCGTCTACTATGTGTATGCCTATGCGCAGCTCGTGAAGAGCGGTGAGATCAAGGCAGGCGAGAAGATCAACATCACGGTTCCGACAGGCAATTTCGGAAATATCCTTGCGGCTTATTACGCAAAGCAGATGGGCCTTCCGGTCGGAAAGCTGATCTGTGCGTCCAATGAGAACAAGGTTCTGACCGACTTCTTCGCAACCGGGGAATACAATAAGAACCGTGAGTTCATTCTCACATCGTCTCCGTCGATGGATATTCTCATTTCCAGCAACCTCGAGCGTCTGATTTACCGGATTTGCGGCGACAACGCGGCTGAGTGCCGGAAGCTGATGGAGAGCCTTGCAGCAAAGGGCGTCTATCGGATCACGCCGGAAATGAAGGAAAGACTCGATGACTTCCGCGGCGGCTTCGCGACAGAGAAGGAGAATTTCGCGGGCATCAAGGCGCTCTACGAGAAGACAGGCTATGTGATCGATACGCACACGGGCGTCGCAAATGCCGTTTACCGCGCATACGCTAAGAAGACAGGGGACAAGACAAAGACGGTCATCGCGTCTACGGCGAGCCCCTACAAGTTCGCGGCAGCTGTCATCGGGGCCATCGCACCCGATAAGGTCGCAGGAAAGAGCGATTTCGAGCTGATCGATGAGCTTCACAGGATCTCGGGCGTCGCAGAGCCGCCGGCGATCACAGATATCCGTACGGCACCTGTGCGTCATAACACGGTCTGCGCTGTCGATGAGATGCCGGATACAGTCCGGAAGATCCTCGGCGTGCAGTAAGAGGAAATGCCTTTATTCAGCACCCACAACGAGGAACGCGAAGTGTTCCGAGTCTGGGATGCTGAGTAGTTACGATGAAATGAAGAAGAAGGGCGTCTGCCGCGAGGGCGGGCGCCTTTTTTTAGGCAGGACTTATGCAGATGACGGGGACATCGGGAGGAGGCGGACATATGGAGTGGCAGCGGCTTCTTTGTACAGAGCGCGCACGGCAGGAAATGAGAGGCGGGCGCGATCTGCGGTCTGAATTTGAGAAGGATTACCACAGAATTATCGAGAGCGCCGCATTCCGGCGCCTGCAGGACAAGACGCAGGTCTTTCCTCTCGACAGGAGCGACTTTATCCGGACGAGACTCACACATTCTCTCGAGGTGTCCTCCATCGGCCGGTCACTTGCCAATAACATTGGCGAGTCGGTGATCGAGAGCAGCCTCGATCATTCCTTTGACGAGAATGTAAAGGCGGATGTCTGCGAGCTCACGGCCTGCGCGGGACTGATTCATGACATCGGCAATCCTCCCTTCGGTCATTTCGGGGAAGAGGCGATCCGCGCCTGGTTTGCGGAACACCTCCCGGTCCTCATGGTCCCGGCCGGAGGGGGCAGCGTGCCTCTTGAGAAGGCACTAAGTCCGCAGCAGGCCATGGATTTTCTGCATTTTGAGGGCAACGCGCAGGGCCTTCGGGTCGTCTCGAAGCTTGAGCACCCGATCCGCGGCGGCGGACTCAACCTCACGTACGGCCTTCTGTCTGCGGTGATCAAGTACCCGGTCTCCTCACTCGGCATGAATCCGGCCTCTTCCGACGTACAGCTGAAAAAGAACGGGTACATGGCGTCAGAGCAGGACCTCTTCGATACGGTGCAGCGCGTGACCGGGACGGATGGCAGGAGAAATCCGGTCGCCTTTATTCTTGAGGCCGCCGATGATATTGCCTACGCGACGGCAGACATCGAGGATGCCTATAAGAAGGGGTTCTTCAGCTATCAGACCTTTGAGGAGGAGCTGAGGTCGCGGGGCGTCGGCAAATCGTACCTGAAGATTCTCGGCGACCACTACGACATGGCAAGACTCGAGGGAACAGTCGATCCGGGCGGATACGCGATCAGGAGCTGGCTGAGAGACGTACAGGACCTGCTGATTTATGCCGCGACGGACGGCTTCGTAAAGCACTACAGGGTGATTATGAGCGGGACCTGGGGCAGAGAGCTGATCGCGGATAAAAGGAGCAGGGCTGTCCTCGAGGCGCTGAAGGGAATTGCGTGGGATTTTGCGTTCACGTCCCCCTCCATTTACCGGACGGAAATTGCGGCAAATACAATTATCTCGTACCTTCTCGGAATCCTTGTGCCTGCCGCAGTCCGCTACCGGGGTGATGAAAAATGGACATACGGCGCGCCGCGGACGCCGGGAGCAGGCCGCGGCGCCCTGCTCGAGGAAAAATATCTGTCTCTCATACCGGAAAATTACAGACAGGTGTATCTGCGATGCGCAGAGCACGCCGCAGAGGCGGACCAGATGTACCTCCGGGTCCTCATGGCGACCGATTCTGTCAGCGGCATGACAGATTCTTATGCAAGGAATCTGTATATGGAGTTGAAAGGATTCGATGTTTAGTTTATAATCATTACATCCACCTGGGATGTGCGATCCCCTTATTTTTCTGATCCTACAATTCACTAAAGGGATTCTTACATGACCGGTACCAATGTCAGGCCCCATCTTCGTACAGGGGAAGGCAGCGGACAGGCTGCGGAAACCCACCTGGCTTTCGCTAGGTGTCAGTGAAAAGGAACGGCATTCCGGGTGTTTTTTAATGGCAGAAATCGTCCTCTTTGGGGAGGACGCAAGGCGGGGAAGGCTATGAAGATTGAAGTAACTGAATTCGGACACACAAAGGATGGCAGCGCTGTCGAGGCATACAGGATCACGAATTCGCACGGTGCCTACGTCACGGTTTTAAATTACGGCGCTATCGTAAAGGACATCGCAGTCCCGGACAAAGACGGGCACATCACGGATGTTGTCCTCGGATACGACACGCTTGACAAATACGAGACGAACCCGAATTTCTTCGGGGCGTGTATCGGCCGGAGCGGCAACCGCATCGCAAATTCGACCTTTACGATTGACGGCAGAGAATATCACCTGACAGAAAATGAAGGCCACAACAACCTGCACAGCGGTCCGGACGGCTTCGAGAAGCGCATCTGGAAGGCTGTCCCGCAGGAGCGGAACGGATGCGTCTCATTTTCCCTTGTCAGTCCGGACGGTGATCAGGGCTTCCCGGGAAATTTCAAGGTGACGGTGACCTATATGCTCACAGAGCAGAACAAGTTCAAGATTCATTACGAGGGAATCTCGGACGCGGACACAGTCGCTAATATGACGAACCACTCTTATTTCAATCTGAACGGAGAGGGATCCGGGAGCATCCTGGACCACAGCGTTTTAATCCATGCGGACGGCTACACACCGGTCGGTGAGGGGCTGATTCCGGTCGGAAGCGTGGCGCCGGTTGCGGGCACGCCGTTTGACTTCCGTGAGATGAAGAAAATCGGCCGCGACATCGCTGCCAACGGAAATGAGCAGCTTGCTCTGGCGGGAGGTTTCGACCACAATTTTGCGCTGAACGGAGAGGGACTCCGCAATGTCGCGGAGGCTGTCGGAGACCGCAGCGGGATTGTCATGACGGTCATGACCGATCAGCCGGGCATGCAGTTCTATGCAGGCAATTACATCTCGGGACCGGCCGGAAAGCACGGCCATGAGTACAAGCCGCGCGACGGGTTCGCGATGGAGACCCAGCACTTCCCGAACAGCGTCAATACGCCGGCCTTTGCGAGCCCGGTCATTGCCGCCGGCAGTAAATACAGCACGACGACGTGCTACACCTTCGGAACAAGAAAGTAAGTTCCGGGTGGTCCGCAGGAGATGCCGCTTCGCGGCATGAGGCGGGAAGAAGTGAGACTTAAGAACAGGAATGATTTGAACAGTTCATGCTGAAGGATATAATGAAGGTATTCGGCAGCTTCGGCCGCCGGACAACAGAAGATCACTTAGGCGCATATGCAACCACATGCGCCTATTTTCTTATGATTTCATTTGTCCCCTTCTTCATGATCTTCATTGCGTTCAGCCAGAGGGCGAGCGTCGATATCACGGCGCTGACAGACGGCATCATCGCGATTATTCCGTCAGGTCTCAAGGAATATGTCATGACAATTATCAGGGAGGTCCAGTCGAGATCATACGCGTACGTCCCGATTTCTCTGATCATTCTGATCTGGTCGGCGGCGAAGGTATTTCATGCGCTGACAAACGGGCTCAATGTCATCAGCAAGACGCCGGAGACCCGTGGATGGCTGTATCTGCGACTCAGATCGATGATGTATGTGTGCATTTTCTTTGCGTTTGTCGCGATCGCTCTGTTTATTTCCTTCAAGAGCAAGAGAATCCAGGAAATCGCGATGACGACGCCGTGGTTCGATGATCTGATCAGCTTTCTGTATTCGTTCCGCGTCCTGTTTGCCTATGTCGGTCTGATCTTTGTCTTTCTGTTCATTTACAAATTTCTGCCGAACTGCCATTATACATTCCGCTCGCAGCTGCCCGGGGCTCTGATCACATCGACAGTGTGGGTCTTTTTCTCGTACCTCATGTCGCTGTATTATGAGCACAACCGGAACTTCAGCAATATTTACGGCAGTCTGACCGGTGTTGTACTCGCGATGATCTGGCTGTACTTCTGCATGTGGTTTGTGCTCCTCGGCGCGGAATTAAACCGCGTGCTCTATGAGGACCCGGACCAGAACTTCATGGTCGAGGCGGTCGATGTCATGCGCGACGCAAATGTAAAGAAGCGCCAGGAGATCGAGAGCAACCTGGATGAGCATTCGATCTGGAGGCCGCTGCGCGACGACGATGTGGAGACGGAGGACCGACAGCCGGAGGACATTGATATCCCCTGGGAACAGGAGGAAGCGGGCACAGGCAGTAAGGAAGAGACTGACGGGAGCAAAGGAACCGCTTCTGCGGGGGAGACAGGCCCCGACAAAAATTGAGTTATATTTACAGGAGTTCGCCCTTTGGAGGCTCATTCTTTAAGGTCTCTGAAGGTGAAACATATATACTACGTATCACCGGAGGTTCACATGAGTGAAATTGAGAAGAAAGTAAAGGAGATTGAGGCCGGCGCTGCCGATGCGATCCGCAGTGCGGACACGGTTGACAGACTGAATGAGATCAAGGTCTCGTTTCTCGGCAAAAAGGGATCACTGACATCCGTTCTCAAGGGAATGAAGAACGTTCCCGCCGAAGAGCGCCCGAAGGTCGGCAAGTGGGTCAATGACGCCCGCCAGTCCATCGAGAGCGCGCTTGCGGAGAGGCGTGCGAGGTTCGAGGAGGAAATGCTTACCAGAAGGCTTGAGTCTGAGAAGATCGACGTCACGCTGCCGGCAAAGAAGCAGAGAATGGGCCACCGCCATCCGAACACAATCGCACTGGAGGAGGTCGAGCGTATCTTTATCGGCATGGGCTACGAGGTCGTCGAGGGACCGGAAATCGAATACGATGAGTACAACTTCACGAAGCTGAATATTCCGCCGAACCATCCGGCAAAGGATGAGCAGGATACGTTCTATATCACGGACGACATTCTTCTCCGCACCCAGACATCTCCGGTTCAGGCACGCATCATGGAGCAGGGGAAGCTCCCGATCCGTATGATCGCTCCTGGCCGCGTATTCCGCTCAGATGAGGTTGATGCGACACACTCCCCGTCCTTCCATCAGATCGAGGGACTTGTGATCGACAAGGGCATTACATTTGCCGACCTGAAGGGAACGCTCGATGTATTTGCGAAGAAGATGTTCGGAGAAGAGACGAAGACAAAGTTCCGTCCGCATCATTTCCCGTTCACGGAGCCGTCCGCAGAGATGGATGTCTCCTGCTTCAAGTGCGGCGGAAAGGGCTGCCGGTTCTGCAAGGGCGAGGGCTGGATCGAGATCCTCGGCTGCGGCATGGTTCATCCTCATGTGCTTGAGATGTGCGGGCTGGACCCGGAGGAGTACGGCGGATTTGCCTTCGGCGTAGGTCTCGAGCGCATTGCGCTTCTGAAGTATGAGATCGACGACATGCGGCTTCTGTATGACAATGACATCCGGTTCCTCGAGCAGTTCTGAGTCGTTACACTTATCAGCATCCCAGACTCGAACCGCTTCGCGTTTCGAGTATTACACAGTTTAGGAGTGAGCAAATTCAATGAATACATCAATGTCATGGATTAAGAGATACGTACCGGATCTCGATGTGACGCCGAAGGAGTACTGCGACGCCATGACGCTTTCCGGAACAAAGGTCGAGACCTGCACCTATCTCGACAAGGATCTTGACAAGATCGTTGTCGGAAGGGTGCTCACCTGCGAGCCGCATCCGGACGCCGATCATCTGCATGTGTGCAAGGTGGATGTCGGAAGCGGAGAGCCGCTGCAGATTGTCTGCGGAGCACCGAATGTCGCGGCGGGACAGCTGGTCCCGGTCGTCCTGGACGGCGGCCATGTCGCAGGAACGCACGCAGGCGGAGGCGCCGTCGAGGGCGGTGTGGCGATCAAGAAGGGAAAGCTTCGCGGCGTCGAGTCCGACGGCATGATCTGCTCGATCGAGGAGCTCGGCTCTTCCCATGAATTTTATCCGGAGGCAGATCCGAACGGAATCTATGTCTTCCCGGAGGGAACACCGGTGGGAGCGGATGCCATCGGAGAGCTCGGTCTTCATGACGCCGTGATTGAGTACGAGATCACATCAAACCGCGTCGACTGCTACAGCGTGATCGGCATCGCGAGAGAGGCAGCGGCGACCTTCCACAAGGACTTCAGACCGCCCGTCGTCAAGGAGACAGGTAACAGCGAGGACGTGCACGACTATATCAGCGTCAGCGTCGAGGATCCGAAGCTCTGCCCGCGCTACACGGCGAGAGTTGTTAAAAATGTAAAGCTCGGTCCGTCCCCGAAGTGGATGCAGAGATGCCTCGCGTCGAACGGCATCCGTCCGATCAACAATGTCGTTGATATCACGAACTTCATCATGGAGGAGTACGGTCAGCCGATGCACTCCTATGATTATGATACGATCAGGGGTCACGAGATCATCGTGAAGCGCGCGAAGAACGGCGAGAAATTTACGACGCTTGACGGCCAGGTGCGTGATCTCGACGATCAGGTCCTGATGATCGCGGATAAGGAGCGCTACGTCGGACTTGCCGGCATCATGGGCGGCGAGGACTCGATGATCACGGACAATGTCCACACAGTCCTTTTCGAGGCCGCGACCTTTGACGGAACCAACATCCGCCTCACATCAAAGCGGATCGGTCTGCAGACGGACGCGTCCCAGAAGTTTGACAAGGGACTTGATCCGAATACAGCCCGCGAGGCGATCGACCGCGCGTGCCAGCTCATGGAGGAGTTCGGCGCCGGCGAGGTCGTCGGAGGATGCGTCGATGTCTATCCGGAGGTCCGCAAGCCCTCTGAGGTTGTCTTTGAGCCGGACAAGATCAACGCGATGCTCGGCACGGATATTTCCCCGGAGCAGATGATCCGCTACTTCGAGAAGGAGGAGCTGGTCTATGATAAGGAGAGAAATGTCGTCATAGCGCCGACGTTCCGCCAGGACATTCACAGAACGTGCGACCTCGCGGAGGAAGTGGCGAGATTCTACGGCTACGCAAATATCGGCACGACGCTGCCGCACGGCGCGGCGACGGCCGGGGGCATTACATTTGACATGAGAGTGCTTGAGACGGCCCGCGACATTGCCGAGGACTGCGGATTTTCACAGGGCTACTGCTACAGCTTCGAGTCGCCGAAGGCATTTGACAAGCTTCTCTTCCCGGAGGATGCGCCGGAGAGACGCGCGATCGCGATCCGCAACCCGCTCGGACCGGATTTCTCGATCATGCGGACGACACCGCTGAACGGCATGCTCACATCGCTGGCGACAAACTACAACCGCCGCAACAAGGCCGTCAGACTCTATGAGACAGGCAATGTCTATCTCGCCAAGAGCCTTCCGCTCACGGAGCTTCCGGATGAGCGCATGAAGATCACGCTCGGCATGTACGGCGACGGGGATTTCTTCGACCTGAAGGGCGTCGTCGAGCTGTTCTTCGAGAAGATCGGCATGACAAAGAAGCCGGAGTACCGCGCGGACCTCGGAAGGTGCTATTTCCATCCGGGACGCCAGGCAGAGATTCTGTACGACGGTCAGTCTGTCGGCGAGCTCGGTGAGGTTCATCCGAAGGTCATGAAGAACTACGGCATCGGAGAGCGGACCTACATCGCGATTCTTGATCTGAAGAATATTCTTCCGTTCGCTACCTATGACAGAAAGTATGTCGGCATCGCAAAGTATCCGGCCGTCACGCGTGACATCTCGATGCTCGTTCCGAAGACGGTCACAGCCGCTGAGATCGAGCATATCCTCTCGCAGCGCGGAGGAAAGATCCTCGAGAGCTATCGGCTCTTCGATATCTACGAGGGAACCGGCATCGCAGACGGATATAAGTCGATGGCCTACAGCCTGGTATTCCGCCACAAGGACAAGACGCTCGAGGATCAGGAGATCCAGAGCGCGATGAAGAAGATCCTGAATGGTCTTCAGGGACTCGGAATCGAACTGAGAAAGTAATGCAAAGCTTGTCAGGGCCATCTTATGGATGGCCCTTTTTTACGGAAAGGCCTGTCATGGAACTGTATATTTTAAGACACGGAACAACGGAGTGGAACGAGAAGCATCTGCTTCAGGGCAGGAGCGACATTCCTCTCGATGAGGGAGGAAGGCGTCTTGCGGCAGAGGTCGGCGAGGAGCTTGAGCGCCGCCGCATCACGTTTGACCGGTGTTATTCCTCGCCCTTAAAGCGCGCCTACGAGACAGCCGAATTTGCGCTCGGCAAGAAGACGCTGTCCGGAGAGAGTGCAGCAAATGCGGGGAGCGCGGCCGTTCCGATTGAGACGGATCCCAGAATCGAGGAGATGTGCTTCGGGGATTACGAGGGCATGAACTGCTCGAAGAACAATCCGGAGACGGATCCCCGCGTGCTGGAGGCGCTCTCATTTGATATTGATCATTACGAGGCGCCGAAGAACGGCGAGAGCATGGAGCACTTGCTCGGGAGGACCCACGAGTTCTATGAGGACGTGATCCACGATCCGAAGAACAAGGGAAAGCGGATCCTTGTCTCAACTCACGGAGGAGCGGGCCGCGCGCTCATGCACTCTGTGTGGGGAGGAGATTTCTGGCACGGCTGCGTGCCGCCGAACTGCTCGATCTGCATCGTGTCGATTGATGATGAGACCGGGGCAGTGAAGGATGTGAAGCAGGACGTCGTTCTCTACAAGGAGAAGGTCCTTGATTTTTATGGCTGAATTATGAAAGGAAATGAGATTTTCAATGGAAAAAAGTGATTTTTATTATGATCTGCCGAAGGAGCTGATCGCGCAGGACCCGCTTGAGCAGCGCGATGCCTCGCGCCTTCTCTACATGGACCGCAGAACCGGAAGATACGAGGACCACACGTTCCGCGACGTCATCAACTGGATGAACCCGGGTGACACGCTCGTTATCAATGACACCAAGGTGATCCCGGCGCGTCTCCTCGGCGTCAAGGCTGAGACCGGTGCGCACGTCGAGATCCTTCTGCTCCGCCGCCTCACGGACACGGAGTGGGAGACTCTTGTCCGTCCGGGCAAGAAAATGAAGCCCGGCACGGTCGTCGTCTTCGGAGAAAAGAACCCGTCGACCGGCAAGTACCCGCTCACCGCGTATGTCGAGGACATTCTCGACGAGGGCAACCGGAAGGTGCGCTTTTCATTTGACGGCGTTTTTGAGGAGGTCCTTTCACAGCTCGGCGAGATGCCGCTTCCGCCGTATATTCATCACCAGCTGAAGGACAAGGACCGCTACAACACGGTCTACGCGAAGTACAACGGGTCCGCGGCTGCTCCGACGGCGGGACTTCATTTTACGAAGGAGCTGCTTGAGGAGATCAAGGACAAGGGCGTCAATATCGCGCATGTGACGCTGCATGTCGGCCTCGGAACGTTTCGACCGGTCAAGACAGAGAACATCGAGGACCACCATATGCACTCGGAGTTCTATATCGTGAGTGAGGAGACAGCAAAGCTTCTCAATGACACAAAGGCGTCCGGCCACAAGGTCATCTGCGTCGGGACGACCTCCTGCAGAACGGTCGAGTCCGCGACGGATGAGAACGGCGTGATCCACGCGGGATCATCCTGGACGAGCATCTTCATTTATCCGGGATATCATTTCAAAATGATGGACGGTCTGATCACGAACTTCCATCTGCCGGAATCGACGCTCGTCATGCTTGTATCCGCATTTGCGGGACGCGAGCACATCCTGAACGCGTATAAGCACGCGGTCGAGGAGCGCTACAGATTCTTCTCCTTCGGAGATGCGATGATTCTGATCTGAAGAGGCGCGTTTCCTGCTCCGGTGAGGACAGGAAAAGAGAATATAGAGACACAAAAAAGAGCACCAGGCCGGTGCTCTTTTTGCGTATTTCGGGATCTGCGTGAAGTTGTGAACAGCAGAGGCAGGCTTGCCTTTAGAGCCCTGCCTGCATGAAATCACGAACCGTCAGCTCAGGCTGTACAGGTCATGGAAGAACTCCGGATAGGAGACGCTCACGCACTCACTGTTCTCGATGTCGACGCCGTCGCGGGCGATGAGACCTGCCACCGCGAAGGCCATCGCGAGCCGGTGGTCGCCCTTCGGATCGATCTTCGCCGAGCGGAGCCTGCCTCCCGTGATAATCATGCCGTCGTCCGTCTCCTCGACTGTTATGCCCATGAGACGGAGGTCGGTGACGATCTCGTGGAGTCTGTCCGATTCCTTGACCTTGAGCTCCGCCGCGTCGCGGATTGTCGTGACGCCGTCCGCCGCGGCAGCCATGACCGCGATGACCGGAATCTCATCGATCAGTGTCGGAATCAGCGCGCCGCCGATCTCGGTGCCGTGAAGCTGCGAGAAGCGGACCGTGATGTCCGCGACCGGCTCGCGGCCCTCCATTCGGACATTTCCGAGCTCCATGTCTCCGCCCATCGCGCGGATGACGCGGAGAATTCCGTCGCGCGTCGTATTGATGCCGACATTTCTGAGCGTCACCTCGGAGCCCGGCACAAGAAGCGCCGCGGCAAGAAAATAGGCGGCAGAGGAAATATCGCCCGGGACGCGGACGTCCTGTCCGCGGAGGATTGTATTCGGATAGAGGATTGTCGTCACAGCGTCGGAGCCTGACCTCTTTCTGGCCTTCAGATTTCCGCCGAAGCTCTGCAGCATCAGCTCCGTGTGGTTCCGGGAGAGAAACGGCTCCGTGAAGAAGGTCGGATCATCCGCGTAGAGGCCCGCGAGAAGCACGCAGGACTTGACCTGTGCGGACGCGATGGGGCTTTCATAGTGGATGCCCTTCGGCTTTCCGCCATTGATCGTCAGAGGGACACAGTTATTGCCCCTGTCGGAGACGACGGAAATTCCCATTTCCCCAAGGGGACGGATGATGCGCGCCATCGGGCGCTTCTGAAGAGAGCTGTCGCCCGTCAGGTGGCTTATGAACGGCTGGCCGGCGAGAATGCCGGACATAAGCCGGACCGTCGTGCCGCTGTTCTTCGCGTCAAGCGGAGCGGAGCCTGCGTCCTTCAGACCGTGAAGGCCGGCTCCGTGAATGACAAGGACGGGCTCTCCGGGATCCGCATCCTGAAAATGAGAGCCGTTTTCGATTTCGCGGATGTCCACTCCGAGACGGCGGAAGCAGTCGATGGTCGCCAGACAGTCGGCGCTCTTTAGAAATCCGCGGACATAGGTGCTGCCCTCGGAGATCGCGCCGAGCATGACGCTCCTGTGAGAGATGGATTTATCTCCCGGAACCGTGATCGTTCCGTGGAGAGCGGATACATTGCTGATATGCATAGCAGAAAATCCCTTTCTGATCAAGTCTCGTAGATGTGGTATTTCTTTTCCGTGAGGACGCCGACGGCAGCCTTCTGCGCATTTTCATTGTAGAATTCAACATCCAGCGCGCCCTGCTCGAAATCGCGGTTGTGAACAATCCCGATATTCCGGATGGAAATGTTCTTTTCCGCGAGAAGTGTCGCGACCTCGGCGATCGCGCCCGCCTCGTCGGCGACATCGAGATAGATCCGGAAGCTCTTCTTGATCGGGCCGGCGGACTCGTCGCTGAAGCTGTCCCGGTACTCCTTGCACGCCGTGAAATATTCGAGGAGCTTGTCGCCGTCACCGTTCTTGATCGCAAACCGGAAATCCGTCAGCTTGCGGATGAAGCGGTCGAGCACGACACAGATATTTTCACCATTTGCAAGGCAGATCTCCTGCCACATCTGCGGTGAGGACGAGGAGATACGCGTGATGTCCTTGAAGCCACCGGCCGCGATCTGCTTCATATACTCCTCCGGCCCGTCGAGGTCGTGAACCATATTGACGAGAGAGGCGGAGATGACATGCGGCACGTGGCTGATCGCTGCGGTGATAAAGTCGTGGTCCTCAGCGGAGAGCACGAGCGGAAGAGCGCCGAGAGAGCTGATGAATGCGGAGAAGGCACTTACCTGGCGGATCGGCATGTCCGCCCCCGGCGTCAGAATATAGTACGCGTTCTCGATCATGCGGTCTGTCGCATTGGCGTAGCCGGTCTTTTCGGAGCCGGCCATCGGGTGGCCCCCGATGAACTGCTTTTCGAGGCCCATGCTCCGGACGACCTCGTGAATGTCGCACTTCGTTGATCCGACGTCCGTCAGGATCGTCGTCTCGCTGATCCAGGGCTTCAGCTTCTCCAGAATTCCGTGCATTGTGACGACGGGAACGCACACGAAAATGTAATCACATCTCCGGAACGGCTCGCCGATTTCCGGGACGGCCAGGTCAATGGTGCCGTCCGCGAGCGCTGCGTCAAGCACGGATTTTGTGCGGTTGTAGGCGATAATAGTGATGTCCGGATGTGTCCGGCGGGCCGTCTTTGCGATGGACCCTCCGATCAGTCCGAGACCGATAAAACCGATGACCATAAGTATGCTCCTTTAAGCGTTTGTCTATATATAATAGCACAGGATCCATCTTTGCGAAAGTATGCCCGCTATGATATACTGAGCGCAGTGAAACGGCACTTGCTTAAGGAGGCTAAACGAATGAGAATTACAGATGACATCAAGTATGTCGGCGTCAACGATCATCAGATCGATCTGTTTGAGGGGCAGTACAGAGTTCCAAACGGCATGGCCTATAACTCGTATGTGGTCCTCGATGAGAAAATCGCGGTTTTTGATACAGTTGATCAGCATTTCACAACGGAATGGCTCGCCAATCTCGAGAAGGTCCTCGGCACAAGGAAGCCGGACTACCTGATTGTCCAGCACATGGAGCCAGACCATTCCGCGAACATCAAGGTCTTCACGGAGAAATATCCGGACGCGACGATTGTCGGAAATGCAAAGACCTTCGCGATGATGGACCAGTTCTTCGATCTGGATCCGGCCCTTAAGAGAAAGGAAGTCAAGAACAACGAGACACTTTCCCTCGGAAAGCACGTCCTTACATTTGTCTTCGCGCCGATGGTCCACTGGCCGGAGGTCATGGTCACCTACGACAGCACGGACAAGGTCCTGTTCTCGGCGGACGCATTTGGAAAATTCGGTGCGAACGATGTCCAGGAGCCGTGGGATGACGAGGCGAGACGCTATTACATCGGCATCGTCGGCAAGTACGGCGCACAGGTTCAGCGGCTTCTGAAAATCGCAAAGACGCTCGACATCCAGACGATCTGTTCTCTTCACGGCCCCGTCCTCGTGGAGAACCTGGGCCATTATATCAGCCTTTATGATACCTGGTCCTCCTACACGCCGGAGGCGGACGGCATCTGCGTCGCCTACACATCGGTCTACGGACACACGAAGACGGCGGTTGAGAAATTCGTGAAGAGTCTTCACGACAAGGGCTGCCCGAACGTCGCGGTTTATGACCTTGCGCGCGATGACATGTCACAGGCGGTTGCGGACGCGTTCCGGTACAGCAAGCTTGTTCTTGCGACGACGACCTACAACGCCGATATTTATCCGTTTATGCGCGACTTCATCGACCGCCTGACGGAGAGAGGCTTCCAGAAGAGAACGGTCGGCATCATTGAGAACGGCACATGGGCGCCGCAGGTCATCAAGATCATTAAGGAAATGTTCGCGAAGAGCCGCGACATTGATTTTGCGGAAAATGAGGTGACGATCCGCTCTGCGCTCAAGGAGGATTCCTCCGAGAAGCTCGAGGCCCTCGCGAATGAGCTCTGCCAGGATTATATTGCCCGCTCCAACGAGAAGGCAGACAAGAATGACCTCAAGGCCCTTTTCAAGATCGGCTACGGCCTCTATGTCGTCACCTGCAACGATGGCAGAAAGGACAACGGCCTCATCGTGAATACGGTCACGCAGCTCACGAGCAGCCCGAACCGCATCGCGGTCGGCATCAACAAGCAGAATTACTCGCACGATGTGATCAAGAAGACCGGCATCCTGAACGTCAACTGCCTGTCCGTCGACGCTCCGTTCTCCATTTTCCAGCACTTTGGGTTCCAGAGCGGAAAGAATGTCGACAAGTTCGCTGACTTCGAGTGCCTGCACTCGGACAACGGGCTTCCGTTCCTTACACATTACATCAACGCGTTCATGTCCCTCAAGGTTGAGCAGTATCTGGACCTCGGGACACATGGCATGTTCATCTGCTCCGTCACAGAGGCGCGCGTCATGTCCGACAAGGACACCATGACATACACGTACTACCAGAAGAACGTGAAGCCGAAGCCGGAGACAAAGGGCAAGAAGGGCTGGGTCTGCAAGGTGTGCGGCTACGTCTACGAGGGCGAGACGCTCCCGGAGGATTTCGTTTGCCCGCTCTGCAAGCACGGTGCGGTCGATTTCGAGCCGATCAAATGATTACAGTGTCAAAGGTCTGAGCCAGCGCGCAATCACTCTTGACGCCTATATAGATGCGTAGCAAAGAGGAGGTTCCCGCATGTGCGGAGACCTCCTCTTTATGTTACTTTGCTGCGGCCCTTGTCTCAGCTTTCGGCTGCCAGCTTCTCGACCAGGTCCTCGAGCTCGAGATACCGCTCCATGCGCTCATCAAGCCTTGCGTCCGTCTCTTCTTTTTCTTTTGTGAGCTCAGTCAGCTTTCCGTAATCGGTGGCGCACGAGAGCATCTCATTTGCCAGCTCCTCGGAGCGCGCTGTCAGCTGATTGATCTCATCCTCGATGGTGTCATATTCCCGCTGCTCCTTGTAGGAGAGCTTCCGGCGGTGCTGCCCGCGGCCGCCTGCGGAAGCGGATGCCTCCGGGGCAGGGGCATTTGCTGCGGCGCTCTTTTCGGAGACCGCATTTTTTTCGCCCGGGAGGGAGGAGCCGAAGAGCAGGTCCTTTCCGTTTTGCAGGCAGTGCTCGCGGTACTCCGCGTACCCGCCCTCGCTCTGCCAGAGGGTCCCGTCCTGCTGGAAGGCGAAGATTCTCGTCACGACGCGGTCGAGGAAGTACCGGTCGTGGGAGACGACGATGACGATGCCGGCGAAGTGGTCGAGATAGTCCTCGAGCACCTGGAGAGCCTGGATATCGAGATCGTTCGTCGGCTCATCGAGGATCAGGACATTCGGGGCGCTCATCAGGACCTTGAGAAGGCTGAGCCGGCGCTTCTCCCCGCCGGAGAGCTTCCCGATGAGAGAGTACTGCATTTCCGGGTCGAAGAGAAAGCGCTCGCACATGACGGAGGCCGACGTCAGCCCGTCCTCCGTGCGGATGTACTCCGCCGTGTCGCGGATGAAGTCGATGACGCGCGTGCCCTCGTCGAGGGCCTCATTTTCCTGACCGAAGTACCCGATTTTTACGGTCTGTCCGATCTCGACGGTGCCGGTGTCGGGCTTTACGAGACCGATGATGCATTTAAGGAGCGTCGATTTTCCGCAGCCGTTCGGGCCGATGATGCCGATGCGGTCGGTCTTTAAGAACCGGTAGGTGAAATCACGGAAGAGGAGCCTTCCGCCGTAGGACTTGCTGATATGCTCAAGCTCGATCGTCTTGTTTCCGAGGCGGGACTGGAGAGAGTTCAGCTCCATCTGGCGCTCCTCGACGATTTTGTTTCTGTTCTTCAGGTCCTCAAACCGCTGGATATGCGCCTTCTGCTTCGTCCGGCGGGCCTGCGCGCCGCGCATCATCCATTTGAGGTCCTGGCGGTAGAGCGCGGCCATCTTTCGCTCGGCGGCCTTCGCGTAATCGAGGCGCTGGGCCTTCATGTCCAGATAGACGGAAAATCCGCCCTTGTAGCGGTATGCGCAGCCTCTGTCGAGCTCGACGGTCTGGTCCGTCACCCGGTCGAGAAAATACCGGTCGTGCGTGACCATGAGGAGGGCGGCGCGCATCCCTGTGAGGTAATTTTCCAGCCACTCGATCATGCGGCTGTCCAGGTGGTTCGTCGGCTCATCGAGAATGAGAAGGTCGCACGGCGTGAGGAGGGCTGCGACGAGCGCGGCCCGCTTCTTCTGTCCGCCGGAGAGCGTGTCGGGCGACGCGTCCGGGTCCGGAATGCCGAAGTCGATGAGCCGCGCCCGGGCCTCACCGGTCGTGTCCCAGTGGTCCGCCTTTCCGTGAATTTCCTTCTCGACATTGTCGAGAACTGATATGGAGCCGTCGAAGACGGGGCTCTGCGGGAGGTAGAAAATGCGGACATCTCTGCCCTTTACGACCTGGCCGCTGTCCGGCGCGAGTGCCCCGGCAGCGATCGCGAGCAGCGTGGATTTTCCGGTCCCGTTGATGCCGACGACTCCGATTTTGTCTGTGTCGTCGATCCCGAAGGTCACGTCCTTTAAGACTGGCCTTGAGACAAAGGTTTTTGCTATATGTTCAAAATTGAGAAGATTCAATCTATGTCCCCCTTTTCGGATTGCCGCATGTGATGCGCGGCTTCTACAAGTATATACGCGCTTTCGCGGCAAGGCAACCGGACTGCGCCCGGAGCGGAGCTATGCGGCCGAACTTCGGTTACTGTTCACACGCCATCCAAAGTCGCAGGCGGTCGCGAATATCAGGGCGGTATCGGGCAGACTCCGTCCTCCTCAGCTTCCCTTCGCCGCTGACACAGCGGCTCAGGGTGATCTTCGGACTCCTCCGTGTCTTCAATGCAGAGGAGATCTGAGAACAATGTATAACGCCCTCACCGCTCCTGATATCGCTGACCGCTCACCGAGGTCTGGTGGCGTGTGAACTGTAACGAACTTCGGGGTTCGATAGCGTATATATAGCAATCGTGCATTTGTGTACTCAGCATAAAAAGCGGACGGGCAACAGACAGGAAATATGGCAGATATATATACAAAGACAAAATTATTGTTTTAAAAACCATACAATATGCCTGCTTGCTTGACTGCCGCAGCGGCCGGTGATACCATGCCGGCATAGATCCCGGGGCAGCTAAGGATCTGCGTCCGGAGGAAAAGGAGGGCATTGTATGAAAAGAAGATGGATAGCATGCGTTCTGGCGGGAGCCATGACGCTTGGTCTTTTCGGCTGTGGCAGTTCCGCGGTCAATGGAACCGGGACGGAGTCGTCCGGCTCGGTCGTCACCGGCACGGGGACTTCGTCAGGCACGGATTCTTCTGTTGTCGCGTCCGATGAGGACCTCAATGTCATGATGGAGACGCCGGTTGAATCTCTCGACCCGCAGCAGGCGACAGACGGCACTTCATTTGAAGTGATCGCCGATTATACAGACGGTCTGATGCAGATGGATGAGAACGGTGAGCCTGTGAAGGCACTGGCAGAATCCTACGACGTGTCAGACGACGGTCTTACGTACACATTCAAGATCCGGGATGACGCGAACTGGAGCAACGGCGACCCGGTCACGGCCCAGGACTTTGTGTTCGCGTGGCAGAGAGCGGTTGATCCGTCCGTTGCGTCTGAGTACGCATACATGCTCAGTGACATCGGGCAGGTGAAGAACGCGGCAGATATCATCGCCGGGACAAAGGATAAGAGCGAGCTCGGTGTGACGGCTGTCGACGACAAGACAATGAAGGTCGAGCTGAATGTGCCTGTTCCGTATTTCTTAAGTCTTATGTATTTCCCGACATTTTATCCGGTCAACGAGAAGTTCTTTGAGAGCTGCAAGGACACGTTCGGGACGAGTCCGGAGACGACGCTCTCTGATGGTGCGTTCATTCTCGATGACTACGAGCCGGCGGCGACCTCGTTCCATCTGAAGAAGAATCCTGATTACTATGATGCGGGCCGGATCAAGCTGGCAGGTATTCAGTACCAGGTCATTCAGGATTCTCAGCAGGCCCTGATGTCTTATCAGAACGGAGAGCTTGACACGACGATGGTCAATGGCGATCAGGTTGACTCCGTCAAGGACGACCCGGAATTCAAGGCTGTCGGCGCGGGCTATCTCTGGTACCTGTCACCGAATATCAGCGCGGTCCCGGAGCTTGCAAACCAGAATATCCGTCTCGCGATGACGATGGCGATCGACAGGGATTCAATCGTCAATGATGTCCTGAAGGACGGCTCTGAGGCGACATATACGGCGGTTCCGCTTGATTTCGCAACAGGCCCTGACGGAAAGTATTTCTCAGAGGACCAGACAAAATTCAAGGATGTCTGCAGCTACGACGCGGACAAGGCGGCGGAGTACTGGAAGAAGGGTCTCGAGGAGCTCGGTGAGAGCTCGATGACGATCAATATGCTTGTTGACGCGGATGATGCGCCGCAGAAGGTCGCACAGGTTCTTCAGGAGCAGCTTCAGAATGCACTTCCGGGTCTTACAATTAATATTACAGTCGAGCCGAAGAAGCAGAGAGTCCAGGATATGCAGGACGGCAACTTCCAGCTCGGTCTCACCAGATGGGGCCCGGACTATGATGACCCGATGACATATCTCGGCATGTGGGTCACGAACAACTCCAACAACTACGGTCTCTGGAGTGATAAGGATTACGATGCGATTATCGACAAATGCACGACCGGCGATCTTGTCTCTGACACGCAGGGACGCTGGGATGCCATGTATGATGCAGAGAAGATTGTTATGGACCAGGCTGTGATCTTCCCGCTCTACACGCAGTGCAACGCGATGATGGTCAAGTCGAACGTAAAGGGCATTGAGTACCATCCGGTCGCGCTGAACAGAGTTTACAAGGACTGTGTCAAGGGCGCTTCATAAGACGGTAAGCAAAAGCCCGGCAGATGATCATACAGGGAGGCAGGAAACTACATGAAAAAATACATCCTGAAACGAGTCGTGACGGCGGTCTTTACGCTGCTTGTCATCATTCTCATACTGTTTATACTGATGAAGCTCATGCCGGGCTCCCCTTTCAATGATGAGAAGCTTAACAATGACCAGCGGGCGGCCCTGTACGCGAAGTACGGGCTCGACCAGCCGGTGATCATCCAGTTTCTGAGGTATGTCGGAAATCTGCTCCACGGGGACTTCGGTGTCAGCTACAACATTTCTAAGAACACGCCGATCTCGCAGCTGATCGCAACGAGACTTCCGATCTCGGTCAGCATCGGCTTCGCAGCTGTCGCGTTCGGGGCACTGATCGGCCTTTTGCTGGGGCTCCTGGCAGCGTTTAAGCACGACACGATCTGGGATACAATCGCGACGATTATTTCTGTCATCGGTGTGTCCGTCCCGTCCTACGTGTTCGCGCTGGCCCTGTCCTATACGTTCGGCTACCACTGGAAGATTTTCCCGATGCTCTTTTCAAGGGCTCAGCTTGTGAAGTCATCCGTGCTTCCGAGTATCTCACTCTCGATGTTCACGATGGCGAATATCGCGAGATTCACACGAAGTGAGATGCTTGAGGTTTTGGATTCCGATTACATGCTGCTCGCTGAATCGAAGGGCATCTCCGGACCGGCTCTCATTTTCCGGCATGCACTGCGGAATGCGCTGATTCCGATCATCACGGTTCTGGCCCCGCTGATCGTCGATCTGATGACGGGGTCGCTCGTCGTTGAAAAGATCTTTGCGATCCCCGGAGTCGGATCACTTCTCGTCAATGCAATTCAGTCCAATGATTATAACGTTGTCATCGCGCTGTCCTTTATTTATTCGGCGATGTACATAGGAATCATGCTTCTGGTTGATATCCTCTACGGTATCATAGATCCGCGCATCCGGCTCGGTAAGAGCGACGGTGAAGGCGGAGGACGTAAGAAACTGAGACTTGCGAGAAAGGGGGCAGGGGCATGAGCAATGCAAATGCAGTTCTCACTGCGCAGGCGGCAGCCTATATCCCGAAGGATGAGGACTTCCGGCTGAAAAACAGCGGGGAGGAACTTGGAAGGGACACAAACTTTGCCGGCCAGGCGTACTGGAAAGAGGTCATCGTGCGGTTCTTCCGAAAGAAGAGCGCGGCTGTCGGCCTCATACTCATTCTGCTGATCACTCTTCTTGCGGTCGTTGGGCCGATGATCAGCGGTTATACATACTCTGCACAGAATCTTTCGCAGAAAAACCTCGCGCCGCGCATACCGGTCATCGAAAACACGGGTGTGTTTGACGGAAGCGAGACGATCAGCACGACGACCGGTTCAAAGAAGACGAACGGCTATTTTGACAAAAAGCTGACTAATGTCTACTACTGGTTCGGATCTGATAATTACGGGCGCGACATTTTCACGCGGACCTGGATGGGCACACGCGTGTCCCTGATTATTGCGGTCGCGGCAGCGGTCATCGACATGGTGATCGGTATGAGCTACGGACTGATTTCCGGGTATTTCGGCGGACGCGTCGATATGGTCATGCAGCGGATCCTCGAGGTCTGCAACGGCATCCCGCGGCTCGTGATCGTGACTCTCCTTCTTCTTGTTCTGAAACCGGGCATGGTGACGATCATCTTCGCACTGATGCTGACCGAGTGGATCGGTATGAGCCGCATCGCGCGGGCGGAGATGCTGAAGCTGAAGGAGCAGGAATTCGTTCTCGCCTCGAGGACGCTCGGAGCCGGAAATTTCTTCATCATTTTCAAGGAAATTCTCCCGAACATCATCGGCCCGATCATCACGCAGGTCATGTTCTCGATTCCGACCGCGATCTTCACGGAGGCGTTCCTCTCATTTGTCGGACTTGGCATCCCGGTCCCGCAGTGCTCGCTCGGATCTCTGATCTCAGAAGGCTATAATTCCTTCACGACCCATCCGTACCAGATTGTGGCGCCGATTATTGTCATGGCGCTCCTGATGCTGAGCTTCAACCTTGTCGGCGACGGACTCCGCGAGGCGCTTGATCCGAAGCTCAAGGAAATGTGAGGCGTTCTTATGGAAGATAAAACTATGAACCCGGTTCCGTGCGGGAGCAGGCCGCTTGCCCCGGAGGTCCTGAAGGACGGAAGGCGCAAGATCCTCGATATTCGGAATCTGGACATCACGTTCCGCACAACGGCGGGGCCTGTCCACGCGATCCGCGGCATTAACATCGATCTCTATCAGGGACAGACTGTCGCAATCGTCGGTGAGTCTGGTTCCGGTAAGTCTGTTACCATGCGGGCCGCGATGGGAATTCTGGCGAAAAATGCGGTTGTGAACAGCGGAGAGATTTTATATAACTATCGCGACAACAAGGGCGGCATCGATTACAACCCGGATGAAGACAACGGGGCAGAGTGGAAGTCGGTTGACATTCTGAAGCAGGACAAGAAGTGGATTCGCTCGCACATCAACGGCCGCCGCATGGCTATGGTCTTTCAGGACCCGATGACCTCTCTTGATCCGACGATGAATATCGGAAAGCAGATCATGGAGGGCATGATCTGGCACTACCACATCGCAAAGGAGGACGCGTGGAACCGCTCCGTGCAGCTGCTTCGCGAGGTCGGCATCACAAATCCGGAGAAGCTCATGAAGGAATATCCGCACCAGCTCTCCGGAGGCATGAGGCAGCGTGTCGTTATTGCGATCGCGCTCTCGTCGAATCCGGACCTTCTGATCTGTGATGAGCCGACCACGGCCCTCGATGTCAATATTCAGGCGAAGATACTCGAGCTCATCAGAAAGATTCAGAAGGAACGAGGAATATCGGTCATTTATATTACCCATGATCTCGGCGTCGTGGCAAAGGTCGCGGACTTCGTCAATGTCATGTATGCGGGGAAAATTGTCGAGACGGGAACGATCGATGAGATTTTCTATGACCCGAAGCACCCGTACACATGGGGCCTTCTCTCGGCGATGCCGGACCTTGATACGAGTGATCCGCGCCTCTACACGATTCCGGGATCACCGCCGAACCTTCTTCACGAGAAAAAGGGAGACGCGTTCGCACCCAGAAACAAGTATGCGCTCTATATCGACGACAAGCTGGAACCGCCGATGTTCCGGGTGTCTGATACGCACTACGCAGCTACGTGGCTCCTCGATCCGAGAGCTCCTAAGGTGGACATGCCGGAAGAGCTGAAGGCGCGCATCGCGCGGATGAAGGCGGACGCGGAGAAGCTGACAGGAGAGTCGATCGACGCGGAGCTTGAGGCAAAAAAGAAAAAGGCTGCAGCCTGCTTAAAAGAAGGCACAGACAGCGAAAGCGGAGAGAAACAAGAGGATCAGGAAGGGAGATGAGCCAATGCCGGCGGATTACCATAAAAAGCCTCTTCTTCAGGTGGAGGGGCTGAAACAGTATTTTCCGGTCAGCCGGACATATACAGTCAAGGCGGTCGACGACGTGAGCTTTCAGATTTATCCGGGAGAGACCTATGGCCTCGTCGGAGAATCAGGCTCCGGAAAATCGACAATCGGCCGGTCCGTCATCCGTCTCTATGATCCGACGGCTGGCAGCATCCTTTTTGACGGGATGAATATCAGTGGGAAGCTGGACAAGGCCGCAGAGGAGAAGCTGCGCGTTGAGATGCAGATGATTTTCCAGGACCCGATGGCATCTCTCAATCCGCGCAAGAAGATTGCGGACATTATCGGAGAGGGACTCGACATCCACCATGCGTACAAGACAAAGGAAGAGCGGAGCGCGAAAATCCGCAGCATGCTGCGGAAGGTCGGACTTGCCGAGGAGCACGCGGACCGCTACCCGCATCAGTTTTCAGGAGGGCAGCGCCAGCGCGTGGGAATAGCCCGGGCCCTTATTATGAACCCGAAGCTGGTTATCGCCGATGAGTGCATTTCCGCACTGGACGTCTCGATCCAGGCGCAGGTCGTCAACCTGATGAAGGACATTCAGCAGGAGACGGGAACCGCGTACCTGTTCATCGCCCATGACCTCTCGATGGTCAAATACATTTCGGACCGCATTGGCGTCCTTCATCTCGGGCACCTGCTCGAGACAGGAACGACGGAGGAAATTTTCAGCCATCCGGTCCATCCGTACACGAGGAGCCTTCTGTCCGCGATTCCTTCCCCAAACCCGGTCGTCGAGAAGCGGAGAGCTGCTGTCAGCTACGACTACAAAACATCAGGCATCGACTACAATAAAGGAACACGGCACCTGGTGAACGGGACCCACTACGTCCTCTGCACGGATGAGGAATTCACACTGTGGGTGCAGCAAGATACGCCTTAAGCTCTGGAATACGCTTCTTCATTTCCGTGTATCCTCTCTCATAGAGTGCGCCGAGCTTCTCGACGTCTCCTTCAAACCGGCTGATCTCTACAGGCTCCTCCGGGGCCTGGCAGAAGGTCCTGCCGGTTTTTGTGTCCCTTTCAATTAAGTCGATGATCTCATTGTACTCGACCGATGCGCGGTCCATGGCACGGACCAGCTCCGGATATTTCCGGTAGAGGAGCCGGTCGGCAGCATTTTCCTTCTTCTCAGTCTTGCGGTAGGAGAGAGCCTGCGTGCGGATGACCATGATTTTTCCGGGGCAGTTCCGGAGAGCCCAGCCGTAGGGGATCTTGTCGGAGCAGCCGCCGTCGAGATAGGCCTGTCCGTCGATGGTGACGGGCCGGGAGACATAGGGAACGGTGGCAGACGCGCGGATTGCGCGGAAAATGCGGCACTTTCCTTTTTCGAAATATTCCGGCCGGCCGGTTGCAATGTTGGTCGCCACAACTACGAGACGCCTCGAGGGATCAAAGAAGCGCTTCTTGTTGAGCGGGTCCTGTTGCATCAGCGTTCCAAAGAGATAAGAGAAGCCTGTCACGCCGTGATCATTTTTCAGCGCGCCAAGCCCGGTGTATTCCGGGTCGTGGCGGTAGGTGAGATTGATGCGCGGTGCCCAGCCGATCTGTCCTGACAGATAGCCGATGGCGGAGAGGGCACCTGCCGAGACGCCGATCGTCGTCCGAAAATTAATGCCGGCCTCCATCAGGGCGTCGAGCGCGCCCTGCGTGTAAATGCCTCTCCAGGCACCTCCCTCGAGCACAAGGCACCCCTCTGTGATTGTATCGGGAGCATTTCCCTTCGGAATCCGGTCGATTCCGCTGTATACGTTCTGCGTGTTTTCCATGTAAGTTCCTCCTCAGCTGTGTAAGTATTCAGCACCAGCGAAGAACGCGAAGCGTTCCGATTCTGAGGAATGCTGAATAGTCAGAGTGATTGTTTGATGTGAGCGAGCCTTCCGTAGAAATCCGGATAGAAATCAGTGTACGGCGTGAGATAAAACGTCTCGAGGACAAGCAGGTTTAAGCGGCGCACCAGCTCGCGGTCGGATGCCTGATCCAGATACCCGGCAAGGCTTACCTGAAACTTGTGCCAGTCGAGCTTAAACTCCTCGTAGACGGAAATGTCGGGAATGCCGAGCCAGCGGTCGATCCGCACCTTCGTGCGGGACTTCTCCGGACAGGCATCCTCAAGAAGAAAATAGCGAACCTTTCCCTCATTGTAATCGCGCCCCAGCGGAAACAGCCGGCAGATGCCGGGCCTCGCCTCGTGAATACGGCAGCGGCCGTCCGCGCCGAGAAAGACACAGTCCGGGTCCATCCTGAGTGCCGGAACCATGAGCCCTCCCTCAAAATGAAGGGCGATCTCGCGGTCAAGAAGGGCGGAGAACGGACGCCCGAGCTTATTCGTCAGCATAAAGCAGTCATACGGGTCGACATGCACCGTGTCACCCATGCCGCGGCAGCACTTGCCGCAGCCCTCGCAGGCGCGGCTCGATACACGCGCCATATCTCTTGAAGTAAAATATCTCCTGATCTGATCAGCCATAGGTTATCTCTCAAATTCTTAATATTTCATTTATCTTATCACATTATGCCTGACTCCGCCATTCACACAAGATGCGGTGTGGACGACTTAAATTGTGTAAAACACAGGGGAATATGCACTTCTTGCCCCACAAGCATTGTCCAAAACGCACATAATACTTGATTAAAGTCATGCGATTTAGTACAATATTCCCATAATGAATGCGGCATATGCCGAATCAGAATATTTTATTTCGGAGGTAGCGTGTATGGATGTTTACAGAACAGACAGGGTCAGAAATGTAGTGTTACTCGGTCATGGCGGCGCCGGCAAGACGACACTGGCGGAAGCCATGGCGTATCTCTCCGGAGTAACGAACCGAATGGGATCCGTCGCTGACGGCAATACGCTCAGCGATTATGACAAGGAAGAGATCAGAAGGAAGTTTTCGATCTCCACATCGGTGATTCCGGTTGAGTGGGACAAGAACAAGATTAACGTCCTCGATACACCTGGATATTTTGATTTCGTCGGTGAAGTGGAAGAGGCTGTCGGCGTCGCCGATGCGGCAATCATCGTTGTCTCCGGCAAGGACGGCGTTCAGGTCGGAACAGAAAAGGCATGGGACTTCTGCGAGGAGCACAACCTGCCGAGAATGATTTTCGTCACGGAGATGGACAATGACGACGTGAGCTACCGCGAGGTCGTCGAGAAGCTGCAGGAGCTCTTCGGAAAGAAGATCGCGCCGCTCCACATGCCGATCCGTGAGAACGGCAAGTTCGTCGGCTATGTCAACATCGTGAAGAAGGCCGGCAGACGCTACATCGCAAAGGGCAGGAAGGAGGAGTGCCCGGTTCCGGATTACCTGAAGGAATATCTGGACAAGTACAGAGAGACACTTCTCGAGTCGGTCGCGGAGACATCCGATGAATATATGGACCGCTATTTCAGCGGTGATGAGTTCTCGGTCGCTGAGATCTCCGCAGCGCTCGCAACCAATATCGATGAGTGCGCGATCGTTCCTGTCTGCATGGGCTCTCCGGTCAACCTGCAGGGCGTCTCGAACCTGCTCGATGATATCTGCGAGTACTTCCCGGACCCGTCGAAGCGCCCGTGCACCGGCATCAACACGAAGACAAATGAGATGTTTGAGGCCAATTACGACTTCCAGAAGGCCAAGAGTGCCTATGTCTGGAAGACAATTTCGGACCCGTTCATCGGAAAATACAGCCTGATCAAGGTCTGCTCCGGTACCTTAAAGAGCGACGACACCCTCTTTGACGTCGACAAGGGAAATGAGGAGCGCCTCGGCAAGCTCTATGTGCTCCGCGGAAACAAGCCGACAGAGGTGTCCGAGCTGTTTGCGGGCGACATCGGAGCCCTTGCAAAGCTCGGTGATGTATCGACAGGCGACTCACTCGCGACGAAGCAGACGCTGGTTTCGTATCCGAAGACGCTTCTTTCCGTCCCGTACACGGCAAAGCGCTACAAGGCCGTCAACAAGGGCGATGACGACAAGATCGCGCAGGCGCTCGCAAAGCTGGCCATCGAGGACCGGACATTCCGCAATGTCATTGATTCCGCGAACCACCAGAGTCTTCTCTACGGAATCGGCGATCAGCAGATCGAGGTTATAAAGAGCAAGCTCGAGGACAGATATAAGGTAAAGATCGAGCTCAGCGAGCCGAAGGTGGCGTTCCGCGAGACGATCCGCAAGAAGTCTGATGTCGAGGGCAAATACAAGAAGCAGACAGGCGGCCACGGACAGTATGGTGACGTCAAGATGCGGTTTGAGCCGAGCGGCAACATGGATGAGCCGTATGAATTTGCAATCGAGGTCGTCGGAGGCGCTGTCCCGAAGAACTATTATCCGGCCGTCGAGAAGGGACTTGCGGAGTGCATGGACGCGGGACCGCTCGCAGGCTATCCGGTCGTCGGCGTCAAGGCGACATTGTACGACGGCTCCTATCATCCGGTCGACTCCTCTGAGCAGGCGTTCAAGACGGCGACGCACATGGCCTTCAAGGACGGTTTCATGAAGGCGGACCCGGTTCTCCTTGAGCCGATTGTCACCCTTCGCGTGAAGGTGAAGGACCAGTACACGGGCGATGTCATGGGAGACCTCAACAAGAGACGCGGCCGCGTCCTCGGAATGAACCCGGACAAGAACGGCACGACTGTCATCGAGGCGGACGTTCCGCAGACAGAGATCTACGGATACGGCACGGTCCTTCGCTCCATGACAGGCGGATCGGGAGACTTCTCCTATGAGTTCGCACGCTATGAGCAGGCCCCGGCTGACGTCCAGAAGAAGCAGATCGAGGCCCGCGCCGACAAGGTCGGGAGAGACGAGGACTAATTCAGCCCCAGACTCGGAACGGTTCATCCGTTTTCCAAGGGGTTGATGAATAATTACAAAAAACGGGCATAAAAAAAGAAGACAGCCGGAAATCTGATCAATTCCCGGCTGTCTCCTTTTTATTTGCTTTTCACTATTCTGCGATTTTTTCTGCAAGACGGGCAGAGGGCCTTACAGCTTACTGGCGGTCCACCTGGTCCGTGTCAATGACGACCGGGCCGTGGTCCTGTACCTTGCCGAGCATCTTCGTGATCTTCTTCGTCGTGCTCTTGACCTTCTCGATCGACTCGTCGTGATTCAGCGTGTTGATGATGCTGGCGAGATATTTGTACATATTCGCGGTCTCATAGTAGGGCTTCTTCAGAAGCTCCGGCTGACGGTAGCAGACATTTGTCGTGATGAGCTTAGTGAACATGCCCTTCTCATAGTACTCGTCGAACTTCTCAAAGCCGTCCGTGAAGAGACCGAACGTCGTGCAGATAAATACACGGTTCGCGCCGCGCTTCTTCATCTGCGCGCAGCAGTCGAGCATTGAGCCGCCGGAGGAAATCATATCGTCGATGATGACGCAGTCCTTTCCGACAACGGAGTCGCCGAGGAACTCGTGAGCGACGATCGGGTTCTTGCCATTGACGACCTTCGAGTAGTCGCGGCGCTTGTAGAACATGCCGATATCAGCTCCGAGAATGTTTGCGAAGTAGACGGCGCGGTTCATCGCTCCCTCATCCGGGGAGATGACCATGAAGTGGTCACTGTCGAACTGAAGGTCCGGCGCGGACTTGAGCAGCGCTCTCAGGAACTGGTAGGTTGGCATGAAGTTGTCGAACCCGCAGAACGGCGTTGCATTTCTAACGCGGGGATCGTGCGCGTCAAATGTAATGATCTCGGAGACGCCGCAGCTTTGCAGCTCCCGGAGTGCCATGGCCGCATCGAGGGACTCGCGTCCTGTTCTCTTGTGCTGGCGGCTCTCATAGAGGAACGGCATGACGACGCTGATCCGGTGTGCCTTTCCGTTCGCCGCGGAGATGATCCGCTTCAGATCCTGAAAATGATTGTCCGGTGACATGTGGTTGATTCGTCCGCAGACCTTGTAGGTGATGCTGTAGTTCATCACATCTGCGACGATATAGAGATCCGCTCCGCGGACACTTTCGTTGATGACCGCGCGGCCTTCGCCTGTCCCGTAGCGGGTTAATTTCGTATCGAGCAGGTAGGATGGTTCAATGTATCCCTGGAGCTGCAGAGCGGAAGGATCCTTCTCTGCGATTGACTTGCGCATCTTCACGAGAGACGAGTTGACCTGACGGGCCAGCGGCCTTGAGCCTTCGATGTAAGCAATTTTAAGCGGTGCGACCGGTCTGGTCTTTTTGATTGTTTCGGAAGTTGCCATATTTTCCTCCGTATGAAATTAGATAGAATCTGAAAAAATTATAACATCGCGATTTCGAACGTTCAAGACGATAATAACAGTCAGAAAAACAGGGATCTGGCGTGTAAAGCTTGTGTAAAATGCGCATTTCATTTCCCGTGAGTGACTTCGGAGGAAAAAAATGGTATAGTGTAAAAAAGTATTTTCAGGAGAAAGTATGCGCGATTCTGTGAATCTGGGGCATGAGATCAAATCGGTCAAGGAAGGATCGATTGCCTGGGAAATGGGCGTTGAGCCCGGCATGTACGTCGTTGAGGTGAACGGGCACAAGCTGAAGGACGTCTTCGATTACCAGTATTATATGGCAAATGAGTCCGTCACCGTCCTCATCCGTGAGAAAAGCGGCGAGGAGACGCTGCTCGAGATCGAGAAGGACGAAAATGAGGACTTCGGCGTCGAATTCGTGAGCCCCCTCATGGACGATTACAGGCACTGCAGCAATAACTGCGTGTTCTGCTTCATCGATCAGATGCCGCCGGGCATGCGGGACACGCTGTATTTCAAGGACGACGACTCCCGTCTCTCCTTTCTGCAGGGCAACTATGTGACGCTGACAAATATGTCGGACGAGGATATCGACCGCATCATTCGCTTCCGCCTCGAGCCGATCAATGTGTCGGTCCAGACGACGAATCCTGAGCTCCGCGTGCGGATGCTCCACAACCGGTTCGCGGGCAAGGCCCTTGAAAAAATGAAGCGCCTGAAGGACGCGGGGATTGTGATGAACGGCCAGATCGTGCTCTGCAAGGGCTGGAACGACGGGGCTGAGCTTGACCGGACGATCCGTGACCTGACGGCATATCTGCCGGAAATGCAGAGCGTGTCCGTCGTTCCCGTCGGGCTCTCGAAATTCCGGAAGGGACTCGCGGAGCTGAAGCCTTTTACAAAGGAGGACGCCGGACAGGTCATCGATCTGATCGAGTCGTGGCAGAAGAAAATCTGGGATAAGCTCGCCGCAGCCTATGTCCCTGAGGAGGGAGAGACGGTGCCGGACCTCACGCGCGGCGCGCCGCGCCACTTCATTCACGCCTCCGACGAGTGGTACATCCTCGCGGGGCGGCCGCTGCCGCCGGCGGAGCAGTACGACGGCTTCGTTCAGTATGAGAACGGCGTCGGCATGCTGCGCCTCCTGCAGATGGAGGTGGATGCCGCAATTGACCAGTACAGGGCGCGGCTTTCCGGGGAGACGGATCCGGGGGATGGCAGGATAGACCGCCACTCGAGAATCTGGCACAAAGACTCGGAGGATGAAGGGGAAGAGCTGTATTTTGCCGCGGACTCTGAAGATGAAGGTGATGAGAGCACCCAGTCCGGCGGCGGAACGGAAGAACGTCCTGCAGAGATAAGTCCGGAAGAGCGCGATGCGCTCATCCGGGCTGTCAGAACGCCCCGCCGCGTGACGTCTGTCACGGGGAGACTCGCGGACCCGTATATCCGTGAGCTGGACGGCCATGTGGAGAAGGCATTTCCAGGCCATGTCTTAAACGTCGTTCCGATACGGAATGATTTCTTCGGCGAGATGATCACGGTGGCCGGACTTGTGACCGGTCAGGACATGATCCGCCAGCTGAAGGAGCGGCAGGCGGCCGGGGAGGACCTCGGGAGCGCGATTCTTGTGCCGATCACGATGCTGAAGCGCGGCTCTAAGATCTTCCTTGATGATCTTACGACCGACGATGTCGAGCGGGAGACGGGACTTCCCGTGCGCGTTGTCGAGGACAGCGGAGAAGATTTTGTGAGAGCGCAGCTTGGACTGAAACCTGTAAAGAAAGAAGAAAGGCAGCTTTATGAGTAAACCGATTGTAGCGATTGTCGGCAGGCCGAACGTAGGAAAATCAACCCTTTTCAATGCGCTTGCCGGAAAGAATATTTCCATTGTCGAGGATACGCCGGGCGTGACGCGCGACAGAATCTACGCGGAGGTCGACTGGTCAGGGTATCATTTTACACTGATTGATACGGGCGGCATCGAGCCGGAATCCGGCGACATCATTCTGAAGCAGATGCGCGAGCAGGCCGAGATCGCGATTGAGACGGCGGATGTCATTATCTTTATGGTTGATCTCCGGACCGGGCTTCAGGACAGCGACGGAAAGGTCGCCGACATGCTCCGGAAGTCCGGAAAGCCGATCGTCCTCTGCGTCAACGCCGTCGACAACTTCAAGGTTCAGGAGCCGTATATTTACGAGTTCTATGAGCTCGGCATCGGCGATCCGGTGGCGGTCAGCGCTGCGAACCGCATGGGCATCGGCGAGCTCCTCGACCAGGTCACGTCCTACTTTAATGAGGAGGACCTCGAGGATGAGGAAAGCGAGGTTCCGCGCGTCGCCGTGATCGGCCGCCCGAACGTCGGCAAATCAAGCATCATCAACAAGCTGATCGGCTCAAACCGCGTCATTGTCTCCAACGTGGCCGGCACGACGCGCGATGCGATCGACACGCCTGTCCGCTATCAGGGACGGGACTACATTTTCATCGACACGGCCGGCCTCCGCCGCAAGAGCCGCATCAAGGAGGAGCTGGAGCGGTACACGGTCATCCGGACTATCGCAGCCGTCGAGCGCTGTGACGTCGCGGTCATCGTCATCGACGCGGTCGAGGGCATCTCAGAGCAGGATGCGAAGATTGCCGGAATTGCGCACGAGAGAGGCAAGGGCATTGTCATCGCCGTCAACAAATGGGATGCCGTGCAGGACAAGGACGCGCAGAGCACGAGGGACTATGAGAAGAAGGTACGTCAGATCCTCTCGTACCTGAGCTACGCGGAGATTATCTTCATTTCCGCGGAAACGGGCCAGCGGCTCGGCAAGCTCTTTTCGTCCATCGACATGGTCCTTGAGAACCAGAAGAGGCGGATCCCGACCGGCGTTCTCAATGAGATCATGACGGAGGCCGTCGCACTGCAGGCTCCGCCGACGGACAAGGGCAGGAGGCTCAAGCTCTACTACATCACGCAGGTGGCTGTGGAGCCGCCGACGTTCGTCATCTTTGTCAATGACAAAAAGCTCATGCTTTTTTCCTACACGCGCTATATCGAGAACCAGATCCGGGCCTCCTACGCGTTCAAGGGGACATCTCTGAAGTTCATCATCCGTGAGCGCTCCGAGAAGGAGAAGACCACGATCGAAAAATGAGAGAAGAGGAGGAATGACACATGCTGCCGCGTGTCCTGGCACTTGTTATCGGCTATTGCTTCGGTCTGTTTCAGACCTCATACATCTACGGAAGAATTCACGGGATCGATATCCGCACGAAGGGTTCGGGAAATGCGGGATCCACGAACACGCTGCGCACCTTCGGAGCGAAGGCCGGCGTCATCGTTATGATCGGCGATATCAGCAAATGCATTCTCGCCTGCTTTGTGGTGTGGCTCATTTTTCACAGAAGCTTCGGAGACATTGACTATCTTCTCCGCACCTATGCGGGACTCGGCTGCATCCTCGGACACAATTATCCGTTCTATATGGGCTTCCGGGGAGGCAAGGGAGTCGCCTGTACAGCTGGCTTTATCAATTCGATTTCCTGGCAGATGACGGTGATCGGCATTCCCCTCTTTCTGTTCCTGTTCCTGACGACCCACTATGTGTCGCTCTGCTCGCTCTCGATCGGCGCGCTGCTCATGGTCGGCACGATCGTCATGGGGCAGATGGGGCTCTTTCACCTCGCGGCGGGAGCACAGGCGGAGATGTACGTCCTTGTCGCGATCATTGTCGCGCAGATGTATATCCGTCACAGAGGAAATATCCACAGGCTCCTGACACATACGGAGAGAAAGACGTATTTCCATCATCATGAGTAATTATTCAGCACCCCCTGGAAAAATTGAAAGAATCCGGATGGTTTCAGAAGTTTTCCAGGGGACGGACAAGCGGCAAGGCCGCTCTGCCCGTCCGCAACAAGGAATGCAAAGTGGGGTGCTTAATAGCTGCTATCGTTAAATACCGCGGATTTTCCGCAGAAAGGAAGACAGATTATGAGCAAGGTAGCGATGATCGGCTGCGGTGCCTGGGGCATGGCCCTGGCCTGCCACCTGAGCCGCTCGGGACATGACGTGACGGTGTGGTGCCACTCGGAGGAGGCGGCGGCAAAGCTCACGGCGGAACGGAAGATGGAGGCTGCATTTCCGGGCATTCAATTCCCGGAGAATATTGTCTTTACGCATGATGCGGAGCTTGCGGCGACGGGCCGCGACCTGATTGTCTTTTCTGTTGCCTCTTCCTTTACGAGAAGCACGGCAAAGCTGTTTGCGCCGTTTATTCCCGAGGGGCAGAAGGTCGTGACCGTGACGAAGGGAATTGAAAATGAGACCTTCAAGCTGCAGACGGAAATCATCGAGAGCGAGATCCCGGGCATAACATGCGCGGCGCTGTCCGGGCCGACGCACGCGGAGGAGGTCATCCGCGACATGCCGACGGCGATTGTCGCCGCGGCGGCCGACAGAGAGACGGCGGAGTTTGTCCAGGATATCTTCATCAGCCCGTTCTTCCGCGTCTACACGTCTCCGGACGTGAGAGGCGTCGAGCTCGGAGGGTCTCTTAAGAACGTCATCGCGCTCGCGGCCGGCATGGCGGACGGCATGGGCTTCGGCGACAACTGCAAGGCAGCGCTCATGACGCGCGGTATCCATGAGATCGCGGGAACGGCCGTGAAGCTCGGCGCAGATGTGCGGACGCTGACAGGTCTGTCCGGCATCGGAGATCTCATCGTCACCTGCGGCAGCGTCCACTCGCGGAACCACCGGTGCGGCGAGCTGATCGGCCGCGGCATGACGCCGCGGGAGGCCATCCAGGAGGTCGGGCAGGTCGTCGAGGGCTTCTACTGCGCGAAGGCAGCGGCCGGACTTGCGAAGAAGTGCGGCACATCGATGCCGATCACGGAGGAGGTCAACCGCGTCCTCTTTGAGGGCCGCGATCCGAAGGCGGCCGTGACGGAGCTGATGCTCCGCGGGCGGAAGATGGAGGCGGACATCCCGGAGGATAAGCTTCCCGAGGGATGGAGATAACATGCCGACTGCAGGGGCCCTGCCAGTCCATCGCTGACAGGCGTAAGAGTGCCGGCAGAGGACCGCTGCATAAGGCATAAAGAGCATAAAAAATAAGGGACGTGACCTGTCCCTTATTTTTTATGTCCGGATATACAGAAAGGGCTGCTGCCCGGAAACCCGCATCGCAGGGGCCGGCTTCCTGTGTCTGTCAGCCGGATACTTGTCTTTTGATTTGCTCACGCAGAAAACCGTTCACGGAGTCAGCCCCTGCATGTCCTCCGGAATGCTTGCGCAGCGGTAATTTTCATTCAGACTGTCGATCGTCGCCATCTCGACCTCATCGAGCTCAAAGTCAAAGATCTGGCTGTTCTCAAGAAGGCGGTCGGTGCGGACTGTCTTCGGGATCACGCAGACACCCTTCTGAAGGATCCAGCGCAGGCCGACCTGGGCCACACTGCGGTGATGCTTCTCCGCGATGTACGCGAGAACGTCGCGGTCGAGATAGGCGCCGCGCGCGAGCGGAGAGTATGCCTGGACGACAATCCCGTTCTTCTGGCAGAAATGACGGAGCTCATCCTGGCAGAAGAGCGGATGATACTCGATCTGGTTGACAGCCGGGACAATGCTCGAGTGCATCAGCAGGTCGTCGAGCTGGAACTGGTTGAAGTTGGAGACTCCGATTGCCTTGACGCGCCCGGACTTATAGATCTCCTCCAGCACGTGCCAGGTGTCGAGATAGCAGCCGGGCACCGGCCAGTGCACGAGATAGAGATCGACATAATCGAGGCCGAGCCGGTCGAGACTCCGCTCAAATGCGCCCTCCACGTTGCCGATTCTCTGCGCCGTGTTCCAGATTTTGGTTGTGACAAAGAGCTGGTCTCTCGGGATGCCGCAGCTGCGGATTCCTTCACCGACCTCTTCCTCATTTTTATATGCGGATGCCGTGTCAAACAGGCGGTAGCCCATTGTCACTGCGTCGGCGATCGCAGATTTCGTCTCCTCGCCGGACGCCTGGTACAGCCCGAGCCCGAGCCGCGGCATTTCAATTCCGTTGTTCAGCGTAATTGTGTAATCCATAGAAACCCCTTGTTCCACTTAATAGATTCTGCTAGTATAACATGAAGATTTAAAATAGGTGAAAAGATATTGTTACAAAAATATTACAGAAGGCAGTGGAGACAATGAAAGTCACGGATATCATGAAAAAACGAATGTCCCTGTCCTTTGAGGTGTTCCCTCCGAAAATGGACAAGCCCGTCGAGCCGCTGTATTCGGTCCTTGAGAAGCTGTACTCACTGGACCCGGATTTTATCAGCTGCACCTACGGTGCGGGCGGGACGAATGCTGGCCGCCATATGGAAATCTGCGAGAGAATTCAGAAGTCGGACAACCGGACCGTCGCGATCTCTCATTTTACATGCATCGGGAGCACGAAGGAGGACATCCGCCGGGAAATGCAGGCATCGCTCGATCTCGGGATCGATCACGTGCTGGCGCTTCGCGGCGACATCCCGAAGGGATGGGAGAGCACGCGCGGCGATTTCCATCACGCGTCCGAGCTGATCGCATATCTGCGGGACGTGTTCGGGAGCCGGTTCACGATCGCGATGGCGGGAGCGCCGGAGAAGCACATCGAGGCGCGCTCATTTGACGAGGATATCGCGCATCTGCGCATGAAGCAGGACGCGGGCGCCGATATACTGATGACGCAGCTCTGCTATGACACAGACGGCTTCGCGCGCTGGGTGGAGAAAATCCGCGCAGCGGGCATCACGCTTCCGATTGACGCGGGCATCATGCCTGTCCTAAGCAAGGATTCCGTGATCCGGATGTGTCTCGGCACAAATGGCTGCTCGATCCCGCGGCCGCTCGCCGAGCTGATCAGCCGCCACTACAATGATACGCCGGAGGACTTCCGAAAGGCGGGAATTGAGTATACAATAGATCTGACATACAAATTCATGAACCTCGGCATAAGCGGCATTCATTTTTATACGATGAACAAGGCGGATGCGGTGCTTGAGATCTGCGAGGGCTGCGGCCTTACGCACAGAAAGTAAGTATAGAAAGAGAGGCAGACTATGGGACAGCTTTCAGACATCGAAATCGCACAGAAGGCGGATATGCGTCCGATCACGGAGATCGCGGAGCAGGCGGGAATTCCGGATGAGGCGCTTGAGCTCTATGGCAAGTACAAGGCTAAGATCAACACGATTTCCTGGAAACCGGCGCCGTCCGACCACGAGGGAAAGCTGGTGCTCGTGACGGCGATCACGCCGACCCCGGCCGGTGAAGGCAAGACGACGACGACCGTCGGCCTTGCGGACGGCATGAGAAAGCTCGGCAAGAAGGTCTGCGTCGCGCTCCGTGAGCCGTCGCTCGGACCGGTCTTCGGCATCAAGGGCGGCGCCGCAGGCGGCGGCTACGCGCAGGTCGTGCCGATGGAGGATATTAATCTTCATTTTACAGGCGATATGCACGCGATCGGAGCGGCCAACAACCTGCTGGCAGCGATGATCGACAACCACATCCAGCAGGGAAATGAGCTGAATATTGATCCGCGGAAGATCACCTGGAAGCGCTGCGTCGACATGAACGACCGCCAGCTCCGCTCCGTCATCGACGGTCTCGGCGGAAAAATGAACGGCGTTCCGCGCGAGGACGGGTACGACATCACAGTGGCCTCCGAGGTCATGGCGATCCTCTGCCTCGCGACGAGCGTCCGCGACCTGAAGGAGAGACTCGCGAAGATCGTCGTCGGCTACACCTATGGCAAAATCAAGGACCAGAAGCCGGTGACCGCCGGCGACCTCAAGGCTGAGGGCGCGATGGCGGCACTCCTCAAGGACGCACTGAAGCCGAACCTTGTGCAGACGCTGGAGGGAGCTCCGGCGATCGTCCACGGCGGCCCGTTCGCGAATATCGCGCACGGCTGCAACTCCGTTCAGGCGACAAAGCTTGCGATGCGCCTCGGCGACTACGCGATCACGGAGGCCGGCTTCGGCGCTGACCTCGGCGCGGAGAAATTCTTCGACATCAAGTGCCGCATGGCGGACCTTCATCCGTCCGCTGTCGTTGTCGTCGCTACGGTGCGCGCACTGAAGCATCACGGCGGCGTTCCGCTTAAGGAGCTCGGGACAGAGAACCTCGAGGCCCTCGAGAAGGGACTTCCGAACCTTCTGCGCCATGTCGATAACATCATTCATGTGTTCAAGCTTCCGTGCGTCGTCGCGATCAACGCGTTCCCGACAGACACGAAGGCCGAGCTCGACCTCGTCGAGAAAAAGTGCCGGGAGCTGGGCGTCAACGTCGCGCTCTCGGAGGTCTGGGCGAAGGGAGGCGAAGGCGGAACAGCTCTCGCAAAGGAGGTCGTGAGACTCTGCGAGGAGGGCGATCCGTCGGGCTTCTCATTTGCGTATGATACGGATGAGACGATCGAGGAGAAGCTGAATGACATCGTGCGGAAGGTCTACCGCGGACGCGGGGCAGTTCTCACGCCGCAGGCAAGAAAGCAGATGAACCAGCTCATCGATCAGGGCTACGGCAAGCTTCCGATCTGCGTCGCGAAGACCCAGTACAGCTTCTCGGACGACGCGTCTCTTCTCGGGGCGCCGGACGATTTCGAGGTGACGGTCAGAAATCTCAAGGTTTCGGCGGGCGCTGGCTTTATCGTCGCGCTGACCGGAGATATTATGACTATGCCGGGACTTCCGAAGCACCCGGCGGCGGAGCGCATTGACATCGATGATGACGGAAGGATCACGGGACTGTTCTGATGAGCGAGGAAGAAAAGAAACATCCGGAGCCGGAAATTGGCGGAGAGAAGAAATCCGCAGGGGCTCCGGAACCTGCCCATCCGGTTATGACGGATGAGCAGGTGTATGCGATCCTGAACGCGGAGAGCGAGCCCTCATACGATTGGGCGGAGCGCAAAAAGACTGACGAAATCCGTAAGGATGAGCCGGACAGTGCTTCGGCAGAGGCTGATAGCTCCGGAGGGGGAGGAACGGCCCTGTCCGGAACGGAAGCCTCGAATGACCATGCAGGGGATGAGGCAGAAAAGAGCAGAGAGACGATTGCCGGGACTTCTGCCGCGGGGAGTCTCGCGGACCTTTCCGTCAGCGGCTTCTCGCGGGCCCTTGCGTCGGAGGAGCCCGTTCCGGGAGGCGGAGGCGCGGCGGCCCTCACGGCGGCCCTCGCCGCCTCTGCGGGCGCCATGGTCGGACATCTGACCGTTGGCAAGAAGAAATACGCCGCCGTCCGGGAGGACATGGAAAGACTGATCGGACAGCTTGACAGTCTGCGGACGGAGTTCCTTTCCATGATCGACGGAGACGCAGAGGCCTTCCGGCCGCTTGCGGAGGCTTATGCCATGCCGCATGCGACCGATGAGGAGAAGGAAAAGCGAAATGAAGTCATGGAGACGTGCCTTCAGGGCGCGGCGCTTGCGCCGCTTGAGCTGATCCGCGCGCTCGCGGACCTTGTCGAGGCTGTCGAAGAGGTGGCGGAGAAGGGCTCTGCGATCGCAGTCAGCGATGCGGGCGTCGCGGCTTGCCTTGCAGGGGGCGCGATGAAGAGCGCACTCCTTAATGTCTATGCCAACACGGGGCTGATGAAGAACCGCAGGGCGGCCAAGGCGATGAACACAGAGGCCATGGAGCTTGTCAGTGAGTACGCGGCCCGGGCGGAGCGCGTGTACGGGCGCATCACGGAGAGACTGACCGATCAGTGAGAATTCAGGGAGACAGTTATGAGCTTTGTATTATCCGGTAAGGAAACAGCGAGTGCAATTTTCGAGAACCTGCGTCCGCGCGCGGACGCAGTGACGGCCGCGGGGCATGTGCCGACACTGGCGGTTGTCCGCATGGGAGAGAAGAAAAGTGACCTTGCCTACGAGCGGGGCATCCGGAAGCACGCGGACATGGCCGGGTGCAGCGTCGTCACGGACGCGTTCCCGCAGGACGTCCGGGAGGATGACCTCGTGAGCCGCATCCGTGAGCTGAACGAGGATGAGACGGTCGACGGGATCCTCATTTTCCAGCCGCTTCCGAAGCAGCTTGATTCACACAGGGTGATTGAGGCGGTCTCAGCCGGCAAGGACGTGGACGGCGCCACGGACGCATCGCGCCTCTTTGTCTACACGGGCCACGGCAGCGGATTTGCGCCGTGCACCGCGCAGTCCGTGATCGAGATCCTGGACTACTACGGCGTGGCACTTCAGGGGAAGCACGCGGTGATTGTCGGCCGCTCCATGGTTGTCGGAAAACCGCTTGCGAACCTGTTTCTTGCCCGCAATGCGACGGTTACGGTCTGCCACTCGAAGACGGAGAACCTCGCTTCGATTACAAGGACGGCTGATATTCTCGTGTCCGCGACGGGCCACATCGGCACGCTGGGCGGGGAGCACGTAAGCCGGGACCAGTACGTCCTCGATGTCGGCATCAATTTCGGCCCGGACGGGAAGATGACGGGCGATGTGCTCTATGATGAGGTCGCGCCGCATGTGCGCGCCCTGACGCCGGTTCCGGGAGGCGTCGGCTCGGTCACGACGGCTGTCCTTTTTAAACACGTCGTTGAGAGCGCGGAGGCACGCGTATGACGAGTGAGGCCGCCGCACTGCTGATTATCTGCATTTTGATTGCCGCCGCGGCCGCGCTTATGATCCGGCAGAGAGAGAAGGAAAGACGCGCCCTTTTTGAGAAAAAGAGCCGGGACAGCTTCGGCACTACTCCGAAGAAAGTGCGCTCTGCGGAGGAGCTTGCTCAGATCAGAGCATATGCGGACGAGCGCGCGGCGAAGCATGACGATGGGCATTTTGCAGTCGACGACATCACCTGGAATGACTGCGATCTGGACGGCGTCTACAACCGGATCAACCGCACGATGAGCGGTCCCGGGGAGGAGGTCCTGTACTCCTGGCTCCGGATGCCCGCGCTTGACAAAATGGCACTGGAGAAAAGAAGCGGGCTGATCCGCTTCTTTTCTTCCTCTCCGGATGTTCGCGAAAGAACGGAGAGATGCGTCTATGACATCGGCTACGCGCGCCGCGGCTCAGTCTATGCATCGCTCCGGAAAATGAAGAGCGCAAAGGACCATGGCGCGGGAAAGTACATAGCATCCGGCCTCTTTACGGTCCTCTCAATCGTCCTTCTTTTCATCGTTCCGGCACTCGGCGTTCTTCTTCTGGTCGCGGCTATGCTGCTGAACGCGGTCATCCAGATCCGGGCGCGATCGGACGGCGCCTCGTGCATCGAGGCGTTTTCACTTGTCATTGCGATGATGAAGGCGGCGGAGCGAATCGGGAAGCTGGAGGCAGGAACAGGAGAAGACGCGGAGGCCTTTGTCAGGCAGAAAGAGCACCTTTCAGATGCCGCCCGGGAGCTTGCGGGGTTCCGGAGAGGAGCTGCCTTTGTCACCTCGTCGTCCCATGTCGGGACAGGTATTGGCGATATGCTGATCTCTTACGTCAATCTGTTCTTCCATGTCGATATGATCCGCCACGACGGCATGCTCCGGGAGGTGCGGAAGCACGAGAAGGCGGTGGAGACACTGTTTGACGGCCTCGGCTCTGTTGACGCGGCGATCGCGGCGGCCTCCTTCCGGCAGTCCCTCCCGTATGCGTGCGCGCTGAGCGCTGCGCCGGCGGGCGGCCAAACGTCCGGGAGCGGTCAATCCCTTTCGCAGGCGGAGAGCGCGGCGGCACCTGCCGGTAAAACAGGGCATCCGGCCGCGTATATCCGCGCTCTTGACATGTACCACATCCTTGTGAGCGGCCGGGAGCCAGTCGCAAATTCCATCGACGCAGAAAAAGGCGTTCTCATCACCGGCTCAAACGCCTCGGGAAAATCGACGTTCTTAAAGACAGTGGCGATCTGCGCGATTTTAGGGCAGGCACTCGACATCGTTCCCGCGAGAGAGTATTCTGCTCCGTTTTTCAGAGTGTATTCCTCCATGGCGCTGACGGACAACCTGCGGGGAGGCGAGAGCTACTTTGTCGTCGAGATCCGCTCCTTAAAGCGCATCTGCGACGCGTCGGAGGACGAAAGTCCGGTCCCTGTGCTCGCCTTTATCGATGAGGTCCTCCGGGGGACGAACACGATCGAGCGGATCGCCGCGTCGTCCGAAATCCTGGCAAGCCTTGACAGGCCGGGGACGCTTGTCTTTGCGGCGACGCATGACATCGAGCTCACGTACATCCTCAAGGACCATTACACAAATGTCCATTTCGGAGAGACGATCGAGGGCGGCGACGTTCATTTTGATTACAGGCTGAAGCCGGGCCGGTCGGACACAAGAAATGCGATCCGCCTCCTCGGCGCCTCCGGCTACAAAGAAGCAGTTGTCCGGCGCGCCGCAGACGCCGCGGAGCATTTTGAGAAGACCGGCGAGTGGAAGCTTTGAAGGAGACTGATATGACAAAGGTGACGATTTATACGGATGGGGCCGCGCGCGGAAATCCGGACGGCCCGGGCGGGTACGGTGCCGTGCTTCTCTTTACAGACTCGGCGGGGACTGTGCACCGGAAGGAGCTGAGCGAGGGCTTCCCGAAGACGACGAACAACCGCATGGAGCTCATGGCGGCGATCGCCGGTCTCGAGGCCCTGACGAGGCCCTGCGAGGTTGAGCTGCACTCCGACTCGCAGTACCTCATCAATGCATTTACGAAGGGCTGGATCGAGAGCTGGAAGAAGCGGGACTGGAAGAAGGCGGACAGATCGCCTGTCCTCAACCGGGACCTCTGGGAGCGGCTCCTTGCCGCTGCAGAGCCGCATCAGATCACCTGGATCTGGGTCAGGGGCCACAACGGAGATGAGGAAAATGAGAGGTGCGACTTCCTCGCGACGAGCGCGGCGGACAGCATGAAGCACTGAGAGACCTTGTCTCGGAATGAACGGTGTGCTATATTTAAAAACAGCGTGTTCCAAAGAAACGGACTGTTTCGATGGATGCCAGATTTAATACCCTTGGAGGTCTTATCGTGAAAAAGTATGGAGTCAACGAACTTCGTGAGATGTTTCTCTCATTTTTCGAGGAGAAGGGCTGCCTTCGTCTGAACAGCTTCTCACTGGTTCCGCACAATGACAATTCACTGCTCATTATCAACTCGGGCATGGCTCCGATGAAGCCGTGGTTTACGGGTCAGGAGATTCCGCCGCGCCGCAGAGTGACGACGTGCCAGAAGTGCATCCGCACAGGCGATCTTGAAAATGTAGGAAAAACCGCGCGCCACGGGACATTTTTCGAAATGCTCGGAAATTTCTCCTTCGGCGATTATTTCAAGAAGGAGGCCATTCCGTGGGCCTGGGAGTTTCTGACCGAGCGCGTCGGCCTTGACCCGGACAGACTGTATCCGTCGGTCTATGTCGATGACGACGAGGCGTATCATATCTGGCTCGACGACATGCACATTCCGGCTGACCATATCTACAAGTTCGGCAAGGAGGACAACTTCTGGGAGCACGGCTCCGGTCCGTGCGGCCCGTGTACAGAGATTTACTATGACCGCGGCGAGAAGTACGGAAACGGTCCGGAGGACGTCATGGGCGGCGAGGGAGACCGCTACATGGAGGTCTGGAATATCGTCTTCTCACAGTTCAACAACGATGGCCATGGCAACTACACCGACCTCGTTCAGAAGAACATCGATACAGGCATGGGCCTCGAGCGTCTCGCGGTCGCCGTGCAGGACGTCGGCTCGATCTTCGATGTGGACACCGTCAAGTCCCTCCGCGACCTGATCTGCCAGCTCGCCGGCGGCATTGAGTACGAGAAGAAGGGGACAGAGGAGACGGACGTATCGGTCCGTATTGTCACAGACCATGCAAGGTCCATGACCTTCATGATTTCGGACGGCATCATGCCCTCCAACAACGGACGCGGCTATGTCCTTCGCCGGATCATCCGCCGCGCGGTCCGTCACGGAAGAAAGCTCGGCATCAAGGGCTCCTTCCTTCCGACGCTGGCGCAGAATGTCATCGACGGCTCGAAGGACGGCTACCCGGAGCTTGAGGAGAAGAAGGATTTCATCCTGAGCGTTGTCCGCGCAGAGGAAGAGAAGTTCGGAAAGACCTACGAGCAGGGCATGGACATCCTCGCGAAGATGGAGGAGAAGCTCGAGGAAGAGGGAAAGAAGGAGCTCTCCGGCGAGGACGCCTTCAAGCTGTATGACACATACGGCTTCCCGCTCGACAACACGAAGGAAATTCTCGAGGAGAAGGGCTACACGGTCGACGAGGACGGCTTCGCGGCCGCGATGAAGAAGCAGAGAGAGACCGCGCGCACGGACCGGAAGAATTCCGGAAAGAACGATGAGTACATGGGCGCTGCGGCCACGGTCTATGAGGACATGGACCCGGCAGTGAACTCTGTGTTTGTCGGCTATGACAAGCTGACATGCGACTCGAAGATTGTCGCAATGGCGCAGCTCCGCGGAACAGACACAGACGGAGAGGATGCCGTCACAGAGGCTCTGACGGACGGCATGACGGGCGCCATTATCACGGCCGAGACACCGTTCTACGGGACGATGGGCGGCCAGGTAGGCGACCGCGGAACGATCACGTCTCCGGACGGCGAGTTCACGGTTGAGACGACGGAGCACGTCGCAGGTGCGAAGATCGCGATGATCGGCCGCGTGACGCGCGGCATGTTCCGCGTCGGTGACAAGGTGACGCTGAAGGTCGATGAGAAGAACCATCTTGCCATCTGCCGCAACCACAGCGCGACGCACCTTCTGCAGAAGGCGCTCCGCGAGGTGCTCGGCTCTCATGTCGAGCAGAAGGGCTCCTATCAGGACGCAGAGCGGACGCGCTTTGACTTCTCTCATTTCCAGGCGATGACAGCGGAGGAGCTGAAGAAGGTCGAGGACATGGTCAACGAGAAGATCGCGGAGGACCTCCCGGTCACAACGGATATCATGTCTCTTGAGGACGCGCGAAAGACAGGAGCGATGGCCCTCTTCGGCGAGAAGTACGGCGACAGAGTCCGCGTCGTTCGCATGGGCGATTTCTCAACGGAGCTCTGCGGCGGCACGCATGTTTCCTCCACAGGAAAGATCCGTCAGTTCAAGATTCTCTCGGAGAACGGCGTTGCGGCCGGCGTCCGCCGGATCGAGGCGCTGACCGGAGACAATGTCACGGCGTACTATGAGAAGCTTGAGCAGGAAATGAATGAAGCGGCAGCCCTTGTCAAGGCATCTCCGGAGACGCTCGCGGACCACATCCGCCGTCTGCAGGAGGAGCTGAAGAGCGCAAAGGCTGAGACGGAGGCCCTGAAGGCAAAGGCGGCGCAGGCAGCAGTCGGCGATGTCACGGCTGAGGCTGAGGATATTGACGGCGTCAAGGTCCTCGTGAAGAAGCTCGACGATGTCGATATGAACGATATGCGCACGCTCGGCGATGAGCTGAAGGGCAAGCTCGGCGAGTCACTGATCGTTCTTGCGTCTGCAAAGAACGGCAAGGTCAGCCTGATGGCGACGGCAACGGACGGAGCCGTGAAGAAGGGCGCGCACGCCGGCAATCTCATCCGCACGGCGGCAAAGCTTGTCGGAGGCGGCGGTGGCGGCCGTCCGAACATGGCACAGGCAGGCGGCAAGGAGGTCTCGAAGCTTGACGACGCGCTTGCTGCCGCAAAGGCCGAGGCGGAGAAGCAGCTTGCAAAATAAAATTTATACTTGACGGGCAGAAAGCTCATCAGTATAATATTATTGTTTGACAAATACCCCGAAAGGTGATGGGGGAGGTGAATTCAGTTTATGGCAAATGTCATTGTCAAAGAGGGAGAATCTCTCGACAGCGCACTTAGAAGATTTAAGCGCAGCTGCGCAAAGGCAGGCATCCAGCAGGAAATCCGCAAGCGCGAGCATTACGAGAAGCCGTCAGTTCGTCGCAAGAAGAAATCCGAAGCGGCCCGCAAGAGAAAATATAACTGATAAAGTGAAGGACCCTGGCAATAGCCAGGGCCTTTTTCTTAGACACGGTCAGAAGACGCCAGGGAGGCGGCATGTGTGCGGCAGACCCTGGATATAAAAGCAGGAGGTGGCGTATGAATACAGACGGGACATGCCTGATCGACGTCGGAGGCGGCATGCGCGATGTCTATGGAGCCGGCGTGCTCGACTGCTTTCTGGATGAGGGCATTTCATTTCCGAGGGCGATCGGCGTCTCGGCGGGAAGCGGCAACCTGGTTTCCTTCCTCGCAGGTCAGAGAGGAAGAAACCTCCGGTACTACGAGAAGTACGCGCCGCGTCCGGAGTACATGGGCATGAAATGCCTCCTGAAGGACGGGAATTATTTTAATCTCGAGTATATCTACGGAACGATGAGCCGCGAGGGCGGAGAGGACCCCGTGGACTATGACGCGCTCGCGGCAAGCCCCGTCGATTTCCGGATCGCGGCGTGCGATGCAAGAAGCGGAAAGACGGTATTCTTCAAGAAGTCTATGATCCCGCGGGACGATTATCGGATCATCATGGCCTCCTGCTGTGTCCCCGCCGTGTGCCGGCCGGTTGAGATCGGCGGCAGGCGGTTCATAGATGGCGGAACAGCGATTCCGATCCCGTGGAAGAAGGCATTTCATGACGGGGCAGAAAGGATCGTCGTCATTTTGACGCTGCGCGACGACGATATTCTCGAGCCGGTCGGACACGGCCTGCTCTACGCGACGCTGCTCGCCAAGTACCCGAAGGCATTCCGGATCCTCATGAACCGGCACAAGACGTATAACCGCCAGGTCGAGGAGATTCTCCGGCTTGAGGCGGAGGGCAAGGCCGTCGTCATTGCGCCGAAGGACCTCTACGGCGTCACGAACACGACGCGGGACCCGGAGCTTCTCCACAAGCTCTACGAGGAGGGCTACCGCGACGCGCACGCAAAGATCCTCTCCGGCGCATTTGGAAACCCGCACGCGTAAAACATGGCGCACTTTGCATTTCCCGGAGGTGTACGTGGACTTCACGACAACGAGATATACAATCGCATCAGAAAAAATCAGCAGACCGATGACCATTCTTATGCTCGGGGACCTTCACAATGCAGAGCACGGGAAGGACAACTGTGATCTTCTTGCGGCGTGCCGGAGGGAGAGGCCGGACCTTGTTCTCTGCGTCGGCGACATGTCCGTCGGCGTCCCGGGAGCCCCGTTCGACGGGGCGGTCCGCGTCCTGCGAAGACTCGCGGAGCTTGCTCCGTGCCTCGGCGCGGACGGAAACCACGCGATGAAGATGAAGGCCTTCGGGGACGGCTCCTACGAGCGCTATGAGAGCGAGATCGAATCAGCCGATGTGCGCGTGCTGCATAATCAGACGTGCCTTCTTTCGGTGTGCGGCAACCCGCTTTCCGTGACCGGCATCGAGCTTCCGGCCGAGAAGTACCGGAAAATGAGAACCCCGCACCTTTCGCAGCAGGAGGTCCTGTCCCTGATTGGCAGAAGAGGGGATGAGGACCGGTATCACATTCTCATCGCGCACAACCCGCAGTTTATGGACCGGTATTTTGAGTGGGGCGCCGACCTTGTGGTCTGCGGCCATTTTCACGGCGGGATCCTGCATTTTAAAAACGGAAGAAGCCTCATCAGCCCGTACGGCCTGCCGTTTCCGAAGTACGGCTACGGCCTGTTTTCGAGGAATGGACAGAACGGGATTGTGACGTCGGGGCTCGGCGAGCACACGCTCCCGTTCCGGTTTACGAAGAACAATCCGATGGAAATTGTTGTCATTTCCGTGCAGAAGGCAGAGTGACGGCGGAAGGAAAGGATGTATGGCACTCGAAGTGGAACTCGGGGTCTTTGACGGCCCTCTCGATCTTTTGCTCACCCTGATCGAAAAAAACAAGATCAATATATTTGACATCCCGATCGTTGAGATCACGGACCAGTACCTGGCCTACGTGCAGAAAATGAAGGAAGAGGACCTCGGCCTCATGAGCGAATTCATGGTCATGGCCTCGGAGCTCATTGCCATTAAATGCCGCATGCTTCTCCCGAAGAAGGAGGAGGCGGAGGAGGACGAAGAGGACCCGAGAGACGAGCTTGTCAGGCGTCTTCTTGAGTACAAGACCTACAAGTACATGTCCTATGAGCTGAGGGACCGCATGGGTGAGGCGGAGGAGCATCTCTACAAGGAGGAGACGATTCCCCGGGAGGTGCGGAAATACCGCCCGGACGTGAATCCGGAGGAGGTTGTCGGTTCACTGACGCTCGGAAAGCTCCATGAGGTCTTCGACATGGTACTGAAGCGGCAGGAGGACAAGGTTGACCCTGTGAGAAGCCGGTTCGGGACGATCGAGCGGGAGGAGGTATCGCTCCCCGAGAAGCTCGAGACGGTCGCGAAATACGCGAAAGGGCACGCGCGGTTTTCATTTCGCGATCTGCTCGAGAGACAGAGCTCGAAAATGCAGGTCATCGTCACATTTCTTGCGGTCCTTGAGCTCATGAAGTACGGCGTGCTGCGGGCCTCACAGAAGGACATTGACGGCGATATTGAGATAGAGACAGCGGATGACGCGGACATCGAAAAGCTCCGCGAGCGCTATCAGGAAGAGGCGGATACAGATGGAGAAGGAACAACAGAAGTTTGAGGCCGCGATCGAGGCCGTGCTCTTTGCGGAGGGCCATGCCGTGCCGGCGGGGGATATCGCAAAGGCCCTCGAGACGGACACGGAGACCGTGCAGCGCGCCATTTCAGACATGCAGAAGAGGTGGCTTGAGGAGGAGCGCGGAGTTGAGATTGTACAGCTCGAGGACTCCTATCAGATGCGCACGCGGAAGGAATTTTATCCGGCACTTGTAAGGCTCGAGCTGAATCCGCAGAAGCCGCGTCTCACGGATGTGCTCCTTGAGACCTTGTCTGTCATCGCATACCGGCAGCCGGTCACGAAGGCGGAGATCGAGAGAATCCGCGGCGTAAACAGCGACCACGCGGTGAACCGGCTGATCGAGTACCATCTTGTGGAGGAGGTGGGCCGGGCAAAGCAGCCCGGAAGACCGATCCTTTTCGGGACGACGCGTGAGTTCCTCCGGTGCTTCGGCGTGAGCTCGAAGGAGGCGCTTCCGGACATAAGCCCGGTGAAGCTCGAGGACTTCCGCGAGGAGGCGGAGGAAGAGGCCGGCGGGGAAAATGAGACGCCTGCCGAAAATAAAAAAGACGGAAATAATGACGGCGAAGTACAGGTGGGGATCTGAGGTCCCCACCATTTTTTTGCGGCTATGAGGAGCGCGAAGCGCTTTGAGTCTGGGCAAAAAACAGTTGCTTTTTTCATTTCCATATTTCAGGAACCTCAGTTCTTGCGGTTGATTTTGACAGGTGATCATAGTATCATTAGCGTGTTGGAATTTTAAAAATCTTATGGAGGACTTAAGATGAGTGAGACTTTAAGCGCAGCAGGCAGCAGGATCAACGCTCTGCTTGATGCAAACAGCTTTGTCGAAATCGGCGGCCTTGTAACAGCACGCGCCACAGATTTCAACCTCTCTGCCAGAGAGACTCCGTCCGATGGTGTAATCACCGGATATGGCACGATTGACGGCAGCCTCGTCTACATCTACAGCCAGGACGTTACAGTTCTGAATGGAACCGTCGGCGAGATGCACGCGAAGAAAATTGCGCGGGTATATGCCCTTGCCGAGAAGACCGGCGCACCGGTGATCGGTCTGCTTGACTGCGGCGGACTCAGACTCGAGGAGTCTACGGACGCGCTCGACGCGCTCGGACTGATCATGAGAAATCAGGCTGCAGCGTCCGGACTGGTCCCGCAGATTACAGTTGTCTGCGGCAACGCGGGCGGCGGACTTTCCGTCGTGACGGCACTGTCTGATTTCACATTTGCGGTTGCTGATAAGGGCCGCGTATTTGTCAACTCTCCGGATGCGATCCCGGGCAACAATGTGGACAAGAAGGACACATCGGCTCCGGAGTTCCAGTATGAGGCCGGAAATGTCGATTTTGTCGGCAGCGAGGACGAGGTCGTTTCCGCTGTCAGAAAGCTTGTCGGCCTGCTTCCGCTGAACAACCAGGATGAGGGAACGGCAGAGGACTGCGCCGATGACCTGAACCGCGTCTGCGCGGGCCTTGCAGGAACCATCACGGATGCGGCTGAGACGCTGCGCGTCCTCGGTGACGGCGGCCAGTTCTTCGAGACAAAGGCCGGATATGCTGCCGATATGGTGACCGGCTTCATCAGACTGAACGGCTACACGGTCGGCGCCGTGGCAAACCGCGGAACGGAGAGCACGCTTCGCGCGAGGGATGCGGAGAAGGCTGCGTCGTTCATCAATTTCTGCGACGCATTCAATATTCCGGTCCTTACGCTTGCGAATGTGAGCGGCTTCCACGCATGCGAGTGCTCTGAGAGACGGATTCCGCGAGAGAGCGCTTCCCTCGCATATGCCTATGCGTCTGCGACTGTCCCGAAGGTCACCGTTGTGACAGGAAAGGCAATCGGCTCCGCGGGCCTTCTTATGGGTTCAAAGAGCATCGGCGCGGACATGGTCTATGCATGGCCGGACGCTGAGATCGGCGCTATGGAGGCACCGATGGCTGCGAAGATCATCGCTGCAGAAAAGAGCGCTGATGAGCTGAAGAAGACGGAAGAGGAATACAGCGCACTTCAGCTGAACGCATCCTCCGCTGCAAGACGCGGCTATGTTGATACGATCATCGCCGATGAGGACACGAGAAAATATGTGATCGGTGCATTTGAAATGCTTTACACGAAGAGAGAAGACCGCCCGGACAAGAAGCATGGTACGGTCTGAGAAAGGCGGTTTTAATGAAAAAGCTTAAACATCTGCTGCTCGTTCTCGTCTGCGTGACGCTCGCCGCGTTCGCGATGACCGGCTGCGAGAAGACCTCCTCCCAGAAGGAGGATGAGGCGCAGTCCGAGATCGAGGCGCAGAACATCAAGGATGTCACGAGTTTTACAAAGAACTTCGCGAACCTCATGACAAAATATACGTATGAGGATTTCGAGACGGCCCAGGAGTCAGGCAACACGATCGTCTCTGTTACGTTCGACAATGACTGGGGCGTCCGCTGGAAGCAGTTCGTCGATGAGTACGGCGAGGTTGCCTCCGCGAAGGTTCTTGACGCAACAAAGTCCGATGGTCTTTATTCGGATCAGATTATCCTCTCCAACAGCTCGAATGCTGATGAGGGCAATCAGATGATCCTCACCATCAAGTATAATGACCAGCTCACGGCGGTCTCCACAACGATCGGGGAGTACTCCGATGACTCCAAGGAGACGGTCGGATCAAAGATGGAGACGGCCGGCATCAATACGGCAACGGGCCTGATCGTCGTCTTCGTGATTCTCGTTTTCCTGAGCTTTGTCATTTACTGCTTCCGCTTCATCGGCGGCAGTGAGAAGCCTCAGAACAAGGACAAGACGGCAAAGCAGGCAGCACCGGCAGCTCCGGCTCCGGCACCTGCGGCAGCAGCTCCGGCAGAGAGCACGGAAGCGGAAGAACTGGCAGATCAGGAAGAGCTTGTCGCAGTTATCGCGGCAGCAATTGCGGCCTCTGAGGGCACTTCACCGGAGGGCTTCCGGGTGCGCTCGATCAAACGGCTTCGCAGCAATAAATGGCGCTAATGCGCATCAGGAGGACAGGAAAAATGAAAAACTATACAATTACGGTCAATGGCACCGCTTACAGCGTAACAGTTGAAGAAGGCACAGAGACAGCTCCGGCAGCAGCTCCGGCTCCGGCAGCGGCTCCGAAGGCAGCACCGGCAGCAGCTCCGAAGGCAGCGGCTCCGGCTCCGAAGAAGGCAGCAGCTCCGGCAGGCAATGCAGGCAAGGTAGAGGTCACGGCGTCCGTTCCGGGCAAGGTCCTCTCTATCTCCGCTCCGGCAGGAACAGCCGTCAAGGCAGGCGACGCAATCGTCGTTCTCGAGTCCATGAAGATGGAGATTCCGGTCGTCGCTCAGCAGGATGGAACGATTGCTACGATCAATGTGGCAGCGGGCGACCAGGTCGAGACAGGCGATGTCCTGGCCACGATGAACTGATTTTTCTGGAGGAATTTCAATGAGTATTCTTGACACCCTGTCAAATCTGGTTCAGCAGACCGGCTTTGCGAACCTGACGTGGGGCAACTACGTCATGATCGCTGTCGCTCTGGTGTTCCTGTATCTGGCGATCGCAAAAGATTATGAGCCTCTGCTTCTGGTCCCGATCGCGTTCGGCATGCTTCTCGTGAATATCTATCCGGATATCATGCTGAACCCGGCCGATAGCTCCAACGGCACAGGCGGTCTTCTGTATTACTTCTACACACTCGATAAATGGAGTATCCTTCCGTCCCTGATCTTCATGGGCGTCGGTGCTCTCACGGATTTCGGTCCGCTGATCGCAAACCCCATCTCCTTCCTGATGGGCGCTGCGGCCCAGCTCGGTATCTACGTCGCGTATTTCCTCGCGATCCTCATGGGCTTCAACGGAAAGTCCGCAGCTGCTATTTCCATCATCGGCGGTGCTGACGGCCCGACATCCATTTTCCTTGCGACAAAGCTCGGACAGACAAGTCTCCTGGGACCGATCGCCGTCGCGGCATATTCCTATATGTCCCTCGTCCCGATCATCCAGCCGCCGGTCATGAAGCTCTTTACATCCGAAAAGGACAGAAAGATCCGCATGAGCCAGCTCCGTCCGGTATCCAAGCTCGAGAAGATCCTGTTCCCGATCGTCATCACGATCGTCGTCTGCATGATCCTTCCGACAACGGCTCCTCTGGTCGGTATGCTGATGCTCGGCAACCTGTTCCGTGAATCGGGCGTTGTCAAGCAGCTCACAGAGACAGCTTCGAACGCCCTGATGTATATCGTCGTCATTCTTCTCGGTACATCCGTCGGTGCGACGACGAGCGCTTCCGCGTTCCTGAATGTCAACACACTGAAGATTGTCGTTCTCGGACTTGTCGCTTTCATTTTCGGTACGGCCGGAGGCGTATGGCTCGGCCAGCTGCTGAAGAAGGTCACACACGGCAAGATCAATCCGCTGATCGGATCGGCCGGTGTCTCGGCGGTTCCGATGGCGGCGCGTGTATCTCAGAAGGTCGGCGCCGAGGCGGATCCGACAAACTTCCTGCTCATGAACGCCATGGGACCGAACGTCGCGGGCGTTATCGGTACTGCAGTCGCCGCAGGTACACTCATGGCGATCTACGGTATCTGACGAGCGATGCCGGCATACGGACGGTGAGCCAGCCGGGCTGAAAATGCAGAGCCGGCGGCGAAACCGGACGGATGCTGATAGCGCGACCAGCGCGACCCGTGCGGAGCACGGGTACGGCATCTGATTACACAATAAAGGAGATAGACATGGCTAAACCTGTAAAGATTACAGAGACCGTTCTGCGTGACGCACATCAGTCTCTGATCGCAACCCGGATGACGACGGAAGAGATGCTTCCGATCGTCCCGAAAATGGATGAAATCGGATATCGCGCAGTAGAGTGCTGGGGCGGCGCAACGTTCGATGCGGCCCTCCGCTTCCTGCATGAGGATCCGTGGGAGAGACTCCGCAAGTTCCGCGCGGGCTTCAAGAAGACGAAGCTGCAGATGCTTTTCCGTGGACAGAATATCCTCGGATACAAGCCGTATCCGGACGATGTCGTCGAGTACTTCGTTCAGAAGTCCGTTGCAAACGGCATCGATATCATCCGTATTTTCGACTGCCTGAATGATATGCGGAACCTTGAGACTGCAGTCAAGGCAGCAAAGAAGGAAAATGGCAAGTGCGAGGCGCAGGTCGCTCTGTGCTACACACTTGGCGACGCGTACACAATGGATTACTGGATCAGCAAGGCGAAGGAGATCGAGAACCTCGGTGCAGACAGCATCTGCATCAAGGATATGGCAGGTCTTCTGCTTCCGGCCAAGGCGACGGAGCTCGTCACGGCACTGAAGAAGAACACGAAGCTGCCGATCGAGCTTCATACGCACTACACCTCCGGCGTTGCTTCCATGACATACCTGAAGGCCATCGAGGCTGGTGTCGACATCATCGATACGGCAATGAGCCCGTTCGCACTCGGCACATCGCAGCCGGCTACAGAGGTCATGGTCGAGGCCCTGAAGGGCACACCGTACGACACAGGTCTTGATATCAACGCTCTGTGCGAGATCGCTGATTATTTCCGTCCGATCCGCGAGAAGTACCTGAAGAACGGTCTGATGAACCCGAAGAACCTCGGCGTCAACATCAAGACGCTTCAGTATCAGGTCCCGGGAGGCATGCTCTCCAACCTGACGAACCAGCTGAAGAAGATGAACGCAGAGGACAAGTTCTATCAGGTTCTCGAGGAGGTTCCGAGAGTCCGCAAGGACATGGGCGAGCCGCCGCTTGTCACACCGTCCTCTCAGATCGTCGGCACACAGGCCGTTATGAACGTCCTGACCGGCGAGCGCTACAAGGTTGTTCCGGCTGAGTCCAAGGATATCTTCCTCGGCAAGTACGGCGCAACACCGCGTCCGTTCAACAAGGAGATCCAGAAGAAGTGCATCGGAAATGAAACTCCGATCACCTGCCGTCCGGCAGATCTTCTGGAGCCGGGCCTTCCGAAGTTCGAGAAGGAGGTCGCTCCGTACAAGAAGCAGGACGAGGATGTCCTGACATACGCGCTGTTCCCGAAGGTCGCTGTCGATTTCTTCAAGTACAGAGACGCGCAGGAGACAGGTGTGGACGTCAAGAAGGCGGACACAGACAACAAGGCGTATCCGGTGTGACACATAAGTCAGACATAGAAAAGAACCCCGGGATTTCCGGGGCTCTTTTTCTGTAAAAAGCTGTGCGAATTAATTTGGCAGAGCCCTGCAAAGCGGGGCATGAGGGTTTCATTTGAAAAATATAGTAGTGATCGGCGGCGGAGCTGCCGGAATGATGTGCGCCATCCTTGCGTCCGGGCCGGACACGGGGATTACGCTGATTGAGAAAAATGAGAAGCTCGGCAAGAAGCTGTTCATAACAGGCAAGGGAAGGTGCAATTTCACAAACGCCTGCACCGAGGAGGAGTTCCTGCCCAATGTCATGAGCAACAGCAAGTTCCTCTACAGCTCGATCTACGGACTGAATTCAAAGAGAGTGATGGAGCTGTTTGAGGAGTGGGGAATGACGGTCAAGGTGGAGCGCGGGAGACGTGCATTTCCGGCATCGGACCACTCATCAGATGTGATTGATACCTTAAAGCGCCAGCTCACAAAGAATCACGTCCGCGTCCTCCTCGATACGGAGGTCAGTGATATTGTGTGTTCGGAAGAGGAGACGGCAGATGCCGAAGCGGCGGACGAAAGAAAGCATAAGCGGATTCCGTCAAGGCGCGCCGAGGGCGTCCGCATACGAAAGGACGGAAGAGAGGAGACGATTCCGGCGGATGCTGTTGTCGTCGCGACGGGAGGAATTTCCTATCCGTCGACGGGCTCTACCGGAGACGGATACCGGTTTGCGAGAGAGCTCGGCATGAAGGTTACGCCGCTCTACCCGTCCCTCGTTCCGATCGCCTGCTCCGAGGAATACATTAAGGAAATGCAGGGCCTTTCGCTGAAGAATGTCGAGCTTCACATCCGCTCAGGAAAGAAGAAGCTGTACGACGGCTTCGGAGAGATGATGTTTACGCACTTCGGGATCACGGGCCCCCTTGTTCTCTCCGCAAGCGCGGAGATCGGGCCTCTGATCGGAAAGAAGGAAATGACTGCGTGGATCGATCTGAAGCCGGCCGTCAGCGAGGAACAGCTGGATGCGAGACTTGTCCGCATTTTCAGCGAGAACCCGAACAAATATCTGCAGAGCGTGCTCGGAGAGCTCTACCCGGCAAAGATGGTCCCTGTCATACCGGAGGTTGCGGGCGTTGATCCGGAGACGCGGCTGCACGATCTGACGCGGAAGGAGAGAGAGGCTCTCATCCGCGCGACGAAGCATTTTCCTGTTTCCATTGTGTCGCTCAGAGGGTATAATGAGGCCGTTATCACGAAGGGCGGCGTGTCCGTCCGGGAAATTGATCCGGGGACCATGGAGTCGAAGAAGGTCAGGGGACTGTACTTCATCGGAGAGGTCCTTGATCTCGATGCGCTGACCGGCGGGTATAACCTGCAGATCGCCTGGTGCACAGCCGCAGCATGTGCGCGCGCCATGACGGAAGAGAAATCGGCGCAGAGCTGACGGAGCTTAAGGAGGAAATATATATGAATATAGCGATCGATGGGCCTGCCGGAGCCGGCAAGAGTACAATCGCCAGAATGGTCGCAAAGTCAACGGACAGCATTTATGTGGACACAGGAGCTATGTACCGCGCGATGGCGCTCTACATGCTGAAGAAGGGAATTGACGGATCTGACCGGAAGGCCGTTGAGGAGGCATGCGCTGATGCGGATATATCCATCGAGTACCGGGACGGGGCCCAGCGGGTCATTCTGAACGGGGAGGATGTGACAGACCAGCTTCGTGAGGAAAGGGTCGGAAATATGGCGAGCCTTACGTCGGTGTACGGCAAGGTCCGCGAAAAGCTCGTCTCCCTGCAGCAGGCGCTCGCAAAAAAGACGAATGTCGTCATGGACGGACGGGACATCGGAACGGTCGTGCTTCCGAATGCGGAGGTGAAGATTTACCTCACGGCAAGTCCTCACACGAGGGCGATCCGCCGGTTCCGCGAGCTCGAGCAGAAGAAGGTCAGTGAGAGTGAGGAGCCGCTTTCCCCGACACTGGCAGCTCTCGATATCAACCGGATCGAAAAGGATATCCGGGAAAGAGATTACCGGGACAGCCACCGGGAGATCAGCCCGCTGAAGCAGGCAAGTGACGCGGTCCTCATTGACAGCTCCGATCTGACGATCGACGAGGTCGTCGTCCGGATTCTCGACATTGTCGACGCGCGGAACAGACAGATCCGGGACAAGCACATCACATATTCGGATGTGCAGAACTGATAGAAATGAGAGGAGCGCAGGGGGTGCCGATTATGGACAAGGCGGAAAGAGAGAATGCTTCGGGACGAGTGACGGTAGCAGAAAGCGCGGGCTTCTGCTTCGGCGTGAAGCGCGCCGTTCAGCTTGTCTATGACGAGGCCGCAAAGGATGCGGGACATGTCTACACGCTCGGTCCGATTATTCACAATGAATATGTGGTGAACGATCTGAAGAAGAAGGGCGTGGGAGTGATCGATGATGATCTCATTTGCGAGGATACCGGCGAAATTCCGCCGGAGGGATCGGTGGTTATCATCCGCTCCCACGGCGTGTCCGAGGAGATGTACAGCCGGATCAAAAACCGGGGATACAAAGTTGTTGACGCGACCTGCCCATTTGTAAAAAAAATACATACAATTGTGAAGGACGCGTCCCTTGCCGGTTATCCTGTGATCATTATCGGAAATCCTGACCATCCTGAGGTGCGCGGAATCCGGGGATGGGTCAGCGGCGACTGCGCGGTGATCGAAAATGAGGAGGATGCACGGAATATGCTTCTCCCAAAGGATAAAAAAATCGCGCTGGTGTCCCAGACCACGTTCAATTATGATAAATTTCAAGAATTGGTTGAAATAATCACGTTTTTAGGTTATCATGTAGTAGTTGCTAATACCATCTGCAATGCGACAAGAGAGCGGCAGAGGGAAGCAATGGATCTGGCGGCCCGGTCGGATGTCATGATTGTCATCGGAGGAAAGAATTCCTCCAACACGCAGAAGCTCTATGATATCTGCCGCAGCCAATGCGCGAATACTTACTACATACAGGATCAAAGTGATTTACAAAATATAACTATCAGTTCCGAGAGCAGAGTAGGTATCACAGCAGGGGCGTCCACCCCAAATACTATAATCCAGGAGGTTTCACAGAATGTCAGAGGAACAGAGTTTTGAACAGATGCTCAACGAGAGCTTCAAGACTATCAGAAATGGAGAGGTCGTTGAAGGCACTGTGCTCGACGTGAAACCGGATGTTGCCTACCTCAACATCGGTTACAAGTCTGACGGCATCCTTACAAAGGATGAATACAGCAATGAAAACGTCGATCTGACAACCAAGCTTGCTGCAGGCGATAAGCTGGAAGTCAAAATTCTCAAGGTAAATGACGGCGAAGGACAGGTTATCCTTACGTACAAGCGTCTCGCTGCCGAGAAGGGGAACAAGAGAATTGAGGAGGCGTTCAACAACAACGAAGTCCTCAAGGCAAAGGTTTCTCAGGTCCTCAACGGCGGTCTCACAGTCCTTGTCGAGGGAACAAGAGTCTTCATCCCCGCTTCGCTCGTATCTGATGTATATGAAAAGGATCTCTCCAAGTATGCGGACCAGGAGATCGAGTTCCGCATCACGGAGTTTAATCCGCGCAGAAGAAGAATCATCGGCGATCGCCGTCACCTGATCGCGGAGAGAAAGGCAGAGGCTGCCAAGGAGCTCTTCGCAAGAATCAAGCCGGGCGACAGAGTCGAAGGTGTTGTCAAGAACGTCACAGATTTCGGCGCATTTGTCGATCTCGGCGGCGCAGACGGTCTTCTTCATATCTCCGAGATGTCCTGGGGCAGAGTTGAGAACCCGCACAGGAACTTCCATGTCGGCGACAAGCTCACAGTCCTGATCAAGGATATCAAGGATGACAAGATTGCACTTTCACTGAAGTTCCCGGAGGAGAATCCGTGGATCGAGGCAGCTGACAAGTTCGCGACAGGCTCTGTCGTAACTGGCCGTGTCGCAAGAATGACAGACTTCGGCGCATTCGTCGAGCTGCTTCCGGGCGTTGACGCGCTCCTTCATGTTTCTCAGATTTCGAGAAATCATGTCGACAAGCCGTCTGATGTTCTCAGCATCGGTGAGGAGATCACAGCAAAGGTTGTTGATTTCAACGCTGAGGACCACAAGATCAGCCTTTCCATCAAGGCTCTTGAGAACGAGCCCTATGAGGACGAGCAGTAAATATGTGTAATGCTTCAGCATAACGAGGAACGCGATGCGTTCCGGGGGTTGAGATGCTGACTTATTACCAAGAATAAGTAAGGACCGCCGCGAATGCGGCGGTCCTTTTTTCGAAAGAGGCGGCTCATGGCCTGTGAGCAATTACCGCCTGCTCCCGAGATAGATCAGCGCAGCCCTTACATAGGTGCTGACCTGCTCTTGATTTTCCAGAAAGGCAGGTCCGGGGACAGCGTACGTGTAGCAGTTTTCCCGCGTCGCCTTCTCGCGGTGGCTCCTGTCCACAAATTCGGCCATTGTCTTGTAGATCGCGTATCCCTCGTGTGGCAGGTAGACGTAATTTTTGATGTCGCTGTGATAGAAGCGGATTTTTCCGTCCTCAATCCGGGAGGAGAGAGCGGCGGTGCGGTCCCTGGCCGTCAGGTGGAAGGGCCCGTCGTGAAAGGCAATCCGGCAGGGCATGTCCCGGAGCGTCCGGATATGGAAAATGACGAGATCTTCCGAAAGCTCGGCCTCTGCCGAGGCGAAGTCTCCGCCAAGAAGCTCGAGAACGGCATCAAAGCCGAGAATGCGCAGGGTCCGCTCCGCGTCCTCGGAGGTGGAAGCTTCGCTGCCTGGAGAAAACAGAGCACTCCCGGCATTTCCGGTGCTGTGATCTCTGCAGGATGAATGAGTCTGCGCGCTTGTTTCCCCGCCTGCGGGGAAGGAGCCGGTCAGACCGAATGAGGCCTCAGAAAGTTCTGCTCTGGCGGAAGAACCGGCGCCTGACTCTGCATGCATCCGAATGTACTCGTCGTAATCGACAAGCTTACCGGAAGGGAGGCCGAGCACCGTCCGGAGAGACCTGTATTCGCGGAAGAGATCCCTTGACGAAAGACCGGCAAGCGGGTTCGGGAGTCCGTAGGCGCTGTATTTTTTCTTAAGGAACGGGATATCGTAGGCCTGCCCGTTAAAGGTGATCACGGTATCGTGCCCCGGGAGATACTCTCCGAGGGCCTTAAGAATGTCATATTCATCCGACTCCTTTTCCGAAATCCAGGTTGTCTCCTTCGGAAGACCCGCCTGCAAAGCTACGACGGACACGGAAATGAGAGGACTGCTCCTCCAGTAGCGGCCGTGAGAGGCGATGTCGAGGATGACCGCATGCTCCGGCAGAAGGTTCGGACCGGGGATTTTTGACGAAAGTGTTTTCAAATAAAACTGCGCGCGGCGCGTCAGGGTGCGTCCGCGTCTGCCTCCTTTCAAATATTTTGCCAGTTCATTATATCATGAAAATAAATCGGCAGGTTCAGGAAGCCCGGCAGGCAGCAATGATGTAACTGAAACCAGAAGAGGATATGAAATGTACGCATATATAAAGGGAACAGTGACGGGGCTCGGCCCTGACTCGGTCGTCCTTGACAACAACGGGATCGGCTATCGGATCAGTGTGCCGGGGCCGCTGCTGGATGAGCTGTCGGTCGGAGATGAGCGAAAGCTGTACACCTATTTCAGTGTCAGGGAGGACGCCATGCAGCTCTTCGGCTTCCTCCGGGAGGATGATCTCGAGGTCTTTCGCTTGCTTCTCGGCGTGAGCGGAATCGGGCCGAAGGGCGCGCTCGGCGTCCTCAGCGTGATGGACGCCGATGACCTTAGGCTCGCGGTCCTGTCGGACGACGTGGCCGCGATCGCAAAGGCTCCGGGGATCGGCAAGAAGACGGCGCAGAAGGTTATCCTTGAGCTTCGCGATAAGCTGGACCTTCAGGATGCGCTGACGAAGAAATCGGAGCACGCGGCGGAGAAGGAGAACCGGCCCGCGAAGGACAGCCCGCAGTCAGAGGCGTTGCAGGCGCTCGCGGCGCTCGGCTATTCCGCCTCCGAGGCATACCGCGCCGTGAAGGCGGCCGCGGACAAGACGGGCGCGGAGGATGTGGAGGCACTGATCCGCGCCGCGCTGAAGGAGATGATATAAATGGCGCGCCGGATTGTGACGAGCGCAGAGGAGACCCGCGAGGACCGGAGGATGGACCTCTCGGAGGGACTGCGCCCGAAATATCTGAAGGATTATATCGGTCAGGAGAAGACGAAATCCAATCTCCGTGTCTATATCGATGCGGCGAAAATGAGAGGCGACAGCCTCGACCACGTCCTGTTCTACGGTCCTCCGGGCCTCGGCAAGACGACGCTTGCTGGAATTATCGCCAATGAGATGGGAACAAACCTCAAGGTGACGAGCGGCCCGGCCATCGAGAAGCCGGGAGAGATGGCGGCTATTTTAAATAACCTGCAGGAGGGAGACATCTTATTTGTCGATGAGATCCACCGGCTGAACCGGCAGGTCGAGGAGGTCCTCTATCCCGCGATGGAAGATTTTGCGATCGATATCGTGATCGGGAAGGGCGCGACGGCCAGGTCCATCCGCCTCGATCTGCCCCATTTTACGCTCGTCGGCGCGACGACGAGGCCGGGCATGCTGACCGCGCCTCTCCGCGACCGCTTCGGCGTGGTCGGCCACCTCGAGTATTATTCCGTTCAGGAGCTGAAGGAGATTATTCTTCGCTCGGCGGATGTCCTCCATGTGAAGATCGAGGACAAGGGCGCGGAGGAGCTCGCGAGACGGTCGAGAGGAACACCGCGCCTTGCAAACCGCCTCCTTAAGCGCGTCCGCGATTTCGCGGAGGTGCGCTACGACGGTGTGATCACGGACCTTGTCGCCTCAGATGCGCTCGATCTCCTCGAGGTCGATCAGTTCGGTCTCGAGAAGCTCGACCGCGACATCCTTGAGACCATGATCGTGAAGTTCGGCGGCGGCCCGGTAGGCCTTGACACGCTCGCATCCTCCATCGGAGAGGATCCGGGCACCATCGAGGACGTCTACGAGCCGTATCTTCTGAAGACGGGCTTCATCAACCGCACACCGCGGGGGCGCGTCGCGACAGAGAGCGCGTACGAGCATCTCGGCTACGACGTGCCGGAGGGCACGCAGAAGTAAGGCAGCTGCTGCGTTACAGTTCACACGCCGCCAGACCTCGGAGAACGGTCAGCGATATCAGGAGCGGTGAGGGCGTTATACGGAGGAGTCCGAAGATCACCCCGAGGAGCTGTAAGCGACGAGGGGAAGCTGAGGAGGACGGAGTCTGCCCGATACCGCCCTGATATTCGCGACCGCATGCGACTTTGGATGGCGTGTGAACAGTAACGCTGCTGCGGCGCTGATTCGCGGTTGTATTTTCCAGCGGGTTCGTTATAATGGTCTAAGAATGTTTATCCGGAGGAGTTCATGTCAGAGAAGAATACCGTACAGGTACTGATCGGCGGAAAGATTATGCGGCTTTCCGGCTACGAGAGCGAAGAATATCTCGAGAAGGTCGCGTCTTATCTTAATCATAAATGCGGAGAGCTTGAGGCCCTGCCCGGATGGCGCAGAATGGCGCAGGATTCGAAGGGAACACTGCTGGCCCTTAATGTGGCGGATGACTGCTTCAAGGCCAGAAGCAGGGCGGAAGCTCTGGAAGAGGAATTGCAGCAGAAGGACAAGGAGATGTACGATCTGAAACAGGACCTGGTCAATCTCCAGATTGAGATGGAAAAAATGAAGTCCGGAAGAAACTGACCGGACAGGAGACGGGTGGCTACCGCGTGGTGACCGCCCGTTTTTTATAATTTCACGAAGAGGTAGCAAAATGAGTACAGAACTACTTGCGCCGGCGGGGTCTCTCGAGGGCCTCAAGGCGGTGATCGCGGCCGGTGCGGACGCGGTCTATATCGGAGGCCGGCTCTTCGGCGCACGGGCCTACGCGGACAACCCGGGAGAGGACGAGCTGCTCGCCGGAATCGACTACGCGCATCTGCGCGGCGTCCGGGTCTACATGACGGTCAATACGCTTCTCAAGGACGAGGAAATGAAGATCCTTGCGGACTACGTCCGACCGTACTACGAGGCCGGTCTCGACGCGGCCCTTGTCCAGGATTTCGGCGTGATGGAGTATCTGCACCGGACATTTCCGGACCTGCCGCTGCACGCGAGCACGCAGATGACGGTGACGGGGCCAAAGTTCGCTTCGCTGATCCGAAGGTACGGGATCACGAGAATCGTGCCGGCAAGAGAGCTCACCTACGAGGAGATCGCGGCGATCAAGAGGGAGACAGGCCTTGAGGTCGAGGTCTTCGTCCACGGCGCGCTCTGCGTCTGCTATTCCGGGCAGTGCCTCTACTCGAGCATGATCGGCGGCCGCTCCGGCAACCGCGGCCGCTGCGCGCAGCCTTGCCGTCTTCTCTATCTGAAAAATGAGGACCTCGGCGGCGCAAAGTCAATTGTCGATAAGAAAAATGCACGTCATTTCTTAAGCCCGAAGGACTTAAATACGATCGAAATTCTGCCGAGGCTCATTGCGGCGGGAGCTGACTCCCTGAAGATCGAGGGCAGAATGAAGCGGCCCGAATACGCGGCCGGAGTTGTCTCCATTTACCGGAAGTACCTGGACCTGTACCTTTCCGGCGCGAAGTACCATGTCCTTGAGGAGGACAAGCAGAAGCTCTACGATCTCTACAACCGCTCCGGCTTTACGGACGGCTATTTCTCGCGCCACAACGGGCCGGGCATGATGGCGATGGTAAAGCACGAGCTGACGCAGGAGGAGACCGACGCGCGGCACAAGCTCTATGAGGAGATGCATCGGACCTATATCGACCATGAAATGAAGGCCCCGGTCAGGCTTCACGCGGAGCTCTATGCGGGAAAGCCGGTCTCGGTCTCCTGTGGGACGGCCGCCGGCGCGAAGAAGGATGGAGAGATCCTTGTGCCGGACAGACGGCTCGCGGATGCCTCTGCCACTCTTGAGGGGCCGGCCGTCGAGAGGGCGCTCTCGAGGCCGCTCGCGGAGGACCGCGTTATGGCAACGCTCCGGAAGACGGGCGGGACCGATTTTGAGGCCGTGTCCGTCAGTGCGGACACGGACGGGCAGGGGTTCCTCGCGGTCTCGCAGTTAAATGAGCTGCGCCGGGAATGCCTTGCAGGCCTCCGGGAGACAATGCTCGCGCCGTTTCGGAGAGATGAGAAGTCCCGGAAGAATCATGAGACAATGGACGCGGCATGTGCGGAGCCTGTACACGCAGAGCGGTCCGCCGAAGCCGCTGACGGGGACGCTGCCCGAGAGCTGACCGCTGAAGAAGCTGGTGCATGGGACGCTATCCATGGACAGGCCGCTGAAGAAGCCGGTATACGGGACGCTGCCCGAAACTCGGGCAATGGACGCCTCCGCCTCACGGCCCTTGTCACGACGCGCGGGCAGCTCCGCGCCGTGCTGAAGGCGGAGGATATCGGCCTTATCTATGCGGAGTCGTCGATGCTGCTTGACGCAAAGGAACCGTTTGAGAGCGCAGAGGACTTTATTGCGGCATGCAGGCGGCACGGCAAGGCGGCCGGCATCGCATGTCCCTACATCGACCGCGGAGGCAAGGCGGCCCCCATTCTTGATCGCGCGGAGGAGCTTTTAAGGGACGGTCTCTCTGTTTTCCTTGTGAGGAGCAATGAGACGCTCGCGGATCTTTTAGGGCGCGGACTTGCCCCGTACATCCGGGCTGACGCGGGAATCTATACGTGGAACCATGAGGCGGAGCACGTGCTGGATGACCTTGGTATCACGAAGCTGACAGCTCCGTACGAGCTGAACAGGAGAGAGCTTCGCGCAAGGGACAACCGATCGAGCGAGATTGTCATTTACGGGTATCTTCCGCTCATGGTCACGGCCCAGTGCATCCGTAAGAACACAGAAAAATGCCTGTATCCGGCGGGCTTTGTCCCCGGAGAGAGCGCGGGGAAGGCGGAGCCTTCGCCGATTCGTCTCACGGACCGCTATGGCATGAAATTTGATGTCAGGAATGTCTGCTGTTTCTGCTATAATATCATCTATAACAGCGTGCCGCTCTGGCTTGCCGGTGAGATGAAGGACCTGCAGGAAATGAAATTCCCGTCAGCCCGCCTTTCATTTACGATCGAGAGCGAGGCGGAGACGGAGCGCATCGTAAAGGCTGTGCGCCTTGCGGCCCGGGGACATGCCGCGGAACCGATCGGGGAACACACGAAGGGGCATTACCTGCGCGGCGTCGAGTGACGGATACAAGGGAAAAGAATGAATTTATTTATACAGATTTCGAAGTACATTTTTATTCTGCTGATGCTCCTTTATGCCTTGAAGGCGTACACGTGCATCGGACAGAAAAATGCGAGAAAGCGGAACAGAAAGCTGGCATCGCAGACAAGGATCATGTACATCTTTGTCACACTCGGGTTTGTGATCATTTTCATGAACCAAAAGAAGCCGCAGCTGCTCCTGCTCATGGCAGGCATCTGGATCTACTTCAGTGTCACACAGAAGCTCTACAAAAAGCTGTACCCGAAGTCGTCGATGCTGCTCGTCAACAACATGCTGATGCTGCTCTCGGTCGGCTTTGTCATGATCTCGCGGATCAACCTATCGGAGGGCGTCAAGCAGTTCATCATCGCGGCGGGGAGCACGGTCATCGCGCTCGTCGTCCCGGTCATCATCCGGAGACTGAAGGTCCTCGCGAAGCTGAAGATTCTGTACGCGATTCTCGGTCTTATCGCTCTCGGCGTCGTCCTGATGCTGGCGACAAGGAGCGGCGGCGCGACCCTCTCCATCACGGTCGGAGGCATCACGATTCAGTTCTCGGAGCTGGTCAAGATCACCTTCGTCTTTTATCTGGCGTCGCGGCTTGCAAGAGACGCGTCATTTAAGAGCATCGTGATCGCCTCTGTCGTCGCGGCACTTCACGTCGGCATTCTTGTGCTGTCGACCGACCTCGGAACGGCGCTCGTCTTCTTTGTGACCTATGTTGTGCTCATTTACGTGGCCTCCCGCAGGTGGCAGTACCCGGTCGTCGGAATCGGCGCCGGCTGTGCGGCCTCCGTCGTGGCCTACCACCTGTTCGCGCATGTACGGCAGCGTGTGACCGCGTGGAAAGACCCGTTCAAGGTCTACGACACGTCCGGCTACCAGATCGCGCAGGGGCTCTTTGCCATCGCGGCCGGCGGCTGGTTCGGCGTCGGCCTCTGCCAGGGCCAGCCGAATTCGATCCCGGTCGCGACGAAGGACTTCATGTTCGCCGCCATCTGCGAGGAATTCGGAGGCGTGTTTTGCATCGCCATGCTGCTCGTCTGCATGTGCCTTTTTATACTGATTGTCAATATCTCCATGCTGATCCACAACCGCTTCTATAAGCTGGTCGCCCTTGGGCTCGGCACGGAGTATGCATTCCAGGTGTTCCTGACCGTCGGCGGCGTGACGAAATTCATCCCGATGACAGGTATCACCCTTCCGCTCGTCAGCTACGGCGGAAGTTCTGTCGCGAGCACCATTATCATGCTCGCGATTATACAGGGACTGTACATTTTACGCGAAGATGAAGGAGAAGAGCTTCTTGAGATTCAGCGGAAGAGATCCAGAGGATACGCAGCGGGAAATCGGCAGTGATGTCCGCAATATTCTCCGGGGAAAAAATGTCCGGAACAATCAGGGCCGGACTCGTCAGGAAAATGCAAACCCCTCGTCTGCCCGCCGGGAGAGCGAGGCGGAGCAGAGAGCGCGTCTTGAAGCGGCCAGAGAGGCGGAAATGAGAAGACGCGCGGAGGCCGAGCGGCGCGCGGCAAATGATTACAATCGCCGTCCGTCCGGAAGAAACGGGGGGAGACGCCGCGTGAAGGAGGATCCTGAGGAGAAAAAGAGGAGACTTGCGGCCGAGAAGGCGGCGAAAAAGCAGCGGAAGAAGGCGACGCGTCCGTACGCGATCATTTCCTATGTCTGCATCGGCCTCTTTGTGCTTCTGATCGCAAACCTCGTGTATTTCAACGTCTACTCTAAGTTTTCGGTCCTGAACAGCCCGTACAACAAGCGGCAGGACACGATGGCGGCCTACGTCGTCCGCGGAACCATTTATTCATCGGACGGAAATAAGCTGGCATATACGAGTACGGCAAGTGATGGGACAGATACGCGCGTGTATCCGTACGCCAATGAGTACGCGCATGTCGTCGGCTATAATTCAAATGGCAAGAGCGGACTCGAATCGGTCTGCAACTACGACCTTTTGTCGTCGCACACAAATATCTTAGACCAGATCGTCAACGGCTTTAAGGGGCAGAAAAATCCGGGCGACAACGTTGTCTCGACGCTGGACAGCCGACTGCAGGATACGGCCTACAATGCGCTCGGGGACTATAACGGCGCTGTGATCGTCATGGAGCCGAAGACGGGAAAGATTCTCGCGATGGTCAGCAAGCCGGATTTTGACCCGAATACCATTGCGAGCACCTGGAACGAGCTTGTGGCGGACTCGGGCAGCAGTCAGCTGCTGAACCGCGCGACGCAGGGACTCTATGCGCCGGGATCGACGTTCAAGATCGTTACGTCGCTTGCCTATCTCAGAAAGCACGGGACGATTGACGGCTTCTCATGGGACTGCACGGGCTCGATCGATGTCGGCGACGGGACGATCCACTGCTATGACGGCGAATCCCACGGACAGGAGGACTATACGCAGGCCTTCGCGAACAGCTGCAACACGGCGTTTTCCCAGATCGGACTTGATGTCGGCGCACAGATCCTCACGGACACGGCGGAGTCTCTTCTGATCGGAAAATCACTCCCGTGCGACATCACGGCATCAAAGAGCCGCTGGAAGCTCACAGACACGGACAGTGACTATATCCTCGCGCAGACGGCCTTTGGCCAGGGCAAGACGCAGGTCACACCGTATCAGATGCTTCTTATCACGAGCGCCGTCGCCAACAACGGAACACTTATGACGCCGCGCCTGATCGATCACATCGAGAACACAGCAGGGCAGACGGTCTCTTCGACGAAGGCCTCGGCGTACAAGCAGCTCATGACGAGCGACGAGGCATCCGTGCTGAAGAGCCTCATGGAAGCCGTCGTGTCAGAGGGTACCGCGAGCGCGCTCAGCGGCAGAAGCTATTCCGTGGCCGGCAAGACGGGCTCGGCCGAGTACACGAAGAGCGACGGAACGATGGGAACGAACTCCTGGTTCGTCGGCTTCTCCAATGTGGATGATCCGGACATCGCGGTCGTTGCCATCGCGGAGGACGGCGGTCCGGGAAGCCAGACGGCCGTGCCGATCGCATCGCAGATCTTTGAGGAATACTACAGCACCCATTAAAACGACGGGATTGTCCATGCAGGCCCGTGTGGGTTATAATGATTACAGTGTCAAAAGTCTGAGCCCACGGCAAGCTTGCTTGCCAGTGGGGGGAAAGACTTTATGACACGCCCCGACATGAGCAAGTCTTGCGGGGCCCCGCGGATTGCGAATAGCGGGGAGCGCGGTGGGAGCTGCGCGTAATCATGTGATAGAGGACGAGGATATCTGGCTGTGTTCGGAATTTTGAGTTGAGAGGTATGGCATGCGCTATTGCAACAGACTGTATATCGGGAAGAGCGCCGAGCGGTATGAGAAGCGGATCCGGGCAAGGCTCGACGCGGGAAAGACGGACACCGGCCATTATCTGATCACGCTCGCATCGAACGGGACGGACATGCTCGATATCATCGGCACCGGGTTCCTTGTGCAGCCTTCTCTTGCGAGGCACCTTCCGATGATTGTCGGAATTGCCCGCACAAAGAAGGAGGCGATCGACATGGTCGTGCAGATGGTGGACGACTGCTTAAGGTCCCGCGGGGACTGTGACCTCAGGGCTTTCTTTGAGAGCGCGGGATGTGAAGCAACCGCCTCTGATCAGTCGGGTAACTGATGAAGTAGCTGTTTGGCATACCGGGAACGCGAAGTGCTCAAGGTCCCGGAGGGCTGAATCGTTACACATAATCATGATAAGAAGAACAAAGACATGGGAATATTTCTGGGCATTCTCGCCGTCATCGGCAGGATTCTCCTCGTTATCCTTGGAATTGTGGTCCTTCTTCTGCTCCTTATTCTCTTTGTGCCGGTCCGCTACAGGGCAAAGGCAGCGGGGCAGGGAAAGAAGATCCGGGCTGACGCGACCGTCACCTGGCTTTTGCACCTCCTGTCTCTCGACATATCGTTCCGGAAGGAAAATGAAGAGACGAAGGAGCCGGCGGAGGGAGATAAGGCCGTATCGGTCCGGCTCCGGATTTTCGGCATTGATCCGGAAGAAGTAAAGAAGAAGCGGGCCGCAGGGAAAAAGAGCAGGAGAAAAGAAAAAAAGAAAAAAGAAATCCAGAAGATAAAGGAAGAAAACCCTGAGCACTACGAGGAGCTGAGGGCTGAGGCGAAGGCGAGAAGAGAGGCCAGGGAAGCCGCAGCGAGGAAGCGCGAGGAGGAAGCCAGGGAGAGAGAGGAGCGGGCCGCTGCCGCCGCCAGGGAGGCGGAGCAGAAGAAGCAGCACATGCGCGCACTTGCTCTCCGGGCGTGGCGGTCCATGAACAAGGCATACCGGATCAGCCGCGCGGCCTTTGCGACCATCTCGAAAGTTTTCAACATCCTGATTGACGGCATTGTATTTCTCGCGGGTCTTCCCGCAAAGGCTGCGGACATGATCGGCCGCATCGCGGAGAAGCTCGCAGACATCGTCGGAAGGATCGTCAGATGGGAGACGTTTCTCACGGACCCGCGGGTGACGAGCGCGGCGGCGCGACTCCTCGGCGATGTGAAGCGGGCGCTCGGACATCTCCTTCCGAAGGATATGTCCGGAGAGGTTGCATTCGGCTTCAGCGACCCGGGGACAACCGGTGAGGTGCTCGCGGCAGTCTCCGCGTTCTATCCGAAGTACGGCGGCAGGGTGCGGATCAACCCGGACTTTGATGGCGAGGCGAAGCTCATATTCGATCTGTCGATGCGGGGAAGGGTCTATCTCTTTTATATTCTTTTCCTCGTCATTCATGTTATAATAGACAAAAATATACGGTATGCCTTTTCGTGGCTGAAGCAGGAGCTCGGCGGCAGCAAGGCGTCAGATGACACGTAAAAAGGAGGAGCCTCATGGCAGACAATAATTTTTCCAATACAGTGAATACTCTTTTTGAAGGAATGGAAGGCTTTCTTTCTTCCAAGACAGTTGTGGGAGAACCTGTCACCGTGGGCGGCGCGACGATTATTCCTCTGGTTGACGTCTCCTTCGGCGTCGGGGCCGGGGCCAACGAGGGCGACAAGAAGATGTCGAACGCGGGCGGCGGAATCGGAGGCAAGATGAGCCCGAACGCGGTTCTCGTGATCGCAAACGGAACGACGAAGCTCGTGTCCGTCAAGAGCCAGGACGGTCTCTCGAAGATCATCGACATGATCCCGGACATGGTCAACAAGTTTGCAAACAAGAACAAGGAGGACGGCGAGGCCTGAGATGCAGCCTGCGCGCCCCGGAACCGCCTGTGGCCAGGAAAACCAGGCCCGACAGATCTTGTGAGGTTTTAAGAATAAAATGCTTGCAATATGGCGGTGTGTCTGATAGAATATCACTGTTGTGGCTGCTAAAGGCCAGATTTTGTTGCAAGGAGGTGTGAAACCGATGGCAGTTTGTGCAGTTTGTGGAAAAGGCGCTCATTTCGGTAACAACGTGAGCCATTCTCATAGAAGATCCAACAGGATGTGGAAGTCCAACATCAAGAAGGTCAAGATTGTGGTAAACGGAACTCCGAAGCACGCATATGTATGCACACAGTGCCTCAAGAGCGGAAAAGTGGACCGCGCCTGAGAATCTGTGCAGAGAACGTTATGACGATTGTAAGGTCTCGCAGAATGCGGGGCCTTTTTTCGTAGATGCGGGTACTTGCCTCAAAAGGCTTTTCATTTTTTGACGCAGAGGGTATAATATTTTAATAATTGTTCAGCTTTAAGAGGTTTCATATCGGAGGATCTGTTTATGAAGGGACGTATTAGTTCAGAATACGGCGAGATTCTCGTTGATTCCGATGTCATTGCCACGTATACAGGCTCTGTTGCCGTGAGCTGCTTCGGGATCGTCGGAATGGCGGCTTACAGCATGAAGGACGGCCTGGTGCATCTTCTTCGCAGGGACAGTCTGAAATACGGAATCAATGTCAGAATCGATAATAACAGAATTTCGCTGACCATCCATTGTATCGTCGCCTATGGTGTCAGCATTCTGACCGTCTATGAGAACCTGTCTGAGGCGGTCAGGTATAAGGTGGAACAGTTTACGGGCTTGAATGTAGACAGGGTCGATGTCGTCGTCGAGGGCATCCGTGTGATCGATGAATGAGGAGGTTATGATCGTGGGTGTTAATACCATTGATGCACCGATGCTGCGCAGGATGTTTCTGACCGGTGCAAAGAATCTTGAACTGAAGAAGGACTATATCAACGAGCTCAACGTGTTCCCAGTCCCGGACGGCGATACCGGGACCAACATGACGCTGACAATCATGAGCGCGGCTGACGCGGTCAGCAAGCTGCCGGAGGGCAGCATGGACGCGATCGCGAAGGCGATCTCGAGCGGCTCACTCCGCGGCGCGAGAGGAAATTCCGGCGTCATTCTGTCACAGCTCTTCCGCGGCTTTACGAAGCAGATCAGGGACTGTGAGAAGCTTGACGCAAAGACGATTGCGGCAGCCAGCCAGCGGGCCGTGGAGACCGCCTACAAGGCCGTGATGAAGCCGAAGGAGGGCACGATCCTCACGGTCGCCAAGGGAATGGCGACAGAGGCAAAGCTTGCCTGTGAGGAGACGGAGGACCTGAAGGAATTCTTCGACCGCGTGGTGAAGGCGGGCGAGACATCACTTGCCAATACGCCGGAGCTTCTCCCTGTCCTCAAGGAGGCGGGCGTCGTCGATTCGGGCGGATCCGGCCTCATGGCAGTCGTCGAGGGCGCGGTGGATGCATTTAACGGCAAGGAGCTTGACCTCTCATTTGAGACGAAGAGCGCGGAGAAGCCCGCAGAGTCCGGTCACAAGGAGATCAGCACCGACACGATCAAATACGGGTACTGCACGGAGTTCATCATCAATCTCGAGAAGCCCTTCACAAAGGACGATGAGAAGAAAATGAAGGACTTCCTGACATCGATCGGCGACAGCCTCGTTCTTGTCGCGGACGATCAGATGGTGAAGGTCCATGTCCATACGAACCACCCGGGCCTTGCGTTCGAGAAGGCCCTCGAGTACGGAAATCTTGACCGCATGAAGATCGACAACATGCGGATCGAGCATCAGGAGAAGCTCTTCAAGGAATCGGAGAAGAATGCCGCTGCCGCGGCTGCAAGGGAGCCGGAAAAGACGGAGCCGAAGAAGAAGGTGGGCTTCATTTCCGTCACGATCGGAGAAGGCCTGTCGGAGATCTTCCGAGGCCTCGGCGTCGACTATCTGATCGAGGGCGGTCAGACCATGAACCCGAGCACCGACGATATGCTGAATGCGATCGCAAAGGTAAACGCGGAGAATGTCTTCATTTTCCCGAACAACAAGAACGTCATCCTGGCTGCAAACCAGGCGCAGGAGCTTGTGAAGGACTGCAAGGTTTATGTCGTTCCGACGAAGACGATCCCGCAGGGCATCACGGCGATGATCAACTATGTGCCGGAGCGGAGCGCGGATGAGAACTTCGAGACGATGAAGGAGGAGATCACAGGCGTGAAGACCGGCGAGGTCACCTACGCGGTCCGCGACACGAAGATCGACGGCAAGGTCATTCACTCCGGCGATATCATGGGAATCGGCGACGAGGGCATCATGTCCGTCGGGACCGACGTCAAGGATGTCGTGCTGGACATGCTCGGCCATATGATCGATGACGACACGGAGCTCGTCAGCGTCTATAACGGTGCGGACTTCTCGAATGAGGACACGGAGGACCTGACGCAGAAGATCTCGGAGAAATATCCGATGATCGATGTGGAGAATAACTACGGCGGTCAGCCGATTTACTATTGCATTCTGTCTGTCGAATAAGACAGAATCCGGAGCTTTCCGCGGGCCGTGATGAGCGGCCACGGGCGGGAGGCACGGGACAGAAAAAGCGCGCGTGAAAGGAGGAACCTGCAGCAGGGTTCCTCCTTTCGTGATGAAGGGGAGGCGGTCTTCGCCGCCGATGCCCGACTTTGCCGAAAGGACGTATGCTGCATGAGACTTCAGGAGCTGAAGGGGATCGGTCCGAAGACAGAGAAGCTCTTCGAGAAGGTCGGCGTCATGTCGGCCGAGGACCTGATCCGCTATTACCCGGTGCACTACGACGAATATCTTCCGCCGGTGTCCATCGCGGAGGCCGTGCCCGGCGGAAAAACGGCGGTCCGCGGGACCATTGTGACCGGGCCTGCCATGCGCCGGACGGCGCGCGTCACGGTCCTTGCGACGGAGATTGCGGATGAGACCGGAAAAATGAAGCTCGTGTTCTTCAACGCGCCGTATCTTGCGGGAACACTGAAGCGGGGCAGCACGTATATCTTCCGGGGCAATGTGACAAAGCGCGGGAATTTCCTTGAGATGGAGCACCCGGAGATCATCGGGCAGGGCCGCTACGAGGAAATGCAGAACACGCTGGTCCCGGTGTACAGTCTCACGAAGGGACTCACCGGAAAGACGGTCGCAAAGGCGGTCCGCGAGGCCTTTGCTGCGCTTTCGAAGGGCGGCGAGGGACCGCGCCTCTCCGGGGAATATCTCCCGGACAGCCTCGTTCACCTGCACGGGCTCATGGACGAGGAGACGGCTGTAAAGGCCGTTCATTTTCCGGAGAACAGGGAGGAGCTCGGGCGGGCCAGAGACAGGCTTGTCTTCGACGAATTCTTCCTCTTTGTGCTCGCGATGCGGCATCTCCGGATGCTCGAGGCGGAGACGGAAAATGCATTTCCCATGAAGAAGACGTGGGCGGCGGACGAGGTGATCGAAAAGCTCCCATATCAGCTGACGGGCGCGCAGATGCGGGTCTGGCGGGAGATCGAGCGGGACCTCGCGGGGGAGAAGCTGATGTCGCGGCTCCTGCAGGGGGACGTCGGCTCAGGAAAGACCATTATCGCCTTTCTCGCCATGGTCATGGCGGCGGACAACGGATACCAGAGCGCGCTCATGGCGCCGACCGAGGTGCTCGCGCGGCAGCACTACGAGAAGCTCTGCCACCTGAAGGAGAGCTGCGGCATCGCCTGCATCCGGCCTGTCCTTCTGACCGGGTCAGTGAGGGCGGCGGAGAGGCGGGAGGCGCTTGCGGCGATTCGCTCGGGTGAGGCAAATGCCGTCATCGGCACGCACGCGCTCATTCAGATCAGTGTCGCATACCAATCCCTCGCGCTTGTCATCACGGATGAGCAGCACCGGTTCGGCGTCCGTCAGCGGAAGCTGTTTGGCGAGAAGGCAGAGCAGCAGGAGGGCACGGCGAGAGGAATTCCGAATGCCATGGTCATGTCGGCGACTCCGATTCCGCGGACGCTCGGCGTGATTATCTACGGGGACCTCGATGTCTCCGTGATCGATGAACGTCCGGCCAGACGTCTTCCGATCAAAAATGCGGTCGTCGATGAGTCATACCGCGAGGCCGCGTGGCGCTTTATTGACCGCGAGGTAAAGGCGGGGCGTCAGGCCTATGTCATCTGCCCGATGATTGAGCCGGCTGAGGGCATGAACATTGCCAGTGTGACGGAGGAGATAAGGACCATCCGGAAACGGTTCCCGGACATTCCTGCTGCTGTCCTGAACGGCCGTATGAAGCCGGAGGAAAAGAACAAGGTCATGCAGGATTTCCTCGAGAGGCGCGTCATGATCCTCGTCTCGACGACTGTCGTCGAGGTCGGCGTTGACGTGCCGAACGCGACCGTCATGCTGATTGAAAATGCGGAGCGCTTTGGTCTTGCCACGCTTCACCAGCTGCGCGGGCGCGTCGGAAGAGGGCAGTACCAGTCGTACTGCATTTTCATGGCGGGCATGCAGACGGATGAGATCAGGGAGCGGCTTGACATCCTGAAGTCCTCGGACGACGGGTTTGAGATCGCGGAGAAGGACTTTGAGCTGAGGGGGCCGGGCGATCTTTTGGGAATCAGGCAGAGCGGCG